>Ga0209172_10000178_pt1 | contig 192287 bp, 178 predicted proteins | sample LarsenN4metaG_FD_184113 | JGI IMG/M metagenome (GOLD analysis project Ga0209172, IMG submission 184113) | Hot spring sediment bacterial and archeal communities from British Columbia, Canada, to study Microbial Dark Matter (Phase II) - Larsen... ... | reverse complement strand
CATCACACAGTAGAGAGGTCCCAGTCTTCGTAGATTTTGGGGACATCGTTGAGGAGGCGGCGGGTGTAGGGGTGGGAGGGGCGGAGGATGACCTCGTCGGCGGAGCCGCTTTCGACGAAGCGGCCGTGCTCCATGATGTAGACGGTGTCGGAGACATAATAGGCGAGGCCGATGTCGTGGGTGATGAAGATGATGGTCATGCCGATCTCGTTACGGAGCTGCATCAGTTCATCGAGGATGGTGGCGCGGGAACAGGCGTCGATCATGGAAGTGGGCTCGTCGGCCAGGAGGATCTTGGGTTTGAGCAGGAAGATGCGGGCGATCATGAGGCGCTGCATCTGTCCGCCGGAGAGTTCGAAGGGATACTTGTTGGTGAGTTCTTCGAACTTGAGATTGACGAAACTGCAGGCTTCGGTCATCAACTCGACCTTTCTGGCATGCGGCAGGCTGCGTCCGCCGCGCATGTGGATGCAATCGAGCAGGACGGTGTCGATCTTGTTGAAGATGTTGTAGGAGGAAAAGGGGTCCTGGAAGATGGCCTGGATGTTCTTCCAGTACTCGCGTTTCTTGCGGTAGGAGGAAATGTCGCGTTTCTGACCCTGGAAGTAGATCTCGCCTTCGGTGGGGTTGAGCAGCCCGAGGAGCATCTTGGCCAGGGTGGTCTTGCCGCTGCCGGATTCGCCGACGATCGAAACCACCTCGCCTTCATGGAGGTTGAGGTCGACATGATCGACCGCCAGGGTCTTGCTGCGACCAAAGCCGAAGACCTTGGTGAGCCCGGAGGTGCTCAGGCAGAGTTTTTTTTCAACGGGCATGTTGGTCAGCCTCCCGGGCATACGCCTCACGTAATTCTTCTTCGGACAGGATGCAGCGGTAGATGCGCCCGCCGCCGACCTCGCGCAGGGGGATGGTCATGGCAAAACATTCCGGTTTGGCGAGTTTGCAGCGTTCGGCAAAGCGGCAGCCGGCGGGGGGCTTCTTGAGATTGGGGGGCACGCCGGGGATGGCGGTCAGCTTGACGTCGCGCAACCCCTTCTCGGGGACGATGATCGAACCCATCAACCCCTTGGAATAGGGATGGAGCGGGTCGAAGACCGCCTCTTCGGAAGTGCCCTTCTCGACGATCTGCCCGGCATACATGACCATGATGTCATCGGTGACGTTGTAGAGGAGCGGGAGCTCGTGGGTGATGAAGATCATCGAACTGATCAAACCGATCTCCATGAGCTGGCGCAGCATCTTGATGACCATCTTCTGGGAGGTGACATCCAGGGCGGAGGAGGGCTCGTCGGCGATCAGCACCTTGGGTAGCAGCAGGACGGAAACGGCGATCACCGTGCGCTGCTTCATGCCGCCGGAAAGCTCGACGGGATATTTCTGGAGCACTTCGGCGGGCAGCCCGAGGGTCTCGAACAGGATGCGGGCGCGCTCGTAAATGTCCTTTTTGGTGACGTACAGGTCGTGCGCCTGGATGACATCCTCGATGAAGTGGATGATCTTCTGGGTGGGATTGAGGGCATTCATGGCCGCCTGGGGGATGTAGGCGATCTCCCGGCCGAGGATCGACTTGCGGACTTCGTCGGGGCGCATGCCGGAGATATTGCGTCCGTCGATGACGATGTCGCCGCTGGTGTAATAGAGCGGGGGGAAGTAATAACCCATCAAACTGAGCGCCAGGGTGGATTTGCCGCAGCCGGACTCACCGGCGATCCCCAGGGATTTGCCTTCTTCGACCTTCAAGGAAACATGATCGACCGCATAGACATCCTCCTGGAAACGGGTGATGTATTTGGTGGTCAGGTCCTTCACCTCTAACATTACATTAGCCATGAGAAGCTCCTACTCGCGCAACGCCGGGTTGAACACCTGGTCGAGCCCGGTGTTCATCAAATTCATCGAAAACGTGATCAGAGCGATGGTGACCAGCACGGGCAGGTACGCCCACCACTTTCCCAGGATCTGCGCCTGGTAGATCATCGCCCAGTTCATCATCAGCCCGAGGGTGGGCACTTCGGTGGTCTTGGGTCCCAGCCCGATGATCGACAGCCCCGCCTCGGTCAGAATGCCGGAGGAGATTTGCAGGATCAACGCCATGACGACGTAGGAGGCGATGTAGGGCAGGATGTCGGTCAGGATGATGTGGAACAGGGAATGTCCGGAGAGTTTGGACAGGTTGACGTGATCGCGGTTGCGCAGGGAAATCACCTGCGAGCGCACGGCTCTGGCAGTCCAGGGCCAGGCGGTCAGCCCGATCACGGTGGCAATCACAAAAGCGCCGCGCTGCTCCTGTCCGATGCTGAACGAGATCAGGATCAACAGGACAAAGGTGGGGATGACGATGAAAAGATTGGTGAGGAAGGTGATGAAATCATCCACCAGCCCGCCGACATACCCCGCCAGCAGCCCAAAGGTCAAGCCGATCAGGGTGGCGATCAGCCCGGCGACCATGCCGATCTGCAGGGAGACGGCGGTGGCTTTGACCAGCTCGGTCAGGACATCCCTGCCGAAGTTGTCGGTGCCCAGCGGCAGGAGGCGCACATTGGCGACCTGATTGATGTTGACATAGTCGGATTGGTTGACGGCGCTCTTCTCTTCCAGGGAGGCGGTTTCCGGGTTTCGGACGGCGATGATCGCCCCTTCGGTGGAGAGCAGCCCCTGCAGCGAGTTGTTGAGGCGGATGAAATAATTGCGCCGGGCATTGGTCATGCCGGGGATGTTCTTTTTGGGATCGTAGTTGTTCAGCCACTGGTCGAGCAGCTTGCGGGTGTCGGCGGGGTCGATCTCGGCTTCGGGGAGCCCGGCAGCCACGAGCCATTCCTGGATGGCGGTGCGGTCTTCTTCGTTCAGGCGGCTGGCGATCCGTTTGGCGGCCGCCTCGTCCAGGTTCAGGGTGTAGGGAGGCGAACTGAGGCTGTCGTAGACGTTCACATAGATGCCGGGCGGAAAGAAGGTGCCCTGTCCGATGATGGCCAGCGGCGAATCGGGGATGATCAGGGGGTAGATGGTCACGACCAGCAGGATGGCGGCGAAAATACAAAAACCGAACACGAATTTGCCGGAACGAAAGACCTGTCGCAGAGTGTGTTTCATGGCAGGATTCCTGGACTAATCGGATTGGGTGGCTTTGATGCGCGGATCGATGAAGCCGTACAGGATCTCGATGAGGAAGTTGGCGCTCAACACCATCATGGTGATGATCAGGGTGGTGGCTGAGATGAGCGGGTAATCCTGCCCGAGCACGGCGGTCAGGATGGTGGAGCCCAGCCCGGGGTAGCTGAAGATGATCTCCGCCACCAGTGCGCCGCCGACCATGGTGCCGATGGACAGCGCCAGACCGGTGATCTGCGGCAGCATGGCGTTGCGGAAGACGTAGCCGACGATCTTGCGGTCTTTGATGCCCATGAAGCGGGCGTACTTGACGTAGTCGGCGTTGAGTTCGTAGATGGACATGGAACGCATGCCGATGGCCTGTCCGCCGATGGCGATGAGAACGATCGACCAGAAGGGCAGCTGGTAGTGGACGATCACCGACCAGATGAAGTCCCAGGTGAAACTGGGGATCAGGTCGAAGCCGTAGCCGCCCGACGTGGGGAACCACTTGAGGTTGACGCCGAAGATGACCATCAGGATGACCGCCATGCCGAAGGCCGGGAAGTTGCTGATGAAGATGCTGACGGGCATGAGCAGCTTGTCGAAGCCGCCCTTGAGGTAGGCAGCCAGCGCGCCCAGGGTGTTGCCAATCAGCCAGCCAACGATGATCGCCGGGAATTGCAGCGCCACCGTCCACAGGATGGAGGAGCGGATGACGTCTGCCACGGTGCGGGGATATTGACTGAAGGAAAAGCCGAAATCACCCTGCGCCACGTTCCGGATGTACAGAAAGAATTGTTCGAGCATGGGACGGTTGGTGCCGAACAACTCGGCATATTGCTGGTAGATCGCCTGCACCCCCGCCGTGTTGGTCATGCCCTGCGCCAGCCGCGACACGATGGCCGACACCGGATCCCCCGGCATCAGCCGCGGCAGAATGAAGTTCAGTATGAAGGCGCACACCAGCGTCACCCCATACCACCCCAGTTTGTTCAGAAAGTATTTCCGGTAGCCTTTCAATTCCCTCGCCTCCTTCCTCTCTCCGTTTATGGAAAATGAATATTAATGTGTTGAAAGAATAGAATAAAACCACCTCATGGAAAATCGGGAATTCGGGTGATTTTTTTTGTAAAAAATGCAACAAAACGGTGTGATGAAAATCATATCGGTGGATGTTTTGTAGATAAAAGTTACCCAATGGTCTATAATGGGACGCGTTGGGTAACTTTTGTGACGATACAGGAGCAGACCATGCCAGATTCTGCAAAGTACATGGTAAAAGATGATATCCTGCTGATTGGGTCAATTTCCATTCCGGTTGGGTCGCTTGAGTGGTATGAGTGGCTTTCAGCCAATAAAAAATTCTCTTATAAGGGGCAATTAGGACATTTCCTGGCGCAATGTGAAACGCGTCGCGACAAGCCTTATTGGTATGCCTATCGCCGCCGTGCCAGAAAGTTACTCAAAGTGTATTTGGGCAAAACCAGCGAGTTGACAGCAGAAAGGTTGAAGAGGGCCAGTATTTCATTCAAGGAATTGGCCCCACTTGGGCAGTTCTCCAACCAACCAGCCGAAAACGAAAATCTAACATTCGAATCCCGTATTGATACGTCGTTTCTGCCAATGACGAAAGTTGATCCTCCAGTATTGCCGCGCCAACTTGTCACACGTCCCCGCCTTATCCGGCAGATGAACGCTCCTCTGATCCTGATATATGCCCCCAGCGGATTCGGCAAGAGCACGCTGCTCAACGACTGGAAACAAGCCTGCGGCTATCCCATTGCCTGGCTTTCTCTCGATGAGCATGACAACGACCTAACTCGTTTTTGGCACTCGGTGGTGGCGGCCTTCCGCACCATACACTCGGACTTTGGGAAGGAACTGCTGGATTACCTGGATTCAACCGCCTCCATTTCTCCTGTGGAGGCGGTTTCGCGCTTTACGAATGACATTATCCACTCCCAAGCCTTGCTCCCTCGTTTTGGATTGATACTAGATGATTTTCGCCATATTCATAACCCCGAAATTTACGATGCCATCCAAGTCTGGCTTGAGCACTTTCCAGTAAATGTACAGCTGGTTATTTCAGGACATACCAAGCCGCCGCTCTCACTTGGTCATTTACGTGCCCAGGGCTTATTGACTGAACTGGATGCCAATGATCTGCGTTTCACCCTTGAAGAGGGTATCCATTACTTACGGCAGTTTCCACAAAATCCACCTTTCGCCCGCGACGACCTTGAAAAACTGGTCAAACATGCCGAGGGATGGGCTGCTGGATTGACGCTTACTGCCCTGGCGATGGGGAAGCAGGCTGACCGCCGCCAGTTTATCGATACATTTAGCGGCGCACATATCTACCTGCGGGAATATTTCATGGAGACTGTGTTACGACATACCTCTCCCGATGTTCAATTGTTTTTGCTTAAAACCGCCATTCTGAAGCACTTGACGGGAAGCTTGTGTGATGCCGTCACCGGTCAAACGGGATGCGAAGAAATGCTTGCCCGCCTGTGGCAGGAGAATCTCTTTATTGTCCGATTGGAGGAACAGGGATGGTATCGTTATCACGACCTGTTCGCCGAAATGCTAAAAAGCCAACTGCAGACACGCTATCCTGAAGCGATTCCCCAACTCCACCGAAACGCCGCGCAGTGGTACCGTGAACAATATGCACCCGCCGATGCAATATACCACCTGTTGGCTGCTGAAGCCTGGGAGGAAGCCGCCACATTGATGGAGGAAATGGCGCTGCGTGAATTGGAACAATTTGGTGAAGATTCGCGCCTGTTGCGTTGGTTACAGGAACTTCCTGAAAGGGTTGTTCAGAGGCACAAAAATCTACTCTTCGTCTACCTGCGGCTGGCAAATATTGCTTTGCCCAAGAAAAAGATCGAGAAATTTGTCGCCCAGATCGAAATGAGCATTTCCGGCAAGCCTGATGTATTGCAAACAGAGAATGAGCGGGGCGTTCTGACCGAGATTCAACAGATTCGCCGTATATGGTCACAAGGTGACATCTTTACACCACCGTCACGCGCTGGGAATGAATACGATGCCAAGTGGGATGTCGTCAATCGTCTGCATCTGTTGGGACAAGCTTATAGTTCTGAGCAAACATTGCTGGATGACTCAATCCTCAATTTGTTACATGAGGCCGAGAATCGACATAATCTATTTGTCGTTTTGATGGCTGGAGGCGCGCTGGTTAGGCGGGCGATTGTTGCTGGTCAATTACGGCGCGGCGAAAAGTTGGCGCGCCAGATCCTGGAAAAGGCCATTGCCTACAGAGGAAAGTTGCCCGGGCCAGCAAGCATCACATTGGCGGCGCTTAGCCAGATACATCTGGAACGGAATGAGATGAGACTGGCGCGAAAATATCTTGACGATGCAGTGGAAGTGGACCCTAATCCAGCCAGCATGAACATGCCTGTCCAGTTTGCCATTTTGCGGGCCAAAATTCAGGCGGCGCAAAATCAGATGGATGAAGCGCGCGTTACAATTCAGTCAATACGTAATTTGCACCTTTGGCGACCATCCGGTTTGTGGTCTGACCAGGATTTGCTTGCCTACGAGGCACTGATTTGCATACGAATTGGGGACATTGCCTCAGCGGAGCAACTCTTAATCGAATCGGAGGGTAGTAGCGAACATCACCTCTCACAATTAGTACAGGCGGAAATTTCCTTGAAAAAAAATCATTTTGAAATTGCTGAAAAGCAATTGCTTGACATCATTGCCAAGTACCCAGGCGGTATTGTCTTTGAGCCGTTGATGGGTGCGCGCGTATCGCTGGCATTGGCACTGTTTGGGCAGCACAAAATGAATCAAGCGCTCCAGATAATGACTGAAGCAATTCGATTGGCTGCGCCTGAGAAATTTTTCCATCCTTTCCTGATGGGTGGTGTTGTATGTGCCCCGTTGCTCGCTCTGGTGTTGGAAATACAGAATCTCACCAGCGACGCACGAGTCTTTATCAAGGAATTGTTGCGGCTGCTGGACCCCAATGGAAAACATCCCCGGATTTCAAAGGCAGAAATGGAAACACTTTCCATATCCGCCTCGATTTCTGCGCGGGAACAGGAAATTCTCCACCTGCTAAGTGCCGGATACTCCAATCGGGAGATGGCGGTGGAGTTATCCGTTTCTGAAAGTACTATCAAAACTCATTTGGGAAATATTTATACCAAACTCGAAGTCAACAGCCGGGTTCAAGCTATTGCACGTGCCCGGAAATTGAATCTCGTATAGCCTCTCTTTGGGATGACATCTTATCCTGTCAGGATTGATTTCTATCCAAACACTAAAAAATCCAGTGGCGATATTGTCAGGTCGTTTTTGGGTACGACATTGCTTATGCCATGCAATACTTGCTTGTTGTGAATGGAATATTGATCCAATACCCGCGCCGGTACAGTTTGCGGCTGTTCTGAAAAATTTGCAAATATGACCGTACGCCTGCCTGCATTCATGCGCATAAAGGCAAGTACATGATCGTTTTGCGTATGAATCACCTCAAGCATGCCGCCGGAAAAGACCTCATTCTCTTTTCGCAGCTTTATCAACCGTTGCAAACCTTGATAGACACGTCCTTCGATCGAACTGGGATCGTTCCGCTTTGCATATTTCTCCCAGTCCGCACGTGGACGGTGCACCCAACGACTGTCCCGTTCGTGGTCGGGGTTGTCGCGATAGCTGTAATCATTGAGGGTTCCGATTTCGTCGCCGAGATAGATCAGTGGAATACCACCGGCCGTCATAATCACGCCATGAATTAGTAAAATGCGGCGAATCGCGAGATCCACCTCTTGCGGACCCTCTTCTTTGATTGCTTTCTCCAACCCTGCCAGTGACGCGCCCGTTCCACTGATCCGACAGTCACCGGTTTTGGGATTTTCCTGGAAGGGTAGTCCGCGTGCAAAACTCCCTTCGAAACGCCCGCGGTAGAATTCGTTCAGGAAGCGGCGATGGTCGTGTCCGTTCACGCCCAGTTCGATGGCGTCTTCATCGGAGAATGTCCAGCCGATGTCATCATGCACGCGAACATAGTTGACCCATGCGGTTCCGGGGTGGATTTTGAAGCGGGTCGCCAGCGCCTTGGAGAGCAATCGCACCTTGCGCGTGGCGAGAGAGTTCCAGAGCAATGCCATCAACAACGGATTATAGGAAAGCTGGCACTCAGCCGGGTCGATATATTTTGCGACATCGTCCGGGTGTACGATGGCTTCGGATTTGAAGATCAGAGCCGGTGATGCGATCCTTGCAACGACGTTGAATGCACGGATGAGTTTGTGCGCGCCCGGCAAGTTTTCGCAGTTCGTTCCCAATTCCTTCCAGATAAAAGCAACCGCATCGAGCCGGATCACTTCCACGCCCTGATTGGCGAGAAACAGCATCTCCTCCGCCATGCGATTGAAGACGGCCGGATTGGAATAGTTCAGATCCCACTGATACGAGTGGAACGTTGTCCATACCCAACCTCCATTTTGGAAGAAGTTCGGGAAAAATGTAAACACACCAGCATGTTCATCGGGAAAGATCTCCCTGAGATTCCGCTCGTAAGCGTCGGGCAGTTCCCGGCTGGGAAAGATGCGGTAGAAGTCGATGTATTCTTCGTCCCCCGCCTTGGCGCGCTCCGCCCAAATATGTTCATCCGATGTGTGATTGAAAACCAGATCCACGACAAGGCTGATTCCCACGGCGCGAAAATCCCGCGCCAGAGAGGCAAGTTGCTCCATGGTTCCCAGTGGCGGATGAACTTCGCGATAACTGCTGACAGCATACCCGCCATCGTTTTCGCCTGCAGGCGCTTTGAACAATGGCATGAGGTGAAGATAGGTCAGCCCAAGTTCCTTGAAATAAGGAATCTTGGAGCGTATGCCTTCCAGGTTTCCGGCAAACAGATCGACGTAGCATACGCCGCCCAGCATTTGGTTCGATTGAAACCAGAGCGGATTCTGTTCTCGGGCCTTGTCCAGTTCACGCAGGTCTTGAGGGCGGGCAAACCACGAGCGCGCCAGACTGAACAGCAGGTCTTCCAAATGGAAGAAAAAGTCGTAGCGTGCGCCGTAAAGTTCCAGGTAAAGACCGAATAACGACGGAAAATATTTTTGCAGGCGCACAACAAACAACTGCCAGCCATGCGTATCGGCGGCGATGTGATTAGATAGGTCTTTCTCCATGCGGGAGAGGAGACGTTGGAGTGTGCGTTTCGATTCGCGCTCAATATTCATAGTGGACATGGTTAATTCTCTGCATTGTGAAGTCAGGCAGGTTTGAGTTGAAATAAATCGAGCGACAGCAAAAGAATATCCCCGCCTTCGACAAAGAGCTCGAGTCCCTGGCTTTCTTCGGCGGGAAAGATGCAGTCGGTGAACGTAAGTAGTCCGTCGTTGGCAAAGACTTCGACGGAAGATACGTCGACAAAGATATGCAGCCGGATTACGTCATTCAGCGGGAGCAAACTCGCAGAATGAATGCCTGCGAAAGCATCATGAAAATCAACCCGTCCCGACCGTGTGCGGTCGACCGAAAGTGTTCTCGGTTCTGTCTCATAACAGATCGTGGTTTGCTCCTGTTTGCCGACGCGGACGCGGACCCCGAAACGTCTGGCGTTATAAAAAAGTTTGAAATCAGCGATGATCTCCAGAGATGTGCCGCGTATGTCTGCGAGCAGATTTGTATTGGGTTCGATGATTTTTTCCAGCCAGCGGGTGTGCTTGCCGCGCAATGTCCGCATCTCCGGAATCGGTTGTTGAGAGAGATAAACCTCATCACCGTTTCGTTTCAATGAAATTTCGCGGATGATGCTAAATGCCCCGCGCCATGACGTTGCAGGTGTAAGCGTTGCATATTGCCAGTTGCTCATCCAGCCAAGCATCAGTCGTCGTCCATTGGGTTCGTTGTTCCATGACTGCGGTGCATAATAGTCCGCGCCGTGATCCATCCACAAACTGGTTTCAGGTGGATTCTCTGGTTTAAAGGTTCGTCCATCGAAATTTCCAATGAAGTATTGGGTGCCGGAACCTCCAGCGTAGGCGCCCTTCGCAACTCCGACGGTCAGTACCCAGCGTGGGTATGAACCGTCTACAGGGAGTTGGAAAAGATCCGGGGTTTCGTAGATGCCGTCGCCAGTGTCACGCTCACAATCAAAGACTCCGCTTTGGTCCCAATGTTTTAGGTCGGGCGAGACGTAAAAAAGAATGTGTTTTCCTGCCGCTAACACCATGACCCAGTGGTCTTCATACCAAAAGACCTTTGGATCGCGGCAATCCTTCAAGTCATCTCGATAGCCGATAACAGGATTGCCTGCGTATTTTTTCCAGGTTTTTCCATGATCAAGGCTGTAGGCGAGGTTCTGGGTTTCGATATGATTTTTGTTGTAGGTGAATATGGCAACCAGGGTCTCCTCACCGAAACCGGCAGTATTTTTCCAATCCACCACGGCGCTGCCGGAGAAAATCATGCCATGTTCATCCGGGTAAAGAGCGATGGGCAAATGCTGCCAATGAATTAGGTCGCGGCTAATGGCATGACCCCAGTGCATGGGTCCCCAAACCATGCTGTGTGGATGATGTTGATAGAAGAGATGATATACACCGTTGTGCCAGACCATTCCGTTCGGGTCGTTCATCCAATTTGCGGGCGGCGTAAAATGGAAGGCGGGACGGTATGAATTGCTCATTTCAGTACTCTGCAAGAAACCAAAGATATGAATATGGTTGAAGCGTCACTTGTTCTTTGAGAGTGAAGGATCGATCTGAGAATAACTCACGCCCAATCTTTTGATGAGCGGTCGGAAGTCGGACGGTCTGATGAACGTCGCTCAAATTGTTGAGAACAATGATGGTTTCTCCGTCATGCTCGCGAACATAGACCGCGACTGCCGGGTTGCCCGTCTCTACCCATTGCATGTCACTGCCGCTAAAGGCAGTATGTTTCTTGCGCAGGCGTATCATTTTTTGTATGGTATGGAACAGCGAGTTCGGGTCTTTCAACTGGCTGGCGACATTTACATGCTGATACCCCAATACACCCTGCTGTATGGGCTCTGTAAAAGGTGTGCCGGATGTAAAGCCAGCATGAGGCGAGTCGTCCCATTGCATCGGCGTACGAACTCCGTTGCGATCCGGCAGGTCGAGGTTGTCGCCCATGCCGATCTCATCGCCATAGTAAACGATCGGCGAGCCGGGCAAAGTAAACAACAGGGAATTTGCCAATTCGATCTTGCGGCGGTCGTTATCCAGCAATGGTGCAAGACGGCGGCGGATGCCGAGGTTGAGTTTCATGCGCGGCTCCGGCGCGTACTCCTTCCACATCCACTGGCGCTCTTCCTCTGTGACCATTTCCAGCGTCAACTCGTCATGATTGCGCAGGAAGGTGCACCACTGGCAATTCTCCGGGATGGGCGGCGTGCGGCGCATGATCTGCGCCATGTCTTCGTAGCGTCCCTTCTTCAACGCCATGTAAATGCGCGGCATGATGGGGAAGTGAAAGCCCATGTGGAACTCGTCGCCGTCGCCGAAGTAGGGACGCACATCTTCGGGCCATTGATTGGCTTCGCAAAGCAAAATCCGCCCGGGGTAATGCTCATCCATGAAGGCGCGCAGTTTTTTCAAATAGGCATGGGTTTCCGGCAGGTTCTCGCAATTCGTCCCTTCGCGCTCGAAGAGATACGGCACCGCGTCGGCGCGGAAGCCGTCAATGCCCAGGTCCAGCCAGAAGCGCGCCACGTTCAACATTTCCTCCTGTACGTTGGGGTTGTCATAATTCAAGTCGGGTTGGGTCGAATAAAAGCGATGCCAGAAATATTGACCGGCTTTCTCGTCCCACGTCCAGTTCGACTTTTCCGTATCCACGAAGATGATGCGCGCGTCTTTGTATTTTTCATCCGTGTCACTCCAGACGTAATAATCGCGGTATGGCGAATTCCTGTCGGAGCGCGCGGACTGGAACCATGGATGGGCATCGGAAGTGTGATTCAGCACGAGATCCATGATGATGCGGATATCGCGCCGATGCGCCGCCTCGATCAAGACCTTGAACTGATCCAGCGACCCATAGGCGGAGTCCACGCTGTAATAGTCTGCGATGTCATAGCCGTCATCGCGCAGAGGCGAAGGATAGATGGGCATAATCCAGATGCAATCCACACCGAGCGTTTGCAGGTAATCGAGTTTTTCGGTCAACCCGTTCAGGTCGCCGCGCCCATCGCCGTTGCTGTCTTTGAAAGCGCGGATGGAAATTTGATAAAAGACTGCGTTTTTGTACCAGAGATTGTTGACCATATATAAAAAAGTGGACTGGCTGCCCAGTCCACTTGTCCCTTCGGAAGGTTTATCCTTTGACTGAGCCCGCCAGCAAACCGCGCGTGAAATAGCGCTGCAAGCTGAAGAATACGATCAGCGGCACAATCAGGGAGATAAAAGAACCTGCCGCTACATCCCGCCAGCCTTGTCCATACTGCCCCAGCAACCTCAATAATTGATAGGTCATAACCGCCTTCTGTTCACCAACGAAGATGAAGGCAATCAGATAATCGTTCCAGACCCACAGGAACTGGAAGATCGCAAAGGAGGCGATCACGGGGATAGACATCGGCAATACCAGTCGCCAGAAAATCTGGTAATTGCTAGCGCCGTCTATCTTTGCGGCTTCGATCAGGGCTGTCGGCAATGTCATCATGTAATTGCGCAGAATGTAAATCGCCAAAGGCATCGCGAAAGCGCTGTGGACCACCCAGGCGCTGGCGTACGTCCCGGTCAGTGGAATGTTAAATGTTTTTTGGAACCAGACCATTCCTTTGAGAACCGGAATCAAGGAGGATTGCAGCGGGATGACCATCAAGGCCACCAGTGTTGCAAAGAAGATTTCTTTGCCCTTGAAATTCAGGAAGGTAAATGCATATGCAGCATTCGCCGCGATCATGAGCGGCAGGATGGTTGCAGGCACGGTAACTGCTATGGTATTGATCAAAGATTCCAGCATTCCACTTTGGAGGGAGGTTTGATAGGCATCCAGCGTCCAGACCGTGCTAAGCGGATTGAATAGACCTTCCCACCAAGGGGATAGCTCGGCGACTGAACTTGGTCTCAGTGATGTGACAAGCAAACCAACGGTGGGGATTAACCAAATGGTAACAAGAATGAGCAATGCAATCGTGCTGCCCAAATTAAGCCTTCTGAATAGGTGCTCAACTTTGTTCATCGTAACATCTCCTGTTGCCTTACCGTATTAATTTGCAGCCACATCAGCGGTGCAATCAGCAAGACCAATACCATCACAACGGCAGATGCAGGTCCAATATTTGAGTTTTCGAAGTATTGCTTATACCACTCAAAAGCCAGGACGCTGGTGGTGAAGTTGCCCCGGGTCATGGCAAGTACAATGTCGAAGATTTTCATCACAAGAATCAAGATTGTGACAAATACGGACATCACTGTTCCCCAGATTTGGGGCAGAATCACACCGGCAAAGATTTGCCAGGCATTTGCGCCATCCAGCTGGGCCGCTTCAATGGTCTCCTCAGGCACACCCTTAATGGCAGCGGAAATGACAACCATGGCATATCCCACCTGCAGCCAGACCAAAACCGCCATGAGCAAAAAGGAATTTAAGCGCCCCTGATCCATGGTAAGCCAGGGTTGTGCTTCAAAACCCAGCGACTTCACCAACGCGTTAAGCAGACCGATTTCTGGTCGACCTGGCGGTACATACGCATAAAAATACGCCCAGATGGTCGATGCTGACACAAAACTAATCGCCATGGGCATGAAAATCAAAGACTTGAAGATTTTCTCACGCGTGGGGCCCACTTGATTTGTAAGGGTGGCTGCGGCTGTTCCAATGGCCACAGTAACCGCCGGCACCACCAGCACCCACAAGAAGTTATTCAACAGGATTCCCAGAAAACGTTCGTCAGTGAAGAGGTCAATGTAGTTTTTGAGTCCAACCCATTCTCTTGCCCGATCATCTTTGAAAGACCAAATCACCGTCTGAAGCAGGGGCATGATAAGCACTAGAATTACCAGCACTGCGGCTGGCGTCAAAAAAGCCAGCCAATTGACTTTCTTCTGAATGTGTTCTGGTAATAGGGAGAGCAGGAAGTTAAGTAGCCAATACAGCCCGTAACTGGCGGCGATGCCGATCACAATGGCGACCAGACTAAAAATTATATCGCCCATGACTCAATAATCTCCTTTGTTTGGATCTCTCTATCTACAGTTGACCGATCACTCTTTATTAAGCAAGCACAAAAAGCAATGTGGCACCGACCTGTCCGGAAAGCCGGTGCCACTATTTTACCAAGTGGAGCTAACTAGGGATATTTGCTGTCGATTCGCTCGGCAGCCTCAGCCCAGGTGATACGACCTGCGACGAAGTCGGTACCAGCAGCCCAGAACTCGGCATTTACTTCAGCGGGCATCTGGTCGGATCCATCGAAACCAAACACGGCTGCGTTGGCCATGGCTTCACCAATCTTTCTCTGCATCTCATTCGGGTAGAGCGAGAGATCGAAATTCTTGTGCGGTGAGATATCACCAGTGGCTACCTGGTATTTCAGGACCTCCGGGCTGAAGATGAAAGCAACGACCTTGGCGACATCCTGGTCGGCGTGACCGGCGAAGACGCCTGCGATATCACCGCCGCCGAGAACGCCAGCCTGGCCGCCCGCAGGAGCAGGCAGCGGGAACACGTTCAGATGGGTATAGTCACCAGCTTGGATCTCAGCTTGAATGTCTTCAGGCATGAAGGCGGTGATGAACGAGCCCTGGCGCAACATGAAGCACTGACCATTCTCCTTGCCATCTGCAAACAATGGGGCAGTGTTCTGGAATGAGTCGGTTGCCATGGAGATGCCACCACCATTGACCTGACCGTCAGCAAGCAGGCGCTTGGAAACCTCATCGATAGCCTTGGTGACCTCAGGAGAAGCAAAGTCAACTTCACCTGAAATCCACTTGGCGTAAACATCAGGACCATTGAAATCCAAAACGTACTGTTCAACCCAGTCTGTGAATGGCCAACCGGTCGCGCCGCCAGACTCGATGCCTGCACACCAGGGGTAACCGGAACCGTCAGCCTTGATCTTCTCTTCCAGCGCAACCAACTCAGCGTCGGTGGTCGGCACCGTGTACCCATGAGCATCGAAAGCGGATGGGTTGTAGAAAACCAAAGTCTTCATATTCGCAGAGACCGGCAGACCGTAGATCTTGCCATCAACGACTGCGAGCTTGTCCCATCCCGGAACCAGGGTCGACAGCGGCTTGCTCAAGTCAATGACGTCTTCCAGTGGGATGAGGACATCAGCCAGATTCTTGAGACCACCCGGCTGCGGCCACATGGCAATATCCGGCTCCTGCCCGGCCTCGATTTTCACTTTGATGTCGGTGTCGAAACTGGCAAGCGATGTGAAAGTGACATCGATGCCATTCGCCTGACCAAATTCGGTCAGCGCCTTCTGAAAGGCGGCGGCCTGCGCCTCACCGTACCCACCAAAGATTGTTACCTTGCCATCGCCTGCTGGTAATCCACCGTCTTCAGAAGAAGGTGCTTCAGTAGCGGCGGCGCCACCACCACAAGCAGCAAGTAACAGGGAAGCCATCACGAACAGGCTCAAAAGGGACAAAAGGGATTTCTTATTCATTGTTCTCCTCACGAAATTTAAAAATTGGATACTTCCTTGCTCGACTCGAAAGGTAATCGTATCTTGTGATGGGGCACCTCCTGTAGGGGAAGATAAACGATAGCGATGTCTTTCATACTTCGTGAAAGTGTTACTCTGAAAGCACTTTCATATTGATAATATAGCACTTTCAAATGCCAGAGTCAAGAGGCAATTTTCCGGGGAGAAAAAAGTGTAGGTTCGGCCACCCATTCGGAGGTCAGGCAGAGAGGCGGTGGATTTTCATCACCTTGCTTTGCAGGTTCTTTAACTCCACCTTCAAGCCTGTTTCCATCCAAGCCAATCCAGAGCGGGGTTGCTCAAAGCCTTCGACGGAATATATGGCATTGGGGTCCAGCCCGCGCAGGCGAATCATCGGAAGGTTGAACGGGTCGGGGATGTGTACGCGGAAGGCGAACAACACACCTTCGTTTTTGTCTTTGCTCACATATTGCACCGCCGAGTACCCGTTCTTTTGGGATGAGATCAAACGATACTGGTCGCCAAATTGAATGACAGGACGAATCTCTTTGTACAGGCGAATGAGTTCGGCTCCGACCTGACGTTCAGCCTGATTCCATTCGAGAAGGTTTCCTCCCACTCCAAGCAATCCACACATGCTGACGTGGAAGCGAAACTCAAGCGGTACGAGTTCCCTGCCCCAATCCGTCACCCAGGCTTCCATGGTGTTGGCAGGCAGAAATTGCGAATATCCTTCCTGAATGGATAAACGCGCCGTGGCTTCGGTGTTGTCGCTCACCCAAACCTGGTCTGCAAGTTTGAGAATGCCGAAGTCGGCTCGTCCGCCGCCGCTGGCGCAGGATTGCCAAATGACATCCGGGTGTCTTTGGCGCAGCGTGCTCCAAACGTGATACACGCCGTACACGTAGCGGACCCAAAGTTCGCGCGGGTCGCCGGGGGCATCCGCCCAGCCGGGTTCGCTGATGCCGCGATTCATATCCCATTTGATGAAGGCAATGTTATTTTCGCTGAGGATTTTGTCGAGTGTTTCGATGAGGTAGTTTTGCACCTCCGCCCGCGCCATGTTGAGGATGAGTTGATTACGGCTTTCCGTCCGTTTGCGGGTGGGGAAGTGGATGACCCAATCGGGATGGGCGCGATAGAGGTCGCTGTCCGGGTTGACCATTTCCGGCTCAATCCACAAGCCGAAGTCCATGCCGAGTTCGTTGACGCGCTTGATCAAGCCGCCAAGTCCGTTTGGAAATTTGACTTTGTCGGGGAACCAATCGCCAAGGCCGGCATTATCGAGGTTGCGGTTGTGGAACCAACCATCGTCCATGACGAAGAGTTCCACGCCCATGCCTGCGGCAATGGCGGCAAGTTTCGATTGCGAAACTTCGTTCACATCGAAGAGAGTTGCCTCCCAGGAGTTGTATAGAACCTTGTGCAGGACTTTGCCGTGAGGAAGGAGTCGGTCGCGCACATAATCATGAAAAATGCGGCTGGCGGCGCCGAATCCGTCCGAGGTGTAGCCGCCGATGGCAGATGGGGTGACGAGTGGTTCGCCGGGTAGGAGTCTCCAGGCAAAGTCCCAATCGTTGATGCCGATGCTGATACGCGTGGATGCGAATTCGGTCACCTCGGCGGTGATTTTGAAGTTGCCGCTCCATGCCAGCGTGCCAAACCAGACTTCACCGTGGTCTTCGCTTGCGTTGCGGTCAACCGCAAACCACGGGCTGGCGCGATGACTGGGAATGATGCGCCGGCTTTCGATGACCTTCAAGCCGGGCGTGAGGGCTTCGCGCTTGAGGTGAAATTCGTCGATATGCCGGCCGTAAAGATGTGAGAGCGAGTAATCGTCACCGTGCGGCATGGTCCACTTGGCGGAGAAGGCGCGTTCGATAAGGACGGGGTCGTTGCCGAGATTCTCCAATGTGGCCCAGCGTTCGATGAGATCGTACTCTTCATGGATGCGGTAGTGGAGGGTTAACTGTAGCGGGTAGAATGAGTCTTTAAAACGCAGATCAAGCGTCGGTTGGGGAGATGCGGTGGTCGTAAAATCCTGAAATTCCAACACGACGTCCCGCACTCCATCTGGATAGGTCACTTTGAGAACCGGATCGATGTATTTGACGCCCGCGTAGCCGGGGTATTCTTCGGGAATGAAGTGGTCGTAGCCGTCTGTGGAGGGCCAGTGAACTGGCTCGACTGGCGCGGGGTAATCCTGTACGAAAGGTAGGCATTTGCCCCAATAACAATGCGAGAGCAGTCCCATTTTGTTCAGCCCAAAGGCATAGGCGGTGTGACGCATCTCAAGAACCCAGTAATTGGGGGAAGTATGAATGGGCATGGCAGCCTCTTTTATGTCGTTTGACGTTCAATGAGAGTCAGCGGAAGATGGACATGTTGTAATGTACGGCTTGGGTCGTCGATTCGTGCCAGGACCATCTCAGCTGATAATCTTCCTGACTCATCCAAATGTTGACGAATGGTGGTCAGGTCCACGTATTCTGCCATATCGATGTCATCGAAGCCAATGACTGCAATATCATCGGGAATTCTCAAATTCATTTGCCGGGCGACTTTCATGACGCTGATTGCCTGCACATCAGATGCGGCAAAGATGGCGGTTGGGCGGTTGCTCATATGCAGAAGTTCCGAAGCCGCAATGCGTGAGTCTTCCTGAGTGTATGACGCCCGTTTGATGTGTTCGGGACGCAGAGCGATGCCCGCTTCATCCAGTGCCCCTTTAAAGCCCTGCAATCTGGAGCGCACCGGGTGAATGGAAAAACGCTCCGGTGGTTCGATGTCGCCTAAAAAGCCCAAAGACTTGTGTCCCTTGCCGATCAAATGCTCGGCAACAAGCCTGCCTCCATGTTCATCGTTAATGACGATACTGTTTAATTTCTCGTGTTCATATTCAATGAGGACAGTTTGCATTTCATTGTCAACCAGACGCTGTACATCCCTTTCTGCAATGGCAAGCGACATGATGATCAGTCCATCCAGGTTTCTCATAATAGGGATGGAGGAGATATACCCTTGAAGATGTTCCTCTGAGTCAACGGGGTAAATTACCAATTCATAATTTGCGCGGGACAAAGTAGACGCCACCCCCCGCAGACGTTGAACGAAAGACGGGGCAGTAAAGAAAGGTGTAATGACACCCACTCGATTGGTATATTTCAATGCGCGTGCGCGTGCCTCTGCCTTGGGGACAAATCCGAGGCGGTCGATTGCCGACATGACCAGTTCGCGCGTCTCCGGGTTGACTTTATCCGGGGCGTTCAGGACACGTGAAATGGTGGAAATGCTCACGCCGGAAAGTTTGGCGACATCATAAATGGTGGGGGATTTTTTTTTGTTTGCCATAGTGAATGAAAGCAATATGAAAGCACTTTCAGTTTAGCATAAGGAGGTTGAAACCGTCAACCATCGTGCCTACGCCGCTCCTGGGGTTATTTGGGCAAAAGAATACAAGGTAAGCCACGATATTTGATATACCTTCAGGGTATGAAGAATTTTATACTTGTGAAACAGATTAGAATCCCGCGTCGATCTTTTTGCGTATAGCATACATGCCGTTCACCATTTCCATGCAGAATGGCATGGGTGCCCATGAAAACATGAAACCTTGCAATATCCGTCCGGTGGTCACGGGTATTGCCGATTCGGTGAAACTGTTTTGGCGTATGCCAATGGACAGATTGTGGATCATGTGGAAAAATTGCATTAGCCGGAACAATGGGTTTCGTTGTCCATCCTCGGCGTAATTCATTCGCCGTTTACCGGAAAAGGCCAGACACCCATTCAGGTGACACGATCACAGGCAATCGGTCAGGTGGAGGTTTTTCCGAAGTATGCCAATGACTTAAGGGACATCGAGCATCTGTTTCATATTCATTTACTGTATGTCTTTCATAAATCATCCGGGTGCGCGCTTCATGTCAAACCGTTTCTGGATGATCATGTGCACGGCATTTTTGTCACACGTTATCCTCATCGTCTGAACCCGGTTGGACTATCCACAGTGAGACTGTTGTCGCGCCAAAACAATGTGCTCATCATCGAAGGCGTGGATGTGCTGGATGGAACACCCTTGCTTAACATCAAGCCCTACGTTCCAGATTTCGACCGCCGCACGGAAAATGTAAGTGCTGGCTGGTGTGAGACACGGAGTAAAAAATGAAACGATCATCGATTCTGATCCTCATCCTTCTTTTCCTGGCTGGTTGCACGCTACGCGGATGGCCGTCTGCCTCAATTTGCCGCTGTCTCCGTGTTTGGCATGACCGCTGGCGGCACCCTATTTTCGATTAATCTGACGTTCCTGGAGCCCTTGTCATTGGCGCCACTTGTGCCTGGTGTCTGATATCTGCGGTCTTGATGGCTGTGCTGATGTTGCTCACGGCAGGGCCTGCTCGGCGAGCTTTTCGAAAGATTTTCTTCCGTGAAGAAACTGTTTATCCGTCACATGCGGGTGATTAACAAAATTGCAGGAAGACCCATCACCCTGGGACGTGAAGAGGGGCGATGACAGGTCAGTTGTCGGTATCCATTTCCGGATTGGAATGAGAAGCGGAGTTTTGTCATGTCTTTATTTTCAGAAATCAATGAACAGCCCGACCGCATCAAAAGGTTATTGTCTTCCCAAAGAAAGGGTGTGGAAAAGATAGCGGAGGCGATTCGAAAACATAATATCGATTATGTATTTCTTGCCGCACGCGGAACTTCAGACAATGCCGGACGGTATGCCAATTATTTGCTCGGAGCCATGAACGGGCTTCCGCTCGCATTGGCGACGCCTTCGCTGTTTACATATTATAAAAAGCCACCCCAATTAAGAAATGCATTGGTGATTGGAGTGTCGCAATCGGGTAAATCGCCGGATATTGTCAGTGTTCTGGAGGAGGGGAAGCGGCAGGGATGTATGACGCTTGCCATCACCAACGAACCAAACTCGCCATTGGCGAATGTGTCAGACTTTGTGCTGGATGTTCATGCCGGACCTGAACGGGCAGTCGCCGCAACGAAAACTTATACTGCCGAGTTGATGGCGGTGGCAATGCTTTCCACAGCGTTGAGCGGAAATAACAAAGGCTGGGGCGAACTGGGTAAGATCCCCGCCTGGATGAACGAAACGCTCAAGCAAAACGATTTCATCGCGGAGGCTGCTCAGCGTTACCGTTACATGGATCAGGCGGTTGTCCTTGGACGTGGATTCAATTATGCGACCGCCTTTGAATGGGCGTTGAAGTTGAAGGAGTTGACCTACATCATTGCCGAGCCTTACTCCTCGGCGGATTTTGCGCATGGACCCATTGCCATGGTCGAAAGCGGATACCCTGTCTTTGCAGTGGCGGCAAAAGGCAGAGTGTTCAATTCAATGTTGGGAATGCTTCAGCGTTTGCGTTCGGAGATTTCCGCCGAATTGGTGGTGATCTCCAACGATAAAAGGGTGTCGAGTCTGGCGCAGGTCTCATTGAAAATCCCGGCAGACGTCCCTGAGTGGCTTTCTCCCATGATAAGTATTTTGCCGGCACAACTGTTCGCCGCCAACCTCACGCTTGCAAAAGGATATGATGTCGAACACCCGCGTAGTATCCGCAAAGTGACAGAGACGAAATAGCCTCCATATCAGTTCGAACTGCAAACTTAACTAAAAGGTCCTGCAAAAGCGAGGGTCGTCTTCACGCCTTGGGGTGCAGACCCAGCAACAGGACGTTTCGGTCATCAACCTGGCGGGGCGTCAGCAGATGACGCGGCTGGCATTTCAAGTACAGGATGGGGATGACTCTGCGCTGGACGCCTTGCAGGAATCAGAGCAAATTTTTGATCAAACCTTAGCTGCACTGCGAAACGGGGGAACCGCCCCCTACTTGACAAATAGCGTTGTGGACCTGCCGGTCACACGCGACCGAAAGCTGCTCGCCGCGTTGGATGAGGTGGACTCCATCTGGACTAGATACCGCTTCACGCTGGAGGCGATGACTTCTTCCATGCCACCGCCCCCTCTCTACGAACTGCTCTTGCAGAATAATCCGATGATCTGGTGCAAAGAGCCGATATGGTGGTGCGTCTCTACGAAGCCGAAGCCACCGCCAAAGTGAATCGTCTGCGTGCCATTCAAGTTACGTTTTTGGTGTGCGCGTGGCGTTACTGGCGGCCGTCTGCCGTCTCAAATTTGGTATGGATCCGACTCGCAAGCCCACGATCAACGCTTTTGGACACAAATTTCCCTAGCGCCACCCGCTAGGGCAGGTGTGGCGCATTGCAGGCGGATTCTTTTTTTCGGAAAGCTGTCAGGTCTGAATAGTCATCTTGTGAATTTTTTTCCTGTGGCGAGTTCGACGCTCTTGTACGCGCCATCGTAGATGCCGATGCTCTTGTTCTTGACGATGCAATCGCAGAACAGGGTGAGCAGGTCGTCCTCGGCGGCGATGAGGTCGATGGCTTGCAGAGTCTGCGGGATGGTGCGGGTCTCGACGGTGCTGTCGCCGATCTCTGCGCCGCGAATGGCGCCCCACATTTCGTGTCCGCCGACGCGGGCGTTGAAGATCTTCGGCACCGGGTAAAAGGCCAGTTCGCTGGGCTTGGTGATCATCACGTCCATGACGCGCATGAGGTAGTTGGTGGCATACACGGCGTGGAAGGTGTTGTCGTGCAGGAAGACATGCAAGCCGTGCGCGGGCTTCTTGCGGATGCTGTCGGTGAATTCCCGGGTGTCGTCCCAGGTGAAGTGAGTGTTGATCAGGTCTTTGTGATGGGCGAGTTCGCCTTGCAGCCATTCCCAGTTGTTCTTGTGATCGCCGAGGTTGATGAACAGGGCGATCTGGTCCTTTTGGATCATGGGCACGGCATGCTCGATGATGGCTTTGAACAGTTCGCGCTGTGCGCCCGCGCCGCCCATGGTGACGAGGAAGCGGCGCGGCTCTTTGGCTTTCATGCGGCGCAGGCGGTCGTCACAGTCGGCTTCGATGTTTTCGACGAGTTCATGGTCCACGTGGTGACCGGTGTAGAAGAGCGCATCTGACGGGGTGGGCTTGAGGATCCTGCCCTTGTCGTCGAAGCCGCGCATGACGCGAAAGCCGTAGTAGCCGGAAGGCGATTGCACGGCATGTTTGGCTCCTTCCGTGAGTTGGAATGCCATGGGCCAGTTATCGAACATCATGTCCACCACATTGGTCATGCCGCCCGCCACCGCGCCCATGCAGTTCCACATGTGCGAGGTGAGGATAGGCATGTCAGAGGGGAGCGTGCCGTACAGGTTCTTGAACAACTCGCTCATCTTGTAATCTTTGACTTCGGTCTTGAGGAAACGCCAGGGCCAGGTGACGATCCAGTTGTTGAAGAGCGTGTTCAAGCCAGGCAGAGACGGCTCTCCGGTGGTCAGCGATTCCCACACGTATTTATCGAACCAGGGATAGCGTTGGGAGATGCGCGAATATTTGCTGTAATTGGTGTTGCACCAGTTGATCACATCGGTGGTGATGCCGGGGATGGAGAGCAGGTCGAGCCAGTAGGGGGTGAAACCCATCGCTTTGGCGGCAGACACGCCCGCCATGGCGATGCGGTAGTGACCGAAGCCCATGCGGATTGTGCTGACGATGACGCCGTTCTCTTTGTTGAGGGGCGTGCCCTGCCCGTCGCGGACGATGGTCTTCAGGCCGAAGATCTCGTGTCCGTAGGGATGATCCTCGACGCTCAGGTTGAATTTTTCGTTCGGGTCGTACTTGAACTTCTTCGCCAGCATGTCCTTCCATTTATCCGCGGCGCGGGTCTGGCTTTTGGTGATGGAATTGCCGTATACCTGATATTGACCGTCCTTCTTTTGTAGCATGAGAGCCTTTCTCCTTGAAAATGGTATGATTGCTTGCAAAGATTCTTTGAAACCGCCAGCCGGGTTCGGCTGGCGGTCGCTGGAAAACTTTAATTTTATCCCTTGACACCGCTGCTTGCCACGCTTTCGACAAAGAAACGCTGCCCAAGGATGAACACGATTAGCGGTGGGATGATGGCGATGGCCGCGCCCGCCAGGATCAGGTTGGGGGTGTCGGAGGCGCGTCCGCGCAAGACATTGAGGGCGAGCGTAAGCACATGGTTCTTTTCGTTGCCCACGTTGATGATGACCAGGGGCCAGAAGAACGAGTTCCACGCATAGAGGAAGGTAAAAGTGGCTTGGGTTGCCAAAGCAGGCACACTGGCGGGAATCAGGATGTCCTTGAGAATCTGGAAGCGCGAGGCGCCATCCAACAGCGCGGCTTCCTCGATTTCTTTGGGGAAGGTGATGAAGTGCTGGCGCATCAGGAACGTGCCATAGGCGGTGAAGATCCACGGGATGATGAGCGCGGCGAGGCGGTCGGTCCAGCCGATGAGCACCATGAGTTGATAGAGCGGCACGATGAGCATTACAAAGGGGATCATGATCGTGCCAAGATAGAAGACGAAGACCGTGTCGCGCCCGGGGAATTTCAGGCGGGCAAAGGCGTAGCCGCCGAACACCGAGGTCGCCAGTTGACCCAATACGACCAGGATGGTGACGAGCGCGGTATTGGTCAATGCCCGACTCATGTTGTTGAGTTCGATGACCTCACGGTAATTTTCTGGGTGCCAGCTGATATTTTCCACCGGCTCGCTGAGACGCACATTCCGATAGACCTTTGTCTCGGGATTTTGCGGATCAATGAACTCGCCGACGGTGGTCTGGCTGACGAGAATCATGGGAATCACCTGACCTTCCACCTCCACATCGAAGAGCTTTTGCTCTTCACCGTTCACCGTGACCGATTGCGGATTCATCGCGCCGCCGGTGGGCTTCACCTCCGAGAGATACCGTTCCACGGTGGCGTTGAGGTCCTCAGGCGGGGCATAGGTTCCCACCCGGATATTGCTTTGCGCAAGGGCATATTCTTTCTGTTGACCGTCCACGTCCACGTAGTAGAGCGGGAGCGGTTCATCGTACCCGGTCACCATGATTTCGACAGGATCGCGCGGCAACATGCGCGGCGGGTAGCGGAACGTGTCCGAGGGAATCTTGAAAGAAGTAGCGAGCATGTATAGGAACGGGAAGATCATCACCAGCGCGAAGAAGGTCAGCACAAAATACACAGCGAAATTACCTAAAAAGCGGCGCAACTTGTAGGATTGAGGATTCATGGTTCGCCTCCTACCCTTCATAAATGCTGGAACGGCGCTGGCGCTGGAACTGAACCAGGGTCAGACCGAAAATGACGATGAACAACACCCACGCAATGGCGGAGGCATAGCCCTGTTTGAAATTCTGGAAACCGCTGCGATACAAATATAAGACCAGCGTGATCGTGGAGTTGTTGGGTCCCTCCGGCGGGTTCATCAGGATGAAGACCTGTTCGAAGACCTGCATGGCTTGAATGGTGGTGGTGGAGACTACGTAGAACGTGGTCGGTGCGAGCATGGGCAGGGTAATACCCCAAAACTTCGCCCAGGGACCGGCTCCATCCACTGTGGCGGCTTCGTACAATTCGCCGGGGATGTTCTGTAGACCCGCCAGGAACAACACGGTATTGAAGCCCATGCTCTGCCAAGCGGCAATGATAATTACGGCAAAAAGGGCAGTATTTTCGTCAGAGACCCATTGGATCTTGGGATCGACGATGGCAACATTGAACAGGGTGTTCCAGAACTCGATGCCAACCGTGATGAAATAGTTAATGTAGCCGATGGTAGCGTTGTAGAGCCATTGCCAGACGAGCGAAATGCCCACCACGGCGGCAATGCTCGGCATGAAATACACCGCCCGGAAAAATTTCATGCCAGGCAATTTGCTGTTGAGTACATTGGAGAGGAGCAGGGCAGGGATCACGCTCAGGGGCACAGCAAACAGCGCAAAGGTCAGGGTGTTGCGCAGCGCAAGCCAGAAGAACTTGTCGGCGGCGGCGAAGAGCAATCCGCCGTTGCCAAACTTGAAGCGTCCCACCTCGTCATAAATCTTGATATCGACGACCTCGCGTGCCAATTGGTCGGGAGAGGATAACCAGGCAAACCGAACATTCAGGATTCGGGCATAATTATCAAAGCCAACCCAGTTCGGCGGGTTGAAGGCATCCGAATCGGTGAAGGAGAAATAGAACGAAAGGATGAGAGGCCCGGCAAAGAAAATCAAAAAGCCCAGCAGGTTGGGAGATAGGAAGAGCCAGCCGTTGATGATCTGTTCGTGATTGGTCTTAGCGTTCAGCGCCTGGGCAAGCTCGGGGCGCATCATGGACCAGAGGGAAAATCCAAAAACCAAGACTCCAGCCACTGCAACCAACCCTTTTGGTTGAGCAAGTTTACTCAAAAAATACAAGAGCCCGTTGACCGCGTCAATCTGCCACAGGAACAACACGAAGCCGCCTAGAATGACCCAGCGGCTGACAGCTTTCAGGCTGTTGGTGGGTGAGAGATTGCGTTTTGGGTAGTACTCTTCGATTGCGCCAAGAAAATAACCCGCCACAGCGATACCCAGATAAGGTACCCCGCGACCAAAGGTCTCGCCCAACGCATCGATGCCGATAAAGACCTGACCCGTATTGAGGACGATCACCGCACAAGCCACAAACGCCAGATAGTCCAGGGTCAGGGCGATCATCCGTCCCGCATGACTGCGGCGGGTCAATTGCCGGGCGCCGAACAGGCTGGCGAGTGCCGCGACCAGCAGAATGGCGGTAACCAAGATCTTCTGCCAGTTCGAGGCAAAGGTCACCCAGCCGATCCAGGGTGTCAATGTGCCTGCTGTTGCAAGCAATGCAAACACCACGCGCCAGATAATGTGCAGGCGCAGGATCTGGTTTGTGCGGGCGTCTGACAGTGCAACCTTGCTCATGGCTCATCTCCTTGGGCCTTCGAGTTTGGGAAGACTTCCACAAAAAGATCGCGAAATCGCAAAGAGGTTTTGTAATTTGGGGATCTACTTGTGAGTTGATTCAGAGAGGGGCAGGTAATTGCCTGCCCCTTGTTTCAAAGCGGTTTACTGATTGAAGACCTTGTTAGCTTCGTCGCAGATCGTTGCACCAAAATCTTCCACCGACGTTGCACCGGTCAACACACCTTGGATGGCGGGCCCCATGATCTTGTCAAATTCGGGCCAGGAGCCAGCCCACAATGGACCTTCCGCAGTCGGGGCGGCAGCATCGGCGATGCCATTGAGAAATGCCTGGTTGTTGGCAGGTGGGGTGAAGGTGAGGAAGGCATCGAGTGCTTCCTGGCTTACGCGGCTCGGAATATTGGCACCGAGAGCGGCAACCTTGCCTTGTGTTTCAGCAGTGGTTAGCGCCTGGACGAGCTTCCACGCCTCTTCGGGATGAGCAGTCTTGGCATTGATCACATACGCGCCCCAGAACAACCAGTTACCGGGCGTGCCCTTTGGACCGTTCGGCAGTTCCACCACATCCCAGTTGAAATCCACAGTGCGGACGCCGGGCGTTGCCCAACGACCATTCTGGAACATGGCGACCTTGCCCGCGCGAAACGGCGGCTCGGGATCTTCGCCGTAGGGAGTGGCAACATCGTAATCCTGATACAGCGAGCGCTGGAAATCAAGACCGGCAAGGGACTCGGGGGTGTTGAGCGCGCAGGCTTTGCGATCGGCAGTGAAGAAACCACCGCCGGAGGCGTTCAGCCACACGCCGTAGGGGCCCCACCAGGCGGAGGCGCCGTAACCGTAGATATCAGAACCGAGGGCGCGAGTCTTCTGTGCCACATCGAGGAAGGCGTCCCAATCCCATTCACCTTTGGCGGCCAGTTCACGCGGATCGGGCGCACCAGCTTCGGCAATTAGATCCAGGTTCAGGTAGAGAGCGAACGTGGACACATCGCGTGGCAATCCCCACAACGCGCCAGAGTCTGCGCCAGAGGCATCGGTTTCAGGATTATAGGTAAGGTGATACATCGGGCCGGGATAGAAATCGCTTACATTGAAGCCCTCGGTCTGTGCGGCAAGATCCGAGATGTTGAGGATCAAGCCGCGGGTGGCGAAGTCCGCCACATCGGTGCCAGGGATCCAGAATACATCCGGTGCGGTGCCGGCCGCTACTTCAGAGCGAAGTTGATCCTGATAGTTGGCTCCTTCTGTACCGCCCGGTTCATAGGTTAATGTGATACCATCGAGTTGGGCATCGAGTTCGGTGCTGATCTGGCTGTAGACGTCAATCTCTTCCTGATTGTCCGGGCGTGTGCGCCAACGCAAGGTAACTTCTTCAGCGCTCGGTGCCTCGGTGGCGGGAGCTTCAGTGACCGCTGGGGCTTCCGTCATCGCTGGCGCTTCGGTTTCAGCAGGCGCTTCCGTGGCGGCCGGGCTGCCACAGGCCGCCAAAGCAAAAGATGCTATTACGAACAAGCTCAGCATCTTGAAAACAAAACTCTTCTTCATTTATTCTTCTCCTTGAATGATTAGAAAGCGGTTATACATTTTGAGGGCGGATTGCTTTTACTGTATTGTTCTGATCGGTTAATCACCTCCTTTATGTGATGTGGATTGTCTTATGACCAACTGCGCAGATAATTTCACTTCGCGAACCGTATTGTTTTTCCCCTGGATGATATCCAGCAGGATGCGGGTGGCATCCTGACCGATGCGGGGCATATCCTGCCGCATGGTAGTCAGAGGCGGGTCGAAGTAGGATGACAGTGGCATATCGTCCACGCCGATGACCGCCAGTTTCGAGGGGACAACCAGGTTCACATCCCGCGCAGCGCGCAGGACACCCATCGCCATGCGGTCATTCTGGGCGAAGATGGCGGTCGGCACGCGGCCCAATTCCACGAACGAAAGCAACGCATCCTGCCCCGAAGTAGCGGACCAATCGCCTTCGATGATCATGGTCTCGTCCACTTCGATACCTGCCTCCTGCAAGGCGCGGCGATACCCTTCGGCGCGATCCTGTGAACAATCCTCCTCCATCGGACCGGTCACCATGGCGATGCTTGTATGTCCGAGCGAGATTAGATGACGGGTCGCTTCGTACGCCACATTCTCATCATCGAGGCAGACTGATGAGATCGGTTCACCATGCGAGCGCGCACCCACGAATACCACCGGGAAGTTTTGTGGAATATACTCAAAACGTCTGTCTGAATAAGGATTGATGATGATTAACCCATCCACACGGCGGTGACCAACCAGTTCATCCACCAATTCGCGGAACGCCTCCGGGTCGGTGGCGGAGGAGGACAACAAAAAATACCCGTGTTGTCGGGCTTCGGTTTCCGCACCTTCGATGACGCTGGCAAAGGTGTAATCGGTCAGATTGGGGGAGATGCAAGCCAGAGTGTGGGTCTGTCCGCGGGCCATCGAGCGGGCAATGGCACTGGGGCGATATCCCAGTTCTTGAATGGCGGTCTCCACCAGTGCACGCGTCTCGGGTAAAACATCATCCCGTCCGTTGATCACGCGCGAAACAGTTTGGTGAGATACACCAGCTTGTCGAGCCACATCGCGTATCGTCGGACGGGAGGGATGCATAAAGGTAGAAGAGGATTATGTTACCGGTCACGTGACCGGTAACATAAGTTTACAAGACCGAAAGGTCTTTGTCAAGAGGCAAACCCCGTTCATGTTACAGTGATGGTCGGGTAGGGCGACCACCCATATCAAGACTCACCATACTGGCGGCAAGGGTGGCAGAACGCAACGAACGAGATGCCTGGTATTCGCTGGATGAAGACGACAACGACTTAGCCCGTTTCTTTGCCTACATCGCCACTTCTCTTCGGACCGTTGAACCAGATTCCGTTTCGACGCTTGAATCCACGCTGGAGGCGGGTTCCGCCAACCCCCGTGAGCTAGCCGCCGCGCTCATTAATCTCCGCTGCGGCATATCCAAGGGATGTACGAAAAAGGTCTGTTAGATCTTTTCCAAGATTGGAAAGGTCAACTTCATCGCTGTTATCGAAATCCAGATCTAAACAAAAATCAACCTGTCAAGATATATCACCCTATTTTCCGAATGGTGGTGAAATTGTAGTTCGGTTGTAGCGAGCAACTTCTAATGAAAAAGATAACGCCTTGACGATCCCTCAATAGCGAGTGGATTATCAAGGCATTTTTCCATTAAGTACGCACTCCCAAATAGAGCAGTGCGGTATGATCGTTTATGAGAGAAATTCCATTCCCGTACACAATCATTCAACTATATAGAGAGATTTATTCTGTTCATGGCACCCTATCTCCATTTATGGGGGCAGGGTGTGGTATATATTAAATGTGATTCAATGTGGGCCGAAACTTATACCCGTATACATGATATATACCACTCTGGGGTAATACGACTGCGTTTATAGCGTAGAGAATTGTTAATGCAACCCCGCTTCCCGGGCGCGAACGATTGCCTGGGCGCGATCTGCCACCTGTAGTTTGCTGAAGATATTCGTGATGTGATTGCGAATCGTCTTGGGGCTCAGAAAAAGTTTCCGCGCAATTTCCTGATTGTTGAGTCCCTGCGAGATCAGGCGAAGGATCTCCAATTCGCGCTCGGTCAATTCGGGAAAGGGCGTGCCGGATACGGCGGGTTTGGCGCTTAACTCCTTGAAGTAATTCATCAACCGCGCGGCAATCGCCGGACCGAACAACGCCTGCCCCTCCGCCACAGCCCGGATGACGCTCAACACTTCCTGCGGGTCGGCACCTTTCAATAGATAGCCTCTTGCGCCAGCCCGCATGGCATGGAAGATAGAGGCGTCATCTTCAATCATGGTGAGCATGATAATGCGCGTCTGCGGTTGTTTCTCCAGGATTTGCTCGGTCGCGCGGATGCCGTTCAAGCCCGGCATGTTAATGTCCATCAGGATGACATCCGGTTCGAGTTCCCGGGCTTGTTGTAGGACGGAGTCCCCATCTTCCGCCTCGCCAATGATCTCGATGTCGTCTGTGACAGCAAGCAGAGCCTTGATGCCCTCGCGGAATAATTTGTGGTCATCGGCAATCATCAATCTGATGTTCGTCATGGGTTGTTTCCTTTGAATGAAGATAATGGCAATCTGGCGGTGATGCGGGTCCCGTGTGGCTGGACTTCTTCTATACTGAGCGCTCCACCGATCTCTTCCGCGCGCGCCCGCATGGACCGTAATCCCACGCCAGTCCGGTGTTCCTTTGGCACGCCAACACCATCATCTTGAATCGAAATGGCCAGCATATTCCGCTCAACCCAAAATTTTACGAAGCAGCGGCTTGCGCGTGCATGCCTGACTGTGTTGTTCCAGGCTTCGAGCAGGATGCGATAGGCGTTGACCTCCACCGCCGCAGGCAATTGCGGAAGCCCACCTGGCGGTGCAATAATTTCCAGAGTCGGTTTACCGCTATGATTCCGCGCCAGGTCGCGGATAGCGTCCACCAAGCCAAGTTGGTCCAGCACTGGTGGACGCAGACCATGCACCAGCCGGCGGACATCTGCAACGGTCTGCTGGCTTTGTTGAATGACCTCATCCACGAGGCTCTCCGCTTTATCGGGTTTGGTGCGGATGACCTGCCGCGCCGCCGATAGTTTCAGTCCCTGGGCGGCGAGCATGGGACCCAGTTCGTCATGCAGGTCGCGGCGGATGCGCAGACGCTCGTCTTCCCGTTCGTTGACGATCTGAGCCCGCGAGCGGATCAATTCGGCATTCAGGCGAACCGTTTGTGCAACAGCCCCCGCCTGCTGTGCGATATTTTCGATCAAGCGGTAGTCCGCCTCCGAGAATGGTTCGTTCGGCGCACGATGCGCCACCTCGAGTCTGCCAATCCGTTCGCCCTGATATGCCAGCGGAAATGAGACTGTATCCATTGTATCCGCGCCGAAGGAGGCAGCCAGTTTTTCCTCGCCATCCTCATCGAGCCAGATTGCCACATGAGGCACTTTGAGCGAATGACCGATAGTCTCGGCAATCAAGGGAAGCATTTCGTTTGTTGAGGGAGTGTTCTCCAGAGTCCGCACCAGCCGCGAAAGCACGGCGTAGGGATCGTCGCGATCTCCGTACATCGAACGGTTGACGAGGCGTTGCAGGCGTTGTCGTAGCGGCTCGAATAGGATCGCCACAGTCCCTGCCGCAAGGAACGAGATCACAGGGTTGGAAAGCCCGGTGAACAACACGTGCAGCACAAAGATCGCCCCCAGATATCCGAGCATCGTCAGCACGGAGAGGGAACCATACACGAGCACGCGATTGAGGATGAGTTCGATGTTCCACAGACGGTAACGCAGGATGGCAAAGGCGATGGACAGCGGGAGACAGGCTTTCAGTAATTGCCCCAGCGGGTACAGCACAAAATCATGGAATACGCGCTCGGAGGCATTCAAATTGAAGATGCCGGGGAAGACTTGAAGCATCAGCCCTGCCGTGCTTGCGCTCGCGCCCCACACAATCCAGCGGATTTGCTGACGCTGGAACGAGTCAGAATGTCGGTAGCGATGTATCAGGGCGACTGCTCCGGTGGCAACCCAGAACGATCCCGCCGAAATATAGAGCCAGCGCGGCAGATACCAGATGAGCAGTGAGCGTTCAAAAAGCCCCAGCGTCAGCCAAAGTCCAAGCGCCAGAGCCAGGCCGAGGGTCAGGTTTGATGCGAAGCGTCCCGCAGGGAACAGGTAAAAGAAGAGGATCAGCAAACCAAAGGCGAACGTTATCCAGGCATCCATCCAGTAAGGATAAGACCCGCTGAACAGGCTGTTCGCAAGAGCCACTACGGGCAGGGATAAGCCGGTCAGGAGCACGGTCATCAAGAGGGCGGAGAATAACGCCATCCAGTCATCGGAGCGATAGCGGACGATCACAACTGCGATGCCGGCGCACAGCACAGCCAACAGGAGTTCACTCGCCAGCGTGAAGATGACCGCAAATTGACTGGATAAGCCGTACTCGAGGAGGATGCCCCCCGCCCAGCTTCCGCGCGTGACTATGACCTGCCGCGCCGGGAAATTGCCGGTCCGCACGCTGACGGTGACCGGCGCGCCGATCTCGCCAGTGAGCAGTTCCTCCGCCTGCTCTGCTGAAGTGATCTCCACTCCATCCACCGCCAGTAAAATATCTCCCTCCAGAATGCCCGCCTGCGCCGCGGCAGAACCCTCATGCAACGACAGGAGAACCTCACCATTTTGATTTTGAGTCAGCCATACCTGGATGTCGCCTCGATACAACTCGTGGATTTCCCGCGCATGCAGTGGCAGACCTGCAAGGAACAACCCCAGGGCAATGAGCGAGCCTATCAGCCAGAGGAGGCGCGCTGGAAACAGCCATCGGGTTTTGAGATGGGTGTTGATGTTCGATGCGGCGGGCGCTTGTTCCATGTTTTCCTTTGGCAAAACTCAGATAATCAGCGCTTCGCGAAAGATTAGCGGCAATTGTACAGCCGCCTGCCTCGACGCAGTGCAACTGCGTCGAGATCAGGTTCTCGTGAACTACTGATAATCATGCCATGCTATGGCAGACACGTGGATTGCGAATACAGCCAATCCATTGCAGCAAGGATGACCGGGTCTTGTTCTGTTCCGAATTTCGACCAGTCGGTTTCCACGAATACATCCGGTGGGATGGGTCCATTGTAAACTGTCCCGTTGCGGTCGAAGGAAAATGCGCCGCTCACCAATAACTTGGAGCCATCGCTCAGGTCGGTGTGGGTGATCAGAGTCGGCAGTCCGCGGGTGGGCTCGCCAAAGGAACGAATATCTGCGCGTCCTTGAAAGGCAATCAAAAGCAATTCACCAGCCGCCTGTGTTGCGGGGCTGACCAGCAGCGCCACAGGGGTCACCCGTTTCGGCTTGTAGACCGAGCCGTCAATCTCGCTCTCGTAACGGTATTCATTATTCCAGAACACCTCGCCGTTGCGATAGGTCCACGCTTCCTGCCGCCCGTCGCTGTATTGGAAGCCGCCCAGGTCGCCTTCACCCAGAACCGGACCGACCGCCGCAATGTACGACCAGACGTCGCCGCCCGGAGTACGGCGCAGATCGAGCATCCAGCCGCAGACGGGCGTACGATCCATGTTCCGCATCAACTTTTGGACATCCGTCGGGTATTGCAAATGCGAGCCGGATTCTAATGTCAATTCAATGTAACCAACGCCGCGCTCATCCCCGCCCAGCCGCCGACCCACTGGAGGATTGTAAGGATCCCTGCCAGCCGTGATTTTGTTCCTCGCAACATTGATTTGCAGTAATTGCCCATCCCGCTGGATGATGAGTTGCTCCTCGGTTGAGGTGTCCATCTCTTTCTCATTGCAGGGCGGAAACGCATCCGCTTCTTCATACGGAACTGGGGGCTGCCCATTGACCTGTTCGATCCGGTCGCCCACCTGAAGCCCGGCTTTTTCTGCGGGACTGTCTGGCTCGATGCGAATGACCACCTGATTCTCCGGATACAGAGTCTGGTAGCCAGTGTAGAAATTGGGGATTTCCAAACTGGGAACCAGCAACCAGGCGTTGCCATCCTTCAGTTCCTTCAGGGCTTGGCAAATGGCAGGATATGTATCGGCGGTCGTCTGTGCGCCAGCGACGAGGTCGGCGGTTTCGGCACGCAGGGCGATCCAATCCACGTTATCTTTCATCATCGCATGGGTTTCCAACCACTGGAAGGCGCTTTCCACGTGTTGCGCGGGCGGAAGGGGTATAGGCGTGGGGTCAGGCGGGGAAGCGATTGCGGTACAGGCAGAGACGATAAGGGTAAGAAAAAATACGAATAAATGTTGGAGTTTCATTTGGTTTTCCTTTCTATTATGGCACAAAAGGCATCGGCGCACGAATGACCTGAGGTACTGGATGCAATGATGCATTCCCAACCGGCTCGGGTGTGGAACTGGCATTGGTCGCTTCGGCGGGCGGCGGAGGCGCGGGGATGGCGACAGGCATATTGCTGTGTTCGATTTGAGCCGTCTGGGCGGATACGGAAGGAACCGACCAGTGAATCTCAACGCGGCGGACCAGGCTTAGGGTCAGCATCACTGCCATGCAGATGGCAAAGGCAACCAGTATGTATGAAGATAATTGTGACTTTCTCTCGACCTGCGTATAAAGGATGTTCATCGCTGCCTCCAAATGAGTTGTTTGTGTCTGACATCCATACTTTAGCGCGCAGGCTGTCCCGTTGTCATGGGAGCAGTGTCCCGATCCAGTCCCATCTTTGCAAAGACGCACGCCCCGACGAAGCGGGGCGTGCTTATGGATTGGAGACAGGTGCAGATTTACTGAATCTCGATGGTGGTGTGATCCTCTACATCCGGCGCGCCGTAACTGACGTCAACGATAAAGGGACGACCATCCTCCAACGCGCCTTCGGCTTTGAACTGGATCAAAGGCTGCGGATTCGATTGACCGGGGTGCAATAATTCTGTATAGGTTGCCGCCTCGCCTTTCAGCAGGGATGGCGACTCTGCAAGTTCGCCAATGGTTACAACACCATCTGCCATTGCCGCTTCGATTTCTGACTGGGCGATAAACCAAACAGGCACGGCGCCTCGCCCGGTCATTTCTGCGATTAAAGGGGCGGGATCAGTCTGTGGGTCGTTTGCCCAATATTCAACGGATGTAGTGGTCGGTGGCGCACAGGCAAAAGCGCCCGGATCGTCATTGCTTGGGAAGTGGAAGAACTGGTTCAGGTTAAAGTCGGCAGGGATGCAATTCGGAGAGCGATAGAAGACGATGACCGTCCATTCGCCGTCCGAAAAGGTCTCGTTTTCTCCGAAACGGGCATAGAAGGGCACCTCGCCATTCGCCTCGATGCGGACGGGTTCTTTTGCTTCGGCAGTGGCGGGCGCTTCGGTTTCAATCACAGCCACCTCGGTTGGCTGTGCTGTAATGTTGCTGGGTGTCTCGGGTGGGCTTTCCTGCGTGTTCGAGCCGGCGCAAGCCGAAATGACTGCTGTGAGCAGAACCAGCCCTGCAATAACGTTTACTGACAGATTGACTTTCATTGTTAAACTCCTTGGTTGTTTATGGATAAAACGGATACGGGAAATGAACGATGTTATTGGGCAGGCGCACCTCCGGATATCGCTGTCTTGTGCGATATCCACAGGTTAGCACGCAGGTTGTCCCGTTGTCATGGGAGCGGTGTCCCTAATCCAGTCCCATCTTTGCAGATGCTTACGCCCCGACGAAATGGTATGAGTTCCATCCAGTTTCGCCGTTATCAGATTATTAACCCTGACCTTATGAGGCGACGCGAGATTTATCTTATGTTTTTGGGCGACATGAATGCCGCTAAACGATGTATGAACTGTTGTATTTTGAACTGTTGGCGTAAATGACCGGGGCTGGATTGATTCCTTTTAAACGAAAACACCCCTATACGTAGGGGTGTTCGTTCGTTTGGGCTGTTTCTTCTCTATATGGTGGGAATAAACCGAGCGGGGCGAAACTTATACCCGTATCCATGATATATGCCGCGCGGGGCAGATTCTGATTCGGCTATGATGATAAAACATGGGCTTGCGCGCAAATTGATATAACCTCACCACATGGATAACGATCCTTGATTACTTTGCGTATGGTTGTACGCGTATTGATTTTCGATGTTTTTTAAACTCAACAATTACGCCCGTTCAATCAGGACTATAATTATCCCATTCTTATTGGTTGCGCATGGCAAACCGAAAGACATTCCAGCCCCTCGATCCTGCCGCCCTTTTGATGGAGCAACCCTTATCGCATGACGCCTTGGCGAAGGGATTTTGATGATTGAGATTCTGACCACAAAACTTTTCATTCCTCGTCTACGAAAAAATCTGGTTTCTCGTCCGCGGTTGGTAAACCGCCTGACCGAAGGGTTGGACAGGAAACTCACCCTCATCGCCGCGCCGGCAGGGTTCGGAAAAACCACCCTGCTGAGCGAATGGATTCCCCAAAGCCCGCGCTGTGTGACCTGGCTTTCGCTCGAAGATGGCGATAACGACCTGGTCAAATTCTGGGCTTACTTCATTGCATCGCTTCAGGGACTTAAGCCTGAAATTGGCGCCAGCATCCTCAGCCTTCTACAATCCCCTCAGCCTCCCCCAATTACTTCTATCCTGACGGCATTAATCAATGAAATCACAGCGTTCAAGGATATGTTTGCCATTGTCCTCGATGATTATCATGTCATTGATTCTCAACCTGTCCATGATGCGTTAACCTTTCTGATGAACCACCTGCCGAAGAATATGCATCTGGTTGTGACAACCCGCATTGATCCGCCTCTGCCTTTGGCTCGTATCCGCGTTCATGATGATCTGACCGAACTCCGTGCCAATGACCTGCGCTTTACAACGGATGAATCGGCTGAGTTTCTCAGGAGGATGATGGGTTTGAACGTATCAGCGGAAGAAGTCGCGGCGCTGGAGACGCGCACCGAAGGCTGGATTGCCGGATTGCAAATTGCGGCGCTCTCCATGCAGGGTCGCGATGATATCTCCGGTTTTATCGAAGCATTTTCGGGAAGCCACCGGCACATCCTGGGTTATCTGGCAGATGAAGTGATTAACCAGCAATCCGAGAGCACACTGAATTTCCTCCTGCAAACATCCATTCTCGAAAGGCTTTGTGGCTCACTTTGTGATACGGTGACCGCAAGTGTTGGATGTGAAGAAAGGCTCAGAACCCTGGAACGTGCCAATCTTTTTATCATCCCGCTTGACGACGAAGGTGTCTGGTATCGCTATCACCATCTGTTCGCGGAGGTTCTTCACAATCGCCTGAAAGCTTCAGCAACAAAAGAAACGATAGGTGAACTTCACAAGCGTGCGAGCACCTGGTTCGAAGAGATGGGGCTGATTGACGAAGCCATTGGTCACGCACTGGCGGCTCCAGATATAGAGCGGGGCGCATCCCTGGTGGAGCATTTCAGCATGGTGATGATGCAGCAGAGCAAGATATTCATCTTTCGATCCTGGCTCGAGCAATTACCGCCTGAGATGGTCCGGACCCGGCCGCGCCTGATCCTGGCGAATGGTTGGAGCCTAGTCCTGACCGGTCACGTGAATGAGCTCGAAAAGTGGCTGATCGCGCCTCAGACCAGCGCAGTCCTTGATGCACCGGACCTGCCTGCACAGGTGTTGGGAGAACTAATCCTGCTTCAGGCGACATTAGCCCGCTTCCGACGCGAAAATGACCGGGCCTTTGCGTTGGCTCGACAAGCCCTAGGTCTTCTCTCCGAGGATGATCGAGGTCTTCAGGCCGGAGCACTTTATACAATTGGAGTCGCCCAATTACAGCAAGGAGATATCGCTTCTGCCCACGAGTCCCTGGTAGAGGCTGCTGCCGCGGGCGAGGCAAGGGGCGGACCGTACATGGCTTTGAGCGCCCTGGATACACTGAGCGACATCCAACTCCGGCAGGGAAATCTGACCCAGGCTATGCAATCCTGTCAGCAGGCTTTGGATATGGCTGCTCGCCGGAACTGGGATAGTATGCCCGCGATTGGCATGATCTACATTCACCTGGGGCGGGTGCTTTATGAACAAAATGACCTGGAAGCGGCAACCCGCGCGCTGACAAAGGGTGTGGAACGGCTGCGGGGTTCGATTGAACAATTTCTCCTTGCGCAGGGCTACATTGCACTGGCTGATGTTCATCTGGCCCGCGGTGATTCTGATGAGGCGTACGCGATCATTCACCAGGGCGCGGAGTGGTTCTCACAGATGCAGATCGCTGACACAGGCGCCGGGACTTTGTTGGATGTAGGCAGGATTCGGATCGCGGTGCAGGTAAATGATCTTGAAACAGCAATCCAGTGGGCTGAAGATTGTCAGTGGCTGCCGGAACATACACTCCTGGGTCAAATACAGGCAGTCACGTTGGTACGATTGCGTCTGGCACAGGGCCGGTCAAGAAACCAGGTTCAGCCCCTTGACGAATCAGCTGACATCGTAGATCGCCTCATCGAGCGAGCCACCGCAGGGCAATGGTGGGGACAGTTAATTGAGCTCTTGATTCTTCGCTCCCTGCTTTACGAGGCACAGGGCAACACAACGGAGATGTTCGCGAGCCTGGAGCAGGCTGTCACTCTGGCGGAGCCTGAGGGTCACATCCGAGCTTTTGTGGACGAAGGTAAGCAGATGCGCTTGTTGTTGCTTGATTACCGGTCGAAGATGAAAGGACAGGAAACGGGAGAGGGCAAAGCTCGGCAACTGCTCTACGTGGATAAGTTGCTGTCTGCTTTTCCCCAACCTGCTCCTACTGAAAACGCAGTGTCTAAGAATCTTCCCGACCCGTTGAGTGAGCGTGAGCTGGATATTCTGCGGCTCATTGCGATAGGGCGCAGCAATCAGGAAATTGCCGAAATGCTGGTCATTGCCGTCAGCACGGTCAAAACCCATATCAATAACTTGTATGGCAAACTTGGTACAAATCGCCGAACAGAGGCGATCGCGATTGCACGCGAGTTGGGCTTGCTGGCAGATTAATTCTCTACCCCGATTTGATCGTTTCCTGGTTGACAACTTCCCACAAGATAGGAGGTTTCCCATACCTAATTCTATAACAACCCAAACTGACGATTCTCAGGTACCGGTTGCCGATCTTCAAGGCAACCAGCAGGAGCTTGAGGCGCTAGGTCACAAGTCCTCACCATTCTTCTTTGGCTTGGGCACGCTGGGGATGACCGTGGCGGGGGAAACGTTTGGCGCCTTCGCGTATTTTTACTATGTAGACTTCCTGGGCCTGACGCTGGCGCTGGCTGCCCTGGCCCGGACGATCTACGCAATATGGGATGCCCTGAACGACCCGCTCTTTAGCTATCTTTCAGATAGCACACGCACCCGCTGGGGACGTCGTCGCCCGTGGCTGCTGATTAGCGTGCCCTTTCTGGCGCTTTCCTTTGTGTTGATATTCCTGGTGCCGGGTTCGATGAGAGGGCAAAACATCCTTTTCTGGTATCTGGTAGCTGTCACCCTGTTATACGAAACCTTTCTCACGATTACTGGCGTCAATTACAACGTCCTCTTTCCAGAGCTGTTCCGCACATTACCAGATCGAGTTCGTGCCGGCGCATTTAACCGAGCAGGGTTGATCCTCGGAGTGTTTGTCGGCCTGGCTTTGACTCCTTTGGTATACGAGCAGCTGGGATTCCAGAAAATGGCTCTTCTGTATGCCGCTCTGGCGGGCATCGTGTTGTTCATTGCCACGCTTCGGCACCGGGAAGATTCCAGTTACCAAAACCCGGCCATCCCTGGGCCTTGGCCGATCTTTCGGGAGATCCTAAAGGGGCGTACCTTCTGGTTGTACGCGCTGACTCTGGCGATCTTTGCATTCGCCGTAAACCTGTTTCCCTTCGCCATCCCCTTCTACAGCAAATATGCCCTGGGTGCGGAGTCGGGGACGATCGTATTGATCTTCGCAGTGTCATTGACGGCAGCACTGGGGAGCGTGCCGGTGTGGGTGAGACTGTATCGTCGCTGGGGCACGGCGACCGTTTTCCTGAGGTCCATGGGGGTGATTGTGATTGCCAGCCTGGGTTTGGGGCTGGCTCCAGAGTCGGTGACGGCGATCCTGGCTACCGGTATCTACGGAATAGGCTGGGGTGGATGCCAGGTTTGTTTTGATGTGATCCGCGCGGATCTGGTAGATCGGCATTTTCACCTTACAGGACAGCGCAGTGAGGCTGTCTATTTCAGCCTGCTGGGTGTCGGAATCCACCTCTCGGGGGTGCTGCAGGGTGCGGCAATGTTCGCCGTTAGCGGTCTCTTTGGCTTTATCAGTGGTGAGCAACCCGGTCCGCAGCCTGACCTTGCGTTCCGCTTTCTTATTGGTGTGGTTCCCGTGATCGGCCTGTTGCTGTCGATGTATTTCGCACGTCAGTTTTTTAACCAGATCGCCCCCAAGCCGGCTTCCAAACAAATGCCGTGGTCCTGATTCGCATCATCTGAGAGTTGGCCCCGGGCTAGCCCTAATCGATTCTTCTCACCATACAAAACTCCACCCCCCGATTCCACCCTTCGGTGGACGACTTTCCATACATAAACTGATATTGTGTTCGTATCAGTTTGTTTTTCATTTAACAAAGGAGAATTACATGGACCCTATCACTTCATTCATCAAACGCTACCCTCAGGGCGTCTTCTGGGGGATCAACTGGGGGACATGGCTCTTTGCCTGGTACATGGGCTCGAAGTATCCATCCGACATCTGGTTCCTCTTTCTTTTATTTCCATTTCTGACAGGGATTCTCATCACAGCCATTGCCGATGGCAAAAGCGGGTTGAAAACCTTTTTCAGCCGCATGGTGCGCTGGCGAGTCGGGCTTCAATGGTACGCAGTTGCATTGTTCCTCCCGCCTGTGCTCAGGCTGGCGGCTGTTGGTCTGAATATCCTCACGGGCGCCTCGATGTCGACCGGTCTCCAGATCCCTGCTGGACCTGACCTCCTGGCTCAGTTCCTGTTTCCCGGCTTCTTGCTGATCGCTCTGGGTGAGGAGCCAGGATTCCGCGGCTTTGCGCTGCCTCGCCTGCTGGTGGGACGCTCCGCTCTATCGGCTGCCTTGATCCTCGGTGTACTTCATGCGATCTGGCATATCCCGCTGTTCATCTTTGGCTCAGATCCACCCCTGGTTGCCATCATCGTCATTTGTGGGGCGGTTCTGAATACCTGGTTGTTCAACCATACGAATGGAAGCGTCTTCCTGGCCATGTTGCTGCACGCCTCCATCCATCTCATGACCGGAATCTTTAACCCCTTGTTCACAGGGGCCGACGCGCAGAGCCACATGGTCATGCAGACAGTGGTATTTGTGATCCTGGCTATCCTGTTAGTTGTCCTGTCGGGCAAAGAACTGGGCCGCAAGCCGGAAGCAGGGATGGACGCGAGAGCTGCGGAGCAACCGGCAATGGCGAGATAAGGGACTATATTCCAAAGGTTGTGCCCTTGTTTTCTCACATTCAAGGGCACAACAAATAATCTTTCAGAAGGAGAATCAAATGAACACAAACTTGTCTGATCGAACAAAAATGAAAGACTCAAAACCATTTCAGGAAAAATTTGGTGAGTTGTTACGAACAAACAAGCTCGCTATCCTGCTGGAAATCGCGGTTGTGTTTGTTCCATTGTATATACTCTTGGTAATAAGCAATCGCTTGGGTGGTGACGACTTCCTTCCACTTGGTGGTGGACTTGTACTTGCCGGGGGGCCACTTGTTAATCTGGGCCTGGTACTCACGATAGCGATCTTTTGGGTTGTATCGAGACTACGAGGCAGTACCTGGAGCGACTTCGGGTTGGCGCGGCCAAAGGGCTGGGGACGTACGATCTTGATGGGCATTGGCGTAACTGTCGGCATCATCGTTTCATTTCCATTGCTTATTTCGCTGATCCAACTCGTTTTCCCAGTTGCACAGCAGGACCTCAGTCGCTTTGATTTCTTGCGCGGCAATTTGCCTAATCTGATCCTCAACGTGGTCGCTGCGTGGTTTACGGCTGGATTCCTTGAGGAGCTCTTATGGCGCGGCTACCTGATGAACCGGCTCGTTGATCTCCAAGGGAAGAACACGAAGCTCGCCTGGGTGATTGCTTTGGTTGGCAGCGCAATAATCTTCGGACTGGGTCACACGTATCAGGGGCTGGGAGGCGTAATTCGGATCATTGTAGCGGGTCTTCTATTTGGGGCGGCATTTTTGACCATACGACGGAATCTGTGGCCTCTGATCTTCGCGCATGCTGTATTGGATACCATAAGCTTCGTGCAGCACTATTTCGGTGGATGACCAATAGATAAAGAGGTTTAGTACTTTGTAAAGAAAATACCTTTACTTTCAGTGACGCTCCCGCAGGGAGTTGGAGCCCAAGCCGGAAGCCACCATGAGCATAACCGCAAATCAGCCAACGGCGGCTGATTAACTCACCTTACGCAATGTCATTCTGAGCGGAGCGAAGAATCTCTGAGATTATTGTAGAGACCCTTCGCTGTCGCTCAGGGTGACACGCCTGAGAGTGTAAAGGTTTAAAGTGCGTAAGATGAGCGATTAAGCCCAGGAAGGATTAATCATGGATACGAACACATCCAATGGAAATGTCATCCACACGCAGGAATTGACCAAGACCTACAAAGGCGTGAACGCATTGCAGGGTCTCAACCTGCAAGTCCCCAGGAATTCAATCTTCGGGTTCCTGGGTCCCAACGGAGCGGGCAAGAGCACGACCATCAAGATGCTCCTGGGGTTGACTCGCCCAACTGCGGGGAAAGCCCTGATCTTCGAGAAGGATATTACACAGGAGAGTCTCGCAGTCCGCAGAAAAGTTGGTTATCTCGCCCAGGACCCGCGCTACTATGAACACATGACCGCCCGCCAGACTCTGCGTTATACGGCGCGCTTCTTTTATCAAGGTCCAAAAGATTTGATCGAAGCGCGCGTGGAGGAGATGCTCGAACTTGTCGGGCTGGAAGACAAAGCCGACCGCCCGATCAAAGGCTTTTCCGGCGGTGAACGTCAGCGTCTGGGTATCGCGCAAGCGCAGGTCAACTATCCAGACCTTTTGATTCTGGATGAACCCGCCGCGTCGCTCGATCCGCAGGGCAGGCGCGATGTGTTGACCGTGATGGAAACTTTACGCAAACACACAACCATCTTCTACTCCACCCACATCCTTGATGATGTGCAGCGCGTCAGTGATCGGGTCGCCATTCTGAATCGCGGCGGGCTGGTGGCGGAGGCGCCGATCCAGGAACTGTTGAACGGAAGCGGCTCATCCGTTGTTTATAACGTGACCATCAAAGGGTCTGTCAGCGGGGCGCAGGCTCGGGTGGCCAGGCAGCCCTGGGTCCGGTCGTTGAGCGCTAAGTCCAATAATGGCGCGGTCAACTGGCAGGTGAATGTCAGCGACGCGGATGCCGCAGAGGATCAGATGCTGCGTCTTATCCTGGAAGATCGGAGTGTAAGCGTGAAAAGTTTCGGTCGCAAGACGCACAACCTGGAAGAAGTCTTCCTGAGCATGGTTGGAGAGGAGTCAAAGAAATGAACGCGCAATCGAAATCAGTTGGCAATCAAGATCGCATTCTCGCCGCGCGGCAGGGATTGATCCCCGTGCGTGAGCGCGCCTGGCTGGGCGGCTTCGGCAACATGCTGCGCAAGGAGTTGGGACAATGGTGGGGGACCCGAACCTGGTGGGTGCAAACTTTGATCTGGGTATTGATCTTGAACGGCATCTCCACCATTGTGGCTTTAACTGAATCAATAACACCGAATGATTTGTTGCAGGAGGTCGTTCAAACCTTCCTGCCGATGAGCGTTGGGATCATAGGGATGGGAACCGTCATCACGACTCAGGGCGCGATCGTGGGCGAGAAGCAACTGGGGACTGCAGCCTGGGCAATGTCCAAACCGGCTTCGCGCTCGGCGTTCATCCTGGCAAAACTGCTTGCGTATGCCATTGGATTCTTTGTCACAGCCATCTTGATCCCTTCCACGATTTTCTATATCACGATGAGGGCGTTGATTCCTGCGTCACTTCCCCTGATCCCGTTCTTATACGGGGTGGGGCTCGTTATTTTGGGGCAGCTTTTCTATCTGACGCTGACTTTGATGCTGGGAACGTTCTTCAGCAGCCGCGGTCCCATTGCCGGGATTGGGATCGGCTTCTTCATGGCTGGTTTGCTGTTGAAGGGATTTATGCCCATGCAGATATTGATCGCAACCCCCTGGCCCCTGCCGGATGTCGCGGGGGGATTGGCGCTGGGAGCATCTCTGCCGTCCATTTGGCCCGTGCCCATCATAGCAACCGGAATCGAAATTGCTGTAATGACCATCCTGGCGCTCTGGCGCTTCGGGCGTGAAGAGTTTTGATTTGAGCAACAAATGAAAAAAGGATACCTTGCCGCATAACTCAAAAAAAGCTCGGTGACGAATGGAAAAACCTACACAATATCAAATCAAGGTCAGAGGACATCTGGATGTGACCCTGGCAGACATGTTCGATGGGTTGACCCTCTCCAACCTGGAAGGCGGCGACGCCCTGCTCTCAGGTTCCATTCCAGACCAGGCTGCTCTGCAGGGCGTTCTCAAACGGATCAGCAGCCTGGGTTTGACGCTGGTTTCAGTGAATACCCTGTCCGATGAAGATCGAATGGAAGGAGATATTACCATGAACACTAAATCAACTTTTCTCGAGCATTATGCATTGCCGCTATTCATCATTCTAACCCCGTTGATCAGCCTCGCCATTCCGCTTTTTCTGCATGTTCCGCCTGAGATCGTCCCGTTGATGATGGTCCTCGTCCCCGCGCTTATAGCGATTGTCCTCACCACGCTGACTGATGGACGAAAAGGTGTGGGTGTGCTGTTGAAAAAACTATTCCAATGGCGGATTGGCTTCAAGTGGTATGCCATCGTGTTTGGACTTGCTTTCGGCTTGCGTTTGACGATGAGCGCGCTGGCGCTGCTTCTCGGATGGATTCCCGCCATCCAACTCACGCCCTGGTCTCTCCCGCAATACATCATTATCGGGGTCTTCATCATCATCGGCGCCATAGCGGAGGAGTTGAGCTGGCGCGGCTTTATTCTGCCCAAACTATTGACCAATCGTTCGCCGCTCTATTCTGCTTTGTTCATCGGAGTCATCTGGGGAGTGATACATCTTGGTTTGATTCTGCCCGGGCAGATGAACGCAGGCTCGCATTGGCTTCCAAGCATCCTATATATCATCGGATTATCTGTAGTCCTGACCTGGCTATATATCCAAACGCGAGGCAACCTTGTAATCCCCATCCTGTTTCATTTTGGGCAGAGTTATTTTGTCTTCCTCAATGGAGGAATTTCTTTAACCCAGCAACTGTGGTTAATGACCGCGATAACCGTTGTAGTCAGTCTTGTTTTGATCTTAATCTATGGACCAGACTTGCAGCGTGAACCAGCAAAGAAATCAGCAATTGTGGCACAGTAAGTATTCCCTGAAAACCAACTTTTTAGAAGGAGAAAACCTCAATGAACACAAAGCCAACTTTTATTGAACAGTATTCCTTGACGATCTATCTGGTCCTGACTCCACTCATCAGCCTAGCCATGGCGCTTTTCCTGCCACTTCCCACGGTCTTGATCGCCTTGTTGTTGCTTTTGGTCCCTTCAACCCTGGCAATCCTGCTTACCGCGCTCGCTGAGGGAGTAAAAAGCGCGGCGATGTTGTTGAAGAAGGTATTTCAATGGCAGGTTGGTCTTAAGTGGTATGTAGTTGCCCTTGCATTGTCTGTCGGGATCATCCTGCTTGCTGATGTATTGGCATTTTTCCTGGGATGGGCTCCCAAAGTCCAGTTCAGTGTTCCAGCCTCCTCACAGTTGATCACCAACTTCATCCTGATCCTGCTCGTCGCCGTTTTGGAGGAACTGGGCTGGCGGGGTTATGCCCTGCCGAGACTGCTGGTTCATCGTTCGCCTCTCTCTTCCGCCCTGATCATAGGCATCCTGTGGGGCATCCTGCATATCGGTATCGGTCTGGTTGATGGCAGACCCTGGATGCCGACTTTTCTTGTTCCAGTTGGACTATCCGTGGTGATGACATGGCTGTTTGTTCACACACAAGGCAGCCTCGCAATGGCAATCCTATTCCATTTTGCGATCGATTATTCTCCCCAATTCCTGCTTGCCGGGCTTGCAATCGAACAGGCGGTTTGGGCACAGGCGGTTGTAGTCCTGGCGGCGGCTTTTGTTTTGATCCTCCTCTTTGGCGTGAACCTGCAACGCAACCTTGTGAACAAACAGGGAATGGTGAGCGCTGGACAGGTGGGAACCAAGTAACAGAATAGAGAGATGATAATGACTACTCAAACTACTACGCAACCCAAAACAATATTCACTTCTGCCGCCGCGCCAACCCAGTCAATGGTGATGAGCATCCAGAATGTGAGCAAACAATACAACAACAGGAACTGGGGCTTGCGCGATTTCACGCTCGAACTCGGTCCTGGCATCCTCGGCTTACTCGGTCCTAACGGCGCGGGCAAATCCACGCTGATGCGCATCCTGGCGACCATTACTAAAGCCACGTCTGGCACGGTCACATGGAAGAGCACGGACATCGCCAAATCTCCCGACGAACTCCGCGCGGTGCTGGGGTATTTGCCGCAGGATTTCGGCGTATACCCGAATTTGTCCGCGGTGGAGTTCCTTGAATACATGGCGGCGATCAAAGGCTTGGATTCCAAAACCGCGAAAAGAAGGATTGACGAATTACTTCAGGTGGTCAATCTGGTCGAAGCGGCGAAACGTCCGTTGGGCGGATATTCGGGCGGGATGAAACAACGCGTCGGCATCGCCCAGGCTTTGTTGAACGACCCGCAACTCCTCATCGTTGATGAACCGACTGTCGGCTTGGACCCCGAAGAGAGGGTCAGGTTTCGGAATCTGCTGTCAGACTTATCAGGAGAAAGGATTGTGATTCTATCCACGCACATCGTCTCGGATGTGGAGGCGACCGCAACACACATCGCGCTCGTCAACAAGGGTCGTCTTCTGCGGACCGCCGCGCCTGAAAGTCTATTGAAGGAAGTGGAAGGCAAGGTTTGGGAGTGGAGCGTGTCCAGCGAAGAACTGGTGGCGCTCAAGCAGAAATATATCGTCAGCGGAACGATCCGCAGGAGCGACGGCGTGCAGGTGCGTGTGGTCAGCGCAAGTCAGCCCGAGGTCCAGGCAGGAAGCGTGAGTCCGAATCTCGAAGATGCGTATTTGTACTTTATCGGAGGCGAGTCATGAGCGCCGCGCGTGTCGTCTATCACATCGCCCGCGCCGATTTTCTCGAACGCGTGCGCCGCTACAGTTTCCTCGTCATGCTGGGCGCGGTGGTCTTCCTCGGTTATCAGGCGGGGATCGGCAATTTCACTGTCCAGCTCGGAGATTATCGCGGGGAATTCAACTCCGCCTGGGTGGGGGGCATGTTGGCGATCATTGCGTCATTTATGCTTGGCTGGTTCGGTTTCTATCTCGTCAAAGGCTCCGTGGCGCGCGACCGCGAGACGGGCGTCGGTCAGATCATGGCGACCACGCCGCTCACACGTCCGCTGTACATGCTTGGTAAATGGCTGAGCAATTTTGTCGTGTTCATTGCAATGGTCGTTGTCCTTGCCATTGTCGCGTTTTTGATTCAACTGCTGGCTGGCGAAAGCAGGCAGTTCGATTTCCTCGCGCTCCTGACCCCCTTCCTCTTCATCGCTTTGCCTATGCTGGCACTGACCGCCGCGCTGGCGGTTCTATTCGAAAGCATCGGCTTCCTGCAGGGTGGCTTCGGAAACATCATCTACTTTATCCTCTTCGCCTCCACCATTTCAGCGGCGATCACATTGGGTAAAAACAATCCCGCCCTCGACCCGCTCGGTCTGACGCTCCTTCAACAAAGCATGGGAGCGGCGGCGAAAGCGATATTTCCCGATTACGGCGGCAACTTCGCCCTGGGTTTGACCGATACGCCCATTACAGGCGTGTTCACGTGGCTCGGCGTGGACTGGACTCTCGATATCCTTCTGACGCGCTTCATGTTCTTCGGCGTTGCGCTCGCGTTGACATTGACCTCGTCCATTTTCTTTGACCGTTTCGACTCTTCACGCGTCAGAACTATACGGATGACTGCGCAGCGCCACGTTTCCCATCCGACGCCTCAATCTGTTCCTGCAACCCAATCCTTATCCTCCGTTCATCTGACTCCCCTGACCGCGCGACCTGACAGTCTTGCCTTCACCCGCGTCCTCTTTCTGGAACTGAAACTCCTGCTCAAGGGATTGCGGTGGTGGTGGTTCGCCATAACAGGCGGACTGATTCTAGCCGCCTTGCTCATGAAACCTGAACCTGTGCGCGCCTATATTCTCCCCATCACCTGGCTCCTGCCTGTCCTGGTCTGGTCAGGCATGGGAAGCCGCGAGATGCGGCATAACGTCGGACAGATGGTCTTCTCTGCCGCCGCGCCACTGACTCGGCAACTCCCTGCGACGTGGTTGGCGGGTTTCATCGTCACCGTGTTGACGGGAAGCGGAGCCTTTATCAAGTTATCAAGCGCAGGCGATGGTGAGGGTCTGCTTGCGTGGTTTTCTGCCGCGCTGTTCATCCCAAGCCTCGCCCTCGCGCTGGGCATTTGGAGCAACAGTTCGAAGTTGTTCGAAGTGTTGTACATCTCCCTTTGGTATCTGGCGATCAACAAAGTGGAGGCAGTGGATTTCTATGGCGCGAACAGTGATGGGAACATCGGTTTCTTCCTGCCATTATCCCTTGCCCTGATTGTCGCATCCTTTATTGGCAGGGCAAGGCAGATACAGAAATAGGAGAACTCATCCTTGTCAACGAAACATCCGCTTGCTTTCGGTTTTCTCATCACCATTGTTTTTATCCTGCTGGTGTTGGCGTCATCCATTCTTGTTGGTAGAGCATCCGCCGCAGAGACCTCTGGCTGGTACATCGGCAGCACAATCGGCAGGCTGGTCTCGATATTTATTCTGCTCATCGTTCTCTCGCGCCTGGGCTGGTTGCATTCGGCAGGATTCACGTCGCTGGGACAGCCGCGCACATGGCTCATGCTCATCATTCCGCTCGCTTACTCTATTGCTGTGTCAGCCTATGCGATGACGGGAAATCTCGATTTCAGCTCCTCCGACCCATTATTCACGAGCATCGTAATCCTGTTCCTGATGACTCATGCATTATTGGAAGAAATTGCATTTCGAGGTTTGATCATGCACAGTTTTATCCGCGCGTGGGGCAGCACAAACCGCGGCGTACTCAGGAGCGTCCTGGTTTCCTCGCTCTTTTTCGGCGGTATGCATGTCATCTACCCGGCTGGCGAGCCATTACAAATCGTCCTTTTCCGAATCATCGCAGCATTCCTGCTGGGTATTTTTTTTCGGCGGACTGGTACTGCGGGGAGGAAGTATTTACCCTGCGGCTCTTTTCCATGGGTCATTGAATGTTGCGGGTTATCTGAACCTCGCGAGCAACGGCACGGAAGCGACACCCTCCTCATGGCTGTTGCTGAGCCTCTTCATGCTCCCGCTTGCAACATACGGATTGCATTTGCTCCGCGACATCGTTCAACCGTTTACTCACTCAAAAGGAGAATCTCATGAACCATTTATCGTCTGAAAGTCTTGTCAAAGAACAGGGGAGGATCAACGCACCAACTTCTTCACGAGCGATGTTGATTCTGACTGCCTGGCTGGGCACCCTGTTGCTCAGCCGTTTACCGCAGATCATTCTCAGCGAGTTGGGCGTAGCTCCCTTCTCCGAGTGGAGCATGTGGTGGTGGATCGTCGTAGGTATAGCGCTTGTTGCGCTTACCTTTGTATGGTCAGCCGTGAGACCGTTGCGAGGGTATTTCCTGATTATGACCATGATCTACGTGGTCACGATTGGAATGTCCTGGCTTACGGGAACTTCGGTCTGGGTCTCCTGGTTCGGTCCAGATAAACCGTGGCTCATCTTGTCTTTCGGCGATAGATTGGGGATCGTCCTGACGGCATTGGCGCTTGCAGGCGTTCTTGCCTTGATGGGGCAGAAACGCGGCGATTTCTTTTTTACCTTGGGAAATATCAACGCGCCCGCGGAAGGAATGCGTCTCCGGTGGAAAGTAGCAGGTCCGCTGATCGCGCTCCTTCTGACGGCATTGTTCACAGCAGGTATCCTGGCGATGAACTCCCTGTCAATAACGATTGCCGATATCCTGCCCATTCTTCCAATGGTGTTCATCCTTGCCATGATGAATGCCTTTGGCGAAGAGATGGCATACCGCGCCGCGCCGCTTTCTCAACTATGGCAGATTGTCGGGAAACGACAAGCCGTCTGGATGATGGCGTTGTGGTTCGGCTTGGGGCATTACTATGGCGGCGTTTCCTTCGGAGCGGCAGGCGTTATTTATCTCACACTGCTCGCCGTCCTCTTCGGCAAGGCAATGGTCGAAACAAAAGGACTGGGAATACCCGTGTTCATGCACCTCTGGGGTGATCTGGTGCTATACATCTTGCTGGCGCTGGGTTCGGCTTGAAGAGGAAATTTTCAATGACCCCACGACTCTCGAAGGCTGAAAGTTGGTGAAATAAACAAAAAACGGCAGAGGTAACTCTCCACCGCCTTTGATTTTGACTGGGTTCCCACGGTTTTTCTGGAAAACGTGCAAGAAGCGATGTATTTCCGCCGTCTACGTGCCGCCTACGCGCTTGCGAAACTTATACCCATATGCCAGATATGTACCCTGCTGGGTTGATTGTGTTTAGGCTTTAACCAATATGGAGATGAACCTTTAGATACCACTCTTAACTTACTAATCTGGAATACGCTCCAACTCTCGCCAACTGATCAATGATCCGACGCTAGTCTGCATGGATTGCACTCCTCCATAAACCACATAGCCTTGATTTTCAGGAACCGCCGTCAACTGTCGCCAGTATTGGAGGTTGTCAAAGTAACTGGTAGACAGCGTTTTACCAGATTTGATCTCAACCGGTGTGGTTTTATCGCCATTCACTAGCAAACAATCAATCTCTTTACCATGATTATCCTGCCAAAAATACGGGAGGCGATTCTCGCCACGATGGAAGTTGCGCTTAATAAACTCATTAATGACCAGATTCTCAAAAAGCCCACCCTTTAGATAGTGTAGGTTAACCTGATTTTCTTCGCGGATACCAAGCAAGGAACAAGCAATACCCGTGTCGTAAAAATACAACTTGGGCGATTTGACCAGCCGCTTGTTAAAGTTGCGATGGTAGGGCCGCAATCTATATAAAATATAGGAACTTTCCAAAATGGAGAGCCAGGCTTTGGCAGTATTTGGGCTGATCCCAGCATCGCTTGCCAGACTGGCATAGTTGAGCAGTTGCCCGATGCGCCCGGCGCATAACTGTGTGAATTGAATAAAAGCATTGATATCCCCGATGTTTTTCATCAGGCGCACATCTTTCTCGACATAGGTTTGGATGTAAGCCGGATAAAAATCGGTGGGATTGATGTCGCGATCATAAATGCGCGGATATTGACCTTTGAAAATCAGACTTTCGTATTGATCTACATCTGGATTCAGTTCTGCAAAGGAAAACGGGAGTAGATGTAATACTGCTGTGCGCCCTGCCAGCATTTGACTGATTTTCTCCATCAACAAGAAGTTTGATGAACCGGTCAAGATGAATTGAACTTTCCGATTCTCGTCCACCAGCTTTTGAATGTAGGAAAACAAATCAGGAGAATTTTGGATTTCATCCAAAATTGCACCGTTCGGATAATTGGCGAGGAAGCCACGCGCATCAGTCAGCGCAATTTGGCGGATATCAGGCTCTTCCAAAGAAACATAAGGCAAGTTGGGAAAGGTAGCTCGCACGAGGGTGGTCTTACCTGATTGGCGAGGACCAGTGAGGGTAATGACTTGGAATTTTTTCGCAAGAGTAATTAGCTTGGTTGCCAAAGTTCTTTCGATCATAGGAACACTCCACTAAGCGGATAATGCTTATTGATGTTTCTATGATAACATTAATTGTACAAATATGTAATACAATTGCACATTTGTACAGGCTCGGCTCTTGGACAATGAATTTGAGCATAAAGAATGGTAAGTGCTGGGGCATAGAATCAAAAGCGGCGGAGATTTTCTCCGCCGCCCGTTCGTAAACGAAACTTATACCCATATACCAGATATGTACCCCGCCGGACAGATCCGATTGCGGTTATAAGACGGGTATTGACAATCTTACGCGTTACCTTCTGAAAAGGCAACCAGCAAAATAGGAACTTGGTAATACGCTGATGACGCGCAGGCGCGGCAAAGGGTAAATTCCTCATGTTTCACTTCCCGTTCGTTCATGATCTCTTCGCCGCACACATCGCAATTGACGCGGACACCCGCCCTCGAAATGATCTCCCCCACTGAGGTATTCAAAACCACTTCTTGAATCGTCAACATCTCTTCATCAGGCATGATCTGTAAGTCTGCATCTGCGCGAAATAGTAGCGTGGCTCATTGGGGGCATAGGCATACGCTTTCTCGCGGACATCCAATGCAGGCGCAATGCGGATAGCGCAACCCGTTTTCGTATCCACAAATGTCACAGCGACCTTACCATAATCTTCCACGTGCAAGGTGCGGTGACCAACAGTACAACCTGTCGCAGCGATGACGCCGCCCACGAAACAGACGGCTGTTTCGGAGATGATGAGTGGTCGCTTTTTCGTTGGAGGCTCATCGAAACCAAGCGCTTTCATGCCAGCCAAGCCAATCCGCACACCAAGGATCTGGCGCGGGCAGAGATATGGTCGTGGTCTTGCATGGATTTATCGAGGAGAAGTTGGATATTCATGGTTATACCTTTCAAGCGGTAAATAATCTCAAGTTGCCTTCATCCGTCACTTCCACACGCAGGGATTGGAGGGGTTTTTCCGCGGGACGATGGGTCACGTTTCCTTTCGCGTCGAAGCGCGAGCCGTGGCAGGGACAGGTGAAGCCGTTTTCCTGGTCTTCCAGTGTGCAGCCGAGGTGCGTGCAGACCAGGCTCAGGGCGGAGAATCCGCTTTGGGTGTGGAGCAACACGGCAGGAGGATCGGAGAGAAGCGTGCGCGAGCCGAGGGGAAAGTTCGAAGCGGGACCCAGGTCAAATTCCGTTTGAGGCGCGGGGTTGGGTTCATAATCCAGAAAGCGGAGCAAGCCACCCAAGGCGAGAGCTCCGCTAATGTAGAGAAATCCAGAGCGGAGGAGTTTGAGAAAATCGCGGCGGGAGAGGTCGGTCATGGTTAATGCTCCACGGCGTGGCATTCGTGACAGTAATGGGATTCCTGCTCGTCAGGGTTTTGCTCGCAGGCGGTTCCCATCACGGGGCGGAAGGTGAAGTATTGGCGGGTGGCTTTGCCGTACATCTCGTATGTGCCATTGGGGAGAATGCGGATGTTCCAGAGCGGCTCGCCCTTTTCGGTGACGAGGATGGTGTCGCCGAGTTTCAAGTCAATGACGGGGTTGAGGAAGGCGAGCGTGAAGGCGATGTCATTCGGGTCGGTCAATGTTTTGGTCAGCGGCAGTTCGTCCAGCGTGCCGTGACAGGTTTTACATTGAACGTATTCGATGGACGCCTGGTCTTTGTGGATGTCGCCGTCGCCCATTGATTCAGAGCGGGTGTGACAGTCAATGCAGTCGAGGGTGTATTCGCATTTGGTGAACACGCCGATGGGTTGGTAGTAGTCGTCAATGCGTAAGATGGGATGATCGTCGCGCTTGGTGAAGGTCATCGTGCGCAGGTCGTAGTTGCCGCGGTTGTGGCAGGTGTTGCATTGGGTGTACGGGATGGCTGTTGTTAAAGTGTGTTCGCCAACGGAGTGACAGGCAGAACATCCCGTTTGCCTCGAATAGTCTTCGCCTTCACGTGGCATCGCGTTGATGTGGCAGGTGAGGCATTCTTCGCCAAATTTTTGAATGGAGGGATTGGCTTCGCTCAATGGGTCGAATGCAAGTAGTGAAGTAATGCCCGTCTGCGTTTCGTCATCGGTCACGGCATTGATTCCGTAGCGCGGCGTCAAGTCCACCTGCGCGCCAAACGTAAAGCGGATGCTGGCGATCGCGCCCGCGTACGTGGATTGGATGCTGGTGGTCACGCGCTGGATGTGGTGGCGGTCGTCCGCTTCACTGCCGCTGTGACAGTTGGTTCCGCCGCACGAGGCTTCGACTACGCTCAGGTCGGATGGGTTCGCGCCCCCGCGCATGGAACTGTGCGCCAAATCCGCGTTCAGGGCAAGGCGCTCCCCACCGTGACAGGTGACGCAGCCGAAGGTCTCGACAGGGTGCGAGGCGCTGATTTTAGGCAGGTCCGCGTGGCAGGTGAGGCAGTATTCGGGCTGGCCTGTCAGTGTGGGGATTAATTCGATGGGCTTGGGTTGGCGTGAGTTATTCCACCAGACCAAAATGATGGAGAGGAGAAGGAGGAAAGAGGAAAGAGTGAGGAGGCGGCGCATGGGGGTGATTGGTAATTGGTAAATGGTAATTGGGGAGTCGTGTGTACCTGTCTATCTGTTTAGGAGAGTGAGAATGATGATGAAGACTGCAATCACTGTTGCCGCGACCTGCGCGAGGCGGTTGGATTTGGGGAACCATGTCCCGATGTCGCTGTCCGCGGGTTTGGGGAAAATGTAAGGGATGAAAGCAAGAATGACAAGAATACCAAACGGAATCAAGACGCCGAAGATGAAAGGGTCGCCCCATTTGAGCATTTGCTGAACCCAGAGGAAGAACCAGGGCGCGCGCGTCTCTGCGTCGGGGCTCGGTTTGCCGATCATAGCGGGGGCGATAGGCGCGGGAAAGAAGCTGGAGAGCAGAACGAGCAGGATGCTAGCGATGAACATTGTCAACACTTCACGGCGGACGAGTTCATTGCGGGAGATGCGGACGTTATCAGTGCGGGCATGCGGCGGCGGGACGGCGATTCCGCCATCTCTGCGGACGCGGAAGGCGTGCCAGATGCCGAGGACGACGACGGGAATCGTCAAGCCGAAGAGATGCCAGGTGTAGAAACGCGTCAGGGCGGTCTTGCAGGCGTCTCCGCCGCCGACAGCGAGACGGAAGAGGAAATCGCCGATGAACGGAATCGTCTTGATGAGATTTGTGCCAGTGGTGAGCGGCCAGCAAATGCCCTGATCCCAGCGCAGGATGTAGCCCGTGAAGTCGAGCATGATGGCGAGGACGAAGAGTCCCAGCCCAAGCAGGTAGTTGAAGCGGCGCGGATGACCGTAGGCGGCGGTGAAAATGACGCGCAGAAGATGAACTGCCGAAACGATGAGCAACAGTTGCGCCGACCAATAGTGCAGGTTGCGGATGAATCCGCCGTAGGGGACGTGATACGTGATGACCTGAACCGAGAGCGCGGCTTCTTCTGGATTTGGAACGTAGTAGAACATTTCCAGGATGCCCGTCACGCCGAGGACGAGCATGAGGAAGACGGTAGTCCCGCCCGCACCCAACGTGTGACGCCAGCGCGCTTGCGCGGCGGGGATGGTTGGAGGGTGGAGGTGATGGAAGAAGGAGGGGCGCATGGGGGAAAAACCCTCCTGCTCAATCGGCGGGAGGGTTGTCGGGTGGGCAAATGCCCGTCGAAGCGGAGGCAGGTTGGAGGTCAGGAAGGAAGCGATTCAGTCATCAGCGACAGTCGGCGCGGGATGAAGTCTGCGTATGGGAACGGGAGTCGTTTCGGCTTCATGTTCCGTTTCAAAGACAGGGAAATATTTGGCAAGCAGTCCAAACGCCATGATGCCCGCGGAGAAGATGCCGATCGAGACAGCAACTTCGGGCAGGGTCGGGAAGTAGCGGACGTTGCCCATGAAGGTCGGGACGTAGAACAGCGGGTCGGGATGCTTGACCGCGAACCAACTAACGTTGAAGCGGTTGAGGATCAGACCGAGCAGGGTGATGACCGCGCCTGTGAGGAGTCCACGCGGGCTGGTCTGATTCTTTTTGATGGAGAACCAGACGATGGGAATGACCACGCCGATGAGAATCTCCGCCCAGAAGAGGGCGCTCATCACGCTGCTGGTGAAGAGGTAGCCGAGATCGCCCGCCACTGCGAGTTCGCCGAATTTGAGCACGAGGTAGACGCCGAGGGTGATCGGCAGGGCTTTGGCGAGTTTCGTCAGTAGATGTGTTTCAAGTCCGCGTTGGAAGTAACGCGAACTGAGCGACGACTCGAGGATGATCATCGAGAGGCCGACCGAGATGGCGGAGGTGAAGAACAGGATCGGCAGGATGGGCGTCCACCACAGCGGATGCAGTTTCTGCGGCTGGATGAGGAGCAGGGAGCCGAGAGAGGACTGGTGCAGAGTGGAAAGCACCACGCCGAGGATGACGAACGGCATGATGAATTTGTGGATGAGATGCGCGATCTCGTGCAATGTGGGGAAGCGCTCCAACACCACAGGCGCGAACTCGATGGCAAGAACGGTCAGGTAACTCATCACGCAGATGCCGATTTCAAGCAGGACGCTGGTGTGGTTCCAGTGGATCATCATGTACCAGATGCGGAGAGGCTGACCGAGGTCAACCAGCAGAGCGACGGCAACCATGATGTAGCCGAGGAAGGCAGTGAGTACGGAGGGACGCAGAAGCGGCTCGAACTCTTTGATGCGCAGGATGTAGACTGTGCCTGCCATGAGGAAACCGCCGCTGGAGATGACGACGCCCGTGAACAGGTCGAAACTGATCCAGAAGCCCCAGGGATAGGAATAACTCAGGTCGCTGATGGCGCCGATCCCGAAGGCGTAGCGCGTGAATGCCACAACGGCGGCAATCGCCATGAGCAGAATCAGCACGAGGGGCAGAGTCCCGATGCGGAGGAACTTGGAAAGGGTGATGCTGAGTTTCATTTCGGTTCCTCCGCTTTCTTTTCTTCGGCAGATTTGCCATTCTTCTTTTTATTGTTGTCATACATTGCCACGCCCGCGCTGACGGCGGTGAGCACCGCGCCCCAACTGAGCGCAAACGGGATGGTCATTTCCATCACCTTCTCGCTGACTTCGTTGATGGGCGTTTCGGGCAGTTCGGGCAGACCCAAATCTTTGAACGGGACGTGCGAAATGATGAGATAGGACGTGCCGCCGTTTTCATGCTCGCCGTAGACGTGGTCAATGTAACGGTCGGGATGCGCGGCGATGCGTTCGTGCGCCCGCTGGATGAGTTCGTCGCGGTCGCCGTATTCGAGCGCGTCGGTGGGACAGGTCGCCACGCAGGCGGGTTCCTGTCCGTTGTAGATGCGCTGGGGGCAGAAGGTGCATTTGTCAATGAACGCGCCGTCAATGATGCCCTTGTCGTAGTCGAAGTGCGGCACGCCGAACGGACAGGCGTTCATGCAATAGCGGCAGCCGATGCACACGTCGGGATTGTAGGAGACGGGGCCGTCTTCCGCTTTGGTGTACGCGCCGACGGGGCAAGCCGACATGCAGTCGGGATGCTCGCAATGCATACAGTGATAGACCATCGTGCCGCGCTGGAGATTGGGGTACTCGCCTGTGACGCCGAGTCCCGCGACCCAGATACGGGTCTTGTCCATCTCGATATTGTTTTCCACACTGCACGCCACCATGCAGGCGCGGCAGTCAATACAGCGCGTGGCGTCAAAGAGATAGGCGTGATGTTTGATTTCAGTCATAGTTTTTCCTCCCCTCACTCCTTCACCTCTCTCCCGCTGGGAGAGGGGACGGGGGTGAGGGTACCTCTAAGCCTTCTTCACCGTGACAAAGGTCTGGCTCAATGCCTGCCCGCCGCTGATGGGGTCAGCATAGGTGACGTGGAGAACGGAACTGCTCGCTCCGACTCCGAAGGCGGTGGTCAGTCCTTTAGAGAGATGTCCATAGCCCGGAGTCATGTAGACGCAATCGGGGCGGATGGCTTCGGTCGCCAGCAGTTTGATGTGAATCTGCCCGACTTCGCTCGTCACTTCGACCCAATCGTCGGTGGCAAGCCCGAGGTTGGCGGCAGTCCTGGCGTTCATCCACAGACGCGGTTCGTCTGAATATTTGTGCAGCAGTTGATTGTTTTGCGTGCCGAACTGCGTGGATTGCGCCACCTTGCCCGTCAGCAAATAGAACTGATCTTCCTTTGGCTGCGGAGGTTCCTCCCACGTCGGCACGCCAGAGAAGCCGACCTTTGCCAGCGTGTCGGAATACAACTCGATCTTTCCGCTGGGCGTGCTCCAGGTGAAGCCAGCGGGTTCGCCTTCGGGCATTTCGGCGTAGCCTTTTTTCTTCACTTCCTCAAGGCTCGCCCCAAGCGGCTTCAACTGCTGGCGGAGATAATCTTCTTCATCTTCGTACTGGAAGAAATCGCCCAAGCCGAGTTTGGTTCCCAACTGCTTGTAAATCCACAGCGCAGACTTCGCCTCTCCCTGCGGCTCGATGACAGGCTGGCGGATGAAAGCCTTGTCGCCGACGGGCAGGAGCGGGTCGTAGCGTTCGAGATACGAGGCTTCGGGCAGGACCACGTCCGAGAACCAGGCGGTGTCGTTCATGATGATGTCCACCGTCGCAATGAAGTCCATTTTGCCGAAGGCTTCGAGAGTCTTGGCGCGGTCGGGCAGGGACATGATGGGATTCTGGCGTGAGATGAACCAGCCATGCGCCTGATACGGGTCGCCCTTCACAATGTTGTCGCGCAATTCTTGAAAGACGCCAATCTTGAACGGCACGATGGGGTACTTCCACGGCACGCCGTCGAGGCGCAAGGTAGACACGCGCGGATACGGAGGCTGGGGCGGGGCGCCCAACCCTGCGCCTTCGGCAGCCGCGGCGGTCATGGTTACGTTCCAGTTGCCCATCAGCGCATTCAAAATGGAAATGGCGCGTTGGGTATGGAACGAATTGATGAAATTGGAGGTGCGCCAGCCGTTGTGAACAAGAACGTGCGGCGCGGCGTCCGCCAATTCATGCGCGATGCGCGTGATGGTTTCGGCGGGGATTCCCGTCAGCGGCGCCGCCCATTCGGGCGTGTAGCGCGCGACTTCCTTTTTCAACTCGTCAAAGCCGACAGTGTGCTGTTCCACGAACCAGCGGTTGTAAAGTCTCTCGCCGATGACGACGTTGAGCAGGGCAAGGTGAAAAGCCAAGTCCATGCCTGGTTTGATGGGCAGCCATTCGGTCGCTTTGGAAGCGGTTTTGGTGTAGCGCGGGTCGAGATAGACCACCTTCGCGCCGCGGTCAATCGCCATAATCAGGTCGTGCGTCTCCGAAGTGGAGATCGCTTCCAGCAGATTGCGTCCCGTCAAAATGATGTACTTGAGTTTGTCATCATAGATGCGCTCAGGCTCTTCCATGCCGTAGGTCATCAGGTTCGAGACAATCATGGCGTTGAAGCACAGCGAGCGCTGCGTGCCGTAGTTCGGTGAACCGAAGGCGTACAGCAGGTTCTCGAACAGCGGCTGGCTCAAGTTGTGCGTGGACGAGAAAACCATCGCTTCCGCGCCGTACTTGTCCTTGATTTCGGTCATCTTGCTGGCGACCAAATCCAACGCTTCGTCCCACGACGCCTGGCGGAAGAGGCCTTCGCCGCGTTTTCCCACTCTGACGAGGGGAGTCAGTACACGGTCGGGATCGTACGTGTTCATCAACCCCGATTGCCCGCGCGGACACAGATTCCCGCGCGAGTGTGGATGTTCGGGGTTGCCGTCCAGTTTGACGACTTTCCCGTCCACGACCTTGGCGATCAGCCCACAGCGCCACACGCACATCTCGCACATGCTGTGGACATACCCGTTGCCCTGCGAGTCAATCGTCCCAGCCGCGCGCGCCGCTTCGGCGACCTTCGGCGGAAGCATTGCGCCCACCGCCAGTGCCCCCACTGCTGCCGCGCCGATTTTGAGAAAATCTCTTCTTGAGATTGTTTGTGTCATAGAATACTCCAGTGTTCAGTCATCAGTTATCAGTGATCAGTTTTTCCTGTCACTGATAACTGAACACTGATTACTGATGACTGTCTTTCCTCTGCCATCCCACACGGTCAATCAAATAGAACAGCAGGAGCGACATCAGCGTGAACATGGTAATGAACAGAAACGCGCTGACATTCCACAGTTCGGGGATAATCGCGTTGCCATAATTGGCGATGGCATTGATCGGCGGGAAGACCTGCTGATAGGTCAAGCCGAAGAGAACCGCGCCAGTCAGAAAGCCGAGCACGCCAGGGATGAGATAATCCATCTTGCCTTCGCCCGCGCCCGCCGCGCACGTCCCAGGGCAGTAACCGCTCAGCGCCATACCCACGCCGAAGATCAACCCGCCGACCAGATTGCCGACGATATAAGTCGCAGGCACATTCGGGAAGGTGACCAGACCAAGTCCGCGCAAGGCATACAGTCCGCTCATGGAGACGACCAGCGCCGTCATCATGAATTTCAACACAGCCATATCGGTGAAGCGGAAGACGTTCACGATTTTGTGATACTTGGTCAAGCCCGCCTTGTTGAGCGAGAAGCCGAAGAAAATGCCGAGCACAAGGGTGATGATGTAGTTTGCCATGCCAGCCTCCTAATAGCGATTCCGATAAATGACCAGCGCGGTGACGATGCCCGAAGCGAACATCCCCGCGATGAACAGGAACGCCGACGGCGCCAGCAGCATCCCGCCAGAGATGGCGAGTCCGCTCGTGCAGCCACCCGCGATGCCCGCCGCGTATTCCAAAATGACCGCGCCGACGAAAGCCAGAACCCAGCGCTTCCACGTCTGCGGACCGAAGATGCGCTTCCATTGCGCGTCTGAATTGGCAGAACCTTTCTTGAACCACATCAGCGTCCCGCTCGTCGCCGCGCCGATCATCCCGCCAAAGAAAATGCCGATAATCAAAACCACGCCAATCGTGATTCCAGGCGGCATGATGAAGTTGAAATACATATTGTCGAACACCGCAGGCGCGATCCACTTGCCGAACATGCCCGCCAGGTTCTCGAACGCGCCCGATGCGCCGAGCAAGTTGTTGCTCGCCCACACCGCGCCAATGCCCACGAGTCCCAGCAACGCCCCCGCCACGTACGGCGACCATTCTTCCCTGCGGATGTAATTCAAAATGAATTTCATGGCTCACTCCTCATCCTTCGTCAAAGCATCCATCAAGTCGAACGCCTTGTCCGCCTTTTTGTGTCCCAGCACATTCTTCAAAGCCTTACGCGCGCTCGGCTTCAACCCTGCGATCTTCGGCAGCATCTCCACCACATCGGCGGGATATTCATTGTCCACCGCTTTGGTGTCGCCGAACTTCACGTTGATTAACTTCTCGCGCGTTGCGACAAACCCGCCGCCGCCGATCAGCATCACGCCAATCATGCCGATCAAAATCATGTTGCCCCAATTGATGGGCTTCTTCCCCAGCACGATGGCGTCATAGTTTTGCTGGTAATTGACCGCATTCGGATCGTCCACCACGATTTCATTGCACGGATTGGATGCCGCAGCGGGAGCGGGATCCGCGCTGACGGGCGCCGCCGCTTCAGGCGATCCCGAGGCTGGGCTGCTGGACCCCGAGCCGATTTCCACGCCGAGAGCGGACGCGTACACCTGCGCGCGTTCCTGCAAATCCGCGGCGTGGCACTGTTGGCACGAAGCCGCCACATCGGAGAGCGGATCCACCATCCCTTCGTGCGCGGCGGCTTTGTCGGTCGCCTGCTGGTTTCCTGCATGACAGATGTAGCAGAAATCGCCGAACGCGTGCGACCGGTGCCAGCCCGTCCCATCCGCGTTGACGGACATCTGTCCCTGCACCTCATGGCAGTTCTTACAGGATGACGCCTGCGAACCGCATTGGGCACTGACAGGGGTGGCGGTGTACAACAGGACCCCCGTAATGAGCAAAATGGTCGCTCCTGTCAACAGAAAATAAAACGCGGTCTTCTTATGCAACATTGCTTTCTCCTGGGTTGTGATGAGTTACTCCTGCATTTCGGAAACCATGTTTGCCTTATAGGCAAGTTGGTCATGCAACACTGCCCGCAATAGATTCAACGCTTCGATTAGGCGGCAATCCGCCAGTTCATAGGTGATGCTTACGCCATGCCGTTTCGTCCGGACAAGCCCGTGATCGCGCAACACCTTGAGATGGCGGGATGTTTTGGATTGAGGGAGACCAAGTTCGTTCGTTAACTCGGTTACATTGAGAGGTTGTTCGTTGAGAGCGTATAAAATGAGTATCCGCGTGGGGTCCACGAAGGCATAACATAAATTCGCCTCAAGTTCGGAAACCTCCAGTGTTAGCGGGTGGGACAACATGGCTTGGCTCTATATTCGAATGCTCGTATGAACGACTATATCATTGTAGTGACGTTGAGTTGGGCAGGGTAGTGAAACCTGTCACTTATATTGTGAACAATGTAACAATTAAGTTGTTATTTTTAATTTTTACAACATATTTCACACATTTAATTGGTTGTTCTTAGCATAGAATAAACTGTCCCCAGGGCATGTTCTGAGCGCAGTCGAACGCTCAATACCTTTGGGACAGTCCGTTACTTATGATTTCTTTGGAGACAAAAGGACCAGCGCCAGCCAGAATCCAAAGAGGGCAATGCCCCCTGCCGCCCACGGCAGTTTTTCAGCAACACCCTGTTCCACGGTTTCGGGGAAACCCAACTCGGCGGGTTGAACCGGGGTGTAGGCAACAGGCTTTATAACCTGCTCAAATCCACCTTTGGAATCGAAGGTCGCGAGCCGCGCGTTCACATCTTCGGCGTGACATTCCCTGCACTTCGCACCATCGTTTTCCTGCGGATGCTCAAGCATTCCAATATGCGACTCTTCCGCCTTGAACGCAGCCGAGTCGCCCTCGTGACAATCTATGCAACGATCTCTGTGAGCATCCACCATGCAGTACCAGCAGCCGGTATCGTGCAGGTAATATAGTTCTTCATGGCAGGAGAGACAGGAGTTATCTGCGGAATTCTTCATCATCGGCGCGGCGGATGCCCGCTCCGTCAGGTTCAAGGTCGCAAACGCAACAATGAACAGAAAGGCGAGCCCAGTAAAAATCCAGCGATTAGGCTTTGTGAACATCTTTCACCTCCGGGTTTGGTCTAACGGCATGAAATATCGTTCTGGAGAATCTTCCAGAGTATCTTCAGGGCATAGCACAAGCAGGGCACATGAGACCGTGTTGGCAGTATTACGCCAAGTGTGCGGGGTGTAGGCATCGAAAATCAGACTGTCTCCCGGCGCAAGCGGGTAGAGTTCACCTTCGATGGTGTAGGTGATATGTCCCTCCAGGCAGTAGATGAACTCGCGCCCGGGGAATACGATTGGAGTTTTGCCGCTATTAGCGCCAAGTTCAAGCCTGGTGATGAACGGTTCGGATCCAATGTGAGGCAGTCCTTCGTTCAATTTTTCCATCTGACCTTGCGAAAATACAATCTGCTTCCGTTCCCCGACTCTTTGGTACACGACCCTTCGTTTGTGCTCCTCGTGTTCGAAAAATGAAGTAATGGGCACATCGAGACTTTGCGCCAGCAGGGAGAGGGTGTTGACGCTGGGGGAGGTTTTTCCGTTCTCGATCAGACTCAGGGTGTTGACACTCAGATTGCTTTGTTCTGCCAGGGCGCGGATGGACAGGCGCCGGGCTTTCCGCAGTGAACGAAGCCGTTGTCCCACTCGTTCCGAGGCGTGATTCGCATTCTTCCTCACGAGGGTTGGATTGCGTTCCTCTTTGTCGGTCCGGGTTGGAATCGCATGTGCGATCATCATCTTCACTCTCTCATCGCAACTGACCAAAATTTTGTTCACTGACAAGTTGCTGGAATTGGTTATTTCGTCATCAACTTTGCTAACTGGCAGAACAAGTTGTTGTTTCTTTGTAATCATTATTGCATATTTTTGTCAATTATTTTAGTAACAAATGTCACATTTAATTGTATTCAAACACATTTTAGTTGACGGTTGTATAGTATTTTTGTGATTTAATTCACAAGTCAAGAAAGACACCATGAAAACAGGACCAGCCTCCCTGTCGGGAAGAGGCGAGTGCCTGGGATGTCACAAAAAATTGTGTGTTTTCATCCCTTCTGGTATGATTGAGGCAATTCATCCAAACCAACATGGAGCGCACAGGCATGGAAGGTTCATTCTCTCTCGGCGATAAGTTGCGTCAGTTGCGGAGCGAGCGGAATATTTCTCAACGCGAACTGGCAAAAATGGCGGGCCTGTCCCCCAATTCGATCAGCCTGATCGAGCGCGATGAAACGTCACCTAGTGTAGCCACGCTGCAAAGCCTGGCGAGCGCACTCAACATCCGCATGAGTTATTTTTTCGAGGAGGAAGCGCCGGCCAGCGTCTTGTATATTAAATCGGGATCGCGCCCGAAGATCGAAAGCGGAGGCGTGACCATCGAGGGCATGGGCAAAACCCTACCCGACCAGGAACTGGAGCCGTTTGCGGTCACGCTTGAGCCGAAGGCTGGCAGTGGAGGCGAACGACAGGTGGTTCACACCGGGCATGAATTTGTGTATTGCCTGCAGGGAAAGATCGAGTATGTGATTGACGGAACTATTTACTTGATGGAAACCGGAGACATCCTAATCTTTGAAGCCACCCTGCCCCATCTATGGCGAAACCCCTTTGACGAAGAGGCGAGATTCATTTTGGTTTTGCAAACCCCCAACGCCTCGCGCGAACCTGTGCAACGGCATTTTTCGAGTCACCCATCTGTTAAACACATCGGCGGATAAGTTCCGCGAAACGGAAACAGATCCGGATCTGCAGGACCCGGGTCTGCTTCCGTTTTATCAGCAACTGCTCAGCCGGTTCTTCATCCCGTCCTTTGCGGCACGTGTCGCAGGGAGTCCATTCCTGTGGCGATTAACGTGAACGCAATGGACAGGATCACGCCGATCAGCACCAACAATCTCCAATCGAGCATGCTTTGAGTCGCTACCTGACCAATCGCGTTTTGTCCCATCCCTCCGCCCTTTTGCGCGGTGACATTGATCGGGGGAAATAACTGTGTATTCGTAGTGTTGTTCCGCATCCACGGTGGGCCTCCTCCTCCGGGCCGGGTGATCGTTGCCACTTCAGGCGCGGTCGGCTCCCACTGGCGGATGAAGCCCACGATCGCCTGGATCTCTGCATCGGTCATGCGGTCTCCCCAACTGGGCATGGCAGTTCCGGGTACACCGAGGGTGACGATTTGCTGGATAGCCTGGTCGCTGGTGTCCGTGAGGAAGGACTTGACATTGAGCGACGGTGCGCGCGGCGTGCCTTGTCCCTCCGGACCATGGCAGCGGGAACAGTTGGCAGTGAATAGCTGGCTTCCCAATGCGAGACTCTCCTCGGTCACAGCGATCGGCATATCCGGCACAGGGATCGTTCCCAGCGGAACCTCATCCCAGCGTTGGATAAGGGCGACAAGCGCACTGATCTCCTCCGGCTGAAGGACATTGCTCCAGCCAGCCATCAATGTTCCAGGATTGCCGTAGGTGACGGTGCGGGTCAATTCATCCACAGTTTTCTCGCGCACAGCCGGGTCGTTCAATGCAGGGGCAATGCCGGTGCCTAGCCCGTCCGCGCCGTGACAGGCAACGCAGTTCGCGGCGAAGATCTTCACAGCCGTTTGCAGGGTGGAGCCATCGGGTAGATTCCCAACCTCGGCGAAGAGAACAGGATCAGGCTCCGTTGTGAACGGGATCAATGGCGCTAATCCGAGGTTGACCACGATATCGCCGGTAGCCTTCCAGTCGCCGTACAGCACCAGCGTGACAAGTTCTTCGATCTGATAATCGCTCAGTGGACCGCCATTCGCGATCGCCCAGGCGGGCATGGCAGTCTCATACCGTCCGCGTTCGATGGTCTTGTAAATGTCTTCGTACGGCATGGTGCGCAGCGCGTCACTGTCCAAAGGAGGTGTTGCACCGATGCCTTCCCCGTTCAAGCCGTGACAGACGGAACAGTTCTCGGCATAAAGAATCATGGCTTCGTTCAATTGAACGGCAAGGACATCGCCCTGTGCCCGCACAAGACGATCTGGCTCGTTCAGGATGTATAAGCCCAGCCCGGAGACGATCAGTAGTAACGCGCCCAATCCGATGATGGATTCGATGAGAAATGACTTTTTGTTGTTCATGATGTATCTTTTGCCTTATGGGTAAACAACCTGCGCGGTTTCGTAGGTCTGGCGTTGGAGGATCTTTCCCGTATCAACTTTGATCTCGCCTTCTTCGATGATGAGTTCAAAGAGATCCAGTGGACGCGGCGCGGGCGGATTTTCCACCACACCCTTCTGGTCAAACTGCGAGTTATGGCAGGGACAAATGAATTTCTGCGCGGTCTGGTCCCACGGAACCGTACAGCCCAGATGCGTGCAGCGGTGATGGACCGCCAGAAAGCCTCCATCGCCAATGCGGACCACGTAAAAGCGTCCGTTGGGGATGTGCGTGACTGAGTTGGGTGGGAAATCATCCACCAGACCAGCGGTGATTATCGAACCAAATTCACCTTCGACTAAACGCGGTTGAAGATAGGCAAGGAAAACACCACCGGCTTCTAGGGCAGCGGCGCCGCCCAAAATCGCCCAGGCGATCTTGAGAAAGTCACGGCGGGACACAGGTTGTGGTTGTACAGCAATTTCGGTCATGGAAATACTCCTAAAATATTTTCATTAATGGGTCACAACGGGCATGTTCCAAGGCAGGTACAGGCTCATACCAGGTCCACGGAAGAAGATGCCAATGACGGTAAGGACAAGGAACGCCGTGAAAATGAACGTGGCAACGAAGAGCACCCGTTCTTCGGTGTTGGCATCGTATTTCTTCGTGATCCATCCATCAAGCAAGACAAGCGGAAGCGTAACCACCGCCAGCGGAACGAGTCCATTTGAGAGCAGCGTATTCCATGAAGAAAGCCACCCCGTCCAGTCCAGTACGAATTCATCCAACAGCACCCAAATGGGTGTGGCAATCAGGGCGATGCCAGACGAAAGCAAGGTGAGGGCGCGCCCACGGTGAGAGCGGAAGTACACACCTACACTATCAAGATGCAGATCAAAGAAAGGCAAAAGAAAGATTCCGGTCACCAACAGTCCAGGGATTACAATCGCACCGACCAATGGGTGAAAGTGAAGTAATAGTTCCTGCAAGCCCATGAAGTACCAGGGCGCCTTGGCGGGATTCGGGGAAAGAGCCGGGTTGGCGATCCCCTCCAGCGGAGCAGGGACAAACATGGAGAAGAGCAAAAGCGCCGCTGTCCACCCGAGGGCAAAGATCAATTCGCGGTGGACCAGGTGTGGAATCGTGGTCACGCGTTCCACTTTGGAGTCTTCAATCTGATTCGCAGATTTGGGACGCGTCAGCCCGCCGTCTTTGCGCACGCGCCAAAAATGATAGGACATCAACCCGAAGATTGCCAGCGGGATGAACGAAATGTGCATGGAATAGAAATTGAGCAGGGTGTTCGCTCCCACTTCGGGTCCGCCCAGGATGAGGTTGCTGAACCAGCCTCCGATGAGCGGGATGTAGCTGATGATGCTCGTGCCGACGGTGATCGCCCAGAAAGCAAGTTGGTCCCACGGAAGCAGGTACCCGGTGAAATTCGCACCCAGCACCAGTAACAGCATGGCAACGCCGATGAGCCAGTTCAACTCGCGCGGCGGACGGTACGCCCCCGTAGCAAAGACGCGGATCAAATGCAGGACTGTCACCACAATGAGCAGGTTGGCGCTCCAATGGTGCAGGTTGCGAATCAACTCTCCGAACCAGATGTTGGAATTCAATTCGAGAATATCAAAGTATGCCTGTGGAGCGGCAGGGGTGTAATTGTTGAGCAGGATGATACCCGTCAACCCCAAGATGGTCATGAGCAAGGCAGAGAGTCCGCCAAGCCCCCAGGTATATGTCCACTTCAACGAGGAGACTTCTACTTTGGAGGGATGGATGTGCAGGATAAGACTACCCACCACCATACGGATGCGCCCGCGGTCATCGGAGGGGATGCCTTCGGGCACAAGTTTCTTCCGCATGCGCTGGAAGATGGAGGGTTCGGGTTGAGGTGTTTGTTCGTCCATGATGGCTTCCTGATAAATTGCATTTGAATTTGACAGTCTCATTTTTAGCAAGTGGACTTAACGGATGAAAAAAAGATCTGTGAAGATTTGGTAAAGAAGTTATCCCTCAAAATCGTTTCAAAATCTTGAACCACTCTTTACGGTCTCTTTACATTGAAAACCTATCATGCTGTCATCGTTGCCAGGAGCAACGAAATATCAAAAACAAACACTAGCAGGAGAAACAAAACATGTTCAACAATCTCAAAAATATTTTTATCGGCGTTCTTTCGGCGGTCCTAGTGATCGCCGTGGGCGCAAGCGCCTACAATGCTTTCGCATCGAATGACGCTTCGGTGACAACCCAACCAGCCATTACCACCCCTCAGGGCAACGGTAATAGGAACGGCGGCAGTGGATATGGCGATGGAACCGGAATCACCACCATCCCCGCTTCTGACCTGAGCACTGAAGAAGCCGCCAGCCTGCTCTATATGCGGGAAGAAGAAAAACTCGCGCGCGATGTGTACAATGCGCTCTTTACCGTTTGGGGGCAACCCACCTTCTCAAATATTGCTTCCAGCGAACAGCAACACATGGATCAGATCAAACTTCTAATTGACCGTTACGGTCTAACTGACCCCGCTTTGGAACCCGGCAAATTCACCAATTCTACGCTGCAGGCGTTGTACGATCAACTCGCCGCACAGGGATCTGCCTCCCTGGCGGATGCGCTCAAGGTTGGCACAGCGATCGAGGAAATTGATATTGTCGATCTTCAGACCCGCATCGCCCAAACCAACAATGCCGATATTCAACTGGTGTACAACAATTTGATGAACGGTTCCTACAACCATCTTCGGGCTTTCGCCAGTGTACTGACCCAGCAAACCGGTGATGTTTACCAGCCGCAGCATCTCTCCGCTGATATGTACCAGAGCATTATCTCAGGCACCACAGGCAATGGCAACCAAGGCGGCAATGGAAATGGCTATGGCGGTGGCAACGGTCAAAGCAACAGTGGGCAGAATGGACAGGGTGGCAACTCCATTCAAAGCCAGTCCGGAAACGGAATTTCGCAAACCAATATCGCGGGCGCGGTCAATATCCACGGCGTTGTCAATTCCTACGATGGCATGGGGATCAGTATCACCACCGACGCTGGGCAATCTCTGTATGTGGACACGGGTAACATGCGTTACAGTCAGTCACTTGGGTTTGCGCCTGTCGCAGGCGACGGTATGACGGTGGTCATGTTCTACGGCAATCAGGGCGTGAACAACGCGATCTCGGTCACGATGGATTCAACAGGTGTGACATACACCTTCCGTAGTGAAATGGGGCAGCCGTTATGGGCGGGTGGCAATGGGAATGGCAACGGGGTGGGAGGAAAACCGTAAAACAACATTTTACAAAAGCCTCGTGGATTAATCACGGGGCTTTTTTTAGTTGCCAAGTTTGTATATTCAGTGAACAACGGCTGTGAAAATGTTCACTCAGAAAATAGGTTTGAGATTTGATCAAAACCTTTACGTTCGTTCTGCAAGAACGCCATATCACACTCCAGCTTGGAATGTTTTTTATAAAAAACGAATTACTTTATAATTATATTTTGAGTTTTTTAAAAAATGCAGAATTTTTGTTGAAATGGAGCATTAGATATGATAAAAAATTCCAAGAATATAGTGCTGGATAGTACGGACAAGTCCCTCTTGCGCGCGCTACAAGCAGACGCTCGTTTGAGCAATGTGCAACTTGCGCGCAAGATCAGCCTCTCGCCGCCTGCCACCCACTCGCGCTTGAAGCGCATCGAGAAGGACGGCTACATCCGCCAATACACTGCCGTCGTGGATCGTGAAAAAGCTGGCTACGACCTGCTGTGCTTCATCCATATTGCCATGCAAATGCATCAGTACGAGCAAGTGGACAAGTTTCGCAAGTTAATGCAGAAGATGCCCGAAGTGCTTGAGTGTCATCACATCACAGGCGAGTATGACTATCTGCTGAAAGTAGTTCTGCGAAATCGCAAAGACCTCGAGCGCTTCGTCGTTGACCGCCTTACGCCCATTCCTGGCGTCTCGCGCATTCACACAAGTTTGGTGTTTACTGAAGTCAAGTCCACAACCGCATTGCCATTGGAGTAAGCGCAAGCCTCCGTGTGCAATGCGAAAAAATTTGTACACGGAGGAAAGAATGACTGAACCGCGCAAGAAAATGACTCTGCCCGCTCTCTATCAAAAGGCGGCGGAGGGCAAGCCCATCACCTGGCTCACCTGTTACGACTACCCAACTGCATATCTGCAGGACCAGGCAGGCGTGGACATGATCCTCGTCGGCGACAGCCTCGGCATGACCATGCTCGGCTACGACTCGACCCTGCCCGTCACGATGAACGATATGATCCGTCACGCGGCGGCAGTGCGTCGCGGCGCGCCGAACGTTTGGCTGGTGGGCGACATGCCATACATGAGCTACCAACCGAGCGTCGAATCCGCCATCCGCAACGCGGGGCGATTCATGGCGGAAGCGGGCTGTGACTGCATCAAACTCGAAGGCGGCGCGGCAATGGCAGACCGCATCAAGGGGATTGTGGACGCGGGCATCCCCGCCATCGGACACTTGGGGCTCACGCCTCAATCGGTCTCCGCCCTGGGCGGGTTCAGGTTACAGGGAAAGTCTGCCACGCTGGCAAAGAAGATCGTTGACGATGCCAAGGCGCTCGAAGAAGCAGGCGCGTTTTGTATTCTGCTCGAACTCGTCCCCGATAGATTGTGCAAACTCATCACCGAACGCGCAAAGAACGCCATCATCATGTCGCTGGGGTCGGGACCGCACGCGCACGGGCAACTGCTCATCTACCACGATGCATTCGCCTTGTATCCCAAGTATAAGCCGCGCATGGCAAAAGTCTTCGCCGATGCGGGCGCGGTCATCCGCCAGGGGCTCAACGCTTACGTCAAAGAAGTGACTGAAAAGACCTTCCCCGCCAAGGAGAATTGGTTCGGAATGCCGGATGATGAATATGATGAGTTGTTGAAGATGTTGGATTGAGTTACAGGTTGCAAGTTGGAAGGTTTACAGGTTCGCAAGTTATAGCCTTTCAACTTTCTAACCTTCTAACTTTCCAACCTTCTAACATAAGGAAATCAAAATGAACCCTCAATCTCTTTTGAAAATCAACCCCAACCTCATTGACTCTGTTAATTCGATTTTACTCGATCCAAACTCGCGTATGATGAAGAATTTCTTCGATGTGGTTGCCAAATACGGCACGCCCGAAGAAATTAACCGCAAGCACCGTGAATCGCGCAAGATGGAAAATCTCTTCAAACAGGTCGAAGCCAAAGCGCCTGAATATATCAAAGACCTCAACTGGCTCATTCAACAACGCGACAGCGGCGCGTTTATCTCGGTCGCGGAATATAGGCAAAAGGTCAAGGGCGAAGCGGCGAAGACAATGAAATTCATGGACGAGAATGCCGTCACACTCGAAGTCTCCGCGCTGCAATACTTCCCGTGGTTTCGCGTCATGGCAGAGCAGGCGATTGCGAACCGCACGCTCATGCCTGGGCGGTATATCGCCGTGCGCAAGATGAAAGAGTCCGAAGCGGATGGCGATCTGCCCGCCATCGTCGCCGCGCTGGATATTATCGGCGCGTCGTTTGTGGAAACGCTCGACACGAAAGGCACCGACGGCTCGAACCCGCACCTCGGCGGCGCGGACACAATCACGGGATACTTCGGCGGCATCGGTCAGCCAAATGAATATGCCCTGCAATGGCTCGATGAGTTTTTGTATTACTACACCAATTATGGCGTGCAACACGTTTTGAATTTCAACGCGGGCACGATTTTGCTGGGTTTCATGCTCTACAAACTTGGTGTGGACATTCAATTCAAGATTTCGGTTTTCTTCGGCGCGGACAATCCCTACAACGCGCTGTGGATCATGACGATGGCAAAGTTGTTCAGCCGAGACGATGGGACATCACCGCTGATTGGCTTCAACTGGTCGAACTCGATCAATAACGAGACGATGGAACTGAGCGCGGACTTCCGCAAGGCGCTTGGGTTTGAGAAGGTGGTGCGTTTCGAGCATCACATCACCGAGACGCAGAAAAACATTGTCATCCAGCCGTACAACCGCCGCGCCGAATTGGTGGAGGTTGCGGCACGCGTGGCGAACATTGCCGCCAAGCACGAAGGCGGCGACCCCGAAGTGGACGCGGCCCGCGCTCATCCGTCCGACGCGCTGGATTACTTCCGCGAAAAGAAGGAAGTCATCGAAAGCGGCGATTGGGACAACCTGCTGCAAAACTATCTCGACAAAGTGGATGCCTGCAACCGCACGGCGTGGGCGTTGACCGAGAAGGGGCTGAGTTTTGTGGCGGCGAGGAATTTGCACAAGTAGAGAATAGAGAGCAGAGAACAGAGAGTAGTGAGGATGAAGTGACTATTCTCTAATCATCTTTTCTCTACTATCTCAAAGGTTTGCACATGAACACACTCGAACGAACAGAAGAACTGACCGCGCAAGAAATTGTTGATTACAACAAGGAATATACCTTCTTCTCATGGTCGGCGCAGGGGAAGTTGAATCCCATTCCCGTCACGGGCGCGGAAGGCGTGTACTTTTGGGACGCGAACGGCAAACGGTATCTTGATATGGTCGCGCAATTGGTCAACTCCAATTTGGGGCATCAACATCCCAAAGTTGTAAAAGCGATTCAAGACCAAGCCGCCAAGCTGACCTATATCAGCCCATTCCATGCGACAGAGCCGCGCGCCCGTCTCGGCAAAAAACTGGCGGAGCTCACGCCTGGCAATCTCAAGAAGACTTTCTTCACCCTCGGCGGTTCGGACGCCAATGAGAACGCCATTAAGATCGCTCGGCTGTACACGGGACGGCACAAAATTCTGGCGCGTTACCGCTCCTATCACGGCGCGACTCATGGAGCGGTTTCACTGACAGGCGACTATCGTCGCCTCGCCTCTGAACCTGGGATTTCGGGCGTGGTTCATTTTCTTGACCCTTACTGCTACCGCTGTCCATTCGGGTGGATGAAGGAGACTTGCAAACGTCAGTGCATCAGCCATGTCGAAGAGGTGATTCAGCACGAAGGTCCCGACCAGATCGCGGCAATTTTTCTCGAAGGCGTGACAGGCACGAACGGACTGATTCTCCCGCCTGATGATTACTGGCCTCAAATGCGCGAGATATGCGACAAGTACGGCATCCTGCTCATTTCTGATGAAGTGATGAGCGGCTGGGGGCGCACGGGCAAATGGTTCGCGGTGGACAATTGGAATGTCGTGCCAGATATCATCACCACGGCGAAGGGAATTACATCTGGGTATATGCCATTAGGTGCGGTGATCGTCAGCGAAAAGATCGCGGATTATTTCGACGACCATGTTCTGTACGCAGGGCTGACTTATAACGGTCACGCCATCTCCTGCGCGGCGGCGGCTGCGACCATCGAAGCCTACGAAGAGGAAAACGTCTTCGAACGCGTGAACGAGATTGGAAAATATCTCGGCAAAAAACTTGAAGAGTTAAAAGCAAAATATCCCTGCGTTGGGGATGTCCGCTACATCGGGTTGTTTGCGGGAATTGAACTGGTCTCGAACCGCGAGACAAAAGAGCCGCTCGATATTGCCCCGCTCAAGAATTTCCTGATTCAAAACGGCGTGTATGTGTTCACGTTCAAAAGCATTCTCATCATCGCGCCGCCGTTAATTATCACGAAGGAGCAATTGGATGAAGGGTTGATGTGGATAGATCGAGGCTTGGCGATGATGGATAAAGAAGCGGCGTGATATGACCGGGAAAACCATCTTAAAAGTTTCCTGTGCAGACCGCCCCGGGCTGATGGCAAAAGTGACTGGCTTGCTGTTTGAAAACGGCAGGAATATTCTGGATGCCCAACAATTCAACGACGAGAAGACATTTTTCATGCGCGTCGTCTTTGAATCGAATGCGGGGATTCAAACCATGCGGAACGCGTTCGAGCCTCTGGCAAAGGAATACAACATGAAGTGGAATATGCGTCCCGCCGAACATAAACAGCGCGTGTTGATCCTCGTTTCAAAATTTGACCACTGTCTTGGCGATCTGCTCTACCGCGCCCGCATCGGCGAGCTCAAGATGGACGTGGCGGGCGTGGTCTCGAATCACTCGCGCGAAGTGTTGAAAAATTCCATTCTCGAAGATATTCCTTTTTATCATCTCCCCACCACGCCGGAGACCAAGCCCCAGCAGGAGGCGCGGATCAAACAGGTTGTTGAAGAGACAGGGGCGGAACTTGTCGTCCTTGCAAGATATATGCAAATCCTGTCCGATGTTATGACGCAATACCTGTTGGGGCGCTGTATCAATATTCATCACAGTTTTCTGCCAGGCTTCAAGGGCGCCAAACCATATCATCAGGCGTATGAGCGCGGCGTAAAGATCATCGGTGCCACGGCGCATTACGTCACCCCCGACCTGGACGAAGGACCCATCATCGCGCAGGATGTCGAACACATCAGCCATGCCGATTCTCCCGATGATTTGATCCGCAAAGGGCGCGAAATCGAGAGCTGCGTGTTAGCCCGCGCGGTGTATTATCATCTCGAAGAGCGCGTGTTGTTGAATGGAAATAAGACGGTCGTGTTTCGAGATTGAGAGATTTTCACCCCATCCCATCGTGCTGAGTATCGACTTCAGGCGATATTGCAACGCCTCTGCCAAATGCGGTGACTGGATTTCGTCCTGTAATTTGCAAAATAGCCTTACCGCGCCGATGTGCATGTCGGCATTGCAAAGAATATCGGGAGATCGGGAATCGGAATTCGAGAATCAGGTATGTTAAATGATTCTGCATAAGAACCTGCCTGTAGTGATGAATTGACTGGATCGGTATAAAGTAAGCAGGGTCTGGGACTGGATAAGCTGTCAATGGACGGCAAAAGTGGATTGATTGTTTATGGGAATGTCTTAAACGAAAACACCCCTAATGCGCAGAGGTGTTCATTCTTTTTTGACTTTTTGTTTTCTATATGGCGGGCATAAACCGAGCGGGGCGAAACTTATACCCATCTACCAGATATGTACCCCGTTGGTCAGATCCGCTTGCGGTTGTGAAAATCTGATATTGGCAGGTCGCGCTTTTGTTTGCTCGAACGCCCCTGGCGCGATTATTTTCCTGTCAACGCTTCTACCGCGCCTTCCAGTGTCCATGCGGGCTGGGGTTGTGATAGCTTGTGAATTGGGTGCAGTTTTTTGAGCAACTGCGCCGCGCGATCTCTGGTCGCACGCGTTGCGGCGGGGTGATTCAGGATGAGGGTCAGCCAGCCAGCCGCAAGGTCGGGAGAGATGCGGGATTGGAGTTGGGCGAGTCCCGCGAGGGTCATCAGCATGAGCGGGGCGGAATTGATTCGGCGGGCGTGCCGCAGGGAGTCCAGATAGAGTGTTTTGGCTTTGGCTTCATTGCCTGCGCGCAGGGTCGCGTCGCCGAGGTAGGCGAGGGTAATGGCAATATCCCAGCCTTCGAAATATTCGCCAAAGATCTCAAGACTCTTTTGGAAACATTCCTGCGCCTTTTCGTACTCACCGCTTGCCATGCTCGCGAGACCGAGATAACGATATGCCGTGCCCATGCCCCAGCGGTTTTGGGTTTGTTCGCACAAGGCGATGCTCTCGCGCATGGCTTCTTTCGCTTCGTCGTATCGCTTGAGCGCAATCTGCGTGTCCACGAGGAAATTCAAGCCGAGTGAAATGGAATGCGGGTCGCCAACTTTGCGAAAGAGCGCGAGACCTTCCTGCATTTGATCGTAGCCTTTTTGGTATTCGCCCATCAGGCTGTCCACGTGACCGAGATTGTAAATGCCGTAGGCGGTAAACCAATCATTGTGGGATGCACGGGCATACGCGAGACCTTCTTCGATGAGCGACCTTGCTTCGAGATAATCGCCGTTGAGGTGTTTGAGCGTGCCGCTGAAGATCAGCGCGTCGGCGAGGAGCGATTGCGCGTTCACCGAACGAAGGATGGCAATGCTTTTGTCGTACAGCTGCTGGGCGCGGGCAAATTGTCCGCTGCGGAAGTACAGAAAACTTTGCTGCACGAGAGTCGCGCCGAGGGCTTTCTCCATCTGCGCGTCACGGCTTTCACGATCCAGCGCACACACGAGCAACTCCAACTGGTCAATGCCTTCGCGGATCATCCCCGAAACTTCGTAGTACCAGCCAAAGGCGCGGACAGACTTGCCGAGCGATTCAAATTTCTTTTGTTTGATTCCCCAGTCCCAGGCGGCGCGCAGGTTGTCCAACTCGGCAGTCATCTCGCGCATGGCGGATTGTTGAAGTCCGCTCTTTAATTTCGATTCGTGGTCGGCAGCAAAGGCGAGATAGTGTTCGCTGTGACGGTCGCAGGTCTGATGACAGCAGGACTCGTCCTCTTCGAGATGGGCAAAGGCGAATTGACGGATTGCCTCGTGCAGGCTGTAGTGTCCCGCCTCGGTGCGCTTCACAAGGGACTTGGATACGAGCGATGCCAAAAGCGGCAGACTCGCCCCCGCGACCTTCTCCGCCGCGTGGCGGTCGAAGCCGCCGTGAAAGATGGACAGGCGGCTGAGTGTGTCGCGCTCCGCGGTGGATAACAACTTCCATGAATGGTCGAAGGAGGCGCGCAGGGAACGATGCCGCTCGGGCAGGTCGCGCATGGAGGTGGCGAGAAAATCCACGTTGGCTTCGATCTCGCGCGCAATCTCGGCACAGGTGAGCATTCCAACCCACGCCGCGGCAAGTTCGATAGCCAGCGGAACTCCCTCCACGAGGCGGCAAATCCGCGCCACTTCGAGCCGCTCCGCTTCGTCAATCTCAAAATCGGGCTGGATGTGCCGTGCCCTCTGCATGAACAACACTGCCGCGCTGTACTCGTCCAGTTTATCGGCAAACTCGATGGGCGGCACGGGCAGACCGTGCAGTTCATACATCCATTCGCCGTGCAGGTTCAGGCGTTCGCGCGAGGTCGCCAGGATTTTCAGGGACGGAATCCGCTCCAGAAATTCGGACACCAACTCCACCGCCTCCGCAGACTGCGCGATGAGATGTTCGAGATTGTCCAGCACGAGCAGCGCGGATTGCTTCATTGTGCTGGACATGTGCCCGATCAACTGCTCCTTCAAATCGGCGGGACCTGAAAACGAAAACTCAAGCGCTTCGGCAATCGCAGGGACGATTGATTCTGCCGCATTGACCGAAACCAACGGAACGAAGTGGACTCCGTCGGGAAATTTGCCGCACTGGCGGGCGGCGAACTCGATGGCAAGCCGCGTCTTGCCGATGCCGCCGATGCCTGTCAACGTAAGCAGGCGGCATTGCGGGTCGTTGAAGATGCGTTCCATCGCCGCGAGTTCGGGGGCGCGCCCCAGAAGTGGGGAGGGAGGCAAAGGCAGATGGTGAGGAGCAGGCTTGGATGGGGAAGAAGCGGGGCGTGAGTCGGGTTGGGATGTGCGTAAACGTCCGAGAGTCAATTCCCCGCGCGCGACACGGATGAATGTCGGCTTTTCGTCATTTGAAATTTGGAGCGCGTCGGCGAGGAACGCGGCAAGTTGTTTGGAGGGTCGGCGTTCCCCCGATTCGATCTTGCGCAAGGCAAAGACGGAACAACCCGCACGTTGCGCCAGTTCATCCTGAGTCAAATCGAGCGCCTTGCGGCGCGATTTGATCCATTCTCCAAACGAAGCAGGCGACTCTTTTTCCATGCTCCTCATTTCATGGCGATGAAAAAATTGTAGCACAGATTGGGTGAGTTTCTGGGTGAGTAAGTGACCCCGCAAAGCGGGGGCGTGGATGTTTAATGGCGCCAATCAAACATTCGCAAAGGAGTTGAAATGAACATCTATCTCTTGAACCTGCTCAGACTCGTCCATGTGGTGGCTGGCATTTTGTGGGCGGGCGCGGCAATATCCTATCTTTTCTTCGTCAAGCCTTCGGTCACTGCCATTGGCGCGGCGGGTCCGCAATTTATGAAGAGTCTGATGGAAAGGCGCAAATATCCGATTTTCATGATGGTTACCAGCCTGCTGACGGTGCTGGCAGGCGGCGCCTTGTACTGGGTCTTTTCGGGCGGATTCCGTCTGACGTACTTGACAACAGGCGCAGGTTTGGGCTTCACCATCGGTTCGATTGCTGCGTTGATCGCCTTTCTGTTCGGCACGTTTGGCATCGGTCCCATCTCTGCGCAGATGGGTGCGCTGGGCGGACAGATCGCCGCCTCAGGGCAGGGTCCCACTCCTGAGCAGATCGCTCAAATGAAGTCGTTGGAAAAGAGACTCAACTTCGCCGAACAGGTCGACTTCATCATGCTGGTCATCGCCATGCTGACCATGGCAACGGCTCGCTATTGGAACTTTTAGTTGTCGCCGTCCTGTAACGGTGGCGCGGTATTTGTAACAGACAGAATTCGTTCGAGGGGATGGCGCGCGAGCGCATCCCCTCAAAGTCAAAGGAGAAAATCATGAACAAGATCATCGCACAAGCCGCATTGAGCGGTGCGGAAAAAACAGCAGCCTACCGTTTTCAAACCGTGTGGTGGACGCCCGCCGCTGTTGAGCGAGTCTGGGAGACTTTGGCTCACTACTCGGCATGGACAACCTGGTGGCGCGGCATTCGGAAGGTGGAAGTGGTACGCCAAGGCGATGAGAGCGGCATCGGCACGATTCTGCGTCAGGGGTGGCGCAGCTGGATTCCGTACACGCTCATCTTCGACCTTGAGATGATTCGGCTCGAAAGCAAACGGTTGCTCGAAGGGCGCGCAAGCGGCGACCTGGAGGGCATCTGCAAATGGACGTTCACCCCAGTCAACGGCGGGACGGAGATCCGCTTCGATGTGGACGTTCGGACGGGGCGCTGGTGGATGAACCTGCCCATCCCGTTCGCGCCGCGCATCGTCCGCGCGAACTTCGAGACCATCATGCGCTGGGGGCGTGAAGGGCTGGAACGGAAACTTGGCGCGCCTGTCAAACTGCGCCCGCCGCTCTTGTGAAGGCAGCAAACTCGTCAGCGTAAAAGACGCTCTCCAGCGTCGGCATGCCAATGGAGTCGAAATGAAACCCATCCTCAAACGCTACTCGCTCGTCATCGGTCTCGTCCTGATGTTCCTCTACACATGGACGATTGACCTGTCCAATTCAGGCGTCCTGCCGTTTCAATTTCCGTTCGCAATCTACATCACCCTGGGTTGGGGATTCATCTTCGCTTCCCTCTTGATGACCTGGCTGACTCTTGGCAGGAACGCGGTCATCGCATTGCTGAAACGTTTCTTGATCTGGCGCGTCGGCTGGAAGTGGTGGATGGTCGCCCTGCTCCTTTTGCCCCTCCTGCAACTCGCTTCGGTCTTCCTGACCTCCTGGCTGACCCGCGTCCCTGCGGATTTTTCCCACCCGATGATTCGCGACGTTGTCCCGCTCGACGCGCCGCTGCTCGCGCTCATCGTCCCGTGGCTTGTGTTTGAAATCCTGACGAACGGCGAAGAGATCGGCTGGCGCGGATATGTCCTGCCGCGCTTGCAGGCAAAATACAACGCTCTCGTCGCCAGTTTAATCATCGGCGTGATTTGGAGCGTCTGGCATTTGCCGAAATTCTTCGGGGCAGACTTGAGCGGCGAACGTTCCTTCGTCTGGTTCACCATCGCTCATCTGGCGTTGGCGGTTTTATACACCTGGCTCTACAACAACACGCGCGGCAGTCTCCTGCTTGTGACGCTTTTCCATGCTGCAGGAAATACCGCAGGAATGTTCCTGCCCGTTTCGTTTGCAGTTCCTGGCGGAATGGAACAAAACATTTTGGTTGCGCTGTACATCATTGCCGCTGTCGTTGTGACCGTCCTCGCGGGCGCGAAGAACCTCTCGCGGACGGAAGAGAAACAGATACAGGAGTAATTCCATGCCTGCGCTGACGCACGAACACTTTCGGCAATGGATGGAAATCTACGGCAGAGCCAGCGCGGAGAACGCCCCGCGCGCATCGGTGAATCTTTTTGCAGAGAATGCCAGATACTACGAAAATCCGTTTGAAGAACCCATCACTGGACGCGACGCCATCTTCGATTATTGGAACAAAGGCGCGCAAAACTTGAAAGACAAGAGATCAGCCTTCGAGATTCTTGCGGTGAAAGATCATCTCGGCATCGCCCGCTGGCAATCGTCATTCACCGTCATCGAATCGGGCAAACGCTTTGGGCTGGACTGCCTGTTCGTGGTGGAATTCAGCGATGAAGGCTTGTGTGAGACCTTCCGCGAGTGGTGGCATATTCAAGAAGTTTAGTGCCGCAAAATTTATTTTGCGAATGCCGCGCAAGATAAATCTTGCGATACAGTTGAGAATCAAAATGGACATCCTCGAATACAACGACGTGGACCCCTTACAGGTCATGCACCTCACCCTGCTCGCGCTGGACTTCCCGTTCACGCCCGAACTTGTCACGCACATGCGCCGCACCGACCCGCGCCCGTTCCCATGCTTCACTGTCAATGCGGTGGAGAATGATCTGGTTTTGGGACAAGTGGGAGTCTTCCGCCTGCCGATGATTTCGACAGAAGGACGCGAGGATGTGGGCGGAGTCTGGGCGGTATCCACCCACCCGCTTCACGCGGGACGCGGAGTTGCCTCCGCTTTACTGGAAGAGGCTCACCGCCGAATGCGCGCGGCGGGTCTGCGCTTCTCCACGCTGGGGACGAGCCGTTCTGGTGGGGCGTATCGCCTCTATCAAAAACACGGCTATGTGGACATGAACATCTGGGCAACCGCACTGACGCGTTGGGAGACGGCGCACCAGCCCACTCGTCTGCGCGCCCAGCCTGCGGGCGAGGGGGGATTCGATTTTGTCGAAACGATATATCAAAACCTCGCCAAAGAGTATCTCGGTTTTACGTGGCGGCATCAGCCCTTCGTCCGATTGCGCGATAAGGTCAATCTGGATGACATCTGGATCATCTGGGAGAATCGCGAACCTGTGGGGTACGTCTTTGCCCGCCAGGAAAACTTGCTGCTGAAACTCGACATTCAGATTTTACGGACGGACATTCACGCGGTGGAAGTCATTGCGGCGGTTGCATCGAAGATGAAAACGTCTTATGTGCAGGTCACGTTGAGCCGCCCTTCGGATATTTCAGGTCTCCAGCGCGCGGGCTGGCAGGTGGCGCATCCGAACTGGGAGGCGTTCATGGTCAAGCCTCTCGTTCCCGACATATCTGCCGACGACGCGCACTGTCTCTTCGGCATCGGCACGGATCGGTTTCTCGTCTCGTGGCTGGATGTGACGTGATATTCGCAGCATATCGGCGACGCGTGGAATGTCCAGCCCGAAGTGACTCTCCGCACCCTGGCTACCCTGTACGACACAGGCGTCGCGGATGATTCACTGTTCGCCTACTCGCCGATGGAGTTCAAAGTCAGGTTGGGCTTTCCCCTGCTGGCGAAGATTTTATTGGGGACGGGTGTGATGTTGGTGATGGGAATTTTTCTCAATGCGGCGCGCTGGGCAAAGAAGATTTGAGTTGCAAGTTCATTCATCAGAGTCAGGCTGGGAAGCGAGTGTATAATGCGTCAAAGGTTCTTCGATGTTCAAAAGTCTTCAGGCGCAATTGACCCTTCTCTTTACCGCCTTCGTCCTGCTCGTGGTTGTGTCCGTCGGCGCGATGCTGTGGGGGAGCGAAGCGCAACGGCAGGACGCTCTGCTCATCAACCTGGCGGGGCGTCAACGGATGCTCACCCAGCAGATGGCGCGGCTCGCCTTCGAGGCTGGCGCAGGGGAAGAGGCGGTCAATGCCGCGTTACAGGAAACCGCGCAGATTTTCGACCAGACTTTACGCGCCTTGCGAGACGGCGGCGAGGCGCCCTACCTTTTGGACACAACCGTCACGCTTCGCTTCACGCGGGACACCGAGATTCGTTCCGCCCTCGACGAAGCGGCTCTCGTCTGGGACGATTTCCGCGCCCTGCTTGACGAGTTGCAGCAGACACCGCGCGACGACCTTTCGTTTTCCGTCAAACTCCAATCGGTCGAAGAAAAATCATTCGCGCTCGTGGAACGCGCCGACGAGGTAGTGCGTCTCTACGAAGCCGAAGCCACCGCCAAAGTGAACCGCCTGCGCGCCATTCAAGTTGTATTTTTGGTGTGCGCGCTGGCGCTGCTGGCGGTCGGCGCATGGCTCACGCGCCGCTTGGTGTTAAGACCGCTTCAGAATTTAGGATTGGCGGCGAACCGTTTGGGGGAGAATCGGCTCGAAACACCGATACAGGTCGAAGGTCCAGAGGAGATGCGGGCGTTGTCGCGCGCGTTCGATGAAATGCGTTCCCGTCTCTACGCTGCGCGCGAGGAACTCATCCATTGGAACGCCACGCTCGAACAGCGCGTCGCCCAGCGCACCCGCGAACTCGAAACGCTCAACGAAGTTAGCCGTGAAATTTCCTCGCGGCTCGATATTCAGCAGGTGTTGAACTCGGTCACTGAAAAGGCGCGCGCGCTGCTGGGCGGAGAGGCGGCGGCGTTGTGCCTAGTGGACGACCAGCAGCATTGGTTGAAACTGCAAGCGTTGAGCGGTCCCAGCCGTGCGGTCGTCGGTGACACGATGCGCGTCAACCATCAATTTGCCAACGCGGTGCTGGAGAGCGATGGCGCCGTGCATTGCGGGCTGAACGTCTGCCGGGGCGGATGCCGAATGTTATCGAGCGAATATCGCGCCAGCCATTTGGCGGCTCCGCTTCGTATTGGAAACCGCGTAATCGGCGCGTTGTGCGTGGGCAGCCCCGCGCAAAATCAATTTGCTGTGGAGTCGGCGGATATGCTGACAAAACTGGCGAACGTCGCCGCGATTGCATTGGAGAATGCGCGTCTGTTCGCGCAAGCTGAACGCGTGGCGACCCTGGAAGAACGCCGCCGCGTGGCTGCGGAGATGCACGATGGCCTCGGACAAACGCTTTCCTATCTCGGTTTGATGACCGACCAGGTTGTGGAATTTCTTTCGGAGGGGCAGGATGAGGCTGCGCTCGAACGACTGCGCAAAACGCGCGAAACCATCGGCAAAGCCGCGGGCGACGTCCGCCGCGCCATCAATCGTTTGATGGATGAGACGCCGGCAAAAAAGGATTTGTCCGCGCGCCTGCGCGATACGCTGGCAGAAATCGCCTCGCAGCATGACTTTGAACCGGTCTGGCGTTTCGACGCCGACTCTGCGCCTGAGCCCTCCCCCCAAACTGCCGAGCAGATTTACAACATCACGCGCGAAGCGTTGGTCAATGCGGCGCGTCATGCGGACGCGAAACAAGTCAGCGTGCAGGCAGGTCAACGCAATGGAGATTATTTCGTGACGATCGAAGACGACGGCAAGGGATTCGACGCGTCGCAACCCGCGCCAAACGGGCACTTCGGTTTACAGATCATGCGGGCGCGCGCCGCCCATATAGGCGGGCAAATCGAAATTGAATCTATGCCCGGAAACGGGACGCGCGTCACCCTGACGTGGTCGGCGGATAAGGAAACTCAGTCAGAATGATACCAACGCGTGTGTTATTGGCAGACGATCATGCGCTCTTCCGCGAGGGATTGGCAGGCATCATTAACAATCAGCCTGATATGCAAGTCGTCGGCGAAGCCAATGACGGGTTGGAAGCCTTCGTCAAAGCGCAGGAACTGAAGCCCGACTTAATTCTCATGGACGTGCAGATGCCCGGCATGGACGGTATCGAGGCGGTCCGGCAGATCAAACACGTTCTGCCCGATGCCATCATCGTCATGCTGACCGTGCGCGGGGATGACGACATGCTCTTCGAGGCGCTCAAGCACGGCGCGCAGGGATATTTGCTAAAGGAGATTCGCTCGCAAGCCTTGCTGGAAATGCTGCGCGGCGCGTTGCGCGGAGAAGCCGCCATCTCACCGAACCTGGCAGGGCGCGTCCTTTCGGAATTTCGGCGGTTGAGCAAAGGCGAAGCGCCAGAGAAAGATGATGACAGCGGGCTCACCGAACGGGAACAGCAGGTTCTGGTGCAGGCAGCCAACGGCGCGACCGATAAGGAAATCGCCGCCGCGTTGAACATCAGCCTGAACACGGTCAAGACGCACATTCGCAACATACTGGCAAAACTCCATGTTCGCACACGGCGTGAGGCGGCAAAGGCGGCAAAAGCCAAGGGACTTCTGTAAAATAACCGTCCCGAAGGATTTTTCAAGAAAATCAAAAGGCAAAAAAAACCAATCTTCGGGACGGTTGGCGAAGAGAAAAGAACTAATTCTTTTCGAAAAAAGAGTGATTTCCAAATCGCTCTTTTTTCATTCCAAAAGCGGGATGGGGGAGGATGGGATTATCAATCGATTCCAGGTATCCTTCGGTAAAACTTTGTTCTATTTATCACATATGCTCATGTCCACACCGCGCGTTCTGTTGATCAGTTCCCAGCGCCTCTTCAGCGAAAGCATGGAGACGATCCTGCGCGCGGAAAAGGAAGTGGAGGTGATTGGTCCGTGGAATCTTGGCGACCGGGATATTTGCGAGCGTTTGGCTGAAGCGCGCCCGTCTGTGGTTGTCATTGCCGACGAAAACTTGCAGAGTGAAACGGCGGCTGAGTTGACAAAGGTCATCATCGAACGATACTCGGAAATATCCGTCATTCGCGCCGCGTTGAACGAGAACGTATTCCGCGTCTTTTCCACGCGCACCCTGCCTGCCCGAGGTGACAACCTGCTTGAGACCATTCGTACCTGCATCACGTCGATACAGGAATCGACCGGGCTTGATCGCCCGTAAAAATAAACAGGAGTTTTCGAAAACCATGATAAACCGAAGTTACAGATCTAGAGAGCGAACAATTCTTTTATTTATTGTACTTCTCATCATATTATTGTCCGGGTGTGTTTCCGCGCCCGGAGGCGGAATCACCAAACCGGCTACGGTGGAAGCCATTGCCAACGGAAACGCTGAAAACGGTCGGGATTTGTTTATGGGATATGCCCATTTTGAGAATGACGGTCCACCTTGCATGGGTTGTCACAGCGTGGGTGAGAATGGACTGCTCGGCGGCGGGGTAATGGGATCTGATCTGACCAACATCTCAAACGAACGGAGCGACGTCGAACTCGCTTCGATTCTCTCCAATTACGGATGGACCAAATCGCCTGTCATGGAACCCATTTACAACACGCATCCCCTGACCGAAAGTGAGCAGGCGGATCTGATCGCTTTCCTGAAAACCTCGGTTGGACAGCCCGAAGTGGACAGGGAGTGGCTGGTGGTTGCCGTCAGCCTGGGCGGGTTTGCGGCGGCGGCGTTGGTGCTCGGATTTGTCTATCGAAAACGCCTGCGAAGCGTACGCAGGGCGTTGGTGAATGAAGCGCAAAAGGAGTTGTTATGAGTTGGATTGAAGAGATTTCGAACCCTCATGCCCGCCAATGGGAGGAGTTTTACCGCAACCGCTGGCAGCATGACCGCGTGGTGCGCAGCACGCACGGCGTGAACTGCACGGGCAGTTGTTCGTGGATGATTTATGTCAAGGATGGCATTGTCACCTGGGAATTGCAGGCGATAGACTATCCCACCTTGCAGCCAGGCATACCGCCGTATGAGCCGCGCGGCTGTCAGCGCGGGATTTCCTTCTCGTGGTATCAGTACAGCCCGATTCGGGTCAAATACCCGTACATGCGCGGAGCGCTGCTTGATTTGTGGCGCAAAGCCAAAGAGCAGCACAAAGACCCCGTCGAAGCGTGGACAGCCGTCATCGAGAATGAAGCGGCGCGTAAGTCCTTTCATCAGGCGCGCGGCAAGGGCGGATTCCGCCGCGTGAAATGGGATGAAGCGCTGGAACTCATCGCCGCTTCCACCATCTACACCGTCAAAAAATACGGACCCGACCGCATTATCGGTTTTTCGCCTATCCCCGCCATGTCCATGCTGAGTTATGCGGGGGGGAGCCGCTTTATGCAATTGCTGGGCGGCGTGAGCATGAGTTTCTACGATTGGTACAGCGACCTGCCGCCTGCCAGCCCAGAGACATGGGGCGAGCAGACTGACGTCGCCGAAAGCGCGGATTGGTACAACGCCAAATTCATTGCTTCGGTCGGCTCGAACATGAGCATGACGCGCACGCCCGACGTGCATTTCGCCGCTGAAGCGCGTCACAACGGGACCAAGTTGGTGGTCTTCGCGCCAGACTTCAATCAGGTCGCCAAATATGCCGACTGGTGGGTCCCCGTCCACGCGGGGCAGGATGGCGCGTTCTGGATGGCGGTCAATCACGTCATCATGAACGAATTTCATTACCAGAACCCAACCCCATACTTTTTGGATTACTTGCGTCGTTACACTGATTCTCCTTTTCTCGTTGAACTTAACGAAGCGGACGGGAAGTATGTGCCAGGGCGGATGATTCGCGCCGCGCAAGTGGAGCGCACCCGCGACGTGGAAAACGGCGAATGGAAATTTTTGGTGTGGGATGAGATCAGCGACGCGCCGCGTATGCCGCAGGGCAGTCTCGGATTCCGCTGGCAGAAGCAGAAGGGTCAATGGAATTTGGAGCCGAAGGACGGTCTGGATGGAAGCGAGATTCGTCCGCAACTCACGTTTTTAGGTTCGGCGGAGCAGTTGTCCGTTTCGTTTGCGGAGTTCGGCGAAAACAAATCCTTCCAGCGCAATGTCCCTGTGCGCTATATCGAGACGGTGAACGGCAAGATCCCTGTGACGACCATCTACGATTTGTTGATGGCGCAATACGGCGTGGGGCGCGGATTGGAAGGCGATTATCCCGCCAGTTACGACGACGAGACTCTCTCTTACACGCCCGCATGGCAGGAACGTTACACGGGCATTGACCGCCAGACCGTGATTCAGTTTGCGCGCGAGTGGGCGACAACGGCGGTCAAGACCGAAGGCAAGTGCATGGTCATCATCGGCGCGGGCGTGAATCACTGGTATCACAACAATCTCATCTACCGCGCCTGCATCGGCACGTTGTTGTTGACGGGCTGTGTGGGTCGCAACGGCGGCGGGTTGAATCATTACGTGGGACAGGAAAAACTCGCTCCGATGGCGCCCTGGGCTTCGATTGCCTTTGCATTGGATTGGCAGAAGCCGCCGCGCCAGATGAACACGCCCTCCTTCCATTACGTCAATACCGACCAATGGCGGTACGAGCGCACCTATACGGAACCTCAGCCTGTTTCCCGTCCCGAATCCGAACGCCACTGCAACATGACTCAGGAGCACACGCTCGACGCGCAAATCCGCGCGGTGCGCATGGGATGGCTGCCGTCGTATCCGCAGTTCAATGTCAGTTCGTTGGAAATCGTCAGGCGGGCGGAGCAGGCTGGGGCGAAGTCGGATGCGGAGATCAAGCAGTGGATCGTGAATCAACTCAAGAGCGGCGAACTGAAGTTTGCCGTGCAGGACCCCGATGCTCCCGAAAACTGGCCCCGCCTGTGGTTCATCTGGCGCGGCAATGCGCTCAACGCCAGCGCGAAGGGACAGGAGTATTTCTTCAAGCATTATCTCGGCACACACCATCAGGTGATTGCGGAAGAGGTGGATAAGAGCCACTTCCATGAGGTCGTGTACCGTGATGAAGCGCCCGAAGGTAAACTGGATTTGGTGGTGGACATCAACTTCCGCATGGATACCTCGGCGCTATATTCAGATATTGTCCTGCCTGCCGCGAGTTGGTATGAGAAGGACGACCTGAACACCACCGACATGCACTCATTCATCCATCCGCTTCAAATGGCGGTGCCGCCTTCCTGGGAGTCGAAATCGGACTGGGATATTTTCAAGATTCTGGCGGGCAAGGTCAGTGAACTCGCGCAGACTTATCTGCCCGAACCTGTGCGCGACCTGGTTGCCATGCCGCTGCAACACGACACGTCCGCCGAGATGGCGCAGGCACATATCCGCGATTGGGCGAAGGGCGAGTGCGAACCCATCCCTGGCGTGACCATGCCAAACTTTGTCGTGGTCGAGCGCGATTATGTCAATTTGGGCAGGCGTTTTATCTCCTACGGTCCCAAAGTGCCGAAGGAAGGGTTTGCCGTCCACGGCATTCACATGGAAGTAGGCGACCTGTATCAGGAATTGGTGGAAAGCCGCCCGACTGTCTCATGGAACGGCAAACGTTATCCCTCGCTGGAGTTTGCCCGCGACGCCGCCAACGTCATCCTGCATTTAGCTCCCGAAACCAACGGCGAAGTGGCGTACCGCGCCTTCAAAGCTGAAGAGGAACGCATGGGGCTCAAACTGATCGATTTGGCGGAACCCACCCGCGCCTCCCGCCTGACATTTACCGAAATCCTGCGCCAGCCGCGCCGCCTGCTCAACAGCCCCATCTGGACGGGCATCATGACCGATGGTCGCCCTTACGCAGCTTATACCCTCAACGTGGAACGTTTCGTCCCATGGCGCACGTTGACGGGACGCCAGCATTTCTATCTCGATCATGAAGGCTATCTGGCATACGGCGAATACCTGCCCACCTACAAGCCGCGCCCCGACGCTCTCGCGTTTGGCGATTTGGAAAAGAGTCGCAGTGAAGGCAAAACCATTCGGTTGAATTACCTCACACCCCACGCCAAATGGCACATCCACTCGAACTACTTCGACAACGACCGCATGTTGACTCTCTCACGCGGAATCGAGCCGATGTGGATCAGCGAACAGGACGCGAAGGAAATCGGGATTGTGGACAACGACTGGGTCGAACTCTATAACGATCACGGCACGACCGTCACCCGCGCCATCGTCAGCGCGCGTATCCCGCCGGGGATTTGTATCGTCTATCACGCTCCCGAACGAACCGTGAGCACGCCCAAATCGCCCATGCGCGGAAACAAACGCGCAGGCGGACATAACAGCCCCACGCGCATCCACCTCAAGCCCTCGCTGATGGTGGGCGGTTACGGGCAGTTCACCTACGGCTTCAATTACTGGGGACCGACGGGCGTCAACCGCGACACCTTCGTGTTGATCCGCAAATTGCCTGGCAAGCCAGAGTTCTAAAAGACCAAAAGACCTGACAGGTTTCTAAAACCTGTCAGGTCTTGGAACAGGACATAACATTATGAAAATTCGCTCGCAAACTTCAATGGTGTTTCATCTCGATAAGTGCATCGGCTGTCACACATGCAGTATCGCCTGCAAGAACATCTGGACCGACCGTCAGGGCGCGGAGTATATGTGGTGGAACAATGTGGAGACCAAGCCGGGCACGGGCTTTCCCACCCAATGGGAAGACCAGGAGAAATACAAAGGCGGCTGGGAACTCAAGAACGGCAAGGTGGAACTGAAACTGCAAAACCGTTTGCAGACTTTTGCCAATTTGTTCTCCAACCCCGCCATGCCCACGATGGACGATTACTACGAACCCTGGACGTATAAGTACGGCGACCTGTTCAACTCCCCGCTCGGCGACGACCAGCCCACGGCGCGTCCCATCTCGCGCATTGACGGCAAACCCATTGATATCGAGGCGGGTCCCAACTGGGACGACGACCTAGGCGGCTCCAACATTTATGCGGTCAATGACCCGCTGCTCGACACCATGAGCGCAGAAGAAAAGCAGCGTCTCTTTTCCATCGAACAACTCTTTTACTTCTACATGCCGCGCATCTGCAATCACTGTTTGAACGCGGGCTGTGTGGCGGCTTGCCCATCAGGCGCCATCTACAAACGCGCCGAAGACGGCATCGTGCTCATCAATCAGGATAAATGCCGCGGCTGGCGTATGTGCGTTTCGGCATGCCCGTACAAGAAGACCTTCTACAACTGGTCAACGGGCAAATCGGAAAAATGTATTCTGTGCTACCCGCGCCTCGAATCGGGACAGGCGCCCGCCTGCTTCCACTCCTGCGTGGGACGCATCCGCTATCTGGGCGCGCTGCTCTACGACGCCGACCAAATCGAAGACGCCGTCAAAGTCCCCGATGACCAACTCGTCCAGCGTCAGCGCGAGATGATTCTCGATCCGCACGACCCGAAGGTGGTTGCCGCCGCGAAGGAGAATGGCATTCCCGACGGCGTGATCACCGCGGCGCAGCATTCGCCCGTCTATCGCTATGTGAAGGAATGGGAACTGGCGCTGCCGCTCCATCCTGAATATCGCACGCTTCCCATGCTGTTCTACGTCCCGCCGCTTTTGCCCGTCCTCAATGCCGTTCAGCAAAACGGAACCCAGCGCGTGGAAACCGACCTGTTCAGTTCGCTGGAAAATGCCCGCGTCCCCGTGCGGTATATGTCGCGCACGCTGGCGGCGGGTAACGATGAACTGGTCCTCAAAGCCTATCGGAAGATGATTGCCGTCCGCCTCTACAAGCGCGCTCAAACGGTCGGCGATGTGACTGTTGAAGAGGCAAACGCCGCCCTCGCCAAAGCAGGGATGGATGCCGAAGAAGCCGAAGCCATCTATCACCTGACCTCCCTACCGTCTTATCAGGAACGCTTCATGATCCCTCCTGCCAGCCGCGAAGGCGACATCGAAGAGATCTACGACCCCCAACAGCGCAAAGCCGAAGCGGGCTTTGGTCGCAGCCAGGGCGCGCGCCGGGGGCTGTAACCATGAACAAGGATTCCATCAGCCTGCTCTATACCCTGTTCGCCGATCTGCTCTCCTATCCGGGCGGCGATTTGCTCACGAAAACGGAAGCCTGTCTCGATGAGTTGCGAAGCGTCCATAACGAGGCGGCGGAGGAATTGGAGGCGTTTTTGGGCGGCGTCCAAAATCTGACCGTCGAGAAAATTGAGGAACTCTACACGATCACGTTCGATATGCAGCCTGTCTGCTATCCATATGCGGGTTATCAATTGTTCGGCGAAAGTTACAAGCGCGGCGTGTTCATGGCGCGGCTGAACGAAGCCTATCGCGCCGTCGGATATTCGGCGGGCGAAGAACTCCCCGACCATCTTCCCGTCATCCTGCGCTTTCTCGGTTTGGATTCTGCCCTTCGTCAGGACGAGTTTTGTCAGACTCTGCTTGCCGAGGGATTGATTCCCGCGCTCGAAAAGATGCTTCAACCGTTTGCAGAGTCGCCGAATCCTTATGCGCGTTTGTTGAAGGCGCTTCAACTTGTTCTTACGCACACTCCCGAAAAGGAAATGAGTCATGCTTGACAACCTTCTCTTTGTAGTCTTTCCCTATGTGGCGGTTGCGCTCGCCGTGGGCGGGACGCTCTACCGCTTCCTCACCAATCAGTTTTCGTTTACGAGTCTCTCTTCGCAATTTCTGGAGACGGACATCCAGTTTTGGGGCTCGACCCTCTGGCATTACGGCATCATCCCGACTCTGCTCATCCATCTGGGAGGGTTCGTCGCTCCCAAACTGATGTTTGCCCTGCACAGCACGCCTGAAACGCTTTACCTCGCGGAACTGGCGGGGAAGATTCTCGGCATCATGGCGTTGGTGGGCGCGGGAGCGATGTTCTATCGGCGCGCAGCCTTGAGCAAAATCCGCATGGTGACCACTCCCGCCGACTGGATAGTGCTGGTTCTGCTGATTGTGCAGGTCGTTTTAGGGCTGTGGATGGCGTTCGGCTACCGCTGGGGCGCGACGTGGTTCATTCACACCGTCACTCCCTGGGTGGTGTCGCTGGCAACCTTCCAGCCTGCGCCGCAATATGTCGCCTCTTTGCCTTTAATTCCCAAACTGCACTTTCTGAATGCAACCCTGCTGATTGCGGTCTTCCCGTTTGGCAGGCTGGTGCATATGGTCAGTTTTCCCGTCAGTTATCTATGGCGCAGCGTTCAGGTGATGATCTGGACGCGGCGGAAAGCCAGTTTGTAATACATCCCCTCCTGGAGTCATGCACAAATGAATGATACCTGGTTGACAAAATGGGAGCCTGAAAACCCCGACTTCTGGAAAGAAACAGGCAGTAAGATTGCCTGGCGCACGCTGACCATCACCACCCTGGCGCTGACGCTTTCCTTCGCCTCATGGTTCATGATGAGCGGCATCGTGGTGCGCATTCCGCAAATCGGATTCAAATTCGACACCATGCAGTTGTTCTGGCTGGCGGCAATGCCTGGGCTGGCTGGCGGCACGTTCCGCATCCTGCACACCTTCCTCATTCCCTTGTATGGCTCGCGCCACGTCATCACTGTTACAACCTTTCTGAAACTCATCCCCGTCATCGGCATTGGACTGGCAGTGATGAACCCGCATACCCCCTTCTGGGTCTTCATGTTATTGGCGTTTCTGGCGGGCTTCGGCGGCGGCGACTTTTCCTCCTATATGCCCAGCACGCGCTTCTTCTTCCCAAAAAGACTGCAAGGCACCGCGCTCGGCATTCAGGCGGGCGTCGGCAACTTCGGCGTCAGCCTCACCCAATTCCTCACGCCGTGGATTATCGGCTTTGCGGCGTTCGGTGCGCTGGCGGGCGGTCCGCAGACCATGACCGTCAATGGCGCGACCAAACCCATCTGGCTGCAAAATGCGGCGTTCGTGTATGCGCCCTTCCTTGTTGTCATCGGCATTCTCGCGTGGATCTATCTGCGAAGCGTCCCCATCAAAGCCTCCTTCAAAGAGCAGATGGACATCTTCGGGATGAAGCACACGTGGTTCTGTACCATCACCTATGTGATGACCTTCGGCTCTTTCTCAGGGTTGTCTGCCGCGTTTCCCCTGCTGATTAAATCACTCTACGGGGCTTTTCCCGACGCGCCTGATCCGTTGAAATTTGCTTTTCTCGGTCCGTTGGTCGGCTCGCTGGCGCGTGTCCTGTTTGGACCTGTTGCCGACAAATACGGCGGCGCGATCCTGACGCACATCACGGGTATTGTCCTGATTGTTGGCACTCTGGGAATGGCATTTCTGGGGTTGTTCACGCCCACATCGCTCGAACAGTTTCCGCTCTTTGTGACCTTCATGTTAATCCTGTTCCTCTTCACGGGAATTGGCAACGCCGCCACCTTCCGCCAGTACCCTATCATCTTCGCCGATTCACCCCGCCAAAGCGCGGGCGTCATCGGCTGGACGGCGGCGGTCGCGGCATACGGACCGTTCATATTCTCCACCCTGATCGGTTCTTCGATCACGAACACAGGCTCTCCGCTTCCGTTTTTCTACGGCGCGGTGGTTTTTTATGTAATCGCCACTGCCATCAACTGGTGGTACTACACCCGCAAAGGTTGTGAAAAACCTTCGTAAAGACCTATGAAAGAAACAATGTCCTTAACCACCTTTCCCCAACCCAATGAGAAAGGCAAAACTAGCGTTCTTGTCCTTTCCTCCATCGGCTTCACCCTCATGTTTGCCGTCTGGCTGATGTTCGGCGTATTGGGTATTCCCATCCGCCGGGAATTCGATCTCACCGATGTGCAATTGAGCTGGCTTGCGGCAATTGCCATTTTGAATGGTTCTGTTTGGCGGCTGTTCTTTGGTATTCTTGCCGACCGTTACGGCGGACGGCTCGTCTTTACCCTGCTGACACTGGCAACCATCGTTCCCTCATACATGGTCAGTAAAGCCGATACCTACACTGAATTGATGATTTGGGCGTTCTTTGTTGGGATGGCAGGTAATGCCTTCTCGATTGGCATCTCATGGAATTCGGCATGGTATCCGCGCGAACAAAAAGGGTTCGCGCTGGGAGTCTTCGGCGCGGGAAATGTCGGGGCATCCGTGACCAAGTTGATCGGTCCGACTTTGATCGCTTTGGTTCCAGCGGCAGGACTCGCAGGCGGATTCATCCCAGGCGGCTGGCGTTTTGTCCCATTTATGTATTGCATCCTGTTGATGATCATGGCAATCGCCATCTGGGTCTTCACGCCCAAGCACGATATCAAACCCGGCGCAGACCGTCCCATGCTCGAAATGCTTAAGCCTCTCAAATATGTTCGTGTCTGGCGTTTCAGTTTGTATTATGTGGTGGTGTTCGGCGCGTATGTTGCGCTTTCGGTATGGCTTCCGAAATATTATGTGGATGTGTACGGCTTGGAGTTAAAACACGCCGCACTCTTGACCGCATTGTTTATCTTCCCCGCCAGTTTGTTGCGACCTTTGGGCGGTTACCTCTCCGATAAATTTGGCGCGCGCCGCATGATGTACTGGGTCTTTGGCGCGATGCTTGTCGCTTGCTTCTTCCTCTCATTGCCCAGCGCGAAAATTGTTCTCGATGTTCCAACCAGTGTCGACCCCAGCGGTCAACGGGAAGCCTTCGCATTTTCAATGAACGCCACATGGTTCACGTTTTGGGTCTTCATTGTTGGCGTCTGCATGGGCGTTGGCAAAGCCGCCGTGTATAAATACATCCCCGAATATTTTCCGCACGATGTCGGCGCGGTGGGTGGGTTGGTTGGCATGTTGGGCGCGTTGGGTGGGTTCTTCCTGCCGCCCATGTTCGCATGGTTCTATGAATTGACCTTGATCCCACAATCCACGTTCTTCCTCATGTTCGTCATCACCGCAGTCAGCTTTGGCTGGTTGCATATCACGGTGATGAGTTTGTTACAAAAGGCTTCCCCTGCATTGGAACATCATCTCGATTTCAAAGATGCGCGTGAAACCGCAATGAGCGACTGAAATATGATGTTACGCGCCGTCCCGAAGGTTTGATTTGAAACCAAACGCGAATTACAAAAACCTTCGGGACGTTCTGCAAATTTCAGAGAATACCATGAACGACTTGCAACAAATCCTCTCCATCTCCTCGGCGCGGCACACGCACTTATGTCCGCGCCAGGTGTTGGGCGCGCGCATCGGGCAAGCGGGCGCGGACGCTTTGGGGCTGGAACTTCCACGCACCGATAAACGCCTGCTCATCATCCTTGAAACCGACGGCTGTTTTGCAGACGGCATCGAAGCCGCCACAGGCTGTTCAATCGGACATCGCACCCTGCGCGTCGAAGACTACGGAAAAATCGCCGCAACATTCATAGACGTAAAAACGGAACAAACGCTTCGTATTACCTCAAAGCTGGATCTTCGCCAAAGAGCCTTGATCCACGCCCCAACCGAATCCCGCCGCTACTTCGCGCAACTGCAAGCCTATCAAACCATGCCCATTGATGAACTGCTGGAGATTCAATCCGTTTGTTTGCGAATCCCCGTTCAGCAAATCGTCAGCCGTCCGGGCGTCCGCGTCAACTGCGATCAATGCGGAGAGGAAATCATCAACGAACGCGAAATCATCGCCGACGGACAAACCCTCTGCCGCGCCTGCGCCTCTGGCGGATATTATCAACACGAAGAACTACAGTTGCCGCTATGCCTTAGCGGTCAGGCTGTTTTGTATTGAAAAAACCGTCATCCCAATAAACAGAAGGATGGCAATCTCATTCAACAATCCGCCCCACAGGCGAAGAGAGTACAGGTTTGCGTAATCGGCGATCACGCGCAAGGCAAGCGAGGCGTGCAACAAAGCCAGGTGGATGTAAAACGCAGGCTGGAAGTGGATTGGCACGCCGAGGATGGCGGGAAAGATGATCGGCGCGTGACCGAAGATCATGGAAATGACAAAGCCGACGAAGACGACATGCAGGACCGCGTCGTATCTTGGACCTGCAACCTGCGCGCCAAACCACAGGCTTAATCCCCCGCCAATGCCCAGCCAGACAAACCCCAAAGCGAGACAACGCGCGATATATCGCGTCAGTGGGAGTTTGTGATTCAGGTTTTGCCATGCAATGTCGCTGCGGACGGACCAGAGCGCGAGCAAAAGTAATGCCGCGCCGTTCAGTCGCGTGCCAAATTGTAAACTGAACGGGGAGAGGATGACGCCGATCAGAAAAACAGCCACAATTGCCCCGAACGCCATTTGCTGATTCTTTGAAGGACGCAGAACCCGGTTCAACTCCAGTCGTTCGCCTGCAATCGTGAGAACAAGGAACGCCTGCCAGAGGAAGACCACCTGAAAGATCTGCCAGCCGAACAACCAGAGCAGGTTGCCTGCGAGCCACATCACCGCGCCGAGGAGCATGGTCACGGTGTGGAGAGCGGTCTCACGGCGGGTCATCTCGATTAATATGACGACCCCGCCCAGGCTGGCGAGGGTGAGGAGAATCGGTCCCAGCGGAGGTGAAGGCATGAGGACAGTAACCAGCCACCCCAGTCCGGAAAGAAGCGGAGGCAGGTACATCCACTTTTGTTTCATGGCGACGGCGCGCTCCAGCGTGATCAGCGTCCCCAAAAATCCAGAGATCATCAGCGGACCATGCGCCAGCGCGAGGGCAGGAGTCAACGCGGGCAGTCTCCAGCCAAGGCGCATCAGCCCCGCCCACAGCGCGGCAAGCAGGGCGAGAATGGCAAGAAAGAGAAATGGGAGTGGGAAACGGTTGGGAAGTTTCATGATGCGATTGTAAACAAGGGACGCGGTTTGAGCAACAGAATCGCACCAAAACCCGCTTGAAAATGTAACAAAAGTCACAGAAATTCTCCGTATAATTCTCAATAATGGAAATACCTGCCATCCGCTGGGCAGTCATTGCTTTCCCTTTTCACGGGAAGATTTACTCAGCAGAGAGGAGAGACCCAATGATGGGTTTGTTTTGTGTTTACTGCTGTAGAACATGGCTCGACAGGGGAGATACTGTTGGAAGGACACCGCGATGATTGCTATTTTGCCACGTGGAGCGTGTATGGAGTCGAAGGTCATACGTGGGAAGTACTCGATGCCCTTTCGCAGAACGACGCGCTGACATTCGCCGACCTGCACGCCAAACTCAGCCGTCGCGGCGTGACGGAGGAAGTCCACGCGGGGGATGTGAGGGAACTCGTCGGGCGCGGGTGGGCAGAGGAAAGCGCGGGCGTAGTCAAAGCCGCCGAAGCGGGTAAACAGGTTCGGGCGGAGGTCGAAGCGGAGACGGAACGTCTCTTCTTCGCGCCGTGGTCGTGTTTGAATGAGTCCGAGTTGGAAGAGTTGTCGAGTCTTGCAGGTCAACTGCGGGATGGATTGAAAGATGGAAAATAACCCACCCCCCAATCCCGATCTCGTCGGCGATCTCTTTGGGGGCATCTTCAAACCTCGATGGATTCGCCTCGCGCTGACCTTCTCCAACGTCCACGTGACCTGCCTCGACTCGCCCGACGTTCTGGAAGTCGCCTCGCATCTCGCGAGACGGATGACGGTCTCTGCCCAAGCGGCATTTCTCCCCGCCGACCTTTTCTCTGCCAACCTCGGCATGGACAGTTTCGACGCTGTCCTCGTTGGTCAAATCACCCACTATCTGACCCCCGATCAAAACAAGCATCTCTTTGGACGCATTTTCACCGCGCTGAAATCGAACGGTACTCTCGTCATTGACTGCCCCATGTCAACTGATGCGCCGAGCGAATCCGCCAGTTTCCTCACCCTCTTCCTCTGGGCAAACGGTGGCGGGACCGCGCACTCGTTTGAAACGTACAAATCATGGCTGGAAGAAATCGGGTTTCAATCGGTAACGCAACTCGGCGAGCGCTGGCTGGCGGCGAGGAAGTAGCGCACACCTGCCTTGGCGGGCGGTGCCAGGAAAATTCATTTTGCGAAGCGCAAGAGCAATCTTGTGACCTCGCGCGAGACGAAATGAATCAAATTCAACTCATCGAAGAAAACGCCATCGCCTACTATCAAGATATCACCCGCCTGCTGGGAGGCGAATATCACTAGGATGCACAAGTCATCTGGTTCGCAACGGGTCGCCGAAGTTTGCCTCGTTTCAACGGCGTTTTGCGTACAACCGTGCGCCGCGTCGAAGACATCGGCAAAGTCGTAGACCCCATCCTGGAAATATTCCTCTCCCAAAACCTGTCCTTTTCTGGGTGGATTGGGATGAAGTCGGCACGCTTGGCTTGGGGGATTATCTGGCTTCCAAAGAATTGTCGCTAATGAAATTCAGCATCCCTGCCATGATACGCACATTGGTTGGCTTGCCGAAAGTTGCGCTTCCAAACGAAGTTGAGATTGCCCGCGTCCAAACTCAACAAGACCAAACGGATTGGTTGAGTGTCCTGATGGAAGGTTTCGAAGAACCAGAATCGTCCCGCCCCGATTTTCAGCAGGTTCTTGCCAACTCGTTTTCTGAACCGAGCCCTGTCTTTGAACATTTCCTCGCCCGTTGGCAGGGAAAGCCCTGTGCCATCTCGACATTGTTACGCGCCGAACATAGTGCTGGCATTTATCACGTCCGCGTTACATGGCATCTTGAGGAAGATACGCGACCTGGGCATGCCGTTGCTCTCAGTAAATTCTGTTGAGACCGGGAGACAAGATGTGTCAGATAATAAACAGGTAACTCAAGAATAGCATGGCTCTCTCCTTTATAAGCGCAATCCTCATTGGGATTGGCGCAACCCTCACCACAGATCTATGGGCGCTGGCTTCTAACCATGCCAGCAGGAACCTTTAGGCATTCGAATATTGCAACTGCGCCAGAGAAAAGCGCGGAATGTCCTGTAGGATGAATCGCCCACTATATGATCGGTATCACGTTCGCCGTCGCTTTCCTCGCATTGGCAGGCAACAACTGGCGTCAACATCCGACGCTGCTTCCAGCTATCCTCTTCGGAATCATTACGGTTTTGATGCCGTTCTTCATCATGCATCCTGCATTTGGGCTCGGATTCGCCGCATCAAAAACTCCCAACCTGGCGCAGGCAAGGTTTCGCAGTTTGATGAATCATGCCATGTTTGGTTTCGGTCTCTACCTTTTTGGATCGTGGATTAACCGGTTGATATAGGTTGTCAGCAAGTATCTGTTGTCTGCGCGAATAAGCACATCCCAAAGTCTGAGACGGGAACGCTTTTTTGAAGTATCGTACAACGGTATAAAGAACCTTTCGATTGCAAAAAGCGCGCTCCACTTGGGTGACATGCGCCAGAGCAGGCAATGCTCATTGAACAAAATCAGGCTCAGGCTGAGTCCGAACCGCAGAATGTCCGGGATGATAATGTCCCGGACATTCTGTTTCATCCTTCTCCGCCTAAAGTCGGAGATGACAATCCATCCATAGAGAGATGTGCATCCGGCAGCAATCCTTATAATGGACATAGAAGAAAGGAGACCGCCATGTTCAATCAATCCTTATCCGCATCGAACAGCATGAGGTTGATTCGCTTCTTCCAAATCGTCAGCGTAGTTGGGGCAGTTGTGGTGATTGCCCGCGCGTTGATCATCATTGCAATTATCAGTGGTATCCTTTACTTCCTGTCATGAACGATTTGACCTGACTGCCATTCTAAAATAATCTGCGGAGAAATCAAAATGAAACTCGTTGCCCTATCCGACGTTCACGGAAATTGCTTTGCGCTCGAAACCACGCTGGCAGATATGAAGAAGGCGGGCTTCGATGCCATCGTCTGCAACGGCGACATGATCCAGAGTGGATCCCAGCCGCACGAGACCGTCCAACTGCTGCGTGAGACGAACTGCCCCATCGGGATGGGCAACTCCGACGCGTGGCTGCTAAGCGGGGTCGAGTCCTGCGGTTGGTTCGTCCACGATGAGGAGTTGCGGATCGTTAAGCAGAGCTTGGGCGATGCCGACGCGTTGACGCATCCCGCCCGAATAGCCGCCCAGCGGACGCTTCGCCGCGTCAACCAGGTTGACGAGTTGCAGCAATTCTTCGATGCGTCGCTTCGCAGATTTTGAGTCCAAGCCCTTGACTGCCGCCATGTAATCGAGAAACTCGCGTGCGTTCAGGTTGGGATAGATGCCGAAATCCTGCGGCAGATAACCGAGTACCTGCCTGAGTTCGTCGGGGTGTTTGGAAATGTCAACGCCATTCCAAGTAATCGTCCCTTCGGTCTTGTCTGTGATCGTGGCGATGATCCGCATGAGTGTGGACTTGCCCGCGCCGTTTGGTCCGAGCAGACCGAGCACACCTGGTTCGAAGTCAAGCGAGAAGCCCCGCAAACCCCAGAAGTCTCGCCTGTATTGTTTACTGACAGATTGAATGGAGCGGCTCATCTTATTGTATTCCTCGGGCGGTTCCTTCTGGATGCGTCTGCCTGGTGTTCAGGAAATTGACAGCAATCACAATTGCAGTCAGCAAATATACAATCCGCAGCGCAATGAAGTCCGGCGTGATGCCAGCGCCTGTGTTGACTGGCGAAATGGGAACGATGTACTCCGAAAAATTGGAGGATGCATGGAATAATGAGGCAAGCAAGATGCTTCCATCAGTGTGATTGTAAATCCATGTGTAAATCACACTTCCCAATACTGTCATCAACAGGAACCAAAGCATCCAATCCTTGTAAAACGGGAAGTTGACAGGATGAAAATGCCACAATCCCCATAACAGCCCCAGAAGCAGGCTCGCGCCCAAAGCGCCGAAACGCTCCTGCATTCTCGGCAAGGCAAATCCGCGCCAGCCGATCTCCTCCACAAGACTTGGACGAATTAGGATACCCATAAACAGGACAATGAGTATGGGGCTTATGCCAGAAACACCTACTGTTGCCGAACTGAAAAACCTGGGCGGCTCTCCTCCCAGCAGTACATTCGCGCCAACCGCCAGCAGGCGCGCCGCTACGGGAAACAGGAATACAAACATATACCACTGAATCCCAACGCGCCAGACAAAAACCTTTTTCAGCATTTGTTTGATCCCTGCACAGCCGCCTGACGCGTGGACAATAACTAATGCCGCAACCGTCGGACCAAATTGATAGAAGATCAGGCATACAGACTTCAGCGCCGAGGGAAGCCAATCGGAGACTGCCAGAAAAGACAAGCCGTACGTAAAGGCGAATGCCAGAACGAAGTACCAGAGTACAGGTTGTTTTTTCATTTTGGTTTCTCCGCGCCTGAATCAACTATATCCATCCAAAGATCTTCCCCAGCGCCTCCCCCACCGCGTCGGGAAGTCCGTGGGCGATGCCAGGGGCGACGAGAGTCCCCGTTTTTTCGCGAAGGATGCCGAAGAAGAGTCCGCCAAACGTGGTGAAGAGCGCCCAGCCCCACGAAAGCGACGCGAGTCCGATGGCAGGATCGTAAGTGTTGAAGGCGTGGAAGAATCCGAACAGGACGGAGGCGATGATGAGTCCCGCGCCGAATTGGATTCCAAACCAGTTGAACGGGCGGCCGAAGGCTTGGTTCAGTCTCGATTGAACGTAGCCGCGGAAGACGAATTCCTCGCCAAAGCCCGAGAAGAATTGCCAGATGACAGTCGAGACCACGATCAACGTCAAGCGATTCATTGCCAGCCCGACGAGAATCGGGAAGAGTAAGAGCAGTCCCGCGATGATCAAGTTTGGTTTGCCATTTTGAACCGCTTTTTGACGCGCCAGGATCCAGAGCATGAGGGCGATGGCGAAGATATCCGCAATTGAGATAAGCAATCCGCCCTTGAGACTAGCGTAGCCGATGCCGAGCATCAGCGTAGCAACCAGCGCGCCGATGGAAATGAATCGAACCAAATACGCCTTGATACCGATATCGAGGTTGGTCTGCCAGTCCACGAGTGAGACGCCGTACTCCGCCCAGTTTCGCCGCGCCAGCCAGATGACGAGCGCGGGAATCGCGATGAATAGAATTTCAGCGGCGTACGACCAGCCGAATGTCTCCAGTTCCCATTGGACGATGCCTATGGAGCGCAAGCCAGTTCCCAGCAAGCGTAAGACAACATAGGTCAGGATGATTTCGAGGAGGGCGAGTCCTTTGTTCTTCATTTGAACATCTCAATACAAAGGAGGGCAGAAATGTCTTTAGAATTCCTCCCGCCCGAAGCGCCAGAGGGCGACCCCGATGAAGACGATGGTCAGGAGGATGGTCCCGATGATGGGCGTGACGGTCGGCAGGGGCTGGCTCTGAGCCAGGGCAACTGCCAGCGAGGGCTGGTCCGGCCCAAGGTCCATCACCAGGTTCCAGGGCATGACCCTGCCAAGCCAGGGCGCCAATCCCACCAACTGGTTGCTAAAGACCAGCACCATCGGGATGCCGATCACCGCGCCGCGTTTGCGGAAGAGCGTCCCCAGCATGTAGGTCAGACTCAGGTAAAACAGCAGTACGAGCATCACCAGTCCGAGCGCGGCGAGGAAACCGGGAATGGGCAGGGTAATTCCTGTGCCGGCTTTGTAAATAAAGTAGGCGGCGATTCCCTGCACGAGCACCATGGTCACCAGCACGCCCAGACCATCCGCAGTCAGTTTGGAGAGCAGGAAGGCGGTGCGGGAGACCGGCTTGGAAAGCACCCAGGCGGCTGTGCCGCTCTGCTTTTCGCCGATCAACGCGTCCTGTGCAATGATGACCACACCCACCGCCGGAGCAAGCCCGGAGAAGACGAAGAAGACCGTCAGAGCTGTCTGCTTCAAGGCATCTCTGGCTGCAGCCGCCTCGACCTCGTTAATCTCCTGGCGGGACTGGGCTTCTTCGATCTTTGGCGCGGCCAGCGTGACCATTGCCATCATGCCGTTGACGATCGTCATCCAGATGGCGATCTGGATCACCCACTGCCACGTTCCCCACCAGGCGTGGTTTTCCTTGCGGAAGATGTTGCCGAAACCGTTCAACCAGCCGCGGTTCTTGACCGCGATGAGGGCGTTGTTACTTGCCATTCCTGCCTCCATTCACCATGTTCAGGAAAACTTCTTCGAGATCGTACTTCTGGCGGCCAAACTCAGCCACCGTCACCGCCGGGTCGGCGAGGACCAGGCGCAGGAGTTGATTTTCCGCGGTGGACTCATCGGTCACGCCGACAGTCCAGTCCATGTGACCGTTGACCGGCTGTTCGGTCAGGGATATGACCCACGGCTGACTCTGCACCCGCGCCCGGGTTGCCGCGTCTGCTCCTCGGACCCGGAGCCGGTACACGGTCCCGCCCGAACCGGAGAGCAGTTCCTCGATGGGAGCCTGCGCCACCAGTTCGCCGTGGTTGAGGATGGCGACCGTGTCGCTGACGCGTTGGACATCGTCGAGGATATGCGTCGAGTAGAAGATCGTGGTGTACTTGCGCAGGCGCTCCATCACTTCGAGCACGTCGCGGCGTCCCTGCGGGTCGAGCGAGGCGGCGGGTTCATCGAGGATGAGCAGGTCGGGATAGTTGATCTGCGCCTGGGCAATGCCGAGCCGCTGGCGTTCGCCACCAGAGAAACCCTTGATCGGGCGGTCAGCCTTGTCGTCCAGCCCGACCAGTTCGAGCGTCTCCTGGATGCGCTCCTCGATGGCGGCTTTGGGTCCGCTGAAGAAGAAGCGGGCGGTGAAGCGCAGGGTTTCGCGGGCGGTGAAGTGTTCGTAGTAGCGCGGGTCCTGTGCCAGATAGCCAACGCGTTTGCGGATCTCCACGCTGTCGCGCTGGATGTCCATGCCGAAGACATCCGCTGAGCCGCTGGTGGGACGCGCCAGGCCGAGCAATAACTTGATCGTGGTGGTTTTGCCTGCTCCGTTTGGTCCAAGGAAACCGAAGATGGAATGCGGCTTCACGGTCAGGTTCAGCGACTTCAATGCCTGTGCGTCTTTATAGGTTTTGGTCAAGCCGTGCGTCTCGATGACGAGGGAATTGGTTGAGGTCATTTTCTTTGCTCCTTTCCATTGGACGCTTATCCTGCATTTTCCTTTGGATTGTCTTTCTTCGGTTCGACCCGATTGACCGAAATGAGCGTGAGGTTCAAGTCGCGGATCTTGGCGAGTAAACCATGAAGCGCGGCTTGGTCGGGGATGGAGCCAGTGAGCAGGGTCTCGCCGCTTTCGGTGCGGGTGACGGCGAATTCGTCGAACCAGGCGAGCCATTTGTCTGCGAGCGGTTCCTTGATGCGGATTTCGTAGCGACCAGGATGGTGAGGCGGGATTTCTGTCATGGAATCAGGCATGATTAATCTCCATTGACAGGGTACAGTAAACCCTGTTGCTTGTCATCCAACCAAAGTGATATTGAGGTTGTATTTGTCAATTCAGGAGGAAGGCTTTTGCGCCAGCACAACCATGCCGCGCGACTCGGCGGTGAGCGGCTGACCGTTCCAGTCGCCGTACAGGTGTGAGACATCCATCCCTGCTTTTTGAACGAGTTCCCTGATCTCGGTGGGGTTATACAATCGGATGGAAAAGGGTTTGTCCCTGCGGATTCCATTCCGTATGACGATGCGCTGGTTATGCCAGCGTCCGCTCACCATGTCGAAGGAGTTGCGATTGATCATCAAATCACGGTTCTTTTCGAGAACCACGGCAGGGGAAAGCACCTTGAGAGTGACGTCGCGGTTGGGGATGTCGAAGCCCAGCCAGCCGCCTGGTCTTAATGCACGGGTGATGTTTTCCAGCACTCGAAAATTGTCGCCATCATTGAAATAGCCAAAGGTGGTGAACATCATGATGACGGCATCGAACTCATCCACGAATTCGATGTGGCGCATATCCGCCTGAAGATAGTTGACGTCAACCCCCATTTCACTGGCATGCTTTCTGGCGAGGTTTAGAAAGTCAGCCGATTGGTCAATGCCTGTCACCGAATATCCGAGCGCGGCAAGACGGTTGGCGTGGCGGCCGAATCCGCAAGCCAGGTCAAGGATTTTCATCGGCGGGTGGAGGTCGAGCAGTTTGACGAGGGAGGCGACCTCCCTGTCCGAACGTTCGTCTGTCAGGGAATCGCTGTAGAAATACAGGTAATCATCGGCTTCGAAGACGGACTCCAGATCGAATTGGGCTTCGGTGGAGAGCGGATGTTCCATGTCTTTGTTCCTCCAGGATGGATATTGGGAATTACATCAGGTTCAATTCCCTTGCCTTTGCGACCGCCTGGGTGCGGTTTTCGACGCCGAGTTTGTTGAAGATGTTGACCGTATGCCGCTTGACGGTGCCGATGGCAATGAACAGGTCATTGGCGATCTTTTTGTTCGACGCGCCCGAAGCGATCAGGCGCAGGACTTCAAGTTCGCGTTCGCTGAGGAGGGCGGGCAGTGATTGCCTGACAGATGAAGTATCCGCGGTTTTATGATTGAAACCTGCCAACAATCTTTGGATATAGGTTGTCAGAGCACTTTCCTTCAATGTTGTGCGGATTGACATCAGCAAATCCCGTATCTGCGGACCTTCGTCCAGAAAAGCGCGCATGTATCCCTCAGGTTCAGCCAATGCGAGTCCTTTTTTCAGACAACGCACCGCGCTTTGATCATTCCCAGCCTTTTTCTCCATGACGGCTTGCAGGATGTAAATCTGGACCAGCCAAAAGTAGTATTTCCTTTGCAATGTGATCCTTTCCAGCCTGGAAAGCAACGCAGGCACCTGATCCGTGTGGTTGTAAATGATTTTTGCCTGTACCTGAAAGAGGAGTTTTTCGATCTCTGTCGTTGGGATTTCTTCATTGTCAGGCAGGGATGGCAACTCGATGGCTTGTTCATCCAGCAATCCAAGCCTTGCCCTGATCAACAACAATTGGTGCTTCAGTTCTTCGGCATAATATGCCCCCCAGGATTTGGGGAGTAGTTTTGTAATTTCCTGGCATACTTCCAGGCTTCCCTGCTGGTCGTACCTCGCAAGCAATACAAGAGCCTTCAGATACCTTCCATAGATCATGGACCAGAGATTTCCCGCCTTGTCGGCTCGCTCCAGACCAGACTCGATCAATCCCTTCGCCTCGTCGAGGTGATTCCACTGATAGTGCAGATCCGCCAAACGCAGATGAATGATGGCAAAAGCCAGTTTATCTGCCTCGCGCTGGTTTTCCGCGTAGGCTAGCGCTTCCTGATAGACACCAGCCGCCCGATGCAGTTGTCCCTGGATGATCAGTATTCCCGCCAGCAGGTTGTAGGTGGTCACGATGGTGCCAATTTGACCACCTTTCAACGCTTCCGCCAAACCCAGTTCGCAAACCTCAATGGCTTTATCCATCTCGTCGTTATCTCGATACACCACTTGTAGTGCGTTATAGGCGACCGCCCTCACAATTGCAGCCTCCGCAGGCGCAAGCGCTAATGCCTGGTTGGCAAGATGGATAACAGCCTGGGGATCATCTCGCTGGGTGGTGATCAGCGCCCTGAAAGCAAGGATTTCGGCGGACAGGGCGTCGTATTCCAAATCCCCGCGTGGGAATTGACCCTTAGCCTGCAAGCGCGTCACAGCCTGCTGGGCGCGATCGAGGAGCGCTTCGGTTGTCTCAATCTTCCCCTGACTCCACACTGTCCAGGCTTTGACCACACACAACCAGGGTTCGTTGTTCAGGAAATCGGCGGGGAACCTATCGAACCATTGCAGGACGCGCGCCCTGTTGTCTGCGCCCCACCAATCGGGAAAACGCCTCCGCATCAGTTGCCTGACCGCCTCATAATCCTGGGTTTCAAATGTGTGCTCGATGGCTTCATTGATCAACTGGTGATCGTCAAACCATACTGCGGCATGTTGATGCAATTCGCGCACCATTTCAGGATGAACAGCCTGCAATCGGTTACGAAGCAAATCCGCAAACAGATGATGATAGCGATACCACCGACGTTCGCCGTCCAGCCCAACCACGAACAAGTTGGCGCGTTCCAATTCCTCGAGCATGGCTTGACCGTCGGACTCGCCCGTTAGCGCGTTGCACAGGGATGCGTTCATCCGTTCGAGGATGGATGTTTTCAGGAGGAAATCCCGCGTCTTCTCTGACTGGAGGCTGAGCACCTCCTCGACGAGGTAATCCAACACGAAATGGTGACTCCCCGTAAACGCGGCGACGAAGTCATCCACGTCCCCGCGTCCCTGCATGGACAATGCCGCCAGTTGCAGACCTGCGATCCAACCCTCGGTGCGCGCCTCCAGCGCAGCGACCTGATCATTTGACAGGGACAGTCCCATCGTTTGCGAGAGGAACGCGCTTGCTTCCTCCACCGTGAATCGCAGATCGTGTGCGCGGATTTCGGTCAGTTGATTCCGAACACGCAGTCGCGCCAGCGGAAGGGGCGGGTCGGCGCGTGTGAGGATGACCAGATGAAACGCAGGCGGCAGATGCGCCATCAACTGGTTGAGCAGGTCGTGAACGACGATGTTCGAGATGACGTGATAATCGTCCAGCGCAAGGACGAGGTCGGTGGAAAGGGAGTCTAGAGACTCAATGAAGGAGGAAACGAGAATATCAAAGGCAGGCGGTTGAGGCGACTGAAGCAGGTCGCTGGTGGAAAGCGTCAGCGTGGGAGAGGCGGATTGGATAGAAGCAATCAGGTAGGTTAGAAAGCGAAGCGGATCGTTATCCGCCGAGTCCAGCGAAAGCCAGGCAATGGGAGTCTTATTTTCCTCACTCTCGCGCCATTCCCCCATCAAGGTGGTTTTGCCCGAGCCCGCAGGCGCAGAGATCAGCGTAAGAGGACCGTGCAAACCTTTTTCGAGAACCGTCACCAGCCGCGGGCGTAACACCAGATTGGATCGTGCCTGTGGGAAATGTAGTTTTGTGGCGAGGAGTGATATCGACATGCAAGTCCATCCGTCTATTTATCTTACATGAAGCGCAAATCTCACTGCCAGTGTCATTTATCATTTTTTCGCAAGAGGGAGGAAGTCGGCCGGGAAAGAACATTTGTGCCGCCACAAGGCAACAAATTTCATACGGTGCTCCGTCTATGCGGGCGATTGACCGGAACCAGACTTGTGAATAGGGTGATCGCATCCAAAATCCGCCAGGTCGGTTTCTCCAATTCAATATGGTGAGAATCAGACTCTCGAAGTTGCCACGATCTGCACTCATGGCAACTCTAATCGTTGGACTGTTCGGGTCAGGTTTGGTATAGCTGCTCTCGGGACCTTCCTCTTCCACAACTGTTAATTGCATCTCTTCGAATATGGTGAGGCTGGGATCGGTGAAGATGGCGGAGGTGAGCGAATCCCAGAATTGGAAGCCGCCCCTGTCCACGAAGCCGAGGCTGGCGGGAGGATGTCGTGCACGAGAACTGCCGACGGTGTAGTGGACGGCATGAACCGGAATCAATGGACAGCTTGAACCGGATTCCGTGGACACCTTGCTCCGGATTACGCAGACTTTCAACTTGTACAAGTTGATCTCGCCAATTAAGACAATTCATAAAATAACGACAAGGCGACTCAAATTTGAGTCGCCTTGTCGTATTAAAAAACCACTCCCAGCACTAAAAAGCAGGGAGTATGGGCATGATTGCTTATGAGGTAGAAATCGAATACCCGTAAACAAGTATTCCACAATATAAAGAATTTTATTCTTGTTTTTGAGGTTTCATCCTATATATGAGGGTCAGGCTGTGGTATGTAGTGAAGTAGGACGGAATTTATACCATATACATGATATATGCCACTATGGGCTGATCCGATTGCGGCTTTGAAGGCAGATGTAATAGTGATTTTAAGAGTTATTTTGAAGGTGTGTGGTCAAACTGTCGCTAAACGACCACCCATCTGGCGCCCCACCTACAATTCTTATTCTTTCTTCATCAAGCCTTGGTGTAATACAAATTTTACCAATGCGGCCCTTGTCCGCAGCCCCAGTTTTTCCATGCCTCGTGCTCGGTATGTTTCTATCGTCTTTGCACTCAGATTCAGTTGCTCTGCAATCTCGGCGCTGGTATGACCAAGTGCCGCCATTTTCAAGACTTCCTGCTCGCGTTCGCTGAGACTACCCCAGGTATTTTCATTTGTAGATTGGGATTCGGGAAGCATATCTTCCAGCAGGACGCGCGTCATCGAGGGGTGGACGTACATTTCGCCGCGCAGCACGGCTTTGATGGCGGAGAGCAGTTCGGAATCGGCGGCTTTCTTCAGGACGTAGCCGCTCGCCCCATGCTTGAGCGCCTGACGGAGATATTGCGGGTCGTCGTGCATGGTGAGGATGAGGATCTTCGCGGCGGGGGCGAGTTTCCGCAGCGCGGGGAGCGCGTCCAAGCCGCCGAGGGCGGGCATGCTCAAATCGAGCAGAATCAAATCGGGCTGGAGTTCTTCCGCGAGGGTAAGAGTTTCCGTGCCGCTGGAGGCTTCGCCCACTACTTCGTATTCGTTCTGGCTGGTGAGCAGGAGGCGGAGTCCGGCGCGGAGAACGGCATGGTCGTCGGCGAGGAGGAGGCGAGAGGTCATTGGTTGGAAGGTTGGAAGGTGGGAAAGTTAGAAGGTTAGAAGGTTGGAAGGTTGGAAGGTTGGGGGAGGAGCGGGATTTCGATGAAGATGCTGGTTCCGCGGTTTGGCGAGGACTCGATGGTGAGCGCGCCGCCTAGTAGTTCGGCGCGTTCGCGCATGCCCAGCAAGCCAAGATGACGCTCACCGCGCTGGGCGGAGGGGTCGAAGCCAACGCCGTCATCTTCCACAATGGCGCGGACGGAGCCGCCGCGTTTTTCGATGAGGAGGCTGGCGGATTTTGCCTGCGCGTGGCGGGCGATGTTGGTAAGCGCTTCCTGCACGATGCGGTAGAGGGCGGTCTCGATTTCGCCGGGCAGACGCTCGTCCAGTTGAATGACGACGTCCACGGGGATTTTATAGCGCGACTGCCATTCGTGCGCCAGCCGTTCGAGGGCGGCGGCAAGACCGAGGTCGTCGAGGACGCGCGGGCGCAGACGCATGGAGAGGTCGTGGACTTCTTCGAGGGTGTGCGAGGCGACCTGACGCAGGTCGGCGGCTTTGGTGGGCGAGGGACAGTGGGCGCATTGCGCCTCCATCATTCGCAAACCGACGATGAGCGAGGTGAGATTTTGCGAGGTGGAGTCGTGCAGTTCGCGGGCGATGCGGCGGCGCTCGTCTTCCTGGGTGGCGATGACCTTCTCCATCAACTGTCGGCGCAGGGATTCGCGCTCGCGGCGCAGTTCTTCGGTGTGCGCCAGTTCTGCGGTCATGGCGTTGAAGGCGTCGGCGAGGTCGCCAATTTCGTCATCCGCCCAGCGCGGGACGCGCCGCGTGAAGTCGCCTTTGGCGACGGCTTGGGTTGCATTCACCAGCGCGAGGATGGGGCGGGTGAGAATCCAGGTCAGGAAGACGGCGACGAGGACTCCGGTGGCGGAGACGAAGACGATGGTGAGGAGCAGTTGCGCTGTCAGCGTGGATAATGCCATTTGCATGGACGCGTCCGAAAGTCCGATGCGAGCCGTGCCGATTTTTCCGTCCAAGATGGGGACGGCGGTATCCCAAACGAGTCCTTCGTCGGTTTGAATCAGCGCAGTGTGGTGATGTTCGTCCGGCGCGGCGGCGTTGAGAGGAAGCAAATCCAAAGGGAAGCCGCCGCCGAAGGTGTGCGCGATGACCTGCCCGTTTTCGTCCATGAGGAAGGCATAACGGACGTTGGGGTTGTTGGCGAGGGTTTCGTCGAGCAGGTCATGGAGGCTGAGCAGGTCGTTGAGCAGGATGGGGTCGGCGGCGCGCGCTGCGAGGTCACGCGAGACCGAGACGCTTTGTTCTTCCAGTTGCGCGGTCATGGTGGCGGTGAGGGCGTAGCGCGCTTGCAGGGTCACGCCCGCGCCAAGCAGGAGGATGAAGCCCAGCACAATGCCGAGAATCTTGGTGCGGATGCTGACCGCGCCCGCAATCGCCCAGAAGCGTTGAAGGAACGTTTGCAGGTTCATGGAGAGACGGAAACGGGAACGACGCCCATCAGGGCGCGCACGCCGTCGTAGGCGCTGTCGTCAATCAGGACGAAGCGTTCGACTCCCATCGAGGCAAGGGCTTGACGCGCGGCGGGGTCGTTTGCCATATCGAGTAAAAGCGATTGTAACTCTTCCTTTACCTGCGGGCGCGTGAACGGGCTGACGACGACGGGCGGGATGCCGAAATCGGGCGAGACGTGGATGACGCGGACTTTCTCGGCGAGGGAGGGGTCGCGCGCGAGGGCGAATTCGTACACGAGGGAATCCACGGCGGCTCCATCCGCCACGCCGCCTGCCACTGCCCGAATGGCTTCGTCGTGGCTGTAGGTGAAGAAGGTGCGGGCAAAGAATGCTTCGGGGTCGAAGCCGAGTTGATGCACGAGGTAGGTGGGATAGACGCGCCCGCTGAGCGAGATGGGGTCGGTGAAGGCGAAGACTTTGCCGCGCAGGTCGCTTATGCTTTGGGCTTCGCTCCTGGCGGGGACGATGAGGTAGGAGTTGTAGGTGGTCTTGCCGTCCACCTGCGGGGCGGCGAGCAGTTCCATGCCGAAGGTGTTGTGTCCTTCCACGTAGGCGCTGGTGCAGACGAAGGCAAGGTCCACTTCGCCGTGTTCGATGAGGTCGTTGACTTCGAGGTACGTCCGCCGCTGGACGAGTTCGATGGGGCGATTGAGTTTGGCTTCGAGGTAGGAGAGGAAGGGCGAGTAGGACTCAAGCGTTCCTTTGGGCGAGATGACGGCGGCAATGGCGACGCGCAAAGGCACGGCTTGCTGGTCGGGGGGGGTGGGGAGGGGCTGGAGGTTGTCCAGGTCCACCGTGCCTGCGATGGGAGTTTGCGGGAGGGGGGAGCAGGAGGCGAGGAGGATGAGGAGAAGGAGGATTTTTTTCATTTTTAGCGTCAAATGGCGCGAAGGATTCGAAGTGTCTTTTCTAGCATCGAATGGCACGAAGGGCGCGAAGGACTTTGTTGGGCATCGAAGGACGCGAAGTTATCGGTTTATGCAGGTTTTTGGTAGTTCTTATGGCGGACGAGGCGTTCCTGATGGAGACGAGATTCTCCGAAGTTCAGAAGAATGGCGAGTTCGTAACCTGTGGCGGCAAGGTAGTTGATGGCTTGCGCCTTGTGAGCGTCGGTGAGGGAGGAAACTGATTTGATCTCAAGGATGATTTTACCGTCAATGACAAAGTCGGCGATGTAGTCGCCGACCAGCGCGCCTTTGTACATGACTGGCAAATGCGCTTGTTCCTCAAATGGAATATTCCGCAAGGTCAGTTCATGCGCCAGCGCCTTTTGATAGACCGCTTCCAGAAAACCCGCTCCCAACAGGCGATGCACTTCCATCGCCGCGCCGATGATAGCAAACGATAGTTCTTTGTATAGGATTTCTGCCATACTTCAGGTTTTCATCCTTTCGAGCCATTTGCGCCATTCGATGCGGAATCTGGTTGAATGTAGCAAATCGGACAATTTTTGTCCAGTGATGAATATCACCGAATCTCTCTCACCCTAACCCTCTCCCAAGGAGAGGAAACTCCCTTTTCCCTTTGGAAGAAGGGCTGGGGATGAGGGCGCGTCACCCCCCAATCTGGCTCATGCCGCGGCGTGAACCCGCAGGCACGGCCACGAGCATATCATGATGTTCTGGTTTTTGGGCGATGGCCTGCTCAAAAAATTTTTCCAGCGGTTGTCCGCTTCGCACGGCGTCGCGCAGGGAAACTTCATTCGGAATCACCAAACACGAGCGCAGTTTGCCGTCCGAGGTCAGGCGGAGGCGGTTGCAGTTTTGACAGAAGTGCTCGCCGAGTGGGGAGATGAATCCGATTGTGCCAAGCGCGCCAGGGATGCGATACGTGCGGGCGGGACCGTTGCCGCGGGGAGAAGTCACAGGTCGAAGGTCAAAAGTCGAAAGTTGGGCTTTCATTTCCTGTACTGAAACATACCGCTCGCTTGGCGCGGGGAAGCCTTCGCCCCAGTCCTGCGCGTTGCCGATGGGCATGACTTCGATGAAGCGCACATGCCAATCATTCTCCAGCGTCAGGCGCGCAAGGGCGGGCAACTCGTCGGCGTTGAGGCCGCGCACGATCACGGTGTTCAGTTTGAGCGGCGCGAGACCCGCTCGTTCGGCGGCCGCGATTCCCCTCCAGACGCAGTGGATGTCTCCGCCGCGCGTGACGCGCTTGAATTTGTCGGCGTCCAAAGAATCGAGACTGATGTTGACGCGCTTGAGTCCCGCCTCGGCAAGCGGCTGGGCGAGACGTTCCAGCAGCATGGCATTCGTGGTGAGGCTTACTTCTTCGATTTCGGGGATGGAGGCGATGCGGCGCACGATCTCGACGACCTGCGGATGCACGAGAGGCTCGCCGCCCGTGAGACGCACCCGCGTCACTCCGCCCTGTGCGGCTGTTTCCACCACCCGAGCAATTTCCTCCGCTGACAGTTGGTCCGCGCGCGGCTGCCATTGCAGTCCCTCCTTTGGCATGCAGTACACACAGCGCAGATTACAACGGTCCGTGAGCGAGATGCGGAGGTAGGTGATGGGTCGTCCAAAGGGGTCAATGAACATTGGATGCTTTTCTCCGTGCCAGCCAATTCCAAAGATGATAAAACACCGCCGCAGAAAGAAAGCCGATGGCGAGGTTGTTCGTCCAGAGGGTCAGAGCGAGAACAAGCAGGGCGGTGAGCCAGTTGCGGGCGGTGCGCTCCAGGTCGCGGACAAGCAGGAAGTGCTGCCAGCCGACATACGCCAGCAAAACGCCCAGCACAGGGAAGGGAACGAGGCGGAAGACGTTCATCATTGTCTGCCCGCCAAAGACCGCCAGGAGCAGAAAGACGCCGCCCAGCATGAGCGGCGCTCCGCCCGAACGCGCGCCGAGGCGGTAGTGCGCTGTCAGCCCGCCGCAGCCGTGACAGACGGGAATGCCGCCGATGAGCGAGGCAACCAGGTCGTTGAAGCCCATCGTCAGCATGAGTTTGCGCTCAGTGACGTGAGCCGCTTTCTCGTCGAAGTATTGACGCGCCGCGTCAGCGGTGGCGTAGATGGAGTTGCCCAGGCTGAGTGGAATCTGCGGCAGGGCAAGCAGGGTGAAGCCCAGCCAGAGTTCATCCCAGGTGGGGACGAGCGGGAGCAGGCGCGGCAGGGTGACGCGCAGGGTGAGGTCGGGCAAGCCCAGGTAGAGGACGGCGGTGACGACGCCGAAGCCGAAGACGCCGAGGGATGCGTATTCTTTGCGATAGAGAATGAAGATGAGGAGCGCAATCAACGCGCCGATGGAAAGAATCAAATTCCAGGGGACGCTGATTTGCGCGACGGGCAGGGCGGTTTCCCAGCCTTTGGGCGTTTTGGTCACCAGCCCCCAGGCGGATTTGAAGAGCAGGTACGCCAGCCCCAGTTGAATGCCGCGCACGACGGGTTTGGGGAAGAGGCGGTGAACCCATTTGTCCACGCCGAGCGCGCCCATGCTTAAAAAGGCGACCGCGTTCCAGATGGCGCCCGTGATGATGACCGCAGGCGCCAGCCCCATTGCCAGCGCCAGCGCGGAGACGGATTTGAGCGGCTGAACGGGAATGGGCAGGCGGTAGACCAGCGCGGTGACGATGTACGCCAGCCCAATGCCAAAGAAGGCGGCGGTCGCGTCCATGCCGTTGAGGGAGATGAGCGCCAGCACGAGCGGGAGCATGACGCCCAGGTCGGCGAGCGAGCCGGAGAATTCGGCGAGGGTGAAGGTGAAGGGATTACCGTTATTTAGTCTCATAGTCTCATAGAGCAGATGTCAGTGATCAGTTCTCCGTGAGCAGGGTTTAACGGTTAGTGAGAGAATGGTCGCTCATGAGTGAGGGGAAAAGCGCTGTATAGTACGACTGTCCGGCGCAGGCGCGGCAGAGGGTGAGACCATCGCGGTGAAACTCGCGTTCGTTGATGATTTCTTCCCCGCACACGTCGCAATTGACGCGCACGCCTGGCCGCGAGACGATGGCTTCGATGGGCGTGGTCAGTTGCACTTCGGTGGTGGTGAACATCTCGTCATCGGGCATGACCTGATAGGCTTGCATCTGCGCGAAGTAGTGACGCGGCTCGTCGGGGGCGTAGGCGTATGCTTTTTGGCGCACGTCCAGCGCGGGGGCGACTCGCACGGCTTGACCCGTGAGCGTATCCACGAAGACGGCGGCGGTCTTGCCGTAGTCTTCCACGCGCAGGGTGCGATGCCCAACCGTGCAGTCGGTGGCGGCGATGACGCCATCCGCAAAACAGCCGTCGGTTTCCACAATCACCAACAGGCGCTTTTTGGCGGGAGGCTCGTCAAAGCCGAGCGCTTTCATGCCGAGCAGTCCCAGCCGCACGCCGAGAATCTGACGCGGGCAAAGGTGGGAGTGGTCGCGGGTAGATTTTTGGAGGAGGTCCGATAGTCTCATAGTCTTTAGTCTCCTAGTTTTAGCGTAAGAAAGAAGTCGGGGGCTGTTTGGGGCAGGGAAAGGGCTTGGGCTCTTGGAAATAATTTCTGCGCGGTTTCGAGCAAACCGGGGCGCACAACTGCGATGCCGATTTTATACTTCGCTTGTCTAAGGGCTTCGAGGGCGTTTGTCCAGCCTTCGCCGCGAATCAGTTCGAGGGGACCGAGTTCGTCCACGATGAAGAGGTCGGCGGGGAGACAGGAGGCAAGGGTTTCATTTCCCCAGGCGATGACGGATGAATCAAAGAGCCAGTTTCCAAGTGGCAAGTGAAAAGTGGGAAGTGGTGAGGAGTGAGAAGTAGAAAGTGGTAAGTGAGAAGAGATGGCAAGCGGGCGGGTTTCGCGGGTGCGGAGGTTTTGGGCGAGGATGCCGACTTTTTCGCCTTTCTCGAAGACAGGCGGGCAGAGGATGCCTGCCACGTCCCAGCCTGCGGCGCGGGCTTGCTCGGCGAGGGCGGCGCAGAAGGTGGTCTTGCCCGCGCCAGAGGGGGCGGTGAGGAGATAGAGAATGGGCATGGTTATAGTCATAGAAGGTCGCAAGTCAGATACTTGCGCTATGTCCACAAAACCTGTTTATGTCCGTTCACCTGCGCGAGGCGGATGGGAATGCCATAGACGCGGGTCAGGGCTTCGGCGGTGAAGACTTCGTCCAGCGCGCCGAATTGCGGCGGTTTGCCCGCTTCCATCAGCAAGACGTCATCGGCAAAGGCGAGGACAACGTCGGGTTCGTGGTTGGTCATCAGGATAGTCACGCCTGAATCGCGCAGTCGGCGCAGGATTTGGATGAGGCGGGCTTTGTTGCGAAGGTCGAGGTGGGAGGTGGGTTCGTCGAGGAGTAACAGGTTGGAAGGTTGGAAGGTTGAAAGGTTGGAAGGGGGAAGGTTGAGAGTCTGATAGTTGGGGAGCTGAGAGTGGGAAGATGGAAACAGTTGAGCGAGGGCGCGGGCGAGGAGCATGAGTTGGCGCTCGCCGCCGGAGAGTTGCGGGACGGGGCGTTGGGCGAGGCTTTCGATGCCGACTTGCGCGAGGGCGTTCAGGGCGATTTGGGTATCGGCAGCGGAGGGCATTTCGAGCGGGGGCAGGTGCGGGGCGCGTCCCATCAGGACGTATTCGAGGACGGTGTAGTCGAAGGGGGTATGCTCCGCCTGCGGGACGAGCGCCATGCGCTGTCCATGCTCACGCGGGGAGAGGGCCTTAAGGGGAATCCCTGCGAGGCGAATCTCCCCCGTCCACGCGGAGAGCCAGCCCAAAGTCAGGGAAAGAAGCGTGGTCTTGCCCGCGCCGTTGGGTCCCAAAATCGCGGCAATCCGCCCAGGGTGGAGGTCAAAGGTCACGTCCTGTAAGATGGGGCGGGAGGGGGTGTAGCCAAAGGTGACGGAGCGGAAGGATAGGATAGTCATTAGTTGTCAGTCATCAGTGAGCAGTGAGCAGTCATCAGTGGGGTTTGGGTTGTTGGAAGGTCATGAGGGCGAGGAAGATGAGCGCGCCGAAGAGGGAGGTGAGAATGCCGAGCGGGATTTCGCCTGCGAGCAGGGTGCGGGCCAGGTCGTCGCAGAGCATGGTGAAGATGCCGCCGAGCAGCATGGCGGCGGGCAGGCTGTAGCGGGCGTCGGCGCGGAAGGCGCGGCGGGCGATGTGCGGCATGATGAGACCGACCCAGCCAACCATGCCGCTGACCGAGATGAGCGCGGCGGTGGGCAGGACGGCGGCGAAGATGAGCAACAGACGCTCGCGCCCGGCCGGGACGCCGAGCGAGAAGGCGGTCTGTTCGTCGAGGGCGAGGATGTTCAGCCGCCAGCGGAAGAGGAACATGACCGTCAGCCCGAGGAGGACGGCGGGCAGGATGGAGAGCAGTTTGTCCCAGGTCAGGCTGGCGAGACCGCCCAGCAGCCAGAAGGTGATTTCGGGCAGTTGGGTGAGCGGGTCGGCGAGGTATTTGAGCAAACCCAAGCCCGCAGAGAAGAACGCGGAGACGGCAATGCCCGCCAGGACGAGGCGCAACACCCATCCGCCGTAGCGCAGACGGTGGGCGAGCAGGTAGGAAATGCCCAGCCCCGCCAGGGCGAAGAGCGCCGCGCTGGTTTGGGTGACGAGCGCCGCGCCGCCGAGGAAGACGATGGCAAACGCCGCGCCGAATGCCGCTCCCTGCGAGACGCCAAGGAAGCCTGGCTCCACCAGCGGGTTGCTGAAGAGCAGTTGGAAGACCATCCCTGCTGCCGAGAGGGTCATGCCGAGCAGCAGGGCAGTGATGAGACGCGGCAGGCGCAGGTTGAAGAGCAGGCGTTGGGCGAGTTCATCGTCTGCGAGGCGGTCAAGGGGGAGAAATCCAGGCGCGGGGTAACGTCCAATCAGTGCGGAGAGGAGGAAGAGCGCCAGCAAGGCGAAGGCGAGGAGGGTGAGGGAGCGGTTCAAAGGAATTATGAATTATGAAGGATGAAATTTGGTAGCCAGTATTCGAGTTGAACACTGACTACCTTTTTACCTGTTTACTTGTCTACTTACTACGGCAACACACCCTTAAAAGTGGGGACAATATTCTCGGTGACGAAGGTTTCATCCAGCCCGTAGAGGGTTTGGTAGAAGGTCTGCGCTTCGGCGGTCATGTCGAGGTTGGGGAACAGGTCGGGGTGGAGTTTGCCCGCCAGCCAAGTAAGACCGAGAATCCAGCGCGGGTCGGGTTGGTCCCAACTGTAGAGGTCGGCGGCGAAGGCGTGGAGTTGATTCTCCTGCACGGCGCGGATGCCCTGCCAGTTGGGGTCGGCTTTCAGCCCTTCGACAACTTCGGGCGCGGGTTTGAAGTAGGAGATGACGAAAATCTGGTCGGCGTCCCAGGCGGCAATCTGCTCCAGCGTGACCTGAGTCCAGCCTTTGGCGGGGTTGTGTCCGCCCAGACGGGTTCGCCGCCCGCCAATTGCACCATTTGGGTTTGAATCCAGTTCATCGGCGGGACGTTGAAGGAGACATTGCCATCCTTTTCGTTGTAGTACAGAAGCAGAACGCGCGGTTTGGGCGCGTCTTTGACGGCGGCGGCAATTGCGTCCATCTTGTTCTGGTAGAAGGCGGCGACTTCGGCGGCGCGGGCTTCATCGCCAAAGACTTTGCCGAGGATGGCGAGGTCGCGGGCGTATTGTTCGGGGGTCTCGAAGTCAATGTAAACGACGGGAATGCCGAGGGCTTCGATGGGCGCGCCGACGCTTTCGGCGAGGTAACTCTTGAGGATGACCAGGTCAGGCTGGAGGGCGGCGACTTGCTCCGCGCCCGCGTCTTTGGCGAGGGTCTGCTTGGCGGCGTAGTTCGGGTCAATCAATTTGATGAAGTTGCCCGAACCCTGACCCGCGTCTCCCAAGCCTGCGATTTTGTCCATCGCCTGCGGGAAGAGGTAGGCGGCGTCGGCAATCATGAACAGGGCTTTGCCCGTGATGACGATGCGTTGGGGCGCGGCGGGGAGGGTGACTTCGCGTCCGAGGGCGTCGGTCACGGTTACAGGTTGCAGGTTGGCAGGTGGGGAGGTCGGAGCGGCGGTCGGCGCTTCGGTGGCGGCGGGCGCTTCCGTTGCGGGAGCGGGGGAGGCGGTCGCCTGAGGCGAGCAGGCTGAAAGTAAAAGAACGAGCGATAGGACGAACAGGGCGAGATGTTTCATTGGGTTACTCCTAAAAAAGATGTAATAACCGTCCCGAAGGTTGTCAAAAGCAATCAAATTTGCACGAGAAACCTTCGGGACGTTTTCTCAAAAGCGTTCAGTCGTCATCGAGACCAGCCGCACGCCCATTTGACGCAGTTGGTGGAAGTTCGCGCCTTCGCGCAGTCCGCGCAGAACGGCTTCGGGGTTTTCGACCATCGCGCCAGAGAGGATGGTCGCGCCCATGTCGAAGAGAACGGGCGAGAGCGGGGTGGTGGGTCCCACGATGAGGGTCGGGACGCCGGGGCGGCAGAGGGCAATCAGGTCGTCAAACGTGCCGTTGAGCAGGGTCATGGCGGTGATGGCAACCACGTCCGCCTGCGGGATGATTTCGGCGGCGGCGGAGGCGGGCAGGTCGCCTTCGTGCGGATTCTGCTCCAGCACCCAGAGCGTGCCGACTTTGGGGCGCAGTTCGGGGACGTAGGGGAAGTGTCCCACCATTGCCACTTTTTTGCCCGCGCCCAGTTTGGCGAGGACTTGCTTGGAGTGCAAATCCACCCACAGGTCGAGGCGGGGCGGGAGCAGGGCGTTGACGGTTGCCAGCCCAACCGAGACTTCGGGCATGACGGGCGAGTAGATGTACTCCGCCAGTTCGCGCCCTGAGAGTTCGGTCAGGCGTCCCGCGCGGGCAACGGACGGCTCGGTGGTGAAGTGATGCGAGTCGTCGCCGACGGTGGCGGCAAGTCCGCAGCGGGTTTCGCCATCCACTTCGGCCAGGACGGCAGTCCAGTACAGTCCGATATGAACGGCGGTGATTTTGCCTTCGGGCAGGGTGGGCAGAAGGCGGGAGAAGAGGGTTTGGGTGGTGTGGGTCATGAGTTATCAGTTATCAGTGAGCAGTGGAATGAAAAACGCCGTCTCGGAAAAGAGACGGCGCAATACGAGCAGGCGGCGGGGTCTCCTTTCCAAATCTCCCCTCTCTCTCTGGGAGAGGGACAGGGTGAGGGCGGGGGGCAAAAGCGTTTCCGCTTTTACCTGGTAACGCAAAACAAATTTTGCGGTACTGTCCTGCCGCCATTGCAACGCAAAATGAATTTTGCGGTACGACAGGCGGGCAGGCTTCGGAGCGTTCGATATTCGGTTCTTAGTTCTACTTCTCTTTGGGCTCTCCGTTCAAGCCTTCTTTGAAGGCGCGAATGCCAGAGCCGAGTTCACCGGCTATTTTACCAATCCTTCCCACTCCAAAGAGCAGGATGAGGATGCCGAGGATGATGAGGAGCTCGGTGGGACCAAATCGAAACATTGGAAGTCCTTTCCCCTCACCCCTTGCCCCTCTCCCATTGGGAGAGGGGTTGGGGTGAGGGAGAAAATCACACCTTCTCGACCTTCACCTTGCTGTCGTAGAACACTGCCGAGCCGCCAGCCAGGTCGCTGAGGGTGACGTTGCCCAGCACGGGGTCGAGCTGCATGGCGCCGTTTGCCATGAGAGGCGCGGCGCGGCGCGGGTCGCCCTTGATGAGCGTGCCGTCAATTTCCATGTCGGCGGCGCCGCTTGCCCAGTGACCGAAGCCGAGCGGGAAGGCGACGACTCCGGGGCGGATGCCCTCCGTCACTTTGGCTTTGCCTTCGATGGGATGCTTCTTCCCATTCTTCAGGTCATACTCGCCCTTCGGGTTGCTAGATGAGGTGACGCGAATCGTATCGCCGTCTTTGACGCCGAGTTTCTTTGCGTCCTGCGAGTTGATGAGCAGGTAGCCTTCGGGGACAACCGCGAGCGTCCAGTAGTTGCTGATGCCGCGCGCCTTCGCCATCGTCATGGTCTTGAAGGTGATCAGGTGCAGGTCGTAGCCGTCGCTCTTGATTTCTTCGCCCGTGGATGACAGCCCCGCAGGGATGTACTTGGTGTACCCAATGTACGGCTTGCCCGTCATCGTGTTGATGGAGGTGGCGGTCTTCTCCTGATACAGGTTGATGAGACGCCCGTACTTGTTCGCCACCTGTTCGCCCTTGTAGGCTTTCTCGAAGGCTTGGTAGCGTCCACCGCGGTTGAGGACATAGACGACTTTGCGCCAGAGACTCTCGTCTCCACCAACGGCGGCTTTCCATTTATCGGCGTCGAAAACGCTTGGGGGCAGATGCCGCCTCGCGTCCAGGAAGATGCGGAGTTCTTCGTCGTCCGCTTCGGGCACGGAATCTGATCCGTCTTCCTTTTCTCCAAAGGCGATGTCGGCAACCTGTTTCAGGTAATGGTCTTCAGGGCGGATATAGGGAACGCCTTCGCCGAATCCGTTGGGACCGAAGCCAGGCAGTTCGAGTTTTTCGGCAACCGCCAGGAAGATTGCCTCAAACGACAGCGGGATTTCTTCGCCCCAGACTTTGGTGGTCTGCCAGCCAGGGATGGAGATGGCGGGGTTGCGGACGTTTTCCACCTTCCACGGGACGGAGGGATGCGAGCCGTGGAACTCCCAGCGTTCGAGGTAGGAGAGGTCGGGGAAGATGTAATCGGCGTACATGCTGGTTTCGCCGATCATGATGTCGCTGGCGATGAAGAGCGGCAGTTTCTTCGGGTCGGAGAGAACTTCGATGGCGGTCTGTCCGCCAGGCAGGCTGTACGGAATCGCCGCCATGTAGGACATCAGGATTTTGATGGGATAGGGGTAGGCATCGCCGATGGAGGGGATGCTTTCCTGATAGATGTCGCTGGCAAGCGGGAACCACGGACGCTTGGTGGGATACGTTCCATCGAAGAGGGTGGTCTTTTCGTAGGCGACGCCCGTGCGGATGATGTCCACGCCAAAGGCGGACATTTCTTCTTCGCCCCACATGGTCATGACGGGGAAGGGCTGTCCCTTCTTGGAGCCTTTGCGATCATAGGTGCTGAGTTTGATCGTGCCGCCGGCGTAATCGAAGTTGCCGATCAGCAGGTTGACAATGTACCAGGCGTTGTTGTTGTAGAAACCGTTGGTGTGCTGGGATGGACCGCGGTGAATGTCCACAGCGGCTTTGCGTCCATGCGATGTGAACTCGACAACGAGTTCGAGGATGTCGTTCTCACTCACGCCCGCAATCTCCGCCCATTCGGCGATGGTGTGTTCCTGCGCCGATTCGAGCAGGATTTGCATTCCGTCTTTGACTTCAAAGTCGCCGACTTTCTGGTTGATGAACAAGTCACCGACGACGGGCGCCGCTTCTGGATTCAGGACGTTGATGGGGGTCGGCACGCCGCCGACGAGCGCCACAGGCGTATCGCCGGGGTATTCCACGCCGTTCGCATCCACGTACACGTCCACATCCTTGCCGTCTTTCTGGACGGTTTGTTTGGTCAGCAACCCCAGTTCGCTGGCGCGCAAGTGTTTGCCGGGAACGCCGTCTTTGATTTTGACCAGCCACGAGGCGTTGGTGTAGTTCGGTTCGCCCGCCGCGACCTGCGCCGCAACGTTGGCAAGCGCCAGATAGGATTTGTTGATCTTTTCGTTTTCGAGCATCCAGCGGATCATGCCGAGCGCGAAGGCGGCGTCGCCGCCTGGTTTGATGGGAACCCACTTCCAGGCGCGGGCGGCAAGTTTCGAGAGGCGCGGATCCACGACGGCGAACTTGCGTCCGTTGATGATGGCGTCGGTGGCTTTGGGGACGCGCTGCGGAGGTCCGTAGTTCGAGTCAAACAGGTTCGTGCCTACATAGATGACGAACTCGCTGTTGCCCGTATCCACCTGCCAGTAGAATTTGTCGCCGCCATCGAAGGAGCCCTTGGTCTCGTTCCACTTGGCGCTCATCGCCTTGCCCGTGAAGTACAGCGAGCCCTGGCAGATGGTGGTGTGTCCGTTCATGTTGATCGAGCCAATGGCGCCCTTGACGAAGCGGTCCACCACGTCTTCGCGTCCGCCCTTCATGCGTCCCCACACGAACATAAACTGATTGTTCTTGGGACCCAAATCGGGGTGGTCGGGGTCAATCAACACATCGAGATGGTCTTTGAATTCGGTTTTGAACTCTTCGACCAGCGCTTTCTTCTTTTCGGGGTCTTTCTCATCCCAAATTTTCTGGACGGCGGCTTTCATCTCTTTGGAAAGTTCCGCGTCGGTCAATGCGCGGACGGCTTTCAGCCCATCCACATTGCCTTCGCCGAACAGGTCGCCGCCTTCGACGACTTCTTTGATTGCCTGTTCAAAGGAGATGGTATCCCATTGACCTTCGCCGCGCTTGGAGCCAGGTTTGCGCTTCAACACGCTGACGATGCGGTAGGGGTCGTACGCGGTTTGGATGCCCGCCTGACCCTTGGGGCAGAGCGCGCCTTCGATAGTTGCCATGTCCTTCACAGGGGTCTCGTAAGCGGGATGGGGCCACAGCGTCCAGGGCGAGTAGGGGTTGCCGTCAATCTTGGCGGCGAGTCCTTCCAGAATCTTGACTTTGATGCCGCAGCCGGTGTTGCATTGCAGGCAGACGGTGTAGAGTTGGTTTTCGGGCTTGGCTTCGAAGTTGCCCGCGCCCTCTTTCATGGCTTTCGCAATGGCTTGTCGCGCCTGCGGCAGATTGCCGAGGAAGGCGGCGGCTGCGCCCGTGACGCCCGAAAGTTTCAGGAAATCACGCCGCGAAAGGGATTTGTCTTGTTTGGTGGTCATTTCTTCACCTCCGTAGAGCGGCTCAGTTTGACGAGCAGGTAGTCCATACCAATCAGAATGCCGAGCAGGGCAAAGCCCAGCACCGCCGACGTGACCGACCACTCCATCAGGCTGGGGGTGTAGTCGAGCGTCAGTTTGGGACCGTAGAACGCTTCCGCCTGACCGGGCATCATCTCCGCCACCTGCCCCGGCACCACAATCAGAATGCGGGCGGCGGCGTAGCCAATCAGCAGAAAGACGCCCATCAGCCCGGCGATAAAGCCGTTCTTCGCCAGTTTGGGCTGCGCCAGCACGATGACCGGGATGAGCAAGCCCAACACAATCTGCACGCCCCAGAACATGAAGGCATGAGGTCCGTTCAGCACATAGTTGACGGCAATCAGGTTATCGGTCACGCCGCCATAGAGCGATTGGGTGTAATCGGCAACGAGGAAGTACAGTTTGGCGACGCTGGTCGCAATCGAGATGATGGCAAGCAGCCAGAGCAAATCGCCGCGTTGTTTTTCATCCATGTTGGGCATGAACCAGCCCACAATGAGCAGCATCAGCCCCGCGCCCGAAGCGATGGCAAAGACCGGGAACTGCACGGGGAGCAAGCCGACGTGCCAGTAGAGCCGCGCCGCGTTGCCGCCCAGCAAAAAGCCCACGCCGCCCGCCACCAAAATCGCGGTGATGAAGCCAATCCACATCACGGCTTTCATCGCTTTCTTTTCGGGGGCGGTGAAGGCGAAGTAAAGCGAAATCGCAATCAAAATCAGGAAGATGGTGTAGCCCCACACCATCCACGCCAGGAAGGAGGTGAAACTGGGCTGGAGATAGACCTTCCAGATGCGCTCCATGTGACCAAGGTCCATGCCAATCGAGGCGAGACCGGCGGGCAGTGTCACCAGCGCCGCCCACAGCATGGTCTTGCCCGTGCCTTTGAAGGCTGGCACGTTGAACAGGTAGTCGAACGCGGCGAGCATATACGCTCCCGCCGCGAGACCCGCCAGGAAGAGATACATGGCAACCCACAAACCCCATCCGATGTAGGAGCCATAATTGGCGCTTTGTTCGCCCTCGAACAGGCGGATATAGACGCCCCACAAACCGAACAGCAGGGCTGCCGCGCCGACCGCGTAAGAAAGTTTCTTCAACATCTCCGCCTCCTACACGATGTAATAGACGCGCGGTTCGGTGCCGAGTTCTTCCTTAAGCCGAACCACGTTGGGTTTGCTGATGAGTTCCGCCACGAGCGACTCGGGGTCGTTGGCGTCGCCGAAGTAGGTGGCGCGCCCGATGCAGGTGGTGGTGCAGGCGGGCAGGATGCCGTCCTTGATGCGGTGCAGGCAGAAGTGACACTTGCGGACGTTGCCTACCGGCGATTCATGCCGCCCCTCGCGCTTCCATGCTTCGCCATACTCCTGGCTGGCATGCTCATACCCGGCGGCTGTCTCCCCGCCGATGATGGCTCCGTCGAAGACGGGCAGTTGCTCGGCGTAGTTGTAGCCGAAGTCGAACGTGCGCGCGCCGTAGGGGCAAGCCGCCATGCAGGCGCGGCAGCCAATGCACTGCTCGTAATCCACCACCACAATTTCCTCTTCGTTGTGATAGGTGGCGTTCACCGGGCAGACTTCGGTGCAGGGCGATTTCTCGCACTGCATACACGGCCTCGGCAGGAACTTCATCGTCACGTTGGGATACGTGCCGATTTCCTCCGTCATTACGGGACGATAGACCACGCCCGGCGGCAGTTTGTTTTCTGCCACGCAGGCAATCGTGCAGGCGTGACAGCCGATACAACGGCGCAGGTCAATCACCATCACCCAGCGTCGTTCCGAGGCGGGCTTTTCTAGCGCGCGTTTCAGTTCGCGTTCCATGCGAACCAAAACGTCTTCGCTGGGGGCGAACCCGGCGGCAGGCGCGGCGGAGATTTCCACCTCGCCGACCGCCGAAACCAGCCCGGCAAAGACCTCGGAAGCATACTTGCCTAACAACTCATTTGACATTGTGCTTCTCCTTCATGAAATAGACTTGGACGAAAATCCAATCATGCCAGCCTGATTTTCCCCCCATTGACAATTCCTCCATAGCGGGAAAAGTTGGATGGTTTTCTGGAAAATGTAGGGAAAATCCTTACATCAGGAGGATGTTCATCGCCGCCAAAAATGACAATCGTTACATTCAAAAATTGAATGTGTTGCTATCGTATATTCAGGTTTATGAATATAAAAACCAACCCATCCCTTAAATCGCCGAACAAATTTCCCCGCTGTTATCTGCCATTGCTTCCCCACAACGCATTGCCATCCTGCTTGCGATTGGAACAGGCGAAGCTTGTGTCTGTCATCTGGAAGCCTCTCTGGGTTGGCGGCAGGCGTACATTTCCCAGCACCTGATGGCGCTCTGGTTCGAGCTGGGACATTACTATGGCGGCGTTTCCTTTGGGGCGGCGGGGTGGTCTACCTCACACTTGTCGCCGTCCTCTTCGGCAAAGCGATGATTGAAACAAAAGGACTGGCAGTGCCCGTCTTCATGCACCTGTGGGGCGATGTGGTACTCTACATTTTGTTGGCACTGGGTTCGGATTGAGGAAGAAGTTGCACTATCCTGCCATCAACTTTGGGCAATATTGCAAAGCCTCCGTCATATGCGCGGATTGACTCTCTTCACACCCCGCCATATCCGCAATCGTCTGCGTTGATTTTTGGATGTGATATGTTTCGCTTGTTACGCCTCAATGTGACCGTCAAAGGCTGAAAGTTGGTGAAATAAACAAAAACGGCAGAGGTAACTCTCCACCGCCTTTGATTTTGACTGAGTTGCTACAGTTTTTCTGGAAAACGTGCGAGGAGCAATGTATTTCCGCCGCCTACGTGCCGCCTACGTTCGTAACCGAAATTTATACCCGTATCCATGATATATGCCGCGCTTGCTGTATGGTGTTAAGGCTGTAAATCCATGCTTCAAATTGACAGCATGTTATCCTCTTGACCCGCGCTTCCGATTCAGCCAGCCATATATCCATCCAAGAACAAACCCCATAATGATGATGATCAGCCAATCCACGTAAATACTTACGATAGTTCTTTCAATGGCGAAATAGGTCACAGCACGGGCGGAGCTCACAACTGCGCCTGCGATTGCACCGTCAAGGGGCGTGTAAATTTTCCAGATTAAAATGTTGCGCCAGCGGTTTATCGCCCAAAGTAGGATGAAGGCGATGCTCATGGAAAGCGTGGATGCTGTTTTCTCCAGTGAAGATTCGCGGAGCGACAGCGACCATCCCGCGAATAATCCTGCCAACGCGTAAATGAGGAAGAGGATGACTTCGCCGATGATTTTCCAATGTGACATGGCGCTCCAATTTTTCATCAAGGCTGTACAAACGTTTGCCAGAGGCTGGCAGTTAAACTCTCTTGCGTTTTGTTCCTGCGGGTAAAGAGAATGCCAGTGGCGGAGTTGGGGTCATAACTGCACGCGGCGGAGCCCAGTTCGTTTGCCTGCGAATCAATAATTTTTGCGCGCACCAATAGATTGCCCGAAGCATCTTTCTTGAGGGACGGTTCTTCGAGCGAGGCAATCTCCAGCGCCACACACCCTTTGTGATTGTAGTCGCCAAACTCGGTATTCCAATCGTCTGGAGAAGCGATGAGGAGCAAATCGCCATTTTTGCCGCGCACAACATCCACCTGCGTAAGGCGCGTGGCGCCCAGCATTTTTGCTTCCTCATATCCTAACAATTTTCCTTTATATTCCCATTGCCACGAATCTGGCTCTCCATCTGGCGCAGCGGCGAAGACATACACCGCATCGCGGCTGATGTCCTGCCTGTTTCCAAGATTGAACGCGACCATAATCAGATAGAGCGCGCCGTTTTCAAAGTAAAGGCTGGGTTCGTTCCAAAAAAAGGATTGTTTATCCGCGGCGCTCATGTCGTCGGGGATCAGCGATTGGACTGGATTCCAGGCTGGGTTGGTGACGCCGCCTCCCAGGATGGCGTAGGGAGCGTTAGTCAAATCGGCGGGGCTGTTCGCCTGATATACCCTGATGTGGAACGAATCGGACGGTCTCAGCGCCATGCCTCCCTGCTCAGGCACAAAATAATTGAGCGTCACGCCAAACCACGTCGTTTGTCCGTTGACGGTTGCGGGGAGCAAATTGACCACCTCGTAATCCAGATAACCTTCCTGAGACGGCGTGGCGGGATTGGCAATGGGCGTTGCCGTAAATAGCGTTGTGACAAAATCCCAGGTGTTTCCTTCATCTACGGATTTCGCCAGATGAATATCCACGCTTGGCACGGGTCTTCGATTTTCGAACTTCAGGTGGGGCCACGAATAGGACAGCCATAACACGCCGTCATCGCCCTGTCGGATGGTTGGGTCTGCATAGCCTGAAAAGGGACTTTCGCTTACGTCTGGCAGTGTGGATTTGCTGTCTCCGCGAATGACGAGCTCTTTGCAAATCTCGCCAGCGCCGCAGTCTGCTTGCAGGGTTTCGGGTATGGAAACAGTCGGGGCAGTTGGCGGCGTTTCCGTCGGGGCAGTTGACCTTCCGCAGGCGAGAGCCGCCAGAGTCAAGATGAGGATGGGAACGATGGTTTTGTGCATTTTTCAACCTTTCCAGCGGATGCGCTTTAACAAGATTGGCAGGATAAACAGGATGTTTGGCGGCTGTTTTAGAAGTTTTTATCTTGCTAATCCTGTTTATCTGGTTTGTTTTGCGTCAGCGCGGCGCCAATGCCAAACCCGACAGCCAACCCAACGGGAACGCCGAAAGCCATCCATGACCAATCTTGGGAAAAGACGCCAATGACCGCGCCGATTAACGCCCCCGCCAACGCGCCTAGCGCCATCCAAACGCCGACCGCTTGTGATTTACTTTTCATCGCCTGTCTGCTCCTTATGGTTTTCTCCATGAATGACGACGATTATCCTTTATTCAAGAAAATTCGAATAGTATCCGCAGTCATCAAAACGAGTGACCGCAGTCACTATGAAATTGCGAGACGGAGATGCTACAATTTTGCAAGCCATGAACAAGCGGACAGATATTCCCTCATTTGACCTGGAGCCTGGTTTACTGAAGACATTCAAAGCGTTTGCCGCCATTCGGCTTTTATTTACCATCCTGTCGCATGGCTTTCGGCTTGGCATCGGCGCGTCTGACGCCTTCATGGTTTCGATTTTGCTCGTTTTGGGCGAAACGATTTTTCTGCTGACTTATTTATTTTCCAATCGGGCAGCGGCGATGCTGGGGAGATTTTATCTGCCGATAGGTTTGGCGTTCCTCACCTCATTCCCCGTTCTTGAAATGCTGGTTCGCAATCAGGGAATTATTTTGCGCGGCGGCGCGGGCGAAGCGCAAGCCCCCGTAATGACCCTGCTGGTGGTTGTGATACTGATTGCGTGGCAATACTCGTTATCCGCCATGCTGGCGTATTGCGTTTTGAGCGGGGCGCTCCTGTTTTTCTTGAGCCTGCCCCTCCTCCAGTCTGGGCAGATGCCTGCGAGCATCGCCTTTTACACCGCCTTTTCGACGGTGGTCTTCCTTGCCATTGTCGGATTTGTGGTGAACCGTCTTGTAGCAACACAGCGCCAGCAGCGCGCCGAACTCAAGGACCAAGCCCAGATTCGGGAGCAGCTTGCGGCGGCGCAGGAAAGAAACCGTCTGGCGGGCGAATTGCACGATGTGCTGGCGCACTCCTTCAGCGCCCTGACGGTTGAACTGGAAGCGGTTCGGAGTCTATGGTTTCAAAACCAAAACCGCGCGTATGAAATGCTGAATAGCGCCCTGAAAACCGCCAATAGCGGATTGGACGAAGCCCGCCGCGCCGTGCGCGCCATCCGCGCTCAGCCGCTGGAGACGTTTGGGCTGGCAGCCGCCATTCATCGGCTGGCTGTGGATGCGTCCAAGCGCGGCAACTTGATTCATTCAAGGAATATCTATGGAGATTTCAGCGACCTGCCTGAGGATATTGAGCAGTGTGTCTATCGCGTTGCGCAGGAGGCGATTTCCAATGTCCTGCAACATGCGAACGCCAAAAAGTTAGGCGTGGCGTTACAACGACAGGATGGGTTTGTCGTGCTGGAAATAACAGACGACGGCGCTGGATTTGAAACTGCGCCCGCGCTTGCCAATGGCTTTGGCTTGCAAGGGATGATAGACCGCGCCAAACAACTCGGCGGAACGTGCGAGATTCTCTCCAGCCCCAGCGATGGAACAACCGTCCGCCTGCGCCTGCCCGAAAGAGTCAAATGAAAAAAACAATCCGCATCTTGATTTGCGATGACCAACAGGTTGTGTGCGAAGGCTTCAAAGCCATTCTAAGCACCGTGAAAGACCTTGAAGTCGTGGGGGCGGCGTACAACGGCGAACAAGCGCTTGAATGGATTGAAAAGGTTCATCCCGACCTAGTTTTGATGGATTTGAAAATGCCCGTCATGAACGGCATTCAGGCGACGCTTCGCATTACACAACAGTATCCCGACATTCGCGTGCTGGTGTTGACGACCTACGATGATGATGAATGGGTCTTCGACGCCATCCGCGCGTGCGCGCATGGATATTTGCTGAAGAACACGCCGCGCGAAGAATTGGTTAAGGCAATTTACGAGACGATGAGCGGCAAAACGCCCGTTGACCCGAGCGTGGCGGGAAAACTATTCTCGCAAATTCAAGGAAAAAGCATTTATCAGGAAAGCGCGCTTGTGGAGAATCTCAACCCCCGCGAACGGGATGTGCTGAGGTTGATTGGCAAAGGCAAAACCAATTCCGAAATTGCCAGGACGCTTCACCTTTCGGAAGGGACGGTCAAAAATCTGGTCAGCCGCATCCTGACGAAATTGCAGGTGGATGACCGCACTCAGGCGGCGCTGCTGGCGGTAAAGTCTGGGATGACATCCGAAGGGAATTGAAATTGTTCGACCGCATCTGCGCGCATCTGATTGTGTTCGAGGGTGACTCAGCGGCAAAGATGTATAATAAACCTCTTGCAAAAGTAAGTTAGAGTTCCATATTGCGGATAGCCGCGATCAAGTTGAAGCGCAACCCAAAGCGTTTACGGCGATTACGATAACGTTCGCTCAAAATCCGAAAGACTTTGAGCCTACGGATAATGTTCTCGATGAAGATGCGTTTTCGTGACAGGTCTCGATTATCGGCTTTCTGTTCATGGCTCAATGGATGAAGTTTACTTTTCTTGGCGGGTGTTTGGCTGTTGGTGTGAAGGGCTACCACACCTTGGTAACCAGCATCGGCTAAAAGACAAGTCTCTTGCGCCAGGATACAACGACTGTTCTGGAATAACTGAAAATCATGTTCGCTGCCGTTACAAAAGTCGGTCGCCAGAATTCTTTGTGTGTGTAGGTCCGCCATCAACTGCGCTTTTTGAGTGTGACGCTTCTTTTTGCCACTGTAATGCCTGCATTGTCTTTTTTTGGACGCTCAATCGGTTGTTCCGTGGCATCCACCAGCACAATTTCGATCACGGTCTCACTGAGTTGGAGTGCTTTTTTGCCTGGCAGGTGAAATTGTTTCGATCGGATCAGTACATTTTCTACCTTCTTGATCGTACGGCAGACAGTTGACTCGCTGACGCCGTAAGTCAATTCAATATGAAACTCTGTCCGCTATTCACGCCAATACATCAAGGTCATCAGCAACTGGTCCGCTCGACTCAGTTTGGTCGGTCTGCCAAAATTCCGTAAGCCGGTTTCGACTACTTCCAGCATCTTTTCAAAGGTGCTGCGTTGAACACCGGTTGACCGCTTGAAATCTTCAACCTTGAGAAGTTGTACGGTTTCGTATCGCATGTGCCTATTATGGCACACTTATGCAAGAGGTCTATTGTTCCAATTCCAAAACCATTACACCGTACGGGTCCAACGTCAGGTTGTTTGTAACAGGACGATCATCCAGCAGAGAGCGTCCACGTTTTCCCATTAGATCGACCTGTGCGGTCCGGTTGGCATGATTTACCAAAATCAGGGTTGATGCGCCATTTGCGCCGGTTCGCAGTCCGGCTTCTACATCCGGGTCGGCTTCGACCAGCGGTTCAACTCCCTGTTCTGCACAAATTATCTTGATCCAGTTGCGAAGCCAAGCCTGATCGGGCAGGGTGCCAGCATAATAGGCTGTCCCTGCACCGTAGCGGTTGCGGGTGAGGGCGGGTCTGCCGGCGTAGAAATCTTCAACATACGTTGCAATTGTTTCTGCGGTGGTTGTATGTAACAGATCTGCCCAGTGGAAACAACTAATTGAATTATCAGCTACCAGCATCTGATTGGTTTTTCCCGGCTGGAAGGGTTGCCACTCTTCCACTTTTATTCCAAGCACATCTTGTAAAAACCCCGGATAACCTCCCAGCCAGATACGTTCATTCATGTCAGTGATACCGCTGAAATAAGTCATCACGAACGTTCCGCCTGTTTGTACAAAAACCCTTAATTTTTCCGCCTGTTCCTTGGAGATTTGATAGAACAGTGGAGCAATTAAAATTTTATAGGAGTTGACATCATCATCTGGATGGACAAAGTCTACAGGGATGTTTTGCTCGATGAGCGCCTGATGCCAGGGACGTAATGCGCTCCAAGCCTCCAATTGGGCCGGCTTGGAGTCGATTTCCAATGCCCAGACGTTTTCATAACTGAACAGAATACCTACCTTTGCCGGTAGTGATTGGGAAGCCAGGCGATTCAGGCGCTTCAGTTCAGCACCCATTTGTTTTACTTCGGAAAAGATGCGACTGTCCTCTGCCCCATAAAGCGGAATCATTCCTGCATGATATTTCTCTGCGCCGCTTCTGGATTGACGCCATTGGAAAAACATCACACTGGATGCGCCGCGCGCCAAAGCCTGATAGCTAAACGTGCGGATCGTGCCTGGTGCCTTGAGAGAATTGACTGCCCGCCAATTGACCTGGCTGGTGGTCTGCTCCACCAACAAATAAGGTTTTCCACGCCCCCAACTGCGGGTGAGATCATGCCAGAACGCGCCATTCTTCCAGGCTTGATCACCGTGGGCAGGATCAATGTACATGTCAATGGCAGTAACATCTTGATACTTTGCCCATTCAAAACCATCCAGGGCTTTCAATCCAAACACGGAGTTGGTAAAGAGCGGTTGACTTGCACCTGCGTCACGAATGGCTTTGATCTCTGCTTTGAACAAGTTCAAAAGAGATTGATTCATGAACCGGCGATAATCTAAAACCTGTGCCGGATTGCGATACGAGGTGGTGCGATTCGGCAGTTGAATATCCGCCCAGTCACTAATGCCCAACGACCAGAATGCCGTTCCCCAAACTTCATTCAATACATCCACTCTTTTATATCTTTCACACAGCCAGTCCTGAAAGTTTTTGGTGCAGACGGGACAATAACACTCATTGACGTGGCAGCCGTACTCGTTATTCACATGCCACATCAAAACTGCCGGATGTTGACTATATCGCTGTGCTATCTTGCCAGCTAACTCGGAGGAAGCTTCACGGTATGCCGCGCTGTTCGGGCAATAGAATTGGCGCGAACCTGGTTTGTAGGAGAGTCCATCTACAGCCACGGGCCAACTTTCAGGATAAAGACGCGAAAACCAGGGCGGCGGGGAGGCGGTCGCTGTGGCCAGCGCAACCTGAATGCCGTTGGTATGCAGTAAATCCAAGATGCGATCCAGCCAATCAAATTGATATTGACCGGGCTTGGGTTCCAGTTTTGCCCAACTAAAAATGCCAAGCGAGACCAGGTTGACGCCTGCTTCGCGCATCAGGCGCATATCCTCCTGCCAAATTTCTTCGCTCCATTGTTCGGGGTTGTAATCCCCGCCGTAATAAATTTTATTGATATTCAACATTTCGCCGCCATGAAAAGAACAATGAGAGAATAGGTTACTTGATTCCCGCGCTCCCGCCTGAGAGACTTAACTGATCCATAAAGCGCTGACCGAAGAAATAGACCAGGATCATAGGCACGGTCAACACCAGCGCACCCACCATGACCAAGTTCCAGGGCGGAATCTGTCCGGCGCTGTTGGTGGCGCTCAAAATCTGCACGCCCAACGCCAGCGGCATTTTGCTCACATCGTTGACATAGATCAACGGACCGAAGAATGCGCCCCAATTCCAAACGAAGGTAAAAATTGCCACCGCCACCAGTGCGGGACGGATCAAAGGCAGGATGATGTAAACGTAGATACCGAAGAAATTCAAGCCGTCAATTTGCGCGGCTTCATCCAATTCAACCGGAATCCGGGTAATAAACTGGCGCAACAGGAAGATGTTGTATGCACCGCCAAAAAAATTAGGCACAATCAAAGGAAGTAGGGTGTTGATCCAGTCTAATTTGGTGAACAGGACAAACTGCGGGATGAGCGTCACTTCGGTGGGGATCATCATGGTAGAGAGCAGAACGATGAAGATAATCTCCTTGCCTGGAGCGCGCAAACGTGCAAATGCATACGCTACCAGACTGCTGACGAGAACCTGCCCCACCATCGAGAAGAATACCAGCGTCAGGCTGTTGAGCAGAAACTGACCGAAGTTTAAGTTCGAGGTAAATACCCGTATGAAGTTTTTAAAATGGAATTCACCTGGGATGAAAGTGAAAGTAAGTTTGGATGTGGTGGCGTCGCTAGCTAACGACATGGAAATCATGTACATAAACGGCGCCGCCAGCAACACTCCCAATCCTGTGAGTACGAGATGGGTGAAAAACTTTTCGATGCGGCTTATTTTGCTCATGATCTACGCACCTCAGTTTCATAATAGACCCAGGCGCTTGAGGAGCGGAACACCAACAGGGTCAAAATCATTACCAGCACAAACAGGATCCAGGCGATGGCGGAGGCATAGCCCATTTTGTAGAATCGGAAGCCATTGTTGAAGAGATACGGCACGATCATCATGCTGGCATTGTTCGGTCCACCCATGGTGGCGCCGCCGGTACCGGTCATGATGTATATCTGGGTGAAGACTTGCAGTGCACCGATCAAGCCATTGATCAAGTTGAAAAAAATGACCGGCGTGAGCAGTGGCAGGGTGATTCGATAATACTGGGCAATGGGAGATGCGCCGTCCAGTTCAGCCGCTTCGTAAAATTCCGCAGGGATGCTCTTCATCCCTGCCATGAGCAAAGTGATGTTGGCGCCCACTGTCCATAAGGACATCAGAATCAACGCAGGCTTGACCCAGTCAGGCTCCAACAACCAGGCGGGTCCGTCGACACCGAAGATCGCTAGGAAGCGATTGATCATCCCGGCATCAGGCGCGAGCAGCCATTTGAACAGCAACGCCGAAGCCACTCCGGGGACGGTCGCTGGGATGTAGTACAGGGTACGATAAATTGCCGAACCTTTGATCGGTCGATTCAGAAAATAAGTAATAAAGAGGGAGAAAAGCATGCCCAACGGCACAGAGATAAATGCGTAATATAAAGTGTTAAAAACCGTTTTCCAGAATATCTTGTCTTTGGTGAATAGGCGGATGTAATTATCCCAGCCAAGGAATTTCGGTGAGGTGAACAGATCCCAATTGGTCAGGCTGAGAAAAAATGAATAGAGCATCGGTCCCAGAGTGAGGATGATAAAACCAAACACCCAGGGAAACACCAGTAGATAAAACCACAACGTTTCTTTCTTCCTCATATGGTTACCTGTCCATGACGAGCGTGGTCACACTCAGGGGCGCAAGAGTCCATGTATTTGACTCGGTTCCCGATTCCACCGAGGACAAATCGAATTGCTCTGAAGTTTCGAATTGCTGAACGGAATCGGGCAACTGACCCTGCAACGCTTCCAACTTAAGGACAACTGATTCGTTTGCCAAATTAACCGCCACCACCACCCAATGCTGATCATCAGCGGAGCGATATGCTGACACGCGCAGGGTATCATCGCCGCCCTGCGTTTCCAGTCGTACAAATCCGGGTCGGATGAAACGCGAATAATTTCCCAGCGCCCACAGGCGTTTGGTTTGCAGAACATCCCGACCGAGCGGGTTGACGTAAATCAAACCGTCGCGATACTGATATTTGGAGACGGCGATCCAATATTGCCACGAAGTGACGTTGGCAATCGTCAGGTCATCGTGGATGACATTCGCCATGATCAACGCGGATTCCATGCCTGCGTCGCGCCCCTCCTGCATCTCGATCCACTCCGACATCCACAGTGGTTTGCCCGGATGATTCTTCTGCATATATTTCATGAAGCGTTCTTTATCGGCGCGCGTGGACCAATACGAATGGATCGAGAGGTGGGGCAAAGCATCCCAGACCTGCGGATCGCTGGCAAGTTTTTCGATGTAGACATCCGCGGTCTTCCACTCGCCCGACTCGAACAGAGATAACTTTACATCCAGTTTGTTTTGCTGGAGGGTATCCAGCAAAACACGGGTCAATGCAAGCACTTCGTCAGGACCATAATGACACCCCTCCTGCCCGTTTTTGTAACTCCAGTTCCACTGCGGCTCATTGATCGGGCTGAGCCAATCAACTGGAATATTTTCCTCATCCTGCAAGTGACGGACTACATCCACCATGTATTGTGAAAACTCTGCATACATTTCAGGAGATAGGTTCGACTTGCCGTCCTTTTCCCCGGTAGTTAATCCAGATACGGTCATACGTCCCGGAGGGCTGTTGACAAAAACTACAAAATGTTCAACACCCCGATCACGTGCCGCCCGCAACATCCACATGGCATTGGCATCGCGAGTCCAATCATATTGACCCGGTGCAATTTCAAATGTCTCAGCCCGCCGCCATTCATCCTGAATGTTCTCGCCATTACCGCCGCCGATGTTGTAGCGGTAAAAGGACAGACCAATTCCTTTTGCAGGATCAAACAAAAGGTCCGCAACGAGGCGCCGTTTTTCATCCTCCCAGCCGCCGACATCCTGCGCCCACCACGCTCCTGCCGCGCCGAATCCTTCCAGCGTTTGCGCTTCGGATTGGTTATTGATCGTCACTACAACTGTTTTTGTGTCTTGAGAGATAGATGTCATGGGAGTCGTATCCACACTGGGGGAATGGGTTTCTGCATCCGATTTAATTGTGGCACAGGCGCTTAAGAAAATCAAAAAGAATAATAACAAAATGCCTGCTGGACATTTGAACGCAATTCTCACGATTTGGCAATCCAGGGAGAAAACTGTGGGAGGCTTGCACCTCCCACAGTTCTTCAAAATTTATTGAGCGAACAGGTCGACCAGTTGCTCCTGAATGGCATCCATCGTCGGCTGGACTTCGGCGCGATTCGCAAACACTTCGCCGAGGTTGGTGTCGAAGATAGACATCATTTCATTCCACTTCGGGGAGAGGGGCAGAGCGAAGGCGGCATTGGCAGATTCGCCCAACGCAGCCATGTTGATTGGCTGATTGCTCCAACTCTGGTTGAGGAATGCATCACTGCTCAGGTTGGCAATGTTGGCAGGCGCGTCTTGCTTGAACTCAACGATCGGAGCCTGTCCTTCTTCACTCGTCAGGAATTCGATTAACTTCCAGGCGGCTTCGGGGTTCTTGCAATCTTTGGAAATCGCCAAGCCGGAACCGAACACGACTGTGGCATTCTGCTTGTTCTTGAAGAGCGGAGCAATGTCCCAATTGAAGGTGGCATCTTTCAATCCGCCGATGCCCCAGAAACCGGTGGTGCTCATGGCAACTTTGCCCTGCGCAAAGAGCGGATCCGGGCTGTTGGTGCCAAGGTTGGCATAATCTTCGGGGGAGGGCGCTACCCGGTATTTGTAGACCAGATCATTGTAGAACTGGATGGCTTCCACAGCTTCGGGTGAATTGACCACGGGTTGTCCACTGGCATCCAGAACTGCGCCGCCGTTCATATAGATGAAGCTCATCCACCAGGGCCACCAACCGCCAGCGGCGAAGCCATATTGCGTCACTGCATCGCCCTCGCGGACGGTCAGTTTTTGAGTCGCATCCAGGAATTCGACCCAGGTCCAATCCTTGGTTGGGTAGGAAACGCCAGCGGCATCGAACATATCCTTGTTGTAATAAAGGATGAGCGCACCGCCCCGGTCGGGCATGGCATACAAGTTGCCGTCCAGGGAATAGGCGGTGGTCAAGCCGCCAGTCTCGCCATAGCGGGCTTTGAGGTCGAGGCTGTCCTTGGCAACGAAATCATTCAAAGAGATGATCTGTCCCTTGGATGAATAGGAGTGTACATCTTCTGACAACTGGATCACGTCGGGGGCGGTACCGCCCGCGATCATGGTCTGAACCTTCTGGCTGTAGTCGCTGGGAATGTACAACAGTTCAACCTTGATGTCCGGATTCTTCTCCATGAACATGTTCACACGTTCCTGGTAGACTTGGGTATCCAGATCGCTACCCCAGAAGCTCAATGTCAGGTTGACCGGTTCGGTCACTGGGGCATCGGTTGCGGCAGGGACTTCTGCGGCAGGCGCATCGGTTGCTGTAGGCTCTTCCACTGCAGTGGTAGGAGCAGCTTGACCGCAAGCTGCCAACAGCATACTTAACACAACGAGCACAGCAAATAACTTGGATAGTTTCATTATCTTTTCTCCTTCTTGGTATATGTGAAAATCGATTTGATCGTGAAATAGACGCATTTATAGACCGGAATGTGTTTAAATTCCGTTCACCTCCTGTACATTAGTTTTTTAGCAATGTGCCGTTAAGGCTTTGTTACCGAAAACTTTCAGAACGAATGGCACTAGCCTGTCGTCCGGCGCTCGCAAGAAATTCCTCAAGCACCAATGTTGCCGCACCCAAACTGACCGGGTTTCTTTTCATCTGGCTGAGAGTAAATTGAACTGATTTATAGGGTTGGGCGAGGGATTGTTTTTCAACTAATTCGAGCAGTTCTGGCAACATTACAGATCCCAATGCTCCCGCCACCCAGGAGCCAAGAATCACCTGTTCCGGGTTGAGAATATTGATTAGGCTGGATAATCCGGCGCTCAAATAAACAGCGGTTTGATACACAACTGCTTTAGCCGTTGTGTCGCCATCTTCGGCGGCAGTTGCAATAGCAGAAATGGTGCGTGTTTGATCGTCAGAAAAAAGTAACGGGCTTTTCGGATCGATCTCAGTCAGGGTTTGTATGATGCCAGGGGCGCCAACGTACGCTTCCAGACAGCCCTGATTTCCACATCGGCAGGGACGCCCACCAGCAACGATCACAGAATGTCCCCATTCCCCTGCCGTATTACTGGCGCCTCGGAAAAGCTGTCCGTTGATTACCAATCCCACTCCAACACCGGTTCCCAGCACGACTGCCGCCATTGTCTCCACCCCTCGTCCCGCACCAAACCAGGCTTCTGCAAGAGCATTGAATTTAAGCGGGTTATCCATGTACAAGGGGATGTGTAGTTCTTTTTCCAGGACGGACTGCAAAGGAACATCCCGCCAGCCCCAGGAAGGGGCAAAGACAGAAACGCCTGTGGAATGATCAAAGGGACCCGGGATGCTGATACCGACACCGACCACTTGGTCGCTAGGCAATCCGACCTGATCGAGTAGCGTATTAAAACCGGACACGATCATGTTCACTACCTCCTGCGGCTCTTTCTGCGTGGAGGGGAGTTCTATTTCATGTTCGGCAAGGTTTTGGAGGGTTAGATCATACAACTCAAACCGAATATAGGTTTCCGCTACATCCACCCCGACACAAGCCCCAGCAGACGCATTAACTGCAAGGATCGCTGTTGGACGCCCACCTTGAGAAGCAACAGTTCCGGCTTCCACAACCAATCCTTCCTCCAGCATGTTAGCAATCAGGTTAGCAACTGTGGCATTGCTCAACCCCGTTAATTGAGTAAGCTCCTGGCGGGTGCTGGTTTTGCGCAAAAGCAACTGATGCAAAATTTGCAGGCGATTCGCCTCGCGAATATCGCGGGTTGTTGGCTGAGATTTGTCGATGGGGAAGTTTGAAAGCATAGGAGACCCTGTTATTATTTGACTTATTCTAATACTCGTAATAAGTTTTGTCAATGGCTCAATTTCCCTGCTCAATCACTACATAATGAGGTGAAATTATCCTAACACCGACTTAGGTTGATAATGCAACACCCTCGTACACCCTCAGGCTTTTTGTGGGTCATTGTGCCACCCGCATGGGCAAGGATTCATCGCATTGATCAATTGGACTCCGAAATTCTCCTGTCCAAGAATTCATTTAGTTTCCCAGCCTCAATAATGATCCCCAATCCAGGTAAATCGAGTGCTTCAAGTTTTCCCATACGGATCCATGCCCTGATCTGTTTTGACGTGACTTTGCAAACCTGTGCGGCTTGATAAACCGTGAAATAACTACCGCGTGGGATTGAGGTGGGTATTACCTTCGGTTCTTTATTCTCAATCAGTTCTATGTCTCCCTTTCTTTCCCGCACTTTTCTGCCGTAATCAGCGATAAGCCGAAAAACCTTGTTTAAGGCTTGTTTCGCATCTTCTTTGTCGTACGATGAAATAAGTTTTAACAAGTTCTCCTGCGCTGAGAGAAATTCAACAAGGGTTTGTGCTTGATCTGTGCCAAGTTCTATTTGGTTTTTCAATACCAACTCTCCTCCTAACTTTGTCGATGGAGTGTTTGTGTTGTTGGATGAAAGTTGAAAAGCCGGTGAGCCGATGATTAGACCTTCGGTCTTCCATGTATCATTCCCTTGCAGATGTTCAAGAAGTTCAAGCGCATAGCCTGCATAGAGATGAGCAACGATGCGGAGGTCTGCATCCCATAGGACAACTCCTCGCCGCTGCCAATCTTGTTGCTGAAGTTGAGTAAGCCATGAGAGGGGTGGTGGTGGGGAGGCGGAGTGCCCCTCAAAGTTGAGATGGATTCCCCATGTGATTTGATCTAGAATGGTTGAATGATTCTGCATAGGAACCTGCCTGAAGTAATGAATTGACAGGATCAGTATAAAGCAGGCAGGTTCTGGGATCGGGCAGACTGTCGGTAGATAGCAAAAAGTGGATTGATTGTATATGGGAATGTTTTAAACGAAAACACCCCTATACGTGGGGGTGTTCATTCGTTTTTAGATTTTTTATTCTTTATTTGGCGGGTACAAAATTTTGAGGCCTGAATTTGTAGCCGTAGACGATCAGGCCTCTCTCATCTCCATCATTCCTCATCTTGCGGGTAACCATCTCAACGGGCATGCCGATCTCGACCGCGCTGTTGTCCACATCAGTCAACTGAGCGGTGACCATCGGTCCCTCTTCGAGCTTGACGAGGGCGACAGTATAGGGTGCGGTGGCATCGAACCCGCTGGGGGCTTCATACACGGTGGTGTACGAATACACCTCGCCTTTGCCGCTAAAAGTGTAGAGTTCCTTGGCTTCGTCGCCGCAATTTGGGCAGACATCGCGCGGGGGGAAGATCTTATAATCGCAATGAGGGCAAACTTCACCAACCAGCCCATAACGTTGTTTCTGAAGTCTCCAATGTCGTGGAATTTCCATAGGTAAGTTTCCTTTCTGCAACCGTAATTCTATCTGACGGGACTCTCAAAGACTCTCAAGATGGCTTCCTTTCGGAAGTGTAATCGGATGGGAAATCACCCCAACGGGATTTTTCCCGGGGATGAAACGTTTTTCGAAGCGAATCCGGTTCCGGCTGCGCCTGAAGCGGATCCACATCCCAATGCTATAATCCCAACCGATGAAAATCCTATTAATCAACCAAGCCTTCGTCTCGCCCAATGAGCCGGGACACACGCGTCATTTCGAGATGGCGAAATTTCTGCAATCGCGCGGACATGAACTCGTCATCGTTGCCAGCGACCTGAACTACCAGACCGGTCAACGGACAGTAGCGCACAAGGGGCTTTTTGCCGAGCAGAATTTCAACGGCGTACGGGTGCTGCGTTCGTACATTGTCCCGGCGCTGCATCGCAGTTATTTTTGGCGTATCGTTTCATTTTTCAGTTTTATGCTTAGTTCAGTGTACACTGCATTTCAGGTGCGCAACGTGGACCTTGTAATGGGTACCACGCCGCCGATCTTTCAGGCGGTTTCGGCATGGTTTGTGGCGCTCGTGCGTCGTAAGCCGTTTCTGCTGGAGGTGCGCGATCTGTGGCCTGAGTTCGGGGTGAGCATGGGGGTATTGAAGAATCCAGTAGTGATCGCGCTCGCGCGCTGGCTGGAGCGGTTTTTGTACGCGCACGCTACTCACATTCTGGTGAATTCGCCTGCCTATCGGGAATACATGATTGCAAAGGGCGTGTCAGAGAAGAAGGTCACGTTCATTGCCTATGGGACAGACGTGGATATGTTTAATCCGCACGTGGACGGTTCATTGATCCGGGCGGAATTGGGGATGCAGGAGAAATTCGTCGTGTTATATGCGGGAGCGCTGGGGCAGGCGAACGATATCGATACGATCCTGCGTGCAGCCCGGCGGTTGAACGAGGAGGGGAGAATCCGTTTTGTGTTGTTCGGCGACGGGAAGGAACGGGCGCGGCTCCAAGCCGATGCCGGGAAAATGAATCTGTCAAACGTGATTTTTGCCGGCGCGCGCGCGAAAAAAGAGATGCCAGGCATCGTCGCTTCTGCGGATGTGTGCCTGGCCATCTTGCAGGATATTCCGATGTTCCGGACCACGTACCCGAACAAGGTTTTTGATTACATGGCGGCGGGACGTGCGACTGTGCTGGTCATTGACGGGGTCTCGCGGCAATTGATCGAGGCGTCGGGCGGGGGAGTGTATGTCCAGCCTGGAGATGACGAGTCCTTGGCGAAGACAATTCTTGAACTCTCGAAAGATTCCAGTCGTGTACGGCAAATGGGACAAAACGCCCGCAAATATCTGGTCAAGCACCTTGACCGACGCGACAAGTTGAATGAAACGTTTGAATTGCTCATGACATTGGTTGGGAAGCCCTAAACGGTAAAAGAACGCTAGGTATCGTGACACTTCATGGTAAAAACTCTTATGAAAATCTTTGTCACAGGCGCAACGGGATTCACAGGCTCGCGCGTCGTCCCACTCCTCCTCAAAAACGGATTTGAAGTCCGTTGTCTGTACCGTGCTTCCAGTGACCGTTCTCCACTGAACGGATTGAAGATCGACTGGGCGTTGGGCGATGTCGCTGATACTGAATCCCTGACCTCCGCCATGCAAGGTGCAGACGCGCTTGTCAACATTGCCTCGCTTGGCTTCGGTCACGCGGACTCGATCATCCGCGCCGCAAAAGACGCTGGAATCAAGCGCGCCATTTTTATCAGCACAACCGCCATCTTCACTCGGTTGAATGCTTCGAGCAAGAAAGTTCGTGTGGCGGCGGAACTGGCAATCGAAACGAGTGAACTGAAATATACCATCCTGCGCCCAACGATGATCTACGGTAGTCCACGCGACCGCAACATGTGGAGGTTGATCCGGTTTATGCGCCTGTCGCCGATTGTCCCTGTTTTCGGCGATGGAAAATATCTGCAGCAGCCTATTTTTGTGGACGATGTTGCCGCGGCGGTTCTCGGTTGCCTGCATTCAGAGTCCACCATCGGCAAGAGTTACAACATCGCAGGGGCGCATCCGCTGACCTACAACGAAGTCATTGACACAATTGCCAAAGCGCTGAACAGGCAGATCTGGAAATTCTATATTCCCTCGAGTCTCGTTATTTCCCTGTTGAGACTCTTCGAGCGGATTCATATTCCCATCCCTATTAAATTGGAGCAGGTTTTGCGTCTGAACGAAGACAAGAATTTCGACTACGTTGAAGCGCAAAGGGATTTTGGATTTACCCCGCTTTCGTTTGAGGAGGGAATAAGCATTGAGTGTGAAACTTGATATTGTGGATGACAGGTGTCGAAGACGCTGAGGAAAAATACTCATGAACTGGACGTATCACATCTCCCTGCGAAAAGGGAAGACCGTGACCAACCGCCTGCGCTGATCTTGGACGAGGATCGGGTCTGTATCTCCTTGAATGGAGCGCCCGCGACCCCCTTTAGGCGCAATTGCTATCCGATGGGCAAATTGTTCGTGGTTGTGGAGCCCAAGATTTGCAGAATGGTATGGGAAAAGGCCCGTCGAAACCGTATCAGCCTCAATCAAGCGTGAAGCGTAATTCTCCAATTCTCCGTTAAAATCATCCCAATGACTTCCATCCTTTTCTTCATTGTCATTACCCTCCTCTCCTATCTTGGGGTATGGATTATCCGTCGTTATGCAGAACAGCGCCAGATCCTTGATCATCCCAACGAACGGAGTTCACACTCCCTGCCCACGCCGCGTGGTGGAGGGCTGGCGATCGTGCTTGGCGTGCTTGGCTCGGGAGCAGGCGTATGGGCAATGGGAGAAGCGGAAGTCGGCCATGCGCTGATTTACCTCTTCTGCGGCGCGGTCATTGCATATCTCGGCTGGCGCGATGACGTCCATTCACTCTCGACGCGCATCCGTCTCGCCGTGCAGGGACTCGTCGCGGCGGTCTCAATTTATGGTTTGGGATATTTCAAGGTTGTCACCATCCCACTCTTCGGTGAACTGCATTTGGGTATTGTAGGCATCGTCATTACATTCCTGTGGATCGTCGGCCTTACCAATGCCTACAATTTCATGGACGGTATCGATGGCATTGCAGGCGGCGTGGCGTTCGCGGGCGCACTCGGCTGGATGATGCTTGCCTCGAATATGAACAACAATTTTGTGTTCTGGATTGCCCTTGCCATTGCTGCAGGCAGCCTGGGATTTCTCGGTCATAATTGGCACCCCGCGAAAATTTTCATGGGCGATGTTGCCAGCACTTTCCTCGGCTACACCTTTGCCGTCTTGCCGTTGCTCTCTGCTACGGAAGGCGGCGACGCTCTCATGCTCGGCACGCTCCTGATGTGGACGTTCATCATGGACGCGGGCGTCACGTTCATTCGCCGCGCCCTTCGCCGCGAAAAACTGTTGGCCGCACATCGCACACACCTCTATCAACGCCTCGTCATTGGCGGATATAAACACTCCACTGTCAGCCTCCTATACATCCTGCTGACCCTGCTTGCAGGCATTCTTTCCTATGCCTGGTCATGGGGACGACCTTACGCTCCCCCCTTGATCATTTTGGGACTTCCGCTTATCTGGATTCTTCTTGCCCGGCACGTTTCCCGGTTAAAGAATGTTAACTAAATTCCGGACATTCGCTTCACTCTACCGAGAACTTGGACTCCGTTGGTCCATCTTTCGCCTCACCTATGCTTTTCGCCTCCGCACGAGACTCATCCGCTGGCAGATGCCAATCGGTAGGTGGAGTGATTATAAGAACCTCACCTCAAATAAAATCACCAGTCCAGCAAAACGGGTGTTTTTCCCGTTCGTATCGGGACCAGACCTAAGCAACGTTCCCTGGAATCCCCAAACCGCGGTCGAAGAAGCCGACCGCCTCCTCAACGGCGAAATCAAATATTTTGCCCATGAATGGCTAAAAACGGATTTTCCTCCCAATTGGCATAAAGACTACTATAGTGATTTTATCCTGAGCGATGGCGAAAGAACTCTCCTCCCGCAAGCAGACACCCTTCGCTCCACTCCGAGCGACATGAACAGGCATTGGTCCCAAATCCCCGATGACTCCATCACTGACATCAAATTCATCTGGGAACCCAATCGTTTCGCCTTTGTTTACACCCTTGTTCGCGCCTACGCCGCCAGCGGTGATGAAAAATACCCTGAAGCCTTTTGGACTCTCGTCGAAGACTGGGCGCAACACAACCCTCCCAATACTGGCCCCAATTGGATGGACGGGCAAGAAATTGCCCTCCGCCTCATGGCATGGGTATTCGGTTATCATGCCTTTCTCAACTCCCCAACTACAACTCCCAAACGAAAAGAAGACTTCATTCTCTATGTCGCTGTCCAAGCCGAACGTATTCACAAGAACATTGACTACGCCATCTCCACGCGAAGCAACCACACCATCAGCGAGGCCTTCGGCTTATGGATGATTGGTCTCCTCTTTCCCGAACTCAAATATGCCGAAAAGTATTTATCTCTGGGAAAACGACTCCTTGAGCAGGAAGCGGCAAATCAAATCTTCCCTGATGGTAGTTACTCAATGTATTCCCTCAACTACCATCGTTTCATTTTGCATATTTATCTGTATGCCATCCGCCTGAGCGAAATTTACCAATCGCCATTTACCGATCCATTCCGAACATCAGTTACCAAGTCTGTTAGCTATCTCTCCCATCTCCTCAACTCGAAAATAGGGGAGATGCCCGTTTACGGTTCCAACGACGGCGCCCTCATCCTGCCGCTCAACAACTGCGACTTCACCGATTACCGTCCGCTGTTGCAATTGGGCTGGTACATTACCATGGGTGAGCGCCTCTTCGACCCCGGACCCTGGGATGAAGATCTACTTTGGTTGTGTGGAACAGAGTCTCTCTCTCCCAGCAGGAGGGGAGGCGGGGGGGAGGGAGAACTTTCCTTCTCTTATGGTGGGATTTACCTCCTCTGCAACGCGAACTCCCGCGCCGTTATCCGCTGCACCGATTTCACATCCCGCCCCTCCCACGCTGACCAACTCCATGTGGATTTGTGGATGCACGGCCATAACCTCGCCATTGATGCAGGCACCTACCTCTATAGTGGATATGGCATCTGGCGGAACGGCTTGGCGCGCACCTCTGCACACAATACCGTCACTGTGGACGGCAAAGACCAAATGACCCTGGTCAGCCGCTTCACGTGGACGAACTGGTCAAAGGGGAAAGTCATCAAGCATGACAAAGGTATTTGGCGGGGCGAACACGATGGTTATAAACCTGTATCTCACAAGCGAACCGTCATGGCGCTGGAAGGCGACCGCTGGCTGGTGATTGACACGCTCGATGCCGATCAGCCGCATCGTTACGCGCTCCATTGGCTGCTGGAGGATTTGCCCTTCGAGCAGCAGGGAAATGAAGTTGTACTGCGGTTAAACGAAATGGCATACAAGCTACAGGTTGGAATGACCAATGGCGGTGGCAGGTTCTCCATTGTCCGCGCGGATGCCCACTCCACGCGCGGCTGGAGGTCGAAGTATTACGGTCACAAAGAGCCGGCAATTTCCGTAATGCTCGAGGCGCATCAGCCGCAGGTCACGTTTTGGAGTTTCTTTGGTTTTGCGAACGATGTTGTAGAGAAAGATGGGAAATTATTGAAAGTGAATTCAGAAACGATCAAATTATAGAGCAGGGAGCCCTCATGCTAATGAGCAGGAACCAGTTCTTGGACAACGTTCTGCTCCGGTATCAGCCCTGCCTCGGTGACGATTCGCGGCACGATTTCATCCCAACCGACGGGCATGAGATGGATTCCGTGGATTCCCTGATTTCTGTACGCCTTGATTCGACCGATAATTTCCAGCGCAATCTGAACGCCTTCCTCCTGCGCATTGCCTGACTTATCCGCGATTTCCATGCGTTGAAGAACCTCTTGGGGGAGATGCACGCCCGGCACTTCCGCCAGCCTTTGCGCCATCTTGAAACTCTTGATGGGTGTCACGCCCGCCAGAATATAAACCTTATCCAGAATATTTCGCTTGGCAAGCTCGTTTAGCCACACCTCCATACCGTCCACATTGAAGATTAAGTTGGTTTGGAAGAATTGCGCTCCCGCATTGACCTTTTTTTGCTCGCGCAGCGCCTGAAACTTCGGGTTGGACGAAAATGGTGATGCCGCCGCGCCGAGGAAGAACTTGGGCGGATTCTTGATCTCACGCCCATCGAGATATTTTCCCTCATCGCGCATACGGCGCAGGACCCACAACATTTGGACGGCGTCGAGGTCGTTGATCTGCATGTTGTCGCGCGGGGAGGGGGAGAGCTTGGCGCTGTCGCCGGTGACGCATAATACATTACGAACTCCCAATGCCGTTGCACCGATGATTTCGCTTTGCAGGCTTCCCCGCGAGCGATTGCGTGCAGACATCTGCAAAACCGGCTCGGCTCCCTGCTGAATTGCCACGGTACTGCATGCCCACGAGGTCATGCGCGGTGTGGCGGATTGGTTATCCGTAAAATTCACCGCCGCTACAAGGGGAGCGGTCGCTTTGATGTTGCGAATCAATCTGTCGGTGGCGGAGCTTAACGGAGGCGTGATCTCGCTTGTAACGACGAATTCACCGGCAGCCAGCCTCCGCTCCAGTTCCGAGGCGGGTTCAGTATAGGCGGGCGGGTGGTAAAGCGAATCGCCTTTCCACCAATCCGGCTGACGTACCGGACGAAAGATCCCGTCCCAGGTTTCAGTTCGTGTTTCTTTAGAAACCAGTCCGCGCAAAACTTTCCCCACCCCCATTTTTTGGATGTTCCTGAAAATTGCACCCCATGAATCGCGTCCCACCAGTTCCCAGTCGAGCGGCGGCAGGACCTCCAGCAATAATTCCTCGCGCCCATACTTAAATGAGCGTTCGTAGATTTTGTACCAAATACAGGGCCGGCTTTTATCCACGTAGCAGTATTCGGCGGTGGAACCGCCGCACGGACCGTTACGCAGGCCTTTCGGGCATTCCATCGGGCAGATGAGCGCGGTCTCCTGCAAAAGACAATTCCCGCACATGCGGCACCCGAACAACGGACCTTTTATGCTGTACTCAAGGACCTGCAAGGCGCGGTCGCCAAAGGTCTCCTTTTGAAAAGGGGAGTAAGCGGGCTGCCATCTTCGACCGGGGGTAAAGCCAGGCATTCGGACTCCTCAGGCTAAAATTATATATAATTTTTAACCTGCCTGATTGTACCCGATTTTGCGTGATTTGACCTCTTGCATACGTCAACCGACGTTAGTGAACGTCTCTTACACAAGGGCGTATTGTGCCCTGCGGCGTACTTTTGTAAAAAATCTATTCGACCTTTTGCAAAATGTGACTGACCGCCGTGGATGCCGGACCGCCAAGACACTGAATCAGCGCTGTCTTCGCATTCGGGATCTGGTTCGCCTCTGCGCCACCCCGAAGTTGGAGCGTTGCTTCAACGGCCTGATACACGCCGGCAGCGCCTCCGGGGAATCCGCGCGCTTTCATGCCTCCCATCGTTGCACAGGGGATTCGCCCTTTGAGTCCGATCTCACCATCGGCGGCGAGTTTCCAGCCTTTGCCCTTGACCGCGAACCCGACCGCCTCCAGCTGCAGCGCGGCGTAGATGCTGAAGACATCGTGATATTCGAACAGGTCAATGTCATCCAGAATCACGCCTGCCTGTTTCATGGCTTTACCCGCCGAGAGTTGCGCGGTGTCGAAGTAGAGCATGTCTTTGCGGTCGTGCAGGGCAAGTGTATCGGATGCGGCAGCGGAGCCGGCAATCTTCACGAGAGGATGCGAAAAGTCGGACGGGAGTAAGTCGCGGCGGGTCAGAACGAGCGCCGCGGCGCCATCCGCATTGGGCGCCATGTCGAACATGTTGAGCGGATCGCTGATCATTTCCGCTTTGGCGTAGGTTTCAGGTTTGATGGCTTTGCGGAACATGGCGGCTTTGTTGGCAACCCCGTTGGCGTGGGCGGTGAGCGCGAACCCTGCGAATCCATCAGCAGGGACCTGGTACTCATGCATGTAGCGCTTCATGAGCAGGGCGGCTTGTGCGGCGGGAGTCGTGCCGTGAATGGACTCGAAATCTGAGTCACCGGTGGTGGCGAGCGCCGCATCCACATTGGGACCAACTTTGTCTGTGAACTTTTCCACGCCGACGACGAGTGCCACGTCCACCATGCCACTTTTGACGGCAAGATAACCCTGCCGCAACGCCGCGCCGCCCGAGGCGCCCGCGGCTTCGACGGTCACGGCTTCGATGCCGAGCAGGCCGGCATAATCGGCGAGCAAGACACCGAGATGCGCCTGGTTGGAAAGATTGGGCGCGAGCATGTTGCCGACGAATAACGATTGCGGCTTCAATCCACCCGCGTCTTTGATTGCATCTTGAATGGCGGCAAAGGCCAGGTCGCGCAGACCGATGTCCCAATGCTCGCCGACTTCTGTTTGTCCGATACCTGCGATAACGACTTCTACCATGTTGTCTCACTTTGATGAAAAAAGAAATTGTACGGTGCCTGTCGTTGCCGACACGGTGACCGGTGAAGGATTGATCAATTTCAATGTGCTACCCTTCGGCGATTCCATGCCCACCCGTACTGGATATTCCACACCGCCGGGGATGAGAATAAAGGCGTTACCTGTCTCATCGGTGGCATCGCCGAAAGCTTTGACGCCGTTGATTTCAACATAGAAGATGGCATCCGCAACGGGCGTATCTTCTGAGTCGATCTGCCCGTTATTATTCGTGTCGAGCAGTGCCTGAGCGGAGAAAGTGGAATCAGCAAGGACAGGCGCTTCTGTCGGTTTTGCAGAACAGCCAGCGATGATTAAGGATAAGATGGCAGCAAGGATGGAATTTCTCATATTGAAGATATCGATACACACTTCCGTGCTTACTTGTGAACGCACCTCCGGGTTCACCCAAAAATGTTCTTCAAAAACTTCACCTTCTCCAGCGTCTGAAAACTTCCGCCGCCTTCGTGACCGTTGTAGGGATAGACCTTGATGTCCTTTTTGCCAGTCCAATGATTGTAGGCGGCATAGACGGTCGAGGGCGGGCAGACTTGATCCATTAAACCAACGGAGAACAAGGTATTGGCTTTGGCTCTTGCCGAGAAGTTAACGCCATCAAAGTACGAGAGCGTGTTGAAAACTGTATCGACCTTATCGCGATGGACGTGACAGTACTCGGCAATCTCTTTGTAGGGATAGGTGTCTACCAATTCAGTGGCGCGACGATAGTGGCAAAGGAACGGCACATCGGGCATGGCGGCGACCACATCAGGGACCAGTCCCGCCGCGGCGATGGTGATGCCTCCGCCCTGCGAGCCTCCGGTGACGGCGACCTGCGTCGCGTCCACGGCTTCATGAGAGCGCGCCGCTTCGATAGCGCGGACAGCATCTGTAAACACACGGCGATAATAATAATGCTTCGGATCGAGAATACCTTTGGTCATACTGCCAGGGTAGTGGGCGTTGCCGCCATCTGCATATAAATCGGGCGTGTCGCCCGCAGACCAGGTGCTACCTTGTCCGCGTGTATCCATGACGAAGTGAGCGTAGCCCGCGCTCGCCCACAGGAGCCAGTCGAAGCCGAATTGACGTCCGCCGCCGTAGCCGATGAATTCGACAACGCACGGGAGTTTGCCGTTTCGTTGCTTGGGAAGAATCAACCAGCCTTTGACGGGTTGTCCGCCGAATCCGTTGAAGGTGACATCGAAAGTTTCCTGGGCGACAAGACCGTAATCCACTTTTTCGAAGGTGGCATTGAGTGGGAATGTTCGCGCTTCCTCGAGGGTGGCTTGCCAAAAAGAGTCGAAGTCGGCGGGTTCCTCGCGGGCGGGAAGGTAGGTTTTGAGTTGGTCGAGAGGGAGGTCGAAGAATGCCATAGTGGGAACTGGTAATTGGTAAATGGTAATTACCATTTACCAATTACTGTTTCTATTTCATTTGTAACTTGCCGCGATAGCGCACATACGTTGCGTAATCAATCTCCGTACGGCGGGCGATGTATTCCTGGGTCTTCGTCGCCAGTCCCGCGCGGAGCGGAGCGGCGTCCGTGACGGTGATGTCGAAGGCGTCGGAGCCGGCCCCACTTCCGAATGAGACGACGAGAATCCGATCTCCGGGCTGGGCGATGTCGAGAACCGCAGTCAATCCAATGATTGCTGCACCTGCATAGGTGTTCCCAATTACAGGGACTAAGAGTCCAGGTTCGATTTGTTCCATCTTGAAGCCGAGCCCTGCCGCGACGCGTTGGGGGAATTTCGTGTTGGGCTGGTGGAAGACCGCCCACTTGTAGTCCTTGGCGGTGGTGCCGCTTGCTTCCATCAGATGCGTGGCGGCTTCGGTGATGTGCTTGAAGTAGGCTGGCTCGCCGGTAAAGCGCATGCCGTGCTCAGGATATTTTTGATATTCACGCCGCCAGAAATCGGGCGTGTCGGTGACGTACGAATACGAGGCGTTGATCACCGCCAGCGACTCTTCGGCGGGACCGACGATGTACGCGCCGCCGCCCGCGCCTGCGGTGTATTCGAGCGCGTCGCCGGGTTTGCCTTGTGCGGTGTCCATGCCGATTGCCATGGCGTACTTGCCCATGCCCGAGCCGACCAGTCCCATCGCAGCGACGAGCGCTTCGGTGCCAGCCTTGCAGGCGAACTCCCAGTCGGCGGCTTGTGTGTTGGGGACGGCGCCAATCGCTTCAGCGACTAAGGTGGAAGTTGGTTTCACCGCATAAGGGTGGGACTCCGACCCGACCCAGACCGCCCGCAGTTCCGTCGGATCAATTTGGGCGCGTTTCATGGCGTTGCGCGCCGCTTCAATGGACATGGTGATGACGTCTTCGTCCAGCCCGGGGACGGCTTTCTCTTTAATGGGGAGTCCGCCTTTGCCGCCGGTCCATACGCGCGCGACTTCCTTCGCAGGCAAGCGGTATCGCGGCACATACGCGCCATAGCCGATAATGCCGACGGGTTTGGCAGGTTTGAGAAGGGTGGGGGAGTGAGGGTGAGGGGTTGTCATTATTCTTCTTTATCCTTCTAGGATATTGTCATGGACAATAAATTGTTTGTTGATTGTTGGTAAACTCTTTTCCGCCACATTAAGGTTGAATCCACATATTTTCTTCCATTTTTTGCTGTTGCCTAACCTCGCTTGAAGTTCCATCGGATAGTTATGTGCCTCAAAGATCATACCACCAGGTTCCCTTTGAAATTCGCAAATCAATAATAATGCTTCCCTTCCACGTACTGGGAATTGTGTCGCAAATGCACGATTTTGATGATTGCCGATTTCTTTCACAGTAGCAATAAAGGTTAAGGGTTTAGATTGTTTTTCATCAGAGAAAACCAGCCTGAGATTCTGAACAATAATTGGCGTAGGTCCATCATTGAAAAAGACAAAAGGAAACTCTAGAATCATTCTTCCTTCTAACGATCCAAAAGCAGCGTAACTCCTAGGTGTCCCAACTTGTAGTTTCCCTTTGCGCCAATTCATCCACCAAAAACTAAATATGGTGAAAAGAAGTGCAAGAATACTAATTATCAATGCTGGGTTATTCATGATTAAATTCCACATTTGCAATATCAGCCTTTACGCATGCCAAAACTTTGACGTCAAACCTGCCTGCGCCCTCACCCTGCCCCTTATAGAGAGAGGGGCAGGCAAACAAATTTTAGCGGGCGCGGGCTTTCAAAAACTATCTTACTCCATTTTAATGCTCAATAACTTCAGTCAACTCGTGCGGCGAATTCACCACAAAATCCGGCTTTCCCCGCAGCATTGTTTCCAAACTCTGATGCCCCCACGTCACGGCAATGCTGATAACACCAGCCTCTTTTGCGGCGCGAACGTCGCTCAACGAGTCGCCGATCATAAACACCACTTCCCCATTTTCCACAAAACGCTCCCGTGCCAAGGAGATTTTCTGCGCCTTTGTACCGGCTGTGTCCACGCCATAAACAGCATGGACGAGGCTTTCCAATCCGTGTTTGATGAGAAAGGCACGCACATTTTGCGATGAGTTTATGGTCACGATAGCAATTTTGTGTTTTGATGACAGATGTTTGATTACTTCGCTCATTCCATCGAAGATGGCAGGCGGAGTTTCTTTTTCTGCGAATAGTCTCAAACTGATCTTGACAAATTCGTCTATGAGGTGCTCTGGCACTTCGCAAGCTCGCCCGTAGGTGGCAAAAGACATGATCTCAAGATTGCTCAAGTCGTCTTTTGTCACTGTATGGTTGATGCCCAATTGATTGCAGGCTTCCTGTCCGAATTGAATCAGGTCGTCAAGGGTGTCTGCGAGGACGCCGTCATAATCGAAGATAACCAATGCCATGAAAATTTTCCCAATCTAAAATGCGGTTGCGATAATGCCAAGGATGGCGGCAACAATTCCAAGTCCTTGAAGTTTTGAGATCCTATCCTTCAGGAAAATAACCGCCAGCCCAATGGTCACAATGGATAACGCAGATGCAATTGGCGTAATCAGGATGGCGTCTCCGATGGTCAAGCCGTAATTGACGAGCGCCACCGCGCCAACCTCGATGATGCCCATCAACAGGATGGCATATTTGGTTTTCGCAGGGATGCGCCTCAAGGTCAGTTCTTGTTTCGCGGCAAAAGAGAAAACCAGCAGAAATATGGCGATGCCGAATTTTATAAACAGGGTGGCTGACAGCCAGCCAACCTCTTCAGAGATGACCTCACTGATATTCCAGAAAATACCGAAGAAAAACGCGCCCAGAACCGCCTCTTTTACGCCCGACGAAAGTTGAAGTCCCTGGTCTCGAATACTGCTCCAATCGAGCGAGGCGAGCGTCGCGCCGGAGAGGATTGCGAGTACGCCGATGGTCTGGATGGTGGTCAGGCGTTGTCCTATAAAGAGAAAAGCGAACAGCATGGTGAACACAGCCCACAGGTTCATGGTCGCGGCAATGATCGAGACATTCCCTTTCTCGAACCCTTTGAAGAAGAACAAATATCCCGCCGAATAGACCACGGCGGCAAGGAGGGACAAAATGACCGCGTGCGCGGGCGTGCCGAATTCCGCTTGGGATGCGAAGGCAAGCAGCAAAACGGATAGCAACCCCGCCGACTGCGACCAGAACACAGACTTGAAAGAACCAATCTGTTTGGAAAAAACGCCGCCCAGAAAGTCATAAATCCCCCAGCCGACCATGCCTCCGATGCCCAATAAAATGCTGATGAGGGTTGTATTCATGAATGCCCGTTTGTTGTCTTGAATTCTTCATGCATACCAAGACTTTAAGGTCAAGCCCGCCTACGGTTGCTAGCGGACTCTGTCAAGGCCTCACAGATGTAGACGGACGTGAAAACCTTCAACCTGCTAACCTTGTACCCCCCCTTTTAATATCTCTTCCGCTCTGTCTATTCTAACCACTTTCTCTGCCACCATCTGCGCGGCGACCTTTTCAATCAAGTCGCCGGTTGCGCCTGCGGCAATGGCGACCTGCCGCGCGTGCAGGGACATGTGTCCGCGCTGGATGCCTTCGGTGGCAAGGGCGCGGAGCGCCGCCATGTTTTGAGCGAGTCCCACCGAGACGATGATTTCGGCAAGTTCATTGGCGGTTTTTACGCCCATCAATTTGACCGCGGCTTGCGCGGCGGGGTGAACCTTGGTCGCGCCGCCCACGATGCCCACCGCCATCGGCATTTCGAGCGTGCCGACGAGGTTGCCGTCCGCGTCCTTGCCCCAGGTGGAGAGGGAGGTGTATCTGCCGGAGCGAGCAGCGTAAGCATGGGCGCCCGCTTCGATGGCGCGCCAGTCGTTGCCGGTGGCAATGACCACCGCGTCCACGCCGTTCATGATGCCCTTGTTGTGTGTGGCGGCGCGGTACGGGTCTGCGGCGGCGAAGGCATAGGCGGCGATGATTCCATCGCGCACCTCTTCGCCGGAGAAATGGTCAAACGCCAGTTCCTTGACGGGGATGGTACAGCGGGCGCGGGCGAGTCGCCGGTCTGCCAGGTTGGAGAGGATGCGCAAGTGGACTCTTCCGCCCGTGATGGCTTCCACTTTCGGGGCGAGCCGTTCGCAGGCGGTGTTGACCGCGTTCGCGCCCATCGCGTCGCGCACGTCGTAGATGAGATGGACCACCAGAAAGCCGCCGATGGGCGAATCTTCGATGACGCGCACTTCCAGGTCGCGTGCGCCGCCGCCGAATTTTTTCAGGACGGGGTCAATCGAGTCCGCTTCGGCGAGGAGCTCGGCTTTATGCTCGTAGAGTTTCAACTTCGCTTCATATAAGTTGGTCACATGGATGACCTGCATTTGCCCAATCATAAGCGGGTCGGTGGTCGTGGCGGTGAATCCGCCGCCGGCGCGGGCGAGTTTTGCCATAAAGGAAGCACCCGCCACCACCGACGGTTCTTCGATTGCCATCGGGACGAGCACGTCGCGCCTGTTGACCATGAAATTCAGCGCAATGCCCAACGGCAGGCTGTGCAAGCCGACGACGTTCTCGATCATGTGGTCGGCGGCTTCGGGGGAGAGTCCGCCTGAGGAAAACGGGAGCAAACCCTCGGGAGTCAGACCCGCCGCGTCCGCCAGTTTGGCGCGGCGCTCCTCGAGAGTCATGTTGTAAAATCCAGAGATGCGGGAAGTTTTCATGTTTACACCTTTGTATGATTTTATTGTACCCCGCTACCAAAATCTATCAAAATTAATCAAATTGGATATAATGCATACGTTGAGGTGTCTTTAGAATGCTCCTGACTCGTGAACAATTGCAGGAACGCCTGATTGCGTTGCATCAAGCCAGTTTGGAATTGGTGAAGGATGTCTCGCTGGATCATTTGCTGGAACGGATTGCACAGGTGGCTTGTGAACAGGCTGAGGCGCGTTATGCCGCTTTGGGGGTATTGGATGAACGTGGCAAACTGGTGAAATTCATTTCGGTTGGCATGACCGACAGCGAGATCAAGAAGATCCCGCATCCTCCCGTAGGGAAGGGATTGATTGGCGAATTGATGAATGCCGATTTCCCATTGAGGGTGCCGGTGATTCAGGAACATCCGCGCTCTGTGGGTTTTCCCCCTAATCACCCGTACATGGTGTCGTTTTTGGGGGTGCCGATCCTGGCGGCGAACCGTCAATTAGGTCAGATCTATCTCACGGAGAAGATCGGTGCGCCTGAATTTACCGCGGATGATGAGAAGATCATCCAAATGCTTGCCGCGTATGCCGTTGCGGCGATCCAAAACGCACAGTTACACGAAAATACGCGCCGATTGGCTGTGTTGGAAGAGCGGGAACGCATCGGTATGGATCTACACGATGGTATCATTCAAGCCATTTACGGGGTGGGGCTATCCCTTGAAAGTACCATCCACCTCATCGAAGAGAATCCCAGCGAAGCAAAAGAGAAGGTCAAACATTCGATCAATGGGTTGAACCAGGCGATCCGTGATTTGCGCGCCTACATTATGGATTTGAGGCCGCGCCAGTTGGGGAATAATGGCTTGATAAGCGGTATTAAAAGCCTGATCAGTGAATTTCGAGCCAATTCGCTGGCAATGGTCAGCCTTTCGGGTCCCGATCACGAGCTGTTGGAGATGCCCCAGGCAAATTCTCTGGCGTTGTTCCGTATTTGCCAGGAGGCTTTGGCGAACGTGGCAAAACATGCCAAGGCAAAAAACGTGCATATCTCCATCTGGTCGACCGACGATCGCGTGCTGATGGAGATTCATGATGATGGCAAGGGGTTTGAAATCGAGAAGATGAGCACCACTATTGGTCATGGGCTGGCAAACATGCAAACACGCGCCCACGCTGCGGGCGGCGACATCGATATATCCTCCGCCATTGACGAGGGAACGACCATACTTGCATGGGTACCGCGTTACGCGCGCTGATTTAAATCGTGAAATGAAAGTTTATTTAAGATTGAATCACAGAAACGTGCGTTCCGTCAAAAACGATTCCTGACTCATTTCTCACGCGTTTTTTTAACAAACGGTTGTCCATATCTGCGGATACAGACGAAAAATTGTCATAAAGCCCCACATATGGGGGCCTGAAAACCGACTCCACATGTACATGGCTGAAACATGTGTTCTACGAAAACATGGGCTTTTCATGCTCCACGCGGCGAATCTTTAACATTGAGTGACCTTAAAAAAACGGAAGTTTTAAAAGTAGCGTAGGCTTGGCGTGTTGTTATTTTCAACGTACATCTGCTAGAATGGGTTCACGCTGATATTATGGATGCGGTCATTTATACCCATCGCAAGTCCCTGTAAGAATTCAAAACAATAAAATCATACATTACAAAGAAGCCGCTGACGAAGCGGGTTAATTCGACACACGCAAAGCGGCACAACGGAGCAATTTATGAATGCAGAACAGGCATGGCAATCAGTACTTGGGCAACTCCAGATGGAGATGCCGCGCGCTTCCTTCGATACCTGGGTGCGCGACACCCGACCGGTTTCCTATCAGGATGGAACATTGACCGTCGGCGTTCGTAACGCATATGCCCGGGATTGGCTGGAAAACCGCCTCGCCAGTACAGTCAGCCGTTTGCTTGTTGGGATTATGAATGCCAGTGTTTCTGTGAACTTTGTCGTAAATGGGAATGAGACCGAGCCTGTGGCGGAGGAAACGCCTGCGCTTCCCTCTCAACCTGAGGTTGTCTCCGCTTACGAACAGCCCGCCCATAACTCGAAGATGAACCCGCGGTACGTCTTCGATACCTTTGTGGTCGGTTCGGGCAACCGGTTGGCGCATGCCGCCTGTCTTGCTGTGGCGGAGAAACCCGCCCGCGCCTACAACCCATTATTCCTGTATGGAGGCGTGGGGTTGGGCAAAACACACCTCCTGCACGCCATCGGCAATTCCTGCCAGGCGCGGGGACTGAACGTGCTTTACGTCTCCTCCGAAGAATTCACAAACGACCTGATTACCGCCATCCGTACGCACACCACACAAGCATTCCGCGAAAAATATCGTTCTGCTGATGTGCTGCTGATCGACGACATTCAATTCATTGCAGGGAAGGAATCTACACAGGAAGAGTTTTTCCACACCTTCAATACCCTGCACGGGCAGGATAAGCAAATCATCGTATCTTCGGATAGGCCTCCGAAGGCGCTGGTCACGCTCGAAGAACGCCTGCGTTCCCGCTTCGAGTGGGGATTGACCGCCGACATCCAACCGCCCGACCTCGAAACCCGCCTCGCCATCCTGCGTTCCAAAGCCGAGCGGACTGGACGCCAGATCTCCGATGAAATTTTGGAAAGCATCGCCCGCCGCGTGCAGTCGAACATCCGCGAGTTGGAAGGCGCGCTCAACCGCATCCTTGCTTTTGCCGATTTGAGCGGCTCCTCCCTCACGCCGAACCTCGTCGAAGTGGCGCTGGCGGACCTCCTGCCGCAGCGCAGTGACATCGCCCCAGCGAAGATCATCGAATTGGTGGCAAAGGAGTGGCAGACCAGTGTGGATGCCTTGATGGGCAGGGATCGTTCCCAGAAGGTCGCCCAACCGCGGCAGGTAGCCATGTACCTCCTGCGCAAGGAGACGGACGCGTCTCTGCCGCAGATCGGTGAAGTGCTGGGCGGACGCGACCACACCACGGTTATGTATGCCATCGAGAAGATTGCCAATGATATCGAGACGAAAGCTGACCTGCGTAAGCGGGTCGTGAATATCAAACAGCAGTTATATGGTCAGGCGGCTGTGATCTAGCCTGAAAACAACTGTGCGGAAATGCTCTTTCGGGGCAGGTCGTTGTGGGATTCCGACCGGTGCTCCGAAAGAGCATTTTTAATGGGGAGACTCGGGTGTTTTGGTGGAATCAACTTTCGGCTTTGGAGGAAACGGTCGTTTTGCCTCCCGAATCCTGTGTTATAATCCCGCCCCGGCGTTGGTAGTTGAGTTTGGGTTGAGCGCAGCAAAACCCATATCGAATAAAGCGCCACACATTTTGCCTGGGACGGGCATCAAGCGTCCTTGAGCGGGTCACCAATCCCCGCTAAACTCTTTCCACTGTGCATCGGCTGGAAGGCCGCGTGCTGAGAGTGGATAAGTAAGGAGAAATCTAAATGGCTGTTATTTCCATGAAAGCCCTCTTGGAGAGCGGCGTCCATTTTGGGCATCGTACCAACAAGTGGGACCCCCGTATGAAACCGTATATTTTTACGGAACGCAACGGGATTCATATCATCGACCTGCAACAAACGTCCAAGTTGTTGAACACGGCGTACAATGTCATTCGTGACACGGTCGCCAACGGCGGAATTGTTTTGTTCGTGGGTACCAAGCGTCAGGCGCAGGAGACCGTGGCGGAGGAGGCGACCCGCTGCGGCATGCCTTATGTGACCGAGCGCTGGATGGGCGGTACGCTCACCAACTGGAACACCATGCACGCTCGTATCCAGGAGATGGAACGTCTCGAGAAGATGCGCGACACCGGCGAGCTTGACCGCCTGACCAAGAAGGAAGGCTTGCTGATTGGACGCGAGATCACGCGTCTTTCCACCCGCCTGTCTGGCATCCGCTCCATGAAACGCCGCCCTGACCTGTTGTTCATCGTCGATGTTGGGCGCGAAGTGGCTGCGGTGCATGAAGCAAACCTGCTCAACATCCCCATCGTGGCTATGGTTGATACGAACTGCAACCCGCAGGGCGTGGACTATGTAATTCCCTCGAACGATGACGCCATCCGCGCCATTAAATTGTTGGTCGCCAAGGTCGCCGATGCTGTGCTGGAAGGTAAAGCCATGCGCAAGGAAGAGGAGACGGAGGAGGAAAAACCCTCCGAGCAGGCGAAAACCAAGGCTGATAGACCCTCCCGCAAGATCCCGCGCGTTGTTGATACCGATGAAGAACTGGAGGATGACGCCCTCCTCGGCGAGTCGACCCTTGCAAAGATGAGCGCCGCCCAGGAAGCCGTCAAGCCTGTTGAAGAAACTGTCAAACCTGCAGAAGAAGCCAAAGAAGAAACCGAGTAATTCAGAGACAGACAAGGAACGATGTAGACATGGAAATTACGACTGAAATGATCAAGGAATTGCGCGCCGCGACCAATGCTGGTATTTCGGATTGTCGGAATGCGCTTATCGAAGCGAACGGCGACTTCAACAAAGCTGTGGATTGGCTGCGCGAAAAAGGCATGGCAACCGCCGCCAAGCGCGCCGACCGCGAAGCCTCGCAGGGCGTGGTGGAACTGTACTCCCACGGCGGCGGGCGCGTGGGCGTAATGGTCGAAGTGAACTGCGAGACCGATTTTGTCGCCCGTTCGGACAAGTTCCGCCAACTGGCGCACGAACTGGCGTTGCAGATCGCCGCTTCCGCGCCGCGTTACCTCAAAGTGGAGGATATTCCCGCCGAGGTGATGGAACACGAAGCCGAAATTGCCCGTGCCCGCGCCAAGGAGGAAGGCAAGCCGGAAAACGTGGCTGAGAAGATCGTGCAGGGACGCCTCGAAAAATTCAAGGATGAAGTGGTTCTTTCCCGCCAGCCGTACATCCGTGATGAGTCCATCACGGTGGAGAAATTGATCCTCCAAACGGTGGCAGCCATCGGTGAGAACGTGATCGTCCGCCGCTTCCAGCGCTGGGAGTTGGGCGAGAGTCTCAATAGTTAAAAGTCGAAATGACCAACCTTCGGGTTGGTCATTTTTATAATATCAACAGAGGAGAGATGAATGGCTGAGTTGAAATACAAACGCATCTTGCTGAAACTGAGCGGGGAAGCGCTGGGTGGAGAAGGTGGGTTGGGTATCAACGTGGACGAGGCGGAGGTGATTGCCAGCCGTGTCAAGGAAGTGTACGACATGGGCGTGGAGGTCGCATTGGTGATTGGCGCGGGGAACCTGTGGCGCGGCAAGCAGGGATTGGAGCGCGGCATGGATCGTGCGACTGCCGACTACATGGGCATGTTGGGCACGGTCATGAATGCCCTTGCCGTGATGGATGCACTCGAACGCGCCGGAGTATACACCCGCGTCATGTCAGCCATTGAGATGCGCGCCATTGCCGAGCCGTACATCCGCCGCCGCGCCATCCGCCATTTGGAGAAGGGACGCGTGGTCATCTTCAGCGCCGGGACGGGGAACCCCTATTTCTCCACGGATACCGCCGCGGCGTTGCGCGCCACCGAGATTGGCGCCAATGTGGTCATCAAAGCCACGAAGGTGAATGGTGTGTACGACTCCGACCCGAAGAAGAACCCCAATGCCACCATGTTCCATCACATGACCCACATCGACTTTTTGAGCCGCCGTCTGAGTGTGATGGACAGTACGGCGGTCACCCTGTGCATGGAGAATGACCTGCCCATCCTGGTGTTGAATTTCTGGGATGTGAAAGCCCTGACAGGCGCCTTGCGTGGAGAGGCAATCGGCACACTGGTCAGTTCGTAAAGCCATCGAGACCGAAAACAGGAGAGGGCAACTCTCCTGTTGTTCTTTTTGAGAGACTCTCCCATTTTTTCAAATTCTCTCACCGATTCGCATTCCTGTAGCGTTTTTTGTCGTTTTGGTGTATCCTTAATGCCAAGATAATTTCACTTGTCAGGAGACCGTGGTGATAAAAGACATCCTTAACGACGCTGAACATCGCATGCGCAGTGCCATCCAGGTATTACACGACGATCTGGCCGCCATCCGCACAGGCCGCGCAAGCCCGGCTCTGGTCGAAAAACTGCCGATCGAGTATTACGGGACTCTCACACCGCTTATGCAACTGGCTTCGATCAGCGTTCCTGAACCGCGCACGTTGATGATCAAGCCTTTCGACACATCCACGCTTAAAGCGATCGAAAAAGCGATTCAATCCTCAGATTTGGGGCTGAATCCCAACAACGATGGCAAAGTCATCCACCTCAACCTGCCTCCGTTAACCGAGGAACGCCGCCGCGACCTGGTCAAGCATGTGCATCACCGGCTGGAGGAGGCGCGAATCGCCGTCCGTAATATCCGCCGCGATTCACAAAATGACATGCGCGACTTCGAAAAGGAAAAACTGATCTCGGAGGATGAGCTGAAACGCGGGGAGGAAGATCTGCAAAAATTGACCGATAAATACATCGAGGAGATTGCCCAGCAGGGGAAAACCAAGGAAGCGGAGATCATGGAAGTATAGGCGGGGTCTGCTTGCCATTCTCGATTCGAATTCTTCATGACAAACTCATCCCTTAATATTCCCACCGACAAGCTCCCTCGACATGTCGCCATGATCATGGATGGCAATGGTCGTTGGGCGCTTTCCCGTGGATTGCCGCGCCTGGCGGGTCACAAAGCCGGGACGGAAAACCTCCGCCGCGTCATTCGCGCCACCGTGGAATTCGGCGTCAAATACCTCACTATCTATGCCTTTTCCACTGAAAATTGGGGGCGCCCGCCTGAGGAGGTGAAGGGATTGATGTACATCCTCGAGGATGTCATCGACCGAGAATTGGCGGAACTCAACAAAGAAGGAGTCCAGTTGCGTCATATCGGCCGGCTGGAACGTCTCGCTCCCACACTTCAGGAAAAAGTGCTGGATGCCATCGACTTGACGAAGAACAACGACCGCCTCATCCTCAACGTGGCGTTCAACTACGGCGGGCGCGACGAAATCGTCAATGCCATCCAGAATATCATGAAGGACGGCATCCCGCCCGAGGATGTGACCGATGAACTGGTCAGCCGTTACCTGTACACTGCAGGTGTGCCCGATCCCGACCTCATCATCCGCACGTCGGGGGAATTGCGTATCAGCAACTTCCTAATCTGGCAGGCAGCCTACTCGGAATGGTATGTGACCCCCACCTATTGGCCCGATTTCGACAAGGAAGAATACCGCCGTGCGCTGGAAACTTTTGCCGCACGTGACCGCCGGTACGGTAAAGTCTCATCGAAGGAGTATGAGGCTTCAAATGCTTAGGCGAACATTGACAGCATTGATGTTGGCAGCGGTCGGTCTGCCGGCGGTCATTTTGGGCGGAGTTTTCTATTTTTTACTGATGGGGGTATTCCTGGTGGGAGGTGCGTGGGAATACGTCCGCATGTATCGGGCGGTTCAGTACGAACCACACGAAATCGTCACGATTGGAGGCGTGCTTGTGATAGCCACAGCGCGCTTCTTTTTTGCCGAGTATGCGGTCCCGCTGTTCGTCCTGATAATTCTCCTGGCGATGGCGGTGCATTTGGTCGCGTTCGAACGTGGACGGACCCAGGCCGCGGTGGATTTTGGCATTACGGTGTCCGGAATCGTGTATCTTGGCTGGATTGGATCGTACCTCCTCGACCTGCGTTCCCTGGGCGGTGCGGATTTCGGTCTATGGTGGTTTATGCTCGCCTTGCCTCTGGTATGGGCGGCGGATACGGGCGCATATTCCATCGGCGCCGTGTACGGAAAGCATAAAATGGCACCCCGCCTCAGCCCTAAAAAGAGCTGGGAGGGGTATTTTGCAGGAATATTTACATCCGTGCTGGTTGGCGCGTTTTTCTCGCATGCCTTTTCCTCCATCGGGCTCCAGCCGTTGCATGGCTTGATTAATCCGATCCAAGGGGCCGCGTTGGGACTGGTCATCGGTATATTGACCCCTCTGGGCGATCTTGGCGAGAGCATGTTCAAGCGTCAAAGCGGACTGAAAGATTCGAGTAATGTTTTTCCAGGTCACGGAGGTTTCCTTGACCGCATCGATTCCTGGTTGTGGGGCGCGGCGCTGGGTTATTTCATCATCCAATATTTCATTCTATAAACGGAGAGCAAATGGACTATAACACCGATCCTACCCGTAATCTTGCTTTGGAACTGGCGCGAGTGACTGAAGCCGCGGCAATGGCAGCGGGTCGCTTCATGGGGCGCGGCGACAAGGAAGGGGCGGACCAGGCCGCGGTCAACGCGATGCGGATCGTCCTCCAAACGATTGAGATGAACGGCGTCATCGTCATCGGCGAGGGTGAGAAGGATAACGCTCCGATGCTCTACAATGGGGAGAATGTGGGTAACGGTTCTCCTCCGGATGTGGATGTCGCGGTGGACCCCATCGACGGGACGCGCCCTTTGGCGTTCGGTCGCTCGAATTCTCTTTCGACGGTCGCGCTTGCCCCACGCGGAACGATGTTCAACCCTGGTCCGTTCGTGTATATGAATAAACTATGCGTCGGGCCGGAAGCGAAAGGCAAAATCGATATCGAAGCCTCGATTACCGATAATCTCCATGCCATCGCCAAAGCCAAGGGACGCTCGGTCGAGGATTTGACAACCATCATCCTTGACCGCGACCGTCACAAGGATATGATTGCAGAAATTCGCAGGGCGGGGGCGCGCATCCGGCTGATTCCCGATGGCGACGTTGCCGCGGCATTGATGACCGCTTGGCCCGATTCCGGCGTGGACGTGTTGATCGGCATCGGCGGCACTCCGGAGGGTGTCATCGCGGCATGCGCCCTGCGCGCCATGGGCGGGGAGATCCAGGGAAAGTTGTACGCGCGCGATGAAGACGAACTGCGCCGCGGGCGCGAGGCAGGATACGACTTCGATAAAGTCCTGACAATGAATGACCTTGTATCATCCGAAGATGTCTTCTTTGCCGCCACCGGGATCACCGATGGTGAGTTGTTGAAAGGCGTGCGGTATTTTGGAGATGGCGTGAAGACCGACTCGCTGGTGGTGCGCGGGCTGACCGGCACGGTGCGTCAGATCTTTGCCACGCACAGCATGGATAAGCTTCACCATTTCAGCGCCATCAAATATTGATTTCTGCCGTTGTGAAGACGGTCTTTCTTGTTCAGGCATGTAACGCTGACGCTTGACACCTTTAGTCCTTAGGGTATAATGTCGGTCGCTTTCCTCGCTAGCTCAATCGGCAGAGCGGGCGGCTGTTAACCGCTAGGTTCGAAGTTCAAGTCTTCGGCGAGGAGCTAAAGACCCCAAAAGGGGTCTTTTTTATTTTGGGGTCGAAGTCTCCGTGGGGGATGATATTCAACACCTTAGCGGTAAATTGCTGTATCCTGCGAAGATTTGAGTAAGTTACAGATTCTACATGGACTTGAGTCATTGCCCTGGATTTGTTGTATACTGAAATGGAATTCTTCATTCCTGCGAAGAATTTAGGAGGTCAATATGAATAATGCAACAACTCGAATCATTGGTATGCTGGTTTGGCTGGGGATGCTTGCCGTTGCGGGAGCGGTCATTTTGGCGCTGACCGCTGCCCGGGTGGGAGAGCACAAATCCAGCACTTATGGCAATGCTTATGTCCAGTTTCAAAATTCCTGGGGCGGAGAGATCGGGATTGTCCCGCCGGAGTTTAGTCTCTTGCGGACCTACACAGAAAGCCAGTACAACAAGGATTCGAAGCAATATGAAGATGTCGTGAAAACGGAGCGGATCGCGATCATCCCAAAGACAATCAAGATTGATTCCCTGTTGGATTATGGCGAACAGGAACTAGACCTGCTGGTCTTCAACGCGTTTGAAGCAAGTACCTCCGAAACGCACGTGATCGAAAACAAGACCAACTATTCCGGCGAATTGCAAGTCAAGATGACCAAGCCGGAGAACGCGAATTTGTTGTATGACTACAAAATCGTCATTCCATCCGAGAACAACCTGGGTATCCTGCCGGTCATGGGGCAGTCGGTGACAATCCTGCCGGAGTTTGCGCCTGGCGATTCCGTGGAAGTGGTCCTTACCTACACCACCAAGGGTATGGATGTTTTCAAATATAACCTGTCGAATTACGAGAACAGCGTCATCGAGAACGTACATGCCGATGTCAATGTGAATGTAAATGAATTCGGCATCTATCGCTTTGGTCTTCCACACGATACCGAGATCGCGAAGGACGGGGCTCATATCGTGTTCGATGCTGATAACTTTGTCACCACCCAGGACCTGGGCGTTACCTTCCTTGCCAAGCAACGATATTTGGATCAAATCCAGACCCTGATGAGTTATTCGCCCATGTCTTTGGCGTTCTTCCTGGTGCTGGTCTTTCTCTTCTCACAGATCTATGCCGTACGGTTTAATGCTTTTCACTATTTATTCCTGGGTATGATCCACGTGTTTTACTATTTATTCGTTGCCTATCTGATTCGTTTCTTTGGAGTGGGAATCACGTTCGGCGTGGCGATTCTGTTGACGGCGATCATGTTTCTCGTGTACTGTCCCAACGTGTTTGGATGGCGGTTTGCGACCCGCATCGTCGGTTCCTACCTCTTCCTGTTGACTGTCGTTTTTTCGTTGATCTTCCTTATGCCGATCCTGCGTGGGTTATTGTTCGTGATTCTGATCTTCCTGGTGTTCATGTCCATCATGATTTTTATGAGCCGCACCGATATTTCGAAATGGCCCATCGTTGCCGACGCGTAAGAAACATGTTGGCAATCTGCTTTGCTATAATGATGTCGCGGAAGGAGGATTCCCATGCAGTCCTTTATTTTAAATGATGCGATCCGTTTCAAACTGGTGACCCAGCAGGAGGATACCGGTGCCAAGGTCCAGGTGTTCCTCGGTGTGTTTCTTGGCGTGATGTTGCGCTGGTTGTATGGTGTTGTCGTAGTAGTGATCCAGGGTGGTTCCTGGAATTTCGGAAGCCTGTCAGTGATCATTGCCCGGATCGTGGTCGCTCTGATCGCGACTGTCTTTGTCTTCTCCGGGTATTGGGGCAAAGTAAAGGACCAGCCTGCCGGAATGCGCTTCCTGAATTCACTGGTCTACGGTGTTTCGATCGACGCGCTCGTTGGTCCGTGGATGTACTAGGAGGATGCCATGAACTCATTCATTTTCGGTGACGCGATTCGCTTTCGGCTGGCAACCCAACAGGAGGATACCAGCGCGAAAGCGCAGGTGTTTATCGGTGTGTTTTTTGGGGTACTTCTTCGCTGGGTTTATGCCGTGGCAGTGGATGTGATCAGGAACAATGCCCCCTGGTGTTTCGGAACATGGTGGGCGATTCTGCTCCGCCTTGCGGTTGCCCTCGTTACCACCTTCTTCGTTTTCTCCGGCTATTGGCAGAAAGTGAAGGATCAGCCTGCCAGCATGCGCTTTTGGAATGCCGTTGCCTATGGTATCACCATGGACGTGATCATCAGCTCGTGGATTCCCTCCACCTGCTGATTATCTTTGACATGAATCAAAAAGAGAAGGTCAGTTGCCTTCTCTTTTTGATTCATTCGCTCTTGTCACTGCTCTTCGATTCGCTTGCTTTGCTCGTTTCTTTTTTCTCAGGCTTGCTCTCACGGGAAACACCACCCGATGGAGACTTGTGGTCGGTGGCATAGAACCCCGAACCTTTGAAAATGATCTTGGTTGGGGTGATGACTTTTTTCAACGATTTTTTGCGGCATTCAGGGCAGGTTTTCAGCGGTGCATCGTGAAAGGATTGATGTCGCTCGAACTGCACGCCGCACGAATCACAACGATAGGTATAAACTGGCATAGTCTTTCTCCTTACTTCTCAACAGCGTGTGGCATTATAGCGCGCCCTAAAACGCGTGACAAGGGAATTTGAATAAGAGTTCTGTTAACGGATACTGCTGTCATGTTCATGACAGCCTGTCACAGGGTTGAAAGTACCTTATGGACCGGCTGTCCACGTGGGTTTGGGAGTCCAAGTGGGGGTGACGCTCGGCGTTGGGGTGTCTGTGGGGAGGTAGGCTGGATCACCGTGCCACGGCAGAAAACGGATGAAAGTCTTTGCATCCTCCGTCCCCTTGATTTCGGAGCGTTGGAGGGAGAAAAGATTTCCAAGCCCCTGGTCGGCGGTAAAACCGTCAGCGCCCATCGCGGCGATGTACTTGGCAAAATGAACGTAGTTGTATGAGGTGGCGTTCCTTGATCCGAATGGATAGGCAAATGTCTTTACGGGAATGCCCAGCAATTTTTCCAGCAACTCGCGTGATTCGACGATCTCGTTGCGTTGCTGTGCAGGGGAGATGGTCTTCAGGTCGAAGTGATTCATGCTGTGACTCCCCACCTCCCAACCTGCATCGACCATTTCAAGGATCTGTTCCTTGTTCATGTACCCCTCATAGCCCACATAGTTATAGACCAGATACAGAACACCGGTAAACCCATATTTCTGCATAATGGGGAAGGCATGGGTGTAGTTGTCGAGATTCCCGTCGTCGATGGTGATGAGCACCGGGCGCGGCGGGAGTTCGACTCCATCGGTGATTGCTCGGACGAGCATTTCGGTGGTGATGCTCGTATATTCCCAGTCGCGCAGCAGCCTCATCTGGTCTTCGAATCTTTCGGGGGTGATGTAGTAGCGGTTGTCCGTTTCGGAGTAGTCGATGCGATGGTACAACAGGATGGGTACCTTCACGGCATCCGGTCCCTGCTTGACCCACGTTGCGGTGGGAATGGGGGAGGGGATGAGAGTAGGGGTGGAGGAGGATGTTGGGGTAACGGAGGCAGTGACCGTTGGAGGAAGAGGCGTGACGGTGAATGTCGGAAGCGGAGTCGGTGTGCTGGGAGTCCCTCCGCAGGCGGTTAATAACAAAATGATCCCCAGAGTCAATATCAGGTTTTTCTTCATTCAATTCCTAGATCGGGTGGTTTAAGTCCCAGAGGATTCGCAGACCGTCGAGCGTAAGCCAGGGGGCGATGATCTGGATTACGTCGGTCTCCTGTGCGACGATAGCGGCGAGTCCACCTGTGGCGATGACTTTCATGCTGGGCCCCAGTTCCTTGCGGAAGCGTTCGACCATGCCTTCGACCATGCTGACATAGCCGAAGAGCAAACCCGATTGCATGGCGTGAACGGTGTTGCGCCCGATGATCGAAGGAGGTCTCTGCAGGTCGATGCGCGGCAATTTGGCGGCGTGCAGGAAGAGCGCTTCGGTGGCAAGGTTGATGCCGGCTGTGATCGCACCGCCGAGGTATTCGCCGTCCTTGGTGATGGCGTTGAAGGTGGTGGCAGTGCCAAAGTCGATGACGCATGCCGGGCCGCCGTAAAGGTACATGACCGCCACTGCGTCCGCGATGCGGTCTGCGCCGACGGCTTTGGGGTCCTCGTAACGAACTTTGATGCCGGTCTTGATGCCTACGTCAACAATGAAAGGGTCCTGGTCGAGATATTCGCGGCACGCTTGCACGACCCGCCCTGTGAGTTGCGGCACGACGGACGCCAGGCAGATGCCCGTCAATTCCTTGGTGGTGTGATTTACATTTTTCAGCAAGCCCTGAAATTGCAGTCCGTACTCGTCGGGCATGCGGGCATGGTCTGTGGCAAGCCTCCAGTGTGCGACGAGGTTGTTTCCGTTGTATAAACCCAGGGTCAGGTTCGTGTTGCCGAGATCAATTGTGAGGAGCATGATCGGTCTCCAAAAACGCAGGGGTATGACTTGTAAAAACGCTCAGTCTCTTGATTATAGTCAGAACCGGCGGGAAATTGAGGGATTTGGCGAAATCGCAAGGATTGTTTCCGGCCCCGCAATCGAAACAAAAAAGACAAAGAGCATAGATGGGAACACATGGATCATCAGGCGGTATAACGATGTGTTGAGATGCCAGTGAATGTCGTGCGGTGTGATGACATAGATCAGGAAATAGCCGGTCAGTTGCAGGAGGATGGCGGACGCGGCGGCGGGGATGGGTTGTCCCTTGTTTTGCGTTCGATCCATCCCAACGATTAATCCGTACACAGCAAGGAGGAGGATACTGACCTTCCCATTGCCAAAGGCAAAAATCTGTTTGAAAAAACTTTCGGCAATGACCCGATACCGTTCCAGGTTGGTCAGTTTTTCCCCTAGGCCGGCAGAAGAGGACTGCTCAAAGAGGTCATTGGGCGGGGCGAGGAACAGTTTGAAGTACAGGATGACCGCCAGAGGGAGTGCAAGCCCGAGTAGGTACCATTTCATGTCTTGCCATTGGCGTTGCTGGTGAAACGTCAGCATCCACGCGAAACTGCCGGTCAGCAGGAAAAGAAGCCCTTCGTTCTTCGTCCAACCGGCAAGACCCGCGCACAAGCCAGCCAGGACAGCAAGCACGGCGGTACGTTCCCTGTTGTAAAAAAACAACAATGCCAAAGCCGCCAACATGAAGAAAGCGACTGTAAGGTCGGCTTCCTCGCGGGCGGCTGTGTAAAAGAAGACGGGCATCGATAGCAGGGCAATTCCGGCAAGCAGGGATTGCCCGGTGCTCCGCAGGGAGGCAATCGCGCCCATCAAAATACAAAAGATGCCGAGGAGAAAATACGCGCTCTGTGCCTGCGGGGCGCGCATGATCTCGCCGCCCAGCGTGTTCCATGCGCCTGCCACATTGACAGGGATCAGCAGGGGATAATCGGCATGGAATAGCCAGTACATTTCAGATGACAGCAGGTCACGCCAGTTGGGGGGATCCCGGTAAATGAAGCGCGCTGCGCGGTTGTAGATCATCCATGCGTCAAAACGCCCGGAGGGGGTCATGAGGGCATAAAGGATATACGCGCTCAACATGACAAGCAGGATCAAACCAAACGCGCTCAGCAGGATTTTCTGTTCCCGGGTTAGTGCAAATTTGACAGGGAGGAGCGGGCTGGTCTTCCAATTGTGCCACGTCAGGGCGAGTCCGCATCCGAGCAGGAGGAGCTGGACCGGGAAAAAGCCCGATATTGTATTTGTCGTCAGCAGGAGAATGAACGTGACCAGCGAGGTCATGCCTAATCCAAGACCCGCCCCTAGTCCAAACTTGAACAACAGACGCGCAGGTTGATTTCCACCCCAGAGCTGATGTACGAGCAATCCACCCGCCAGGATGGCCGGCAAAAATACCAAATAGCCGAGCAAAAAGTTCATGGCTTATGCACCAGATAGATCCCCTGCCTGTATTTGAACACTTTCATGTCGGCAGGCTGGGTTTGTGCCCAAATCTCAAAATCCTTTGCCCCCAGATTGACGACCACCCACTCATGGACTCCACCGCGCGCTACGATCACAGGCGCCAGGGAATATTGCGTCAGGACATACTCGGTCTCGTTATCGGGATAATCATACTCCGACTTCACATCCCATTCGCCCACATAACCGACCACTTTCACATCGAGCGGCAGATCCTCGCGCAGGTCGGCGAGGCGTACGTCCCAGTCATAGACGCCATCGTTCGTAATGAGCCGTGGATTCCAATCGTGCAGGGTGGCAACCAAATATGTGACGCTCGAATACGCCGACAACAATACGAGAAAAAGGAGTGCCAATTTTTTTAGAAGCGGATACATACTCCGCTATTGTACCGCTTCGATGATTTCAGCGACCATATCAAACTTGTGAAACTGAGGCATGATATAGACGCCTCCCGCCCACGCCTTGAGTTGGTCAATCAACTCGACCGCGATCTCCACCCCGGCCTTGGGTCCGTCCTCGCCCGCGGCTTCGATCCGTTTCCGCGCCTCGTCCGGGATGAAGATGCCTGGCACCTCATGATGCAGGAAATTGGCATGTTTGACGCTGACCAATGGCAGGATACCGACAAGGATTGGCTTGTCCAGTTTGCCATGCCTGGCTTCGTAGGCTTCGAGCAGTCTCGGTCCATCTTCAGGGCGATAGACAGGCTGCGTGAGGAAGAAATCCGCGCCCGCCTTTACTTTGCGGTGCAGGTTCTTGATTTCGTTCTCCAAGTCAGACGGGCAAAGATTAAGCGCCGCGCCGACGAAGAAATTAGTCGGCTGACCAATGCTCGTGCCGGAATGATCCACACCTTCGTTGAATCCCTGCTTGATGAGTTTGATGAGGCCCGAGGGGACGAGGTCGTAATTGTCCATCGCTTCGGGATAATCACCGATGGCGGTTGGGTCACCCATCACCACAAAGATATTGCGGATGCCGAGCGCGTGCGCGGCGAGCAGGTCACCCTGCACCCGCAGGAGGTTGCGTCCGCGGGTGGGAAAGTGCAGGGTCGTTTCAATGCCGACCTTGCGCTGCACCACGTCGCATACCGCCCAGGCGGACATCCTCATGCGCGCCATCGGAGAGTCGGCGACGTTGATAACGTCCGCGCCCGCGTCGGCGAGGAGCGAAGCGCCTGCAATCAGTTTGTGGGTTGAGAGACCGCGCGGCGGATCCATTTCAACAGAGATCGCAAATTCGCCGCGTCCCAGTTTTTGTGCGAATTGCGTTGGCGGCTCCGCATCCGGCGTTTCAGAGGTTTCAAAAATGTCCGGAGTTTGGATCAACACAGGAGAATATTCTGAAGTTGCCAGCGCTTTTTTCATCACTGTAATGTGTTGTGGTGTCGTACCGCAACACCCGCCAACCACACAGGCGCCGCTTTCGCGGAACGACAGCGCGTAATCGCCGAAGTATTCCGCGTCGGCGGGATACATGATTCGCCCACCGACCTGTTCAGGCCAACCTGCGTTCGGCTTGACCCAAAACTTCCCGTCAGGCACAGCTTGTTTCATTTGTTTAAGCAACCGCAATAGTTGCGCGGGTCCGCCGGAGCAATTGACGCCGATCACATCCGCGCCCGCGTCGCGCAGAGTTCGCGCCACTTTCATCGGTTCATCGCCCAGCAAAGTGCGGTCATCGCGCGTGAAGGTAACAGACGCGACGATGGGAAGCTTGCACGTTTGTTTCGCGGCGTTGATCGCTTCGCGGATTTCGTAGAGGTCACTGAACGTTTCGATGACGATGAGATCAACCCCCGCTTCGCTCAGCGCTTGGATCTGCTCCGCGAACGCTTCGCGCGCCTGCTCAGGCTGTACTCTGCCAAACGGAGCGATTCTCACCCCCAGCGGACCCACGTCCCCCGCCACCAGCACCTCCTTGAACGACGCGGCAACGACGCGCTTGGCGAGGTCCACGCTCGCTTTATTGATTTCAACGACATCGTCTTGCAATCCGTGTTTGGTGAGTTTGAAGCGATTTGCGCCGAACGTATTGGTGATGATCAACTGCGCGCCCGCTTCGATGTACTCGCGGTGAATCTCTGCCACAGCAGAGGGATTTGTTAGGTTGAGTTCGTCGAAGCATTGATCGAAGCCGACGCCGCGCGCATGGAGCATGGTGCCCATCGCGCCGTCGGCGAGGAGGGTGTCTGTGGAAATTAAGTCAAGAAATTTTATATTGGGCATGTGATTTACACCTTCATCAACTGCTCGACGCGTGACTCGCCGACGCTGTAATACTTTGCCTGCGGATGATGGATAATAATCGCCGCGGTGGACTGTTCAGGAATGAGTTGATACGCGGGCGAGAGGCTCATGCCGAGTTCTTTTTCGACGGGCAGGAGGTCGAAGACTTTGCGATGGTCTTCCAGTTCGGGGATGGCGGGATAGCCCCACGAGTAGCGTTTGCCCTGCCCTTCGGGAATGCCAAGTTCGCGGCGGATGTGTTCGTGCAGATAGTTGGCAGTGGCTTCCGCCGCCTGGACGGCGAGTCCATGCGTGAAGTAGGCTTCGGTGTAGTCGTGAGCCGCTTGTAGTTTGTCGAAGCGTTCGGTGGCTTCCTGCCCAACCGTGACGACCTGGAAGGCGACCACATCCATTTGCCCCGATTCGACAGAAGCGAAGTAGTCGGCGAGGCAGAGGTGGTCGTCGTAGGGTTGGCGGGGGAAGTGGAAACGGGCGAGTTCCTCCCTCACCCCCGCCCCCTCTCCCGCGGGGAGAGGGGAGTAAATGACGAGGTCGTCGCCGTCGGATTGGCAGGGGAAGATGCCGTAGACGCCCTGCGGCTTGAGCCACGCTTCGCGGTCGCGCAGCGCTTCTTTCTTCATCCGTTGCAGGCGCGCGTCGAATTCGGCTTTCAACTTCTCCCATTCTTCGCCATGTGTATTCTTTGCGCCCCACGAGAGACGGTAAAGTTCGTTGATGTTGAGATGGGTCAGGACGATTTCGAGCGGCATGTCCTTCACAACGCGCACGCCGAATTTGGAGGGAGGGAGAACGAGGGGGGCAGGGGTAACGTTAGAACGTTGTAACGTTTGAACGTTTGAACGTTGAACGGGGGCGCGGCCAAGTTCCATGTCGGACTCTTTGCGGATCTGTTCGAGCAAGGCAGGTTTGCGCTCAGAGTCAATGAGCGTATCCATCGTTTCCAATCCCTCGAAGGCGTCTTTGCAGTAGAAGACGCCGGGCTCGTAGAGGTCGCCGCTTTCGGTTTGGAGGATGCGGCGTCCGAAACGGCGGTTGATGGCCGCGCCGCCGACGAGGACGGGGAAGCGGAGTCCGCGGCGGTGGAGTTCGTTGACAATGAGCGGCATCTGTTTCGAGGTCGAGACGAGAAGCGCCGAAAGCCCAATCGCGGTGGCGTTGACTTCCACTGCCTTGCTGATGATTGTCTCCGCGGGGACCTGCTTACCGAGGTCAATCACATCATAGCCATTGTTGGCGAGGATCGTTTTGACGAGGTTCTTGCCGATGTCATGCACGTCGCCATAGACGGTGGCGAGAACAACCAGCCCCTTGCTCACGCCTTCCTTCTTTTCGAGGTAGTTTTCGAGATGGGCGACGGCTTTTTTCATCACTTCGGCGGATTGCAGGACGAAAGGCAGGATGAGTTCGCCCGCGCCAAATTTGTCGCCGACCTCTTTCATGGCGGGGAGGAGGACGGTGTTGAGGATGTGGACAGCGGTTTCGTGGCGACTCGCCCTCACCCCCGCCCTCTCCCGCGGGGAGAGGGCGTTTTCCCTCACCCCTACCCCCTCTCCCATCGGGAGAGGGGGTAGGGGTGAGGGAGCGAGGCGGGTGTCAAGTGCGCTCCAAATTTCATTGACCACATCTTCTGTTCTATTTAGAACATCGCTGTTCCAAAAGCGGATGACTTGAACGCCATGTTGCTCACGCAAAATTTTGGTGCGCTCCTCGTCGTAGCGAACCTGCTCGCCTTCGGCGTGCTGGCTGCCATCCAATTCCACGCAGAGTTTTGCTTCGTGACAATAGAAATCAAGGATGAAACCTGCAAGGGGATGTTGTCGGCGGAATTTTGCGCCGTGTACGCCACGATTGCGGAGGATATTCCACATGAGTTGTTCGGCTTCGGTGGCGTTTTGGCGCAACTCGCGAACGCGGGCTTTGAGTTCGTCGGGAAGACGCGGGTTGTATTTGATTGGACTGCCCTCACCCTGCCCTCTCCCGAGGGGAGAGGGGGATGCGCCCTCACCCTTGCCCTCTCCCGAGGGGAGAGGGGATATGCCGCGGTTGATGATCTCATCAATATCCGCCTCCACGCCCTCTTTCTTGCGATGGACAATCTTCCAGTGCAGGCGCTGTTCGGGGGTCATGCCTTCGGTGGGGTCGGCGAGAGTGGACTCGGAAGTGGGCGTGACCTTCTCGAAGTATTCGATGTAACGTTGTAACGCGTCGGGGCGGCGGTTGAAAAGCAGATCTTCGGCGAGAGCGCGTTCCTCCTGCGGGATGTCGGCGTAGGCGGTGACGTGAGCGGGGTTGATGATTGCCATGTCAAGGCCAGCCTGCACGCAATGGTGGAGCATGACCGAGTTCAGCACGGGACGGGCGTGCGGGGCAAGACCAAAGGAGAGGTTGCTCACGCCGAGCGAGGTCAACACGCCGGGCAGGTTTTGTTTGATGAGGCGGATGCCTTCGATGGTCTCGATGGCGGACTCGGCGAATTCGGGGTCGCCAGTGGCGAGGGTGAAGGTCAGCGCGTCGAAGACAAGATCGAAGGGACGCAAGCCGTGTTCATTCACGGCAATATCGTAAATGCGTTTGGCAATTTCGAGTTTGCGTTCGCGGGTTTTCGCCATGCCGTTCTCGTCAATGGTCAGCACAATGACGGCGGCGTTGTGTTCTTTGGCGAGTTTGAAGACCTTGTCCGCTTTGGCGCGCCCCGCTTCGAGGTGAGTCGAGTTGATGAGGCAGCGCCCAGGCGCGGTCTTGAGGGCGATTTCGAGAACGTCCAGTTCGGTAGTGTCAATGACGAGCGGCACATCCACGCCCATTTCGAGTTTCTTGACGACCTTGCGCATGAGTTCGGCTTCGTCGGGGCGTTCGGTGACCGCGCAGGAGATGTCGAGGGCGTGGGCGCCAAAGTCCACTTGTTCGCGGGCAATCTCCAAAATGGAGTCGTAATCTTCCTCGAGCAGCAGCCGCTTGAACTTGCGCGAGCCTTGCGCGTTGCAGCGTTCGCCGATCAGGGTGGGGGGAGGATCCTGCCGCATGGCGATGGCGGACATGGCGGAGGCGAGGCGGGGCGTTGGAAGGTTGGAAGGTTGGAAGGTTGGAAGGTTGGAAGGTTCCAATTTTTCAATGAGACATTTGAGGTGCGCGGGAGTCGTTCCGCAGCAGCCGCCGACGACGCGGACGTTGTGCTTGGTGACAAACTCGAACATGTCATTGGCGAACGGTTCGGGTTCGAGCGGGTAAACGGCTTGACCATCCACATTCAAGGGAAGTCCCGCGTTGGGGATGCACGAAACGGGGAGCGGCGAGTTTTCGCCGAGGATGCGGATGGGCTCGCGCATGTGTTCGGGTCCCGTCGAACAGTTGAGACCGATGACGTCAATGCCCATGCCTTCGAGGATGGCAAGCGCGGCGTTGATGTCTGTGCCGAGAAGCATGCGTCCCGTCGTGTCGAGCGTGACTTGAGCCTGAATCGGCAAATAGACCTTCGTCTCCTCCATGGCTTTGTGACAGCCGAGGATGGCGGCTTTGACTTCGAGGATGTCCTGCGAGGTTTCGATGAGCAGGAGGTCCACGCCGCCGCGAATCAGACCGACAGCCTGCTCGCGAAAGACGTCAACGAGTTCGTCGAAGGTGACATCCGAAAGTTCGGGGTCGTTGGTGGATGGGAGTTTGCCCGAGGGTCCGATGGAGCCAGCGACGAAGCGGGGTTGCAGGTTGAAGGTTGGCAGGTTTGAACGTTGGGAATACTCATCGGCGAGTCGTCTTGCTAAACGCGCGGCGGTTTCGTTGATTTCGAGAACACGATTCTGCAAACCATATTCCTTCATTGTGATTCGATTGGAGCGGAAGGTGTTCGTCTCGATCACATCCACGCCGACCTCGAGGAAGGAGCGATGGACTTTTTCCACGGCTTCGGGATACGAGATGACGAGGTAGTCGTTGCATCCGTTGTATTGTTCGCCGCCAAAATGCTCGGCGGTCAGGTTTTGCTTTTGCAGGCTTGTTCCCATCGCGCCGTCGAAGACGAGGACTTTCGTTTCGAGGGCGTCGAGGTAGCGGCGGTTGGTGTATTTTTTCATAAGACTCCAAAGTTTTAGCCACGAATTTTGCGAATGTACGCGAACATTTCCTTTTCAAAGGCAGGGAATGTATCCTGCACAGTTGCACAACAAAATCGCCTCTCCAAAACGAGAGGCGACACGCAGACGCATATCATCTCTCATCTCCCGGACATTCGTCCGCCGAAGTTGGCACCTTCTTCACTGATCACTGATCACTGAACGGTTGCCGAGGCGTCACAGGGTCGGTCCCTCAGCCTCTCTGGATGAGCAAATCCGTAAATTGTTTGCGAGTTATATCATAGTGATACCGTGATGTCAAAAGAAAATTCACTATTTGTGGACGGTATAATTGCCTGCATGCAACGTATCTTTTCGATATTTGTCCTGTTTGCATCCGTGATCACCGCCTGTACAGGCTTGGAATCCAGTGCGCCTGCTTCATCGAATCTCATTCTTGCGACTACAACCTCCACGCAGGACTCGGGATTGCTCGATGTGTTGATTCCGCTTTTCGAAGCGGAATCAGGCTACACGGTCCAGACTGTGGCGGTGGGATCGGGACAGGCGATGAAGATGGGGGAGGATGGCAATGCCGATGTCCTGCTTGTTCACGCGCCGGAGGCCGAGGAAGAATTCATGGCAAAGGGCTTTGGCAAGGACCGCGCGCTTGTGATGCACAATGATTTTGTCGTTGTCGGACCTGCTTCTGATCCCGCTGGCATCGCAGGCATGGCGGCGGTGGATGCGTGGAAGAGAATTGCGGCCAGTGGAGCGGTGTTTATTTCGCGCGGCGATGATTCCGGAACACACAAAAAGGAAATGAACCTATGGAAGCAAGCCGCCCTCGACCCGAAAGGACAAGCCTGGTATTTCGAATCGGGGCAGGGCATGGGTGCAACGCTGACGATTGCATCCGAAAAGGGGGCATATACCCTGACCGACCGCGCCACCTATCTTGCCGCCAGAGACCACCTGCAATTGGAGATTTTGGTCGAGGGGGATGAGACTCTGTTGAATGTGTATCATGTCATCACGGTCAATCCTGAAAAGTGGGAGAAAGTTAATTATGAGGGTGCGCTGGCGTTTTTGCGCTTTCTGATTGCGCCCTCCACGCAAGAGATTATCGGTCAATTCGGCGTGGATCGGTTCGGTCAGCCATTATTCTTCCCCGATGCCAATAAGACCGACGAAGATCTGGGGTTGTAACAAACGGCTCACGAATGGATTTTCCCGTGCATTCAACCTGTTTTCTCGCTCGATACGGACGCAATGTTTTTCAACCCTGAGATCTTTCAGATCACCGCTCTTTCGCTGCAAGTTTCTACACTCGCGACAGGCATCAGTCTGCTGATTGGTTTGCCGCTCGGCACATGGCTGGCGCTGGGCAACTTTCGCGGGCGTTCGTTCCTGCTGAGCATCGTCAACACAGGGATGGCGCTTCCGCCTGTTGTCGTGGGGCTGGTGGTGGCGATGATGCTGTGGCGGAGCGGTCCGTTGGGAGATTTGCGCCTGATTTACACTCCCATGGCCATCGTCATTGCACAGACGATCATTGCCGCGCCAGTTGTGACGGGTCTGACTGCCGCCGCGCTCGAAGCGCTCGACCCGCGCTTGAGTCAACAACTACTGGGTCTGGGCGCATCCCGTTTGCAAATGGTCTGGTATCTGTGGCGGGAGGCGCGGCTTCCACTCCTTGCCGCGCTGATGGCGGGATTCGGTTCCGTAATCTCCGAGGTCGGTGCATCCATGATGGTGGGCGGCAACATCAAAGGGCAGACGCGTGTGCTCACAACTGCCATCGTTTTGGAAACGAGCAAGGGCGAGTTTGAAACCGCGCTGGCATTGAGCGCCCTGCTGCTTGTCCTTACCTATCTCATCAATCTTGCGCTGACGCGGATTCAGCAGCGAGGACAAAAACGCTGAGGCGTTTTGCCGCCTGAGATACCCTATGAGCGAAAACCTGGTCGAGATTCACAATTTGCAAGTCAGGCGGAATGGACGGGTGGCGTTGGAGATTGAGAATTTGCATCTTCGGCGCGGCGAGACGCTTGGCGTGGTGGGACCCAACGGCGCCGGAAAGAGCACGCTTTTGCTCACGCTGGCAAACCTGCTTGAACCCGCGCGCGGTGAAATTCGTTTCGACGGCAGGTCCTTGCATCAATGGAACAAACTCGACTATCGGCGCAGGATTTCAGTCGTGTTTCAGTCGCCGCTGCTGTTGGACCTGACCGTGGAGCAAAACATCGCGCTTGGACTGAAGTTTCGCGGCGTGCCGAGGGATGAGATTCGCACACGGGTGGAAAGGTGGATGAAGTATCTGGGCGTGGAGTCCCTCTCGAAGCGGCGGGCAGACCGTCTCTCTGGAGGGGAGGCGCAGAGAGTCAGCCTCGCGCGCGCGTTCGTTCTGGACCCCGACCTGCTCCTGCTCGATGAACCGTTCGCGGCGCTCGATCCGCCGACGCGCGCCAAATTGCTGGATGATTTATCCGGGATTTTGAAGGCAGATCACAAAACGGCGGTCTTCGTTACACACAACTTGAACGAGGCGGCAAAACTGAGCCATCGTATTGCCGTCATTGTGGATGGGACGTTGCGGCAGGAGGGAACGATGGAGCAAATCAGGGCACAGCCTGCGGATGAAATTGTGCGGGCGTTTTTGTCCGAACTGTCTCAATGATATAATTTTCGAAAAGTTGGAGGAATCATGCTGACGATTGAAATCGTATATTGTGCGGTCTGACATTACACCGGTCGAGCCGTGGGCTTGGCGGATGAATTGTTGAAGAATTACGAGCATCTCATTGAATCCATCACGCTCGTGCCGTCGGATGGCGGCAAATTCGAGGTGACGGTGAATGGCAAATTGCTGTTTTCCAAGTCACAACTGCACCGTCACGCCGAACCTGGCGAAGTGTTGGGACTGGTGAGAAATTTGGTTGGAGAATAATTAATCGCGTAGAATGCGTTTTCTAGCGCTTTTGCCAACGTTGGAGAACATCCCCTGCGCGAATCATGGAGACGAATTGCATGGCTAAAAAAGGACGCGTATTTTCAGGAGCAAGACCCACAGGACGCCAGCATCTTGGCAACTACCTGGGAGCGATTCAAAACTATGTCGCTCTGCAGGACGACTACGATTGCATTTATTGCATCGTGGATGTCCACGCGCTGACGACGGTGGAGACAACACAGGATTTGCGCAAAAACACCATCGAAATGGCGCTGGACTGGCTGGCGGCGGGCATCCGCCCCGAAGAGTCCATTCTCTTCGTGCAGTCGCACGTTCCCGAAGTGATGGAACTGCACACCTACCTTTCGATGGTCACGGCGCTGGGTAAACTGACCGACCTGCCCACCTTCAAGGAAAAGGTGGCGCAGCAGCCGGATAACGTCAATTATGGTTTGTTGGGCTACCCCGTTCTCATGACCGCTGACATCGTTCTCTATAAAGCGGATATTGTTCCCGTCGGTGTGGATCAGGCGCCGCACATCGAGTTTGCGCGCGAAATCGTACGCACGTTCAATTACCGCTACAACACGAAAGTGCTGGTCGAACCGCAGGTCAAGCATACCGAAATACCCAAAGTGCTTGGCATTGACGGCAAAGCCAAAATGAGCAAAAGCCTCAACAATCATATCGAACTTGCCGCCACGCCCCAGGAGACGACCGCCCGCGTCATGGAAATGGTCACCGACCCGGCGCGCATGAAACGCACCGACCCCGGCAACCCGGATGTCTGCAACGTCTTCTCGATGCACAAAATCTTTTCCCCCGCCGAAGAAGTGGAGATGATCAACCGCGAATGCCGCGTGGCGGGCATCGGCTGTGTGGACTGCAAAAAACGCTTCGCCGCGAACCTGAACCGGCATCTCGAACCCTTCCGCGCCAAACGCGCCGAACTCGCCGCCAAACCGGACCTGGTGATGGATGTGCTGAACGACGGCGCCAAACGCGCCCGCGTCATCGCCCAAAAAACCATAGAAGAAGTGAGGGAAGCAATCCAACTGCCGTAACGTCTGTTAGTTACAAACTGTTTACTCCTTGGGTGTTGTGGTTTCCTGCAGATTGGAGAATTTAAATGTACAAGCCGCTCCAGTTGATGTCCTTTTTGCCGGTTTGTGTTCTATTTCTAACTTCATGTGGCTCCATTTCCTCTGTGGCGGGGACGCCGATCACCGATGAACAATTTGACGCGGCCGTGGCAGAAGCACACAGCACCCTCACAGTTTTGAGACAGGCGCTCCTCTCTCCCAAGTCGTCGTATGATTTCATTGGTTTGAAGGTCCGTTTTTCCAGCGACGGGATGTACGAAGATATCTGGACACAACCTGTGGATTATTATGACGGCTTTTTCACCACGCGTATGATTGACGGTGTCATACTGGACCCGGGTCTGAACGTGGACCGACTGGTTACAGTCCCCCTCGATAAAGTGCTGGATTGGGTGATCGTGGAAGACGATGGTCACCTAATCGGGGGGTATACCATCCGGCTTTCCTATGAGCATATGACGCCGGAAGAAAAAGCGAAATTTCTCGAGGTAACAGGTTATAAGATCGATTGACCAATTGCGAATTCGATTTATGCGAGCGTTACTGCAACGAGTTTCGAAAGCCAGTGTGACAGTGGACGGCAAGGTCGTTTCCCAAATCGGGAAGGGTCTTGTCGTTTTACTTGGCGTCGGTCATGGCGATGGGGATGAGCAGGTCCGTTTTCTCGCTGAGAAAATTGCCAACCTGCGAATCTTCGAAGATGAACAGGGGAAGACCAATCTATCCGTTCTGGATGTGAAGGGCGAGGCGATTGTCGTTTCCCAATTTACCCTGTATGCAGATGCCAGAAAAGGACGCCGCCCCTCCTTCACCGACGCTGCTTTGCCCGAAGTTGCCGAACCGCTCGTCAACCGTTTTGCGGAAGCGCTGCGCGGGTATGGCGTCCCGACCCAAACGGGTCAATTTGGCGCGCACATGCTGGTGGAAATTCACAACGATGGACCGCTGACCATCTGGCTCGAAAAATGAGGAAGCCAAATTTCTTCCAGAGATTCATCCACCGCATCGTAATGTGGAGACCCGTCACCGCCTTTTTTGCTCCCCGTCTGCATCGCATAGATGAATTCGTGCTGCGGTGGAGTGGAAATCGTTTTGCCATTTCCCAACTTGCCGGCTGGACCATCGTCCAACTGACCACCCTCGGCGCAAAATCCAACCTGCCGCGCACCATACCGTTGATTGGGGTGGTGGATGGGGAGAAAATTGCCTTGATTGCATCCAGTTTCGGGCGCGCGCATCACCCCGCCTGGTATTACAACCTCAAGGCACATCCCGAATGTGAAGTATCCCTGAATGGCAAAGTGGGAAAGTATCTGGCGCGTGAGACGGCGGGGGAGGAATATCAACGCTATTGGCAAATGGCGGTTTCGATGTATGGGGGCTACGAAAAATACAAGGAACGCGCCGCCCCGCGGCATATTCCGGTCATGTTGTTGGAGCCAAAGCAATAGAATTTATGGAAGGATGGAGTCATGTCTGCTGCAAATCAACCCGTTTTTGAATTGCGTGTTGCCGTCACAACCAGCGACTATGAGCGTTTGGTGAAATTCTATTGTGATGGTTTGGGAATTGAACCCGCCGCGATATGGAACAATGGCGATGGCAAGGCGCTTGTCCTAAACATGGGCCGCGCCACACTTGAAATCTTCGATGCACTGCAAGCCGAATTTATAGACCAGTTGGAAGCAGGGAAACGTGTCAGCGGGCAGGTTCGTTTCGCGCTTCAAGTGCCTGACCTGCAAGCCGCAATGGAGCGTTTCATTGCAAATGGCGCAACACTTGTACATCCGCCTGTGATGACCCCTTGGGGAGATTACAACGTGCGTCTTCAAGACCCTGACGGCATGCAGATTACCCTGTTTCAGTCAGCGAAGTGAGTAAAAGCCGGGTTCCACAACGCCGCATCCACCTGCACCGCCAGCGCGCCGGCGGAGAGCATCGCCTCGGCATTTTCCTTTGTCCACACCCCGCCCGCGCCAATGACGGGCAAGCCCAGTTTGGCGGCGTTTTTCACCGTTTCCAATGTTTGCGGGAAAAGGGCAGGACCATAAAGACGACCGGCGACCAAATGATCGGTCATCAGCGTGCCGCGTGGAGCGGCAATGCTGAGGGCATCTGCGCCCTCCTGAATGAGCCGCGGACCCACGCTCAACACCTGTTCGATGGGCAGGCAGAAGATGAGCGGCAGTTCGCCCAGGCACATTTCGAGCGTCAGCAGGATGATGTCATCTGCCAGCAGGGGAGCGAAGCCGAGTTCCACTGCCATCACGTTCTCGATCTCCTCCAGCATCCGCACCATCGTCTGGGCTTCTTCGGGGCGGTCTGCCATCAGGTGGACGATGACCGGCAGGCCAGCTTTGTTCCACCTCGCCGCATATTTTCGGAGACCGGCGCCGAGGCCGGGATTCGGCAGTCCCGTATGGAGCAGGAATCCGCCGGGGAATTCGATCAAAGCCGGTTGAGCAGCCGGCAGGCGCGGGCGCAGAGAGAACGGGTTGGTCACAAACGCGCCGAAGGAGTCCAATGGAATCCCTGTGCGGGAATCGGGCGCGAATCCCAGCGATCCTGCCGCGTTCATGAACGGTTTGCTAAAATACAAGTCGCGTTTCATAAGGAGGTATCATGCAACCATTAAACGGCATTCGCGTTCTCGACCTCAGCCGCGTGCTGGCTGGTCCCTATTGTACGATGGTTCTCGGCGACCTGGGCGCCGATGTCATCAAGGTCGAATCGCCTGAAGGCGACGAGACGCGCGCATGGGGTCCGCCGTTTGCCGAAGGGGAGAGCGCCTATTACCTGTGCGTCAACCGCAACAAACGCAGCATCGTGGTGGATTTTAAAACGGCGGAGGGACGCGACATCCTGCACGGACTCATCCGCCAGTGCGACGTACTGGTCGAGAACTTTCGTCCCGGCGCCCTCGCCCGCTTCTCTCTGGACTTTGAAACTGCCTCTGCCCTCAATCCGACTCTCATCTACTGCTCGATCACCGGCTTCGGGCAGAGCGGACCCCTGCGCGACGCCCCCGGCTACGACTTCATCATCCAGGCGATGGGCGGGCTGATGAGCGTCACCGGCGAACCGCAGGGCGAACCGATGAAGGTCGGCGTTGCCGTGGCGGATTTGTTCGCCGGGCAGAACGCGGTTATCGCCATTCTCGCCGCCCTGCAAGCGCGGACGCACACCGGCAGAGGACAGCATCTCGATATTTCCCTGTTCGACTCACAAGTGGGAATGCTTGCGAATGTGGCAAGCAATTTTTTGATCTTGGGCAACCTGCCAAAACGATACGGCAACGCGCACGCCAACATCGTCCCCTATCAGAGTTTCCAAACCAGCGACGGGTGGCTGGTGGTGGCGGTGGGCAATGACCGGCAGTTTGCAAAACTGTGCGAGGTCATCGGTCAGGGGCAGTTGGCAACCGATGGGCGTTTTGCAACCAACTCCGCTCGTGTAATGCATCGGGAGAAGTTGATTTCGATTCTCAAACCCATCTTTGCCGCAAAGACTGTCAACGAATGGCTGTCGTTGATTGGTGCTGCGTTCCCCTGCGGACCAATCCACAACCTGGAGCAGGTCTTTTCCATGCCACAAGTGGAGGCAAGAGAGATGTTGGTCCACTTGTCGCATCCCACCATTAAAGATTTGCCGTTGGTCGGTTCGCCGTTGAAATTCAGTGAAACACCTGTCGAGTACAAACTTCCGCCGCCAAGATTGGGGGAACACACAGAAGAGGTGTTGAAGGAATTGATGAATTAGATTTTTTGAGCGCGGTACATTGTCAATAGCGGCGTCCATTGTTTTCGGAAGCGAAAGCCGCGCAGAGTCAGGTGCTTCTCCAACGCCTTTAATCCAAAATCGGAATCGGGATGTCCCCAGCGGAAGAAAAAATCGAAGAAGCGGATGTCCAGCCCGCGCGGCTCTTCGAGAAAGAGGCTCCCGCCCGGCTTCAGCACGCGGGCAATTTCGTCAATTACCCTGCGCCATTCGGGGATGTGATGCAGGACGCCGAAGATGACAACCACATCCTTGCTTGCCGGGGCAAACTGGCTCAAGTCAGCGGCATCCTGCACCAGAAATTCAAAGTGCGGATACTCCCGACGGGCAATCTCGATTTGCTCCTCCATCACATCCAGACCGATATAACTTTTCGGTCCCAGTGAATGGAGCAGATAAGCCCCGTACCCGTTGCCGCATCCAATCTCAAGGACATCCTTGTCCTTCACCTCCAGACCGAGCCGCTGGAACATGGGCAGTTCGAAGTACCTGTGACCCCACCGCCGCCAGGGCGAATTCATCGCGCGAAATTCGACGTCAGAGAGTTTCATAGCGAATGATTGGAGTAGATAATGTCCCGAAGGTCCTAAGCCTTCGGGACATTTGGTCGTCAGGCAGTTTGCATGATTCCCATTGCCTGCAACATCTCTTCATTGGTATCGAATTTGAAGGCTTCGAGTCCGCGCTTTTGGGCTTCGGCCAGCTCCACAGTTTCAAGTTTCTTGACGTTGTCCTTCAGGACAACCGGTTTACCCAACCCTTTCAGTTTGGCGGCAACGGTGTCCAGCTGCGGCTCGATGGGCTGTTTGGTCTGCAAATATTGCCAGACCGCCTTTGAAGCGTTCGTGCCGTCCTTGCGGGCAACACCCACCAGCCCAGAGCTTGCCTTGCGTGACCACCCACCGACAAAGATATCCTCAAAAGGAGTCTCGTACGAATTTCCATCAATCGGGAAACGCGGGTTTGGATTCTTGACGAACTCATTCCACTCCACAGGCAGGCCAAACGACTCGTCCACTTTATCGCCGATGGCAAAGATGACCGTTTCCACATCCAGCCGACGCTTGTTCCCGGTTCCTTTGGCTTTGGTGTCGCCGTTGGCTTCGACCAGAATATTGTCCTCGATCTCAACTTGTGTCAATTTGCCTTCTGCATCGCCGATCATTTGAACGGGGGATGCCAGAAATTCGAAGCGGAAGCGCGTCTCGGAGATTTTGGGTAACGCTTTCGGGAGGGCTTCGAGGATCGAAGCGCGGGCAGCTTCCGGGTCCTGATGAACCGCCTGCATGACCGGGGTCACGCGCTGGATTTCAGCATCCAACGCGGCGAGGTCGAGGTTGTCGATCACGTATTCCATTTCCTTTTTGTCGAACTTGATCTCGGCAGGACCGCGGCGCACGACTGCGATGACCTCGTCCACTTTCAGTTCGCGGCTGAGGAAATGTGTAATGTCGAGCATCACGTTTCCTGCGCCGATCACCGCGCACCGCTTTCCGAAACGGAATTTCTTCTGGCTGTAGGGAGGGAGTTGATTGTAGTGATAGACGACATCCTTGGCATGGTAGACGCCCTCGAGGTCTTCGCCGGGCAGTCCCAGCCATTTCGTTCCCTGTGCCCCCGCTGTGACAAGGATCGCTTGAAACCCGAGGGCGCGCAAGTCATCGATTGAGAGATCGCCCTGCGTGCCGACGGTGATGTTACCGTAATACTCGATGTTGGGAAGGTCGAGCACCTGGCGGAATTGCTTGCGCAAGCCGCCTTTCATGGTGTGTTTACTGGGATAGATGCCGTATTCCGCCAAGCCTCCGGGTTTGATGTCGCGGTTGAAAACGACCACGCGTACGCCAAGATTGGCAAGCTCACGCGCTCCGAAAAGTCCAGCTGGTCCTGCGCCGATGACGGCGACGAAATATTGATTGGTCACAAAACCTCCTATGCCCGTTGCGTTGAATTCGGACAAAACGGGCAGATTATAGCCGCAATATAGTGAGGTTACAAGCACCCGACGGTGCCATCTTTGTTACAGTTATCTTCCACGGACGATGAGCGAATCTGTTCCAATAGTATTCTAGGAGAAAGGTCAACAGAATTCAAGGGCCGACTACACAGCCGAAGGCCCGTCTCGAAATTGCATAACTATGTTAAGATTAACCATTCAGTTGAGGAGGTCCCATGTCGCAACCTGCACCCAACCAAAATCAACCCAGCAAGATGAAAAAGCTGTTAAATGGGAGTGTGAACGATCAGATACGGTCGCGCCTGCCACAGGCAAGTGGAGTGAACAAACCCGCGCCAAAACCCGCGGCGGCCCCTGCGGCAGAGCCTCCTGTTTCTGAGACCAAGCCGTCCCAGTTGAAATTGCTGCCCGCTTTTTGGACGATTGCCAGTGTGATGTCCATTACGGTTAACATCGTGTTAATTGTCGTCCTGTTGTTCGCTCTCCAGATGCTGGGTACGCTCCAAACGACAGCCAACGATCAGTTTTCGGGGGTGCTCGGCGGGTTGTACAATAATTTCGTGAAGATGGATAACGCGACCATTCGCGCCCAGATCCCCGTCAATGCCACCATCCCTCTGGAGATTACCGTACCAGTCGAGGCGACCACACAGATCACGCTGGCGCAGGATGTCGTCATTCAAAACGCCCATGTTGTCATCAACACGGGCGGCGTGGACATTGACGCGAACGCCACGGTAACGCTACCGGCAAATACGCCTCTGTCGGTCAACCTCGATTTTCCCTTGCAAGTGATTGATTCCATTCCGGTCAGCTTAATGGTTGATGTGAACATCCCGCTGAGAAATACCGAATTGAGCCAACCCTTCCAGGGATTGCAAGCAGTCGTCAAACCGTATTATTGTCTTGTGGAACCGAACGCAATCTCACCCATCGACAATTCACCCATCTGCGCACCGCCCGCTCTCCAACCCTAGTGGAACCGACATTCGATGGAAAATCACCTCATCCAAGTCACACTCTCCAACGGACTCAAGGTCTTGCTCAAAGAAATCCGCACCGCTCCGATTATTTCGTCGTGGTTGTGGTACCGCGTCGGCTCGCGTGACGAGGTGCAGGGGCGTACGGGCATTTCCCACTGGGTCGAACACATGCAATTCAAGGGTACTGAACAATTCCCGGCGAATGTGCTCGATAAAGCCATCTCGCGCGAAGGCGGCACGTGGAACGCCATGACCTACCTTGACTGGACGGCTTATTTTGAAACCATGCCCGCCGATAAAATTGATCTCGCCCTGCGGCTCGAAGCTGACCGCATGGTGAACAGCCGGTTCAATGAAGAAGAGGTTGCATCCGAACGAACAGTCATTATCTCGGAGCGTGAGGGCAACGAAAACGAACCGCTCTTTTTGCTGGGAGAGGCGATCCAACAAACCGCTTTCCGCATCCACCCGTATCATCACGAGGTCATCGGCGACATGACAGACCTCCGAACAATGACGCGCGACGATCTCTATACTCACTACCGCACTTTTTATGTGCCGAATAACGCAGTGCTGGCTCTGGCTGGCGATTTTGACTTGCCGTCCATGCTGGCGCGCATCCAGGAATTATTTGAGAAGATCCCGGCTGGACCGGAACCGACGCGTATCGCACGCCCGGAGCCTGCTCAAAACGGAGAGGTGCGTCTTTCTGTGGAGGGACCGGGCGCTACGACCTACGTGCAGGTCTGTTACCGTTTCCCATCCGCAACTCACCCCGATTTCTTCCCGCTAAGCGTGCTCGATAGTCTGCTTGCCGGGCCCAGCAACCTTAACATGTTTGGCGGAGGCATCTCGAACAAGACATCCCGTCTCTACCGCGCCTTGGTTGACAAACAACTGGCAGTCAGCGTCCATGGCGGCGCGCAGGCGACCATTGACCCGTTTCTCTACACCATCACGATGACCATTCACCCCAGGCGCAGACCCGAGGATGCCTTGGCAGCACTTGATACAGAACTCCTGCGCCTGAAGGAGGAGAAAGTCACCAAAGAGGAGATCGTGCGTGCCATCAAACAAGCGCGTGCCATTTTTGCATACGGAAGCGAAAATATCACCAATCAGGCATTCTGGTTGGGATATGCCGAAATGTTCGCCAAGTACGAATGGTTCCTGACCTATCTCGACAAACTCTCGATGGTCACAGCGAAGGACATTCAACGTGTGGCGAATGAATATTTCAAACCGCAAAGCCGTGTAGTTGGCACCTATGTTCCGCAGGGAGGAGAAGAATAGTATGGTCAAATCAGCCCTGCCCGGCCCCGATAATATTTACCGCGAAGTCCTGCCGAATGGCATTACGGTTGTCGCACGTTCCAATTTCAACAGCCCTTCTGTGGTGGTGACGGGTTTTTTCGAGGCGGGCGCGATCTTTGATCCGGATGAAAAACTTGGCCTCGCGGATTTTGTCACTTCGGCGTTGATGCGCGGTACCAGGAAACGTTCCTTCGATACGATTTACCATAAGCTTGAGTCCGTTGGCGCCAGCCTGGGATTCAATACCGGTGTGCATAAATCCGGTTTCAACGGGCGTTCTCTTGTGGAAGACCTGCCCCTTTTGCTCGAACTCCTCTCCGAAGCGCTCATGCAGCCCGCCTTCCCCAAACCAGAAATCGAAAAACTGCACGCGCAGATTCTGACCAGCCTTGCCATTCGCGCCGAAGATACAGCCGATATGGCATCGATGACATTCGATGCCATCCTGTTTAAAGGTCATCCCTATAGCCGCCCGGAAGATGGTTACCCTGAAACAATCAAACGCATTACACGCGATGATTTGGTGAAATTCCATCGCGCCCATTACGGTCCACGCGGGATGGTGATCGCCGTTGTCGGCGCGGTGAAACCGGAGGAAGCTGTTAGGCAGGTGCAACGCGCTTTAGGCGGGTGGCAGGTCAAAGGTCAGAGGGAGGCGCCTGAACTTCCTCCCTTGAAGCGCCTGAAGAAGATGGTCAGCAAGCATCATCGCATCCGCGGCAAATCCCAGTCCGATTTGGTGATCGGCACGAATGGACCGATGCGGCGGGATTCTGACTTCATGCCTGCGATGCTGGGAAATAACATCCTGGGGCAGTTCGGGATGATGGGGCGTATTGGTGATGTGGTGCGCGAGAAATCGGGATTGGCATATTATGCGTATTCCAGTTTGAGCGCGGGAATTGGTCCGGGTTCGTGGGAAGTCAGCGCGGGGGTCAATCCACAGAATGTGAAGAAAGCCTCCGATTTGATCGTGACCGAGCTGACGCGATTTGTGCAGGAGGGCGTGACCGAGGATGAACTTGCCGATAGCAAAGCGAATTTCATTGGGCGCTTGCCTCTTTCGCTGGAGTCGAACGGCGGCATGGCAAATGCCTTGTTGAATATCGAGCGCCATAATCTGGGACTGGATTATTATCTACGTTATGAGGATCTGGTGAATGAGGTGACGCGTGAAGATGTGTTGAATACGGCACGAAGGTTTATTGACCCTGACAGGTTGGCGATTGCGGTGGCAGGACCATGATTGATGGTCAATCGTTGGTGAACAGCGAGTAGTGATAATGAAACTTGCGACCGGTGTTGACTTAATTGAAATTGGCCGCATCGAAGAGGTGATTACGCGGCACGGCAGGCATTATCTTGAGCGCATCTACACGCCTGCTGAACTCGAACAATGCGGGAGACGGGTGGAATCATTGGCGGGGCGGTTTGCCGCGAAGGAAGCGGTTGCCAAGGCGCTCGGTTGTGGTATCGGTGATGTGACATGGAAAGAGATCGAAGTGCTGGGCGATGAGCAAAACGCGCCGGGGTTGACACTGCATGGCATGGCAAAACAAAAAGCCGATGAACTGGGGCTAACCACCTGGTCGGTGAGCATCAGTCACAGCCAGAGCCATTCTGTGGCGTTCGTTGTAGCAATTGGTTGATTTGAAAACTTCCCGAGGGCCAGTTCCTCGGGAAGTTTTGCAAAGAACAAGGCTTGGCTCCTTGTTCGTGTTGCTGAAATCAGTTTTTGTCTTCGATACCGATCCAGATGTGACCGGGTAAGACCGGGCGGTAGGGACGAACCGTGATCTTTTCCTCATCCACATTGGTATCTTTCAACATGCTTGGATGAACCAGACACAGATCGGGTACACGTCCGTATTTCTTGCGGTAATACTCCGTCGCCTTTTGGATTTTCACTCCGAGGGTCGTTTTTGAATCATCAAACCAAAGCATACCGGTATGCATATTACTCTCCTTGTGTTTAATCCATGCTTGGCACCCAGAAACGAAGCCAGTGATCCCCTTCGCGAAGTGCAAATTGTGTTCCAGTGTTGAGCGAATTTAATTCGGCATGCCGGGCATCCAATTGCTGGATGTGTTGAGCGTCTCCCATTTTTCCGAAAATCCGGGTATGGAACGCGTCCAACCACGACAACACATGTTCCATTCGCCCCGGGTTCAGGGTGATGATGGGCCACACGCGCCGGGCCGGTCCGCGCAGGAGGAGCCAGCGCAGGTTTTGCCGCGCATCGAAATTAAGATTATTAATAGCTTCAAGATCATCCAGGAAAAGCAGGACAGCCTGTTTGCTGGTCTTATTTCCATGTGCCCAGGATGCAAGAGATAATAGAAAGTCTTCCGATGACTGGTGATAAAATGGAAAAACGCCAACGTTGTTCGGGATACGTTCCAACCCGCTCCATTCTTCGGGATGGCTGGTCAGCGCGCCGAATTGGAGATCCTCAGGCTGATGCATTTTCCCGGCGGCACAGGCAATTATCTGTAACAGGTTTGTCTTTCCAACGCCCGCATCGCCGACGATCAGGATGGGACCGGGAACCGGGTCATGCAGATTCAACAGCACAGGGAGCCCATCCGAAGCGACGCCAAGGAACAATGCTTCAGGTGGCATGGGGCCGAATTCAGTGAGGACTTCGCTGATCGGAGGCGGGGCAGGAACCGGCTGAGTTTGAGGCGACAGGGACTCAATCTCGGGTTTGAGTTCCGCGAGCGCTTCCATCATCAATGTGTAGCGGTTGAAATCTGTCATAATTTACCTGTATTAGAACATCTGTTCTAAATATACAACGTATCAGCTTGGATGTCAAGAGGGAATCTTCTTCTCGCTACCGCTATCCCAATGCTTGACGATGCTGTAGAAACCTGCTAAACTACCGCCCGCGCTCCCAGCAGAGGGAGCGATTTAATTGCCTGTTGTTGACTTCCCGTTTAGGGATGGCTTTGGTATAATCGCCCTGCTTAAATGGTTGTGGAAGAGTGCCGCGAAAAGGCGAGCGTAGCCCCCGGAGGGACTAGGCCGACGTAGCTCAATCGGCAGAGCACCCGCCTTGTAAGCGGGCGGTTACGAGTTCGATTCTCGTCGTCGGCTCTGCAAGGCAGGTACTTGAAAACCTATTTCATGGGCAGTTACCCAAGTGGCCAAAGGGGACTGACTGTAAATCAGTTGTCAGCAGACTTCGGAGGTTCGAATCCTTCACTGCCCACTTGTGTCGAGAGTTTCGACACTGCCAGCATGTTGCTGGACAGCACGTTAAGCCCTCATAGCTCAGTCGGCAGAGCACACCCTTGGTAAGGGTGAGGTCATGGGTTCGAATCTCATTGAGGGCTCAATGGTTGCTATGAAATTCTTTTCTATCTATAGATAAGGAGAAACGTCAATGGCGAAGGAAAAATATGATCGGAGCAAGCCGCATCTGAACGTGGGGACGATGGGACACATCGACCACGGGAAGACCACATTGACTGCGGCGATCACGAAAGTGGCGGCG
>Ga0209172_10000176_pt1 | contig 193355 bp, 182 predicted proteins | sample LarsenN4metaG_FD_184113 | JGI IMG/M metagenome (GOLD analysis project Ga0209172, IMG submission 184113) | Hot spring sediment bacterial and archeal communities from British Columbia, Canada, to study Microbial Dark Matter (Phase II) - Larsen... ... | reverse complement strand
GTTTCTAAAGCGAACAGGCGGGTGGATGATTGTTACCGACATGAATTTCAAAAAATATAACGCGAATTTCAATGAAGAAATTATATTTGAGCTCAAAAAAGTCAGCGAATTCCCAGAAGGGTATGCCATATCAATAAGAGAAAATGATTCAGATTCTATCGGCAGAGGCGCGGGGCTGGGGATATATACAAAAGAAAACGGTCAGCTTGTTTATAGTGTAGCCGTAGTCAATGACGCGATTGAATTTACACTAAATGAGAATGAAAATTCACTATACAACATAACTAATTGGACAGTGGGTGAACTGGTCAGCGATTTATTCAGAAAACTAATTGCAATAACAGCTATGCATTCGCGTGTTGATCTCAAAGAAGTTCCAGCCACAAATGACAAGTTGTATGTCAAAGGGAATGATCTTGAAAGTCAAGGGTACTTCTTGGGTGTTACCTGGACATTCATAAAATAACGCTTCTTTATTGACTTTATATTGCCAAGGTACTACATTGATATTGTGCGAAAAATTATTTTTCTTTTGGCTGTAATTATCATAAGTAACGCAAACCGTTGGCTTTGTTCAAAACAATCTAAAGCGGTAGGTTCACGCCGACTTCACGATGCTGGAAAAAGCGCGTGGCAGTTGCTATATCTATTAGTTCCAGTTGCTGGAGTTATCATCTTAGGTATTTTTTGGGCGTCGCCGTCAATAGATTCCTTGTCGGAGCAGGATACGCTTCCAGCATAAACGCCAGCCAACAAAGCGAGCGCCTGACGGATGCACCCGCCGCTAACGCCAACCGCTATCAATATACTTCGGGGTTAACGCAATTCGGCAATTCCCTGCCGCTTAACCCCGCAAGCAGATTCTCAGCCGCAAGGATAGCCATCTTATCTCGCGTCTTTTTTGTGGCGCTGCCTAAATGTGGAACGATTAAGCAATTTTCCAATTCCAAAAGCGGAGAATCCATTGGCAAAGGCTCAGGGTCGGTGACGTCTAACGCGGCGGCGAAGATTTGATTGGATTTCAAAGCGTTGTATAAGGCGGTTTGGTCAACCACGCCGCCGCGCGCCGTGTTGACTAAAATAGCGTTTGGTTTCATTTTTGATAAAAACTCCGCATTCACCAAATGTTTCGTTTCAGGTTTAAGCGGAACGTGCAAAGAAATAAAATCCGATTCTTTTAGCAAAGTTTCTAAATCAACTTGTATTGCGCCATAAGCGGGTTGAGCGTGAGGGCTGTGATAAAGGACGCGCATATCAAACCCCTGCGCGCGTTTGGCAACCGCCCGACCAATTCTTCCAAAACCAACGATTCCTAAAGTTGCTCCCGCTACATCTGCGCCGAGCAAAAGGTTCGGAATCCATGTTTGCCATTTACCGGCGCGCAAAAATCTTTCGGCTTCAGCGATTCTTCGCGCGGCGGCGAGCATTAAGGCAAAGGCTTGGTCGGCGGTGGCGTCGGTCAAAACGCCGGGCGTATTGCCTACGGGAATTTTTCTTTTTGTGGCGGCGTCAACGTCAATATGGTCAACGCCGACTGACATACTGCTGATGACTTTTAATTGCGAACCAATGGAATCCATTAATTCTGCGTCTATTGTTTCGGTAAGGCAACAAAGTAAACCTTCAACGCCTTTTGATTTTTCAATGAATTGCTGGCGCGTCATCGGCAGGTCGGGAGTCCAAAGCGCGAAGTTTAGATTATGCCGACGAAGCAGAGTTAAGCCTGCGTCAGGAATGAGGCGGGTAATCAAAATTTTAGGAGGGGTCATGCCGCAGAGTATAATCCGCATTATGAAAAAAATTAAACAAGCAAATTCTCGTCATTGTTTTATTTGCGGGTTAGAAAACCCCGTCGGTTTGCGTTTAAGTTTTTATCAAGTGGAAGAAGGCGTGGTAGAAACCGAGTTTATTGCCGATGAAAAATATCAGGGCTACCCGGGCGTTTTGCATGGCGGCATTGTAGCGGCAGTGTTAGATGAAATTACCGGGCGAGCGCACATGGGCGCAGATGTGCATAACCCGCGTTTTGTGTTTACTGGAAAGTTAGAAGTGAAATACAGAAAAAATGTGCCAATTGGCAAACGATTAAAGGTTGTAGGGAAAGTAAGCAAAAACAAAAGCAGAGCGGTAGAAGCCTGGGCGGGCGTGTACGATATGGAAACAAACGAATTATTAGCCGAAGGCGCAGGCTTACATATTGACGTGCCGAAACATCAAATTGATGTATCGCGCCTTGAAGAATTAGGTTGGAAGGTGTACCCCGATGAGGCGGCATAAAATCCTCGCGCTCTTCTTTCATAAATCATCAATAGCGCGAGAGGATAAATTCACGTTGAAATCGCTTCGGCAGCTACAGCAATAACATAACATTTATGGATAACATCCTATTCATCCTCACCTACATCGCCGTTATCGCCTCGGCTATTTCGGGCGCGCTTGAAGCGCGTAAAAATGAAATGGACATCGTTGGCGCGGTGACTATTTCATTCGTCGCCGCATTTGGCGGCGGCACAATTCGAGATGTATTGCTCGGGCGCACGCCCATCTTTTGGGTAATAGACCCACTGCTATCCATCGTTACGTTTTTTGTCACGCTCATTACATTTTACTGGTTTCATAATTTTCCAATTCATTTATTAAACGTCCCCGACGCAATCGGCTTAAGCGTTTTTAGCATTCTTGGCGCAACCTACGCTATGCAACTCAATCTTTCAGATGTTGTGGCTGTTCTCATGGGAGTTGTAACGGGAATCTTTGGAGGCGTGTTGCGCGATTTATTTTGTAACCGTGTGCCTAATGTATTCCGCCACAGCACAGAGCTATACGCTACTTGTTCGTTCATTGGGACTTGGGTTTTCATTTTTCTCACTTGGCTTCAAATCAACGCGCTCATTGCCTCAATTATTGGCGGTTTTACTATTTTTATTTTGCGTTTGCTCTCCGTTCGATTCAAAATTGCGTTACCCAAGCCTTAGGTATAATCAAATTGCAAAGGCGACCAGTAAAATAAACGCATGTATATTGACGGCTCGCCCTTACGAATTAAAGCATGGAGAAAACATGATTACCGCCTATCATCGCCCAAAAACATTAGATGAAGCCCTGACGCTCTTAACGCAACCAAATACCGTTCCGCTCGGAGGAGGCACGCTTCTCTCTAAGGGGACGCCTGATTCTGTCTCCGTTGTAGATTTACAACTCCTTCAACTGGATTCGCTCCGCGTCAGCGGCAACGAATTGCAAATCGGCGCTACCTGCACATTACAATCCTTACTTGAATCTGAACATTCGCCCAAAGCGCTGAAGACTGCGCTCAAACTTGAAGCGCCGTTAAACATCCGCAACTCCGCCACCGTAGCGGGGACGATTGTTTCCAGCGATGGACGTTCTCCATTTGTGAGTATGTTGTTATCAATGGACGCAAAAATAGACGGCAGACTATTGACCGCAGACCGTCCGCCATCCACTGTCTTCGGTCTTTCAGAGTTCATATTGACTCGACCAAAAACATTAATTACTTCAATATCCATTCCTCTCAATACCAAAACCGCATTTGAATACGTCTCCAAAACCCCAGCCGATAAACCCATCGTCTGCGCCGCGTTGACTCAATGGAACTCCGGCAGAACAAGATTAGCCTTAGGCGGCTACGGAAAAACGCCCTTACTCGCCATGGACGGAAGCGAAGACGGCGGCATTGAAACCGCCGCGCGCATTGCCTATCACGAAGCGGGCGATGAATGGGCGTCTGCCGAATATCGCGCCGAAATGGCGGCTGTGTTGTCAAACAGATGTTTAAGGTCTATTTCATAGCCTTTCATCGCCAAACGCCCATCCGCTAGATAAAGGCAAACGCTATAAAATAACATTAGCGCTTAAAAAGAGAAAAAATGCAAAAAATTAAACCATTTGAACAAATTGCAAAACTTTTTCAAATCTCAAACGAAAGCGCAAAATATTTGTTGAATCATGTGCAGAAAAGTTTCAAAAACGAAAAGCCAAACCATGCCTTGATTTTAGAATTTGTTGAGACGCAATCTTATGAATTCGTCCCTACGCCTTATGATATTGCTTCTGCCATGAAGGAAAATGGCGTTTGGAATTACGAACTCAATTCTCCGCCGCCGAAGATTGAGGACGAGGAAGATATTTATTTTAAGTAAGATTCGCTAAACGGTATAATTCAATTCGTGACAACTTTGCCAGTTAACCAAATCCTGCATGGAGATTGTATTGAGATTCTCAAGTCACTGCCTGAGAACTCAGTGGATTTGATTTTTGCAGACCCGCCCTACAACTTGCAACTGCAAAATGATTTGTATCGTCCCAACTTGACCAAAGTGGATGCGGTTACTCACGAGTGGGATAAGTTTTCGAGTTATGAAGAATACGATGAGTTTACATACAATTGGCTACGCGCAAGTCAGCGGGTTTTGAAAGAAACTGGCACAATTTGGGTCATTGGCTCATATCACAATATTTTTCGAGTTGGCTCAATTATGCAAGATTTAGGCTTTTGGATTCTAAATGATGTGATTTGGCTCAAAACAAATCCCATGCCGAATTTTCGCGGTGTGAGATTCACCAATGCACATGAAACTTTGATTTGGGCACAAAAGAAAAAAGGCGCGAAATATTTTTTCAATCACAAAGCCATGAAAGCCTTGAACGATGATTTACAAATGCGCAGTGATTGGACAATTCCAATCGTCAATGGGAAAAAACGCCTCAAAACCAACGGGACAAAGGCTCACCCCACCCAAAAACCAGAAGCGCTCCTGCACCGAGTTTTGCTCGCCAGCACAAAAGTCGGCGATGTTGTCCTCGACCCATTTTTTGGAAGCGGCACCACAGGCGCGGTTGCGAAAAGACTGAAACGAAATTTCATCGGCATTGAGCGCGACAAAAAATATATCAAAGTGGCAGAGAAAAGAATCGCGTCTGTCAAACCAGCGGATGATGAAAGTTTAGCCATCGTCCCTACCAAAGAAAAACGCATCCCCTTCGGAAGTTTAGTTGAAAACGGCTACCTCACAATTGGCGAAACGCTTTATTTTGAGAACAAAAAAACAAAAGCAAAAATTTTAGCCAATGGACACATCCAATGCGGCAAAGTCACTGGCTCAATTCATGCTGTTGCAAAATCACTAATGAAGAACGCCCCAGTCAATGGTTGGGATGTTTGGTATTACAAAGAACGCGGTACACTTAAGTCTATTGATACGTTGAGAGAGAAAGTTCGGGCGCAGGTTGAAGGTCGCAAGTCGAAGGTTTGAAACTATGGATGACAAAGTGAAATTAAAATCAATATCAGATGATGACTTGGTCTCTGAATTATGGGCAAGAGATGTGAGATTTTTGATGGGAAGAAATGCCAATGCAAGTCCTTTGTTATCTCCCACCAACCTGATAGCATCATTAGCTCAAAGTGAAAACGCACGCGTTCGCCTTGCTTTGATTCCTCTACTATTACGTCACCCTGAATTATCCGCCGAAGTTGAAAAAGCAGATGAATCTTTGCCTTCGCAAATCAGCAGAATTGTTCTACGTTTCTACTACACAGCGGCTATTATCCTACAAAGAAAATATCAGGAGCGATTAAAGGAAATTTTTGGAACACAAACTCAATTGCCTGATTTATATTCCAATAAATTGGGCGTTTCGTTAAGCAAAGACCATGAACAATCATTAGCCGATTTAGCAAAACTTCATCAAACATTAAGCGGGCAAACCATCAATTGGCTTGGAACATATGAACATGCGGCAGAACGCCTCATTAAGCATATGGAGAAATTCAAATGAAAACCATTTCCAAACAAAATATGCAGGAGTTTCTTGAAAGTTTAGGTAATCGTTACCCGAATAAAGCTACACTTAATTTGCTTGGCGGAAGCGCAATGATGCTTCTTGGAAGCACACGCGATACACTTGATATAGATTATGTGGGTGATGACACCCAAAAAAATGATTTTCAAATTGCTCTTGAAGAAATTGCCAATGAACTTGAATTAGAAACAGAACCTGTTCCTATTGACCGCTTTATTCCCCTTCCAGAAGGAAATGAACAAAGAAAAATTTTCATTGGTCAGTATGGCAATGTACATGTTTATGTGATAGACCCCTACAGCATTGCTTTAAGTAAAATTGACCGCGGATTTGATGCTGATGTAGAAGATATTATCTTTCTTATTGAACATAATCAAATCAATATTGAGCAACTAGAAAAATTTCTGCATGATGGGTTATCACATGCAGGTAAATTTGATTTCCACCCTGAAATTCTCGCTCATTTTGAGGGTCTAAAAAAGCGTTTGAAATAAATGGAGGTTATTAATTATGGATAAAGAAAACATGATAAAACTCACTGCTTTTTACCCATTTTCAAATTTCTTAAGAGTTACTCAAGAATTTTATGAAGATAAAGCTGTTATAAAAAGTAAATCTTTAACTTTTAAACGCGAAATTGAGTTTCAATACAAAGATGTACATGAAATATCCGATGCTTTTATGGCAGACAATAGTCAGCAGTCGTTCGGTTTTTCCCTAATTGTAATTATAGGGATGTTATTGTACGTTCTCTGCCCTTGGCTGTACGAAAATTTATTCTGGTTGCGAATTGGACAATTATTTTTTATAGCAGGGTTGTTTTTATATATCATAAGTTTTGTGCGAAATTGGTATATTTTTATAGATGATAAGAACGGAAATACTCTCACAATAATTAAGCAAACTCATAATAGCAAAGATTTGATTTCACAAGTGATCGAAAAAATCAGAGGAAAATCAAACAACCTTGAAGAAATAACTACTGCTGAAATATTCCCATCTGAAAAATCTGTTTTTGATTACAGTTATTTTAAGTTTAATAATTTAAGACGACTAATCGACAAATTTTTTGAAAATGAAATCATAGGCATTGATAAAGGCATCAACGGTGAAACTTCATACAAAATCAAGTATAGTGATTTTACTGGAAAGGTTTACAAAGAGAAAGCAAACAATGATTTATGGGAATTTGTAGGTCCTTGTTGCATATTAATTTTCGCAATATCACATGGATTAGTATTTGGGTTTAATATAAATCTATATATAGAACCTTTATATATTTTTTATATTTTAATTGTAGTCGCTTTAGTTTCCATTTTATTGGGTTACATAAAAAGAGAAATTTTTGGATTTTATACCAAAGATGGAAATATCGGCTATTGGGCATATATAAACAAAAACGAAAAAGAAAAAGTTGAAAAAATTATTGAATATGTAAAATCTAGAATTCCAGAAGAAAATAAGGAATAAGATATGAATCTATCTCTAAAAATTAACGGCACAGAATATCAAATAGATGCTCCGCCATCCACAACATTACTTTCCGCATTGCGTGGGCTTGGGTTTTATGGAATCAAGTTTGGCGATGAAGATGGTTTGAGCGGTTCAGATACCGTTTTGTTAAACGGCAAGCCGGTCAATGCTGGGTCGTTGCTGGCGGCTCAGGTTGAGAATCAGGCTATCGTCACGATTGAAGCGTTGGGCGAACATCCCGAACAAGGTTGGCGAAAAACGGACGGCTTGCATCCACTTCAAAAAGCGTTTGTCGAATCAGGCGCTATTCAATGCGGATATTGCACGCCCGCTCAAATTCTTGCGGCAAAAAGTTTGTTAGAGAAAAATCCGAACCCAAGCGAAGAGGAAGTGCGTGAAGCGATTTCGGGCGTGCTGTGTCGTTGCACGGGGTATCTCAAACCTGTGCAAGCCGTGATGACCGCCGCCGCTGAATTGCGCGGCGATGAAAAATTTGATATTGGAGAATCAGGACTCGTTGATTTTCGCTTCCCTTCAAACGATTCACCGATTGCGCCTCCAGACTCTACCGCCAGCCTGCTCGTTAAACCCAAAGTTTTTGTTACGCCTGAAAGCCAAACGTGGCAAACCGTTGGCAAGCCTGAGAAAAAAGTGGACGCGATAAAACTTGTGCAAGGCAAACCCGCTTTTACCGCCGATATGGATATGCGCGGCATGTTGTATGCCAAAGTTTTACATTCGCCACATGCACATGCCATTATCAAGAGAATTGACACAAGCAAAGCCAAAGCCTTGCAAGGCGTAGCGGCTGTGCTCACTTGGCAAGATATTCCGCGTGTAGTGTATTCAACCGCGGGGCAATCAGACCCAATTCCCGGACCGTTGGATACGTTTTCATTAGATAAAAAAGTTCGCTTTGTTGGAGATAGAGTCGCTTTTGTCGCCGCCGAAACGCCCGAAATTGCAGAAAAAGCTTTGAAATTAATTGAAGTTGAGTATGAAGTATTGCCCGCCATTTTAGATTCACGCGAGGCGATGAATAGCCCAATCAAAATTCACGATGAGCCAGAATACGTCAATTTTGCCGATTCAAACCCAGAGAAAAATTTGGCGGCGCACATCCGCATTGATATTGGCGATGTAGAAAAAGGTTTTGCCGAAGCCGATGAGATTTTTGAAGCGGAGTATGAAGTTCCCAAAGTGCAACAAGTTTCGATTGAGCCGCACGTCTGCGTGACCTATTGGGATGAAGATGATAGATTGGTGATACGCACGTCCACGCAAGTTCCGTTTCATGTACGCAGAATGCTCGCGCCCGTGTTGAATTTGCCCGTCAAAAGAATCCGTGTGATTAAGCCCAGAATTGGTGGTGGATTCGGCGGTAAGCAAGAAGTGTTGATGGAAGATGTTCCAGCCCATTTGACGATTGCCACCAAACGACCCGTGATTTATGAATACACACGCGAAGAAGAATTTATCGCGGCAAGGTCAAGGCACCCAATGCGAATCAAGATGAAGACAGGCGTGAAGCGTGATGGAACTATCACAGCCAATGAAATGTATGCTCTATCTGATACTGGCGCGTATGGATGCCATGCATTGACCGTTACAGGTAACACTGGTCACAAGGCAATGGCTTTGTATGTTGGTGATGGTGAATATCGAAAAGCTCCAAACATTCGTTTTTATGCCGATGTGGTTTATACCAACACGCCGCCTGCCGGGGCGTTTCGCGGGTATGGCGTGCCGCAAGGATATTGGCCCCTTGATAGGCACATGGAAAAAATCGCCCGCGCTATGGGCTTTGACCCGATTGACTTTCGTTTGAAAAACACCATCCGCCCCGGTGAATATCACCCATTTTCAACCGCATGGAATGAAGGGCGCGAACCCCGTCCTGAAATTATTCATACCGTTGGTTTGGAGCAATGCGTGGCGCAAGGGCGCGCGGCGATTGCCTGGGATGATAAATACGGAAATGAAGAATGGAGAGCTGGACGGAAGACCGAAGACAGTAGACCGTCGACCGTCCACCGTCCATCGTCAGTTCGTAAAGGCATTGGTGTTTCGTTTGTGATGCAAGGAACTGCGATTCCATATTTGGATATGGGCGGCGCGTCTATCAAAATGAACGACGATGGTTCGTTCAATCTTTTGGTCGGCGCAACGGATTTGGGTACAGGGTCAGATACGGTCATTGCTCAAATGGCGGCGGAGGTGTTGGGCGTTCCGCTGGAAGATATGATTACCTATTCATCCGATACCGATTTTACGCCGTTTGACAAAGGCGCTTACGCCTCTTCGACTACTTATATATCTGGCACAGCCGCGGTGAAAGCCGCTCAAATTGTGGCAGAGCGAATTAAGATTCGCGCGGCGAGTATGCTCGGAATTCAAGAATCGGACTATGAAAGCATCAAGTTAGCAGATAGAAAAGCCATTGCGCCCGACGGTCGTTTTGTGACGCTGACCGATATTGCATTAGACACGTTGCATAAAAATAATCAAGAACAGATTATGGGCGTGGCAAGCTATGTATCGCCTGTGTCGCCTCCGCCGTTTGCGGCTCAATTTGCCGAAGTGACCGTAGATACCGAAACGGGCGAAGTGGTTGTAGATAAACTCGTCATGGCGGTTGATTCGGGTGTGATTGTGAATCCGTTAACCGCATCTGGTCAAATTGAAGGCGGCATGACTCAAGCCTTAGGATATGCAGTTTGCGAAGAAATGCGCTATGACGAAAAAGGCAACGCTTACGAAAGAGATTTAGACCGCTATCACATCTTCCGCTCCAATGAAATGCCCGATTTAGAAACTATCTTTGTAGAAACATTTGAACCGAGTCACCCATTCGGCGTGAAAGCCGTAGCCGAAATTCCGATGGATGGCGTCGCCCCTGCCGTTGGAAACGCCATTTTGGATGCAATTGGAGTGAATGTGGATGAAATCCCTGTTACGCCAGAAAGAGTGTGGCGGGCGATGAAGCGGAAGTGACAGAAACAACTTGAAGTTAAGAAAGATGCGAGAGGGCATGGGTCGCATCTTTTTTATTTCTCAAAGCCGCGCATCATTGCGATTATAATTTTGTCCAAAATCTATGCGCGATAAACTCTTTGAAGCCATTGTAGACCCTGTCGTTATTTTAGATAATCAAAACAATGTGATGGATGTGAATACAGCAATGCTGGTTTTGATGGAAAAAGAAGCCAGCGAAGTGATTGGCAAACCCGCTAAAACGGTGTTTGATAATTTTCCCATTCCGATTAAACTGTTTACGCATGTCACCTATGCCCGCACCGAAGCCTGTTTTGAATTTCGCAAAAAGCAAATTTATTACGAGTTAACCGTTTGGCCCCTATACGACACAGATAAAAAAATGATAGGGCGGATTTATATTTCGCACGATATTACCGCATTAAAAGAATTAGAAAACGAATTGCGGAAATTAAACGCAGAATTAGAAGATAGAGTGCAAGCCCGCACGCGAGAATTAGCCGAAACGTACGACACCACACTTGAGGGCTTTGCCCGCGCCTTAGAACTACGCGATAAAGAAACGGAAGGCCATTCGCGGCGCGTAACCGAAAATACATTAAAACTCGCCCAGCGACTTGGCATTCAAGGCGAGGCGTTAGAAGCGATAAGAAGCGGCTCAATTTTGCACGATATTGGAAAAATCAGCATACCAGACGAAATCTTATACAAAAAAGGCAAGTTGACAAAAAAAGAACGCGCCATTGTGCAAGAACACCCAGAAACGGCGTATAAACTTTTATCGCCGATACCGTTTTTAAGCAAAGCCCTTGAAATTCCATACTGTCACCACGAAAAATGGGACGGCACCGGTTACCCACGCGGCTTAAAAGGCAACGAAATTCCAGTATCAGCGCGCATCTTCGCCGTAGCCGATGTATGGGATGCGCTCAGTTACGACCGTCCTTACAACAAAGCCTGGCCCCGTAAAAAAATTATCAAATATTTTCAAGAGCAATCTGGCAAGCATTTTGACCCTTACATTGTCAAAACCTTTTTAGCGATGGTTGAAAAAGGCGAGATATAATCGTTAGTAACGAGATACAAGTTACGAGTTACCAAAACGGAGAAAGAAATTTAATGGCAGAAAGAATTTATGTTGTCGGTCATATCAACCCAGATACAGACTCAATCGCCTCGGCGTTAGGGTATGCGTGGTTGCTACGCGAACGAGATAAACTCGATACAATCGCCGCGCGCGCAGGGGCGCTAAACGCGCAAACCTCTTGGGTATTAAAAACATTAAACATTGAATCTCCATTTTTATTAACCGACGCGTCACCGCGCTTTGAGTCGGTAATGCAGCGCCTCGATAGCATTACGCCAACCTCGCAACTCGGCGCCGCGTGGACGCTCGCCAGCAAAACAGGCGGCATTGCGCCCGTCGTGAACGAAGACGGAAAACCGTTTGGCTTAATTAATGGGTTAAGCTTATTCAAATATTTTAGCGAGACGTTAGGTCCGCGACCGGGCGATACCACCGTGCGCGAGATGATGTCTGCCGAATGTAAAGACGCCGCAAATACCGAAGTTCCAAAATTTACAGCCAGCGCGCACATCCGCGATTCATTAAACAAAATTTTACGCAGCGAGTTTGACGATTACTGGGTTGTGGATGAAAACGGTTTGTATCTTGGCATTGCGCGCCAAAGAAATATTTTGAATCCGCCGCGCTTGAAAATTATTCTGGTTGACCATAACGAACCGCGTCAATCCATCAACGCGCTTGAAGAAGCCGAATTGCTCGAAATTCTTGACCATCATCGCTTAGGAAACCCATACACGCATCAACCGATTCGTTTTACGGTGGATGTAGTCGGCTCGACCTCTACGCTTGTGGCTGAGCAAACCGCGGATGCAGGGCTCTCCGCCCCGCCCGCGCTGGCAGGGGCGCTTCTTGCTGGGCTGTTATCAGATACTTTAATTTTGACTTCGCCCACCACCACGCCACGCGACCACGCCGCCGCAGAAAAACTAGCGCGCTGGGCGTTTGTCGGCGGAAGCCCGCTCAAAGGCGAAACGATTGAATCGTTTGGAAAAAACTTACTCGCGGCAGGCGCTGGGTTATCCAATCGTACGCCAGAAGAAATCGTCAGCACAGACATCAAAGCCTACGAAGCCGGCGGGTTCAAACTTGCCATTGCCCAAGCCGAAGTGACCGACTTAATGCAACTCTCTGAATATTTAGACGCAATCCACAAAGCCTTAGACGAACTACGCGATAAACGCGGTTTAGATTTTGCCATGCTCCTCGTCACAGACGTGGTGCGCGGCACAAGTAGGTTATTAATCTCATCAGACCATCCGCCCATTTTGAACGATTTGCCTTATCCCCCACTGCCTGACAACACCCGCGATGCGCCGGGCGTTGTATCAAGGAAGAAACAACTGTTGCCTGTGGTATTGGGATTGTTGGAAAAATAAATAGAAATTATCAAAATCCCGAAGGGACAACGTGGCTTTGAAAAATCTACGCCCTCCCTTCGGGGTTTGTTTTATTATGCAATTTCCCCTATAATCCTTTCACTCATGCTCTATAAATTTTATATAAAAAATTATGAACAACGATATTTACATAGCGTTATCAAAGATAAAAGAAGATAATCAACCTGCCGCGTTGTGCACAGTGACAAAAAGCGAAGGCTCTACGCCGCGCCATGTGGGCAGTAAAATGCTGGTGTATCCCGATGGACAATTTATCGGCACAGTCGGCGGCGGCGATTTAGAAAATAGAGTTATTAAAGCGGCTTTACAATCGCTAGAAAACGGCAAAGCGCAAACTTTGTTTTACGCCATGACAGACCCTTCGCGCGGCGACCCCGGCGTGTGCGGAGGGCAAGTAGAGGTATTTGTGGAACCTATTTTTCCTCCCCCAACTTTAGTGGTCATTGGCGCTGGGCATGTCGGCAAGGCGGTTGTGCATTTGGCAAAATGGTTGGGGTTTCGGGTGGCGGTGAGCGACGATAGAAAAGAATTTTGCAACCCTGAGGCAACGCCAGGCGCCGATGAGTACTACCCAGTGGAGATGGGCAAGTTAGCAGAGTCAATGAATATCACGAAACAAACTTATTTGGTGGTCACCAGCCGAGGCTCAGGCGTAGATGTGGCTGGGCTGCCAAGCTTACTTGAGTCTGAGGCGAAGTATATCGGCGTGATTGGGTCGAAGCGCAGATGGTCTGTCACGGCAAAAGCGTTGAAAGAAAAGGGAGTCAAAGAAGAATTAATCAATAAAGTTCGCTCGCCAATGGGCATTGAGTTACAAGCCGAAACGCCAGAAGAAATTGCAGTGAGCATTATGGCAGAAGTGTTGATGGCAAGAAACGGCGGGGATGGGAAAAGAATGAGCGAGTAAGAAGCGTTCAGCAGGCAGGGTGAAACGAAATGATTGCCATTGCGTAGAAGTAGGAGAAATGTCGCTTGACCCGCTTGTTAGATAGACTATAATTTGAACGTTGGTATTTCAAAAGGAGAAATTCTATGGCGAGAATTTTTGACGTAATTGAGTATGCAAACGAGATGAATGACGAAATCGTGCATCGCTTTCCAGAAGAAGGCATTGGCGATTTTCGCATCGGCTCACAAGTCATTGTACGCGAAAGCCAATGGGCGGTGTTTTATCGCGATGGGAACGCCTTGGATGTGTTCAAACCCGGCCGCCACACCATTGCCACCGCGAACATTCCCGTGTTAATTGATTGGATTGGCAAAGCCTTCAACGACCGCACGCCGTTTACCGCCGAAGTGTATTTTGTTTCGCGCAAAGAATTTGCGAACAAAAAATGGGGAACGCCGCAACCGATTATTGTGCGTAACCCGGGCATGGGTTTAGGCGTGGCATTGCTTCAGGGGTTTGGCACATATTCATTTCAAGTGAAAGACCCGCAACAATTCGTTACGCAAATTGTCGGCGTACAACATACCTATCGCACATCAGATATTGAAGACCGCATTCGCACGATGTTGCTTTCTAAATTACAAGATGTGCTGGGCGAAACTGCCGCCAAAAATTCTGTGCCAGAGATGATTGGCTTAACGGAAGAAATCGGCGCGGCTGTTCGCGCCAAAGCCAAAGACGATTTTGAAGCGATTGGCTTAACCCTAAAGACGTTTTATATTGGCAATCTTAAACCGAGCGAAAAATCGGCTCAAGAACTACGGGATATGGGTATGCTCGACATGGCGACTTACACCCAACTGCAAGCCGCAGACGCAATGCGCGACGCCGCGCAAAATGAAGGCGGCGGCGCCGGGCTTACCGCTGGAATCGGCGCTGGCATGGGCATTGGCAATATTATGGGGCAAGCCTTGCAAGGCGGCTACCAAGGACCTGGAGCCGCTGCCGCTGGCGGCGCAAAAATGCCCGATGTGATGACTCCCGCCGAAGCCGCTCAATTTATGAAGGTAACCGAAGACGATATTATGGAAGCGATTAAAGAAGGCAGTTTGAAAGCCAAAAAAGTCGGCAAGGCATATCGCATTAGCAAGGCAAATTTAGAAGAGTTTATGAATAGTTAGGTTTTAGAGAATAGAGAATAGAAAATAGAAAATAGAGAATAGAGAATAGTAAAAAGAGAATAGTAAAAAGACTTTCCTAATACGAAAGTCTTTTTGTTTGGAAGATTGAAGACTTGCAAGTTTTATAACCTTCAATCTTTTTAATTTTTAGACTTTGCTTCTAATTTCGAAATAATTTCTGGAACTGCATTGATGACATCGCTCGCCAATACAGAAGCAGTTGTGCCAAGTTTTTCCGCCGCGAGTAAACCTGCTTTTCCGTGCATATATGCGCCTGCAATCGCCGCGTCATACGGATGAAGTCCTTGAGCCAGTAAACCTGTAATTAAACCCGCAAGTACATCGCCTGTGCCAGCCCGCGCGAGAGCAGGCGTGGCAACGGGAATAATCGTCAGGCGTTCATCAGGCGAGGCAATGACTGTGAACGCGCCTTTCAAAACAACAATACAATTCCATTCTTTGGCGTATTTCTTTGCAACTTCTTCGCGATTCGATTGAATCTCTTCTTTTGATAATCCAGTCAAAACAGCCATTTCGCCAAGATGAGGAGTGAGAATCGCCCTTAGCCCTAACCCCTCTCCCAAGAACGAGAGAGGGGAACTTAAGTGACGCAATCCATCTGCATCAATCACCATTGGAATTTTTATTGAAGGTAAAAGTTTTTGAACAAATTGTTTTGTCGTTGCTTTATTTCCTAAACCGCAGCCAATCAAAATAGATGTTGCTCTGCTTAAATTATTTAATACAACATCACTTGCAGATTCTGAAATAAATCCATACTCATGCGGAAGTAAAACCCAAGTCGCTTCGGGCAAGCGACCCGCTAATGCAGAATGCAAAGGTTCTGGCACAGCCATAGTCACCAAACCTGCGCCCGCGCGATACGCCGCAGTCCCAGCCAATAATGCCGCGCCTGTGTAAGATATTGACCCCGCTACAACAAAAGCCGTACCAAATATCCCCTTGTGTGAGGCGAGCGTGCGCTTAGGTAACAATGCAGAAATCATTTCATCGTCAGCGACATCAATTTTTATTTCATTCAACATTTCATTTGATAAGCCAATGTCAACCAATTGCAAATCGCCCACTTTTTCAAATGCGGGTAATTTCAGTAAACCGCGTTTCACAGCCGCCATCGTGACCGTGAGATTCGCAGGAATCGTTTCGTCTGCCGTTTTGCCTGTATCGCAATCAACGCCAGAGGGGCAATCTACCGCGATGACAAATTTTGGTTTGAGATTTTTTATTTTTTCAAGGACTTCGCTCGCCTCTTTCCTAAGGGGAAGTTTGATTCCCGTACCCAGCAGTCCATCCAGCGTGACGTCTGATTCTTGGAAAGCAGAAAGCGGAAAGGAACTATTTTCGTATTGAATTATCTTTCCATTAACTTGTAAATAGTTTTGAATTAATTCATCGTCTTTTCGTTTGACCAAATACGCGCTTGTTTCCCAACCATTTTGCTGAAGCCAAGTTAATGCCACAAGCGTATCGCCGCCGTTATTTCCAGAACCGACAATGCCGATAACTTTCTTCCACTTTTTTTGTTGACCAATTCTATACACAATGTTCGCAAGCCCAATGCCTGCATTTTGCATCATCTGAGCGTAAGAAAGCCCGCTGGCATCGGCTTGTTTTTCAAGCGCAATCATTTGAGAAACGGTTACAAGCTTCATAAACGCTTTCAGCAAAACAAAGTTTGAAAATTAAAATTTTGCTTTGTTACTTAATCTCAGTTAGGGTAGGGTCGCAAAAACTTGGCGCTTCGGTTAAGAACGGCGAAAAAGTGACGTTGGTCTTTCCAACACTCTCGCCTATTCCAGGTCCTCTGCCAGACGGTCCGCTAGGGTGTCCCCAATAGTTACCGTCTGCCATTGCCGCACTGGCGTGAATGCCGCTCGTCCAATTAGGTTCTAGAGGGTCATGCGTGGCGTTATTTGCAAAACAATTATTATGAATTTGTATATCTTCGTTGAACTCGACATAAATTCCGCTGGGGTGCGCCTCCAGCGTAGATTGAAAGCCCGGAATACTGGTGAACATATCGGAAACAATGGGCGCTTCTTGGATTTGTTGAAGGGCAGAATCTTCTTCGGGGTCTATCCCGGCGAGGATGGGGTTAACAACGCCCACTGCGCCGCCGTTATGCGGGGCTTCATTTTGATAAAACTGACTTTCTGTAATAGTAAGATTAACATGATTGGCAAACAACCCGCCGCCCCAATTCCCATTGCCGTTCCCAGTGACGCGGTTCTTGATAAAAAATCCATCTTGAATGGCAATCGTTGCGAAGTAAGCATATAACCCGCCGCCATTGCCATCTGATTCGTTGCCTTCAAAATGAGAAGACTGAATCAAAGAACGAGACGAATCAATAAACAACGCGCCGCCATTGCCTGTGGTGGTATTATTGATAAATGTACTATTGGTAATATCAATTCTGCCGAGCGTGAAATAAATTGCGCCGCCGTTATCAGAATGATTATTAATGAAATGCGCGTTATCTAAAGTTATAGAAGCGTTCATTGAGTAAATTGCGCCGCCCCAATCGTTTTGAACGTCTCCATTTTTCATTGTAATATTATTCATCGTCAAGGTTGAATTAACCATTAATTCAAAAAAGCGGAAAGGCTCGGCGTTTTCATCGCGAGTCAATACAGCGCCATTACCGTGAATTGTGACTGGGTAAACAATCGGAGGAAGCGCAGCGCCAACATTTGTAACGCTAATTAACCACTCATAAATTGGGGGCGATGCGTCAACTTGCGTAAAAACATATTCACCGGGCATTAGCTCAATTACGCTTTCGCCAAGCGCCCCTGTGTTACATGAATCAAATTGCTTGCCTGTGTTCGCCGCCATAATCGCTTCGGCAAACGAGCATTTTCCATTTTGCACAAAGGGATATACTTCTTGCTCAAGCGTATCTACATAAATAACGTTGGCGGGAGAGGAGGTTGAAGTTGGCGTAACCAGTTCGCCCGTAGGAACTGAAGCGATTTGCGTCGCCGCCTCTTCCGTCGGGGAGTTTGATTCTGCTGGGGCGCCGACATCCCCCCCTACACAGGCAAGCGTGGTCATCAATATTACGGTGCAAAAAACAATAAGCGGGCGCATGAAATCTCCAATTTTTTATTTGATTATACGTTAACTCGCCAGCGTTTATATTTTATTCTTCGGCTAAGATGCGGCTAGTTTTTATGCTCGCATTAAAAAGTGACAAAGTATAAAAATAAGGAAAATTTATCTTCTCTTATTTTCGCTAGATACAGAAATGAGCGTTTATTAATATATCGCTTGACAATATATCGTATCTCGATATAAAATTCCCTTATGAATACGCAACTATCACAATCAGAGTTTTACATTCTACTTTCGTTGGCGATTAAGAGCAGGCACGGATACGAGATTATGAAACAAGTGGAAGAAGATTCGGGGGAGAAAGTTTTACTTGGACCTGGCACGCTATACGGCGCAATTAAGCGAATGCTTGAAGCAAAACTCATTAAAGAAATAAGCGGAGACAACCCACGACGCAAATACTATGCGTTAACCGATCAAGGGCGAGCCGCCCTTTCTGGCGAATTACAACGCTATCGCAATGCAGTGGAGTTAGCAAAACGCGCCAATGTTTTCAAAGATTTAGGAATATCGGAATTGAAAATATAAATATGAGCAAAACGATTATTCATCAATCGGAACGGTTTTACAATTTCCTTCTACAGTTTTACCCTGAACGTTACAGGCAAGAGTTTGCGGAAGAAATGAAATTTGTATTTTCGGAGCTAGTACAAGAAGCATACGCGAAACAAGGCGGCAGGGGAATTATCGCCCTGTGGTTTTGGACGATGATTGACACATGTAAAAGTTTGGTCATTCAACATATTGAAAATCAAAAAGGAAATAATTTCATGAATAAGCATAATGACTTTTTAATGAGCGACAAAATATTTGTGTGGGTTGCGCTTGGGACAATTCTGCTTTTGACGATACCCCTCGTTGGAATGTCGGTTTCGGATGGTTGGAAATGGGGAATCATAGATTTTGTTTTTATGGGCGGGTTGATTTTCGGCATAGGCTCTACCTTTGTGCTGGTTGCTAGACAAATGAACAATCTCTTTTATCGCCTTGCGGTTGGGCTTGCGGGCGTGGCGGGTTTCTTGCTGGTGTGGATTAATGTCGCCGTTGAAATTATCGGCGACGATAACCCCGCCAATTTGATGTATTTAGGCGTTTTAGCCGTAGCATGTGTAGGCGCAATTCTGGCGCGCTTCAAAGCGGCTGGGATGTATCGCGCCATGCTGGCTACCACTGCCGCTCATACAATTGTGGCTATGATTGCGTTTATTTTCTTCCCTACCGCCTCGCCAGGTCAATTTGGGATATTAGCCCTCAATGCGTTTTTTATTTTGTTATGGCTAAGCTCGGGGTTGTTGTTTCGGAATGCGAGTTCATCTGATAGGAATGTAAGCGCATAAATAATAAGGGCACAAAAAGACCCAGCCATGAGGAGGCTGGGTCTTTTTGATTAACCGCGGCTAGCCTTTTGTACTTAAAAACTTGCCCACAAGAGAGCCAAGCCATGTAAATATTCCCCAAGGGATTTGCGGAAAGATTAACGCGCCGATAAAGCCAAGCAAACCGCCGCCAAGCATGAGAATCATCGCCACTGGGGTTGCGGAGGCGAAAGCAATCATCACTGCCCACCAGCCTTTGGTTGTTTCTTGGCGGTTGAGGAAGAAAATCAAAATCAAGCCGCCAAGCGCGCCTGCAAGGAAAAATATTAGATAATCTATGAGGCTGGCAAATGGATTGAATTCGCCAAAGCGTATGTAATAAGCGAGCGTTTGCCAAATGATTGAAATTACGCCAACCACGCCCGACCAATAGAACGCTACTTTACGCATTTTACATTCTCCAAAAATAATTTTCAAAACCTCGCAGAATTTGATTTGCGCTAACACTCGCTATATCCGCAAGCATAGCACTTGCGGCAGCCCTCTTCGTTGATGACGGCGGCTTCGCCGCATTCGGGGCAAATGTCGCCAATTTTCATTTTTTCTGAAGACGCTTGGCTATGATGGTTTCCATTGCCGTTTGTTTTCACTTCTTCAATCACCATGCCGTCTTTTTCATGTAGGTATTGGTCTAACACTTGACCGATGCCGTCAGGTAAAGAGCGCACGCGGTTTGGACCAAAGCCCAGCGAGCGCCCGCCGCCAATGCCAGTGAGTTGCACCACGATTTCGCGCATTCTATCTAATGGGGCGACGGGTGAAGCCATGCGCAAGATATATGAAATTAAGCGCCCAATCGCTTCGGAGACGGCGGCAATTTCGGAGCCTGCTTTGGCGGTGTTGACGAATGTTTCAAAGGGTTGTCCGCCGCCGTTTTCGTTGATGGTGATAAAGGTTTTGCCCACCGGCGTTTCGATGTTGTAGGTTTTGCCGGTGAGGGCTTTGGGGCGCGGTTTTTTAGAATCATGCCAAATGGTAGGCGCGGCTGACGCGGCAGAATCCGCTTGACCCGAAGAGGGAGGCGTTTGTTTTTTCTCTGCCGTGGCTTTTGTTTCTAGCACCACTTTGTCGCGCGAGCCGGTCACATATACGGTGATTCCTTTGCAGCCTAATTCCCAAGCCATCATGTAGGCTTTGGCAACGTCTTCTTCGGTGGCGGTTTCGGGGAAGTTGACCGTTTTGGAAAGCGAGTTATCTACAAAGGCTTGTAACGCGCCTTGCATGCGCACATGCTCTTCGGCGGTGATGTCGGCGGAGACGACAAACGTATCGCGGATGTGTTGCGGGAGTTCTGCGATGTTTTGGCATGTGCCTTCGTTCATCACTTGCTCTACAATTTCTTGGCGTTTCTCTTCGCCAAGCCCTAAGTTCTTTAACGCTTGGTCAAAGCGCGGGCTGGCGTAAGTAAGTTTTAAGTCTTTACCGTTATCGTTGACGTGACGAATATACGCTAAGGCGAAGACGGGTTCGCAGCCGTAGCCTTCGCAACCTGCTACGGTTGCGATGGTGCCTGTGGGCGCGACTGTGGTTTGAGCGGCGTTGCGAATGCCATGCTTTTTGATTCCATCCACCACCGTTTCCCATTGGATGCGGGGTCTGTTCCAGTTATTTTGGTAGTTAACCAAACTCTTCGGCGCTTGCCATTTCATTTTGTTCTTATCGTAAATAGAGCCTTCGATGGCGGGGAATGCGCCGCGTTCTTTGGCAAGTTCGACGCTGGTAAGCATACAGTGATAGCGCACAAATTCCATCACTTGCGCGCCAAATTCTTGTCCTTCTTTTGAGCCGTATCGCACGCCGACGTGGTACATTAAGTCGGCAAGCCCCATAATGCCTAACCCAATGCGGCGGGCGCGATGCGCGGCTTCTTTCAGTTGCGGCACGGCTGGCACATAGGCGTTTGCTTCAACCACATCGTCTAAAAATCTTGTTGCGGTTACAACGCTTTGGCGCAGTAATTCCCAATCTACCGTTCCGTTGGGTCCGCAGTGTTCGTTTAGGTTTACAGAGCCTAAACAGCAGTTTTCGTATGGTCCGAGCCATTGTTCGCCGCATGGATTTGTCGCTTCTAATGGATATAAATGCGGCACAGGGTTACTGCGATTTGCCGCGTCTAAGAACAAGACGCCCGGTTCGCCGTTGTGATGCGCCTGCTTGACGATTTTATTAAATAATTCTCTTGCGTTGACCGTTTTATAGGTATTGATTTTGATTCCAGCGGCTTCGGCTTGTTCGAGCGTGCCGGAGAATCCTTTTTGCTTCATTTCAGTTAAATCGGGGAAGCGCAGCGCCCATTCTTTGTTTTCTTTAACCGCTTGCATAAACGCATCGGTAATGCCGACCGAAATATTAAAGTTGGTAATTTGGTTTTCGTTAATTTTACAAGTAATAAAACTTTCTACGTCGGGATGGTCAACCCGCAAGACTGCCATATTGGCGCCGCGCCGCGTTCCGCCTTGGGCAATTTCGCCAAAGGCATGGTCATAGACTCGTAAAAAGCCCACCGGTCCCGTTGCATTGCCAGCCGAGGTTTGCACCATAGCGCCGGCCGGGCGTAAACGTGAAAACGAAAAGCCGTTTCCGCCGCCTGTCTGCTGAATCAAAGCGGCATCGCGTAAGGTTTGGAAGATACCGGCGGGGTGTCTGCCCATGTCATCTACAATAGGCAATACAAAACATGCCGCTAATTGCCCTAGCGGAGTGCCTGCGCCAGTAAAAGTTGGAGAGTTTGGAAAAAACTTTTTGCTAGAAAGTAAGTGATAATACTCAACGGTTCGCTTCTGAACGTCGTCGTTCCATTGTTCTTCCACTTTGGCGACATGATACGCCACGCGCCAAAACATTTCTTCGACCGTTTCGGCAGGTTTGCCGTCGTCGCCTCGGCGGACGTAACGCTTCATCAACACCTGACGGGCGTTATCGGTCAGGTGCGCTTTGGGCAAGCCTTTTGGCATGGGCGGCGTGGGCAATAAACCGTTTTTCACAACTTTGGTTTCATCAGCAGATTTTGTAACCATGTGGATACTCTCCTATAAAATTTAGTTTCTTTCTTTATGTCATTTTGAACATTACGAAAAGGCTCAAAACGACATTATTAACTTAATAAACATAAAGGCAAAGACACTCCCCCTTTTTACAGGGGGCGACTTTGCCTTTATTAGTCTTCTAGTAATTGGTCAATTTCGGTGCGGATGGATTTCAAATCATCCAAACCTAAATACACAATGGCATAGCGAACGTAAGCAATTTGGTCAACCTCTTTTAGGGTTTGCATAACCAAATCGCCAACGACGCGCGAGGAAACTTCAGCCTTACCCATTTTTTGCAATTGTGCCTCAACCTGACCAATCATTCTTTCAATATCTGCCGCGGAGACGGGGCGCTTGGCGCATGAAATGCGTATGCCTCTTGCTAGTTTCTCGCGGTCAAATTCTTCGCGTGTGCCGTCTTGCTTAATCAACAACGGCACAGCCAAAATAGGGCGTTCATAACTGCTAAATCGCTGACGACACTTTAAGCACTCGCGTCGGCGGCGAATTCCGCCCTGGCTGTCGTGAGAAGTATCCAAAACTTTTGAGTCGTGGTGTTTACAATACGGACATCGCATCCGAAAATAGGCTCCATTGTTAGAACAAATGTATCAGCCAGATATGGGCGTTACAGCGCTACATCCCCGTATATATGGCTAAAGTGTTCGGCATTTTAGCGCCATAGCAAATCGTTGGCAAGTGTTTTCAATCTTAAAATTTCATGACAAAAGTCCTACTTCCCCCTTGACTTATAATTGATTCTGTTTCAGCAATTTTTATTCAATCTGTGAAAGGGTGCGTCGCGCCTTAGCAAAATAATTACATCCTAAATTTATAAAGCGCGACACGCTTCGTGTTATAACGATTTCAAAAACTCCATCACATGCGGATTCAATTTCTTAGGGTGGCATTGATGCGGCACATGCCCGCATAAATGAAATGAATGCACACCGCGAACGTTTGGCAGTAACTTCGCTAAATTTAGAAACGATTTGGCGCTTAATGTTTGGTCGCGGGCGCCATATAAGATGAGAGTCGGGTGTGGGAGCGCCGCCAAATTTGAGGTCAGGCTAGGAAGCGTGCGAGGGATGTTGTAAATACCTGCTGAAGCGCGGGTATAGTCTAACGCGGTTTGGTATCGAATATGTTCCGGCAATATATGCATTTCACGATGCCCAATATAAAAATTGAAACTGCTTACGTCTATAAAAAACCGAAAGAGGCGATAGGGCGTGAATTCAATAAAATTTGTTTTTAGCAACGGCGTTTTGAAAAACATGCGAATTGCCGATGAAAGTTGACGCACGTCGTAAAACGGGTTGATTAAGATGAGAGACGAAATTTTTTGCGGGTGGTCATAAGCGTATTGTAAACATAACGCTCCGCCAAGCGAATGCCCAATTAATGGAAAGGGTTGCGCGATGCGCAGAGAGTCAACCCAGTTTGCGAAATTGTCGTACACATTTTGAAATGTGTATTGCGTAAAGTCGCTTGGCTTTTCGCTTTCGCCATGACCTAATAAATCGAGCGCGTAACTTTTATAGCCTGCGCTGGTTAATTCGGGCAATAAATCGTCCCAATCGTGCAATGATGCGGCAAGACCATGCACCAATACAATAGGGTTGCCTTCGCCTTGCGTTACATAATTTACTTTTTGGTTGTTGCGCAACGTCATGCTTTGATACATGATGTTATTTGTTTTTAGTTCCATCTTCTACTCAATCGTAAGGGCGACCCGTCAGGATGATTCAGACGCATTCATTTCTATGGAGGGTCGCCCCCTACATTTATATGATTTTACTCACTTGCTATTTCTTTTCCGTATCGCTTTGCTAGTTCTCTTCTTAATACTTTGCCAATAAAGGTGCGCGGAAATTCATCCATAAATATTACAAAGCGCGGAACGAGGTGCGGGGGTAGCCTGCGTTTGCAATAAGCGATTACCGATTCGGCGCTGGGTTTTTCTCGCCCGCCAATGATAAAGGCAAACGGTTTGCCTGCCACCGCCACTACCGCCACTTCTTTAATTTGCGGAATTTCGTAAATCACTTCTTCTACATCGCGCGGGAAGGCAGGTTCTTTGCCGCCTTTTTCTGGGTACCACATATCGGCTTTGCGCGCGATGATTCGGCAGAAGCCTTCTTCGTCCATTTGCGCCACGTCGCCTGTTAATAGCCAGCCGTCGCTTGTGAGGACTTGTTTTGTGGCTTCGTCGTTTTTCCAATATCCCATCATCACTTGTGGACCGCGAACGGCAAGTTCGCCGATTTGCCCAGGCTCCACCTCTTTGCTGCTAGTTTTCAAATCTACAATGACGGCTTCGGTGGAAGGCAATGGCACGCCAATACTGCCAATTCTGCGATTCTTGTCTAAGGGGTTGGCATGAGTGACGGGAGACGCTTCGGTTAATCCATATCCTTCCACCAATTTGCCTTTGGTCAATTTTTCAAAGGCTTCTTGCACTTCAACAGGCAAAGGCGCCGAACCGCTAATGCAAGCCTTGATAGATTGAATGCCATATTTTCTTACGCCTTTGAAGTTATTAATGGCTACATACATATTGGGCGAGCCGGGAAAAATAGTCGGCTTATATTTTTTGATGGTTTTCAACACATCTAAGATTTGGAATTGCGGTTTCAAAATCATAGAAGCGCCAATGGACACTGGCACATTCAATGCGGTCGTGAGACCATAACTATGGAAGAAGGGCACCACGCATAAAAATCTTTCTTTGCCTTCAATGGCGGTTGGCAACCAATGCCGAGTTTGCAAAGCGTTTGCCACTAGGTTTCGATGCGATAACATGACGCCTTTGGATTGCCCCGTTGTGCCGCCGGTGTAAATAATCACGGCTAAATCTTCTGGGGCAACTTCTACGGTTGGAGATTTTTTATCTTGCCCGCCAAGCCAGCGCCGCCATAATAACGCGTTGGATAATTTGAAATCGCGGTTGCGCCAATACGAAATTAGGCGAATTGGCAGAGGTAAATAATCGGCGGTGTCGGTTAATACAATGTGCGGCACATGAGTCGCGTCTTTAATTTGTTTGGCTAACCCCGCCCACATCGAAAGCGTCACCAATACGCTTGCGTCTGTTTCTTTGATTTGGCGGATTAATTCTTCTGGCTCAGTCACAGGCGGAGTTAAAACCGCTACTGCGCCCGCTTTCATAGCGCCATAAAAAGCCACAATCATTTGCGGAATGTTTGGCAATAACAAAACGACACGCGCGCCTTTACCAACCCCTTGCGCTAACAAAGCATTCGCAAATTTATTGACTTCATAATTCAAATTTCGATAAGTGATTTTTTTTCCTTCAAAATAAACCGCCGTATTGTTTGGAAATCTTCTCACTGCTGAGCGCAATAAATGATTGACGGGAATACGCGGCACATCCACTGTATATGGCACGCCTTCTTGATATTCATTCAACCAAACGCGCCGGCGTCTTAATTCATCGCGCTGGGTTTTAGGAACAATGAAAGATTTATCGCGCCATGATTTTTTTGGTTCGCCCTTGAGGAAACTTGCAATCGCCCTATCAACCGCTTCGCGCCTCTCTAACATAACCATGTGGCCTGATACGCGCACGTCCACATCTTCTGCGCCCGGAATGGATTTGGCTACTTTTTCAAACAATGGTCTATCGAAAACAAAATCACGATGCCCGCGAATCACCATCGTTGGCACGGTGAGTTTGGCGAACTTCTCCCACCCAACCCAGGTGGATAAATTCTGACGGTAATATTCTTTAAGCGCATGAGGCGGCGCATGTAACCACGACTTTGTAAATGGGCTAATTAACCTAAGCAAGGCGCTGGGTAAGTTCAATCCTAATCGTAAAAGCGGGCTTAGGCGAAATTCGCCAGCGGTAGCAATCAAAATTAATTTTTCAATATGCTCTGGATGTTTCAGCGCGTATTCAGTGACAATTGCCCCGCCAAACGAATGCCCAACCAAAACAAACGGTAAGGAAACTTTCAACTGTGTAAGCGCAATCTCCACGTCTTGTACGATGCGCGGCATGTCGTATCCAATAGAAGGTTTGTCGGAGAGTCCATGCCCGCGAATATCCAATGCAATGACGCGATTATCCATTGCAAACTTTTGCATTTGGTATTGCCACTGTTCCGCCTTGCCGCCAAAACCGTGAATAAAAACGATAGTGCGCTTGGGGCTTTCGGGCGAAACATCAATGGCAGAGAGACGGACAAGAGGATTGGAGGAAATGCGGATTTCGTGACGGTACAGGTCGAGGTCTATATCCATAATCGAATAATAGTTTACAAGAGTTAACACGCACTGTCAATTTTGATTTTGGCTTTTGACAAATCCCCTCCACCCTGCTATACTCAAGAAAGTTAAGTTGACTTTCCCTGCTGAACAATCAGCAGTTTTGTTTGAGAACTATCGAGTTAGCCCCTACCGATTCCTTCGCGAGCAAGTCAGCGGAGGTTTTTTTGTTTGTGGGAAAATTAAATAAAGGTTTTCACCGCAAACAAGTTAATTTTTAGACAAGAAAGCAATGCCAGCGTTTGATTATGTCTATAAATGAAACATTTAGGGTATTTTACTTTAACTCTTAACCGCAGAAGCGGTGTTTATAAAAATTTTATTTTAGCGAGGTTTATACAAACTATATGAGTAAGAAAAATAAATTAAAAATTATCCCGCTCGGGGGCTTGGGCGAAGTGGGAAAAAACATGATGGCGTATGAGTTCGCAGGCGAAATCATGGTTGTGGACGCGGGCATTATGTTCCCGAAAAATGACATGCTGGGCGTTGATTACATCATCCCAGATTATGAGTACTTAAAGAAAAAAGCGGGGCAAGTGCGCGCGCTGGTCATTACACACGGTCACGAAGACCATATTGGCGCCATACAACACTTTCTCGAAGATTTTCCCGTCCCAATTTATGCCACGCCATTAACGCGCGGCTTAATTGAAGGAAAGTTATTAAGAAACGGTTCAAAAGCGAAGGCTCAATTCAAAACCGTGCAAGCGGGAGAAAAATCGAAGATTGGTTCGTTTACGGTTGAATATTTTCACGTCAGCCATTCGATTCCAGACGCGGTTGGGCTTGGCATCACCACCCCGGCGGGTCTGGTTGTGCACATGAGCGATTTCAAATTTGACCACACGCCAGTGGACGGCTGGACAACCGATTTTGCAAAACTCGCCGAGTTTGCCACACGCGGCGTAGATTTGTTGCTCTCCGATTCAACCAACGCCGAAAGACCAGGCTGGACGCCGTCCGAATCGGTGATTGGTCCCGCATTTGATAAAGTCTTTGCAGAAGCGCAAGGGCGCGTTATTGTCGCCACCTTTGCTTCATTAATTTCCCGCGTGCAACAAGTGGCAGACGCCGCCGCCAAACACGGAAGAAAAATGGCGCTGGCTGGAACCAGTATGATTGACAACGTGAAAGTTGCGCGAAAAATGGGGTATCTTAATATCCCTGACGAATTACTTATCCCCATTGACCAAGCGCTCAAAATGCAAGACCACAAAGTCGTCATCATGGGCACAGGCTCGCAAGGCGAACCTTCCTCTATTGTTGGGCGTTTATCGGCTGGCACGAACCGTCAATTTGATTTGAAAGCCGGCGATACGGTTGTATTATCGTCGCACCCCATTCCGGGCAACGAAGAAACGATTAGCAAAACAATCAACCGCCTGTTACGCAGAGGCGCAAAAGTGATACACGACGGCATTGCGCCGATTCATGTATCGGGGCACGCCGCGCAAGAAGAGCAAAAACTGTTAATCAACATTGTGAAACCCAAACATTTTATGCCCATTCACGGCGAATTACGCCAACTCGTGCGCCATGCCGAGCTCGCCGAGCAATTAGGCATTCCAAAAGAAAATATCGTCGTCGTTGAAAACGGTCAGGTGGTGGAATTGGTAGGCAATAAAATTTTATTGGGCGAAAGAATCCCCGGCGATTATGTATTTGTCACTGGAGAATCCATCGGCGATATTGACCACGGCGTGATGAGAGAACGCAGCCAACTAGCGCGCAACGGCATTATGCTTATTGATATCAGCCTAGATAAACTCACCGGGCGTTTGCTGCACGAACCAGAAATTATTACGCGCGGTTTTGTTTCGCCAGAAGACGCTGAAACATTAATCCCTGAGGTGCAAGAACTAGTGAATAACCTTGTGCATGACGACGGCTTTGACGACGAAAAAGATATTATCAACGCCGTCAAAAGTTATTTACACCAACAAACCAAACGCCGCCCAATGATTTTCGTAACGCTCAGTAAATCTTAAATTAAAGCGACAGTCGCCTTTTTAAGGCGGCTGTCATTTTTTAATCATCTTTGCAATCTGTCTATCAATTTTCCCCATCGGATAATTTTCTAAATCAGAAATATTTACCCATTTCAATTTTTTATTTTTTGGAATGGAAATTAAATCGCATTGATAAACATGCGCCCTAACTTTGAAATGAGTATAAGCATGATTGACCAAACCCATCGCCTCTTTTTTCTTAACGTGTATCTTGGTCTGCGTTTTTAGGCTTTTGACTAACGCCCCATCCTTTACGCCGCCAATTTTGCTCTTGTCGCCGTCCTCGGCAAACGTGCCAATTCGCGCATTTGGAAACTCCCACATATTCCCCAACAACCCATCGGTAGGTCTTTGGCTTAGCAAAACTTTACCGTTTTTTATAATCACTGCGGCGGCTTGAATATAATGCGGCGATTGTTTTTTGGGCTTTAAGATGGGGCGCAATTCTTGCGTGCCGTTTTTTCGGGCTTCGCAAATTTCCATTAATGGGCATAACAAACAGCGCGGTTTTTTTGGTAAACAAACGGTCGCGCCTAAGTCCATCAAGGCTTGGTTATAGTCGCCGGCTTTGCCGTTGGGCAAATTATCTCTTGCCAAGCCCCACAATATTTTTTCGCCTGCCGGCGAATCGGCGAATTCCTTTACGTCGAACGCTCTTGAAAATACGCGGCGAAGATTTCCGTCTAAAGTTGCCTCATTCATGCCAAACGCCATAGAAGCAATTGCGCCAACGGTATATTTTCCAATGCCTGGCAGGCTTTGTAAATCGCTTAAATTATGAGGCAACTCGCCATTAAACTTTTCAACGACAATTTTCGCGGCTTTGTGTAAATTTCTGGCGCGGCTGTAATACCCAAGCCCTTCCCATGCGTTCAAAACGTCTTGTTCGTCTGCCTGCGCCAATTTTTTTACGGTGGGAAACAACTTCATCCATCTTTGAAAATATGGGATGACCGTCTCTACTCTTGTTTGTTGAAGCATAATTTCAGAAACCCACACAGCGTATGGGTCTGGGTGATCTCTCCACGGAAGAGTGCGCTTATGGTTAGCGTACCAGTTTAATAGTCTAGTAGAGAAGCGCATGGGCGATATTCAGGAATCAGTTACAGGGAGTTAATAATGAATCGCTCTTGAAAGTTTGGTAATTAAAATGAACAATGCGGGCATAAAAAGCGCCGTCGAACTGACAGGCAAGCACAATCACATCTGCACCTTGCTTAAACTCTAAAATCTCGCGGGTAGGAAAAATGAAATTGTAGCTACGTTCGTTGATCACGACAAAACCGATTCGCGCAAAATCTCGAACGGCATAGGCAGGCCATGGATTTGTGGAAGAAAGCCCCTCATTGCGCCGATAAAAGCGCGGGTACAACATACGCCCTTCCATTAAGAAAGCGTTTGGCTGGGCAAGGAAAGATTGAATTTCGGCGGCGGTATATCCATCGTTTTCTAATTTGGCAATTAATTCACTTTGCGAAGCGACATAACGCGGCGCGGCAATTCCTTTTGCCAGCCAAGGGGTTGAGCCAATGAGCATAAACGCCAAAAGAATAAAAATATATTGGGGGCGAAATTCGCGGAAAGTAATATGATGTTTATTAATAGGCTGGTCGGTTAAATTTACATGCGGCTTGCCAAATAAAGAAGCAAAGAGAGAGAACAGTTCAACAAAGCCAAGGGCAAAATAAAAATAAAGCGCCCAATCGGCAGGCAGGTTGTAACGCCAACTGGAAAAACGAGCGATGCCGTTTGATAAAGCGTAACCGAGATTAAAAGCAAGCGGTATGAACCCAAGCCAGCCGAGTTTTTTCCATGCGGCGCCGAAGCCAACAGCAATGACCAACAAATAAAACAGCAAGAGGATTAAGTTGTACCATTCTAGCGAGCCGTCCCATTCCATCCAATATAAATTCAGCGGTTCTTGTAAGCCGTTAAACGGTTTGATTAAAGGTAACGCCAGCAAGCCGCCAATTTCCGTATTCAAGAAATGAGAGGCGATAAAATTGGCGACAAAGGCGGGGTTTTCTAACGTAAAGGAAAGGATTCGCCCGCCCACGCTATCGGTTTTAGGGTTAAATTGACTAAGGTCTAAATTCCCTGTAAAAGAATATTGGCTGTAAATCACCGCCACTTGATTGGGGTCGTCAAAAGAAAATTGACCTGAAACCGTGTAATTATGGGTAAGCCACGGAATTACGGAGGCAAGCATACCGATTACAAAAATAAAGCCCGTTTTTACCCATTCTGCCCATTTGAATTGCAACGCAAATAAAATCAATAAAAATAAAATGGGCAAGGTAATGGTAGATTGGGTGCGAAACAATAACATTAAGCCAAAGGCGCCGCCCGCAACCCATGTATTGCGAAAGTTTCTGTTTTCAAGCCACCAAATTAAGATAAGACACATAACGACGATGGCTAAGGCGGTGGGTAAATCGGTTGTGAATATTTTTGAGTTGGCAACCCGCGTGTTAGAGGCAATCCATAAACTATTGTATTCGCGGAAAATAGCGAATAGCGCCGCAGTTACGCCTGCGGCGGGAGAGTGGAGTTTTTTTCCAAGCAGGTATAAAGCCACAGGGAATAAAGCGATTACGCAAGAATGCGCGTTTATGATTATGGCATAGTCTTGGTCAAAAAAGAAATGCAAAATCGCCAAAAAGGTTACATACAAAGGTCTGGGTGGGATGCCGCCAAAATAGTCAGCGCCGATGAGCAAACTCTGCGCCCATGAATCATATAAGCCCGCGTCGGAATAAGGTAAGGGAAGGTTAATAGGCGGGGAGCTTGGCGCATAAAAACTATTGGCAAGCGTTTCTAGCGGAACGCTAAGCCATAAGAAGCAGGCGGCAAGATAAATGACGATTGGCAAAACGTAATTTGCAATTGAAGATTGGAACTTGGTTTGACGGATATAGAAAGAATAAAGAAGAAATACGGCTATGCCGATAAGAATGGCAATGATGAAATGCCAAAGTTGAATCGGTACGCCCGGCTCGCCCCAGTAGGCGGTATCGGGCGTGACGCCGATTTTAGTAACCGAAACGAATAACAAAACGGTTATTAATACGCCATAAGCGATAAGGGCAGAGATAAACAGACTTTTTTGGCTTTTTAGTTCTTGAGGGTGAAACCCATTTTTAACAAGAAGTAAAAATAAAATCGCTTGGGCGCTCACTACGAAAAGATACCAAAGCAATGGGCTCAGACGTTCGTAATATGGGAGTAATTGTTCAGGGTTGAGATAACGCAGCAGGAACAGCGACCAGCCCGAAGTTAAAGAAAGAAGCGTGAAGAGAAAAATCGCGGGCGAGTTGGCAAATTTATCAAAGGTTGATGATTGTTTGCGGGCGGTGAATCCGAAATAAATTCCAATCAAAAAGAAAAACGCTAATATGCCCAGCAAGCCAAGCCGCGCGAGGGATAACCCGCTTTCGGAAGGGATAACAAGCAGGGCGATAATTGGGAAAAGAGACTGAAAAGCCGCGGCAAAGAAAAACCACGGCCAAAGTTTTGAAAAATGATTGTTCATGCGTTACGGTTAAAACTGAAATCCTGTTCGCGCTTGCACAATTTTATGCGAGTAATTTTTTACATATCCAAACAAGCGTTCTTGCAAAAGCGCCCATTCATTAGAAGCGAGAATCTCGCGCGCTTGCGCCGCGCTAGAAGCAAGCAAGCCCACTTGAATTTGCGGATACGCGCCGTATAAGGTTGCCCACGCTTCAGAAGGCTGAAGCCCTAAGCGCTGCACGCCTGGCACAAAATCGCCGATGATAAATTCAAAGTATTCTTGGTCGCGTTCAGCCGCGATGTCCCATGTCATTAAAACTTTGACGGGCATAATCTTATCCTTGCTGATAGTCTAACGCTACTACTTTGGTTTCTTCGGGTAAGCCAGAACGAGTGATTTTTAATGAAGGTTGCGTTTCAACTTTTCCTAAGCCCATTTCTTTGAGGAATTTGTTTAATGAGTCTAAATGAATTTTGGACTTGGGGGTGGCATAGTGCATGGGGACGACGATATTCGGCTCAATAAGGCTGACTACTTCCGACGCTTTGGCGGCGTTTAAACTACTTCCGCCTCCTACGGGGATGAGCAACACGTTCACTGTGCCTAAGGCTTCCACTTCGCTTTGGGTTGGCACTTCTTGCAAATCGCCTAAGTGCGCTACGGTGATGCCGTCATAATCAAAAACATACAGCGTGTTGCGGATTTTATCTTTATTTTTTTTGCCGCCGCTGTTTGTTTGCACGGCGGTAATAAACACGCCGCCAATTTCAAACTCGCCTGCGCCTGTAATGGTGTGCGTTACGCCTTTCACCGCCTCCACGTAACTATGTCCCGGCGCGTCATGACTAACGGTGACAATTTCGGCTTTTAATTTCAACGCATCGTATCCAACCTTTTTATGGTCAAATGGGTCTGTAACCACAGTCGCATAATTTCGTTCCGTCAATCGAAAACAAGAATGTCCGTACCAAGTAATTTCCATTTATGTAATGCCTCCGAAGAGGATATTATACCCGAAGGGGAAGAGAGAAAAAATCAAGAATATGCCGAGATATATTGAACGGCTTTTATAACTTAAACAATTATTCCGCCGCCGATTAATACATCTTCTTGATAAAACACCGCCGCCTGACCTGCGGTGGCATCCCGCACAGGCGCATCAAACTTGATTTGAACTTGGTTTTGTTCCAGCGGCGTTACCCACGCCTTGACTTCTTTCGCCGTATAGCGGATTTTCACATCCGCATAAAACGGCTCTGCTGGAACATCGCCGCCGACCCAATTCACCCCGCGAGCGGTTAAATTGGTCGTTCCAAGTTGCTCTTGCGTGCCGACAATCAACGTATTCTTTGAGGCGTTTTTACCCATCACATATAAAGGCACAGCCGATTGAACGTTCAATCCCTTGCGTTGACCAATGGTGTAGTTGGCAAGCCCATGATGCGCGCCGATGATTTTTCCATCAGGCGTAACAATTTCACCGGGCGTTAGAATTTCCGCCGCGTTTCTTTGCAAAAAATTCCGATAATCTTCGCCAGCCAAAAAGCATAAATCTTGCGAATCTTTTCGTGAGGCGGTGGGCAAGCCAAACTTTTCAGCCAATGCGCGAATTTCAGGCTTGGAATAATCCCCCACTGGAAACAAAGCATGTTTGAGTTGCTCTTGCTTCAAAACATGCAAAACATAGGATTGGTCTTTGGAATGGTCAACAGCGCGCAGCAATTCTTTTTGACCGTTGGCCGTAGACCGAAGGCGGACGTAATGTCCTGTTGCCATAAATTCTGCCCCAAGCGCTAGAGCATGATTCAATAAAAACGTCCAACGAATTTTTTGGTTACACACCAAGCAAGGGTTTGGCGTTTCGCCGCGAGCGTACCCTTCGAGAAAATACTCAACGACCGTTTCTCGAAAGACATTTTTTGCATCAATTACATAAAATGGAATATCTAAAATCCCCGCTACGCGGCGGGCTTGCGCCATTGAGTCTGGGGTGCAGCAACGGTTAGAATCCTCTTTGCCCGGCTCGCTCCACAGGCGCAACATCATACCCGTCACATCATAGCCTTGCTCTTTGAGCAACGCCGCCGCAACGGATGAATCTACGCCGCCAGACATAGCCACGACAACTTTTTGTTTGGTCATAAAGCGATTATAAACGATAGAAAAAAGCGGTTTATCATCGTTTGCATAAAATAGGTTAGAAGATAGACCGCAGACAATAAGACGGCGTATGCCCGCCAAAATTTACGTTTTTTTTCAAGCCTGTTATAGTTAGCAAAATTTTACAATTAAGGAAACTACAATGGCTGACATAGTGATACTCAATGCAAAAGTATTTACGAGCGACAAGGACAATCTATGGGCGGAGGCGGTAGCGATAAAAGGAAACCGAATTGAGTTTGTAGGAACAAATGAAGAAGCGAAGAAATTTACCGAAAGCAATACAAAAGTGATTGATGCAAACGGTAAAACATTAACCGCAGGCTTTATCGACTCGCATTTTCATTTATTGTCAGGCGCGATTTGGGCGGGCAGCGCTCAACTTTACGATGTTACGAATAAAAATGAATTAAGAGAAATCCTTTTAGATTACGCAAAACAAAATAAAACGACTGAATGGGTTGACGGGCGTGGAATCAAATATGGGATTATCTCTACGCGCCAAGAACTAGATGAAATCATTTCAGACAGACCGATTTACATTAATGCCTATGATGGTCACACTTCGTGGGCAAATACAAAAGCGCTAGAAATGGCTGGCATTTTGAAGTCGAGAATCGAAGCGAGTGGCGTTGGAGAAATTGTCCGCGATGAAAACGGAATCGCAACTGGTGAATTGCGCGAAACGGCAATGAGTCTTGTCGCCGATTTAATCCCTGAGCCTGATGACGCTCGCAAACGCGAATTGTTGAAAATGACGATTCAAAAAATCAATGCCAGCGGTATTACAAGCATTCATAACATGAACGGCGATATGAAAGATTTGTTAACCTATGCCGCGTTAGAAGATTCAAACGAAATGACGTTGCGCGTGTATGTGCCTTATAGCGTTGAACCGCACACAACCGAAGATATGTTAAGTGAAGCCGTTGAAATGGCAAAAATCAAAGGCGAATATGTGCGCGGCGGCGCGGCAAAATTTTTTATGGATGGCGTTTGGGAATCTTACACGGCATTAAATCTCGAACCGTATGCCGATAACCCTGATGCAAAACCTGATGGCATTTATTCGCTGGAGCATTTTACGCGCATGGCAAAAGCATGTGATTCATTAGGCTTGCAAATTTTTGTCCACTGCTGCGGCGACGGCGCAGTGAGACGAGCGCTGGACGGCTACGAGGCGATTCAAAAATCAAACGGCAAACGCGATAGTCGCCATCGCATTGAACATATTGAGGTGATTCATCCTGACGATTTGCCTAGATTCAAAGAGTTAGGCGTCATCGCTTCGATGCAAACGAGTCACGCTCCGCTTCGCAACGACGGGACAGATGTGTGGACCGCGCGAGTGGGTCCTCAGCGTTGGCATTTATCTTTTGCATGGCGCACAATCAAAAATGCGGGCGCGCGTTTAGCCCTCGGCAGCGATTGGACTGTGGCGCCATTTGACCCGATAATTAATCTCAACGCCGCGTTGAATCGCGAATTATGGGAGGCGAGTAATCCGAATCAAAATTTAACTTTGGAAGAAGTGATTTTAGGTTACACATGTGACGCCGCCTATGCAGAATTTATGGAACACGAAAAAGGGCAAATCAAAGCAGGCTATTTAGCCGATTTGGCTCTCTTTTCGCATGATTTGTTTTCATTAAACCCAAAAGATATTTTGCAAGCCAAAGCCGCAATGACCATTGTGAACGGCGACATCGTTTTTGAGGCGTAAATAAAAAGCGGCGGTGTCGCATCCGCCGCTTTTTATTATTTCAATTTTTCCGCTACCACTTTTGCCAATGCGCCTAATGCTTCTTGAATATTTCCGTTAGGCAAACTCCCTTGCGCTAGGTTTGGTCGCCCGCCGCCTTTTGCGCCAATGCCTGTCAGCAAATCTCCAGCCTTTATTCCCGCTTTCACTTGGTCTTCGGTTACAACGGCAATCATATTTGAGCCAGTCGCTAACACAGCGATTCCGTTTTTAGGGTATTTCTCACGGAATTTATCCGCCAGCATTCGCAACGTATCTACATTTGAATCGGGAATTTCAATAGCGAGTACGTTAACCTCTTTAATAACTTGCACGGTAGAAAGTAGCGAATTAAAAGCGGAAAGCGCTTGCTGAGCGCGAAGATTTGATAATTCTTTCTTTAACTCAGAAACTTCCGTTTGTAACAATTCAATTTTTACAGGCGTTTCTTCTAAAGAGGATTTTAATAAAGAGGCGGCATGTTTCAACAATTTGAAGCGTTTGTGAATCAAGTCGTATGCGGCGCGTCCAGTCACCGCTTCAATGCGGCGAACATTAGCGGCCACTGAGCCTTCGCTAACGATGAGGAACACGCCAATATCCGAAGTTCTTTCTAAATGCGTGCCGCCGCATAATTCGTAAGAATATTTTTGCTCATTCGGAGACACAGCGCCCGAAGCGCTCAATATCGAAATTGTTCTAACCGTATCGCCATATTTTTCGCCGAATAAAGCCATAGCGCCTTCTTTTTTAGCCGCTTCTAACGATTTGATTTCTTTCTTCACGGGCATATCGAGGGCAATGGCTTCGTTGACTATTTTTTCAACGCGCTCAATTTGTTCGGAAGTGAGAGCGACGGGATGATTAAAGTCAAAACGTAGATGCGTGGGCGCAACCAGCGAGCCTGCTTGCTTGGCTTGGTCGCCTAACGCTTGGTGTAAAGCCTTATGCAATAAATGAGTGGCGGTATGATTTCGCATGATGTCGTGACGGCGAATCATATCCACTTCGGCAATGGCTTTATCGCCCACTTTAGGTCGTCCTGAAATCACCGTGCCAACATGAACGATTACGCCGGCAGAAGGTCGGCGCATAGCGCTCACTTCTATTTCCCAATCTTCACCGCGAATAAAACCCGTGTCGTCCACCTGACCGCCCGCCTCAGTATAAAACCCAGTCTTTGGCAAAACGACTTCGACTGCGTCGTCTAAATTGGCGGATTCAACCGCTTCGCCATCAACGATGAGGCTTAAGACTTCGCCCTCAACTTTTGTACTCGCGTACGGGTCATACTCAACGCCTTCTTTGCTAAGTTTTTTCTTGGCTTGTAAATCTTTCAAAATTTTTGCATAAAACTCAGCGTCTTCGCCGCCGAGTTTGCCCATTGCCTTGCCGCCGCCTGAGGCTTTGGAATGCGCTTGCTTTGCGGCTTCAAAGCCGTCTTTATCTATGTCAAGCCCTTGTTCACGGGCAATATCGCGCGAAATTTCAAGCGGAAGCCCATACGTGGCGTACAAGTCAAAGGCTAGGCGTCCATCCAAAATGTGCGAATTAGAAGATTGAAGGCTGAGGAGTAGATTCTGTAGATGAGCGACGCCAGCCTCCACCGTACGCGCGAAGCGAATTTCTTCTCGCGTTAAATGCTCAAAGATAGAAGGCTTGCTTTTTTCAAGTTCCGTATAAAAGTTTCCGTAGTAGTTAATCACCGCTTCGGCAACCTTAGCAAGGAAAGGCTGATTCAAACCAATCTTTGTGCCAAAACGCGCGGCGCGGCGGATAATCATGCGGGTAACGTAATTGCGCCCTGCATTGCCAGGCACAACCCCATCGGCAATGAGAAATGCGGCAGAACGAACATGGTCGCAAATGACTCGATAGGGGGTGAAATCTGCCAGCATTTCCTTTTCGCTATGGCCTGTAAGGCTACGCAATACGGTGAGCGAATCGGCGAATAAATCGGTCTTGTAGTTTGAGTCCACTCCTTGCAAAACGGAGACGATGCGTTCAAACCCCATGCCCGTATCCACATGTTTTTGCGGCAGGGGTTCTAGTTTGCCGTCGGGGAATAAGTTGTATTGAATAAAAACGTTATTCCAAAGTTCGAGGAAGCGCGTGCATTCGCCGTTTACGCCGCAAACATGGTCTGTTCCGCGAAGGTTATCGCGTTCCTCGCCTAAATCAATATGAATTTCGGAACATGGACCGCACGGTCCCGTTTCTGCCATTTGCCAAAAGTTTTCTTTGCGCCCAAAAAATAAAACATGGTCTGGGTTAAAGCCGGGTTGTTTCTTCCAAATGTTTGCGGCTTCGTCGTCTTGCGGAACATTGCCTTTATCGTCTTTGAAGCAAGTGGCGTAGAGTTTATCTTTTGGTAAGCCCCACACTTCGGTCAGCAATTGCCAAGACCATGCAATGGCTTCTTCTTTATAATAATCGCCAAACGACCAGTTGCCGAGCATTTCAAAAAAGGTATGATGGGTATCGTCGCGCCCAACGTCGTCGAGGTCGTTGTGTTTGCCTGCCACGCGCATACATTTTTGCGAATCTACAACGCGCGAATAGGGGTATGTTTCTGTGCCGAGAAATACGTTTTTGAATTGCACCATACCCGAGTTGGTAAAAAGTAACGTGCTATCTCCGCCCGGCACAAGCGACATAGAAGGCACGGCGGTATGACCGCGTTCTATAAAGAAATCTATAAAGCCCTGACGGATTTGGTTGCCTGTGAGTTTTTTCATGCGAGAAGTTACTCCGAAAATTTAGTTGGGGAATTATACCAAGTGATGAAAGAGGAAAGAAGAAAGCAGGCGAATCGAAAACCTGTAAAGTAAATAAAAAAGCAAAATTTGAAGCATAGAGGTAAAATTATTTTATGTCCATCCCCATTCACCACCTCAACATCAACGACCCTGAGTTTATTGCCAGCCCTTATGAGCAATTAAAAACGTTTCGCAAAGAAATGCCCATCTTTCGGGATGAAGTGTGGAATAAAGTTTTCTTTTTCCTGCACGCCGATATTGCCTCGCTCTTAAAAGATAAACGGCTTGGGCGAACCATGCTTCACCGATATTCGCGTGAAGAAATTGGCTGGCCCCCGCCCGACCCGAAATTAGCGGGCTTTCGCAGTTATCAAGATAACGTGTTTATGGATATGGAAGGCGAAAGTCATCGCCGCATTCGCTCATTGGTTACAAAAGTTTTCACGCCAAAACGGGTAGAAAGCCTGCGCGGAAAATTAGAAGCCACCACCCACGCATTAATTGACGCGGTTGAGCAAAAAGGTAAGTGCAATTTTGTGAGCGAGATAGCCGAGCCGTTGCCTGTGATTATGATTGCCGATTTGCTCGGCATTCCTGAAGAATATCGGCAATATCTTCGCCCATGGTCGGCGGCGATTGTTAAAATGTACGAACTTGGCTACACCGATGAGCAAGTAAATGAAGCCAACAAAGCCGCCGTGGATTTTATGAACCTCATCGGCGAGTTAGCAAACGAGCGTAGAAAAAACCCGCAAGATGATTTAATCACAGATTTAGTTCAAGTGGAAAGCGCGGGTGAAAAATTAACTGAAAATGAAATGCGCGCCACTGCAATTTTTCTTTTGAATGCAGGGCATGAAGCGACGGTTAACGGGTCGTCGCTGGGGTTAATGGCGCTGTTTCGGAATCCGAATCAGTTTGAACTTATGAAAGAAGCGGTTCGTCAAAATAATCAAGCGTTTATCAAAACGGCGGTGGATGAAATGCTTCGCTACGAAACGCCGCTTCCGATGTTTGAAAGGTATGTGTTGGAAGATATGGAAATCAACGGCGCGCAACTCAAGCGCGGCGAAGAAGTTGGATTATTTTATATCTCTGGCAATCATGATGAAAATCGCTTCGACCGACCGCACGAGCTGATTCTAACGCGGGAAGATAACCCACTCCTGACGTTTGGTTTAGGCGCTCATTATTGCTTGGGCGCGCCGCTTGCGCGCTTAGAATTGCAAGTGTTGTTTAACGTTTTGCTGCAACGCTTGCCCGAAATTCAAGCAAACGGCGAACCTGTATTTTCAAAAGGGTTTGTCATTCGCGGTTTGACCGATTTGCCGATTCAATTTTAATCTCGTTCTGAGCGGCTTTTTCGCTTTGTACGGCGAAAAATTTATACAATCATCTTTTAGGGCTTCTGTTCAAAGCGACACACTCATAAGGAGAGACTATGTATACAACCGATATGTATGAAGGCGTGCGCGCAGAAACGGTAACGATGAAAGGCGCAAACGGCGATGAAATTAATGCTTATCTTGCGATTCCTTTGGGGAAGGAAAAATCTCCTACGGTTGTTTTAGCCCATCACATGCCAGGCTGGGATGCGTGGTATCGTGAAACGACCTATAAATTTGCGTTGAATGGGTACATTGCTATTTCGCCCAATTTATATTTTCGCGCTGGGCATGGCACGCCCGAAGATGTGGCGGCGAGAGTAAGGGCAGAAGGCGGCATTGCCGATGAGCAAGCGGTCGGCGATTTAGAAGGGGCAATGAAATTTGCGCGCGGATTAAGCCAAAGCAACGGCAAGGTTGGAATTTTCGGCACTTGCTCAGGCGGCAGACATGCTTTTCTAACCGTTTGCCGCGTTTCGGGGTTTGATGCGGCAGTGGATTGCTGGGGCGGAAATGTGGTGATGGAAAAAACAAACCCCAAAATGCCGGTCTCGCCGCATGAATATACAAAAGATTTATCTTGCCCGCTGTTAGGTTTGTTTGGAGAAGAAGATACCAGCCCCAGCCCTGAGCAGGTGAAAATTCATGAAGAGGAATTAAAAAAGTATGGCAAGGAGTATGAATTTCATATGTATCCCAATGCGGGGCATGGCTTCTTTTATTATCACCGCCCCGCTTATCGCGTAGAGCAAACATTGGACGGTTGGAAGAAAATCTTTGCGTTTTTAGAAAAGCGTTTGAGTTAGCCAAAATTTACCAGAGGAAAATGGAGAGAAGCAAAGATATGTGCACCATGATTACGCAATCGGTCAAAATAGACGGCAGCGGAAAGCATAGCCATGAATGGATTCGTTTAGCGCAAGCCAATATTTCTTTTGACCATCCATTCCATGCGCCATACGAGCATACCTTGAATATTGATTTTGTAAACGCAACACAGCGAATTGCAGTAGAGTTGAGCGAAACCGCCGCGCGAGATTTGGCGAAAACGATACTCGCGGTATTGAAGCAAGCCGAGTTAGAGGGGCATTTATTAGAGAAAGAAACGGTTTAGTTCATTCCATCACTGCGCCGCCCCCAACATCAGCGAGTCATCAAGCGCTGGCGAGGACGGCGGCGTGAGCCAACTATGAAAAAAAGATTGCAAGGAATTGTGATTCGCGGGCATCAAGTGGCTTCGCGTCCGTCGAAAGATTATCCGTATAGTACCTTAGAAAAGCAAAAGCCTTACTTTAAGAAGTTGGGGTTAGATTTATCTCCCTATTTCAATGGGACGCTGAATATTTCCATCGCTCCGCTAACTTTTAAGATAGTAAAGCCTGAATTCACGTTTGAAAAAGTGGCATGGACGAATTTACACCCGCCAGAGACGTTTTCGTTCTCGCGTTGCAAAGTCATTTTCAAAAACGAAGAATATGAGGGTTGGGTGTATTATCCACACCCAGAGACAAAGAAAAAGCATTTCCACAATCCATCCATCATAGAGGCAATTGCGCTTGCAATCCCAAATATTCAATACAACGATAAGGTGGAGTTGGAAATCAATGAAGATGAGATACAAGTTGAAGGCAGGCAAACAGGCTGACTTGTAAGCGCGAAGCGGTGTTTGCCATCACCCGAACATACTATGGCAAATCATCTTTATTTTCCGCTGTGTCAGGTACAATTGCGGGGAAAAGGGAACTAATGCGAATCGCTTTTATTTCAGACATTCATGGGAATTACACGGCGTTAGAAGCCGTGCTTGCCGATATTAAAAAAATTGGCGTGGATAAAACTATTTGCTTGGGCGATACGGTGAGTTTGGGTCCGCAACCGCGCGAGGTGTTAGCGGCGCTGCATGAAATCAAAAGTATTAATATTAAAGGAAATCACGACGGCGCGATTCTTGAGCCTGAAAAAGCGGCGTTTTATGAAATTACCGAACATCTAGTGCCAGACTTGCACTGGGGGCGCGAGCGATTAACCAAAGAAGATTTTGATTTCATCAAAACGTTTAAGGATACTCATACGTTGACGTTTCCCAATGGGATAGAGTTATTGGCGTTTCACGGCTCGCCTCTTTCTACCACTCACTTGATTAAGGCAACCACCGACTCTGCTTTGTTAGACGAATATTTTGCCGGGCAAAGCGCAAAAGTATTCATCGGCGGACATTCGCACATTCAAATGCAAAGACGCTATGGCGATAAGTTGATTCTTAATTCGGGCAGCGTGGGCAATGCGTTTGTGTTCGCTTATTCGCCGGGCAAGCCGCCGAGTTTGTTGCCGTGGGCTGAGTATGCAATCATAGAGCAAATTGAAAACACGTTTAGCGTAGATTTGCGCCGCGTGTATTTTGATATTCCCAAATTGGTTAAGTTGGTTGAAGAAAGCGATTTGCCCGGGAAGGCGTGGTGGTTGCGACAGTATGTGAAGTGAGGTTCGTTAGTAATTGGTCGTTGATGGGCGGATAATGTTCTTTAGAATAGAGTAAAATTAAACTGATGGCAGAAAAGCGTAAAACAAAAGTTTTCATTTCCTATTCTCGCAAAAATAAGTTGTTTGTGAAAAAATTAAACGCCGCAATTGACAATGCGGGAATAGAAGCATGGGTGGATTGGGATGGGATTCCATTAAGCGCCGACTGGATGCAGGAAATTACGCAAAGCATTACGTCTTCAGACGCGTTTTTGTTCGTGGTAAGCCCTCATTCGTTAAAATCGCAATATTGTTTACAAGAACTAGAATTAGCCATTTCGGAAAACAAAAAAATCATCCCCATTGTGTATTGCGAGCCGGAAAAAAGGCAAAAAGTTCCTAAGCGCATTGCGGCTACCAATTGGGTGTTTATGCGCCCAAAGAAAGATAAGTTCAAAGAAGTTTTTCCTAAATTAATTGAAGCAATATCTACCGATTTGAATTGGGTAAGCCAGCACACGCGCATACTGCAACGCGCCGTAGAATGGAAAAACAAAAACTACAACGATAGTTACTTATTGCAAGGCTCCGATTTAGCGGAAGCCGAACAATGGATGACTGAATCGGCTGCGGATACAAATCGCCAAGTGACGTTACTGCAAGCGGAGTATATTCGCGCCAGCCGCGAAAACGCCATTCGCAAACAAAAAAATTTTACGCGCACCATTGGGCTGGCAATGCTTGCCACAATTTTGCTGTTCATCGCTTCGCTTGTCCAATGGAGGCGCTCCGAAGAAAACGCCCGATTGGCGCAAGAAAACGCATTAATCGCCGCCGCCAACGAACGCATTGCCATTGAACAACAACAACTTGCCGAACAAAACGCCCAACGCGCTTTGAATAGCGAAAACCAAGCCAAAGCGCAAAGCGCCGCCGCGCAAGCAAAGGCATTGAGCGAACAACCTAGTCAATTAGATACAAGCGTCTTACTGGCTTTAGAATCTCTATCGCGCTTCCCTTCAAAAGACGCGGAAAATATACTCCGAAGCAATATCAGCAAAATGCCAATTCCTGTAGAGCAATTAAAACACGCCGATAGAATTTGGAACTTAACGCTTTCAAGCGACGGGCAATTCTTTATTTCCGCCAGCGCCGACGACACCGCCTGCGTGTGGACTTTAAGCGGGGAGCAAAAATATTGCGTGAACCATGCCGACGATGTGACAGATGCGCTGGTAAATAATAACAACTCCTTATTAATCACTGCAGGGAGAGATGGATTTGTTCGCTTTTGGGATTTTACAAACGGCGCGCCTCTCGCTGAATTCAATCTTGAGTCGCCTGTGTTAGATATTGACATCAACCCGCAAAACACCATCATCATCGCCGGGCGCGAAGACGAGTTCGTAAGCGTCATTGATATTCCCATCAACAGAGTGGGATACGAATTCAACTTCAACAACGGCGCGGTGACGGTTGTAAAATTTCACCCAAACGGCGCATGGGTTAGCATTGGCACAAAAGAAGGCAGAGTGCGGATTTGGAAAGTAAAAACAGGCTTGCTTGAATCAGGTCCACGCCACGAAGCCGAAGTGTTTAACCTTGCCATTAGCCCCGACGGAAAAGTGATGGTATCCGTCAGCCAAGATAGCTCCGCCCGCATTGCCCGCGCCGAAAGCGGCAGACAAACTCACACGCTAGAACACCCCGATTGGGTAGAAGACGTTGCCATTAGCCCCGATAATGTATGGTTTGTCACCGTGTCGGACGATAAAATTGTGCGGGTGTTTGAAACAGCCACAGGCGTAGAAAAGATGCGCATGTATCACGGCAGTTTTGTGCAAAGGGTAAAAATCAGCCCAGATGGAAATTGGATTCTCACCACAGGCTACGACCAAACCGCCCGCATTTGGAACGCCCGCACCGGCGCCCTCGCCTTAGAAGCCTCACTAGACGGAATCGGGTCGGCATTATTATTTAGCGCAGACGGCAAGCAAATCATCGTCGGCGATAGAAACGGCAATATCACAATATGGGATATTTCCAACCTATATGCCCACGTTGGGTATATTGAGTTCGACGAATTTATTAACCGCGTGCGCTTTGACCCCGCCGGCAATTACGTATTAATGAACCCCGACGATAAATTCATTTGGCAATTCCCATATAACCAAATTACCAGCGTCACGCAAGGCGAAACAGGCAAACAAGTTTTTTCAACCGATGATTTAACTTCGCTATTAGAAATTAGCCCCAATGCAAAATGGATTGCCGTTTCAGAAAACTCAGAAGTAAACCGCTCACAAGCGATTCTATTTAACCTTGAAACCGAAGAAACGTTTACGCTTCCGCACGCTTCAGACTTAACCAGCCTCTCTTTTAACTCAACTAACCAATTTTTAGCCACTACCCATGAGGACGGAAACGAAGTATATATTTGGGATGTAACCACAGGCGAAAAAATAAAAACGCTCACCTTTGAAGAACCCGTTTTTACAACCCTATTCAACCCCAACGACTCCACCCTCGTCGTTGGGCTCAGCGATAAATTAATCATCTGGGACTTGACTGCCGACAAACAAGTAAACATGCTCTTTCATACCGGCAAAATTCATGCGCTCGCCTTCAATCACGACGCGAGCCTATTAGCCAGCGTCAGTTCAGACGGCAGCCTCAATATTTGGGATATGAAAGAAAGCGATTTATCAAACCCCAAACATCAATTCCGCCAAAGCGGTAAAGTCAACGCGCTAGATTTCAGCCCAAATAAAAATTGGCTCGCCGCCGCAGGCGACGACGGGTTTTTATATATCTTTGATTTAGATAAAGGCGAAGAAGCGCTGCGTATTCCGCATGGAGACGCCATTTCTAGCGTAGATTTTTCGCCCGACGGAAATTTACTCGCTACCGTCTCACGCAAAACGCTTCAACTCTTCGACGTCAACCTGCTCACGCCAACTTCCACAGCAGATTTGCCCCAAGCCGCCTGCGCGCGCCTAACGCGCAACCTCACCCCCAGCGAATGGGCTTCCTTCTTCCCCCAAGAAGAATACAAAACCCTATGCGAAGGCTTGCCGTAAATAAATGAGAAAGCGCCAAAACGCGCCGCTTACGGCTTGCATAATCGGCGCGCAGGCTCTATAATGGCGAATAATGAATTTGAAAGAATTAGAAGCCCGACTTCAACAACTAATTGAAGTAGATTTATTAAGCGTTCTGCCAGGGCGAAAAATCGAAGCCGTCATCATCCAAAAACTCGCCGCCGCCATTCAACACAATACCCTGACTAGCGCTTACGCTTCCACCGCCCCCGACGTTTTCACATTAATTCTGCACCCAGAAACCGCAAAACACTGGCAAGACCAAAAATTGCTTGCAGTAATATTGCATTCTATAATGTCTGTGGCGCAAGAAGCAGGTTTACGCTTTACAATAGCCCCCACAGTGACCATTTCCACAGATGAGAAAATTCCACTCAACGACGCTGAGGTGGTAGCGTCGCATAGGGTAGAGGCTATGGCAGAAACAAATGCAACCCCATCACCCATCGAACAACAAAACCAAGACGATAACGAACGCATTCCCGAAAATGCCTTCTTAATTGTCGAAGGCGTTAAAGTCTTTCCGTTAACGACCAATGTCGTCAATATTGGGCGCAGATTAGACAACCAATTAATCATTGACGACCCGCGCGTTTCGCGCAACCATGCCCAACTGCGCGCCATCAAAGGGCGCTTTGTCGTCTTCGACCTAAACTCCACAGGCGGCACGTTTGTAAACGGTCAGCGCACTAGCCAAACCGTTTTATACCCTGGCGATGTCATCTCGCTGGCTGGCGTGGCTCTCATCTTTGGGCAAGATAACCCCCCCCCACGCCCCGATTTGAAAGACACCAGCCCCTTTCAAAACGCCAGCGTAGATAGACCCACCGCCATCCTAAAAGAACACTCCACCGCCAAATTGCCTAAAAAATAAAATGAGCGCTTCCATCGTATTGGCATTGCGGATATTAACCGCCATTGCTTTATATGCCTTTCTTATCTGGGCTTTGTATTCGCTATACCGTGAAGCGCAAAAACAAAGTTTCACCTTAGCCAACCGCCGAGTTCCAGGAATCAGTTTGATGGTTAGGCAAGGAAGCGGCAACACATCCTTACGGCATTTCGCTCAACCAGAAATCATTCTAGGGCGCGACCCCGGCAGCGACATCCCCTTATTTGACGATACCGCCTCTGCCCGTCATGCCCGCCTCACCTATCATCATGGTCAGTGGTGGCTCGAAGACCTCTCCTCAACCAACGGCACATACCTAAACAACACTTTAATTTCTATGCCAACCGTGATAACATCGGGGGATGAAATTTCTTGCGGCAATGTTAAACTAAACGTCAGCCTTTCAGAAAATATAATCATCGAACCTACGCAAAGAGTTGAAAAAAAATATGGATAAAGCACACATCGCAATCATCGGCGGCTCTGGCTTGTATCAAATGAAAGGGCTAGAAAACGCTGAACAAATTTCAGTGGATACGCCTTTCGGCAAACCTAGCTCGCCCATCACCATTGGCGTCATAGAAGGCAAACGCGTTGCCTTTTTAGCGCGACATGGCATTGGTCATTTTATTACGCCCACCGAAGTCCCATACCTAGCGAACATTTACGCGCTCAAATCGCTAGGCGTGCAAAGAATCGTCAGCGTTAGCGCTTGCGGCTCGCTGCGCGAAGATTATGCGCCGGGGCATATTGTCATCCCCGATAACTTGTTTGATTTTACAAAAGATAGAAGACGCTCTTTTTTTGGCGATGGCTTCGTAGCGCACATTAGCGTGGCTGACCCATTTTGCGAAGACTTATCCAACCAAGTGGAAGCGTCGCTTCGCCCTACGGGTGCAGTTGTGCATCGCGGGGGAACATTCATCACCATTGAAGGACCGCGCTTTTCAACCAAAGCCGAATCGAACCTGTATCGCAGTTGGGGCATGTCCATTATCGGTATGACCGCCTCGCCCGAAGCCTTTTTAGCCAAAGAAGCCGAAATGTGCTACGCCGTTATGGCGCACGTCACCGATTACGACGTGTGGCACGTCAGCGAAAGCCCAGTGACGGTTGAAATGGTGATTCAAACCCTAAACAAAAACACCGAAACCGCCCAAGAAGCGATACGCAATTTAGTGCGAAACTTGCCTGAAAGAACATGCAATTGCGAAAACGCTTTATCAACGGCGCTCATCACAAACCCCAAAGCCATACCGAACGAAACGATGAAAAAACTAGAACTGCTAGTAAAGAAATATTATACATAAGCGGCGAACTCCGAAGTTTTTAGAACTTCGGAGTTTTGCGTAATATTTATAAGCCATGAGCAATTTCCTCCGCCGCATCTACAACTTTATAGACGCTCTCATAGACCGCAATGCCTTGCTGGAAAAATTGCAATTCTCTAAAGAAGACTCACGCGCCGCATCGCCTCAAACCGCCAAACAAGCCCTAGAAAAAGTTTTACCCTTTATCTATGAACTAGACAAAACATCTAACCTAAAGATGATTGTTTCGCAACAAGGGGTAAACGCAAATGGCGAAAGCGCGCATTGGGAACTCTTTTTTGACCTAACGCAAAAACGCGCTCAACTCGTTTGCGATTGGAAACTCGTTTGGGATGAAACAGTAAATAATTACACATCCGCAAAAATAGATTTCAAAATCATGCCTTTCCCGCCGCTCAATAGCCCGGTGCGCCAAATGGTCAAAGAAGGGAAGTTACTGCATCAGCAATTAATCGGCATGTGGAAGCAAGAAATAAACCGCCGCCCGAACCTCTCAAAAACATTTCGCGATACAAACCACGCCATCCAAGAATTCGCTCAACAAGGGTTAGATGTTTCGCAAACAGAATTCTCGCTTTCCACCCAGCCAGTCGGCGGCAAAACGTATTGGGCGGCGCAAACAAGAAATAAAACATACTACGCCGAGTTTTTGTAATAGATTCTTACAAAAGCCCCTTATCCTCCGCCCCAACAATCGCATCCCTTAAAAACCTTAAAGAAATTGAAAATCCGCGCAAAGGTGAAATAGAGTAAAATACCTCTATTCGCTCATCTAACAACGCAGGAGGCGCGGCAGTATGTTCGTCACAAAAAACTTATATCAGAACGACGACCAATGGAAAAATATCCCGCTTGGACATTCAAGCGAAACCATCGGCTCCTGGGGGTGCTTGCTCACATCCGTCACCATGTTGCTCAATGGCATCGGCTACAACGAAACCCCCGTCACCGTCAACGACAAAATGAAAAAAGCCGGCGGTTTTCAGGGGGCGCTTTTTATCCCCAGCGTATTGCCGTACGTGTGGGCAAACTGCGTATATAAAGACATGCAACCCTGCGAAACCACCCCCGCTCCCATCGCCCAAATTGACGCCGCCGTCGCCGCTGGCAAGCCCGTCATCTTACAAGTGGATTGGAACAAACAAGCGGGCTTGCAAACCCACTTTGTTTTAGTGAAAGAAAAAAAAGGCAACGACTACTCCATCTACGACCCCTACAAATACAGCGGCGACGCGCCCGATAAAGAAGTGTTGCTCACTACCCGCTATAAATACAACGGCGCAAAACTCGCCACCGAAATCAGCGCAGTGTTATGGTTTGAAAACTACAGCATCGCCCAACCCGCCCCCCCCAAACAAACTAAACTCCCATTGCCCGCCGAAAAATTTATCTTATATGCCGCCGAAGACGACCTAGCCCTGCGCGCCGAAGGCGCCGTCACAGGTTACCTGTGGAAGCGGCTAATGAAAAACACCGAATTAATTTCACTCGAACCGAAAACGCAAGCCCAAGCCAAAATCGGCAAACAAGGGCAATGGATTCAAGTGCAAGACCCCACAGGGCAACAAGGATTTGTCGCCGCGTGGTATGTATCTGACAAAAAAATCACCGCTTCCTCCTCTTCAGGGGCGCCTGCCACATCGCCCAAGCCTTCCACTTCGCCTGCGCCAAGTTCATCCCCCACGCCCAGCAAATCGCCATCCCCAGCGCCAGTGCCTGCAGGAGCGTTAGCCCTTTACCCCACCACCCAAATTACCTTACGAACAAAACCTATCATCGCCAACGATAACGTCATCCGTTATGTAAACGCCACAGAGCAACTCATCAGCCTAGAGCCCGCCGACCAAGCCATTCCCAAAGTGGGCGTGCAAAATCAATGGATAAAAGTAAAAGACGCAAACGGAAAAGAAGGGTATGTGGCCGCATGGTTTGTCAAATACGCTGGCGGCTCTACCGCGCAAGCCAACAACGCACCTCCGCCTTCTGGGGCGCCTATAAAAGTGAAAACAACCGCCGAGGCGGTTTCATTACGCAACCAGCCCGTCGTCAGCGACGCGACCTTAATCAAGCGTGTGCCAATCGGCTATGAATTCACCATCGCCGAAACGGGCGGCGAATCGAAAATCGGCAAAAACGATCAATGGATAAAAGTAAAAGACGCGACGCACGAAGGTTACATAGCGGCGTGGTTTGTAACGCGATAGCAGAGGATACAAACATGGAAAACCAAAACGTCCCCCCCATCTTAGAAATCGCTTGGAGGAAATTTGCCCAGTACGACGCCGTCTCTGTAAAACGCACTGCCGCTTACACCCGCCTACGACAATGGATCGCCATCTTCGGTCTTTTAGCCACTTTGTTTGCAATTCTCACTACCATATACCCTGAAAACTTTTCAGAAATCGGCAAATTTGCGTTAAAAATATTATTAATCTCTTCGCCCATTATCGCTTCGGTGTTGGCGGCGTTTACAAACAAATTTTTCGCCACAGGCGATTGGCTTATTACCCGAGCAGGCGCAGAAGAAACGCTTAAAGATATTTACTTATACCGAACCATTTTACAAAAGAACCCCAAACGCCGCGAATGGCTTGAAAAACAACTGACACAAATTCAACGTTCTGTATATCGCGGAATGAACGGCGAATTGGTAATGGAAGCCTACAAAGGCGAAGCGCCTCCCCCGCCGCGTTTTAACCCTAAAGACCCAAACAGCGACTCGGGCTTTCACGACTTAACAGGCGATGAATATTTCAAATTCCGCCTCGAAAGCGAATTAAATTGGCATATTAAAAAAGTAAATCAAAAACAAACAGAACGCACTCGCTTGCAATTGCTTATTTTAGCCTCTGGCGCGGCGGGCGCAATTTTAGCGGCGCTAGGCGGGGAGTTTACTTTGTGGGTTGCTTTAGCGGCTTCTTTAACCACCACCTTACTTGGTTGGCAAGAATTAAAAAATCTCGATTTGGTGGTTCGCAACTACAGCAAAGTGATTATGGAATTAAGCATTATTTCAGACCATTGGAAAAACCTCGAAGCCGAAGAACGCACCGACACTGAGTTTTACAAAATGGTCAAATCTACCGAAGAAATATTGTGGAGCCGCAACGTTGAATATATCAAAGCCATGCAAGAAGCGCTGCAAGAATCGAACTTGGACGAAGAAGCCAAATTAATCAATCGCATCATTGACGAACAACGCGACGCAGACCGCCGTTTGAAACAATCGTTTGAAGACTCAATTGTAGGTATGGTCAGCGAAAAACTAGAAGAAGGGCAAGAGACATTAAGCGAAACGTTTGAAGAAGCCCTTACCAACTTAGCCGAAGAAGCCTCGTCGGAAATTGTGCAAGCCGAACTCGCCGCCATGCGGCAAGCCATTCAAAACTTTGCCGAAACAATCGCCGCACGCTTTGGCTTATCCGAATCGCTACAATCAATTGCAGAAGAATACCGCGATGTGGAAATTAGCGGCAAAACCCCGCAAAGCGTTTTGAACGACTTAATTTCCCGCTACCCAAAAACAAGCGAAGTTAAAGGCTAACTTGTTTTTGTAAGGAGACCCAATGAGCGAAGTAAACGCCAATGTCACCCCGCCAAAAGAAGGCGCAAACGGCGCCAACACAACGCCCGAAGCGATTTCAAACGCCGCCCTCTCAGAAGTAAAACCTGCGGTCGTTATAAAAACAGAAGCGGAAACGCCCGAACCCACAAAAGCCGCTTCGGTTGCCGAAGTTAAACCCATTCCGCAAAATGAGGCGGCGCTGCAAGCCGAAAAAGAATCAAAGGGTCTTCGCCCTGAAGTTCGACCTCATGCCTTTGTGGTGATGCCATTTGGAAAAAAGAAAGGCGCAGATAACCAGCCCTATGACTTCAACGCCATTTATCAAACCTTGATTAAACCCGCGCTAGAAGACGCCGGCTTTGAACCATTCCGCGCTGATGAAGAAACCTCCGCCGGCGATATTCTGACCGATATGTTTCAAGAACTGTTGCTGGCAGATATGGTCATTTGCGATTTAAGCATTGACAACGCCAACGCCTTTTACGAATTGGGGATTAGACACGCCCTTAGAAAAAGAGGCGTAGTGCATATTCAAGCAGGGCGGGCTTACATGCCCTTCGACATTTTCAACGTACGCACGCTCCCCTATCACATCACGCCAGAAGGCATCCCCGACCCTGCCTACATCCGCAGCGATATCAAAGCCATTTCGCGCATGGTGCGAGATACTTGGGCTTCAGATAAAGACGCCGTGCATAGCCCCATTTATAATTTGCTCACAGGCTTAAAAGAACCAGATAGAAAAAGCCTGCATACCCCGCTGGCAACAGGCTTTTGGCGCGAATATAACGAATGGCGCGAAAAAGTGAACATCGCTCAACGACAAAAGCACATTGGCGATATTCTTTTACTGACAGAAGAAATCCGCAACCCGCTCATCCGCGAAGAAGCGATTAATGAAGTTGGGCGGGCTTTAGCCAATTTAGGCAGAAACGAATTAGCCTTAGCCCAATATCGAAAAGGAATTGAAGTAAACGCATCGAACTTGGAATTTCGGCGCGAAGAAGCGTTTCACCTTAACCGCATTGGGCGGGTAGACGAAGCCATCGTCAAAATTGAAAATATATTGGCAGATTTTCCAAACGACAGCAAATCTATTACCTATTTGGGGCGGATTTATAAAGAGATGTGGACATCCGCTTGGAAGCCCATTCGCAATAAAAGCAAACGCCTCAAACATGCCTTCGATTCGTATCACTGGCTGATAAAGTCTATTGATATTTATATGAAAGGCTTTCAAATTGACCTAAACGATTACTACCCTGGCATTAATGCTTTCACGCTTTCTATGATAGTCCTTCACCTTGCCGATAAATTTGGCAAAGGCAAATCAGTAGACCCAGATATAACCCGCATTCGCAAACAAATCAACAGCCTGCGAAACACTTTGGTTTTTGGTCTAGAAAGCAAAATGCAGCTTGAATCTGAAAAAAACGACTATTGGACGCTCGTCTCATACGCAGAATTGAAATTACTCACCACCCATGATATAGACGCAATTGTTCGAGCGTATCGAAAATCCATCACCGCCTCAAGACGAAACTTATTTTTCTTGTATTCTTCTTTAGCTCAATTAGAAATCCTAAAAGATTTGGGCATACGGACAAAACTGGTAAACGCCGTTATTAATCTAATTAAAGAAGAAATTCAACGCGTAGATAGCGGAGACCAACACCTTTCTGCCGAAGAAAAAACAAAAGGAAAATTATTAAACGGCCGCGCGATTTTATTTACAGGCTACATGGTAGATTATGCCGGTAAAGATAAGAAAACCCTGCCGCCCGAAAAAGAGACTGAATTGCGCCAAGAAATTCGGAAGAAATTAGAAAAAATGCACCCCACCCCCAACGACCGCGCCTTCTTAAGCGGGCTTTCGGCTGGCAGCGAAATCATTTTTGCCGAAGTATGTATCGAATTGGGGGTAAAAGTCAAAGCCTATTTGCCCCACACAGAATCTACCTATGTGCGTGAGTTTATCTCGCCCGCCGGCGAAGGCTGGGTAGACCGCTTCTACAAAGTCCGCAATCACCCACTAGTGGATGAAATTAATCACGTCGAAGCGCTGGGGCATCCAAAAGAAGGCGATAACCTATATGAGCGCAACAATCGCTGGACGTTATACTCCGCGTTAGGACGCGCCGGCGTAGAAAATGTGCGATTAATTGCAGTCGCCAATGAAACCATAAACACACGCGACCGAGACGTCCGCTTAGCGCGACACATGATTGAATTAATGCGCGATGTAGGCGGCGTAATTGAATTTATCAATCCATCAAAATACATTTACAACGTCATTGACAACGCCCTCGAAAGCCTCATGCGCGACCCCATTTCAACGCTAAAACCATCCGATGCAAAAGCCCTAATGAGAAAAGTTCACTCCAAAAAATAAATCCTAAAACGCCTCGCAGGGCTACAAACCCCGCGAGGCGTTTACCATTTACAAGAGAGCGCGTCATTCCACGAGCCGCATTTTTTCTTTCACCTTTTCATTAGGGTACGCCCAAATTTCACCGCGTATTCCCTTCGCAAGGTGAAAATCCCCCGCCCGTACGGTTTCAGGTCCTTCTAAAGTTTCAACCGTCACCATTTGGTCGGCATTCCCATTGGTTATTTCTGTAAGAGGCGCCAACATCACCACCGCCCGTTTGATGCAAATGCCGGGTTCAGTCATCATATACGTTTTATCAAAAATTTCTGGGTCAATCGGCCAAACATCGTCAGGGGCGTCCATCTCGCTCACCAGCATATCCCCTTTCTTGGCAATTAGCGTTGCGCCCCAAGGGGTTTTTACTTCCATCGTTTGAGGTTCATTTGGGCTGGGCAAAAACGGCTTAACGCGTCGAATAGCAATGTTGCGATATGGTTTAAAATTTACCGTTTTCAACACAGGGCTATCGGAAGTTAAGAGAATGGGTTCGGTCAACATACCATGCTTCAAAAAGCAAAATGTTCTAGTCTTTCAATTATACTTGAACAACATGAAACCATTAATTGTCCTTGTCGGCGCAAGCGGCGTAGGCAAAACCACGCTCATGCAAGCCCTTTGTAAAAAACATCATTTTGCCGCCGCTTACGAAGAACATATCGAACGCCCTTTTCAAACATTATTCAAGCATGACCCTCAATACGCGCTTGCCAATCAACTTGATTATTTAATTCACAAAGCCGAGCAAGAAAAAAAATTACGCCAACTCAATACGCCCGCCGTGATGGATGGCGGCTTAGATTTAGACTTTCACGGCTTTACGCGCCTCTTTCATGCGCGCGCCTGGCTCTCAGACCTCGATTTTGACCTATGCCGACGCCTCTACGCCCTCCTCCGCGCCATGCTCCCCCCGCCAGAATTAATCGTCATGCTACACGCGCAAGAAACCATCATCCGCCAAAGGCTGGCTTCCCGAAGCAGAATCAACATTGCCTCTAGCGAAGATGCGGCAACGTTAGAAAAATTTATCAACGAATGGTTAGAAGCAACTCATTCATCAAAAATTTTACGGGTAGACGTTTCCCACGAAGCCATTGACTACGCGCAAACCATTTCACAAATCATGGAAAACTTGAATGGAAAACTTTGACAATCTAAAACATAAAACCGAAGGCAAACCCAAATATCAACTAGCCAACGCAAACGTATTCGTTTCGCCGCACGGGTTTCATTATGTAAATTACCTCGACCCTGTTCAAGAAATCTCCCCCCTCATTGACGGGCGTGGGTTAACCGCAGAAGAAATTAAATACATTGAAACCTCTTTACAATCGAACCCAGAACGAATTGAGAATCAGGTCCATGCCGTAAAACGATATATGAATATACAAGATAAGCGCATCTTAGATATTGGCTGCGGCGGCGGGTTATTTTTATCAAAAATGAAAGAAAAAGGCGCAAAAACGCTTGGCATTGAATTAAACGACTCGCGCGCGTTTTACGCCCAAACCAAACACGCCCTAGAAATAAACAAACGCCCCATTGAAGATTCGTATTGGGCAAGTTTTGCCAATACGTTTGACGTAGTTACGCTATGGGACGTCATAGAACACGTTAATTTCCCAATCGCCACCTTGCAACACGCCGTAAACGTATTAAAACCCAACGGCATTTTACTCATTGACACGCCCTGCCGCGACGCGTTTTATCACCGCTTTGGAGAATTGACTTATAAAATTTCAGGCGGAAGGTTTCCCACATTTCTAAACGCTATGTACTCCTCCAAACCCTTTGGGCATAAACAAATCTTTTCGCTTGACGAAATGAAAGCGTTATTTGAATTTGTCGGTTTAGAAGTTTTAGAACTAAAAACCTTTCACGAGCTTTCTTTCCCTTATCGCTTTTACTTGCAAAAATTTTTCAAATCGAATCTGCTTGTAAACTTCTTGCTGCCGTTTGTGCGTCTGTTCTTTGTTATATTCCCAATAAAAAATAAAATGTTAGCCATTGGTAGAAAAAAAGCGCTCACTGCGCATCCACCCTCATGAAGTAAACCAACAAACGATGCAAAACAAAAAACGGGAGCAGTAAAATAAGGTGAACCAACGCGCTTACCCCAAACAACAAAGCGACCGAACTTAATAAATAATCAAAAAACGGGGCAAGGTTTTCTAGCATCCAATTCCCAAAGCCAGAAACAACCCCCAGCGTAAATAAAAGCCCCGTCCAAACGCCCAGCGGAAGCCACGCATGTCTATCCGATTCAGAGGGCATCATCGTGCTGGATACCGCAAACGTGAGATAAAACCACAGCCAAAAATCTGGCACATTTGGCAATAAGCCCACGCCCAGCCAAAACAATTCCATCTGACCGTTTTGAAACGCCTCCCACAACGTATTTAATTTCAATTGCACAACGCCCGCATAGGCAATAAACAATGTGCCGACAATTAACGGCGCCAACCCTATGAGCGAATCGCGAATGAAATCGGTTTTTTCCACTTCCACATACCCCATTTGCAATTTTCCGTTCTTCATCGGTTTCGGAAAGACCGAAAACTTTCCTGTTTTCACTCGTAATATTTTCGCCATTAAAAAATGACTAGCCTCATGCAAAACCACGCCGGGAAAAAATAAAATGGAAAATATGGAAAGCGTTAATTGCAAGTTGCGCGTGATGAGCAAGGTCGTTATTTGAATTTCACGATGCAAAAGCCGCTGGAGCAATACCAGCGGCAAAAGCGTCAAAAGAAACCAAATAAAACCGGCGTAAGGCATAAAAAATACCGTCCCAAAGTTTCTGGTTATCTATGTAGCCGCTTAAATAACTTTCGGGAATTTTTTATTTACGCTACACAGCCGCTTTTGTAATTGCCGTAAACTCATCGGCTTTCAAACTCGCCCCGCCGACCAGCGCCCCATCAATATCAGGCTGTGAAAAAAACTCTTTGGCGTTTGCGCCCGTAACCGACCCGCCATACAAAACGCGAATGTCTTGCGCCGTTTGTTCGCCATATAATTGAGCGAGCGCGGGGCGAATCACATCTTTCACCACTGCATTCGCCGCCTCGCCTGTCGAGGCTTTGCCCGTGCCAATTGCCCACACAGGCTCATACGCCACCACGATTCGCTTTGCAAAGTCATCCGCTACGCCCGCAAGCCCCAGCCGCACTTGTTCAGAAACAACTTGACCCGTTAGATTTGATTCGTATTGTTCCAAAGTCTCTCCCACGCACACAATGGGAGTCAAATCAAATTTCTGGGCGGCAAGCAGTTTTTTATTTATCAAAGCGTCCGTTTCGCCAAAATATGCGCGTCTTTCAGAATGACCCAAAATAACATAATGGCACAATTCTTTTATCATCGCCGGCGAAACCTCGCCGGTAAATGCGCCTTTTTCTTCCCAAAACATATTTTGCGCGCCGAGCCCAATATCTGTGTTTTTCAAAAGTTCACAGGCGGCTTGTAATGAAACAAACGGCGGGCAAACGACCTTTTCAACATTTTGTATTTCGTTTATCTTTTCAATCATCGCAGAGAGTAATTCTCGCGTCTCTGCAATTGTTTTGTTCATTTTCCAATTTCCGGCAACAAGAGGTTTTCGCATTATTTTTTCCTATGGAATAGTTTTGAGCAATTCGTCTGCAAAAGTTCGAATCCAAGCCGCGGCGCCTAAGTCAGATGAAAGAGCGTTCAGCAAACTCTTGGCGGTGTTTATATCTTTCAAACGAATAGCAATCTCCGCTTTCAATAGTGGAATTTCGTATAAATCTGGCTTAAGCTTTTCAGCGGCTTGCACATTGTCTTTTGCCTCTTCAATGGAGCCATTAAATAACGCGTAACGCCCACGCGCAATGTACCCCAGCGGCAAATTCGCCGCGTCTATGCGTTCGAAGAAAACAAACAACGGCATATCTTTTTGTTCTGAAGCCTTGTAAACCGATTCGCGTAACGCGGTCATCACATCTTCTGGAATTTCGCCTTCAGCGCGATGCGCCTGCGCCAAACGCAAATCCATCCCTGCCGCAAACGTCCAAGCGTTGCGTTCTCGATATTGGCTCGAAGCGTTGGCAAAAAACTCTTTATTATTTGCGCCAGCCAAATTAGCGGCTTGCGCCAAAGCCTCCCCCGCGCGAATAGATTGGCCTGCGTCATAAAATGCAAGCGAAAGTTGCAAATGAGCGTTTGGGTCGGCTGGGTTTTGCTTCACCAATTCTTGCGCCGCCGCAATAGCAGGAGATACATTCGGCTGAAGCGTTAGAGGCGGCAAAGCAGTGGGTGAAACAGGTGCGGGCGAATTCACTACAACGGTTGTTTGTTGCGCAAAGAACCTGCGAATCAAACCGTTGCGATAAGCAAACAAACCTAAGCCAACGCAAACAATCGTCATTAATACAATGGAAACCCACATCCAACCTGAAGAACGCTTCTCGGCTACGGGGCGGGCGGCTACTGTTTTTTCGGCAACGGGTTTCGCCTGAACTTTTGTTTCACGCTTCAAACTAGTGGGGCGCATGGTAATGGCTGTGCCTTGCATTGGCACGCCCGCTTCTGCCCATGCGGCTTTGAAGGCTTGCACTAAATCTTCAACCGTTTCGTATCTATCGGCTCTATCTTTGGCTAAGGCTTTTAATAAAACGCGTTGCACTGGCTCTGGCACATTGGGGTTAATATCCATTGGCAAAGGCAAAGGCGTGTATATATGGTCATGAATAATTGAAAACGGCGTATCGGCGCTAAACGGCACTTGCCCCACCACCATTTCATACAACATTACGCCAAATGAGTAAATATCTGTGCCTGAGTCTAAATCTTTTTTACCCATCGCCTGCTCGGGCGAAATGTATTGCGGCGTGCCCATAATCGAATCGGCTGATAAGGTGGATTCGCCCGCTTGGGCAATGCGCGCCAAGCCAAAATCCGCCAGATACATAACGCCTTCATTTGAAAGCAATACATTAGACGGTTTTATATCTCGATGTAAAACGCCTTGCTGATGGGCGTAGCCCAGCGCTGAACCAACCGAAGTGACCACTTGGTCAATTTCTTGCGAACTTAATGCGCCGCGTTGAAAACGCGCTTTGAGCGTATCGCCTTCAATAAACTTCATCACCAAATACGGGCGGCGCTCATGTTCGGAATAATCATAAATAGGCACAATGTTTGGGTGTTCTAGTTTTGCAATCACCCGCGCTTCGCGTTGAAAACGGGCAATGAAGGTTGAGTCTTCATTAAAGGCTTGGTGTAAAGCTTTAAGCGCCACATAGCGGTCTAACGCGGCATGATAGGCTTTGTAAACGGTAGCCATGCCCCCTTGCCCTAATTGCTCAATAATGCGGTATTGTCCAATCGTTTCGCCAATCTTAAAAGACATAAACTCTCCAGCGGGAATTTACCTAATTATAGCCGAGAGCGACTATTTGATATTCGCAATTTTATTACAGTTTCTGAGCGTATAGAAATCACTGTAACGCGCTATGTTGCCGAAAAATTATCTGAAAATCATTAATCTAACGTTACTAAGCCGCGAGAAGCGCGCTGTTTCTGAATTATCAGAGAGAGAAACGCATAGCGCGTCAGTAAGGCTATAAAAGAGACGATTAACCAATCCAAAACAAATACGCTGCGCGGGAAGTTTTCGAACCAGCCAGCCAGAAAGCCAATGTAAACCGCAGCGCCGAGAATGAGCGAGCCGAGTAAAGTGGAAAATAGCATCGGGCGAATCATTTGTTTGAACGAAACAGAAGCGGAGAGATTGAGAGCGCCAAATGCAATAGATAAGGCGGGACGTAAGAAAAAAGCGAAATAAAACATAAAACGCATCATTGTTTGGTAAGAGGCGAACTCGCGGGGGTGGTCAAAGCGGAGGCGGAATGAGAGGTATACCGAAGCGGCAACAACGATAAGGTCAAAGAGAAGAAGCGGAACGTTTATGGTCTGCAAGGTTTTCTTTAGCCAAGCTCGCAACGGTTGGTCAATAAAAAAGTGAGCCAGTAGTCCAATGAGTATCATCATTGGTATAACCGAAACGTCGAAGATTTGCTCGGCGTATGGCGTGCGGTTGTGTAAATATCTTTCAAATAACCAAACAATAGGGACATGTAGAATATAAATTGCGTATGACGTTTCTCCGAGCGTGACCAGCGCAGGATGATTAAGCGTTTTGGATAGACGCGATGTATCGAGCGATAAAGCGATAATAAATAAAATCATCAGCGGCGCAAGCAGACCCGCCATCGGTTGCAAGTCGTTTGGGAAAACGCTGGGATATTTTCTACTGATAATAGAATAGGCTATTACAAATAGCGCGCTAAACCATAATGCGCTATGTATTACGCTTTGTTGAATGGTTTGATTTTTCCCTTCGCGCAAGTACCATATTCCGCCTACCGCCCCCATAATAAATGAATTGAGGTGAAAAATTGGGTTGTAAACAATGATATCTTTTCGTTCGGGAAAATACCCAATCCATACAATGTGATAGATAATTTGACTCAACGCCCAAAAAGCGATTGAGAGCGAAATTAATTTTTTGGTTGATTGTTTATACGCCCACATGGTGAAAAACGGAAAGACAGCGTAGAAGAAAAATTCCACCGTCATAGACCAGGCGGCGTAATTAAAGGATTGCGAGTAGGCGGGAATCCACGCTTGTACGACAAAAATGTTCGCCAATATCTTTTGCGGTTTGATTCTTAAGATAGAGTCTAAGTAAAAATAACAAGTTAATAAAAACGCAATTAAGTAGAGGGGGTAAATGCGTATCGCTCTGGCGCGCCAATACCCTACTACGTCAAATTTTTCGGTAGGGCGAAAATAGACCAACGCCATCACAAACCCTGAAAGCGTATATAAATAGCTCACGCCCGTCGGCGCGGCAAGAAGTATCTCTGAAAATGGGAATTGGTTGAGAAAATTAAAATAAACCCCGCCTCCGCCATGATAAAACAAAACCAAGATTATCATCAGAAAGCGGGTAAAGGTTAATTGGTCAACGCGCTTCATGCAAATATATCAGTCTTTCTTGTCGCGCAAAAATATAACCCAATATACCGCCGCCACCAACACAGCCCCGCCGATGATATTGCCAATGGTGACGGGAATGAGGTTATTCACAAAAAACGCTTGCCAAGTCAGCGCGTCGAGATGGGCGACTTTTTCGCCAACTCGCCCAATAAATTCGGGGTCAAACATCTTAATGAATAGAGCATAAGGGATGAAATACATATTCGCCACGCTATGCTCAAAACCCGCCGCCACAAAAGCGCTGATGGGGAAAATAATCGAAGCGATTTTATCTAATGTGGTTCTGGCGCTGAAGGTTAACCACACAGCCAAACAGACTAATACGTTACATAAAATTCCTAAAGCAACGGCTTGAATAAAATTCAATTCAGATTTAGAGACGGCAATTCGCAAGGCGGCAATGCCGACAGAATCTCCGCCAAATGCGTATTGCTTTGAAAAGAACATCAAAGCCGCCGTGCCAACTGAGCCAATGAAATTACCTAAGTAAACAATTCCCCAATTACGCAGTAAAGCCTTTGTGGTGACTTTTCGGCTTGCCCACGCCATCACAATTAATGTGTTGCCGGTGAACAATTCCGCTCCGCCAACCACAACTAAAATAAGCCCTAAACAAAAGACCAAGCCCGTCAACAAGCGCGTGACGCCATACGGTAAAGCGCTGGAATACGCTAAAGAGCCATCTGCCGCACTGACTGAAATTGCGCCCGCCGAAACGGTTGTGGCAAAAATGCCGCCAAATGAAATAAATGCGCCCGCCAAAATAGAAAGCATTAGCATTGTAAAAAAGGGCATATTTGCTTTTCGCACGCCAATCGCTTCAGCCTTTGCCGCCATTTCGGGAGGTAAAAGAGAGTCAATTTGAATTTCATTCATGGCATTGCTCCTTGCAGAAACCGTCCCGAAGGTTCATTGAAACTTTCGGGACGGTTATTTTATATTTACGCTTTCGGTCCCGCTTCAATAATCTCTTTTGGCGTGCCTTCGGCGAACTTTGCAAAGTTTTCAATAAAACGTTTGGCAAGTTCTTTATAGCCTTTTTCGTAAGCGGCTTTATCTGCCCATGAAGAGGAAGGGTCTAACACTTCATTGGGGACATCGGGGCATGAGGTTGGCACTTCGTAACCAAAGACAGGGTCAATCTTAAATTGGACTTTATTTAATGCTCCATTCAACGCGGCGGATAACAAAGCGCGAGTGTGCTTAATGGAAATGCGCTTGCCTACGCCATAAGCGCCGCCTACCCAACCCGTATTGACCAACCAGCAAGTGACTTTATGCTCTTCAATCTTTTTCTTGAGCAATTCAGCGTATTTAGATGGATGATGCACCATAAAGGGTCCGCCGAAGCAGGCGCTAAAAGTGGCTTGCGGTTCTTTGCCTAAGCCGGCTTCTGTGCCTGCTAGTTTTGACGTGTAACCAGAAATGAATTGATACAAGGCTTGATTGAGGTTCAATCGAGCAATGGGGGGCATTACGCCTGTCGCATCGCAAGTGAGGAAGATGATATTTTTTGGATGCCCAGCGTATTTTTCTGGGACGGCGTTATCAATAAACTCTAACGGATAGGAAGCGCGCGTGTTTTCGGTGATTGAGTCGTCTATTAAATCAATGCGGCGGGTGACTTTATCGTAGGGGACATTTTCGAGGATTGTGCCAAAGCGATGCGTAGCGGCAAAAATTTGCGGTTCAGCCGTTTCAGATAAACCAATGACTTTGGCGTAACAACCTCCTTCAAAGTTGAAAACGCCCTCCGCGCTCCACCCATGTTCATCGTCGCCGATGAGGCGGCGCGATGGGTCAGCCGAAAGGGTGGTTTTGCCCGTTCCGCTTAAACCAAAAAACAAAGCGACATCGTCCTTATCGTTTGGGTTTACATTGGCGGAACAGTGCATAGGCATTACGCCTTGAAGCGGCAAGATGTAATTTAATACGGTGAAAATAGATTTTTTCATCTCGCCTGCGTATTGCGTATTGCCAATGATAATGAGTTTCTTTTCGAAAGAAAGTAAGATGAACGTTTCGCTGCGTGTGCCGTCGGTTTCGGGGTTCGCTTTGAAAGATGGGATATCCACCACTGTAAATTCAGGCGCAAACGCTTGATGTTCTTCTAGCGATTGCGGTAATAAAAACATATTACGGATAAAGTGCGCGTGCCAAGCGTATTCTGTAATAAAACGCACAGGCAAACGATATTTTTCATCGGCGCCGGCGTACACATCTTGCACAAACACGTCTTTATCTTTTATAAAGTCGGTCATCTTTTTATAAAGCGCGTCGAACTTCGCCTCGTCAAACGGTTTGTTATATTGCCCCCACCACACATGGTTTTCCGAATCGACATGCTTAACGATAAATTTATCATTCGCGCTGCGCCCGGTGTGCTTGCCAGTATGCGCCACGAGCGGTCCATCTGAGGCGATGTTGCCCTCGCCGCGAAAAATCGCTTCTTCGGTAAGGGCTTCTGTGGTTAGATTCCAATAAGCGGTTTTTACGCTTGAAATACCTAGTTTAGTAAGGTCATAATTTGCCTTACGGGCATTAGCAATAGACTGCGCTGGGGAAACATGGTTTTGAGAATGGGTCATAAATACTCCTCTATTTTTTGGTAATGGTATATCTAGTAACACAAAAACTGGTCAAAGGAAACTCTTTGACCAGATGTGCCGCTATCCCCGCCGAAACGCGGCTCTGACTGTGAAGGTCAGCGCGGGGATTCATAGGGCAAATTATACTCTGTGAAACTATCATTTACTCGCAAGTAAAGGCGGCGGGCGAAACGTCTTGCGCTTGCGCCCAGTTTTTCTCAAATTCTTGCAAATATAGGGCGGCAATGTCGGGATGGTCTAAAATAATCACGTTTTCTTCATTGTTGCTGTCGGCGTTGTCGGAAAAGTTCAAAGAGCCTGTAATCACAATACTGTTATCAATAACAATAATCTTGTGATGTAAAAAACTAGCGTTGCCGTCTTGTCGCGCTGGCACATTGGCGCACCAAAAACGGCGCAACTCGGAGCTTTCATAATTACTGCCAAAAGTTTCAAATACGCCTTTCACGTCTATCCCGGCGCGGGCGCGGTCTATCATGGCTTGGGCGAGCGCGTCGTCTGTAAAACTAAACGCCAAAAAGCGGATATTGACTTCAGCATCATTAACAATGGCAATTAACTTGCTCATAATTTTATCTTCTGACGAAAACAAAACTTGAATAGGCGTGTTATTTAAAATCGCCCATTGTTGATTCACTGCCGAAGGCGCGCGCGGACCGAACTGCCCAGCCCACAATTCTTCCCATTCACGTTCATAAATCGCCGCAATTTCTGGCGAGCGAATCACAATCACATTATTGTTTTGCTTATAAATTCCGTTTACCGTGATGTTGGTCGAACCCGTCCATGTGGTTTGTTTATCGAAAATCCAAAATTTATTGTGCATTAAAGCGGAGCGCCCCGCATCGTCTTTGACTTCAATTCCATTTTGAATCAAACGCGTAAATTGTCCGCGATTTGGCTCCGCGTCAATTCCTAGCCCGTTTTTGTCGTCTGTCACCCAGCGGATATCTACGCCTCGGGCTTTGGCGTTGATTAATGCGTCGGTGACGCGCGGTAGGTTAAACTCAAACGAAGCGATGTGAATACTCGTTTGCGCCGCGTTGATAAATCCAATTAATTTTTCTTCAATTGAACCTGCTGGGTTATTTTCATTATTTAATATCAACGGGTCTGTAAAATACACTTCCCACCATTGATTTATAGAAATCGGTGTTTCAGTTATAGGAATGACAAATGGCTGTGTTGGCGTTTCTGTAATTGGCGGTAAAGTTTCGGTAACAGGAATGATAAACGGCAATGGCGTGTCGGTAGCATAAAATGGAATTTGAGTTACAGGCGCAAGGGTCGGCAATTCGATTGGCGCACAAGCAAGCAATAACAGTGAAACGATGAAAGCAATGATGAAAACTTTTTTCATAAATTATTGCAAAGCAGAAAAATCTTGCGGATTTCCTAATGGGTAATTTGTTGCTTCTTGTGCAATGCGCTTTACTAAGCCGCCTAATACAGTTCCTGTACCAACTTCAACAAATGTATTAATTCCCATTTCGGACATTTTCTTAATCGAATCTGTCCACTTGACTCGAGATTGCATTTGGGCTTTCAAATCTGCGCGGCAGTCGTCTGCCGTTTTGAGTATAGAAGCGTGAACATTTCCGTAAACAGGGATTTGAGGGTTTGAGAATTGAGCGTTATCTACCGCTTGATTCCACTCGGCTTGAATCGAATCCATGAGTGGTGAATGCGCCGCGATAGACACCGCCAAAGGCAAAGCCCGTTTTGCGCCAGCGGATTTTGCTAAAGCCATTGCGCGTTCTACGGCTGGTTTTGCGCCTGAAATTACCACTTGACCGGGGCAATTGTCATTGGCAACTTGTACGAGTTCGTTTTCGGCGCTGGCTTCAGCGCAGACTTTATCTAATGCGGGAATATCCAAACCTAGTATTGCCGCCATGCCGCCTGGATTTAATTCGCCAGCGCGTTTCATCAATTCGCCGCGTTTTCGGACGAGGCGCAGACCATCTTCAAAAGAAAACGCGCCTGCCGCGCACAGGGCAGATAATTCCCCTAGAGAATGCCCCGCGACTGAAGCAGGTTGAAAGTCAGGGTAAAGATGCGAAAAAACGCGAAAAGATGCAATCGAATGAATGAATAAAGCGGGTTGTGTGTTGACTGTATCATTAAGTTCATCTGCTGAACCGTTTATCATCAAGTTTGTAATTGAAAATCCAAGAATTGAATCGGCTTCATCAAAAGTTTGTTTTGCAATGGGATAAGCCTCGCTAAGTTCTTTGCCCATGCCAACGGTTTGCGAGCCTTGCCCCGGAAAAATAAACACTGTGGTTTGTGAGTTGAGTTTCATTATTGAGTCTCCATGAAAACGTCCCGCAGGTTTCTTTAATAAATTGTGTCGCACGTTTAAAACCTGCGGGACGGTATTGTGTATATTAAAACACAAACGGGTCGTGAATGTCACGACCCGTTTTATGACGAAAAAATTATTCGCTTTTCTTTTCTTTTTTCACTTGCACAACTTCACGTCCTTTGAAATAACCGCAGTTATCACAAACGGTGTGTGGCAGGCGTTTGCTTCCGCAGTTAGAACAAGTGACGAGGTTGGACAAAATCAACGCATCCTGTGAACGACGGCGGTCGCGGCGTCCTTTGGAGTGTTTGCGCTTTGGATGTGGGGTCATGAACTTTCTCCTTTATACATACAGCAGACGGGCATGTGAGCCCGTCTGGGGTTGGTTTTTAATGAAGCGGGCTGATTATATATGCGGGAAGCAGATGCGTCAAGCAGAATTATTTGAATTTTCGCGTCATTTGTTAGTTCGCGTAAAAGCCTTTCTTTACACAAAATTTAAGCCGCGTTTACAGCGTATAATCAGTCAAAGGAGTAAATCATGAGCATTTCTATTATTTTGATATGCGGTTTTCTATTGGTTGTAATAGCGGCTATTGGCATTGGAGTCTATTGGTTTTATAACAATGCGCAAACTCAAAATTCAAACCCAACAGATACTTCAGGCGGCGCGAGTTCTTCGGGCGTTTTGTTTTGGGGAAGCGCAGGCGCAGGCGACGATAAAAATAATGACGATGGCGGTTTTTGGGACGGAGATAGCGCAGGCGATTCGGGCGGGGATGGCGGAGGCGGCGAATAACTCGCCCAGCCTCCTCCTGTTTCATGGCACACGTCTCCATAGGAAAGGGTAAAATCAACGCATGGAAGTTCAAATTGCCGTTGCCAAAATCAACAAATACGCCGTTTCAGAAAGCGGCGATACGCTCGAAGCGATTGAGCGCCCAACGGGCGGCTTATCTGTTGTGCTGGCAGACGGGCAGACATCAGGCAGAGGCGCGAAAGCGGTCTCAATGTTGGTGGTGAGAAAAGTCATTGGGTTGATTGCAGAAGGCGTGCGCGACGGCGCGGCGGCAAGAGCGGCATCTGATGCGTTGTTTGCAGATAAAGCAGGCAAAGTCACATGTACGTTGAATATTGCCTCGGTTGATTTACACAGCAAAACGATTGTATTGACGCGTAATAACCCCGCCTCTATGTTTATTTGTCGCGGAGAGCGCATTGACGAACACAATGAAGAAAGCGTTTCTTTAGGAACTTCGCGCAACGTTCGCCCAGTCGTCACCGAAATTGAAATTGAAACTGGCTTAACCATTGTGATTTTCAGCGACGGTATTTCACATGCGGGCGAGCGCGTTGGCAGACCGATGAACGTTCGCCAAGCGCTTCAATCTATGCTTGAAGACCAAGACCCAACGCCCCAACAACTTGCCGACTCTTTGCTTGAACAAGCCGTCCGCCTCGATGACAACCGCCCAGCCGATGATATTAGCGTTTTGGTATTAAAAGTTTCACCGCGCACAAGCGACGCGGTAAGGCGTATGGCAATTCGGCTGCCTATTTAGACCTTTCGGGTCTGGCTTTAGAGATTGAATTCTAAAAAATGCGTAAAAGCCTAAAGCGCCTTTGGCGATTTATCCAAGCCTCAGTTCGAGATACTAGAATTTTATTGCGCGAATTTCGCGCGCCGTTATTTTGGTTTTCATTCGCGGTGATTGGCGGAGGGCTTTTATATCACTATATCGCTATTGTTGTTCATGAACCTGTTGCCAGCGTAGCGGAGGCGATTTACATTGTTTTGATTGCAACTTTTTTACAACCGCCCAATAGAGATTTTCCGCTTCACATCGCTTTACAACTGTTTCACTTTCTAATGCCAATTGTAGGCGTTATTGCTTTGGCGCAAGGCTTAGCAGACTTTGGAAGTTTGTTATTCAATCGAAAATCTCGCAATAAGGAGTGGGAAATGGCAGTCGCCTCCACCATGAAAAATCACGTGATTTTGGTTGGGTTTGGTCACTTAGGGTATCGAGTAGCGGTCATGTTACATGAAATGGGCAAACAAATTGTGGTGATTGAACAAAACCCAAAGGTAGATACGCTGAACGAAGCCACCAAACTCGGCATCCCTGTTATTACAGACGACGCCACGCGAATCGCCGCTTTAGAAGGCGCGAACGTGCAAAAAGCAAAAACATTGATTCTCGCCAGCCAAAACGACGCAATGAATTTACAAATTGCGCTTAAGGCGCGCAGCCTCAACCCGAATATTCAAATTGTCGTTCGCATTTTTGACGACGACTTCGCTCATGCGTTGCAAGAACAATTTGGCTTTATTGCATTAAGCGCCACCGAAATGGCGGCGCCCGTGTTTGCCGCCGCCGCGGCGGGCGTAGATGTGACGAACCCAATTTCCATCGAAGGGCAATTGCTCAGCCTGGCAAAATTTACCGTCGGCAAAGAGTCGGCGTTGAGAAAAAAATCTATCGGCGATTTAGAAAAAAAATACAAAGTCAATATCGTTTTATTACGCAAAGCCAATGAAACCTATATGCCGCCTAAATACGAACAAATCATTTCGGTTGGCGATGCGCTGGCGGCGCTGGGCGCGCCAGAGCAGTTAAACAAAATTCTGCATGATAATGAATGAAGACGCTCATTCTCTTCTAATTGGCATTGTCGGTCCGTGCGGTTCGGGTAAATCCACATTGCTAGAGGGTTTAGAAAAACACGGCTATCGTTGTCGGCACATCGCGCAAGAACACTCCTACGTTAAACAAATGTGGCAAATCATCACCAAACCCAACATACTCATTTTTTTAGAATGTTCATTTGAAAACTGCACCAAACGCCGAAAATTAAATTGGTCGCTCGGCGATTATGAAGAACAACAAAAACGATTAAGCCACGCCCGCGAACACGCCGATTTGATTATAGACACGAATATTTATAATCCAAACGAAACGCTTGACATCGCTTTGAAATTTTTAGAGAAAAGAAAATGACCAAAAAATTTTTTACCTTCAGCCTGCTAACGCTTCTTTTTCTACCTGCATGCCTGTTTCTACAACCCCAAGCGGAGGCTACGCCTGAGCCGCCTGCCCCCCAGCCCGCCAATCTCTCCATATTCAAGGCGGGGCTTAATCCGCAATATCACGCCGTGATAGACGAACTGTCTAATGCAAGCGTGTATCAGATTGAGTTTTTCATTCACGATAATCTGTATGAAATCACGGGGAAGCAATCGGTGGCTTACGCCAACAATGAAGATACCGCGTTAGATGAAATTCACTTTCGGTTGTTCTCCAATATTCTTGGCGGAGAGATGACTGTGGAAAACGTGAAAGTGAACGATGAAGACGTTGAGCCGACTTACGCCTTGAACGACAGCGTGTTGATTGTGCCGCTTGCAACCTCTTTGCAACCGGGCGAAACCGTAACGATTAGTATGGAGTTTGAGGTTACCGTTCCGCGCAGTGTGAATTTGAATTATGGCGTGCAAGCCTATTCCGACGATGTGCTGGCGCTGGCGCACGCTTACCCTATGATTGCCGTGTATGACGATGAAGGCTGGAACGCGGAAATTCCGCCGCAAACAGGCGATGTGACGTATGCAGATATGTCTTTTTTTATTGTGACGGTGGATGCGCCGAAGGATTTGGTTTTGGCGGCTTCAGGAGTGGAAACAACTGTTGAGGAAACGGCAAGCAGGCAAAAAGTTAGGTATGAAGCGGGACCCGCGCGGGATTTTTATCTGGCGGGGAGTCCAAATTATCAAGTATTTGTTCGTGAAGCGAATGGCATAACGCTTCGGTTTTATACGCCGAGTTATATGCAATCGGGCGCGGAAGAGGCGTTAGACTATGCCGCTCAATCTATTAAAGTTTTTAATGCCAAATATGGCGCATACCCTTACACCGAGTTGGATTTTGTTTCTACGCCGACTCTGGCGCTGGGCATTGAGTACCCTGGCATCATTGTAATTACAGATTGGATTATGGAGCCGCAAATGGGGTATTTAGAGGCGACGGTGGCGCATGAGGTGGCGCATCAGTGGTTTTATAACTTGGTGGGCAATGACCAATTGGATGAGCCGTGGTTGGATGAATCGCTGGCGCAGTTTGCTACGATGGAGTATTTTGCGGAGCGATATGGCGAGGATGGAAGACTAGGATTTTATGAAGAATTATTTAGCAGATGGGCTTATATTGGGAATGAGGAAATTCCTGTGGGCTTGCCCGTGCGCAAGTATTCGGATATGGAGTATAGCGGGATTGTGTATGGACGCGGGGCGTTATTTTTTGTGGAGTTAGAAAAGAAGATGGGCAGCGAAAATTTTGATGCGTTTCTGCGAAGTTATGTGGCAAAGTATGCTTGGGGCGTTAGCGCCACTGAAAGTTTGCGCGCAGAAGCAGAATTAAATTGCGGGTGCGATTTGGGCGAATTGTTTGAGCAATGGGTGTATGAGTAAGGAAGCGGGATTGGCAGATATATATTTTTGAAAATTATATTCTTGACTACATGGAGTATTTGGATATTCATTTTCTGGAGATAAAAGAAGTTGAAATCCACCAGCAAAAAAACTTGAGAAAATTAGGGTCGGAGAAATATCCGTTACTCAATGTGTTGAAGTTCGGGTCGCAGCGCCAGCGCTTCCACCTCGCTGGCTAAGCGGCGCGGGTACTTCGGGTTGAGCGCTATGCGTGTCAGGTCATGCCCGATCCCCAGCCTCATCAGGCAGTAACAAAGCGAGCGCTTGACGGGTGAGGCTTCCACTTCATGGCGTGCGCCATTTTGGGGCTTTTTCCTACGCCAACTCAAATCATTGTCCCCCCCGCATCATGACGAATGAACAACCTATGTTCCAAAGGGGTAAAATAGAGGCGTTACAATCAATAACAAGAAAGGAAACAAACATGATTGCGCGAATATGGCACGGGCGCGTGCCGACCAGCAAAGCGAGCGCTTATCGAAAATTTCTGAATGAGCGAGCCATTCCAGACTATCAATCTGTGGCAGGTAACCTTAGCGTTCAAATCCTAGAGCGTCAAGAAGGTGAAGTCACTCACTTTTTGACATTGACGCTCTGGGAAAACATGGACGTGATTCATGGGTTTGCAGGCGAGAATGTTGAGCAGGCAAAATACTACCCTGAAGACCAAGACTTTCTGCTCGAATTCGAGCCTACAGTTGCCCACTACACTGTGGTTGGACAATCAACCTAATTGATGAACTTAACGCGCTATTAGACCGTGATTGTGCAATCATTTGTCAATTTGGCTGTCGAACCAATTAAGGAAAGGATACAACATGGTATGAAATCGCAAAAAAGATTAGAAGCCATGCGGAGTTGGAAAGAAGCGTTTCAAATTCCAACTATTCTTTATTTTCCAGCCTTGTTACTTTCGCTCGCTATCGCCGGCTTAAGTTTCTTCGTTGAGCCATTTTCGGTTCGCTATTTTGCAGGCGGAATCTTCGCCGCCGTTTTATTTTTTATCTTAATTTTCGTGAGCGTCGTTATACCAGCCCTTCGCGCAAACGCGCTCAAACAAAACGGCGTTCATGGTTCAGCCGTAGTCGTCAAAAAAGAAACGCGCTCAAGGTTTATTGGCGCGCTTGAGCCAGAGAATCGCATGGGCGTTTCCATCTCCGTCATCACCTTCGAGTTCACGCCCGAAGGGCGCACATCGCCCCTGCGCCTAGAAGCGGAAGTAAAGCGAGTCACCGCTTCTATGCAAGAAGGAAAGACGTTAAAAATCGCCTACGCTAAAAACAACCCGCGCATTGTCAAACTGCCCGGAGAATAAACTTGCGCCGCCCATAAAAACGCCAGCAAAAGTATATGGGCATTACCCTCTCTTCAACATATCGTCGGTTACTTGGTCTAAGCGCAAACTAATAATCTGGCTTGCCGAGTCGCGTCCCATCGTCACGCCATAAATCACATCCGCCGCTTGCACCGTGTTGCGGTTATGCGTGATGATAATAAATTGCGTGTCTTTACTTAAATCCACAAGCAAATCTCTAAAACGCCCGACATTGGCTTCATCAAGCATCGCGTCCACCTCGTCCATCACGCACACAGGCGTTGGCGAAACTTTTAACAAAGCGAAGACCAAAGCAATCGCCGTCAAACTTCTTTCGCCGCCAGAAAGCAGCGCCAAGCCTTGCTCGCGCCTGCCTGGCAAACGGGCTTCAATTTCAATGCCTGTTTCCACCAAGTTTTCAGGGTCCGTTAGCGCCAACCTCGCCGAGCCGCCGCCAAACAAGCGCACAAACGTCTCGCGGAATTGTTTATCCACCGCGTCGAATGTTTTCACAAATTCTTGCTTGGTTAATTCATCTAACTCAGCCACCACTTGTTTCAAATCGGCTTCGGCTTGGCGCAAATCTTCCACTTGCGTTTTCATAAATTCATAACGTTCTTTTTCTTCGTCATATTCTTTTTTCGCGTCTGGGTTAATCGGTCCCATGCGCCGCATTTGCGCGCGATGATGAGACAACTGCTCTTCTAATTCTGGCGCCAGTTCCGTCACCACTGGCAATTGCTCCACCATGCCGTCTATCGGCAACGGCACAGGTCCCGAAACGTCTTCGGCATATTCAAACATCACCAAGCCGAAATCGTCGGTGATTTTTTGACGTAAATTATCCAACGCTTCGTTTTTTCGCGTTTGCTCTAATTGCACCTGCCCATATAACCGCTCGGCGTTTGCAAAGGCGCGTTGGGCGTTCGCTTCCGATTCTTGCAAGCGCTTTTCTTCTTGTTCGGCGGTCGCCAAATCTTTTTCTGCTGGCTCAATTTGCACGCGCATCGCTTCCAGTTGCGCGTTCAAATGAGTCTCTTGCTCGCGCAGTTGATTTTTCTCCGCGTCTAACCCAAAGAGCGCAGCGTCTAACTCCTGCAGGCGGGTAGAAAGTTCAACGCGCTTTGCATCCAAACGACTCACATCGTCTCCGCGTTCGTTTAATTTATTTTGCGCGGCAATTAAGTTCTGCTCCGCCACCGCCGCGCGCGTTGCCCAGTAAGAAACTTGTTCTTGCAATTCGCCGGCTTCAAGTTCATTAATTTTTGCGGAGACAATTCTTAACTCCGCTTGCGCCTTAGACGCTTCGCGCTCCACCTCAACCAAAGCGTTTTGCAACTTTTCTTGATGAGAAATAAACTCTTGCGCTTCAAGAGTCAATTGATTCAATTGATTCTTCTGCCATTCTAATTGACGTATCATCGCTTCAGACTCAAGCCCAGCCTGTTGCTCGCGCTCTTGCAATTCTCCCAGCCTGATTCGAGATTCGCGCGCGTCTATCTCCACTTGATTTAATTCACGCTGCGCCTCGTTCAACCGATTCGATAACGCCTCAACCGTGTGGTTCGAGTCAGATAAAGTTGCAAGCAAATCGCTCAGGCGTGATTCATATTCACGCTTCTGGCGACCCCGCCCCAACGTTGAAGAAGAAGCGGTTTTTCCCGCGATGATTAATCCATCGCCGCGAAACACTTCCCCGCGCAGGGTCACAATTCGCGCGTGGGGGGGAATCTCTTTAACCAAACGTTTTGCTATGGCTCTATCACGCACGATTAAAGTTTGCCCTAGAATTAATCGCACCGCGTTTTTTAATTCATCGGGCGTATTAATCAGTTCAGAGGCAACGCCTAGCGCTTCGTTTGAAACGCTTAATAAATTTGAAGTTTTATCCACAGGCAACAGCGCCGCCCGACTTGCTTCATCCGCCTCGAGCAAATGCAAAGCGTTTTCAATTTCATGCTCACTTAACAAAACCGCGTCGAGCGTATCGCCCAAAGCGGCGGCAATGGCAAGTTCAAGTTCGGCAGGCACATCTAACACGCCGCTTAATGCGCCGCGCACGGCAAGGTTCGATTGCAACAAATAACGCGCGCCCTCCGCATACCCAGTCAAAGATTGCTCCGCTTGCTCTAACACTTCTAACTGCGCTTTCAAACGCGAATAATCGGCTTCTTGATTGGCGCGATGCTCTAACGCGCTCCGTCGTTGGGTTTCAATTTGTTCCGTTTCGTTGCGTTTTGCCAGCGCTTTTGATTCCATGTCTTGCAAAGCGGTTTGCGCTTCTTCTCGTAACTTTTTCGCCGTTTCAAATTCCGCTTTGGCTTTTTCGGTTTGCTTTTCAGCCTCTGCAATGGCATGTTGGGTTTGCTCAATTTTTTGAGTTTGCGATTCAATACGAGATTTCAATTCATCCAAACGCGCGTTATGTTCGGCGCGTTGTTGGGTGAGCGCTTCAATTTGCGAGCGTAATGAATGAATTTGCTCTTCAATGCTCAAACGTTCAGACTGCCTTGTTTGTAAAGCGCTTTGCGCGTTGGTTAATTGCGTTTTGGCTTCGTCGGCTTCGGCTTGCGCGCGCGCAATATCTTTTTCAACTTCTTGATAACGCTCGCGCGCTAGGTGCAATTCGTTGTTTACATTTTCTTGGTCCGAAAGCACGCTGGCTTGTTGAGCGGTCAAAGCGCGGCGGCGTTCTTCTAAAACCGCCAATTCGCGGCTTAATGTTTCTCTTTGCGTATGCAACTCCGCCGCTTTTCGATGCCACTCGTTCAAATGAGCCCGTAAGCCTGATAGCCTTTCGCGAAACGCCATATATTCGGCTTGCGCTTTTTCATACGCGCCACGCGCTTCGTTCATACGCGCTTCTTGCGCGCGCACGGCTTCTTTCGCATCGGTCAAATCGCGTTGCGCGCGATGCCAGTGATAGCCATACCATTCTCTTAGAATTAATTTCAAATCGGCTTGCGCGCGAGAAAATTCAATCGCGCGTTTGGCTTGGCGCTCTAAACTTTTTATGCGCGGTTCAAGTTCAGACATAATATCTAAAACGCGCTCTAAATTTCTTTCGGTATTTTCTAAGCGCTTGAGCGCCTCTTCGCGGCGCGCGCGATACAACCCCACCCCTGCCGCTTCTTCAAATAAACGACGGCGTTCATCGGCTTTCAGCGCCAACGAAGCGTCCACCAATCCTTGACCCAGAATCGTATAAGTTCGTTCGCTTAACCCCGCTTGCGCCAATAATTCGTTCATCTCGCGCAAACGCACTTGCTGACCATTAATCAAATATTCATTTCGCCCGTCGCGGTGAGCGGTGCGCCCAATCGACACTTCAGAAAAATCGAGCGGCAGCCATCCGTCTGTGTTATCAAACAAAATGGTGGCTTGCGCCATGCCGGCGCGCGCGCGCGACTCTGAACCCGAAAAAATCATATCTTCGGTTTTTTTGCCGCGCAACAACGTGTACGATTGCTCGCCCAACACCCAACGCAGCGAGTCGGCGATGTTCGATTTTCCCGAGCCGTTCGGTCCCACAATAGCGGTAATCCCCGCCGCAAATTCAAACACAGTGCGCGAGGCAAACGTTTTATAACCTTGCAGTTCTAATGATTTCAGACGAAGAGGCATGTGCGATTTACAATTTCCGTTTTAGATTTTTTTAACGACTCACTTTGTTACTTGCTTTTAAACTCTTTCAACGCTTCGTGCGCCGCGCTTCTTTCCGCTAAGTTGATGCTTGTTCCCAACCCTCGACCTTTCACTTCGCCGGCGATTAATACTTCCGCTTCATATACCCTAGCATGGTCAGGTCCGCTCACATTCACCACGCGATACTGCGGCGCGCCAAGTTTAAGCGCTTGCGAAATTTCTTGCAGTTCGCTTTTCGCGTCTTCTAATTCATCGAGCAAAGATTCTTTAATAGACTCAAACAAAGGAATAACAAACTTTTTTACTTTATCTAAATTAGAGTCAAGATACATAGCGCCAATGAGCGCTTCAAACGTAGAACCCAGCAGGCTGGCTCTCAAATGACCGCCAGACGTTTTCTCTCCGCGCCCCAGCCGAATCGCCCCGCCTAAATTTAACTTGCGGGCGAATTCAGCCAAGCGCTCATTGCGCACAAGAAAAGAACGGATTTTCGTCAGGTTGCCTTCTGGCATTTCAGGGAAAGAATGAAACGCCCATTCCCCTGTCACAAAATCTAACACAGCGTCGCCGAGAAATTCGAGGCGCTCATTATCCTCCACCGCGTCAAAATTTTCATTCGCATAAGAGCGATGCGTAAGCGCGCGCGTCAATAACGATAAATTTGAAAAAGACAACCCCAGCCTAAGGTTTAGGCTAGAAGCGGATTCAATATCCCGCTGAGGATTCGAGTTCAATTTCACGGGAGCCTCCCGAACTGCGGGAGCGACATCCTCCTATAAAATTTAAGCGGATGTCGTTCCACCAGTTCCATGTATAGATAAAATGTAAGGCAACCGTCATAGACGGGCGCCTTTGCGGTTTTAATTCGGCAGAATTGTAACTCGAATTTTTTTGCCATGCAATTTTTTAAGACGCGACCTTTAAGGTACAATCAAGCAGTTTTTCTTAAGGAGACGCCATGAACGAAGTAAGCAACGAAACGCGATTTTTACACGCGCTAGAAATTGGCATGGGCGGGCAACAATGGGGCGACCGCGTAATTTGGGGGTATGGGCAAACTCATACCGATAAAGATATTCGTGAAGCGTTTCAAACTTCGTTAAACCTCGGCGTGCGTTTTATTGACACGGCTGAAATTTACGGCTCGGGAAAATCGGAAAGAATCATCGGCGCGCTACTAAAAGAAACCGACCAACCCGTGTTGGTAGCGACGAAATTCTTTCCCATGCCCTGGCGCCTAACCAAGCATTCAATTCCCCGCGCCTTGAAGGGAAGTTTGGAGCGCTTAGGTTTAGAGACGGTAGATTTATATCAAGTGCATTGGCCCTCGCCGCTCATGAGTCCCGAAACCTTTATGGAAGGAATGGCGCTCTGCGTAAAAGAAGGGCTAACGCGCACAGTGGGCGTTTCTAATTTTTGGAAGCAAAGAATTATACGCGCCTATTCCGCGCTCTCGCAACACGGCATTCCCTTAGCCTCAAACCAATTGCCTTTTAGTTTATTAAACCGCACAGCCGAGAAAACAGGCACATTAACGCGCTGCAAAGAGTTAGGTATTCGCGTCATTGCTTACTCCCCGCTAGAACAAGGTTTATTAACCGGAAAATACACGGTGGCAAGCCCGCCGCCCGGCTTGCGCAGCTCACACTATTTTGATTTAATTAAAAAACTTCCGCCCATCATCAAAGCCTTACAAGAAGTTGGGCAAAATCACGGTAAGACCGTTGCCCAAGTGGCGCTCAATTGGGTAATATGCAAAGGCGCATTGCCCATTCCCGGCGCAAAAAACGCCAAACAAGCCGAAGAAAACGCCGGCGGCGCAGGCTGGCGCATGACGGATGATGAAGTCGCTAAGTTAGACGCAGTAACCGATGGGATTAGAGAGTACCCAAAAGAGTAATTGATTAGAGAACAAAACCCGCGCCTTCTGCGTTCATCAGCGCCCAATAACGCGAGGAGAGCTATGAGCAAATTATCTTTTACGCAAAAATTGATACAAATGATTTCATCCAAACAGTTTTTTGAAAGTATCAAACAAGAATCAAAAACTTGGATGGCGCAATGCTCAAACTGTAAATACGAAAAATCAATTTGGGATATGGGCGGGATTCGTTCTGGCGCGGTAGGCAAGAAAAAAACTTACATGAAATGCTCAAATTGCAATCAAGCCAATTGGCACACGATATACCGAAAAGAAAGTTAAGCGCCCCCATAGCGGCTCTATGGGGTTTTTATTTTTACTCGCTATGTTCCGCGTCAAACACATGCGAGTGCATATTCGCAATCCACTGCTTGCCGTCGTCGGTCAAACGCAAATACGTCAACGCGTCTTGAATATACGGGTTAACCTGATTCCAATAAAACTCGGCGTAATTTTTCCTCAAATCATTCGGCGATTTATAGCCAAACTTCTCGTTCACCCCCAATTCCTGAAATTCATAAAACAAAGCGGGCGTTTTGCGTAAATAATCAGGGTCTCCCAACTGACCGATAAAATCTGCCGCGCGTACCAACCCGCCCAACCCTTTTGTGTCTTTATAAAAATCATCCTTCGGCGAAGGAAAGCGCGTCATCTCAATATACGAAGCGATTACCTCCGCATCCAAATGCTTGGTCATATCTTCAAGCAAATTGCCGCCAAAGCGCTCACGCACAAACATCTTACTTCGATTCACATGATACGGAGTCAAAGCCACATCGGTGCCATCGTGCGAAATTTCAACCCGCTCATCGCCCACCCCCGTGCAAAACAACGTAGCCGTATCGTTCCTACAAACGCCTTTCACATACCCAATATCATGGCACAACACCGCCATCATAAAATGCATCCAATCGCGCGGCGTCACCCCGCCTTCGCGCAAATGCTTCCCCTCAATAATAGATAACCCCGCCAACGAAACCATAATCGTATGGTCAATATCATGATACAACGCATCGGAATTAGCGATATTTTCCAAAGACAATCTTCCACACCATGCCACAATCCGCCCAAATTCGGGACGAATATCCCCATACGTTCGCTGATAAGAAGCGCTCAATTGTTGCACGAACACATCAATCGTCAGTTCTTGCCAATTAATCATACAAAAGTCCTTAGGAAAAAATCTTCTTTCAGTATACAATTACATTAATAGAAGTTTACCAGAATCTTAAAGAAAAAATCATAATGATACGCTCTCAATTTTAGGATTCGCGCTTCTGCCCTACCCTCAGCCTGCGCGCCGTTTTTAGGCTTAATACCCACGCCCACACAAGGAGCCCCCCAATGGAAATATTTGCCCTCATCTTTTCAGGAATTATGATTTTAGTCTCAATTGCTGGCTCAGCCTGCGCCATCATCCTCCCCATTCTCATCATCGGCGGCGTCGGGTATTTCCTATACAAACGCAATCAACAAAGCATAGCCCATCGTCAAGCCGCGCAAAATTGGGCAACCGCCACAGGGACAATTCTCATGTCGTCGGTGCAATCCAGCAGTTCCAACACAGGCGGATATTCCATCTATCCAGTCATTGTCTATCAATTTGAAGTAAACGGAAAAACCTACCAAAGCCAAAACATCCGCGCAGGAGATAAATACCTAAAAGTCAACGTCGCCTGGCAAGCCCAACAAACCGTAGATAAATACCCCATCGGCGCAAAGGTGACTGTATATTACGACCCCAACAACCCCGCCGAATGCGCGCTAGAAAGATAAAAAGAAAGCGGAAAGAAAAAAATAAAGTGCCAAAAAGATTCTTTCTTATTTTTCTTGGCAGTAAAAACATAAATGTCAAAACCGCCCCTCATCCTCATTGTTGGACCGACCGCTGTTGGCAAAACAGAACTCGCCATTAAACTTGCCGAAACATTAAACGGGGAAATCGTCTCGGCAGATTCGCGCCTTTTTTACAAAGGCATGGATGTAGGCACTGCAAAACCTTCTAAAGAAGAATTAGCGCGTGTGCCTCATCACTTAATTGACATCGTTAACCCAGATGAAACGTTGAGCTTGGCTGTCTTTCAAAAAAAAGCGACAGATATTATTGAAAATATTTATAAAAGAAACAAACTTCCGTTTTTAGTTGGAGGGACAGGTCAATATGTCCGCGCAGTGACAGAAGGCTGGACTCCGCCAGAAGTTGCGCCAAACAAAATATTGAGAAGCGCGCTTGAAACGATGAAAGAGGAAAGAGGCGAAAACTGGCTACACGCAAAACTCAAAACGCTCGACTCGGAAGCCGCTGAAAAAATTGACCCAAGAAATTATCGCAGAACCATCCGCGCTTTAGAAGTGATTTTTACAACGGGCAAAAAATTTTCGGCGCAACGCGGCAAAGCCGCATCGCCCTATCATTTAATCTCCATTGGGTTAACTCGCCCGCGCGAAGAGCTATATCAACGGATTGATGAGCGCATTGAGCAAATGTTTGTTCATGGGTTGTTAGATGAAGTGAAAGGCTTGCTTAATCAGGGCTACTCCCCCACATTACCAAGCATGTCGGCAATTGGGTATAGAGAATGCGCAGGCGTAATCAAAGGTCAAATAAGCATGGAGCAAGCAAAAATGGAGATGAAGCGTTTGACGAGAATGTTTGTACGCAGACAATCGAATTGGTTCAAAGAATCAGATAAAACGATTAAATGGTTTCATCCAAATAATGAAAAAGAAATTGAGGAATATATTCAGTCTATGCTGTAGCCGCCGCTATCCGCTTGCCAAGCGCGGCGAAAAAAGGGATGATTTTTCGTAACTCGCGCAAGCCTCAAGTGTTGTAATTGACTTTTCATATTTTCAAGTTTATACTTCGCATAACTTAGTCACTTCACCATTATAAGGAGAGAAGTATGAGCAACAAACCTTGGTTGGCGCACTACGATAAAGGTGTGCCGCACACACTTGAATACCCGAACGTGCCGTTGTTTCATTTCTTAGAAGAAGCCGCGCGCAAATATCCCGACCGTGCCTGTACGATATTTAAGGGCGCGGTCATTTCTTATAAAGAGATGAATGCGCTCACCGACCACATGGCGGCGGCTCTTGTGGAAATGGGCGTAAAAAAGGGAGACCGTGTCGGTATTTTTATGCCCAACACGCCGCAATTTGTAATCGCTTATTTTGGTATTTTGAAAGCGGGCGGCGTGGTTGTTGCCGTGAACCCCACCTATCCCGTGGATGAAATTCTCATGCCCGTCAAAGACGCTGGAATTGAAGTGATGTTTTGCCTTAGCCGTTTTTACGGCAAACTAAAAGAAGTGCGCGCAAAGTCAAATCTTAAGAAGATTATCGTCACGAACATCAAAGAAACCTTGCCGCCTGTTTTGAAATTTTTGTTTACGATTGCCAAAGAAAAGAAAGAAGGCGACCGCGTGGACAAATTAGAAGACGGCGATGTGTGGATGCAAGATTTATTGAAGAAGCACGCTTCATCTCCTAAGCCTCAAGTGGAGGTGACGCCCGAAGACACCGCTCTCTTTCAATATTCTGGCGGCACAACAGGCGTGCCAAAAGGCGCGGTAGCCATGCACAAAAACGTGGTGGCGAACACCATGCAAATGAAAGCGTGGTTTGTATCTGCCGAGGAGGGAAAAGAATCGGTGCTCATGGGCATTCCGCTCTTTCACGTCTATGGCATGATTGCAGGAATGGCGTTTGCCATGACGATTGGCGCAAGTATGGTAATGGTGCCAAACGCGCGCGATTTGAAAGACGTTTTAGAAAATATCAGCAAATTCAAAACCACGCTCTTCCCCGGCGTGCCATTGCTATACAATGCGATTAATAATCATCCCGACGTAAAAGCAGGCAAATACGATTTATCTTCCATCAAGGCGTGTATTTCTGGCTCTGCCGCATTGATGAAAGAGACCAAAGAAACGTTTGAAAAACTAACAGGCGGCAAAGTGTTTGAAGGCTATGGCATGTCTGAAGCGCCCACCGCCACCCACTGTAACCCCTTATTAGGCGAAAACAAAATCGGCTCTATTGGTATGCCCCTGCCAGACGTGGACGTGAAAATCATCAGCCTTGACGACGGCGAAACAGAAGTGCCGCAAGGCGAAATTGGCGAAATTGTCATTCACTCGCCGAATGTGATGAAGGGCTATCACAACATGCCCACCGAAACAGCCAACGCATTACGCCAAATGAAAGACGGCAAAACCTGGCTCTTCACAGGCGACATCGCCCGCATGGATGAAGACGGTTATTTCTATATTGTTGACCGTAAGAAAGAACTGATTAAACCCGGCGGTTTTCAAGTGTGGCCCCGCGAAGTGGAAGAAGCGATTGCTTCTCATCCAAAAGTGTTAGAAGTTGGCGTGGGCGGCATCCCCGACCCACAACGCGGCGAAGCGGTGAAAGCCTGGGTGGTGTTGAAGCCCGGTCAAGAATTAAGCGCCGATGAACTCAAAGCCTATTGCAAAGAACATCTTGCGCCATATAAAGTGCCAAGCCATATTGAGTTTAGAACTGAATTGCCAAAGACAACAGTTGGAAAGATTTTACGCCGCGAATTGGTAAGGCAACATAAAGAAGGAATGAATTAAAAAATTAACACAACAAAACGCCCCGAAGGTAAAGAAGCCTACGGGGCGTTTTTTTATTTACACAGGCTGCGGCGTTCCGCTCTTTTTGCCGTTAGGCGGCGGGAAGATTTTCTCAAACTCTTCGCGGTTGATAGATTCAACTTCTAACAATTTCTGAGCGACTGCGTCTAATTGTTTGCGATATTTCTTAACAAGATTTTTGGCTTGTTTATACGCCTCTTCCACAACTTTGCGCACTTCGCGGTCAATTTGTTCCGCCACCGCTTCAGAATAATCGCGTTGTTCTGAAATTTCACGCCCAAGAAAAATCAATTCTTCTTTTTGACCATACGCCAGCGTACCCATTTCGGCGCTCATACCGAGGCGAGTGACCATCGCGCGCGCCATGCGAGTCACTTGCTCAATATCATTAGAAGCGCCAGACGTAATATCGTCAAAAATTAATTCTTCAGCGGCTCGCCCGCCCAACGCCATAGCCAGCGTGGCTAAAATTTTCTTGCGCGACATTAAGATTCTATCTTCATCAGGTCTAAACCAGGTGACGCCGCCCGCTTGCCCGCGCCCAACAATCGTCACCTTTTGCACGGGGTCTGCTTCTACAATAGCGTTGGCGACAATCGCGTGACCCGCTTCATGGTAAGCAATGATGCGTTTTTCTTCATCAGAAATTAAGCGTGATTTTCGTTCAGGTCCCATCACCACACGCTCAATCGCTTCTTCTAGTTCAGCCTGACCGATTGCCTTTTTATTCCGTCGCGCCGAAAGAATCGCCGCTTCATTGACAAGGTTTTCTAAATCGGCGCCTGCAAAGCCTGGCGTGCCGCGCGCAATAGAAGCGAGGTCGGCTTGCGGTTCGAGCGGCTTGCCTTTGGTATGCACTTTGAGAATCGCTTCTCTTCCTTTCACGTCGGGTCTATCTAACGTTACACGGCGGTCAAAACGACCGGGGCGTAATAAGGCTGGGTCTAAAATATCGGGTCGGTTGGTGGCGGCAATGATAATGACGTTGGTATCGGTATCAAAGCCGTCCATTTCCACTAACATTTGATTCAAAGTTTGCTCGCGTTCATCGTGCGAGCCGCCCAACCCTGCCCCGCGTTGGCGGCCCACCGCGTCAATTTCATCTACAAAAATAATACAAGGGCTATGGCGCTTGGCTTGGTCAAACAAATCGCGCACACGGCTTGCGCCCACGCCCACAAACATTTCTACAAATTCAGAACCAGAGATGGAAAAGAACGGCACGCCCGCTTCGCCAGAGACGGCTTTCGCCATCAAGGTTTTACCTGTTCCGGGCGGTCCGACCAATAAAACGCCTTTTGGAATTCTTGCCCCAAGTTGAATAAACTTTTGCGGTTCTTTCAAAAATTCCACCACTTCGGCAAGTTCTTGTTTGGCTTCTTCGGCGCCTGCCACATCAGAGAAAGTGACCGTTGGGTGTTCGCCGCTGAACATTCTCGCGCGCGATTTTCCAAAAGACATGGCGGCATTATTACTTCCCTGCGCCTGACGGAAAATAAACCATAACACGCCGCCCATTAAGAGAAACGGCAAAATATACACCAGCAATGTGCCCAACCCTGCCCAAGGCGAAGGCGCTTTTACTTCAATATCCACTTCGGCAAGTTGCTCGGCAGTCACGCCAAAACTACGCAATTGCTCAACCAGCGTTGTATCTGGCTCTTTGCGCGATTCGGCTTCTGTGCCGTTGCTCATAATCACCCGAAATTTATTATCTTCCTCCACAACAATGCGAGAAACTTCGCCGCTTTGAACTTGTTGCGCCACGCGGCTAATCGTTAACGGTTCGACCGTATTTGTGTTATCACGAAGCCCAAAATACAACATGGACCCAATGGCAACCAGCAAAAGAAAATATACAAAAAAAGATGAGTTACGCGAATTCACGGAATCCTCCAAATTTTACTTACAAGTTGCATTATACCAAGTCGCCTATGAGATGAGGCAAATTAGAAAATTTTTATATGTTTCTCTAATATGACAACTCCTCGCTTCATTTTTTAACTTAGGCTTGCTTGCAAAGCCCATCAATTTTTTTACGTCTAGGCATTCTCATCCAAAATTAATTCCACTGGGCAATGGTCAGACCCCATTACCCCATCGTGGATAATCACATCTCGCACACGCGGAAGCAAAGACTCTGAAACGAGGAAATAATCTAACCGCCAGCCAATGCCCCGCGCGCGGGCGTTTAAGATATTCGTCCACCATGTGTATTGGGCTTTGTTTGGGTATAAATACCGAAACGCATCCACAAAGCCAGCGTCTAAGTATTTTTGCATCCATTCTCTTTCTATGGGTAAAAAGCCGGAGGTGTTTTTGTTTTGCTTGGGGTTTTTCAAATCAATTTCTTGATGCGCGGTGTTAAAGTCGCCGCATAAAATTAAGCGCTCGTTATTTTTATGCAAGCGTTTACAAACTTTTAATAACTCGGCGTAAAACTCAAGTTTGAACCCCACACGCTCATGCCCGCGCGAACCTGAAGGGAAGTAAATATTGAGGAGTTTCATCCCAGCCCAACCCGTAGTAATGAGGCGGCCTTCCTCATCAAACTTCCGTTTGCCTAATCCTATCGAAATAAAATCGGGTTTGCGTTTATAAAATGTGGCTACGCCGCTATACCCAAGTTTGTGAGCGGCGTTCCAAACATACTCTAACTTCAAACCTGCTTTTTGGCTTTCGCTTAATTGTTCTGGTTTGGCTTTTACTTCTTGCAAACAAATTGCATCGGCGTTGGCTTCAAACGCCCAAGCCAACGCATTTTTATTTAACACAGCCCGAACGCCGTTCACGTTCCATGTGATAATTTTCATGGTAAACTTAAATTTATGGAGCAAACGCTCAAAAGAATTTTGTGCATTGAAGATGAACCTGAGATGATTGATTTAATCAGGTTAATCCTTGGGCGCAAAGGGTTCGAGGTGCAAGGCGCGCCGGGCGGCGTGGAAGGAATTAAATTGGTGCGCGAGACGAAACCCGATTTGGTATTGCTCGACTTAATGATGCCAGACATGGACGGTTGGGAAGTATACCAACAAATGAAAGCCGACCCCATCACACGCAATATTCCCGTTATCGTCGTCACCGCCAAAGCGCAAAACATTGATAAAGTGCTCGGCTTGCACATTGCCAAAGTGGACGATTACATTGCCAAACCCTTTAGCCCGCAAGAATTACTGGAAAGCGTTGAAAAAGTTTTCAGCAAATAAATACAACGTTTATGGGGGCGAACGCTCCTCGTTAAAACATTATGTCTCGCTTCATTTATATCTATAACTTAAACAAGAAGGTTGAAAACCCTGCCCGCGTGCTTTATGCCGACGGATTTTTTGATAAACTACGCGGCTTGATGTTTCGCCCGCGCCTCGAACCGGACTTCGGCTTGTTGCTCGTTGGCAACAAAGACTCACGCCTCGACAGTTCGATTCACATGTTCTTCGTTCCGTTTGATTTAGCCGTGTTTTGGATTAATGCCAATATGCAAGTGGTAGATAAGGTCATTGCCCGTTCATGGAAGCCCGCTTATTTTCCAAAAGCCGATTCAAAATACACGCTAGAAATTCACCCCGACCGCATTGGGGATTATGAAATTGGCGATATAGTTGAATTTAAAGATGTATAAAAAATTCACCGCAAAAAACCGCAAAGAAACGCAAAGGTTTAAGAAGTTTGTTATTCTTTTTTTGTTTTTCTTGATTCTTCCCTTTCAACCCACTCAAGCCCAAGATAGCACAGGACCCATTTATATCGTTCAGCCGGGCGATAGCCTTTCCTCTATCGCTTCGCGTTTCAACGTCAGCCTGAATGATTTGATGGCGGCAAATGGAATTGCAGACCCAAATCAACTTACGGCGGGTCAGCAATTGATTATTCCAGGGCTTACAGGGGTAACGGGAATATTAAATACAAGGTTTATCAACTTCGGCGATTCATATCGGAGTTTAATTCGCCAAACGCAAGTCTCTGAAGATTTATTCAAACGGTTAAATCGCATTGTTAGCCCTAGCGAATTTTATGTCGGTACGAATATGATTATTCCAGAGCAAGGCGAGAACCCAAATCAAAAAAGGATTACGCCGCAAGCGGGCGAGTCGTTATTGGAATTGGCGGTTAAAAATAACACCAGCGTTTGGAATTTAGCGAGCATCAATCAACTCAGCGGAACGTGGGACGCTATTCCAAACGATACGCTGTTTGCGCCGGGCGAATCTACGGGGAGCATTAGCGGGTTGCCTTCCGCTTTTCTCGCCGCCGAAATTCGAGATTTACCCATCAAACAAGGCGGCACAGGCGTTATTAAAGTCGCCACGTTGCCAGAGGTAAAACTGGGCGGTGTGTTGGTGGATCATCCATTGAATTTTTTCCCAAACGACGATGGGACTCAAGTGGCTTTACAAGGCGTTCATGCGCTGTTAGAGCCAGGCGTTTACCCGTTACGTTTAGACGCTACGCTGCCCGATGGAAGCGTGCAATCGTATGAGCAATTGATTTTGATTGTTTCGGGCAATTACCCCGAAGACCCTATTTTATTTGTTGACCCCGCCACGATTGACCCCGCCTCTACAGAGCCTGAATTGCAAGAATTAATCAAACTGACCTTACCCGCCACGCCGACAAAATATTGGTCGGGCGGTTTTATTTCTCCAGCCAGCGCGTATGCCGAATCCACTTATTTCACTTCGCGGTTTGGCAATCGGCGCACTTATATTGGGCAGGGCAATGGGTTGACGATTAATGGCTTTCATACAGGCTTAGATTTTGGCGGAGGTGAGGGGTTAGCCATTACCGCGCCGGCGGCGGGCGTGGTGGTTTATACCGGTTTGTGGACGGTGCGCGGCAACGCTACTGTGATTGATCATGGCTGGGGCGTGTATAGCGGTTTTTGGCATCAGTCGGCTATTCAGGTAAACGTTGGCGATTTTGTGGAGCAAAATCAGGTGATTGGCTTGGTGGGCGGCACCGGGCGAGTGACGGGCGCGCATTTGCATTGGGAGTTGTGGGTCAACGGCGTGCAGGTAGACCCGCTCGATTGGCTGATTCAGGCTTACCCGTAGGTCAAAGAAGCGTTGCGCTTCATGGGCGAGTATGCTAAACTTCCGCTTATGAATAATCTTGTCAACTTCTTAAAGCAGTCGGATATCTTTTATCAGTTTACGCCAACCCAATTGGAATTGGTGGCAAATTTGTGTCAAGAAGTTGCGTTTAATGATGGGGATATTATTTTTCAAGAAAACAGTAGCAGTAAAGAACTGTATGTAATTGTTCAAGGGGAAGTGGATATTCTCATTAGTCGCGGCGTGACGGGGCAGTTAACCAAAAGCGAAAACCCTGTGGCGCGTTTACGGCGCGGGCAATCGTTTGGAGAGGTGGCGTTGGTGGATGAAGGGTTGCGTTCCGCTTCGGCGCGCGCGGCTCAAAAGGATACCCGTTTGTTAGTCATTTCACGCGATAAAATCATCATGCTTTGCGAAACGTATCCCCAACTTGGGTATCGCCTAATGTATAACCTTGCGGCTGATTTAGCGATGAAAATACGAAATACAGATTTACGAATTCGTGAGCAGCTTTTATATAAACCCTCTGAAAGTAAATAGAATTGAAATTGAGCGTTACTTAAGATAAAATGAAAAGCAAAAGTATAGACTTAAACGCTTGACCAGAGTTAAGAACCGCCTTATCATTACTGTTTAATACCAACGCATACATAAAGTTATGTTTGTAATCCTTAACTGAGTTTTGTTTTGGGTTTTGTTTGTGAATGTAGATTCCTTAAATAAAAAAGGAGGTGATGCCGACTTCGTAGCATAGTCTGCAGCGTTTGTATCCACCCGCATTTGGGTGCGGGATAGAATTCACAATTTTTTCGGAGGAGTAAGAAAATGAACAAGCGTTTACTCGCTTTATTTTCGGCGCTGGTGATTGCCAGCATGGCGCTCGCCGCATGTGGCGGCGGTGGCGGTGGCGGCGGAGCCGCTACTTATGAATGTACAGATGCGATTGGCTGCGTAACCGTTGCCCCAGGCGACCCAATTCACATCGCTTATGCGTTGACCGTTTCAGGCGCAACGGCTTCACTCGGTGAAGACAGCCGCGGCGCGATTGAAATTGCCATTGCTGACCGTGGCGGCGAACTCTTAGGTCATCCTATTGAGTTAACCGGCGAAGACACTCTGTGCAACGCAGAGGGCGGTCAAGCCGCAGGCACCAAACTTGCCGCCGATGCAACCATTATCGGTATCATCGGAACGAACTGCTCCAGCGAAGCTCGCGCCGCGATGCCGTTGATTTCACAAGCAGGTATGGTGATGATTTCCCCATCCAACACCAACCCTGACTTAACCGACCCCGACCACCCCGACCATCACCCAGGTTACTTCCGCACTGCGCACAACGACCTCTTCCAAGGTCGCATCGCCGCGGAATTTGCTTACAATGAATTGGGCGTGCGTTCTGTAGCCACCATTCACGATGGTAGCCCATACGCTGAATCGTTACAAGCGGTGTTTGCCGATGTGTTCCGCGAATTAGGCGGTACGGTGACTGCTCAAGAAGCCATTAACGTTGGCGATACCGATATGGGTCCAGTGTTAACCACCATTGCGGCTGGCTCTCCAGAATTAATTTACTTCCCAGTCTTTGAACCTGAAGGTAACTTGATTGCCGCAAAATCGAAAGAAATTGCCGGCTTAGAAAATGTTATCTTGATGGCGGCTGACGGTCTCTTTGCAGATACAATGCCAGAAGCCACAGGCAGCGCGGCTGTCGGTATGTACCTCTCTGGTCCATACGTTGATGTGAACGACGAAGATTATCAAGCCTTCTTACAAAAGTGGGCTGACCAAATCGGCGGCGTTCCTCCGAGCGGTTTCCATGCTCATGCCTACGATGCCACCAACATTTTGTTGAACGCCATCGAACAAGTTGCTGTGGTTCAAGATGACGGCACCGTCATTATTCCTCGCCAAGCCTTACGCGATGCAATCTACGGATTGAAAGATTATCCTGGTTTGACGGGTAACCTCTCTTGCAATGAAAACGGCGACTGCGCCACTGGCGAAGCTTTAGGTGTGTTCAAACTCTCTGAAGCGGAAGTAAACGGCGCTTGGCCCCCACCCGTTTTCTGGCAACCGTAATTTGTACTCCATGCCAAGCCGGTAGAAATTTATAGGCATTCTCATCTCATGAGTCGGGCGCGTTACCGGCACGCGCCCGACTCATTTCAAATCCCTGCAAAGGAATAGAAACATGCAATCGCTAAAAAAACTTAACTGGACTGACATCTTCATGTGGGTTGTTGGAGGCGCGCTCCTTACTCTCATTGTTGTAGGCTCTTACCTCACCCTACAACAAGGCAAATATACGACCGTTCAATGGTTCGACCTTGCCGTGTTTGGTCTGGCGCAGGGCAGCGTATATGCGCTGATTGCACTTGGATATACGCTTGTTTACGGCATTCTACGGATGATTAACTTCGCTCATAGCGAAATTTTTATGAGCGGCGCTTACCTTGGCTATTTTGTCGCTACGGGTATGCAACAATCTGGATTTATGCAAGAAAACCCGCTCCTTGGAATTTTTCTTATTTTTCTTACCGCCATGAGTTCTTCCGCTATTCTTGCTATGTTATTAGAAAGAATAGCCTATCGCCCATTGCGCGGAGCGCCTCGCCTTGTGCCGCTGATTACAGCCATTGGGGCGTCCTTCTTTTTACAATACACCTTTCGCGGTTTATTCGGCACACAAAACCGCGCTTACCCCGAAATTGAATACATTCAAGGCGCAATCCCCCTCGGCGGCGATTTTCAAATTCAAAAAATCCAATTAATTGTCATTATTGCCGCCGCCGTAATGATGGCTTTCCTTGCTTATTTTGTGCAATTCACAAAAACCGGCAAAGCCATGCGAGCAGTGTCTGAAGATAAAGATGTAGCCGCCTTAATGGGTATAGACGTAGATAAAATTATCGTTCGTACATTTGTCCTTGGCGCCGCGCTGGCGGGCGCCGCAGGGGTTTTATATTGTTTTATGTTCCGCATCGTTACATTTTATATGGGCTTTATCCCAGGCCTAAAAGCCTTTACCGCCGCAGTCTTAGGCGGCATCGGAAATCCTCCCGGCGCCATGCTAGGCGGGCTTTTCCTTGGGATATTTGAATCGCTTGGTCCTACCCTCTTTTTAGACGGTCTCGGCATCCCGGCGCCATATCAACTTAAAGACGTAATTGCCTTCACCATGCTTGTTATGATTCTCATCTTCCGCCCGACAGGTATTTTAGGCGAGCGGTTAAGCAAAACAAAAGCCTAAAGGAGTCGCGCATGTCAACCAAAAACCAATTCAATTGGCTAAAAGCCATCCAACTTGGAGCAATTGCCGGCGTTATTGGCATGTTGATTGCTCTAGTGGGCATGGTGGAAGAATTTGATTCACGAGACATTATCTCCGGCGTATTTTCAATGGGCTGGACAATGCTCCTGCTCACGGGCATAATCGCTGGCTACTTTTCAGCCTCGCACCAGACTTCAAAAGCGACCAGCATAGCGGCAAGCGGAATTACGGGTTTTATCTTTTCTATATTTATGAGCGCGCTTGTCCTCATTATAGAAAATTTTGAATTACGCCAAACGTTCGTAAACGCCTCGCCGCAATTAATTAAAGCGCTTACATTTGAAAGCGGAGTCCCAAACGGGTTAGCGCCGCTAACCATTGCGGGAACAGTTTTCGGTCTAGCGGGAGGCGCGCTGTTCGCCTTACCTGCCAAAATCCGCAAAGCGGTATCGCTTGGCTTAGGTATGATTGCCTTCCTCGGTTTGATGGAAGATATTATTCTGGTGACCATAGCCAATTTCAGCGCCGTTCGTTCGGCAATTGGATGGATGTTTGGAAAAGGCACAGCAAGCGGGCTATCTATTCTCGGCGCCATTGTAGTCTTCATCGTTGTCACGGGCGGCAATTTGATTTGGGAAAACAAATCTTCTAGCATTAATGCAAAACTCAAGAGTATGCCTGCCAACCGCCAACGCTCGCTTCGGATTCTTGGATACGGCTTACTTATTCTATTCATCCTCTACTTACCGTTTATCTTGGGTTTATACCTAACAGAAGTAGTGAACGTCACAGGTTTGTTTATTTTGATGGGGCTAGGCTTGAACATTGTAGTCGGCTTTGCAGGGTTGCTCGACCTCGGCTATGTGGCGTTTTATGCGTTAGGCGCATATTCTGTCGGCGTGTTAACAAATTTATCGGGTCAACTCACTTTAGAACTCGGCTGGAATTTTTGGCTTGCCTTACCAGTGGCAGTTTTAATTTCAACCTTGTTCGGCATCGTTTTAGGAATTCCCGTCCTCAACATGCGCGGCGATTATTTAGCAATCGTCACGCTAGGTTTTGGAGAAATCATCCGCATTTTAGCCTTATCCGATTTTCTCAAGCCGCATATCGGCGGCTCGCAAGGCATTGTAAACATTCCGCCGCCTGAATTCCTTGGCGTGATTATTAACAACTCTCAAACCTTGTATTACGTCATAGTCGCAGGGTGCGTTTTAGCGCTATTCATCAGCCAGCGCCTACGAGATTCGCGCTTGGGCAGGTCTTGGAAAGCGATGCGTGAAGATGAAGATGTAGCCCAAGCCATGGGTATTAACTTGGTGGCCACCAAATTACTAGCCTTTGCAACTGGCGCGGCGTTTTCAGGGTTGAGCGGTTCTATCCTTGCCATCAAACTTGGCACAATTTACCCCCACAGTTTCGCTTTGCTCATTTCTATTAACGTCTTAGCTTTAATTATCGTCGGCGGCATGGGCAGTATTCCGGGCGTATTCATTGGCGGCTTGCTATTAGCAGGCTTGCCCGAACTCTTACGCGAATTTGCAGAATATCGCCTCCTCATATACGGAGCATTGCTCGTGGTAATGATGCAAGTGCGCCCAGAAGGCTTTTGGCCCGAAGAAACGCATAAACGCGAGTTTCACGAAAACGAACAAACACCAGCGCAGGAGGCGGCGTAATGGCTTCTATCCTTTCCGTAATCAATGTCACCAAGCAATTTGGCGGTCTCACCGCAGTAAACGCCGTGAACCTCGAAATTGCCGAACACTCTATCTCTAGCGTTATTGGTCCTAACGGCGCAGGCAAAACCACGTTATTTAACTGCATTACAGGCTTTTACACGCCTGAGCGCGGCGAAATCATCTTCAAAAACACACGCATTGACGGCTTACGCCCAGACCAAGTGACGCAAATGGGCATATCCCGCACCTACCAAAATATTCGCCTCTTCGCCAACCTCACCGCGCTAGAAAACATCATGGTCGGCTACGACCCACACCTAAAAACAAATTGGCTAGACGCTGTTCTACGCACCAAGCGCTACTACGAAGACGAAAAAGCCGCGCATGAAGAAGCGTTGAAACTACTGCGGTTTGTAGGCTTAGCCGGCTTAGGAGACCAAATCGCCCGCAACTTACCCTACGGCGCGCAACGCCGTTTAGAAATCGCCCGCGCTCTAGCCAGCAAACCCAGCCTGCTCCTTTTAGACGAACCCACCGCAGGCATGAACCCCAACGAAACCGGCGAAATGATGCGCTTCATCCAAAACCTGAGAGACAGCCTTGGCATTACCATTTTATTAATCGAACATGATATGCGCTTGGTAATGGGCATTAGCGAACAAATTTCAGTCTTAGACTTTGGCGAGAAAATTGCCGAAGGCGGACCGAAAGAAATTCAAAGTAACCCGCGCGTGATTGAAGCGTACTTAGGGCGCGGCGCCGCAACCGAAGGCATGGCAACTGCCTCAGCAAAAAAATCTTAGGTAGGTAGAGATGTCTTTATTATCTATTGAAAATATCCACACATATTACGGCAACATCCACGCCCTTAAAGGAGTTTCGCTCAACGTAGAAAAAGGCGAAATCGTAACCTTAATCGGCGCAAACGGCGCGGGCAAAACAACCACGCTGCGCACTATTTCTGGCTTGCTCAAACCCCGCGAAGGCAAAGTAACCTTCAATGGCGAAGACCTTGTAAAATATAAATCGCACGAAGTGATTTACAAAGGAATTTGCATGGTGCCAGAAGGGCGCGGCATTTTTGCGCGCCTCACCGTAACGGAAAACTTAGAAATGGGCGCCTACAGCCGCACCGATAAAACCGAAATTCAAAACAACATGGAAAAAGCGTTTACGATTTTCCCGCGCCTCAAAGAACGCCGCAACCAAGTGGCGGGCACGCTTTCAGGCGGCGAACAACAAATGCTTGCTATGGGTCGGGCATTAATGTCGAACCCAAGCGTTTTGCTCTTAGACGAACCCTCTATGGGTCTTGCGCCTGTGTTGGTTGAATTAATTTTCGACACAATCCAAGAAATCAACAAAGCAGGCACAACCATTTTATTGGTAGAACAAAACGCCCTCATGGCGCTAGGCATTGCCAGCCGCGGCTATGTGCTACAAACGGGTCAAATCGTCTTAAGCGACAGCGCCGAAAACCTCAAGAAAAACCCAACCGTGCAAAAAGCATACTTGGGAATGGAATAAAACCAAAAGAGCAGAGATGAACTCTGCTCTTTTTTATTTGAACCGCCTATGGAATTACGCCGCCGCTTCGCGACAAGCCGAAACTTGCCACCACCACTGGGCGATAATCAAACCCTAAGGCTTCCACACGAATAACATGCTCGCCCGCTTCAAAGCCCGAAATTTCAATAAACCCGCCATGCCTGCCTAAACGACTCCATATCCCAGCCGTGTTGCCGCGCCAAACTTCTTGCCCATCAAATAACACCCTTGCCCAGCCAATCGTCTGCTCGCCTAAAATTTGCACGCCCACTGCGTTAAACGAATCGTCTATCTGCGCTTCAACCCACCTGCCTTCCTCATCCCACCACAAAACGCGATGCAAACCATAATCAATCGTCTCATCGGCAAAAGAAATCTCAACCCCCGCTGGCGGAGGCATATCGTCAGCGTTGGCATGGGCAATCACATCAGGCGGCTTATTGAAAAAGCGGCTATCCCCGCCATATACCTTCACCGCTACGGTTAAGTCATCAGGAATCAGATTAGTCTCAAAACTTATCTTATCTTCACAACCTAACGCTTCGTTAGAATTACAAGAAACCCATGCTTGTTTACTAAAATTCTCGGCGCGCAAATTAAATGAACAAGGGTCGTTGATGACGTTCAAACTCAAACGCCCATTTTCAACGCTCCACTGATACTCTCCTGTATGTTCTGGGCAATACGGGTCGTTGAAAATATACAACCGATTACCCTCCACCGTATAAGAGGCGATACTGCGCCAGCCCGTCGTTTCATAATACACCCGCAACACGCCTTGTGTAAGTTGTAAACGCCAAATACCGCCCGCTACGCGATAATCGGCGCAACGCAAACACTTCCACCATTGCGGATGAGACGAATCTAATTTTGTATAAACGCCGTCAATCACGCTGGTTATCGGTTCTGGCAGAGGCGTAAAATAAGCAAATGGCGTAGAGTGCAACAAACCGTTCCAAACGCTCGTCGGCGTGGCGGTTGCCGAAGGTGAAACGGGCGAATTTGGCGCATTACCTATTAAATAGAAAACAACCACAAAAACCAATACAATCCCCGTTATGATTAAAGCTAGTAGTGAAGTTCTATTTTTCATTCAATCCTCTATTAAAATAGGTATGTAAAAATTGTCTTCCCAAAACTATTATAAATCTTTACTTAATAAGTAAAAACCTACTGCAGAATGATAAACCTCAAGGAAACCTTATGCGAATACTCAATGCCCAAGACGTGAGAACAACCCTCCCGATGAAAGAAGCGATTGAAGCCATGAAATTCGCCTACGCCTCTTTATCAAACGGGAAAGCGGATGTGCCGCAACGCATACATTTATCCATCCCCAATCATGATGCGATAAGTTTATTTATGCCCGCATATCTGAAAAACGAATCAGACGAAGCGCTAGCGGTGAAAATTGTTTCGTTGTTTCCAAGCAACCCAACGCGCGGACTTGCCTACATTCAAGCGGCAGTGTTGGCGATTGAACCAGACACAGGACGAGCGATGGCGCTACTAGAAGGAAGCGCGTTAACCGCTATTCGCACAGGCGCAGGCAGCGGCGCCGCAATTGATTTGCTTGCCAGAAAAGACAGCAAGACATTAGCCGTTTTTGGAGCGGGTCCACAAGGCAAAACGCAACTCGAAGCGGCGTGCGCCGTGAGAAATATTGAAACAGTTTTTATTTATAACCCCACCAAAGAAAAAGCGGAAAAATTTGCCCAAGAAATGTCCGCCGTTCATAAAAACATCCTTATCGCCAAAACCCCAAAAGAAGCCGTTGAACATGCCGATATTATTTGCACCGCCACAGGTTCTAAACAAGCCGTGTTCGACGATAAAGACGTGAAAGCGGGCGCCCACATTTCTGCCATTGGCGCATACACGCCCGAAATGCAAGAACTGCCAATAGAAACGGTGGCTCGCTCAAAAATTGTCGTAGATTCGCTCAAGACCGTGATGAGCGAGGCTGGAGATATTGTCAAAGCCATGAAAGCAAATTTGATTACCGAAAAAAATATTCACGCAGAAATAGGCGAAATTGTTTTAGGCAAAAAGGCTGGCAGAGAAACAGAGAACGAAATTACGTTTTTCAAATCGGTAGGCAACGCCGTGCAAGACGCCGTTGCGGCGCAAGTAGCCTTGAAAAACGCGGCGAAGATGAAGATTGGGCAAGAAGTTGAATTTTAAGAATTCACCAGAGATGAATGAAGATGCACAAAGATATTCATTCTTTATATCTCCGTTTATTTCTGTTCATCTGTGGTTAAATACAATATGACATCAGCGGAAATCATCACCATTGGAACGGAAATATTACTTGGCGAAATTGTAGATACCAACACACGCTACATCGCCAAAACGTTGCGCGGGCTAGGCGTGGATTTATACCGCACAATTACGATTGGCGATAATGTAGAACGAATCGCCAGCGCAATCCACAATTCAATGGAACGCGCGAATATCGTCATCACCACTGGCGGGTTAGGTCCTACCATTGACGACCCAACGCGCGAAGCGGTTGCCAAAGCGCTTGGCGTGCAAACCGAATTTCGTGAAGACTTGTGGCAACAAGTGGTTGAAACAATTGCCCGTTATGGAAGAAAGCCGTCTGAAAATCAAAAACGGCAGGCGTATGTTCCGCAAGGCGCGATCGGAATCAAAAACCCCGTCGGCACTGCGCCTTGTTTTATTGTTGAAAAAAAATTCCCCCCTCCCCAATTAGGAGAGGGATTCGAGGTGAGGGAAAGCGTTATCATCTCTTTGCCCGGCGTGCCTGCAGAAATGGAACATATTTTGCACGAGTCGGTCGTCCCTTATTTACAAAAAAAGTTTAGCCTCAACGAGGTGATTAAAGTTCGTCTTTTGCATTGCGCCGGGCTGGGCGAAGGGCAAATTGACGAAAAAATCGCCGACCTGGAAACGCTCAGCAACCCAACCGTCGGTTTGGCGGCGCATACTGGCGTTGTGGATATTCGCATTGCCGCCAAAGCCAAAAGCGAAGCGGAAGCCAACAAGATGATTGACGAGATTGAAGCGCAACTCCGCGAACGGCTTGGCAATGTGATTTTTGGCGTTGACGAAGATACGCTTGAAGAAGCGACTTTGAATCTTTTAGCCCAAAAAGGCTTAACCTTAACCGCCATTGAAAGCGGACTGGACGGCTTGCTTGCGCGCAAAATTCCACATGCCGCTTCGCTCCCCCACTTGACGCCTGATTCTTTAATGGACGCATTGCGCTCAGCCCAAGCCTCGGCGAAGACTGATGTCGCAGTCGGCGTGACCATTTTCCCCGAAGAGCGAAGCGCAGTGATGGCGATGATTACGCCCAAAGGCGAGAAAAGTCATAAAATCTCGTATGGAGGTCCGCCGAAGAGTTTTCCAAAATGGAGCGTAAACCTCGCAATCAATTGGCTGAGAATGACGCTTGAGGAAATGCCGTGAAAAAAAATAAAGACGCATTTTGGGTGACGCTTGCCTGGGGATTAAACATTGCTGGGGTTTTTGCAATTCTATTGGTGGCAACGGCGTATTTTTATTTGCAAGGCGCTTCTGCCGCGCCGCCAGACGTAAGACCGATTTATACCATCACCGTTCCGCCAACGTTTACGCCAGACCCCGCCTCAATTTGGTTGCCAACGATTACGCCAAACCCGCGCTCGACGATGATTGTTGTGCAAAGCCCTACGCCGTTTGTCATTCCAAACTTCGCTTTGCAAGCCAACGCTAGAATTTCTGTGATTGGGTATTCCGTTTCGGGCAGACCGCTGGAGGTTTATACCTTTGGCAACGGCGAAAAAGAGAAAATGATTGTGGCTGGCATTCATGGCGGTTATGAATGGAATACCATTGCCCTTGCCGACGAGTTGATTGAGCATATTTTTAACCACCCTGAAATCATTCCAAGCGATGTAACCTTGCACATTTTACGCAATATGAACCCCGACGGCGACGCGCGCGACCATGGCGTGGATGGGCGCGTGAACGACCATGGGGTAGATTTGAATCGCAATTTTCCATCGAACTGGGTAGAGACTTGGGATAGAACAGGCTGCTGGAATTTAACGAGAACCACTGGCGGAACGGGACCCGGCTCGGAGCCTGAAACCAAAGCCGTGATGTATTTTTTACAAACGCACAAGATTGAAACGTTAATTAGTTATCACAGCGCGGCGTTGGGGGTTTTTCCCGGCGGTGTGCCATGGGAAGAACAATCAATTCAATTTGCAAAAGCGCTATCCAAAGCCACTGGTTACCCCTACCCGCCCATTGACACAGGTTGCGTTTATACCGGCACGCTCGCCGATTATGCGGTAGATTTGGGAATTACGGCGGTTGATATGGAACTCTCAACGCATAAATATACAGATTTTGAAGAAAATTTGAAAGCCTTAGAAGTTTTGTTGAATTGGGAGTGAATTATCTTGAAAATTTTTTGCCGCAAATCACATTGATTTGATAGATTTTTAAAATCCGTGTGAATTCGTGAAATCTGCGGCTAAAAATAAACTTATATAGAAAGATAGATGATGAAATGGAGAACTTATGACTCAACAAGTTGATACATTATTTATCAACGCCATTGTCCTCACAATGGACGAAAACCTCACCCAATATGAATCGGGCGCAGTGGCGGTAAAAGGCGATTCGATTGTGGCGGTTGGGAACGAAGAAGAACTGAAAAAAGAGTTTTCAGCGAATGAAGTGATTGATTGCAACAAAAAAGTGTTGATGCCCGGATTAATCAACGCCCACACCCACGTCCCCATGACGTTGCTGCGCGGGCTGGCGGACGATTTACGCCTCGATGTGTGGCTAATGGGTTACATGCTTCCCGTTGAAAGAGAATTTGTAAAGCCCGATTTTGTGCGCTTAGGGACATTACTCGCGTGCGCGGAGCAAATCCGCAGCGGCGTGACCACGTTCAATGATATGTACTATTTTGAAGACGACGTTGCCCAAGCCGCCGCCGACGCCGGCATGAGAGCCGTATGCGGGCAAACCGTCATCAAATTCCCTGTGCCAGATGCGAGCGCTTATGAAGATTCATTAGCAATGGCAAGAACCTTTATCCAAAAATGGAAGGGACATGAATTAATTGTCCCAGCCGTTGCGCCACATGCGCCCTATTCAACAACGCCAGAAATTTTAAAAGCCTGCGCCGAACTCGCCAAAGAATTTGATGTGCCGTTGCATATTCATATTTCCGAAACTGCATTTGAAGTTGAAAACATGCGGAATGAGCAAGGGATGCCCGTTGTGCCGTACGTCAAAAAACAAGGTTTGCTTGAAGCGAAAGTAATTGCCGCGCATTGCGTGCATGTTGACGTTGGCGAAATTCGCACGCTCAAACACGCTAACGCGGGCATTGCGCACAACCCATCATCCAATCTTAAACTAGCTTCTGGGTTTGCGCCTGTTGCCAAAATGCTTGAAGTGGGCGTGAATGTGGGCATTGGCACAGACGGTCCCGCTTCGAATAATGATTTAGATATGTTTGAAGAAGTGCGCCTCGCTTCTTTCGCCGCGAAGGCTTCGTCTAACGACCCAACCGCCCTCCCCGCCCCCACCGCTCTGCTCATGGCGACTCGCTTAGGCGCGCAAGCCCTTCATATTGGAGACATAACAGGCTCAATTGAGTCTGGCAAACGGGCAGATTTAATTTTAGTGGACACCTCTCCCCTACATAATTCTCCGCGCTTCTTACGCGACCCGATGAATGCTTATGCCCAACTTGTGTTTGCCTCCAAGTCCACCGATGTGACGGATGTGATGGTAAATGGGAAATGGCTAATGCGCGAGCATAAATTATTGACCTTGAATGAAAAAGAACTGCTAGAACAAGCGCGCGAGGTCGCCAAGAAAATTGACGCCTTCTTAATTGAGCGCGAAAAATCGGTATTATCAAAGTTAATTGCCTTAGGCGGCTCCATGGAAGAAGAGTCGTTTGAAGTGCAAGTAAAAGTAAAGGTAAAAGAACCAGACGCCCTCGTAGAAACATTGAAGCGTAGCGAACAAATTGAAATTACCGCCTTCAAGCATTATCGTCAATTTGACGAATACTTCTTATTTGAAAATCCAGCGCATGGACGTTTAAGATTCCGTGAAGATAATTTAATCAACGAAAAAGGAGAGGTGATTAGCACGCGTTTGCGCTTGACCTTGTTAGGTCACAAACGCGAAGGCGAAATTGGGCATGATGTGTTGCTTTCGCACAGCCGCTTTTTAGCGCCCGCTACGCAATCGTTGCGGTTTTATCGTGAATACTTCAAACCCAAGCAAGAAATTTCTGTCGAAAAGAATCGCTTGCGTTGGCATATCAAATATAAAAACACAGAATTTTTTGTAAATATAGATGAAGTTAAACAACCGCCAATGGGGCATTTCCTCGAAATCAAAAGCCGCACCTGGAGTCGCAAAGACGCTGAACTCAAAGCCAAACTAGCCGATGAGTTATTAGATTTACTCGGCGTTGCCGATGCAAAAGTGGAAACGCAAGATTTGATAGAGGTGCTAACAAGTTAATCAAAGCGGCAGCCGCCTTTGAGGCGGCTGCCGCTTTTTATGCAACATTTCTGTATTTTTTTCTGTATTAACATTATGCAAAGAATTTTTATTTTTTTACTTGGGCTCTATCTATTCGTCAGTTGGGCTTTCCTCTATATATTTTCTCTTGAAGACAAAATCGCCCATGCCATGATAAGCATGGGAACAGGCTTACTTTTATTTTGGGTGGCGCTAGGCGGGGCAAGTATGTATCTCTTGCGAAACAAGATAAAAGCGCTTGTTCAATCTATTTCAATCCATTGGCAAATGAAATTTGTTTTGTTTGCCATTCTGCTGGCGATGATAGAAGAAGCCATCGCCGTCGCCATGACTAACCTCGCGCCGGTCTTCGGGGTTGAAATAGGGCAGGCATATATTACCGCCTCTGCAAATTATTGGGATGTGGTTTTGCGTCATAGCGTGATTGTCTTTATCCCCTTCTTTGTCGCGTGGGCATGGATTTTGAAACGATACAAGTTCAGCCCGTTTTGGGCGTTTTTGTTATTTGGCTTGAATGGCATCATTGCCGAGAGCCTATCTTTTGGATTACAAAACCCGATTCAATTTGCCTTTTGGGTTTTTGTGTACGGTTTAATGATATATCTGCCCGCGTACACAATTCCGCAAGAACGCGGAGCAATCGCGCCAAAGTTTTGGCATGGAATTTTGGCTTTTTGCTTGCCGCTTTTAGCAGGCATAGTATGGTCAATTTTTTTCAATATTCTTTTTCCAAATCACCCGTCTATTCATTTTCCTCCGCTGTAAATTATGGGCACGCATTCGCAATTTGCTCTTCAAATGTGACGGAAAAATTATGATAGCCTGAGCCGTCGCACGCGGCGCGGAAGAAGTAATACGGCGTGGCTTCGGGGTAAGCAACCGCCAGCAACGCTTCTAGGCTGGGGTTTGAAATGGGCGTAGGCGGCAAACCGACATTGAGATATGTGTTATAGGGCGATACAACTTGTAAGTCGGTTAATGATAATGGGCTCTTCCACCAAGTGTTTGTATCAAATTGATAGCCTAAGGCGTATTGCACGGTGGGGTCTGCGTCGAGTTTCATGTTGATTGCCAAACGATTCAAATACACAGAGGCAATCAATGGAGCTTCTTCAATATGAATGGCTTCACGCTCAACAATAGACGCAATAATGACGGCTTCGTAAACGGTTAAACCGCGATTTTCAAAAGCGGTGATTAAGTCTTGAGTTATATGTTGTGCAAAATTACGGGCGATGACTTCGAGGAGTTGGTCCACGGTTGTTTCGCGCGGAAGCGTGTATGTATCGGGAAAGAAAAAGCCTTCCATAGACGGCGCTGAGGCGAAGCCTAAAACTTGGGGCGGAGTTTGCGCGGCGGAAAGAAACGCCTCAGGCGTAACGCTCAAGCCGGAGGTTGGGAGCGAAGCGGCGATTTCTTCCATCCGCCACCCTGCTAAGATGACCAATGTCGCATCGGTTGGAGAAAATTTTTGGAGCGCTTTCGCAATATCAATGATGGATTGAGCGGGACTCAAATTAAAATCTCCCGCTTGAATGGCGAGGTCAATGCCTGTGTAAACGACATAATCTATAAACGCATCGGCGTTTGAAATAAGGTTTGCCTCTTGTAAGCGATTGGCGATAGACAAAATAGATTCGCCTGAAGCGACAGTAAAATCTTGCTCAACCCCGTTTGGATTTAACGGCGTTGAAAGCTCATCGCCATACGAAAGCAAGCGCGCGGAATATTCAATGCGATTTGAAATTGAAAGATGAGCGGCAGGCGGACCATATAATAAAGAGGCGCGCGCGGGGATGTAATAAATGAATATAAAGGCGCAGGCAAGACAGAAAATGAAGAGAATTAGGAGAATGAAATAATATTGATAACGACGCATGAGATTTATGAAATACAAGTTAAGAGATGCAGTTTTTTTATATTTACTTATTTACAAATTACAAATTCGCGTTTTACGCATTGCGCTTTGACTCAAGATACGATTGTAAGATAACTACCGCCGCGTATTCGTCTTGATGACCTGCTCGTTTTTTTCTGGAAACGCCAAGGTCAATTCTGGCTTTGCGCGCAATTTGGGTGCTAAACGATTCATCTACCATTTCGATTGCAATTTGGGTTTGATTTTTTAATTCCTCGGCAAAACGCCCAGCCCTGCGCCCTGCCATATTCGGTTGACCGTCTTCATCTAACGATTGCCCTATGATAATTAATTCAACTTCGTTTTGATTGGCAATCTCAGCCACTTGCGCCGCGTCAATCATTCGGGATACATGCTTAATCACCTTCAGCGGGCTGGCAATCGTTTGAGTCGGGTCGCTGAGCGCAAGCCCAATTCTTTTTTCACCATGGTCAACTGCTAAAATTCTCATTTTCGTTTATATGTAGGGGCAACCCATCAATATTAATCAGGGCGAAATTTTAACGTAGCGGGTCTCACTTACTCTACTGAGACAGATATGTTAAACGGAATCAGCGGCATCCACTTCCACCAGGCGGGCGTAATGGAAATTTGCGGCTCTTCGCGCAACGTAAAAAAGGTTTGCAACTTGGTTTTTGCGTTTTGCAAATGATTCCCGCGAATGACGCTGAAGACTTGTAAGGCGTCCACTTGCTTCACGGCGTTCTGACTCACTTGCCACTGAAAACGAGTAATTCCGTCGGAAGCGGTAAAAGGCGGTTCTACAAAATCAAAATTCATCTCGTCAATAAATATAAAATCTTTCGGTAAAGACGCGCTCAAAAAAGAATGGGTCAAGGCTTGCGCATCGTCTGCCAAGAGGTAACGCGCCGAAAATTCGGCTTGCATGTTTAAGGTCAAAGAATCGCCGGCGGTATATTCAGGCGGAGAAAATTCTTCTCGCAAAATTTCGGTCAGTTCAATCGTATCCGCCAAAAGAACATCGTTTTCTTCTATTTGCGCGCGCATTTCAATTTCCGCTTTCAAACGCAACTCGTTTAGCGTTTCTTCGCGCAACAAGGCGCGGTCATTCTCGTTTGCGCCCACGACGTTTTCATCCGCGCCGCCTGATGTCGCTTCGGGGTTTATCACAGTGATAAAAAGCCCAAGCGGACCTTCAATGGAGACGATGGTTTCCGCTGCTACGTTTCCGTCTGCGCCTGCGTTTATGGCTTGAATGGGAACTTCCACAATTTGATTCACGCCGCCGGGCAACACGGCGCGGCTTAATGTTTCAAAGCGAATCAAATCGGTTGTGGCGACAATCGTTCCAGCGGGTATGGTCGTTTCGCTTGAACTTAAGTTTTGAAATTGCACAAATCCTTTGGCTTTTGTTTTTGGAACGGCAATTTGACTTGTAATCGGTTTGGTTTTTTGCAAATCTACCGTTACAAAAATTTCTTGCGCGGGTATATCGCCGTTTAAGGAGACAGAATTAAACGATAAGCTCGCTTGCACGGGAATTATCGCTGAAACCAGTTTTGATTCTGGGTTCAACGTCACACGCGCGCGGGGGATAAACAACCCCGCCAGTATCAACACCGATAACACACCGATAGAAAATAAAACGATTCGACCCAATAAAGATTTCACCCACGCTGGCTCTTGCACGCGAACTTCATCGCGCTTCTTTCTCAGGTCGGCAGGGGGCGGCTTCGGGATGCGTCTCTTTCGGGGCGGCGACTCGCGCCACGCCTCCTTTTGAGCCGATGAAGTTGAATCAAACACTGGAATATTCAACGATTCCGCATCCCGACGAACATGATTCCACCGAGTGACCAAGCCCAATTGCGCGCCAAGCGAATCGGCGTGACGTTGTAATACTTTTAAATCTAACAACCGTAAATTGACTTTCTCATATTTGGGCCACACCAACAAAATGCGCGGGGTCTTCGCCCACGAAAGTTTATCGCGGACTGAAATGAGGTTATCGTGTGATTCAAGGGCGATGATTTTTGTTTTCAAGGTTTTAATTCACCACAGATAAACACAGATGAATAGGATAAAGCGTACTTAATTTCAAGCCCGTTTCTCTTTCCAACTTGTATGAGGGAGAAGTCTCTTTACTTCAATTTTAGACCTTCCAAAGTTTATCAAAAGGCAAACCTCTAACCCTGTAGCGCGAAGATAATTTAATGCCTGCGCAACATGGTCTTGATTTAAAGAAGAAACCGCTTTCAACTCAACCAAAACTCTTTCTGCCACAAGAAGGTCCACAAAAAACTCGCCAACAATAACGCCATCATAAATAACTTGAATTGGATATTGTTGTGCAACAACAAGTTCAGTATCTTTACGAATACGATGTACCAGTGAGTTTTCATAAACTTTTTCTACAAACCCAGTTCCAAGCGTATTACTTACATCAAATGCACAGCCTATGATTTTTTGGGTAATCACATTTACGTCTAATGAGGGCATCTCTCCCGTCCTTTCATCAACACATCAGCGTTTATCCGTGTTCATCTGTGGTTTAACTTTCTCGTTTTTTCAACCAAATTCGGCAATGCTTTCAAAAATGAATCGACATGCTCAGCAGTGGAATCTTTTCCAAGCGTCACGCGCAAAGAGCCTAACGCCCAATCTCGGCTATAACCTAACGCCGTAATCACTTCACTGGGTTCTGGGTTGCCCGTTTTGCACGCCGAGCCAGACGAGCAAGCAAAGCCGGCAGAATCTAACATTTGCAAAAGCAAATTTCCATCCACATCTTTGAACACAAACGAAGCGTGATTCGGCAAGCGATTTTGCGGATGTCCCGTCAATTGCGCATCGGGAATGGTTTCAAGCACATTTCCAATTATGTGGTCGCGCAAAGGTTGGACGCGCTTCGTGCGTTCTTCTCTTTCTTCCACAGCCAATCGCAACGCCTCCGCCAACCCAACAATATAAGGCACATTATGAGTTCCTGCCCGCAAATTATTTTCATGGCTTCCGCCGGTTTGATTAGGAATTAAAACCGTTCCTTTGCGAACATACAAAACCCCCACGCCTTTTGGTCCATAAAATTTATGCCCGCCAAGCGACATTAAATCCACCCCAAGTGTTTCAACATTCACGTCTAAATACGCCGCCGCTTGCACGGCGTCGGTATGAAACAAAATATTATTCGCTTTTGCAACCTGAGCCAAATCGGCAATGGGGTTTATCGTTCCAATTTCATTATTCGCATACATCACCGAAACCAGCGAAGTATTATGACAAACCGCTTTGCTCAAAGCCTCCACGGTTACTTCGCCATACTTGTTCACCTCTAACCATTCCAACAAAAAGCCGTATTCTTTTTCCAATTGAATCGCGGTTTTACTCACGGCGGGGTGCTCCGTTTTCGCCGTCAACAGCCATTTTGTAGAAGCGCGCCTTGCCATCATCGCGCCGCGCAGCGCCAAATTATCCGCCTCTGTGCCGCCAGACGTGAAAATAATTTCATCGGCGCGGCAATGCAAAACGTTGGCGATTGTCTCACGGGCTTCTTCCACCGCCGTCTCTGCCTTTTGACCAAAGCGATGAATCGAAGATGGATTCCCAAAGGTTTCGCTAAAATAAGGCGTCATCGCTTCAAAGACGCGCTGGTCTAGTGGAGCGGTAGCCGCATAATCAAGATAAATCATAAACAAGATTATAACCCGCCTCTCACTTGACTATATACCTGATTCTATTCCCTCAACAGATTCTCATCCTCTATTTTTGTTGTACAATCACGACATAGGAGATGTAAAAATGGCAGAGAATGAATCCGAAGACAAAACCATCATCCCCGTAGAAGAAGAGGCGATGCCCGCGCCTGCGGAGAAGAATCCAGCCGAAGATAAAGCGCAAGCGGAAAAGGAATCGTTTCTATCAAGATTTGGGCGGGCATTTATCAATTTTCTACGCGCTGTATTAAGGCTAGTTTTAATTGTCGCCCTAATTTTTGCGTTTGGCGCGTTGATTTTTTACGGCTTCCCATACGTCAACCGCAGGTTCATCGCCCCAGTGGAAGAAAACGCCGCGCGCGTAAGCGAATTGGAAAATGAAATTGCCAGATTACAAACCGAAGTGGCGGAATTGAATCATCGCTTAATAACTGTAGAAACAACAATTGAAACGCATAATGCTTCAATTCAAAAACTAGATGAAATACAAGCGACGATTGAAAGTCAACTAGCAGAAAATAATAACGCGGTGTTGCTTGAATTAAAACATGAAGTGATGTTAGCGCGCGCATTTGACACGCTCGGACGGGCGCGTTTGTATTTATCGCAAAGTAATTTTGGTTTGGCAAAAGAAGATGTGCAAAGCGCTAGAGATGTATTGGTTTTATTAGCCAATGAAACAAACGATGAGGCGTTGAAACAAGCGGCGGCGCGTTTAGATTTGGCGTTGGGCAATTTGCCGCAATTCCCCGTCGTTGCCGCTGGCGACTTAGAAATTGCTTGGCAAATTTTGATAAGCGGCGAAACAACTGCTATTGCAACTTCTACACCAACCCCTGCGCCAATTGAAACATTTACTCCAACACCGTTTGATATTCCGTCATTTACGCCAACGCCTTAATTTTAGCAAGCGGATGAAAACGCTGATTGACGCTGAAAAAATCAGCGTTTTCTGCGTTTTTTAGCGTCCAATTTTTTTCGGATGATATAATTTTGTAAGTTAATTTATAAATCAGTAGGGGCGACCCGCCCATTGAAAGCAAAGTATCTTAATCAATTTTGAAGGGTCGCCCTTACATTAGGAGAAGTTACATGACACAAAAATTAAAATTTGGCACAGATGGCTGGCGGGGAGTGATTGCAGAAGATTACACGTTTGACAATGTCCGTAGAGCCGCGCAAGGTTTTGCTTCTTATATGTTATCCACTGGCAAAAAGGGTCAATGGATTGTGGTTGGGCATGATAAACGATTTGCCAGCGAGCACTTTGCCGCCGCCGTTGCCGAAGTGTTAGCGGGCAATGGCTTGAAAGTTTACTTAACAGACGGCGCAACGCCAACGCCAGTGATTGCTTATGCGGTGGTAGATAAAAAAGCCGCGGGCGCCGTGAACATTACGGCAAGTCATAACCCACCCACTGATAATGGTTTCAAAGTCCGCAATGAAACAGGCGGCGCGATTGACCCCGAAGGCTTGAAACAAATCGAAGCGGGCATTCCTGATGACGTCCGAGATGTGAAGCGAAAAAACTATAAAGAAGCCGAAGCCGCTGGAGAAATTGTTAAATTCGATGCGGCGACGCCATACATTGAACACCTCACCCGTGACGGTTTGATTGACTTACAACCAATCAAAGACGCAGGCTTGACCGTGATGGTGGACGCCATGTGGGGCAACGGCGCAGGTTGGTTCACGAGATTATTATCAGGCGGAAAAACAAAAGTGATTGAAATTCATAATGAACGCAACCCGTCTTTCCCTGAAATGAAACGACCAGAACCGATTCGCCCGAATATTGACGTGGGCTTGAAAGCCACAGTGGAAAACAAAGCCGATGTGCTGTTAATTTTAGACGGCGACGCAGACCGCTGCGGAATCGGCGATGAAAACGGCGAGTTTATTAATCAATTGCGCGTGTATGGCTTGCTGGCATATTACTTGCTTGAAATTCGCAAAGAGCGCGGCGATATTGTAAAAACGCTATCCACAACGGGCATGTTGAATAAACTTGGCGAAATGTACGGAGTCCCTGTGCATGAAACAGGCGTGGGCTTCAAATATGTCGCGCCGAAAATGACCGAAACCAATGCCTTAATTGGCGGCGAGGAATCGGGCGGGTATGCTTTTCGCGGCAATGTGCCAGAACGCGATGGAATTTTGGCTGGCTTATACATGCTCGATTTTATAGTTAAGACTGGTAAGAAGCCCACTGAATTGCTTAAAGATTTATTTCAAAAAGTCGGCGGAGAATATTATTACGACCGCGTAGATAGCCCCTTCACAGGCGACCATGAAGCGCGTAAGAAAATAATTATGGATAACAACCCAAAAACCTTAGGCGGGTTGAAGGTCACTGAGTTAATTACAGTTGATGGGTTTCAATATAAATTGGAAGACGGCGGCTGGATGTTAATCCGCTTTAGTGGAACAGAACCGATTCTGCGTGTTTATACCGAAACGCGCCATAAAGATAAAGTCAAAGCGATTTTGGAAGATGGCTTAAAAGTGGCGGGAATAAAATAAGTTTCAAGTGTTCCAGTGTCAGGTGTCAGATATTTGGCATTGGCACACTTGACACTTGATACATGGAACTTGACACCTGATACATGGAACTTGACACCTGATACATGGAACTTGACACCTGATACATGGAACTTGACACCTGATACATGGAACTTGACAATGTGAAACTCACCGATACCCACTGCCACCTTGACTATAACAAATTTGATTCTGACCGCGAAGAAGTAATTCAACGCGCCACACAGTCGGGGATAAGTAAAATGCTGGTTCCCGCGCTCCACCACAAGTCAAGTAAAGAGGCGGTGAAGTTAGCGGAAAAATATCCAAGCGTGTATGCCGCTGTCGGCTTTCATCCAACCGACTTAGAAGAATTTAATCAAAAAAACTTTGAAGAAGTAAAAGCGTTAGCCAATCATCCCAAAGTAGTTGCGATTGGCGAAATTGGCATTGACTATTATTGGGTCAAAGAAAAAGACAAACGCGAATTTCAACGTGAAGCATTAAAACAGCAATTGCAATTTGCAAAAGAAATTAATAAGCCTGTCATCATTCACATGCGCGAAGAAAACGACGCTTGGTTTGGCGAAGCCTCCGTTGATTTGTTAAACATTTTAGAAGAATGGCAAAAAAGTTTAAGCGGTTCGCTTGCAGAAAAACCTGGCGTGCTTCATTCCTTTAATGGCACATTAGAGACCGCCCAAAAAGGCTTGGACTTAAATTTTTACATCGGCGTTTCGGGACCCGTCACTTACAAAAATGCGGACAAAAAACGCGAAATTATCCGCCAATTACCAATTACCAAATTACTTTTAGAGACAGATTCGCCATTTTTAAGCCCAATGCCCGTTCGTGAAAAAAGGAACGAACCCTCGTACATTTTGCACATTGCTGATAGAATAGCAGACATCCATGCAACTAACCGCGAGCAAATTGCACAAATTACCACCGCCAATGCGGCAAGGCTCTTTGCATGGGGAGACTGAATGAATGCCATCACCTTTCTCAGCCCAGTAACGGAAGAAATCAAACTTGTCGAAGAACGAATGCGCGAACAAGCCGACACAGCGCACCCCGATTTACGCGCCGCGCTCGAACACCTGATGAAAGCCGGAGGAAAGCGCATCCGCCCTACCCTCGGCTTGCTCGTTGGAAACATGCTCGGCGCCCCGCTTGAAAAATTAGTCACGCTTGGCGCGGCAGTCGAACTGCTTCACACCGCCACACTCGTCCACGATGATTTAATTGACGGCTCTTTACTTCGGCGTGGAATGCCGACATTAAATGCGCGTTGGTCTCCGCCCGCCACCGTTCTCACAGGCGACTTCCTCTTCGCCCGCGCCGCCAAACTCGCCGCCCAAACCGACGATTTACGATTAATGAACCTATTTGCCGACACGCTGGCAATCATCGTCAACGGCGAACTCACCCAAATGTTCAGCGCGCGCGGCATCATCCACCGCGATAACTACTACAAAAGAATTTACGCCAAAACCGCCTCGCTCTTCCAAATGACCTCGCACGCCGCAGCCATCGTCAGCCCTGCCCATGAAGAAACAATCAACTACATGCGTGAGTTCGGATACCAACTCGGCATGGCGTTTCAAATTGTGGATGACATTTTAGATTACTCCTCCGACTCCACCTCCATTGGCAAACCCATCGCTTCAGACCTACATAACGGCTTGATCACCCTACCCGGCATTTACTACGCCGAAGCCAACCCCACCGACCCAGACATCCTCTCGCTTGCAAACGGCGGCTGGACAAACCACGAAAACATGACCCGCCTTGTAGAAAACATCCGCGCCAGCGACGCCACCCGCAAAGCCATGCAAGAAGCCGAAAACTACATTGATAGAGCCATTGCCTGTTTAGAAAATTTCCAACCCTGCGCCGAACGCGATGCCCTAGAAAATTTAGCAAAATATATTATTGATAGAAAAGTTTAGTTAGGCGTATTAGCCTGAATGGTCATCTTTCCGCTTTCTTCTTTGGCATTAAACGCTTACAACGCTTCGTATCCCTCGTGGTGAAAACATGTCAAATCCTAGAAAACCCTTTCGTTTCAACGTCGGCTTCATCATCCACGAAGAAGTCGGTTACAACCACGACTTCCCTTTCGAGTTTGACGAACTCGTATTAGACGACCTTGCATTAAGAAACTTTTCGGGCGTTGCCAATATAGGCAAAACGCCGCAGGGGTTAATTGTTCAAGCCCAGTTTTCCGCTGAAACCGATTTAGAATGTGTAAGATGTTTAACCAAATTTGAACACGCGCTCGATTGGTCATTTTCAGAACTGTATGCGTTTGACAAACGCTCCGAAACCGAATCGGGGCTCATTGTCCCCGAAGACGCGCATTTAGATTTAGCGGAACTCATCCGCGATTACGCCATCTTAGAAATCCCCATCAGTCCGATTCACGATGAAAATTGCAAAGGGCTATGCCCGGAGTGCGGTCAGAACTTGAATATCAAAGATTGTGGGCATCGCCCCGTCGAGCCTGATTCTCCGTTTGCAAAGTTGAAGGATTTGTTGAAATGACAGACCACAGACCGAGGACGGCAGAAGGTTAAGCGGTCTGCGGTCTATCTCGTCCGCTGTCAAATAAAAAAAACATGCAACCTAGAGTAAAGAATTTTTTTAATATTATTATTTCCTTGTTATTAATCAGCGGAATTATCTACGCGCGCCTGCAAATGAGCAAAGGGTTTGATTATCAAGATTCAAATTTCGCCTTTTTTTGGTTGGCGGGCAAAATGACGATTGACGGGGAAAACCCGTATGACGAAACTACATATATCGCTAATCATGCAAAATACGGAATCAAATGGCAACCCAACCGTATCTTTCCATACCCGTTGCCGTTAGCGATTTTATGTATCCCTTTAGGTTTTTTTTCAATGGGCGTCGCCTACACCGTTTGGCAAATCGCTTCCTTGTTAATAATTCTTATTTCAATTTATCTCTTGCTCAATCTCGTCAAGCATGAAGCCTCAAAGAGATTATTCATTCCCATTTTTTTAGCCGCAGTATTTTTTGGTCCGGGCTACTTAACCTTACACACAGGCGCGGTTGGCGCGCTTGCATTATTGTTGCTTACGCTAACGATTATATTTTTAGAAAAAGAAAAATTCCTGCTGGCGGGCGTTTTATTATCATTGACGATGCTCAAACCGCCGCAAGGATTAACGATTCTGCTGTTGATGGGGCTTTGGTTTTGGCTAAAGAAAAACTGGAACGCCATTCTCGGCGTTGGGCTGGGCGGAATTTCCCTGCTCATTATCGGCTTCATCCAAGACCCGATGTGGATTCAAAAGTTTCTCGGCGCAAGCGACGCCGTGATGAATAGGACGCAGGGCGTGCATTCAAATGTATGGGCGTTTAGTTATTTGATATGCGACGGCAAAACGCCCTGCTCTCCGCTTTTAGGCGCGGCGCTAAGTTTGAGTCTGCTGGGGCTGGCTGGATATTTCCTATGGAAACATCAAGCCGAATGGTCGCATTGGGAAGCGTTGAGTTTAATTATCCCAATAGGCTTTGTCAGCGCTATTTATCTCTGGGCGTATGACCAAATTACATACATTATTCCAATTGTGTGGATTGCCGCACGGCTGACGCAAAAAACGCGGAGTTATCTTTTACCTTTTGCCTTTTTGATTTTGGTAGATGCGGTCTCTTTCTTTGCGCTCGCCCAACAAGCGCTGACCGATAAAGACTTATGGAGTTTAGGCACAACAATTTTCGTCCTTCTATTTTTATTCGGCGCGCATACCATGAAACAAAAAGAGAATGAATAAAAAAATCGGGGCTTGAATAACCACAAAGCCGCTAAGCCTCAAAGGTTTGAGGCGGCTTTACGGTGTTTAAATTACCCACATCTCACAAAACCCGCTATTGACAAAGCGCCTTTGCCTGTCTAAAATAATGGTTATGAATTTCAAAATCGCTTTCCCGATGCCGCTCATGAGCATGTCCATGCAAATGGAAACGTTCCGCCACGCCAAATGGAAAGCAGCGTAAGTTTTGTTTCAAACAACACGGGCTGTCCATTTTGCGGGCAGCCTTTTTATTTATAAAATTTCAAAGAATAGAGAGTAAAGAATAGAGAGCAAATACTTAGATTTTTATAACTATTCCCTACTTACCTAATCTTTACCCTCTTAAGAACGGAGTTCAAAATGTCAGAAAATATCTTAATCGCCATTGCCTGGCCCTACTCAAACGCCGAGATTCACGTTGGCAACCTCACAGGCTCGCATTTACCCGGCGATATTGTCGCGCGGTATCATAGGCTTAAAGGCAATCATGTCCTCGTTGTTTCTGGCACCGATTCTCACGGCACGCCCGTCGTCCTCGCCGCCGACAAAGAAGGCAAACCTGTTGAAGAAGTGTATAAAAAATATCACAACTCATTTTTAGAAGTGTTCAAAGGGTATGGCATTACCTACGATTTATTTACAACCACGCATAGCGAAAATCACTTCAAAGTTTCACAAGCGGTGTTTCTTGCTTTGCAAAAAAATGGATATTTATTCAAAGAATTTAGCAAGCAATGGTACTCGCCCAGCGCCAACAAATTTTTACCAGACCGCTATGTAGAGGGGACTTGTTACATCTGCGGGTTTGAGGGGGCGCGTTCGGACCAATGCGATAATTGCGGCAACGTGCTTGAACCAGAGAAGTTAAAAAATCCGCGCGCCAAAACGGGCGACGGCGCGTTGGAATTACGCGACACGGAACATTTTTATCTCGATTTATCTAAACTTGAACCTGACGTAAAAAAGTTTTTAAAAGAACGCGCCGAACATTTTCGAGATACCGTCTTAGGCGAATCGCTCGGCAAGATAGAATCAGAAGGGTTAAAGCCGCGCGCCATCACCAGAGATTTAGATTGGGGAATCCCCGTCCCAGTGGATGACCCTGCTTGGGAGACGAAAAAACTATACGTTTGGTTTGAAGCGGTGATAGGGTATCTCTCCGCGCCTATTGAGTGGAGTCAATTATCTAATCAAAAAGAAGCGTGGCGCAATTGGTGGGTGAATCCGCAAGCGAAGCAGTATTATTTTATCGGCAAAGATAATATCTTCTTTCATACCTCGCTGTGGCCCGCAGAATTAATGGGCGTGAATGAACAGTTTACGGAAATTTTTGCAGGCGATAAAACAAAATTAACCTTGCCGTATGATGTGCCTGCCAATCAATTTATGAATTTGGAAGGGCAGAAAATTAGCGGTTCACGCAATTGGGCAGTGTGGGCGCTAGACGCGCTCACCCGCTACGACGCCGACGCTTTGCGATATTATCTCACTGCGAACATGCCCGAAGCCAAAGATAGCGATTGGGATTGGGCTGAGTTTGTGGCGCGCAATAACAATGAGCTTGTTGCCAATTGGGGCAACTTAGCGAATCGCGTATTGTCGTTTTGCTATAAGAATTGGAATGGGCATGTGCCAGAGGTGGATATAAAAACGCTTCGCGACTCTGACCTCGACCTGCTTGCCGTTATTGAAAATGGTTTCAAACTTGTAGGCGACGAAATCGAAGCGGTGCGTCTTCGCTCAGCATTAAGCGAAGCGCTCAAACTTGCAACCAATGTGAATCAATATTTAGACGTCAATGCGCCTTGGTCTGCCGTGAAGACAGATAAGGAAGCCGCAGGTAAAACCATTTACACGGCTTTGAAAGCAATCGACTCTTTGAAAGTCATCTTCTCGCCTTTCTTGCCGTTTACCTCAGAAAAGTTACATACATTCTTTGGATATGAAACGCCATTGTTTGGCGAGCAATTCATTGAAGAAATATCCGATTCGCTTGGGACGCATACTGTCTTAAGATATAAAGGCGTTGAAGGCATTCAATGGAAACCCAGCGACTTGAAACCTGGCGCGAAATTGAATCAACCCAGCCCGCTGTTTAAGAAGTTGGATGAAAACGTAATTGAGGAAGAACGAGCGCGGTTGGGAAAGTGAACAAGTAATCAGTTACGGAGAGGGGGCGTCGCACTTAGCATGTGAGATGAATTTTGCTCGTAGATTCATTCCCTAGCGAGAAAAAATCCAACCCGTGTGGTGCGACGCACTCCAGGCACAACTCAACTTAATCCAAAAACAAATAATACCTTAATGCTTTTTGAATCTTTTCAGGCGGGATATAGTTCATCACAAAATCTTCGTAGGCTTCGGGTGAGCCAAAATTATTTTTTACAAATTCATGGTCAACGAGCGTGCCGTTTCGTTTGCCAATAAACTCAGCATAATTTGAATAATCCCATTGTTCGGGTTTCACTACAATATTTGCATCAAGCGGATTTCGGTGAATGTAACGGCATAAATGTAACAAATATTCATTCGTATCTACATAAATTGACTTAAATGCGCTTTCAAACAAAGTTCCCGAAAGTTTATATTTTGTATTAAACGCTTTTGTGTAAACATTGAAAACCGCTTGCATAAACACGCTGATTCCAATATCTCCATCTTGACGTAAAAGAAAATGGAAGTGATTATCCATTAAACAATATGCAATGACTGTAATTCCACAACGCTTTATTTCTTTTTTAATATATTTCAAAAGAAATTTATAGTCAGCGTCATTGCGAAAAATGTTGTTGTAATGAACGCCGCGATTGTAAATGTGATAATACTGATTAGGGAGAAAAATTGTTTTTCTGCGAGCCATTGTTTACCATCCGGGTGCGTCGCACTCAGCCTAATGAGATTAATTTTACCCGTAGATTCATCTGCCTAGTGAGACGAATCAATCAGTGTAGGGTGCGACGCACTCCGGCGCAATAACTCTCCGTTTTTGATATAAATCCGCTTCATTCTTACTTAAGTTAAATTGATTCTGCGTAATTTAACATTCTCTCCTTGCAACTTTTTTCTTCTCAGCCCTGTAATACAGTTGGAAAGGAGAATTTATGCGCAAAAAAATATTTATATTGTTAACTATAATGACAATAGCGCTTTCCGCTTGCAACGCCAACATCCAACGCAATGACGACGGCTCGTTTACCGTAGAAACGACCGTTTCGCAAGCCGAATTACAAGATTTAATTAATTCATCCATTGCAGACCCGCTCGTGCAAGATATTACGGTTAGTTTGCAAAACGGTTATATTTTGGTCAACGGCACGCGCCAAAGGTTAAATAATGCCAATGAAACAGACACGCTCAGTTTTCGGCTCGATTTGGGCATGAGCAACGGAAATTTAATTGCCTCCGTTTCAAACGCGCAAATTGACGGCGCCGCCATTGACGAAGCCCGAGTGAGCCATTGGAATCAAACCATTGCTAATCGCTTATCTAACTTTGGCGGGAGAAGCGAAAATGCAAAATTGCAGTCAGTGAGCATCACATCCAATGCAGTGACTATGATTTGGAATGTCTCAAGGTAATTTTTAGTAAAGAGGCTCAATGATTTTCATTGAGCCTCTTTGTTATAAGCGGATTGCCTCTATCCATTGTGGCAATTGGTCAAATAATGTTTTCATCACGTCTTTTGCGCGCGATTCAAACAAAGCTAAATCGTCGTAGGCTTCGCCTTCGGTTTCGTTCACCAAGTCGCTTACGCCGCGCAAAATTAATAAACGCGCGTTATTTTTATTCGCCACCCAAGCCAAAGCGCCAGATTCCCAGTCGCCTGCTATTGCGCCTTTCGATTTAAGATATGCAATTTTATTTGGCGGCAAGTCGCTGTCGGCGGATGCAATCAAACCTCGACGAGTAGGAAAAGGATGAGGTTCGGGCAACCAACTCAAATCGAGTGAAGAAGCGTAATATTCAATAATATTCAAATCGCCCATTAATTCAACAATGTCATAAATAAAAGTTTTCTCAACCAGCACAATATCGCCTTGATTGACCAAGCCTTCAAACCCGCCGCAGGTGCCGAGGTTTATCACCGCATCGGGTTTATCATGGCTAACTACATATTGCATCATACCTGCTGAGGCAATCTTCCCCCACCCGCTGTGATACATTTTTATTTCATGTTCATTGATTTTTATTTTTGACGATTCGCCATAAGGCGATTGTGTAATTTCAAGGTTTGGAAAAATTGCTTTCACTGCATTCCATTCGGCGATAGCGGAGATTAGTACGACAATGTTCATTTATAGTTTTCCTTCGAGATAATCTAAGATGAATTGCAATGCGGCATGGCTGGATAATTTTTTATTTTCTTCGCGGTTTCCATGCCAGATGAAATGCCGCGCCTCTACCTGACTTGGAGTTGCCAGCCCAACCCAAGTTGTGCCTACGGGTTTATCAGGCGTGCCGCCGCCTGGTCCCGCAATTCCGCTCACACTGACGACTATATCCGCCTTCAATTTTTTTCTTGCGCCTAGCGCCATTTCTATCACGGTTTCTTTTGAGACCGCGCCTTTTGCATTTAATGTATCCCAAGAAACGTCAAGCAAATCCGCTTTGGCTTGATAAGAATAAGCGACAATACCCCCCAAAAAATATTCTGAAGAGCCTGGGATATTGGTAATAAGGTGGGCAATTAACCCGCCCGTGCAGGATTCGGCAGTGGCAAGAGTGAGTCTTTTGCTTTGTAATAAATTGGCTACGCGCAATACAGTAGGTATCATTTGATATTCCAAGTCTATTTTATAGTAATTTGTCATCTTTGCCGCGGCAAACTTTGGCTTTAATGACGTTGACGCCGGCGATACAGCGAATTGATACACTTTCATTACCTGGTGATTCAACGCTTCAACTTTAGCGTGCGCGACACGTTTGGTCCCACATTCGATACCGCGCCAAACACAATAACTTTTAATATCACCTCCGTCAACTATGTCCTCGGTAATACCACTGCCAGCGCCAATATTACCCCCCAGCCAAACCATCACAGTCACCACCAATGCGCCAGCCACCGCGTTAAATGGCTCCTCGTTCAACTTTGCCGTCACTGCTTCTTCTGGCTTGCCAGTGACCATTACCACATCAGGCAGTTGTTCTGGCGGAGATACCGACGGCGATGCTACCATCACCATGACCAGCAGAGCTAGAACTTGTAGCGTTTTCTATAACCAAGCAGGCAATTCTAATTACAACCCGCGCCGCAAGCGCAAGAAGATGTCGCCTCCCGTCTTCACCAGCGCAGATAATCATTCGCTTACATTCACGAATTACGCAACGGCGAAAAAAATTTACATCCACAACAACGGCTTCGTCTATGTATATGAAAAGTTTGAGAAAATCAATTGATATTGCCAAACAACATAAAAACCTTATTCAAATCGGAAGAAGACGCTTGGTTAACGCTGGTCACTTGCCAAAACTTTGATGAAAAGAAAAACGCTTTTACGCGCCGCCGTATGATTCGCGCAATTTTAATAAGCGTCATTTTCGAAAAATAAGCCTCGCTCAAACAGGCTGTGAAACTCACAGCTTGTTTGATACTAAGCGCTTTTTTACTTTCGGTTATAATTCGGCGCATGTCCACCTGGAGCGGAAAAGTTATTGGTAAAGTAAAAGTCGGCGAATTGATTGCGCGCGGCGGCATGGCAGAAGTGTATAGCGGGGAACACACCGCGCTCAACCGTAGAGTCGCCGTCAAAATCATGCGCGACTTTGTAAACCCTGACCCTGAAACAAGTTCACGGTTTGAACGCGAAGCGCGCGTTATCGCCAACCTGCGCCACCCTAATATCATTCAACTCTTTGATTACGAGCTAATCAACGGGCAACCTTGCTTAGTGATGGAACTTGTGCCTGGCGCCTCTCTTGGCGATTATTTACGCGCCGCCCAAAAACGCGGCGATAAACTACCCTTTAATACGGTCGCCCAAATTCTCACTTCCACCGCCTCCGCCATTGATTACGCCCACAGCCAAAACATCGTCCACCGCGATATAAAACCCGCCAACATCTTATTACGCTCCAAAAGCGGAACTGTAAAAATTAACGAACCGCTACCGCAAGATGTAGAACCGATTCTTACCGACTTCGGCTTGGTACGCCTACTCGACTCGACCACGCAAACTTCAACAGGTTCCGTCTCTGGCACGCCCGCCTACATGAGCCCCGAACAAGCGCGCGGCGACAAAGTAGATAAAAAAACCGATATTTATTCTTTAGGCGTGGTTTTATACGAAATGCTGGCGGGCGCCGTGCCGTTTGACGCCGAATCATCCTTTGGCGTTTTGATGAAACACCTCAACGAACCGCCTCCTCCCATTCCAAATATCTCTTCCGATTTACAAACCGTCATAGACCGCGCCCTAGCCAAAGACCCCGCTCATCGCTATAACTCTGCCAAAGAAATGGTGGATGAATTTATTGCCGTATTCAATGGGCAAACCGTTTCGCTTAACACCATTAGCCAAACCAAAATGGCAAAAGCCGCCGCAAAACCAAAGACCAGCCCCCTTTCCACCGCTTTAGCGGGCGCCAGCATCTTAACCATTATCATTTTAGCGTTTTTAGCGTTTCGCCCAACCCCGCTACCCCCTGCAAGCGCCGACACCCCCATTGGAAAAACCACATTTTTAGACTTCAACGCCATCATGGACAAAGCCACAATCTCCTTTACCAATTTACCGCCATTAGAATCAGGCACGCACTACGACGTTTGGGCAGTAGGGCAAGGCGGAGAGTTACGCCGTAATTTCGGCACATTAGAAATGACCACCGACACCAGCGGCGAATTAATTTACATTGCCCCAGACAAAAACAACATCCTCAGCTCGTTTGACCAAATTGAAGTGACAATTGAACCGAATAACGACCCAACCCCCAATGAATCATCGGGCGATGTAGTTGCGTCTTCGGTGTTTCCTCCATTAGCTTTAATCCATGTGCGGCATTTGTTAGTTTCGTACGCTGGCGCGCCCAACAGCAACGCGCTCATACAAGGTTTGTGGTACACAGCCGATAGTATTGACAATTCTGTAATCGCGTTGGAAGAAGCGTTTAAAAACAACGATGAAGCGGCAATGCGAAAACATCTTGAAGAAGTTATCAATCAATTAGCGGGTCGTTCAAACACAGAACTATATTTAGATTGGAACGAAGACGGCGCTATTGAAGACCCCAGCGACGGCTTTGGCTTGTTAAAAAACGAAAACGAAGAAAACGCTGGTTACATTCCCACCGCCCGAAGCCACGCCCTCTTTGCCGCCGAAGCGCCAGACGCCACCCAAAACATAAAAATTCACAGCCAACACACCATCATTGCTATTGATAATATGGAAGGCTGGGCAAAGCAATTATTAAACTTAGCCCTACAATTGCAAGAAATGCCTTTTGGTCCCGAAATGGAAGCGATTATTCTTGATATGCGAATCCTTTCCGACCAAATCCTTTTTGGCGTAGATTCAAGCGGCAATGAATTAATTGAGCCGATTGTTGGCGAAGGCGGTGGCGACACTGCTTACGAACATGCCTATTACATGGCAGAAATGCCAATGCTACTTGGTGCGAATCGCATTCCGTTGCCTGCTGTAACCGAAAGCCCATAAATAATTAAAAACGCAGGCTAAAGTCTGCGCCCAAAAACGCCAAATAAAAAACTCCTGCTTATTCGCAGGAGTTTTTCGTAAACAATTAAAACGGTTAGAAATTAAAATCAAAGCCGCCCTGACCCGTCGCCGCCAAATATGCGCCAAGCGCCGCGTTAATGCAAGCCGCAAACAAGCCCAATGCCGATAAAACCATACCGCCAATTGCCAGGTTTTTTGAAGGCACGTCTTTCATGCCAAAATAACCTAACACAATGCCAACGAGCGCAAGCGGAATACCGCACAATGGGATAAACCAAGCGCACAAATTGATAACCCCTAAAACCAAAGATGCGATTGCCATTGTCCTTTCGTTGCCGCTGGCAGGCGCGGGTGATGGTGAAACAGGTTGATTTGATTCCATGATTGCATTCTCCTTTTAGGTAATTTACTCAATTGTACTTCACAACTGAAATAAAGTTATCCGCCAACAGTCCTATCGGTAATTTTGAGGGCTTTATCTAAAATATCAAAACCTTCTTTCAGTTGTTCTTCGGTGATAATCAATGGCGGGATAATTAATATTGTATGCCAATGGGTATATAAAAACAAGCCGTTATCTAAACAATATTTTTTCAAGGCATTCATTTCAGGGGATGACCCATTCCACGGAGTCAGCGGTTCTTTTGTATTTCTATCTTTGACCAATTCGATGATTCCAAACAAGCCGATACTTCTGACCTCACCCACAGATGGATGCGACTCGCCTAAATCGTTCAACATGCGCCTCATGACTTGACCCATGCCTGCTACACGTTGGGGAATATTATCTTCGCCCATAGCATTGATATTTGCCACAGCCGCCGCCAGTGAAATCGGGTGCGATGTGTACGTTAATCCGCTTTCAAAAACATGCTCATTAAATGCGGCGGCAATCTCTGGCTTCAGCGCCACCGCGCCCAATGGCGCATACGCGGAGGTTAATCCTTTTGCCATCGTAATCATATCTGGGACGACATTCCAATGTTCAATGGCAAACCATTTCCCCGTGCGACCAAAACCGCTCATCACTTCGTCGCATATCATTAAGATATTGTATTTATCGCATAACTGACGAACGCCTTGCATGTATCCGTTTGGGGGGATGATAATGCCGTTTGTGCCAGTAACAGTTTCTATTAAGATAGCGGCGATAGAGTCGGGACCTTCATATAAAATAATTTCTTCCAAATGATTGACATAATCGCGCGCAAACTCTTCTTCCGAAATGTTTGGATTGGTGCGATGAAATGTGGAGCGATAACGATATGGGTCAAGGAAGTGGACGACGCCGCTCATCAAATTGGGCTCCCAAGCCATGCGGCGCGGGTCGCCTGTGACTGCCATTGCCCCAGCCGTTGCGCCGTGATACGAACGATAACGCGATAAGATTTTATGTTTTTTTGTGTAACCGCGTGCGAGTTTGACGGCGTTTTCATTCGCATCGGCGCCGCCCAGCGTAAATAAAATTTTGCTCAAGGCTTTATTCGGTGTAACGCCTGCCACGGCTTTGCTGGCCAGCGCGCGGATTTTCGTAGTCATACCCGGCGCGGCATAAGGCAACTCGCCCGCTTGCGCTTGCATGGCTTTGATAATGCGCTCATCTCCATGACCAATGTTGACGCACATCGTCATGGAATTAAAGTCTAAATATTTTTTATCATCCACATCCCAAAAGTAAACGCCTTTGGCTTTTTTGACGGCAATTGGATTTACTTTTGCCTGCGCAGACCACGTCCAAAAGACGTGTTCTTTGGAAAGTGGGAGAATTTCGTCATCGGGTAAATCAAACATTCGGAATCCTTTGTAATTGGTAATATTTTGAAGCGGTAGCGTTTTTTTATAAATTATAATCGCATGTTATAAGGTGAAAATTGAGTTCAACTATCTTAAGCATATTATTGGGAATTGGCGGCATGTTTGGCTGGGGAATTTATGATTTTCTCGGCGGAGTATTCGCAAAGCAAATTGGTTCTTTCAAGTCCTTATTTTGGTCGCAACTGGCTGGGTTGATTTCTATCTTTTTCTTTGCTCTTGCTTTCAAATCAAATCTCAATATTTCTGGCTTGATTATTTTTTTATCAATCAGCGCATCTATTTTATATTCGGCTGGGTATTTGTTTTTCTTCAAAGGCTTTGAAATAGGCAATGTCTCCATCATTGCGGCGACAATGAATCTGTGGGCAGTGTTTACTATGCTGTTTGCTTTTTTATTTATGGGGCAACGACTTTCTTCCATACAAATTTTAGGCGTAGTGATGATTCTCTTGGGCGCAACGCTAGCGTCATTAAATTGGAGTGAAATCAAGAATCAAAATTTTCAACTTTCAGCAGGCGTCAAAGAGGCAATTTTTGGAGCATTTTTCTTTGGCGTCTTTTGGAATGTGAGTGAGATTATTTCTGAGCAAGTTGGATGGGTGACCTTAACTCTATTGGTAAAATTTGGCATTATTCTATTCTTGTTATTCTTTTCGTTTCTCACAAAACAAGAGGTTGGCTTAACTCAAATTCCCCAAAAAACAATATACATCATCTTATTCATGGGCGTGATTGAGGCGACTGCAGTGGCGCTTGTCAATTACGGCTTGACGATTGGAGACGCGATTTTAATTACGCCTATCGCTTCGGCTCTGTCTATTGTGACAATTCTGTTAGCCATTGTTTTCTTGAAAGAAAAAATCGCCAAAATTCAAGGGCTTGGAATCGGCATGGCGCTTCTCGGCATCGTCGCCACGGCGTTTTAGCGTAAAGCGCGAAATCTTAATTACCAAGCAATCGGCTCAATCCCATTCCAATTAACAAGCCAACCAGCGCCAAAATCCCAATCCGAATTAAATGTCTTCGCATCATTCCGTTTTTATCCTCCCTATCAGGCAATAAACTTAATTTTTCTTGAAATTGATTCAAATCCCAAGCAACGAATGCAAAAATTGCGCCGCCGAACATCCACACAAGGGAAAAGTCAAACCATAAGCCGAAAATAGATAGAAACAACGACACCAATAACGCCAACGATGAAAACCATTTCCACCTCCGCCAGTGAGAAATAAGCCACAAAACCCCAAAAGCAAAAATATATTTTGCCAGATTTTCATAACCTGCCTCAAAATACCCCCAAGCCAAAAAGGTTACGGAAAATACGACGCTTAACACAAACGCAACTAGTATCATAAATATATTGCCCTAACCGCTTTCGTAGATTTGTAATCATAGCATAGGCGTTTACGTCCGCGCAAGCGACGCTTTGCTATTAACTAATTTTATCCGCGCCAATCCTTCTACCGCATGGGTCATTGTTAAATGATAAAATCGCATGAGCGTTCGCGCGCCTTGATGTGAAACGCAATGCCCGCTATCTATAGAATAAAAAACAGACGTTTGTAAAAAAGAATTAATTTATGATAGAGCCAAGACGAAACGCTTGCAACGGCGAATTACACCCCAAAGCCATTGAAGGCATATATTTATTTAACCGCAAAAAATTCTTTGAAGCCCATGAAGAATTAGAAATCGCTTGGAACGAAGAAAAAAGCGAAATGAGAGATTTATATCGCGGCATTTTGCAAATAGCGGTCACATATCTCCACATCGCTCGCGGAAATTACGATGGCGCAATAAAAGTTTACCAGCGCAGCCAGCGCTGGTTGCGCGGTTGGAATGATATTTGCAGGGGAATCAATCTAAAACAATTTCAAGCCGACGCAAAAAACGTAATGAACGAGGTTGAAAAATTAGGGAAAGAGAGAATTCGAGAATTCGACGTCGCTTTGTTTAAGCCCATTCAATGGAATGAAAAACGAATATGGGTTTGCGACCGCTGCGGAAGCGAAATGTACGAAAAAAATTGCAAAGTGACCTGCCCCAATTGCGGCAATCGTTTTGATTGTTCAGATTTGAATCTATATTTTGATTAGAATAAGAAAAAAACTTAAACAGAATGGATACCCCCTCATGCTCCTCTTTCAAGTTCCCCAACCCACTCGCTTCGACCTCAACTTTTCTGTCGCAGGCGTTCCTGTGCGCGTACACCCATTGTTTTGGGTGATTGCAATTTTATTCGGCTCAGCCTCCACCAATATCTTAAGTATCCTCATGTGGGTTTTTGTCATTTTTATTTCCATTCTCATTCACGAATTAGGGCACGCCCTCGCCTTCCGCAGGTTTGGGCAAGATTCGTATATTGTCTTGCATATCATGGGAGGGCTGGCTGTGCCTGTTTCTAACGCATACGATAACGGTTACGCTAGGCTTACGCCAAACCAAAATATTTTTATTTCGCTCGCGGGTCCGTTCGCTGGTTTTTTGCTGGCGCTTGTCATCATTCTGGCAGGCGTTGGCTTAGGCGGGCAATTTGTGTTCACCTTGCTTGGGTTCATTCCTATCCCTGCGGTGGTATTGCCATACGAACTTGGGGCTTTAAATCGCTTATTTGGTATGTTTATCTTCGTTAACTTTTTTTGGGGGTTTATTAATTTACTCCCCGTCTTCCCTCTCGATGGCGGCAACGTAGCCCGTTTCACCTTAATTCAAACTGACCCCATTAACGGATTACGAAACTCGCTTTGGCTTTCCGTTATCACAGGCGCGTTCCTTGCGCTGTTTGGCTTTGTATTCTTACGCAGTATTTACATGGCATTGATGTTTGGTTATTTGGCGTTTCAAAGTTATCAGGCTTTACAATATAGATTATAAAAATCACCCCTTCGCCCCGCTTCACAGCCAAACCATCACACGCGGCGGATTGCCAGCATGGTCAAATCGTCTGCCAGCGGGTTCGACTCCAAAAACTCATTCAAGCGCTCTTCAATTGCGTTCAACATATCCCCAGCAGATTGAGAGCGCAACGATTGAAGCGTCTGCATCAAGCGAGATTCTCCAAATAATTCTTGAGTCGGCGAAAAGGCTTCGGTGAGACCGTCGGTATAAAGCAAGAGCGTATCATTCGCATTCAGCGAAATTGTCTTTTGTTCAATCTTGCGGTTTTCCATCACGCCTAAGGCAATCGCCGTGCGCGTTAACTTATGTATCTCCCCATCCGCTCGAATATATAGCGGCGGGTTATGCCCAGCATTAACATAAATAAATTCTCCCGTTTCAACGTCCAACTCGCCATACACCGCCGTTACAAACATACCTTGTTGCGTATCGGGCAGCAGCAAATCGTTCACACGCTGCAAGGCTTCGGCGGGAGATTTCGTCTCCAACACTGCCGCGCGCACCAGCGTTCTCGTCAACGCCATAAACAAGGCGGCGGGCATTCCCTTATCCGCCACATCGGCAATAAACACGCCGAGTTTATGGTTGGGCAATTCAATCAAATCATAAAAGTCGCCGCCCACTTGCCGCGCCGTGCGCCAACGGGTTGCAATTTGCCATTTGGGGTGAGTCGGCAAACGGCTGGGGATAAACGTCTGCTGAATTTGGCGAGCCAACTGCACCTCAGTTTCGAGGCGTTCGCGCACCACCATCTCTTGTTGCAACAAATCGTTCTGAATCGCCAATGCCGCTTGTTGAGCGATGCCCTGAATAATCTCAAGGCGGCGCGAGCGGAAGCGTTGCCCATCTTCTTTTTCTTCAACTAACATCACGCCAAATAAATCGTTTTTGATAGATAACGGAACGGCGATTAACAATCGTTCGGCGTTCATCATCTCCGCTTCGCTCTGACTTTCAGGCTGAATCTGCAGCCAATCTTTGGGCTTCGCCTCGGCAGAGAGCGAATGCGTAATCAATCTATTTTCTTGCAGCGCCACGCCCAAAAACGGAAAGACCTCTAAAGCAAATTCTTGTTCCGTCAATATTTTTTCTTCTTCGTCCGAAAAACCGTATTCATGCGAAGCCGAAAACGTTTCGCGTTCCATATCCCAACGATACAACGCCGCTCGTTTTACGCCGACTAAAATCGGCATAATGCGAATAATTGAACTTAATATTTCATCCAAATCATTCGAGCTAACCACCGCCTGCGCCACTTGCAACAACGCCGCCGAGGCGTAAGCCTGCTCTTGCGCGGCGTCAAACAGGCGGGCATTTTCAATTGCCACCGCCGCATAGTTTGCAAATGTAGAAACAATAGACTGGGCTTCGTGACCATACTTGCCCGGGGCATGGTGCGCCAAAGTTAACAACCCAAGTTGCCTATCGCCCACGCGCAGCGGCGCAACAATGGAAGAATAATTTGTATCGTAGCCCGCAGTGATGCCGCCGGGCCACATAGGGTCGCCAGGTTTGCGAATGATAGGCGAATCGGACATCATCGCCTCTGCCATGGAGTAGAGCGCATCGGGGTTGCGCAGGCATGTTTCTTCTAATTGCATTGCGTCAACGCCATGCACTGCCGAGAGGCATAAAGCGTCGCCTTGTAATAACCAAATGGCGGAAATATCAATAGGCAAGTTACGTTCTAATTCGGCGAGGATGGTTTGCAACACTTCATCTACGCTTACATTGCTAGAGACTAAACCCGCCACTTCTCTTAAACTATCGGCAATTTGCCTGCGCCATTGTTCAGAACGGTATAAATCGGCGTTACGAATCGCCGCCGCCATGGTATCGGCAACCGCCTCAAACATCATTTGGTCTTCTTCGGTGAAGGCGTTTTTTCTATCCGACTGAATATCTAACAAGCCGACCACTTTATCGTTGAAAATGAGCGGCACGCATAATTCCGATTTGGTGTTTTTTGGCGGCAAAGGCGAAGGCACATATCGTTTATCTTTCGTCACATCGTTCACTAAAGCGGTTTTTCCATTTCGCGCTACCCAAGGCATAATGCCCATTGTGTCGTCTAATGAAATGGCGTAGCCTTCAAGTTGTTTGCTGCGTTTGCCGCTGCCCGCCTCATAAGAAATTAACCTACGGTTCGGGTGAACCGTAAATAATGAAACGTATGGGTACTTAAATTTTTCGTGAATTAAGTTCGCCGCATCGCGCATCAATTGAGAAAGTTCCAGCGTAGAAGTGACGCTTTTGCCGACTTCTGAAACCAACGTGAGTTGGTCGGCGCGGCGGCGTAAACTGCTATATAACCTTGCCCCTTCCACCGCGCTGGCGATGTTATCGGCTAAGGCGTGAAGAATTAATAAATCGTTTGGGTGAAAGCCGCGCAATTGATTACTTTGCACGTCTAACACGCCTAATACTTCGTCGTCTATTTTTAACGGAATCACCACTTCCGATTTTGTCTCTGGCAAACTATCAATAAATCGAAAGCGAGCGTCTTTTTGCACATCATCGCAGACAATGGTTTTCCCCGTCTGGGCGGCTTCGCCAATTAAGCCCTGCCCCACTTCCACTTCTAAGGCAATGGAGGCTTTTTTCATGCCTTTGCGCGGAGCAACGGCGCTGGCTCGAAAACGCAAGTATTTTGAATTTGGCTTCAGCGTAAAAATAGCGACGTAATAAAAATGAAACGTCTTTTGAATCAGTTTCGTCACTTGCTCGGCAAGTTCATCTAAATCTTGCGCGTTGGCAATTTGCGCGCTCACTTCGCGCACCAAATTTAATTGACGCAAACGGAACTGCTCTACCTCTGCGCGATGAGAAGCCACCAAACTGACAGAAACAATTTGCGCAATGCCTTGCAGTATGTTTAATTCCTCCGCCGAAAAAGCGGAGCCTTTGGGGCGCTGCACATACAATGCCCCAAGCGTCACTCCTTGGTCGGCTAACGGCACGCAGGCATAGGTTGAGGAAGAAGCGGCAGTTTTCGCTCTACCGTTTTTTGTAATTAACTTTCCCGCCTTAATAGCATGTTTCATTCCTTCAATGGGCGGCTGTGGCGGGAAAATATGTTTTTCGCTCCAATCGGGTAAACGGAAAATTTTTTCTTGCAACCAAACATCTACCTTGCCATGAATTAATTGGCTGGTCATAGCAATAATTTGGTCGCGTTGCGACGTAAGTGAATGATTACTGCGTAATTGTTCCCCCAGGCTGGCAAGTTGAAGCCAATCCCAAGATGTTCGGGCGGCGGCAGGCATACGTTATTCCCTTCGTTTGGTCATCGTCAGCACATTGCCCGACTTAGAAGATTCATACTGAACGGTATCCATTAACTTTCGCATGAGATACACCCCCAAGCCGCCAATCTGCCGCTTAGAAAGGTCTGCTTTTAAGTTGGGTTCTTTCACCGCGTTGGGGTCAAAAGGTTTTCCGGTATCGCGCATCACAATCACAATTTTATCGCCCTGCATTTCACAAGTGATAGATAAAGAAGCGTTCTTAACGCCTGCATAAGCGTGTTCAATAATATTCGTGGCGGCTTCGTCTGCCGCAAGCTGTAAAGAATAAATAGTTTTTTCTGAAAAGCCCCCCGCGCGCGCGGTTTCGGCAACCATCGTGCGGATTTCATCCAGAAACTCAAATCTGGCTGGGTAAGTAACGCTTGGCATAAAATAAAAATGATAAGCCGTCTCTTCACCTCACGAGACGGCATTCTCCTGTCTGTTTATTGATAGTGCGCGATGCGCCTCTTTCGAAAGGTCGGCTGGGGGCTGCTCTTCAAGTTTTTTCTTAGGCTAAAAACTTCCAACCGCTTGGGTCACATCGTCAAAGGTTTTGAACAATTCAGTAAAGCCGGCTAATTCTAACGCCTCGCGGATACGGTCTGGCACGCGCGCCAATACCACTTCGCCGCGATTGTAGCGCTTGCAATTCCGTTGTGTCGCTAGCAAAGCGCGAAACCCCGCGCTAGACATATATTCCAGTTCGTTCAAATCTAGCACAATTTTATAGCGCCCATTGTTGGTTGCTTTTTCGAGTTCTTTTGTAAATTGAGGCGCCGTTGAGCTATCCACTCGCCCTTTGACCGTTATCAGGTCGCAATGCTTAAATTCTTGCGTATGAATTTCCATGGTTTCTCCTTCGCCAGCGAATATTTTATTTGCTATAAAACAAATTATATCATGCCTTATGGCGGGTAAATTTAACCCAAAAATCCTATCCTTGAAACCCGCAAATGGTTTACAATATAAAGAATACAAAGGAGTTAACAATGATGGGCGAACCTGTACTCGTGATGCTTGTAGAAGACAACGCCGACCACGCCGAACTTGTGATTCGCACGCTAGAAGACCATCGCATCGCCAACCGCATCATGCACTTTACCGACGGTCAAACCGCTTTAGATTATCTCCTACGACGGGGAGAATACGCCAACCCAGAAAGCAGCCCCCGCCCGCACATGATTCTTTTAGATTTACGCCTCCCGCGCGTGGATGGGCTCGAAGTCTTACAATCTATCAAACAACAAGACGAAACCAAAAGCATTCCCGTCATCATCCTCACCACCTCCGAAGCCGAAAAAGACGTCGCCCGGGCGTACGACAATTATGTAAACAGTTATTTAGTAAAACCAGTTGGGTTTGAAGAATTTAGCAAATTAATGAACGACTTAGGCTTTTACTGGCTAGGTTGGAACACAAACCCGCATATATAAACTTTTTATGTCTGAAGAAACGTTCCACGTTCTTCTCATTGAAGATGAAGACCCCCACGCTGAATTAATTGAACGAGCCTTTGAAGACCATTTTGACCGCTTCAAAATTCATCGCGTCAAATCGCTCACCGAAGCGCGGGCGTTTATTCAAAAAACGGAGCCAACCTTAATCATCGCCGATTGGCGCTTACCAGACGGCGAAAGCATGGAATTGCTCCCTAACCAAAACGACCCCCTATTTACCCCCATCATCTTAATGACCAGTTACGGCAATGAACGCATCGCCGTAGAAGCGCTGAAATCGGGCGCGTTAGACTATGTGGTCAAATCTCCAGAATCCATGCTCGATATGCCGCACATCGCCGAACGAGCCATTGAGGCGTGGCGCGCGCGCGCCGAGCGAATTCACATGCAAAAAGCCCTGCTAGAAAGCGAAGCCCAGTTTCGTTTATTAGCCGAAAACGCCAGCGATATGATTGCCCGCCTCACTATAGATGGGCGCATGTTATACGTCTCCCCCGCTAGTAAAACCATCCTCGGCTATGAACCAGACGAACTCACTGGCAAAATTTGCTTCGACCTCATGCACGAAGAAGACCGCCCTTGGGTCGTCAACCTATTTGAAACACGCCCCATTAAAACCTCTTACACCATTGCATATCGGGCTTTACACAAAGCGGGGCATTACATCTGGCTTGAATCTTCCGCGCGCCCCGTTTTAGACAAAATCACCGGCGAACCAACTGAAATTCAAACCGCCTCGCGCGATATTACCGAAAGAAAGAAAAATGAAGAAGCGCTTAAACTCGCGCATAGCCGCTTACAAGAAGCGTATGAAAAAACCATCGAAGGTTGGGTGCGCGCCCTAGACCTGCGCGACCGCGAAACCGAAGGGCATACGCAACGAGTAACCGAACTAACCCTGCGCGTTGCCGCCAAACTCGGCTTTACCGATGAAGAAATGATTCACATCAAACGCGGCGCATTGCTGCACGATATGGGCAAAATGGCAATTCCCGATGAAATTTTACAAAAGCCCGGTCCGTTAGATGAAAATGAATGGAAAACCATGCGCCAACACCCCGCCTATGCCTACGATATGCTTTCGCATATTTCATACTTACATCCCGCGCTAGAAATTCCATTCTTTCACCACGAGCGTTGGGATGGAAGCGGCTACCCGCACGGCTTGAAAGGCGAAGAAATTCCGCTTGCCGCGCGCATGTTTGCGATTGTAGATGTCTGGGATGCGCTCTCCAGCGATAGACCTTATAGAAAAAAACTACCGCGCCACGAAGTGATTGCCTACTTGCGCGAAAAATCCGGCACATTGTTTGAACCCCGTTTGGTGGATATTTTTCTCGAAATGATTGAAGCGGATAAAGAATAACATCTATCCCACGCCAGTTTTCAAAACCCCACAGGGCGTTTAGATAATTTGACACACCCCAATCATTCGAGTATGCTTACGCCCGTCTGGGCAGGCCTGGCGCGGCGAAACCTTGCGAACCCCGCCAGGACCGAAAGGTAGCAACGGTAAGTAAGCGTCTTCGGGCGCCGCCAGTCGCCTGCTCAGATATTTTTATAACTCCACATTATCAAAAACTTCGCGACGTTTGGCGCAACGCCGCTGAATAAGATAATTTATAATCCCCCTCATGTCATCCTCTAATCTGATAAAAATTTTTATCGCCCTTGCCGTTGGGGTTGGGCTGGGCTTAATCTACGGCTGGGTAATTGACCCCATTGAATATGTAGATGTGACGCCGAATATTTTGCGCCAAGACTATCAAGTAGATTACGTCTTAATGACGGCAGAAGCCTACCAATATGATTTTGACTCCGCCGCCGCCGCCAAACGACTTGCCATGTTAGGAAGCGAATCGCCCGCCGATATTACGGCAAACGCCTTGCAATACGCTATTGCCAATCAATTTACAGAAACAGAAATTCAATCCCTACAAACTTTGTTAACCGCTATGCAAACATATTCTCCATGACGCGAAACTCCATCCTTCACCTCACCCTCGCGCTTCTTATCGGATTTGGGCTTGGTCTTTTATATTCATGGGTTCTCTCGCCTGTAACGTATGTGGACGCAAACCCGTCCATTCTACGAGACGATTTCAAAGACCAATATCGAATTGTCGTCGCGGCTTCGTATCAAGCCACGCAAGATTTAGCCCGCGCCAAAGCCAGATTAAGCTTATTAGGCGACGCCGACCTCATTGGAGCATTAAGCGCGCAAGCCCAACGCATGTTAGCCGCAGGAGAGCCATTTGAAAACGTGCGCCCGCTGGCGCAACTGGCAACCGATTTACAACTCGGTTATGTAAGCGCCCCCATCACGCCCACCGCCTTGCCCACTTCGCTCAATACGCCTCAAGTTGAATCTACTGTTGAGGGTACAGAAACCATTCTCCCCGTCGTCGAAGAAGCGGAAGCGACTCCCATTCCCACTCTATTTTTCGAGCAAACTCCGCTCATGCCAACTTTTTCCGAAACGCTTACGCCTCGCCCCACCGCCACAGTTACGCCTGCGCCAGGCGCGTCGTTCGTATTAATAAATCAAGAACCGTTTTGCGACCCAAACAAACCCGCATTAATGCAATTGATGTTTATGGATTCGCGCGGCAATCAGGCGGCTGGCGTTGAAATTATCGTCACATGGAATCAAGGCGAAGATAAATTTTTCACAGGCTTAAAACCAGAACTTGGAAACGGCTATGCCGATTTTGAGATGCAAGCAAATACAATATACAACATTCGAGTTACAACAGGAGGCGGCGCGCAAAATATTTCGGCAAGCGTTTGCACAGAGCCAAATGGGTTTCAATATCTCGGCGGAGTTTCGCTCACATTTCAACAGCCTTAAGTTTGCAACTAAATCATTCGTTCAGTCGTATGTTGGGGTGACACAAAATTAAGGAGTAACGAATGAACACTGAACAAAAACCTGGGTTAGTCACCGCCATCGCCGTGATGACGCTTATCAGCGGAATTATCAATTTATTTTGGGGCTTTGTCGCCTCCGCTAGCGCCATTGGCTCGTTGATTGGCATTGTGTGTTTACCAATTGCCATTTTGCCCACCATTCTCGGCGTGTTTGAAATTATTTACGCCGCTAAACTTTTAAGCGTTCAACCTGAACCGATACAACCCTCTACGCCGCTGGCGGTGTTTCAAATCCTCACCATTTTTTATGGGAATATTTTTTCCGTCGTGGTTGGCATTCTCTTGCTGATTTTCTTCAACGACGTAACGGTGCGAGAATACTTCAAACGCCTCAACGCGACGGGCGCGCCTGCTCCTCAACCTCAAATAGACTCTACGCCTACAATGCTTGAAGAGCCATCCACCCCTGAACTGCCAGCCGCGCCTCAAAAGCCAAAAACAACCCGCAAAGCGGCCGGAAAATAACTTCAATAACTTCAAAGAACAAAAGCGCAACTTCCAAGTGGAAATTGCGCTTTTGTTTTAACTGTATCGCAATTGTTTAAGGTTCAGAAATCTTGAAGTAGTCCACTTCAATTTGAACGGGGACAGCCCGCAAAGCGGAAATAGAGAAGCCAACGCCGCCTTCGCGTAAGCTATATTCGCTTTCTCGGTATGGGCTGCCCTTTGGCTCTTCGCCGTTGATGAAGAATGAAATTTCATCTTCATTGCAAACCAGCGAGTATTCGTTTACGGCTTTGCCTTGATTGATGTCGTTAGAGCCGCCGTTGGTCAAACGGTCGTACCCGCCGCTTACGGCGTATAAATACCATAAGCCGTCGCTTTGCACGGCAAACTCATACCAGCCATCTTCGCCAACGCGGCAAACCAAACTGACTTGTTGCGAGTTTACGCCGCGATTTTCCACTTTAATATCTACCCGCACATTCTCGTAAGAATAATCTTGGTAGATATAGTAAGCGTATAAGAAAGGTTCCGGAATTTCAAAAATCATCAAACTATCGTCAAAAGTAACCGAAACGCTGTCTGGGTCGGAATCTTGGCTATCTTGAATCACTTCATAATACCATTGTGGGTCTGAATCAAATTCTTCGGTAAAGAAAGCGCCCGAAGACTGCTGTTCTTGCGTAGGCTGGTCTTGCGGCTGTTGCGGCTGGTCTTGCGATTGCTGCTGCGGTTGGTCTTGCGGTTGTTGCGGCGCAGCGGTGGGTTCATTGCCTAAATCAATACCGCAGGCTAAACTAACGACAAGAATTAAAATTGCGATAAAGTAAAATGGTCGAAACACTTTCATAACATTCTCCTTTGGTAAATTTATGCGTATTGTAGCGCCGACTGTACGCGTTGGCAAAGTACATTAGTCATACTTAAGCGCTAAAATCCTGATATGACTTTGACAGACTTGCGTCCTTCGCCCATTGCTGGAACTTGGTACGAAGCCAACCCGAAAAAACTCGCCTCTCAAATTGACGAGTGGCTCGAAAAAGCGCAATTTTCAAATGTAGGCGGGCAAGCGCTGGGCGTCATCGCGCCTCATGCAGGATATCGGTATTCGGGGTTTGTGGCGGCGCATGCTTTCAAAATTTTACAAGGTCTCACCCCAGCGTATGTTGCCGTCATTTCGCCGTTTCATCATGTTTCACCTTACCCACTTCTTACCACAAGCCATCAAGCCTATGCCACGCCTTTAGGAAACATTGAGGTTGACCATTTTCTTTTGGAAGAATTACAAAAACGTCTCGATATTCGGTTTGTAAAAATTTCAAACGATAAAGAACACTCGCTGGAAATTGAATTGCCTTTTTTGCAACGAGCGCTTAAAAACGACTTTAAACTTTTACCGATAATGATTCGCGCGCAAGAGCCAGATATTTCAAAGAAACTCGGTTTGGCTTTGGCGGAAGTGTTTGAAAACAAACAAACGCTCTTCGTGGCTTCTACCGATTTATCGCATTTTTACGAGCAAAAAATTGCTAACCAATTAGATGAAGAAATGCTTAAGCGGTTCGAATCTTTCAACCCTGAATCCATTTTTGAGGCGGAGCGAACAGGCAAAGGTTTTGCCTGCGGGCACGCCGCCGTAGCGGCGACTTTGTGGGCGGCGCAAAAACTCGGCGCAAATAAAGTCCAAAGGCTTTCTTACGCCACCTCAGGCGATGTAACAAAAGAGTATTCATCCGTCGTTGGGTATGGCGCGGCGGCGATTTTGAAAATATAAACTAGCGCTCAGCCCATCGCTAAAAAACGCCCGAAAGTTTCTTAACCTTCGGGCGTTTTTTTATTTTCTGCTTTCCCAATCTTTAACCGTTTCACGAAAAACTTGTTTTAACTCTTCATTCGGTAAAGAGTCGATGCTGGAGTATTTTTCCCCGTTTACCCAATATTCCAAGCCTAACTCTTCGCTTGTGCCAATATCAATTTTATATTTTTTCAAATTAGGGTGCGCTTCAAGTTTTGCGCTCAAAATATCTTCAATCTGTTCGGCAAATGCCGAAGCGACTTTTTCTCCTTGGTCATAATCAAATAAAGTGACGCCTTCGCCGTCCGCTTGTGTGGCGGCAAGAGTTTCTTGCGGCGGGTTAGACCTCATCCACTCAGGTTTATCGTCTGTTTTCCCTGTTAAGTTAATTTGGTTTGCCCGCATAAACATAAGCGCAAGCAACACAACCGAAACGCCAATGATAATCCCTGCAATTAGCCAGATTAAGCCATTCATACAAGCCTCCTTGTCAGAACGCTCATTATAACCATAACTAGGTTCGCTCGAATTTTGTCAACATTTCTGCAATTTCAGAAAATATTTTTATCAGGCGCACGGTGTAGTTAAGAAAGGTTGAGCTTCTCATGAAAACTTTGCTTCTCAACCAGCCAGCGCGCTAAGCCGCGCACTGCATTGCGGCGTGTGCGATGAAACGTTCCTTCTGAAATGTATAAACGCGCCATAATTTCGCTATTCAGCGCTCCTTTCACATAAGCGTCGTATAAAACAACATAATTGTACCAATCGCGGGGCAGCGGTTCTTCGGGGCGTTCGTCCGCTGGGCGTAACGATGCAATGCCTTCTCGTAAAATTGCTTGCACCTTTTTCCCGCGCTCAATATGAGATACACCCGTCGCATTCAGCCATTCGGCTAGCGGCGATTGACCAAGATAAATGTAATCATGGAATTTTCTTAATCCTTCTTCCGTTATCTTAATCACCGCTTCATCGGGCGCATGGGCAAACGCCTGGATTACATTTGCAGTAGCGACTTGATACTTCGCTTGAGAAATTTCTTGATTTTCTTTTTTTCGATTAGCGTTTGTGGATAAAATTAAACCGACGTAATCGGTAAATTCTTGCAGCAGGTCTAATTCGCCAGCCGAGTAATCAATCCGATGTTTTGGCTTGCCAATGCCTACAAAAGCAATCGGGCGGTCGTGGTCGAAAATAGAGGTCGCCCATTGAATATTCTTTATCCGCTCGCCGAAAGGCGTAAGGGCAGTATCTGAAAATGGCGGGGGCGGCGCTTCGCTATTCACCAAGATTGAATTTTTAGAGGCGGCAACCGTAAAACGCTTTCCATCAAACATCGCTACTAACCCAGCCGAGGCGTTTATTTGTTCGCACAGGGCGTCTAATGTTTTTTGCAAATAGACCTGCGATTCTTGCAAATTAAATTCTAAAACCGTTTTACGGAACTGGCGCTCTTGCTTGGCGCGGTATCTTTCTAAAAACTCTCGGGTTAGGTCATAAATAGAATGGGTAATCACTACAACGCCGATTAAATTAGCAAGCATAGCGGCTTGTAGGTGAAAAAAGATGGAAACAAGCAAAACATAAATGAATGAAAGGCTGGCAATAACCAACAATATGAGCGGAAAATCTTGAAAAACCGTGCGGCGCACTAACAAACTTTGATGCCGTAAAACCGAAAGACCTAAAATAAAAAAACCGCTAAATACCAACCCATCTTGAATCAAGCGTGGGAAGGGGAAGTTGGAAAAGATGAGCGAAATGATTCCGTACGCAAGCGCTAAGGCGATGCAAAATGAAGCGGTGAGAAACAACCGTCCCTGCGGCGTGAAGCGGTTCTTTTCCCCGATAAACAAATTAAACATCAGGCTGGCGGTTAATCCAATTTGCGTGAGGCTATAAATCACATTCGACAATGAGCCGTCTAGCTGAGCGACATAAAGTTCGTTATTAAATCTTCGAGAAGACTCGGGCTTATCCCAAAAAAGCAACACAATAGAAAGAAACAATAGGATGTATAAACCGCGCCGCATCCAGCGCCATTTTTGTTGCGCATCTCTTTCTAATAAGCGATATGTAACTTCATACCAACTTGCCGTGGCCAAGTTTAACAAAATCGCTTTAAGGTAATTTAACTGTGGAAGCGGGGTGAAAAAATGGTTGTACGTCAGCCAAAAGAACGCCGCCATTGCCAACAAAGCAAAGGTGGTTTGCAAAGCCAATAGGTTGGGGAAGCCGCGCGCAAATAAGTAAAACGCCAACCATAGCGCCGCGCTCATCGAAATTAAGACCACAAAGTAACTTAATGAAGAAAGCATAACAAAACCAAGAGTTAACACTTTTTGGCAGTTTTTTGAATTTCGACTTATTAAAATTATAACACTGCAATATTTTTTATAAAGCGCTGTAAGAAAGGAGACTATTGATTGGTTAGGTTGAACGCCGTTTTTTATAGATAGGTAAATTTCAAGAATCTAATTAAGTTGTTTTGCGGCTTTGCGCAATGAAAGGAGACAATTAGCATGAACAAAGAGAAACTATTTACTGTTGGGCTAGGCGTTGTAGTGGGTATTTTTTTAGTTATGCCTGCTATCAACTTTTTTTACCCATTACTTGGTATCACTATTAGTGGAATTACTCCATTAATAGTTGGTGGTGTTGGTTTTCTGGTTTTTATGTTAACACTGGTTTATTTTATATCGCGAAAGAAAGATTTTCGTTTATTTTTGTTAACATCGTTATCTGTATGGGGGGTGTTATCCATTTGGACGACTTTCTCAATTTTATCTGAATCGCCAGTGTGGCGAAATGAAGAAGGCGCGATTATTGTTTTCTGCACCGCCCCATGCGCAATAGTTTATATAATTGGAGCAATTTTACTTTTGGTATGGCGCAAAAGCAAAGGCAACGATGCCTCTCAATTGCAGAACAATCAACAGTAGTTACGCTTTACATATTTTATAAGGAGAATCAAAATGAACCGAAAACCGTTATTTGCATTTTTGTCTTTATTATTGATGTTAAGCCTAGCCTGTGGAGCGTTCGGCACCGCCCCAACATCTTCGGCAGAAGTAGAGCCGACGAACGCCTCGCAATCTATTCCCCCCACCGCAACCAAAAGACCAACCCAAACGCCTCGCCCTACTTACACGCCCGTTCCGCCCACCGCCACAGCCGCGCCAATTGGCGTACCCTCATCGAATAGTTATTATGAAGTCACTGTTTTATATGCTAGATATTTCAGCAAAGTTTTCTCAGGCGGTTTTGAGTACACACCATTAACCTTTGGAGGGAAATTTCTGGATTTAGGTGTGGTGATAAAAAATTTACAACCAGGCACACGAGCGGTCCCGTGGCAAAATGTTTACATTATTTTTCCCGAAGAAAATCAAGGATATTATCCAAATTTTGGTGGCAGTTTCGTTCCAAACAGTAATACCCAATTTGACCCTGCTACTTTATTTCTATATCCAGAAGATAAATTTGAAGATATTATCTTTGACGATATTGTCTATCTACGTGGCGTTTGGGCAACGGACGGTTCAAAGCCTGCAACTTATTATTTCGGATTTGACACCTCTCCATTAATTGAAATAGTAATTGACTAATACATCAAAAAAACGAGACTGAACGGTCTCGTTTTTTGATTCTTCAATATGCTACAATCTCGGCATGTTTGCACGCCTTGCCGTTAACATCCCCGCCGTTTCAGGCATGTTCGATTACGCCATCCCCGATGAACTTGCGCCGCATATTCAAACGGGATGTTTCGTCGCTGCGCCGTTTGGCAATCAAATTGTGCAGGGCATCGTTATAGAAATTACGAATTCTTCTTCCGTAGCGAATCCCAAACCCATACTGGATTTGCTAGACCCCAACCCGCTTCTGACTCAGCCTCAAATTGCTCTTGCGCTTCGACTGGCAGATTCAACTTTGAATCCCCTTGCCGCTATTGTGTCATTGATGATACCGACAGGTTTGAGTCAACAGGCAGATGTTTTATATTCCCTAACAGACCGCAAATCACAAACCATAGACGGTCAGCCGTCCGTCGTTAGCAGCCGAATTATTAAGCTGTTAAGAGAAAAAGGCTCGCTTCGCGGCAGACAAATCGATACCCATTTTGCAAAAGTGGATTGGCGCAAAACGGCAAACTTACTAGTTAAAAAAGGAATTCTTTCAGCCAAAAATGTTTTGCCGCCGCCGAGAGTTAAACCCAAGCATATTCGCGTCGCTCAACTTGCAGTGACGCCGCAAGAAGCGGAAACGCAGATGCAAAATCTTGGGTCAACAAAACAAACGCAAATGCGGAGAGAAGCGGCGCTGCGCTTCCTTATTCAACAACCCGAGCCAATTAACCTCTCTTGGGTTTACGCTCAAACGGGTTGCAACCTCGCCGATTTACAAGAACTTGAAGAACGCGGTTTGATTCGTTTGTTTGAGAATGAAATTTTTAGAGACTCGATAGAGAAGTTAGAGAATAGAGGATTAGAAAATAGAGAATTTGAATTAACGCCTGAACAAAATTTTGCATTAGAAAAAATTACAAATTACGAATTACGAAATATCCCTTCATCCTTTTTGCTTTACGGAGTCACTGGCTCTGGCAAAACGGAAATTTATCTTCGCGCAACGCAAGAAGCGCTAAAACGCGGTAAGCAAGCCATTATTTTAGTTCCCGAAATCGCCCTCACGCCGCAACTTGTAAAAAGATTTGTATCTCGTTTTCCTGGGCAAGTGGGTTTGGCGCATTCAAAATTATCGGAAGGCGAGCGATACGACACTTGGCGCAGAGCAAGAGACGGAAAATTAAACGTCATCATCGGCGCGCGCTCGGCGCTATTTTATCCTTTAAGAAATATCGGCTTAATTGTCGTTGATGAATGCCACGATAGCTCCTATTATCAAGCCGAGCCGCCCTTTTACCACGCCGTCACAACCGCTCAAGAATACGCCAAATTATGCGGCGCAGTTTGCGTGCTAGGCTCTGCAACTCCGACAATAGAGCAACGATTTGAATTTGAAAATAGTCAGCGGTCAGCGGTTAGCGGTCAAATTTTGGAATTGCCAAACCGCGTCACCGCTTCGGATTTACCGCCTATTCAAGTAGTGGATATGCGCGAAGAATTAAAAAACGGCAATCGCGGAATTTTCTCGCGCGCGTTAACTGAATCGTTAGCCGAAGTTCTCTCACGCGGCGAACAAGCCATTTTATTTTTGAATCGGCGCGGCACAGCAACCTATATTTTTTGCCGCGAGTGCGGAAATACGTTGAAATGCCCCAATTGCGATACGCCGCTAACTTTGCATTTAGATAAACAAGAACATTTGCAATGCCATAGATGCAATTACACCCGCCAAAAGCCGAAGACTTGTTCAAACTGTGGAAGCAATCAAATCCGTGAGTATGGGCTGGGAAGCGAAAGGGTAGAAGCGGAAGTTAAGTCATTATTTCCACAGGCGCGCACTTTACGCTGGGACTGGGACACAACCCGCGCCAAAGATTCGCATGAAATTATTCTGACGCACTTTGCCAATCACCAAGCCGATGTGTTGGTGGGAACGCAAATGTTGGCAAAAGGGTTAGATTTACCGTTGGTCACTTTGGTCGGCATTGTTTTAGCAGACGTAGGATTAAACCTGCCAGACCCATTTGCGCATGAAAAAGTGTTTCAGGTGTTAACGCAAGTGGCTGGGCGGGCGGGCAGGTCGGCGCGAGGCGGAAAAGCGATTCTACAATCGTTCACGCCTGAAAATTACGTCATTCAATTTGCGTCTAAGCATGATGTGAATGGGTTTTACGAACATGAATTGAAGTATCGCAAAGATTTAGGCTATCCTCCGTTTACAAGGTTAGCAAGGCTAGAATATCGAAATGCGGACAACGTCAAGGCGGAAGAAGAAGCCGCGAAACTAGCGACCAAGTTGAACGTAAAGATAGAAGCGGAAAAGCGCGGTCAAACCGAATTGATTGGACCCGTCCCCTGCTTTTTCGCAAAAGAAAACGGCGAATATCGTTGGCAAATTATTTTACGCAGCCCCGACCCTGTTTCGTTTTTAAGAGACATGAAGTTGAACGATTGGCGCGTTGAAATTGACCCAATAAGTTTGCTATAATTTGATTACTCAAAAGGAGAGTGAAGCATGGAAAGTTTTTCGCGCGGTTGGAGTTTTTTGAAACAAGCCTGGAGCATGGCGTTTCAAGATAGAGATTTGCTTAAGCCCTCTATTTACGCTTTGATTGTGGGCGGCATTGTTTCTGCGCTTGGAATCATCCCCATCATCATTGCGTTTCTGCGATTTGGCGACACGCAATTTGGGAATATTGTTTTAGGCGCGCTCGGCGCAATTTTGATGTTTGTGCAATTTGTCATCACTTATGTTTTTTCAGGTATGACCATTCGCCTAATTTACGATTACCTAACCAAAGGCGACGGCGATATGCGCGCCGCTTGGGACATTGTGCGCCGCGATTTTTTTGATATTTTGACTCTGGCTGTTGTTTCAACAGTTGTTGGTTTGCTGCGCCAAGCCGCGCAAAGAAACCGCAACAGTGTGGTAGGCAGCCTTGCCCGCGCCGCAACAGGTTTGCTTGAAGTGTTATGGACTCAAGCCGCCGTCTTAATTTTGCCCGCTATGATTATTGACGATTTGAATCTTAAAGACGGCGCGATTCGCGTTGGAAAAATTGTCAAAGAAAATCTTCTGTTAATTGGGGTGGGCGCAATCGGCGTGCGCGCGGTGACGGGCATCATCGGTTTTGTAGTCGGCGTGATTGCCTTTGTTATCGCCTTTGCTATTGGCGGCGGGTTGGCTTTCGCTTCTGGCGGCAACACAACTATTACCATCATTGGCATTATAATTGCCGCTTTCGTTTTCTTTACAATCATCATGCTATTAAGCGTTTTCACTTCATACACTAACACCGCTTACCATGCTTGTTTATATATCTGGGCGCGCGATGTAGAAAAAGCGACTGCTGAAGGGCGTGCGCCCAATCAGGTGCAAGCCCCTGCTCCATTAGCGGCTGTGTTAGGATAATTTTACAGTAGGGGCGACCCTTCAAAGTAATCAATGTTTCTAAATTGATATGGGCGGGTCGCCCTTACTATTTTTATAATCTATGAAACCCGAACCTCGCAGGCAAGAAATCGTCTCATGGGAAGAAGTGGACAAACTCATTGACCACCTCATTCCGCAATTCAAACGCGAATTTACCGCTATGGTCTTAATCACGCGTGGCGGAATCATCCCGGGCGGTTTGTTAGCCGAGGCGATGAACATCACCCACATCCTCACCGCCGCAGTAGATTTTCCCGCCCAAATGCAAAATCAACAATCCGCCGCATTTATAGCTTGGCCCGAATTTATCCAATTCCCTGCCGACGATAAATTGCGAGGCAGACCCACGCTCATCGTAGATGATGTATGGGGTTCAGGCCGCACCATCACATCCGTAAAGAATCGCGTCTCCGCCGCTGGGGGCTTCCCTGAAACATGCGTCTTACACTTCAACCCCTATCGAAACTTATTTGGGCACGTCCGCCCTGATTACTACGCCGCCATCACAGACGCGTTTATTGTTTACCCATGGGAAGTCAATCGCGGTCCAGACCAAGTTTTGTTAGGTGAAGTTTAAACCTGACCATAGACCGAAGACGATAGACCATCGTCTATCGTCCACAGTCTACCGTCTGTTACTCCAACGCTTCAAAGTTTGAAACATCAATCCAAATTTCATCATCCGTCGCTTCGGTGATGTAATCCACCGCCACACTGGTTGGAAAGCCATACGTCGCATCATACGTCGCTTCCACTTTATCCGCAGTAGCCAAAGCATCGCCTAACCAAACCAAAAGGCTATCCACATTTGCATATTGAGATAACATCGCATACACAGGGTCGGTATCCAACACTTCTGCGCCGTTCGCGCCAACCATCGAAACAATTTGACCGTCTTTCACTTCCACCGTTATCGGATTAACCTCCGCAAACGGGCAAAAACAACTCACGCCAACCTGCATACGATAATGACGAATATTGGCGTCATTCCATTTTTCAACGTTTTGGTCAAACTCGCTGGGCGTTCCGCCGCCGCAAGCCGCCAACGCTAAAGCCAGTACAATAAAAATTATTTTCTTCATTTTGTCTCCTTGATAAAAGAGACGAAAGAAAATAAAAAAAGTTCCCCAATGAATCAACAACCCCGCCTCATTTTAGACGGGGAAGTTTCTTCTGCCTCCTCAACCTTCTCCTACGGGTGACCATGATTTTGCTCGCCGCCAACCTCCTTGACAGGCGCAACGAGCGTCACATCGGGATAGTTTTCAAATTCAAGCGTAATCCTAATTTCATCGCCAACTTGCAAATCTTGTTTCAAGCCAATCAACATAATGTGATAACCGCCGTTCTCAAAAATAACCTCGCCGCCCGCAGGTATCTCAATACGTTCCTGCAGAGTCATCGTCATCACATCATTTTGCACTTCGCTCAAATGCAACTCCGCCGCTTCAGCCACATCGGTAGAAACGCCAATTAAAGCGTCGTCTATATTTGTATGATTGTGTAAAATCATATACACGGCGGTCGTTTCCCCCGCCATTGCAGAACGAGCCCATGCCTCATGCGGCTCTACACCTTCTCCATTTGCGCAAGCAACCAAAGTAAACAACATCAATAAAAATATTCTTCCCAATTTCCACTTTCTATTTTCCATTTTCTTCTTTACTCTTTCTTCTTTGATATTGTCAAACAACTCTCACCGAACTTCCCCGTTCTGTCTTCTCCACCTCAATCCGATTTGGAAACGCGTCCTTCAAATCGTCCAAATGCGTAATGATAAAAATTTTGGCGAAATCTTTCTTCACCGCATTAATCGCCTCAACTAACCTTTGCTTCCCTAAAACGTCTTGCGAGCCAAAGCCCTCGTCAATGACCAATGTTTGCAGGCGCGCGCCTTTCCTCTGCGCCAAAATTTCAGAAAGCGCCAAGCGAATTGCAAAGTTCACGCGAAACGCCTCGCCGCCTGAATACATCTCATAATTCCGAGCGCCAGAAGAATCGCTAATTTGAATATCCAACGTTTCTTTTAAGTCCTCTCGCTTTCTATCGCGGTATTCCGCTTGCGTCACAAAACGGACGGTCATCCTACCGTCGCTCAAACGGTCTAGCAAATCGTTTGCTTTTTGCTCAATTTGTGGAAGCGCCTGCTCAATCAGCAAAGCGGGCACGCCGTCTTTACCAAAAGCGCGCTCTAACGTTTTATGCCGAAGAATGTTTTGATTCAATTCCTCGCGCTGCGTTTCAAAGTCCGCTTTGCGGGCTTGCAAAGTTTTTAGCACTGCCACTTTCTGCCGCGCCGCGCCCACCTCATCGCGGATGCGATTCTCTTCCTCTTTCAGTTCATAAAATTTATCTTCCGCTTCTTGCAAATTCGGCGCATTTGCCTCAGTCTCGGTCAAAACCTTCACAGCCTCTTGATAACTTTTTTCCGCCGCTTCCACTTCATCCTTTTTCTTTTTTCTTTCTTCTTCCAATTCGTTTATCTCTTTTTCAATCCGCTTAATTAATTCTTTCGCTTTATCTAACTTCAAATAATCTTCTTCAATCGCTCGTAATGCCAATTCTTCTTGTCGTTTCGCTTCGTGCAACGAAATATCATAGCCAAGTTTTTGCAATTCTTTATCTAACTTCGCCAATTCTTTTTGCGCTTCTGCGGCATACTTTCCGCTTTCTAACGTTTTTTCAATCTCTTTCAAGCGTTTCGCGCCGGTTTTCTCCCATTCCGCTTGTTGCGAATGGACAGTCTCCAATTTCAACTTTGCGGCTGAAAGAGAATTAGAAAATTGCACGCGCTCATCTTCAAGGTTGGGCTGGTTTGCCATTCGCAATCCATAGTCTGTAATTCGCTCTTCCAATTCTTCCATTTCTTTTTTATTCGCGCGAAACGTATCGCCTTTCTTTTTCCCTTCGCTTTCCAACTGCTTCAACGTTTCTTTTCGGTGCGTTTCGCTCAATGGTTGCCCGCACAACGGGCACTCTGCCCCGTCTGCCACTTTCAACGAATCGATTCTCTTTTTTAATTCATCCATCTCAACTTTCAAAGCCGCATTTTCAGACTTTAACCCCGCAAGTTTTTCGCGCGCCTCGTTTCTTTGCGCTTCCAGCGCATCTCGTTCTTCAATTTTTTTCTCTACTTCAGCCAAAGCCTTCTTTGCCGCCTCAATTTCCAATTCCAAATGACCAAGCGCCGACGCCTGCTCATTGATGAGCGCACGCTGGTTATCTAAAATACTTTTCTCATTTTCCAACTTAGTCTTTTCAGCGCGAATCGCATCCGCCAAAGGCTGTCGCTTCGCTTCATATTCACGCGCCGCAAAAGAAGAATCCTCCAACGCTCTTAATTCCTCTTTTACTTTCTTCCATTTTTTATATTCCGCCTCAATCTCTTTCGCCCGACCAGCCAAATCCACATAATTTTCACGTTCAGATTTCTTTTCAGCAAGTTTTGATTCTAAATTCGATAACGAAAAACGCGAATTATTCAACGCTTTTTCAAGCGTTTCAACCAATTCTTTTTGCTGTTTCAAAACCAAAGTTGTATTTTTAATATTCTCCACAATTTTTTCCTGCGCCGCGCGGGCAGACGATAATTGCTTGAGATGATTTTCTAACTCGCTCAAGCGCGCTTTACGAGTTTCTTCTTCCGCAAGTTCGGCGTCCATTTCGGCAATGCGCCCATCAATGATATTCGCCTCATCTTCCAGCGCCTTTCTTCTTTCAGCGGTTCTTTCTTTATAGGTGTCCCAAATTTCTAAACCTAAAATTGAGCCTAAAATCGCTTTTCGCTCGCTGGCTTTTTTTTGCGTAAACTGGTCGGCTTTGCCCTGCAAAAAGAAAGACGCGTTGATAAACGTCTCATAATCTAACTGCAAAGTTTGTTCAATGCGGGCTTGCGTTTCTCGTGTAGTCTTCTCAGTTAAGGGTCGCCAGTCGCCACTATTGACCATAGACCGCTGACCGCCGTCCGCCGTTTGTTGTCTGCGGTCTAAAACCTGAAACTCCAACACAGCGCTTTTATTTCGCGGCAACGTCCTTTGCACACGATACACATTGCCTTCATACTCAAACGTAAGCGCAACTTCCGCCGCTTTTACGTCTGGGTGCAAATGAATCACATCCACGCCTTTGCCGCGCGCCTCGCCAAATAAAGACCAAGTAAAAGCGTCGAGGAGTGAAGATTTGCCCGCGCCGTTGTGACCAGATATACAGGCTAAGTCTAGATGCGTGAAATCTAAATCTACTGGGTCTCGATAAGATAAAAATCCAGAAATATGTAAGTGAATCGGAATCATAATTTACCAATAACTAAGCGCGAATAACTTGAATTATAATCGAACCATCATGCGAGAAATCGAACCTACAAAACGCACACGCCGCAGAATGCAAATGCTTGCGGTGATTATCGCCACTCTGCCTTGTTATTGCGCTGGTTTTATTGCCCTCTCTTTCGCGCCCGATACGCGCGCCACACAAACGCCCACCCCTAGCCTAACTTTCACACAAACTACCACACCCGCCACGCCCACTGTGAGCGGCACGCCGCAAATTGTAACAGGCACCATTACCCCCACCCCTACCTTCACGCAAACGCCAACGTTCACGCTTACACCCACACTGACAAACACACCATTCTTACCAAGCACCAGCACCTTCACGCCAACACAAACGCCTTCTATTACGCCTACCTTCACGCCTTCGCTTACGCCCACCTTTACGCAAACCCCATCCATTACCCCATCCATCACGCCTACATTAACCTTGCCGCATACCATCACCCCCACCCTCACTCCATTCGGCGGATAAATGAGCGACATTACACCATTTCTAAAATCTTTAATTTCAACGGCTGGCGTTTCGGGATATGAAGCCCCTGTGGCGAAACTGATAAAAGAAAAATGGACGCCGCTAGTTGATGAAATTTCCGAAAGCAAACTCGCTTCTATTCATGGACGCAAATCTGCTACGCTAAAGAGCGGCATTCGCCAAGCCCCATCCATTTTGATTGCCACTCACATGGACGCCATCGGCTTAATGGTCTCGCGCATAGTGGATGAATTTTTATACGTCACAAACATCGGCGGCATTGACTCGCGCGTATTACCGGGAACGCCTGTAAACGTGCACGCTTCTAAAACCAATGAAGAACTCTACGGCGTAATTGTAATGCCCCCCAGCAATTTACTCCCCGATTCCGAAGGCGGCGGGGCAATCCCTCTAAAATATTTACTCATAGACACAGGCTTAACCGCGAAAGAACTCGCCAAAAAAGTGAATATCGGCGATAGAGTTTCATTCGCCACCGAGCCAATTGAAATGACAGGCGGATATTTAAGCGGGCATACCTTAGATAACCGCGCCTCCGTTGCGGCGCTTACCATTTGCCTTGAAGAATTGCAAAACAAAAAACATAGTTGGGACGTATGGGCGGTCGCCACTGTGCAAGAAGAAACGGTGTTTGGCGGCTCATATACCTCCGCGCACCAAATCCGCCCAACGATGGCTGTGGCGGTAGATATGACCTTTGGCAAAGGCGCAGGCTCTAGCGGTTACCAAACCTTTGAATTAGGCAAAGGCGTCACGTTGGGAATTGGTCCGAGCGTAACGCCGTATTTGTATAAAAGATTCAAAGAAGTTGCAGAACGAATCGAAATTCCCGTGCATGACGATTTAATGCCCGAATATTCATCTACCGACGCAGACGCCATGCAATTAACCGCCGAAGGCATTCCGTCTATGGTCTTAAGCATTCCGCAAAGATATATGCACACCGCCGTTGAATTGGTCGCCATAAAAGATATTCAACGGGCTGGCAGGTTATTAGCGGAATTTATCGCTTCGCTTGAAATAGATTTTATGGAAAAGATAACTTGGGAATAAAGCCATCATGTCCTTGTAAGCGTTCTTGCTCTTTGCGGCAAAACACCCTCAAAATTACGCCAAAAAGCGCTTCATCGCTTTGCTCCCCGCAAAGGCATAGAGACTAAAATGTTAACCATCGGAAAACCACAACTCACCTTACTCGAAAAATTATGCAACGCCATGTCCGTCTCTGGGGATGAAGGCGAAGTACGTCGCATTGTGTTGGAAGAAGTTAAACCATACGCGGATGAAGTCAAAGTAGATTCACTCGGCAGTGTTTTGGTCACAAAGAAAAGCGCAAACAAAAACGCCCTGCGCGTTTTGCTAGACGCGCACATGGACGAAGTGGGGTTTATGATTGTGCATGACGACGGCAACGGCTTTTATCAATTCAAAACCGTTGGCGGCATTGACGAAAGGCATCTAGTAGGCAAACAGGTCATTATCGGCAAAGAGCATACGCTTGGCGTGATTGGCGCAAAACCAATTCACCTCACCACTGCAAACGAGCGCAAGCAAGCAATTGACGTTGATTCCATGCGGATTGATGTAGGTCCCGAAGGCAAAGCCAAAGTGGGAGACCGCGCTACCTTCGCTACCAAATTCAAGCGCGTCGGCAATTCGATACTATCTAAATCTATTGACGACCGAATCGGCGTGGCAACTTTAATTGAATTGCTTAAACATGCGCCCAAAAATATCGAACTATGTTTATCGTTTAGCGTGCAAGAAGAAATCGGCTTACGCGGCGCAACGGTGGCGGGATATTATTTCAACCCAGACATTGCCATTGCCGTTGATTCAACCCCCGCACGCGATTTGCCCGATTATGAAGGCAGAGAAAATTTTACCTACAATACAAAACTTGGCTTAGGTCCCGCTATTTATATGGCAAACTCATCCGCTATTGACCATCCTAGCCTTGTGAAATTTTTACAAGAAACCGCTATCAAACATAAAATTCCATATCAAATGCGCCAGCCCGGCGGCGGTGGCACAAACGCCGGCGCAATTCAAGGCGCGCGCGCGGGCGTGCCTGTCGTTTCTGTTTCTGTGCCACATCGTTACACCCACTCGCCCATCAGCATTTCACGCATTGATGATTGGAAGAACACATTGAATTTATTGCACGTTGCATTGAAAAATATTAATCACGCTGTATTAAAAAGATAAAAGATGAACGGATATATTGCTTTATTAGGTTCGGGCGAATATTTACCTGTGATGGATGAAGTGGATAAATTTTTGCTTGCCAATTGCGGCGCGAAACATAGAAAGCCAAAAGTGGTTTGTTTGCCGACCGCGGCAGGGCAAGAAGGCGAAGCAAGCGTGAAGCGTTGGATGAAGATGGGCGTTGATCACTTCACCCGCCTCGGCGCCGACGTGCAGGCTGTTCCTGTAACCGATAAAGAATCTGCCTCCATGCAGAATCATGCCGCCCTTGTGGAAGAAGCGGATTTCGTCTATTTTTCAGGCGGAAATCCCTTATATCTTTATGAAACTATGAAAGATAGTTTGGTTTGGGAATCTGCCATGAAAGTTTTTGAACGCGGCGGCGTGTATGCGGGATGTTCGGCGGGCGCAATGATTTTAGGAAAAGAAATGCCAAACTTTCGCGCGCTTGGATTAAATTCCGCCCCTGCCTTTGGCTATGTGCCTGCGGTCATTATTCCGCATTTTGACGCAACGCCGATGTTTTTCAAACCGATTATCAGCGCGGCGCGAATGCGTTTGAAAGAAAATGATTTGATGATTGGCATTGACGAAAACACCGCCATGGTCGGAAAAAACCGCGAATGGATTGTAATGGGCAAAGCGGGCGTGCATGCGTTTACAAAAAACGAAAGCAAGAGTTATGCCGTTGGAGAGAAATTTAATTTATGAAACAACTACTCAAAAAACTCACTGAAACTTTTGGACCTTCTGGTTATGAAGACGAAGTTCGCAAAGTAATTTTGAAAGAAATAAAATCGTTAGCGGATGAAACCCGCGTGGATGCGTTGGGGAATTTAATTGCCCGCATAAAACCCGCAAAAAACGCAAAGAACCCGAAAAGGATAATGCTCGCGGCGCACATGGACGAAATTGGCGTGATTGCCAGCCACATTGATAAAAACGGGTTTGTGCGTTTTACAAATGTGGGCGGCGCATTTGGCAGATACACGCTTGGCGCGCGCGTGCGTTTTATGAACGGCGCGCTCGGCATTGTATGTTACGACCGTTTAGAAAACATTGATTCCATTTTGCCAATCAACAAAATGTATATTGATGTGGGCGCAACCAGCGAAAAAGATTGCCCAATCAAAGTCGGCGACTTTGGCGCGTTTGAACGTTCGTTTATTGAAATGGGAAATCGTTGGGTTGCCAAATCAATGGACGATAGAAGCGGCGTGGCGGTTTTGATTGAAACCATGCGCGCCGTGCAATCATCTCCGCATGATTTATATTTTGTTTTTACCACGCAAGAAGAAGTCAGCCTGCGCGGCGCAAAATCCGCCGCATATAGCGTTGACCCCGAAATTGGCATTGCCGTAGATGTAACAGCCACAGGCGACACGCCCGCCTCATTGAAAATGGCGGTGGAATTAGGGAAGGGACCGTGCGTGAAGATAAAAGATTCGGGAATGCTCTCGGACCCGCGTGTGATTGATTGGATGATTCAAACCGCCGAAAAAGCGAAAATCCCCTACCAAAGAGAAGTGCTAGTGGGCGGCACAACCGACGCCAGCGTCATTCAAATTTCGCGCGCCGGCGTGATGGCAGGCGCATTATCTATTCCATGTAGAAATGTGCATTCCGCTTCGGAGATGATAGACGCAAACGATTTGAAAAATTCAGTCAAGTTATTGACGGCAATGTTGAGCAAACCGATTTCATTTTCCTAAAATTCAAGATAAGCCCCAAAGATTTTAGCAAGCAATTCTGCCTACTCCAACCTTTGGGGCGGTTATTCAATTCATTTACTTTCGAGATATTTTTACAACCAAGCCCACAGCCCCCAAAAAATAATCATCACCACGCCAATGCCAAACCTCGCCGCTAACGACCAGCCCCAGCCAGTCATCCAGGCTTTGGTATTCGTTAAGGCTTGTTTTTTATCTTTAAGCCTGCGCCATTCGGCTAGGTATAACCCCACAGGCGAAGCGACCATCCCCGCAATAGGGGTCATCGCCAAACTAACGATAATGCCCGCCGCAAACGCCCAAAGAATAGAACTCCACGGAATATCTTTATCGCGCATGTGCTTAGCGATGATAATGTTATCCACCACGTTGCCGCCTATCATCAAAATTGTGATGAGAGCAAACAAAAGCCAATCTACCCAATTCATATTTCCAATTGAAGCTTGGATAACGGCGTAAATCAGCGTGCCAATCCACATCACCGTTAGCCCAGGGAAGACTGGAATCAATAACCCAAGTAAACCAAACACCAACAAGGCTAAAACGACCGCTTGCAAAACGGCTTGCGCGAGGGCTTCTAGCGCCACTGGGTCCATCGAACCTCCTACTTGTCTCTAGCAAAGCCTGCAACCCTGCTAGAAAACGTTTGAAATAAGGCGGTCATACACCGCCCGCGAGCAATTACTTAATCGCTTCAATCCCGCCCATCCATGGGCGCAAAACTTCTGGCACGACGATTGAACCATCGGCTTGCTGATAGTTTTCCATCACGGCAATCAGCGTGCGCGGCAAGCCCAACCCCGAACCATTTAAGGTGTGAGGGAATTTTACCTTGCCGCCATCGGCTGGGCGATACTTTATATTCGCACGACGCGCCTGAAAGTCGCGCACATTAGAGACCGATGAAACCTCTAACCATTCATCGCAACCTGGCGCCCACAGCTCTAAATCGTACGTTAATGAGGCGGCAAACCCAATATCGCCTGTGCAAAGTTGTTTCACCCGATACGGAATTCCCAACAAGGCGCAAGTCTCTTCAGCGTCTTTCAACATTTTTTGATGATACGCTTCGGACTCTTCGGGTGTGCAGTAGATATACATTTCAACTTTATCAAACTGGTGACCGCGCTTAATGCCGCGCACGTCGCGCCCGGCGCTCATCTTCTCACGGCGGAAACAAGGCGTGTACGCCGTGTATAACTTCGGTAGAGACGCCTCTTCTAAAATTTCGTCCATGTGCAAGCCAGTCAGCGGAATTTCCGCAGTCGGCACAAAATAAAAATCTTCTTCATGGTCTTTATATAAATTATCGGCAAACTTGGGCAACTGCCCAGCCCCATACACTGTGGCGGTTTTCACCATAAACGGCAAATACTCTTCTTGGTATCCTTGCCTGATGTGCAAATCTAACATCCAAGCAATTAATGCGCGTTGCAAGCGCGCGCCCGCTCCCTGCAACACATAAAAACGAGAGCCTGTTAACTTTGTACCGCGTTCAAAGTCGAGGATGCCAAGCGCAGGTCCCAACTCCCAATGCGGAAGCGGCTTAAAGTCAAATTTGCGCGGCTCGCCCACCGTTTTCAGAATCACATTTTCGCTATCGTCTTTTCCGTATGGCGTGCGTTCATCGGGAATATTGGGCAAGGCGGAGGCAATGGCATTTAATTCCGATTCCACTTCGGCGAGGCGTTTATCTAATTCTGAAATTTTATCTCCCACCGCTCGCATCGCTTCAATTTTAGATTGGCGTTCCGCCGCGTCTTTCATTTTGCTGATTTCTTTTGAAACCGCATTGCGCTCGGCTTTCAGTTTCTCCGCTTCGTTAAGCAGAGCGCGGCGCTCTTCATCCAATTTCAAGATGAAGTTCACAGGCGCATCGTCCATTTGTCGGTCTCTTAACGCTTTGCGGACAATCTCCGGCGTTTCACGAATGACGTTTATATCTAACATATTGACTCCTCTTAACAAAATACGCCCCTCATCCGTTTGCAGGACGAAGGGGCGTCTCGTGGTGCCACCTGCTTTTATTGTTCTTATCCATAGGGCTAGGGGAAAAGAACAAACTTGGGTTGCGCTGTAACGGGCGCTTCCCGATTCTCTTATGGCAATGCCTCTGCGAGAATGACTTGGCGAAGTGGATTTCATCAACTCGTTGGTTGCTTTTCACGCGCCAGCAACTCTCTGCGCAACTATTATTGATTACTTGTCTTCGCGCTTGTCTTTTGTTATGTTTTCTTTCAGTGCCCCTACGGGGATTCGAACCCCGGTCGTAGCCTTGAAAGGGCTGCGTCCTAGTCCACTAGACGATAGGGGCGTTTTGTTAAGCGGGCGGATTTTATCATCCCATCTCTTAAGCGTCAAGCAAAATTAAGGATTTAACTGCCTTACGCAAAACCTTTAGGAGGGCGCTTAACGCCAGCCATTAATTCTCTGGTTTCACGCGCTGATGCAACAACGCCATAATATCCACCGTTTTGCGATTTATTAAAATGCCTGCGGCTTCAACGCGCAAATTTGGGATGAGGATTGCGGTTAGAGTTGCGTTGAAGATAGGAATAAACTCGCGCGTGCCTTCGGTGATTAAGGACGTAAAGTCGAAGCGACCTGGCAATTCCATAATGCCTTCAATTTCAAACATTTGGGTTGTCAATCGAATTTTATGCTCCACTGTGCTAACGTATCCGCCGCGCACAATGGCATGAGGTCCCAAATCTTCTCTGCGCGACATGCACATCGCATGAATTTGTTTTTTCATCATGCGTACAATTTCAAAATGGTCAACCAACTTCGTAGGCATCAGCAAACGCGCCATGCGCGCATCGCTCACGTCAACCGAAGAGTGCGTGGTGTCGTTCATCATGCCCATAGAGCCATGACTCGTCACCGCCACTTTGCCCACCACCCGATAGCCAGACGTGAAAATATCTACAGTAATAAAGCGCGAAGTGCGGGGAGAAATGGGGCTTTCTAAGGACATAAGAATATGTGGGTTAAGAATCCTGCATGGGGTGTGAAAACCCAGTATGGCGTTTAGAAAGAGGCGATGCGCGGCGGGCGGCAGAGGTCGGCTTGCCGGCGTTTGGGTCTAGCATGGTGTCTAACCAATGAACGGCTTGTTCGTCATACTCGCGCCTGCCGCACATATCGCAAATGTATGCGGGGAAATTTTGTACGGTGATTAGTTCGTTGCCAAGCCGCGTAAAATAAGTGACATAACGCGGTTGCATAACGCCTACATGACATTGATTGCAAAAATAATATTCAACGTTTCGGTTCATAGCCAATCCTATTGCGATGCAAATACGTCGGTATGTTCAATGAAGCCCCACACAGGCGGGGGCCAATAAATTAACACGGCTTTACCGACGATGTTTTCTATCGGTAATAAGCCCCAATCTTTTGAGTCGTTTGAATTATTGCGGTTATCGCCTAACACAAATATATGCCCGTCCGTCACCGTCCACTCGCCAGAATATGAGGGCGTCTGCGAGATGTACGATTCGTTTAATGGCAAGCCGTTCACATATACGCGGCCGTTCTGAACCGACACCGTATCGCCGGGTAAGCCAATCACTCGTTTAATTAATTCGTCTTCAGGGTTTAGCGGGAAATGAAAAACGATAATATCGCCGCGTTGTATTTCGCTCCACTGATAGCTCATTTTGTTTACTAAAATAAATTCGCCGTCTTCCAGCGTGGGCTGCATGCTATATCCGTCCACCCGCACGCGCGCAGAGATTGCATTAATGCCCACGAATAAAACAGCCGCCATAATCAGCGTTTCTATAATATCAAACGCAAAACGTTTCCAATTGAGCGGTTCTTCGGCGGGTTCGGTTTGCGCGTTTTGATTTAAAGTGTCCAATCAGCCTCCAAATTGATATAGAAATTATACTGCCATTTTTTAGGGCGGCTGATGTTCCTTAATTCTTACTTATGCAAATGTAATTTTTAGATGCTTACCCGCTTCTTTATCTAATTTACGCATTGCTTGCGCTTTGGCGGCAGTTTCTTCGCCTGCCCTTCGCGGCGGTCGTAGACCGCCTTTGCCCAGTATTACCCCTCACAAAACTTGTGCGCCGACAGCGGGCTCGCCTGCGGAATCTCTTTCCAATTACGAACAAACTCAAATTGAATTTGAGTCTCTGGAGAAGTAGGGTAATAACTTTGCGGTCGGGTTATAAACAAATTATGGACTTTTTGCAATGCCTGCTCATGCGAAAGCCCATGACGGATAAAATAACAAGCCACCGTAATCCCCGTGCGCCCCACGCCGCCCCAGCAATGCACATACACGGGTTTTCCGCTTTCTATTTCGCTATCAATTGCGTCTAAAATACGCTTCATCGTTTCGGTGGATGGAATGTGATGGTCTCGAATAGCAAAGCGCTGATAGTTAACGTTCAAGTCGTAAATTCTGGCTTGTTCTTTTAGTATAGGTTCATAAGGCGCAAGTTCGTGGCTTTGCGTTAAATCAATAAATGAGCGAATGCCGCATTCAAGAAACGCCTCAATGCGCTTGCGGGCGGTTTCGGGGTTGTAACTGGCGGGGTATTCGCCGGCGAGAAATTTATTTTCAATTACCCAGTACGATTGAGGAATAGGAAGTTTCATATTTAGCGTTTTTTGTCCGTATAAATTTTATTGAGGAAAAGACATGCACAAATTATTCAAAATTTCGGTTCGTAATTCAACCAATTCAGGGTATTCATAAAAAAACAAAATCTTTTGTTCGGCAATCGTATTGCCTGCGGGCTTTTCGGTAAAAACAAAAAAAGCAAAAGACTCGGCGATATCTTCGGCGGGGTTGGTAGCGGCGTAATCGGTTAGGAATTGGTCTTCATACTTGTAATAAAAATCATCCAATTTTTCGTAATACAAATCTTCGTCTTCTTCTAAATTAATTTCGTTCCATTCTTCGTAAATTTCAACCCAAAAGCGCTCATAAAACTGGTTGATGTATGAACTCGCAAGAGAACAACCCTCGCCCGGGAAAAAGGATGGGCAAGCGGATACTTCATTGAAATAAATTTCGTTATCCTCTGGGTTATTAAAAACGGCGAGGCTAGGCGGCACTTGTTCAGGTCCGAGCGTGAGCAAGTGAGCGAATTCATGCACAAGCGTAAAACTGAAATAATAATAATCGCCGGTATCGGCAATATCCACTTCTAGTCCCCACAATTTGGGGTCGGTATAGGTTTGGGCAACAGCCGCCAGCGTATTGCTTTCGCCGTCGGTGAAAATAGAAAATTCAGCCAAATGCGCGCGATATTCGTAAGGAATTAATGCGGCAAAATAATTCCACAATTCCTGATGAGAGGCGAAATCATTTTTTTCGTCTTCCAATTCCGCTGGAACGTCTTCGTAATAGTAAGGTTCTATCAACGCTTCATTCTCAATCAAATAAGCGACAAGATACACCCCCTCGTCGCTCACTTCTTCATCGTAGCCTGTATCCTCGCCGCCCTCCCCGCCCGAAGCGTTTGCTTCCACAATTTGATTGGTAATCAGGGGGCAAGTTAGGCTTTCAGGCGTTGCGGTATCTATGCGGATGGGAATAACAGGCTCAGCGGTCTCTATCTCAGGCTCGCCTAATAGCGTAACGCAAGCCAAACTAAACAAAAGCGCGGCGGCGCAAACCAAAAGCGCATTCATATTGTTTCTCATTGCCCCACCTTTGCCAAATCGTCCACAAAGAACAAATATAAATACCCTAATAACAACACAACCCACCCCACCAGTTCGGCTTTTTCTATTAGGCTTTCCCATGAAATTGAAAAATCGTCTTTTACGGTTTGCACAATGCTTTCTAAATTTTCAAGTTTCGATTTGATATATTCTTTCCAATCTTTCAAATAAAACTGTTCATGTATCGCTTCGTACAAATTCGCGGTGTACCAATCTCCAATTAAGAGCATACTCTGCTCTGCGCGTTCAAAATCTAACACCAATTCCAGTTTATGCGCCACAATCTGACGAATCAAACCGCGCGTTGTTCGCAAACGGCGTTTTTCTTTGAAAAACATACTATGAATTTTATCCAGCATCTCTTCAATCGCTTGGTCTAACATGCGATAGCGCAACAATTGGTATGTGCCAATTTTCAATAAAGCGATATCAGATTGGTAATCGCCGTTCGGAGCGATGATTACCGCGCCTTCCCAATCCACTAAGGTCAATTCTCTCGCCGAATAATGCGTGCGCGAAGATAAAATATCGTTCACCTCTTCTTGGTCTAACACCTCGCGCTGCGAGCGAATAAACGTGGCGATTTCAAGGCTATGCTTATCTAGCCATTTATCAGGCGTGGGTTTCGCCTCCTGCGTCAATAAAATAGAATATTCTTCATACATCCCATTCTGGCGAAACTCTTCAGGGATATACCGGCTTTGTAAGGCGCTTTGAATCTTACGCCGAATTTGCAGCGCCTCAGACGCAAATGGATTTTTCAAATCAAAACGACATTCAATCATCTGCACGCGGTTATCATAACGCTGACGCATAGCGTTCACGGCATACCCTTCAATGACCATCGTTTCATCGCCTAGGCTTGTTAAATCAATATCCACAGGCTCAAAATACGGCGCGTCTTTTAGCCCCTTAAATCGCTCTAAGGTTGATGGGGTTTCATCGTGAAAATCGGGGAAGGCTATTAAGTAACAAATTTCCATGCCTTAAGTTTACTACATCTGATTTTTAGATTTATACTTAAGGACATTGCCTAACGAAAAAAATAAAAAGGCAAAAATCTCATTTTTGCGATACTTTGCGGTGAACCTTATGACCACGCTTCAAGACCAATACAACAGATGGAAAGAAACAACGCTCAAAAAATCTTTAGAGAAAACAAAAGAGCGAAAAGAAAAATTCCAAACCACAGCGGGGATAGAAATTCCGCGCCTCGCCCTCCCGCCTGAGCCTGACTCAACTGCCGAAAAATTAGGCTTCCCCGGAGAGTATCCATTCACACGCGGGGTGCAACCCACCATGTATCGCTCACGGTTTTGGACAATGCGGCAATACGCCGGCTTTTCTACAGCGGAAGAATCGAATAAACGATACCGCTATTTACTAGAACAAGGTCAAACGGGGTTAAGCGTCGCCTTTGACCTCCCCACTCAAATTGGGTACGACGCAGACGACCCCATTGCGCATGGAGAAGTGGGAAAAGTGGGCGTTTCCATTTCATCTATTCACGATATGGAAACGCTATTCAAAGAAATTCCATTAGACAAAGTATCAACGTCTATGACCATAAACGCGCCTGCCGGCGTTTTGTTAGCCATGTATATTGCCGTCGCCAAAAAGCAAGGCGTAGAAATGAAACAACTGCGCGGCACGATTCAAAACGATATTCTCAAAGAATATATTGCGCGCGGCACATACATCTTTCCCCCCGCGCCTTCCATGCGATTAATTACCGATATATTTTCTTTTTGCGCCGAGCATGTGCCAAATTGGAACACCATTTCCATCTCAGGTTATCACATCCGCGAAGCAGGCTCAACCTCTGTGCAAGAAGTGGCGTTTACCTTATCCAACGGAATTGCCTATGTAGAAGCCGCCCTAAACGCAGGCTTATCGGTGGACGACTTTGCTCCGCAACTTTCATTCTTTTTCAACGCGCATAATAACTTTTTAGAAGAAGTGGCAAAATTCCGCGCGGCGCGCAGGTTGTGGGCAAAGATTATGCGCGAGCGCTTCAAAGCTAGCAAACCCTCTTCATGGCAATTAAGATTCCACACGCAAACCGCAGGCTCTACCTTAACCGCCCAACAACCCGAAAATAACGTGGTGCGCGTCACCATTCAGGCGCTCGCCGCCGTGTTAGGCGGAACGCAATCTTTGCACACCAATTCAATGGATGAAGCGCTATGGCTGCCCACCGAAAAAGCAGTCCGCGTTGCCTTGCGGACTCAACAAATCATCGCATACGAATCAGGCGTAGCAGATTCAGTGGACCCCCTCGCAGGCTCTTATTTAATTGAATACCTCACCGATGAAATTGAAAAACGCGCTGAAGAATACATTTCTAAAATTGACGCTATGGGCGGGGCTTTGCCAGCCATTGAAAAAGGCTTCATGCAAAACGAAATACAAAACGCCGCGTACGCCGCTCAACAAGCGATTGAACGAAAAGAAGAGATTGTCGTTGGCGTGAATCAATTTGTGGTGAATGAAGAAATCACGTTAGAACGCCTGCAAGTTGACCCAATGATTGAAACCCAAGCCAGAGAAAGATTAAAAAAGTTACGAGAAACGAGAAATACAGACCGAGTGAACGCATTATTAGAGCGTCTAAAATCCGCCGCCAAAGGCTCTGAAAACTTAATGCCCTTATTCATTGAATGCGTGGAAAATGAAATTACGCTAGGCGAAATTTGTAACGCGCTCCGCAGCGTGTGGGGCGAGTATGTGGCGGAAGGGTTTTAAGCGAAACGACCAGCTGGCATGATTAGCGCTTTTTCTCCTAATGAAACTGTAATCTCATTACTCATCTTTGCCTTTCGTTTCTAGTTATAATACCCGCATGAATTTTTTCGTATCAAAAGACGGACTCACCCGCGCCGCCCCCGAAGAGACAAAAATTACGCATCTCACAGCCAAACCCCGCGCAGACGGTCGGCGGGTGTTGGTGAACCTTGCCATTACGCCTTTCCAAAAACGCCCCAGTCTTGAAGTCGTTTTACAAAATGCACGCGGAGAAGAAGTCGCCTCTACCAATATTTTAGAGACCATGGGATTCAACCTCGAATTTACTATGCACATTCGCGGCGAAATTCAAAACCCATATACATTAATAGCAAGATTATATTATCTTGACGGACCCAGCGCCGAACCCTATATCGTTTCTTTTGAGGCGCGCCCATCGGCTGAACCAGATAAAGAAAATTTCCCCGAATAATTTGACGCGCCTTATGCTTTTGAATTTGTTTTCTCTCATCCCCGCCCCTTCTCCCAAAGGGAAAAGAGAATCTATGCCCTCTCGCCGACAAAAAAGCGCGAAGGGAATTATATGTATTGTTCTTCTTATCAGCCTGCTATTTTCGGCTTGTCGCCAAAACGGTCAAAACGCCGCGCCGACGGAATCTTCGCCCGAAATCAATGTTGAAGAAACAGAGACAAGCGCCCCCGTAAGTTTCGGAAGCGATGTCGTCTTTTTTTCTATTGAAGAAAACGGATACGCTCATCTGTTTTTATATCACCCGCAAGACGCTTCCTTGACAAGAATCACAACAGGCGAGTGGAACGATATTGCGCCCGCCTTAAGCCCCGATAGAACCAAACTCGCCTTCGCTTCGGACAGAAACGGTTTTTGGGATTTGTATGTGATGGATTTGCAAACAAGCGAAACGGCGCAAATCACCAATTCCAATCACTACGACTCCGCGCCTTCATGGTCGCCCGACGGTTTATATCTTGCGTATGAAACATACGTCAATGAAAATTTAGAAATTGCCGTTGTAAACGTTGATTCAAAAGAAATCGTTCAATTAACCTACGACGCCGCTTCAGACCATACGCCCGCCTGGGCGCCAGATGGGCGGCATATTGCCTTCGTTTCAACGCGCGGCGGCGATAGCGATGTGTGGCTGGCAGATTTAGATATTGCAAGCGATGAACGCTACCAAAACTTAAGCAACACGCCCTTTGCTTCTGAAAATCACCCCGTATGGAATTTGGACGGCTCGCAATTATTATGGAGTTCAATTTCGCAAACCATCGGCTTTAGCGGCTTATATATTTGGAATGCAAATGCGCCAACGCGCGCCGCTCAGTGGATTGGCGATGGGTATATTGGCGCATGGAATGAAAACGCGAATCAAATTATTGCGGCGGTAAGCGCGCCGAATCAGTATTTCATCGCTTCGTATGACGTAGATGGAAACGTGTTACAAACGTTTTTGCCATTAAGCGGGCGGGTGCGCGGAATAACTTGGGGAAAAGCAAACTTGCCAAACCCATTGCCCGATTCGTTTTTACAGGCTAAGAATGCAAACCCAACCCCCTTATGGGCGCCAGCGGTAATGCCCGGCGCCGAAGCGCCAAACCAAAGATGGTATGTGGTGGAAATTGAAAACGTGCAGGCGCCCTACCCGCAACTGCACGACTTGGTAGATGAGTCTTTTAATGCATTAAGAACTAGAGCGATTATAGAAACAGGCTGGGACGCTTTAGCTAGTTTGGAAAATGCGTTTGTTCCGCTCACTACAAAACTAGAACCAGGCTTTGAAAACGATTGGCTTTACACGGGTAGAGCCTTTGCAATTAATTCCTTAATGTCTAACGCAGGTTGGATGGCAACGCTGCGCGAAGATATTGGCGCGCAAACCTATTGGCGAGTTTATATTCGCACCAGTTTGCAAGACGGTTCGCTCGGCGAGCCCATCCATAACGCCCCTTGGAATTTAAGCGCCCGCTATGATTTAGACCCCGCCGCTTATGAACAAGGCGGAGCATACGCGCCTGTGCCAGCAGGCTATTGGGTAGATATGACGGCGTTAGCCTCCGCTTATGGATGGGAACGTTTACCTTCTTTGCCCAACTGGATGACCTATTACAAAGGCGCGAGATTTTCTACGTTTGTATTAACCAATGGGCTAGATTGGTATGAAGCCATGCAAGAGTTATATCCAATAGAAGCGCTAGCGACGCCTACACGAGTTTTAGCGCCAACCCTCACGCCTACACCCACCGCCACTTCTACACCGACGAAAATTCCCACACGCACGCCGCGCATCACCTTTACGCCTTCGTTCACGCCAACCATTACCTTTACGCCTACCGAAACGCCCACGCCGCCCACGGTAATACCGTGAAATATGCCCGCTAAAGCGGACTTTGTTAGCCGACTTTGAGTCGGCTTTGTAATACTAGCGCGAGCGTTTCCGCCCGGGCAGGCGCAATATATCAAATGAAAAAAAAATCTTTAGCGATTCTATTTATCTTCATACTTTCCGCTTGTTCAAATGCCGTTTCGCCTGTAACCACTCCAACGGCGGTAATTGTCGAGGAACAGAATCAGGTTCAAGTTACGAATGAAGCGGCAAGTTCTCCTTCGCCAGAACCGTTTCAATTTAGTCTTCCAACGCCGGGGGCAGAGCCTATCACCAATTGGAGACCGCCCTTATACCCTGCGCCATGGGCAATCGCCCCGTATGACCATTTCTTTTTTACCCGCCCGATTGCCGCAGACCAAATCAATTGGCCCATTGCCGATTATCGCTATGGCGGCGTGTTTTTTGGCAGAAATATTGTGCATACCGGCGTAGATATTCCCGCGCCAGAAGGCACGCCCATTATGGCGGCGGGCGCTGGCACAATCGTTTGGGCTGATTGGGGATTGTTCGCCGAAACGCCCGGCAGCCAAAGCGACCCGTATGGATTGGCGGTCGCCATTCGGCATGATTTCGGCTACAACGACCAGCAACTTTATACCATTTACGCGCACATGAGCGTTACAAATGTCATTCGAGGGCAGTACGTAGAAACAGGCGATGTCATCGGTTTTGTCGGCACAACAGGAGCGACAACCGGTCCGCACGTCCACTTTGAAGTGCGAATGCCGAATAATTCTTTTTTCTACACCTACAACCCAGAATTATGGATTACCCCTCCACAGGGTTGGGGCGTGCTGGCAGGGCGCATCATGGATTCTAAGGGCGAGCTGCTTCAACAAGTGGAAGTCACCGTTTCGCCTGAACAGGGTGGGCGTACCTTCACAATTCGTACTTATGGCAAAGGCGGAGCGGTTAACCCTGACCCGTATTATCAAGAAAACATGGTGCTAGGAGATTTACCTGCCGGCATTTATAAAATCACCTTTGAATATGAAGAGAAGCGCGTGCAAACTTGGGTAGAGATATTTCCCGGACAAGTTAGTTACTTTACATTCAAAGGAACGGATGGATTTAATCACCAACGCCCTCCAGCGCCGACATTAGATTTCATTCCTTTAGAATTACCCGCCACGCCAACCCCATAATTCAACCTGTGACCCGCGACCTTTGACTTTCAACCTTTGCCTCAAATTCCCCTCTTGACGAACAGAACATCTGTGCTATACTGCCCCTACACTTAATTCCTTAACCCAACGTGAACTTTGTGGTTAAATGTTTACACTTACACAAATTGGAGAATAAAAAATGGCTAGAAAACGCGCTTCCGCCGAACAACCTGTAGAAAACTCAAACATAGACTCCGCCAAACGCGCCATGCTCGATAAAGCAGTCGGCGACATCCTCAAAAACTTTGGAGAAGGCGCCATCATGCCGCTGGGCAAAGCGCATGGCATGGTTACAGAAGTCTTCCCTACTGGCTCGCTTTCATTAGATATTGCCTTAGGCGTTGGCGGCATTCCTCGCGGGCGCATCACCGAAATCTACGGACCTGAATCTTCAGGGAAAACAACCTTATGCCAACATGTAGTGGCAGAAGCGCAAAAAATGGGCGGCACCGCCGCATTCATTGACATGGAACACGCCCTAGACCCAGTGTACGCCGCCCGCCTCGGCGTTGATATTGATAACCTACTCGTCTCCCAACCTGATACAGGCGAACAAGCCCTTGAAATCGTAGAAACCCTCGTCCGCTCTGGCGCGGTAGATGTCGTCGTCATAGACTCGGTAGCGGCGCTCGTCCCCCGCTCGGAAATCGAAGGCGACATGGGCGACGCCACAATGGGCGTACAAGCCCGCTTAATGTCGCAAGCGCTTCGCAAGTTAAGCGGCGCCATCAACCAAACCAAAACCGCAGTCATTTTCACCAACCAACTTCGCCAAAAAATTGGCGTAATGTTTGGCAACCCCGAAACCACCACCGGCGGGCAAGCCTTAAAGTTCTATGCCTCCATCCGCCTAGACGTACGCCGCATTCAATCCATCAAAGTCGGAGAAGAAGTCATCGGCAATCGCACCCGCGTCAAAGTCGTCAAAAACAAAGTCGCCCCCCCGTTTCGCACCGCCGAGTTTGACATCATGTTCAACGAAGGCATTTCAAAAGCGGGAGACGTTCTGGATTTAGCCACCAAGTTCGAGGTCATTCAGAAGCGCGGCGCATTTTTCTCCTATGGCGATATCCGCATCGGTCAGGGACGCGAAAACGCAAAAGATTACCTGCGCTCCAACCCCGATTTGATGGGCGAAATTGAAAACGTCATTCGTCAAAAAGCATTAAGCGGCGAAATTGCCTTACCGCTAGATATGGGCGACGGCGCAGACGGCGAGATAAGCGGCGGAGACGAAGAAGCCTAAAGGAAAATCAATGGACACGCCCAACGTGTCCATTTTTATTAATGAAACACAAACGCCTCTTTCTTAAAGTCAACCTGCTTCTGCTGTTCATCATACTCTCCGCCTCAGCCTGCGCCGAGCAAACCACGCCCACGCCCTTTCGCCCACCCACTTCCATCCCGCCCACACAACCGTTGCCCACCCCAACGCCCCTTCCCACCATTTTCGCCGCCACAGAAACCGCAACGCAACCAAGCGTCCCTGTCACCGCCACCGAAAGCGCCTGCACAAACATTTTATCTTTTCTCGACGATATAACTGTGGAAGACGGCGCCTTGTTTTCGCCCAACGCATCCATTGATAAACAGTGGCTTGTCAGAAACGACGGCACCTGCAATTGGAACGCAAACTACAAACTCAAATGGGTAGGCGGCGACCCCATGGGAGCAAGCGCCGAGCAACCCTTATACCCTGCGCGCGCCGGCGCACAAGCCGCCATTCGCATCATCTTCACAGCGCCTGCCCAACCCGGAGCCTACGAATCCGCTTGGCAAGCGGTTGACCCTAACGGAAATTTCTTTGGCGATTTGATTTTTATTAAGATTATTGTGCAATAAAGGATGAATATATGACCAATGAATTTAATGCCGTATTCAAAAAACTAAAAACCATCATCAAGCCCTACGCCAAAACGTTAACCGTCAAAACCGATAAAGCCGATTTATATTATCTCAATGCAGGCTACAGCCCAAAATGGAAAAAAGAATTATTCTTCGCCTCCGCGCAAATTAAAAAAAATTACGTCTCGTTTTACTTAATGCCCATATATATGTACCCCGACTTACTAAACGACATCTCGCCCGAACTCAAAAAACACATGCAAGGAAAATCTTGCTTTAATTTCAAAAAAGTAGAGCCAGGCTTATTGAACGAATTACAACGCCTAACAGAAAAGGGCTTTGCGCGGTTAATGAAAGAAGAATACGCGTAAGAATATGGTCGCTTATACTTAGCGGGGAATTGAAAAATGATACAGCAACACCCCCGCCGCAACCGCTACATTCAATGAACTGACCCTCCCTTGCATAGGTATTGAAACGGTTACATCGCATACGCTAATTTGTTCTTTTGTTAACCCCTTTTGCTCATTGCCCAAAAGCAAAGCCCAGGGCGTTTGCGGAATGAGCGTATGATAATCCACATCCGCTTTAGCCGATGTGCCAATCAATTGAATACTGTTATCTCTTGCCCACTGAACAAATTGTTCAAAGGAAGTTTGAATGACTGGCTTCCAAAAAATTGTGCCCATGCTGGCGCGAACGGTAGTAGGGTGATACAACTCCACGCCGCCGTCTAAGAGAAAAAGCGCATCCACATTCGCCGCGTCTAAGGTGCGAAGAATCGCGCCGACATTGCCGGGGTCTTGCGGGGCAACCACCCCCGCCAAGCGATTGATATTTCTTAAATCGCTTAAGTGAATTTCGCGTTGTTTGGCAATCGCTAAAATCCCTTGGGGGTTTTCTTTATCGGCTAGCGTCTCCATCGCTTTTACAGAAACGGGTTGAAGTTTAATATTTTTTATGTTTTGCAATAGCTTGTTTGCAAAATCGCTCGTTAATATTTCTGGAGCGTACAAAATAACTTCAAGTTCCCAGCCCGCTTGTATCGCTTCGCCCACATGGTGAATTCCTTCAACAAGAAAAGCCTTCGTTTCTACGCGCGTTTTCTTTTGGCGCAGCGCGCGCGCATATTTTATTAATGGGTTTGAAAGGCTGGTAATGGCATCCATACGAAAATTTTATCCGATTATAATTAACTTTATGAAACGCTTTCTCAAGGCGGCGGGCGCGCTCGTTCTTTTTTTATTCGCTTGCCAGTCGCCAACCTCTACAGCGCAAATTATCATTATTGACGGCGACAACATCATTGCCGTTGAATCAAGCCAGCGCGTGCCGTTGTTGATTCTTTCGGAGGCGGGCATTTCAATTCAACCAACGGATAAGGTCTTTGCCAACGGCGTTTTAATGCCGTTAGACGAGACGGTTGACGCAAATTTTATTCAATTGCAAATTCAGCGCGCACAATCCATTGTCGTTAACGGTCAGCCGATGCAAACTTCAGCGGTGACGGTGGCGGAGGCGCTGCACGAAGCGGGATATTCTCTGTACGCTTATGATAAAACAACCCCGCCTCTGCATACGGCAATACAAGGCTCCGAAGTTATTACAATGTCGCCTGCAAGGGAATTATGGATTAACGTAGATGGCAAGTCTATTTCCATGCGCTCATCGGCGCAAACGGTTGGCGAAGCGTTGGCTGAGGCGGGAATAAAATTACAAGGTCTAGATACAAGCGTCCCCGAAGAGCATGAAGCGCCGCCTGCGGATGGTCAAATTAAGGTCGTCAGAGTCAAAGAAGTTATTGAGGTCTCTTTAGAGGAGATACCCTTTCCTGTGGAAGAAATTGTTTCGGAAGATGTGCCGTTTGGTCAGGATGAAATTATAGAGGCTGGCGTTAATGGGGTGGCAATGATTCGCACGCGCATTCGTTATGAAGACGGCGTAGAAGTAAGCCGTGTGGCAGAAGATGAAACCGTGTTGCAAGCGCCAAAAACGCAAGTGGTGGCGAGCGGCACAAAAATTGTTTTATCGCCCGTTGGGGGCGATGCGCCGTATCAATATTGGTATGCGACGGAAATGTACGCCACTTGGTATTCGCCGTGCAATTCTGGCACAGGCGGGTGTTCGTATGGCACTGCCAGCGGCGCGCGCGCAGGGTATGGCATTGTGGCGGTAGATTACTCGATTTATAGTTATTTAGCGGGAATGCGCGTGTATATCCCCGGCTATGGCGTAGCCACCATTGGCGATACGGGCGGAGGACCCATTATTGAAACGGCGTTTGGCGTGCCGCGAACAAAATGGATTGATTTAGGCTATGACGATAATAATATTGGCGGGTTATCGGGCTGGGTAACGGTATATTTCCTTGAGCCTGCGCCAGAGACTATTCCCTACTTCTTTGAGTAAAGTTTTAGCGCGCTTTCTTAAAGCCCGCCGCAGATAAACGTAAATTGAAACATCCTATTCATCTATGTTTATCTGTGGTTAAATTCTTAATAAAATGAGCCGATTTCAAAAAACCATTATTTCTTTTCTTTCCGTCATTGCCGTTTGCTTATTGATTGGTTTAAGCGCCTATGCGTATTACACCTATCAAACCGTTGCGGCGCAACCGTTAGGTCCTTCGTTGCCAACGTTTGCGCCGCAAACTTTGCCCCCTACTTGGACCGCTTCGCCGGGACCCTCTCCAACAGCGCAAGGGCTAGTGACAATTGCGCCGACCATTTCATTCCCAACCCATACGCCTGTGGCAAAATGTAACGGACCAGGCATCATGAACGTTCTTGTGATTGGTTCGGATGCGCGCGGCGATAATTACACATACGGCTTAGCCGATGCGATTCGCTTAGTGCGCGTGGATTTTGTTACGCCAAAAGTGACCGTGCTTGAATTTCCACGCGACTTATGGGTGGAAATTCCGCACATTGCCGATAACCTAAACGGGCAAGACCATGAAAAACTAAATCAAGCCTTTTTATACGGCAACCCTGGCTTCAAATATTGGGACGACCCATCGGAAGGCTCGGGATTGCTCGCTTTGACCTTAAACGTCAACTTCGGCGCGAAAATTGACCATTACCTCACCGTGAACATGCGTACGTTTGAAAATATCATCAACGCCGTCGGCGGAATTGACGTAACGATTCCAAACGAAGAAATTGCTAGCACAACCAACTTACCTGTAGGTCAACATCATTTAGACGGCGCAGAAGCGCTGAAACTTGCGCGCAACCGCGAAGGCGGCATTTTGGAACGCGCAGATAATCAAAACATTGTTTTATGCGCGTTGCGAAAAAAACTAACCAGCCCCGCCATTGTCACCCAAATTCCCGACTTAATTGAAGCCTTTCAAGATAACATTCGCACCGATTTTACGCCCGCGCAGTTAAGTCAATTGGCGTGTTTAGCCACCCAAATGCCGCCGGAAAATATTTCACTGGCGAGTTTCCCCGCAGACATATTTACGCAAACCCGCGAATACGACCCCGTGTTTGATAAGCGCGTCGCCATTTTAGACGCCGACCACAACATTTTGCGAGATTACGTTACGCGCTTTCAAAGCGGCATGTGGCCCCTGCCCAACGCGCCGCTCCAAACCACAGACGAAGAAGACGAGCCGATAGTTTGCGAATGAATACCATTCCCCCGCTGGACGCGCGCGCCATTCTAAAACAATACGGTTTGCGCGCCGATAAAAAACTAGGACAAAATTTTTTGCAAGACGATGAGGCTTTGCAAAAAATTGTTCACGCCGCAGAAATTTCAGCCGATGATTTTGTTTTGGAAATTGGACCTGGCGTGGGTAGTTTAACGCGCCACCTCGCCGCTTCCGCTTCTACGGTGACGGCTGTTGAGCTAGACCCCGACTTGATTCCTCCATTGAAAGCGGTTTTGAAACCGTATTCCAACGTAACGATTATTCAAGGCGACATTCTTGAAATTAACATTTCAGAAATTATCAAAACGCAAAATTACATCGTCGCCGCCAATATTCCGTACAACATCACCTCGGCTATTATCCGTCATTTATTAGAAAGCGAAAACAAGCCGCGCCGCATTGTATTGACGATTCAAAAAGAAGTGGCAGACCGCATTTGCGAACGACCCGGCGATTTAAGCGTATTGGCATTAAGCGTGCAAGTGTATGGAAAGCCCCACATTCACGCTATTATCCCAGCCGAGTCGTTTCACCCAATCCCTAAAGTAGATTCGGCTGTTTTGAGAGTTGATATTTACGATAAGCCATTAATTGAAGAACGTTTACTGCATACTTTTTTCACGCTCGTCAAAGCGGGGTTTAGCCAAAAACGAAAAACGCTGAGAAACTCGCTCTCGGCGGGGTTGCGGATTTCCACGCAAGAATCTGAAGCCCTGCTAAAGCGGGCTGAAATTGAGTCTATGAGGCGGGCGGAGAGTTTGTCTATTGATGAATGGGGGCGGCTTTCTCAAATCTATTATCAAGCATAGTACTTTTGTCTTTTTAGATGGTAGTACCAATAGTATCTTTTTACGCTTGACCCATGTTTAAGTTATGCAATAATAAATAAAAAGGAGAAAAAATGCGAAAGAAAAAATCAACTGTATTTTTATACGTTTTTTTGATGATTATGCTTTCGGCTTGTAACCTACCCAGCGGAGAAACCCCCACCGAAGAAGTTTCAGACTTGGCATTAACCGTCACCGCGCAGGCATTGTTGTTGCAAAATTCGCCAACGCCTGAGTTTACCGCTACGCCGCAATTTACAGCGACGCCCGGCTTTACATCTACTCCCTCTGTGCCGCAAGTAACTGTAAGCGTAAATACAAATTGCCGTTCAGGTCCAAGCGTGCAATATGACATTATAGATAGTTTGCTGGTTGGTCAAACTGGAACTGTGGTTGGTAAAAATTCTCAAACAGGGTACTGGATTATCAATCGTTTGAATGGTTCAGGCACTTGCTGGCTGTTTCCTCAATATGCAACGGTAAGCGGCAATACAGCCAACTTACCTGAATATCCTATTCCGCCAACGCCAACGCCATCAAAAACGCCAACGCCAACAGCCACACCTACGCTCGTACCGCCTGCGGCTGTGACGAATTTAGTAGCGGCAAAGATTTGTATTCCAATTCTTCCTCCTAACTATCAATTTGGCGGCAACATCACATGGACAGATAATTCAAATAATGAAGAAGGCTTTAGAATTTATCTTGGCGGCTCTGCCCATGGAACCGTAGCCGCAAATGTGACAGTGTACCCAATTCCGCCTGTGGTTTCTGCCGCGCCAATTACGCTCAGCGTAGAAGCCTATAATGCGGGCGGCGCCTCGGCTAAAGTAGACGTGGTTATTCCTTGCCCATAAATCATATAGACGATAAAAAATCCCCGTGATATTCACGGGGATTTTTTATTCAGCGAACTAAGTGCCTTCTTCCCAAGAATTGAGGTAATGAAGTTGCTCGTCGGTGAGTTTATCAATTTTTACGCCCATCGTTTCGAGTTTGAGGCGCGCAATTTCATTATCAATTTCGGTCGGCACAGAATACACTTTCTTTTCTAATTTATCGGCGTTTTTTGCCATGTATTCGGCAGATAAGGCTTGGTTGGCGAAAGACATATCCATTACTGAAGCAGGGTGACCTTCGGCAGAGGCAAGGTTGATTAAGCGCCCTTCGCCGAGGATGTGAATTTTTCGCCCGTCTTTGGTGGTGTATTGCTCAACAAATGGGCGAACCAAATTGGGTTTGCCTTTGCTCATTTTTTCTAAAGCGGGGATGTTAATTTCCACGTTGAAGTGACCAGAATTAGCGACAATTGCGCCGTCTTTCATCACTTCAAAGTGATGACCGTCAATCACATTAATATCGCCCGTAACGGTGCAGAAGAAATCGCCGATTTTTGCGGCGTCGTTCATCGGCATCACTTGATAGCCGTCCATCACCGCTTCGAGGGCTTTCATTGGGTCGGTTTCGGTGACGATGACGTGCGCGCCCATGCCGCGCGCGCGTGAAGCCAACCCACGCCCGCACCAGCCATACCCTGCTACGACGAACGTTTTGCCTGCCAATAAAACGTTCGTTGCGCGAATGATGCCATCTACGGTGGATTGACCCGTGCCGTAGCGGTTATCAAATAAATGTTTGGTAAGCGCGTCATTCACGGCGATTACTGGGAACTTCAACACGCCGTCTTTTTCCATCGCTTTGAGGCGAATAACGCCTGTGGTCGTTTCTTCTGTTCCGCCAATGACTTCTTTGAGCATTTGTTTGCGTTCTTCTTCGCTCAATCCTTTTGCCCACGCGGCGAGAGAAGGCTCAAGTTTTTCAAAACGCCCCATTTCAATGAAGAACAGAGAAGAGACCAAGTCTGCTCCATCGTCCATCGTCATGTGAGGTTTATGTTCTAATGCGGCGCGAATGTGCTTGAAATAAGTGGCTTTGTCTTCGCCTTTAATTGCAAAGGTCGGGATTTCAAATTGATTCACCAACGCGGCGGCGACGTCGTCTTGCGTGGAAAGTGGGTTGGAAGCAGTGAGAACAATATCCGCCCCGCCGTCTTGCAGAGTGACCATTAAGTTTGCCGTTTCAGTAGTCACATGCAAACATGCCGCCACACGCAACCCTTTCAGCGGTTTTTCTTTCTTAAAGCGTTCACGAATAGAACGCAGGACGGGCATTTCGCGTTCTGCCCAATCCATGCGGCGGCGGCCGCCTTCCGCCTGATTGATGTCTTTAATATCGTAATTACTCATTTTGATAACTCCTTATTGCATAGTGCGATGTGACGGTTCTCTCTTCGTGTTCGCGGAAGAATCGAACTTTCACATTCCCTGATTATTCATTAGAGTTGGTCTCAACAATTAGCGCTGTCTGACATCGTTGACAGCGGGTATGTACGGCTTCAAGGCGAACACTGCCAGCTTAACCAACTAATCTAAATAGATTTTTATGGATATTGGTTTTGTTAAGTCATTCGTTATTTTAACAAAACGTCTAATTTTCCTTCATCGTCAAAGTGCTTGCGAAAACGCTTTACAAATTCTTCTCTTGAATACGCATGGTTTTGCGGACCCATTTGCTCTAAACAATAGACTGCCGCTAATGAGCCAATTTCGCCGCATAACTTCCAATCAAAGCCATGCGAGTAGCCCGCTAAAAATCCGCCGCGGAAGGCGTCTCCCACGCCGGTTGGGTCAACAATTTTATCTTCTGGCACAGTGGGGATGTGAACCGAAATGCCGTCGGTGTATAAATCGGCGCCGTCTTTGCCGCGTGTGATGACCAACACTTTTACATGCTCAAGAATTTGGTCTAAACTCCAGCCCGTTTTTTTAGAAATTAATCCAAACTCGTAATCGTTACAAAATAAAAACTCTGCGCCTTCCATATCGCGGGCAAGTTCGCCGCCTTCAAGGCGCAAAATTTGTTGGCTGGGGTCGTATAAATATGGAATTCCCAACTCGCGGCATTCGGCGGGGAATTTCATCATTGCGTCTGGCGCGCTGGGCGAAACGACCACTAAATCTGGTTTTTTATCTAATTCCTTAATAGATTGTGTGGCGGAATGCGCCATTGCCCCCGGGTAAAACGAAGCGATTTGCGCGGAAGCATGGTCGGTGGTGGCGAAGAAAGAAGCGGTAAATAAACCGGGGATGACCTTCATCAGAGACGTATCTACGCCTTTAGATTCAAGCCATGCGCGGTATTCTTCAAAGTCTTCGCCGACAGTTGCCATCACGCGCGGTTTGCGACCAAGCAAAGCCATAGTGTAAGCGATGTTTGGCGCAATGCCGCCGCGTTGCTTTGACATTGAATCAACCAAAAAGGAAAGGCTGATAGATTCTAAACGGGTGGGCAAAATTTGTTCTTTGAAATGACCCGGGAAGGTCATCAAATAGTCGTAGGCAACAGAGCCAGTTAAGAGAATATCCATGATTTACTCGCAGTAAAAGGCGCACTCGGCTGAGTGCGCCATGAATTGTCTAACGCGCGTGAGTTTATCACGAGGTTGAGTAGATGTAAAGTTTTTTGAGAAAAGCAAATTAAAGCAACTTGGCTCCCAATGGCACGGGTTTATCCGGCACGCATAAAGCCACCTCGCCTTTTTCATTCTGAAAACCAGTCACAAGACATTCAGACATAAATGGACCGATTTGTTTTTTAGGGAAATTAATAACGGCTACCACCAATTTACCCACTAAGTCGTCTGGCTTATATAAATGCGTAATTTGTGCGCTTGATTTTTTTATGCCCAATTCATCGCCAAAATCCACCTCTAAAATGTAGGCGGGTTTTCGCGCTTCGGGAAAAGGCTTGGCGGAAATAATTTTGCCGACGCGCAGTTCAACTTTTGTAAATTCATCCCATGAAATTGTTTCCATAAATTCATTAACCTCTAACTATTTTGTTTAAGCTCGCTTCAAAGGGCGGGTAGGCGATGCCGTTTTCGGTCACAATCGCAGTCACCAACCGATTGGGCGTCACGTCAAAAGCGGGGTTGCGGGCTTTGGCGTTTTTCGGCGTAACAGGCTCGCCCTGAAATTGAATATCTAACACCTCATTGGGGCTTCGCTCTTCAATTGGAATGAAATCTCCGCTGGCTAAGCTTAAATCAATGGTTGATGTTGGCACAACGGGATAAAACGGCACGCCGTTATCAAACGCCGCTAGCGCCAACATATACGTTCCAATTTTATTTGCCACATCGCCGTTGGCGGTGGTCCTATCTGACCCGACAAAACATTTTTGCGCTTTGCCCGCTTTCAAAAAATATCCCGCCATATTATCGCTGATGATTTCATACGAAATGCCGTATTGTTCTAATTCCCATGCGGTTAATCGTGCGCCTTGCAAGCGCGGGCGCGTTTCATCTACCAACACGTGAATCCTTTTCCCTTGCTCATGCGCCGTGCGAATGACGCCCAGCGCCGTTCCCCAATCTACGGTCGCCAATGCGCCTGTATTGCAGTGATGAATCACCGTATCGCCATCGTTGATTAACGTTGCGCCGTGTTGTGCCATGCGTTTATTGATTTCGACGTCTTCATCTGCAATCTTCTGCGCTTCATCTAAAACCGATTGACGAAGTTCATCTACGCTTCGCTCTTCGGGGAGGTTGGTCGCTACGCCCATGACTCTATCCACCGCCCAAGCGAGGTTTACAGCCGTAGGGCGGGCAGATTTCAAAACCGTAGCCGCCTGCCGCAGGTGAGCGAACCACTCGCCCCGTGAGGTTGAAGCGGATTCGTATCCCGCCAGCGCTAGCCCAAATGCGGCGGCGGCGCCAATGGCGGGCGCGCCGCGCACTGTCATGTTTTTAATCGCTTCCGCCACTTGCGTATGGTTTGTAAAAGATACAATTTCAAACCGCGCAGGCAAAATGCGTTGGTCTATCATTTTTAATTGGTTGTTTTCCCAAAATACGCTTCGCATATTAATCAGCCTTAAAAAATTTTTCTCGCATGTCCATTAATTTTTTTTGCGCCTCCGGCGGAATGCGCTGCACTTCGCCGAGCGTTTTCGCGCGCCAAAACACTTCGGCGGCGTGTTCAATTCGTTCTAAATGAATTAACGCTTCTTCTAAAGTTTTTCCGTAAGTTAAACTGCCATGCTGACGAAGCAACACGGCATTATGCGTTTTCAAAAATGGGCGAATCGCTTCTGCGTCTTCATGCGATGAAGGCGTGGCATATTCCGTAATCGGCACGCTTCCTAAAGTCGCCATCACTTCGGGAAGAACGTCGTTTGGAAAGTCAAGGTTTGCCACTGTAATTGTGGTGGCAAACACGGGGTGAGCGTGAATAACTGCGTGAACGTTTTCTCTCCATTTATACACTTCAAGGTGCATGGCTGTTTCGGTAGAAGGTTTACGGTCTGGGCGAGATGAAATCACTTCGCCGTCTATATTGAGAATGAGCATATCGTCTGGGCTCATTCTGCCTTTGGCAATGCCTGCCGGCGTGATTAAGATATTGCCGTTTGATAAGCGGACAGAAAAATTACCGTCGGTTGCGGTAATTAATTTTCTTTGGTACATCAATCGCCCACATTCCACTAGGGCGTTTCTTAATTCAATTTCATGAGCGGAAGAAGGTAAGTGTAGCATCTGTATCTGATATGAAGTTTGTAATGAAGTTTTTTAGGCGAATGCGCTAAAAAAGATTATAACCTGATTAATCCCCTTGCTTGACGCTCCCCCCTTTTGCCAGTATAAAAACGGAATGAAAAAACACTTTCGAAGAATTTTTACAATATGGCTTGCGGCGATTGTTTCGGCTTGCTCTATTTTTGAAGGGCTTCCTACCATTCCCCCAGGTTGGACGTTAACGCCAGACCCTTCTGCGTTGCCCACGTTTACGCCTCTTCCTACTATTACGCCCACTCCGCTCGTCACAGAACGAGTTAGCGTCGGCGATTTGGCGTTATTTTACGGCGATTACGATTCGGCGTTATTACAATATCAAATCGCCTTACAAGATTCGCCCGACCCAGAAATTCGCGCAAACGCGCAATGGGGAATCGCTCGCATTTATTTCGCCGAAGGGCGAAACAACGAAGCATTAGCCGCCTTACAAACTTTAATCGCCGAATATCCGCAATCCGTTCATGCGGCGCAAGCGTATTTCTTACAAGGCTTCGTTTATTATCGTTTAGAAAATTATCAATCGGCGGCAGACGCTTGGCAAACCTATCTGGTGTTGCGCCCAGGGTATATAGACGCTTATGTGCAAGAACTACGCGGCGACGCTTTATACAACGCCAAAGATTACGCCAGCGCATTCTCCGCTTATACGGCGGCTATTCAAGCCCCATCGTTAAGCAACGATATTCAAGTGGATATGAAAGCCGCCGCCGCGCAAAAAGGGTTAGGCAATTACGCCGAAGCCATTGCGCTCTATGAAGGCATTATCGCTCGCGCGCCCAGCGATTACATCAAAGCCCAAGCCGTTTATGAAATTGGGCTGGCGTATCAAGCGCAAGGTCAGAACGAAGCGGCGTTAGAAAGATTCACATTTGCCGTAAACAATTATCCGCTATCGTATTACGCATATCTGAGTTTAGTGGCGCTGTTAGATGCCGGCGGAACGGTGAGCGAGTTACAGCGCGGGCTGGTAGATTACTTCGCAGGTCAGTATGCGGTTGGCATTGCCGCGTTTGATAGATACTTGCAAACCAACCCTGCCGATAACGACGGCACAGCGTATTATTATCGCGCGCGTTCAAAAAGCAGTTTAAGCCTATATGACGAAGCCTTAGCCGATTATGAAGTTTTTATCGCCAATTATCCCGCTCATCCAAACTGGGGCGACGCATGGGGCGAAAAAGCGTTTATTCTATGGTCGCAAAAAAACGATTACACCGCCGCCGCCGAAACGCTTTTAGAATTTGTGCGCAACTCGCCCACCAACACAATTGCAAGCTCATATTTATTTAGCGCGGGCCGCATTTATGAACGCGGCAATCAAATTGATAAAGCCATCGAAACTTGGTGGCGCTTAGCCAATGAATACCCCGGCTCACCAGAAGCCCCCTACGCTATTTTCTTGATAGGAATTTTAGATTACCGCCGCGGACAATACGACCTCGCCCTCGCTTCTTTCCAACGCAGCCTTGCCGCTTCTACCTCAGCGGAAGACCAATCTCGAGCATTATTGTGGATTGGCAAAACCTATCAACAACTAGGCGATATCGCCTCTGCAGAAACCGCGTGGCGCGAAGGTCAAAATAAAAATTCAGGCGGCTATTATAGCGAACGCGCTAGAGACTTGTTATTAGGGCGCGCCCCCTTTGCGCCTGTGACGATAAACAACACCCCTAACTTTGAACAAGAACGCGCCGACGCCGAAGCGTGGATGCGCTTGACGTTCAACTTAAGCGATGATGTGGACTTAAAAAACTTGGGCGCATTATCTTCCGACGCGAGAATCATTCGCGGTAAAGAATTTTGGGACGTAGGCTTTTATAACGAAGCGCGGGCAGAATTTGAAAATGTACGCGCACAACTAGAAACCCAAGCCGACGCAGTCAATAGCTTTCGACTGACAAATTACTTGCTAGATTTGGGCATGTATCGCGTGGCGATTTTTTCCGCCCGCCAAATTTTGACGATGGCAGGCTTAAACAGCCACACCGAATCGATGATGGCGCCCGCTTATTTTAGCCGCATTCGCTATGGGCATTATTTTTCCCAATTAGTAAACCCCGAAGCGCAAGCAAACGGTTTAGACCCGCTATTTGTTTACAGCGTCATACGGCAAGAAAGCTTATTTGAAGGCTTTGTTCGCTCGGCGGCAGACGCGCGCGGATTAATGCAAATTATCCCCACCACAGGCGCGCAAATCGCCTCTGAATTGGGCAAACCGCTCGATTACACATCCGACGACCTATATCGTCCTTACGTCAGTATTTTATTTGGAACGCATTACCTAGCCAAAAACAGAAACTTATTTAATGGAGATATTTACGCCGCCCTCGCCGCCTACAACGGCGGACCTGGCAACGCCGTGCAATGGAAAGAACTGGCTGGCGATGACCCCGACTTGTTTTTAGAATCTGTGCGCTTTGAAGAGACAAGAAATTACATTCGTAACATTTACGAAATCTTTGTAGTGTATAGAAGATTGTATGGAGCGGGAGAATAGATGGAAATCTACTTAATCCATGTGCGCCACAATACGCTGATGCGCGGTTTCCACGTCCATATCCAACACCGAAATCAACTTATCGCGCCCCGTTTCTCCCGCCACAATTTCCACGCGAGATTTCGGCACCCCCAGCACATCCGCCAAAAAGGCAATTAATTCAGCGTTGGTTTGAGAATCTTCCGCTTCTGCCGCAATGTGAATTTTAATCGTGCCGTCATTCATCATGCTCACAATTTGATTCCTGCTGGCGCGTGGAGTGACGCGCACCGCCAACGCCGAGCCGCGTTTGCCGTCGTGCAAATTAAATTTTCTAGCCATGCTTCACCTCGCTATGAAAGAAGTAACAAAATTAAGATTCGAGAAAGGAAATCAACAATCAGAATCAAAACCAATGGGCTAAAATCTAACCCGCCTGCGCTAGGCAACAAATTCCGAATCGGGTTCAAAAACGGGGCAATCAATCTATCTAACGCCTCGCGCACAGGATGATACGGCGAGAGGAAAAACGAAAGCAAAGCGTTTGCAATCACAATCCAAATAAACGTTTGCGAAATGACGCGAATAAATAACACCAAAAAATCAATCATCCAGTATTCTCCGTTTTATTTTACAAATCAAGGCATCGCCTGCCAGCCTTCACGCATACTTCCGCTCGCCGACAATCGCCGTGCCAACGCGCACAAAAGTTGCGCCTTCTTCAATTGCCGTTTCATAATCAAAACTTGTACCCATCGAAAGTTCCGAAAAATCCGCCTGCTGAAACCGCTCGCTTAAAAATTCTTGCAAGCGCCTCGCCTTCACAAAAAACGGACGCGACTCTTCAGCCGTTGCGCCCAGCGGCGGCATTGCCATCAAACCGCGAACTTGCAAATGCGGCAAACTCAAAATTTCGTTCACGTCATTCAATAACTCATTCCAGCGGGTTTCATCAAACGCATTCCAACCGCTTTTACTTTCCTCGCCGCCAACGTTAAATTCCAGCAACACAGGCAAATTTCTTTTCGCTTCGCCGCAAAATCTATCCAGTCGTTTGGCAAGTTTCACGCTATCGAGCGAGTGTAAAAAGTTAAAGTTCTCAGCCGTCAACTGCGCCTTGCGGCTCTGCACATGACCAATCATGTGCCATTCTACCGCAGAAAAATCCGCCAAAGATTGAATTTTCGTAACGCCTTCTTCGGCGTAATTTTCGCCCAGCATGTTGGCGCCCGCCTCTATTGCCGCCCGCACCGTTTCCAACGGTTGAGATTTGGTCACCACCACCAACTTCACCGATTCGGGATTGCGCCCCGCCTTGTTTGCCGCCCGCGCGATTTTTTCCAACGTAGATTCATATCTCTCTTTGATTTGCTTAACCAATTCGCTCATACCCTAATTTTACCCCGCCTCTCCCCTACGGTGACGCCTGTTCGCTGAACCTCAATATCTCCTTCGCTTTGCGCCGCAGCGCCAGAAAAGCCCGTTTTCAGACAAAGCGCAGCCAAGTTCAACTCAGCGCCATCAAAACGCCAAACCTGCCCGTCTTGCCATGTTCGGCGCGGTGCGAAAACCAATCTTCGGTATGGCACGCGGTGCATATCCCCGAAACTTGAATATGCTCCACGCCCGCATTTCTTAATTGAATCGCATTCGCAGTCCACAAATCGAGGTAAAGCCTGTTCTCTCTTGTTTGTAAAATCTTTTCAGCGTCAGCGCCGTATTTTTCACGAAACTGCGCGGCGACGTCTTCTTTAATTTCATAATGGTCTGCCGAAATTGAAGGACCAATTCCAGCGATAATGTTTTTGGGCTGGCAGCCATATTTTTCAGTCATCGCTTTAATGGCAACCTCCGCCACGCCTTGCGCTGTTCCCATCCAGCCTGCATGGGCAAGTCCAATGACGCGTTGTTTGGGGTCGTAAAATAAAAGCGGAACGCAATCGGCATAGCGCATGAATAAAGAAACACGAGAGTTATTTGTAAAGAGAATATCCGCTTTTTGGGGCGGTTCGTTTGGCGAGCGGGGGGCTTCGGCGAAGATAATGTTTACGCCGTGAACCAAGTGCGCGTCATGGATAGAAGCGGGGTCGCGCCCAAGCGTATGAAAAGCGCGGGTGCGATTCTCTATCACGCGCGTTTCATCATCGCCAACGGAAATACTTAAGTTTAATGAGCGCCATGGCGCTGGGCTAACGCCGCCATGACGGGTAAATACGCCGTGTGTGACAGCCGATGAAAATATGTCGAACTGATAAAAACGCAGTCCGTTTTTTTCTTGAAAGGGCATTGTGGGTTTACCTCTGGCAACCAGCCAAGCGGCGAGATTAATGTTCGGCTGCGTTATTGACGGCGAATTTTTTGATGTAATGCTGGCGCGTTTCGTTCATTGATTCTTCGATGTTTGGGTAAGCGAACCATGCGGTAAATAAGCCGAATAAACCGCCCGTGAGCGTGCGGAGGAAGGGCGTGCTTTCACGATATGGAATAATGGATGAAAGCCATTCCCATTCAAATTGGCTTAATAGTTGAGAAAAGCCATCTAAACCAATGGGGGCGATGCCAAGCAAAACCCATGCCAACCAATGAAGCGATTTCGCTTTACGCCCTGTTAAGCCAAATACAACGCCAAATATTAAGATGGCGAGGTAAATCGCCACATCGCGTTCACATAAGGCGACTTTATAGCCAACGGTTTCATTGCCGATGTAATTACGGGCTTCTAAGCGGGCGGCGCTGTAGGGGTTATCTAAATCGGCAATGCCTGAAATTTCTTCAAAGGTTTTTACGCCGCTCAGGTTGGCTTCGGCAAGCGGGTAAAAAAATTGTTCGCCGTATAAAAAGAAAGAGCGAAATGCGAATTGATGGCACAAGGGTTTATACATGCGGTAAATGGCGTTGGCGGGCGTTTCTAAGCCAAGCCACATGAGCGTGGGGGCAAGAATGGGCAAGCCGACATAAAAGAGCATGAATAAATTTAAGAGGAGTAAATATCGTTTTGAAATCCAGAATGAGATTTTATCGCCAGTGGTCACGGTTTTTCCTTTTTGAACGCGCATTTTATACATGGGGTCTTCGAGCGTTTCAAGTTGATTTTTTCTATCAGACGCCGCCCCGAGCGTTATTTGTAATTTTTGTTTGGTAACGGCGCCTTTGAGGGTGTAAGGTCCTGCTTCTAGGATTGGCACAACTTTTTCGTATTTGGCTTTGAGCAATGTGTCTGTGTCAATATCTACTTCAATGAGGCGGTGTGGAAATTGCGCTTGCAATTCAGCCAAATCCGCTTTGATTTGGTCGCAGGCGGGGTTGTTTTTTTGGGTGTAAAGGGTGACGTTGAGCATGGGTGATAATTAGCAATTGGAGGATGAGAGAATTGGAGAATTAAAGCCCAAAATCAATCCAAAAGAATTGACCTTGTTGGGCGATAAGCGAAAAAACGCCAGTCATTAGCATTGCGCCAACAATGACAAGGATTATGCCCATGCCAATTTCAACATAACGCATGAGTTTTTTATATTTTTGTAAGATAGTCGTCACCCAGCCGATGCCTAAGGCGGCGAATAAGAATGGGATTCCTAAACCAATCGAGTAGAAAGAAAGAAGCGTTGCTCCTTGTGAAATAGAGCCGCCGTTGATGGCGAGCGTCAAAATAGCGCCGAGGACAGGACCGACGCAAGGCGACCATCCTGCTGAAAAGAAAACGCCCATCAAAGCGGAAGAGATATATCCAAGGTTTGGGTCTGGGGCTTGTTGCATGCGCGTATCGTAAGAAAGGAACGGGATGTGCAACAACCCAATCATGTGCAAGCCAAAGACAATCACCACCGCCCCGCCAATGCGCGCTAACCATAGGCGTAAATCATAGAGTAATGCGCCAGCAAAAGAAGCGGCAACGCCTAATAAAACGAATACAACGCTAAACCCGAATACAAACGCCACACCGTGCGAAAACGTAAGCCAGCGATTTGCTCCTTCGCCTGCGCTGGCGGCGCGCCCGCCTAAATAGCCGACATAAGCGGGGACCAGCGAAAATACGCAAGGAGATAAAAAGGAAGCCAGCCCCGCTAGAAATGCCAGCCAAACTGTGATTTGAGAAATATCCATAAAAACTCTTTCAAAATTACAGACCCTAAAGGTCTGGTTGATAAATTAGAATTGCGTTTCAGTTGAATTGACAATGGTGCCATGGTCAGGCAACGACCTGCGTTCTTCGCCTGCGGCAAGCGAAACGTACGGGGTTGTCCAGCGGAAAATCCATTTGGCGTCTTCAGGGGTAACATTGACGCAGCCATGCGAACGTTTTTCGCCAAAGGCGTTATGCCAAAATGCGCCGTGAATGGCTACGCCGCCTTGAATAAACGTACACCATGGCACGGCAGGCGTAGAATATCCCGCCGATTCGTTTCCTGCGGTCATATTCTTTGAAATAATTTTCCAATGGGTTAATAATGTGCCGGCCGGCGTGGCATAGGTATCTACCACTTCGCCAGTGACGGGGTCGTAACTTTTGCCGCTAGAAACTTTGCAAAAGAACACTTCACGGTTGCCTTCGTAACACGTTAAGGTTTGGTAGTCTAAATCTAATGAAATCGTTTTTTCGTTGGGGTCCACATCGGGGCTAATCATAGATACATCATCATCGGTTAAGACTTTGAACCCCGCGCCATCGCCCCAAAAAAATTCGCCATACGAGCCGCCATAGCCATACCCTCTTCCGTTTGCGTCTTCGTTCCAGCGATATTCAGGGAAGCCGTTCACCGTGCGGATTTGGTCAATCCACACTACTTGACCGTAATATAAACGCGGCGGAAAGTTGTAAATAATATGGTCTTGCAGCCATGGCGAAGCGACCACGCCTTCGTGCGCCAAATCTATGTATGGCACAGTCACTTCTGCCCAAAAGCCTTGTCCATTGGGCAGTTCGGTTAGCGGCGTGTTTGGGAGGTTTTTTGTTCGCTGCACCACAGAGCCGTAGATATAGCCTTGCGGCGTTTCAACGTATTTTTGATTCACTAACCCGCCAATCACATTGCCAACCACTTCTCGATTCCATTCCACCAAAGTATCTGCCGCTAACTTTCCAATAGAGGTGTTTAAGTTAGGGTCGTTGGTGGGGCGGCTTCGTAAATCCACGTCTGGGTCTGTTACTCGCCCGATAATTTCACTGGCAGGAAATTGCGGCAAGCGTTTTGGCGTAGCGAAATATTCATAATTCGGAAGCAAATACGGCTTAAATGCTAAAGCGCTCAACCCTAAACCTGTTAGTTTCAAAAAATCGCGTCGAGAAAGTTTTCTTTTCATTCTTCACCTATCTAAAAAGGATTACAGCAAAGTCTGCTTGTGTGATTAGCGAACGAAAGTTCGCGCTCCTTATATATTTTCAAGCATACCTGCAAACAAAATCAACGTCAATTGGAGAGTTAATGCAAATTAATATTATCTATCAAGCATAAAACTAATATTGCAAAAATTCTTCTAAAGCCTTCATCCCATTCGAACCAAGTTTGTGACCCACTTCATCTTCCACAAAGGTCACATCGGCGCCCGCTTGTTGAAACAACGCAACAGCCTCGTAAGCGCGGTCAATCGTTACGGTCTCGTCTTTTGTTCCATGCGCCACAAAAACTTTTTTGTTTTCTAAAGGCTTTTGGGCGATATATTCCTCTAACCCCAGCGGAACAAAGCCCGCCAACACCGCCATTTTTCTGATTCGATTTGGAAACACAAGCCCTAAAACGCTGACCATCGCCGCGCCTTGACTAAAACCCACCGCGTCAAATAGATGCGCTTCTATCTTCAGGGAAGTTGTGTACTCATCCACCAGCCGAATCAAAGCCTGAGCCGACTCTTCCAGCATGTGCAAAGCCGGCTTGCCAAAGTCATTTTGAAGCGGGTATTTTTCTACGTCGCGCCATGAATACCCAAAAGGTTGCGCAGGGAATGGGGCGCGCGGCGAGAGAATCAAATAAGAGGGTGAAAACTTTCTACCAAACACCCACATAGAGTTTTCATCGCCTGTAATGCCGTGTAGCATTAATAATACTTTTGGGTTTTCAACGGCAGATTGGCGGACGCGCATCGTCCAACCATGAAAGTTAATGATTTCTGTTTTATTCGTCGCGGTTTGCACGTTTCACTATCCAATCCAGCCCATAGAGGGCGAAAAAAATTAAAGCAATCGGCACGAAAGCGCCAAGCAAGCAAAGAAAGCCCATCGCCGCCGCGCCAACCCCATAAATGAGCCCAATTAACCCCAGCCCCACCACAAACAAAAAAAACAATGCGCCAAAGATAATGCGCGCGTTTGTATCTTTCATATATTTTCGCAGGTCGCGGCTCATTTATTTCACTCCAAAAAATTTTCTGCGCGCGCGATACACCCACGAAACGACTCGTTTTATCTCTGGTAGCGCTTCTTCCGCCGCTTTTTCGCCCCGATTGGCTAAATCTGCCACATCTACTTCGTCAAGCAAACTCACATGGTGAACATCAGGGCGGATAATGACGTCTGGTTTGTCAATTTGCAAGCGCAAATATGCCACTGCACGGCTGCCTGCATCCACCGACCTTAAGAAAACGTCTAACGATTGAGCTAAGGAAATCCTCGCAAGCCTTTCAGCAATGGGGCGCGGTAAATAACTTGGGATTGGGATTTTGTATCCGCGAACGGGAATATCGGGCGGTTCGGTTAACACTACCGCCACAATGGGTAAATCGGGGCTTAGGCTGCGCGCCACAGAAACAGGCACAGGGTTCAGCACGCCGCCGTCTATTAAGTCCCACCCGTTAAGATGTTGAACGGGAAAAATGCCCGGCAATGCAATAGTGGCTAGGATGGCGTCTATCAATTTGCCGTCCGAAAGAATCACTTCGGTTCCGTTTTTCAAATCTACCGCAGTGACGGCGCAGGGGATTCTTAAATCATTAAATGTTTTTTCTCCCAACATATCCATTAATAATTTTCGTATGTTTTGCAGCCCAAGCAAAGCGGGACCATCCTGCGCGCCGCGAACAAATAAAGTTTTTTGATTGAGCGATGCAAATTTCTCTTGCATGGCTTGGGGCGACCACCCCGCCGCATACAAAACGCCAACCAAACCGCCAAAGCTAGTGCCAGCGATTGATTTAATCCGATAGCCTTCTTTTTCTAAACGGCGAAGCGCCCCAAGATGGGCGTTGCCTTTTGCGCCGCCGCCGCCAAGCGCTAATGAGAGTTCCATGTATGACCTTTCGGGTGTATGGATGAGATTGGTATGAAGGATTTTACACGCTTGTTAAAATAAATCACGGTTTATTTACTACGATACGGTAGCATCATCAAAAACCCTAGCGCAATAATTCCTTGTCCAATCAGCACGCCTGTGGCTTGCCATGGTCCGAAATATGGAACTTGAGGAAAGGGATGCGACCCCATGCCGAAAATATCCGCCAGCCCTGCAAAAACAGTGAAGACGTATCCCGTAGCAACCAAACGCGAGCCAATATCTGAAACGATGGTGCGTTCTAAATTCCACCACAAGGCGTGAATGCTAAGATAACCGCCAAGGCAAATGAGCGCTAACCCAAATAAAAACACAATAATTTGCACAAAGCCGACAACGGGGCTACGGTCTAAGCCAAAAAGGGCAGGCTTTGCGCCAATGGCAAAGACGATTAGCCCAACCCAAGCAATGCCTAAGCCAACGCGCGTGCGCGGGGTAACGGCATCGTCGGAATGCGGGGTGGTTTGAACAGGTGTGGAGGCGGGGAGGTTTGTCATTTTTTAGTAGGTAGAGAATTGGAGATTGGAGAATTAGGGCAGGTCTCTCTTTAATCTCGTTATCCAATTGTTTCCTAAAATATTTTCAATATCGGTTTGATTATATCCACGAGCGGATAGCAGTGGGGCAAGTTTTTGCAAATCTGCCACAGAGTTAATTTCTGGCGGAACAGATTGTAAACCAAATCCGCCGTCAAAATCTGAGCCAATGCCAACATGAAGAGAGTCGCCTGCGATTTGGCAAACATGGTCAATGTGATGAACGACAGTTTGTAGAGGAACTTCTTCGCGCGCATCGCCTTTTTCTCGCATCCAGCCGACTTTTAGGTAAGAGTTAAATGGCACAATGCCTATTACGCCGTCGCGCTCAATAATGCCTTCAATGATTCGGTCTGAGAAGTGACGGTTGGTATTTGAGTTTGGCATGAGCGAAGCGCAGTTAGCGTGTGTGCCGACAATAGAGCCTTCATAAATGTCTAAGGCTTCAATTGCGGCGCGTTCGTCCATGTGGCTTAGGTCTAAAACAAAGTTAAAGTCTGCCATAGCAGAGAGTAGTTTTCTGCCGTCGTCGGTGAGGGGTCCGGGTTCTTTCCAGCCGCCGCAATAACGTGTGCCAACCCAAGCGGGTCCAATCAGGCGCACGCCTAAGGCATGCCATTCTTCTAATTCGGAGAGGTTGCGAATCGCTTCTGCGCCTTCCATGAGGATGACCATGCCGACAGGGCGCTTGGCGTGAGGATTCTGCCACAGGTCGAGAAGCAGGTTGAGGTCAGATTTTGAAGCGATGATGCGAAATGTATCAGGCATGGTGTCAGTCATGCGCTGATAGAGGTCTAGTTGAGTTTTATACAGTTTGTGGGCTTCGTCAAAATTTTTGTAAACGAGTTTTTCGTTTTCATAAGTTTGAAAACGAATGGGCGCGGCAAACAGGGTTGCGAAGATAAGGGCTATATTTCCGCGTTGATATTCGAGCCAACTAATTAATGTGTCGCCGTTTTCTTTTACGGTGAAACTATTTTTTTCGAGCGCGCGGGTTTCTTCTAATGGGCGGGTGTAATCGCGCCCGTATTTGAGCATGTTATAGGCAAGGTCGGCGTGAGCGTCAACAATTAAAGTCATATTATAAAAAATCGCCGCCGGGAGCGGCGGCGATTGCCAGTGAATAATTTACTCTTTGTCTTGCGGCTCGTCTTGCGGGTTAAACTCTTGCGTGAGCATTTTGAAATCTTTATCGGCAAAGGCGGCTGAATCCACTTTGCGGAGGCTTAACCCAATGCGATGTTGTTCAGGGTCAATGCGGATGATGCGCAATGTTTTGACGTCGCCTTCGTGTAATACTTCTTTGGGATGTTCAACGCGATTCTCGCTCAATTCGGAGATGTGAATTAAGCCTTCAATATCGCCTTCGAGGCGGGCAAAAGCGCCGAATTTGGTGAGGCGGGTGATGACGCCTTCGACTAATTGACCCACGCTGAATTTTTCCATGCGGCTTTTCCAAGGGTCTTCTTGTAAAGCGCGGATAGATAACCCAATGCGTTTCTTTTCACGGTCAATGTTGATGACTTTGACCTGAACTTCTTGCCCAACTTCTAAGGCTTCTTTTGGATGTGAAATACGGTCGTAAGAAATTTCGGAAAGGTGAACCAAACCGTCTGCCCCGTTGATGTTGACGAATGCGCCAAAATCGGCGAGGCTGGTGACGCGCCCAGTGTAGGTTTTTCCTTCTTCTAGTTCGCTAATGACACGGTCTTTGACGGAAGCGCGAGATTCGGTGTTGGCGGCTTTTTCAGAAAGAATTAAGCGGCGGCGTTCGCGGTCAACTTCAATGATGCGCACTGAAATCGGCTGCCCAACCATTTTTTGCCATTTTTGTTCGGGCTTATCGCCTGTGGATTGGGCGCGGCGGGCGGCGCTCACTTGAGAGGAAGGAATAAAACCGCGCAAGTTTCCTACGGCGGCGATTAAGCCGCCTTTATTGAAGCCGATAATTTTCGTGTCAATGACGACTTCGTCGGCAATCATTTTTTCTACGTTTTCCCAAGTCATTTGCTCGAGAGCGCGTTTTAAAGAAAGCACGACGTTCCCGTTGGCGTCTTCTGGGCTAACGACATATACATCAATTTCTTGACCAACCTTTAACGCGTCGCGTTCTTCTTGCGTGAGTTGCTCTAACTCACGCCCCGCAACCACGCCTTCAGATTTCGCGCCAATGCTGATGAGAATTTGATTTGGCGAAATGCTGGCAATTGTCCCTTTGCGAATTTCACCTGCTTGCGGAAGATCAATATTTAACGATTCGCTTGCTAACAACGCCTCCATAGATTGATTGCTGTTGTTGGCTTGATCTCCCTGCGCATTTGTTGACCCGCTCAGGGCTTCATGTTCATTATTCACTCGTAATACTCCAATTTAACAAAGATGAAAGGATTATACAGGCGAAGTTTGAAGTTGGCAAGTGAGCCATGCAAAACCTTTGCCAAAACGCATTGAAAATCGAATTTCATAGCAAAAAACGCAAGCCGAACGTTGAGTTCGATAAACGGTCTCTTTGAAATTATCTTGATTGGGATTAAGAATAAATTTTCAAATAATTTCTAAGCGGCTGGCATCGTTAAAATAGGGCAGTAACACAAATAAGTGATTCGTGTATAATCACGGGCTGGAGATTATCAATGCCTGCTATTTTTCCCTTTACCGCTATTGTTGGTCAAGAACGAATGAAACGCGCGTTAATCCTCAACGCCGTTGACACTAGAATCGGCGGCGTGTTAATTCGCGGCGAACGCGGCACAGCCAAATCCACCGCTTCGCGTTCGCTTGCCGCATTATTGCCCAGCGTTAAGGTGGTGCAAGATTGCCGCTTTGGCTGCGACCCCGATAAACCCGCAACTTGGTGCACCGAATGCAAAGAACGCCACGCCAACGATAAAAAACTACCTATCGCCGAGCGAACCACCCCATTTGTGAATCTTCCCGTCTCTGCCACCGAAGACCGCGTGGTTGGAACTTTGGATATTGAAAAAGCCATTCAAAAAGGCGAGCGCCATTACGAGCCAGGCGTGTTGGCAAGCGCAAATCGCGGTTTGCTTTATATTGACGAAGTTAACTTGCTGGACGACCATGTGGTGGATATTCTTTTAGATTCCGCCGCGATGGGCGTGAACACCGTAGAGCGCGAGGGAATTTCGTTTGCCCACCCAGCCCGCTTCATTCTCGTTGGAACAATGAACCCCGAAGAAGGCGACCTGCGCCCACAATTGTTAGACCGCTTCGCGCTTTCCGTAGAGATTGTCGGCATTCGCGACGCGCGCGAACGCGTGACGATTATGGAACGAAATTTAGCCTATGAAAAAGACTCGGAAGCCTTTCGCCAACATTGGATGCCCAAAGAAAAAGAACTCTCCGAAAAAATTGCGCGCGGGCGTGAGTTGGTTGACCAAGTTACTTATACCAGCCGAGATTTGCTCTCCATCGCCGCGCTGACCGCCTCGTTAAATGTGGACGGTCACCGAGCCGATTTGGTGATTCTAAAAGCGGCGCGCGCGCAAGCGGCGTTTGAGGGGCGCACTAAAATCAACGACCATGATATTGCCCTCGCCGCCGAGTTAGCGCTGCCGCACCGTATTAAGCGCACGCCGTTTAACCAAGCCGAAATGACCACTGAGCAATTACAAGAGCGGATTGAGCAATTGGCGGGTCAATCTATGCCGAGCGATGAATCGGACGATTCGTCTGAAAGCGAAAAAAAAGGCGAGTCTGAGGAAAAAAAAACTTAAAACTCGAAGATGAAATGTCGGACGAAAGCCCGCAGACAGGTCAGCCCGAACCGATGCCCCAAGATGTGTTTGCAAATACTAACTCAAATTGGTGGGAAGGCGGGCAAAAAGTAAAAGCAGGCGAAACATTTCAACCGCGAAAGTTAAACACCCCGCTAGATAAATTAACCCGTAAGCAAGCGGGGAGGCGTTCGCTTACAAAAACAGAACGCAAGCACGGGCGTTACATTAAAGCCCGCCCCGCTGGCGATAAGTTAAACGATATTGCGTTTGACGCCACTTTTCGCGCGGCGGCGCCTTTTCAACAACAACGAGCCGAAGAAAGAAAAAAGTTAGCCTTTTCTATTAAGAAGAGCGATTTGCAACGCAAGATTCGCGTGAAGCGCGTCGCCAATCTCGTTTTATTTCTGGTGGACGCTTCATGGTCTATGGCTGTGGCAGAACGCATGAATGCCACCAAAGGCGCTATTCTTTCATTGCTGACAGACGCATACCAACGCCGCGACCGCGTGGGGTTAATCGTCTTTCAAAAAGATAGAGCCACTTTAGTATTGCCCCCCACAAACTCCGTTCAACTTGCTCAACGAGCGCTCATGGATATTCCCGTCGGCGGAAAGACTCCGCTTTCGGCGGGGTTGTTTATGGCGTATGATGTGCTAAAACACGAGAAACATATTCACCCCGACGTGGAGCCGCTTCTTATTGTGATGACAGACGGCGCGGGCAACGTTTCGTTAGGCACAATGCCGCCCCAAGAAGAATCATTTAAGTTTGCAGAAATGATTGCGAATGAAAAAATTCGTTCTGTGGTTATCAATATGGAACACGCCGCTTTCGACCAAGGGCTTGCCAAACAATTAGCCGACCATTTAGGGTCGCCGTGTTATTCGCTGAGCGAACTTAAGGCTGAGAATTTGTATCATGCTGTAAAAGATGAAATGGCGAAACCAAATAAAAAATAAAGAGATAGCCGCCTTGTAGGCGGCTATCTCTTTATTTCAAGAATCAAACCCTAATCCCAAAGCATCCAAAGTTTTCAACCATAAATTTCTTTTTCCTTTTTTTTCATCGGCTTGCTTCAAAGACCATCTTGTGAAATTGATAATCGGCGAGCGCAACGGCTCAGGCGGGAATGGAAACGGTTTTGATTTGACCATTTGCAATTCAGTGCGCTCAGTTTTTTCGCCGTTTAATAAATCTAACATCACATTAGCGCCAAAACGAGACGCGCCCACACCCAAGCCGGTGTACCCTAAACTATAAGCGACTTTGCCGTTCATTGCGGTATCCCAAAAAGCAGTGTAACGCGATGAGGTGTCAATCACGCCGCCCCATGCGTGCGTAAAGCGGAGTCCTTCAAGCTGAGGAAATGTTTGGAAGAAATGCTCCGCTAAAAGCCCGAAAGAAGCGGGGTTATTTTCTAGCGCTGGGTCAATTAAATTATTTTTATAATAAATCGCATCGTATCCGCCAAATAAAATTCTGCCGTCTGCCGTTGTACGATAATAATGAAACTGATTGTATATATCGCTCAAGCCTTCGCGCCCGCGCCAACCAATCGCCTCGCGTTGCGTTTTTGATAACGGCTCGCTCATCAAAGCATAATCATACACAGGCAGGACATAATAAGAAAGTTTTTTTATGAGCGGAGGAAAAGCGTTTGTAGCCAACGCAATTTTTTTTGATTCAATTTCACCGCATTGAGTTTTGACTACAACCGAATCGCGCTTCTCTATCAAACGTTCAACTTGGGTATCTTCATACAAACGGACTCCTAGCCTGAGGCATGTTTCTCTTAAACCCCACGCCAATTGAGCGGGGTTGAGCATCGCCATGTCGGGGTCAAAAATGGCGGCGAGATAACTCGGCGAATTGACTCGCGCGCGAATTTCTTCTTGGCTTAAGAATGTTGCGTTCACACCGTATTGTTTTGAAAGTTCCGCTTCTTCTTGAATATCGTCAATTTGATACGGCTCAAGCGCCACGTTAATTTCGCCCGAACGGATAAAATCGCATTCGATGTTGTAGCGTTTGACGGCGTGTTCAATATCGTCTAAATTGTTTCGCCCCAATTGCAACAAGGTTGGGAATTCTTGTTTCCAGCGGCTTAAGCCATTTAAGAAGCCATGCGTTAAAGAAGCGGAGCAAAACCCGCCGTTTCGCCCGCTGGCGCCATAGGCAATTTCGCGGGCTTCAAGTAAAACAACATCGCGTTTCGGATTGCTTTCCTTTGCGAGTAAGGCAGTCCACAGGCCTGTAAATCCCCCGCCGATGATGCATAAATCTGTTTCTGTTTTATTACGTAGCGGCTCTTTCTTTTCGGGTTTGTTTGGGCTATCTAACCAGAAGGGAGTTAATTTCACATCCGCCAGCGCACGCAAACTTTCGCGGCGCGGCGCAGTCGAAAAAAACATGGGGGGCTCCAAATTCGCGGTTTACTCGTTTCACCGAGTAAATTCATAGTGTGGGTATAAGTTTAATAGCTGAATACAAAAAGAGTCAAATGAAGGGTTACGGCTGAAGGCAAGTCTCATAGTCTCATCTTTTTCTCATGCGCCCGCCGAGAGCGAAGCGCGTATAATTTCATTTTTGGAAGGAAATTAAATTCATGGATTCAAAACTCCCGACGTTAATCATAAATCTCAAAAAGCAAATCGTTAGAATTTTGCCCGTTGTTTTCATTAGCATTGCGCTGGCTTTAGGCGGCGCGGCGGCGGCGGTTTTCATCGCGCGCCTTACGAATAACCCAATTTGGAAATTAGCCAAAGATCCCGCGCAAGTTATCGGTTTTGAGCCTTATATTGGGCTGCTCTCAAACTGGGGCGCCTTGCTATGGATGAGCGCAGGCGTTATTTGTTTGTTTGCTAGTTTAGCGATAAAAAATCAGAAAGCGTCATTTCAGGCGTATCGCTTTTTGGTTGTTTCTGGTACTTTGAGTTTTTTATTGGCGATAGACGATATTTTTTTGTTACATGACGAAGTCTTACCTCGTTTATTAGATATGCCTGAATTTTTCTTTTATTTAATTTACATCGTCATTTTCGGCTCTTATTTACTGTATTTTTGGCGCGATATTTCTAATTATGATTATTTACTTTTTATAACCGCTTTCGCCTTTTTGCTCGTATCACGCGGATTCTTTCTGCCGCAGGCGTTGCAAGGCTATATGACCACAAACGACATGCTCAAATATTTTGGCATTGTGTTTTGGCTGGCGTTTTTTTATCGTGCGAGCATGCAGGAAGTGATAAATTTAGCAATTAAAGGATAGGTTTATTTGGGCTAGTAAACAAAAGAGGCGGCTTTTATTAAGAATCATCGTCCCAAAGGTTACTCAAACCTTTGGGACGATGATATTTCTTTCAATATTATCTGTTTTTATGGCAACGGGCAGCCATATACTTGTGTATATGTTCCGCCGCCGCCTAAGATGGAGGTTCCAAAAGTGTTGCCCGCGCCTACTACACCGGTAAGCGTGCCTGTTAATGGGGTGCTTAAATTAACTCCATAGCCATTAATGTTATTCGTAACCGATGCGCAAGTGAGGGTAATAGCGCCATCAGTCACAACGGTAATGCCGCTTCCATTTGCGCTTCCATCGGCGGTGATTTTGGTCATAGAAACTGCGCCGTTGGAGTAAATCACCAAGCCGCCCAAAGCGTTTTTTGAAAATGAATTTACGCCCGAAATTGTAACGCCGTCGGTTACGCCAACGTAATCGTTATATAGGTAAACGCCTTGCGCAGAGGCGCTTTCATTGGCGGTTAAGTTGCTAATGGTTATACCGCCTTTGGTTATGACAAATATATTAATATTGCCGTTATTGTTGATTTGATTTTTACCCGTGAGTGTGACGTGGGCAGTATTGTTATCCGCGAATGAACCGTTGACATACACGCCGTTTGAAGTGTTTTCATTCGCATTAATATTGTTCAAGGTCACTGCGCCATGCGATGCAATGTATAACCCTGTTGAGCCATTATTGTTGAAGTAGTTTGTGCCTGTGAATTTCACGGCTTTGGGGTTGGTAAAGCCGAGGAAGGTATTGTAAATTTCCGCGCCCATAGAGACATTGTTATTCGCGGTTATGTTGTTAACCGTCACTGTGCCTGCCGCTTGAATTTGCAAACCGACAGAGGAGTTATAAGAAAAGACGTTAGAGCCGTTTATTATCACATTGCCTACCGAGCCTGCAAAAGCGGTATAAATTGAGGCGCCCATAAAGTTTTGCGAGGCAGTAACGCTATTTAACGTAACGACGCCCAACGAATCCACCGAAAACCCGACACTGCTATTTGAGATAAAGTTATTTACGCCTTTCATTGTATAGTTTGCGGGCGTTAAGGCGGTGGTGGGGTTTTGGTCCACAGACACGCCGTTCACATTGCCGGTAGCGTTAATGTTGTTTGTAATCACAGCGCCGTAGGTTTCAATGACTAACGCTATAGTTGCAGTGTTGCTATTCAATTCTACATATCCATTCAGCGTGACAGGTTTAGGAGAAGCGCTAGTGGAAGCGGTATTATCTAAGTTAACGGCTGCCACCCCGCCATTGTTTGACGCAGTGAGATTGCTGATAGTAATAGCGCCTTTTGTAACAACAGCCAAACCTGAGCTAAAGTTATAGTAGAAATAATTTGAGCCTGTTAACGTGACTGCGGCGTTGCCGGCGGCGTTATCTAACAGCGCGCCAAAAGAGTTGACGCTGCTATTAACGTTGAGATTATTAGCGGTAATTGCGCCTAAAGAGGCAACATACAAATTCATACTGCCGTTGCCGCTAAATACGTTATTGCCTTTAATCGTAATAGCGGCGGGTTTGGTAGAAAGCGCGCCGTTATTCGACAAGAAAACGCCATAGTTATTTGAGCTAACGCCATTTGCAAGAGCCGTAACGTTATTGACTGTAATTGCCCCATAACTATTGACGCTTAAGCCGCGGTTATAGTTATTATTAAAGGTATTTACGCCGTTTAACGTAATCGTTTTCGGGGCGTTTACATCGTAATTATTGCCTATTTGAGCGCCATATCCATTTGTAGAGTCGCTCGCCGTGAGGTTATTGGTTACAATAACGCCGCGCGCAAAAATTTGCAAATTATCGCCGTTATTGTATGTAAAGACGTTCGTCCCAGTGAGCGTAACGCTGCCGCTCGTGCCGGATAATGTGCTAAACGAAGCCCCAACCGCCGCAGCGCCATAATTACCGTTCGCCGTTAGGTTATTCGCTTTTATATTTCCT